>Ga0208265_100008_pt1 | contig 455887 bp, 419 predicted proteins | sample LakWasMet44_HOW7_2_FD_183882 | JGI IMG/M metagenome (GOLD analysis project Ga0208265, IMG submission 183882) | Freshwater sediment methanotrophic microbial communities from Lake Washington under simulated oxygen tension - Sediment Metagenome... | ecosystem: Environmental > Aquatic > Freshwater... | reverse complement strand
ATGAGCCGGCTATTGTATCCTGCCACATCAATTTGTCAACACTTCCGTTCCGGTTTCTTGCAAAACCCGTTTTGCTTCCCTTCGCCTTCCGGCGTCACCGCTGAAAGAGAGGCGCATTATACGCACTCTCTCAGACTTCGCAAGCGTTTTGTTAAACTTTTGTTACAAATTTTGATAAAACCCAGACAAAAATCCGGCTGCCATCATTTTTATTTAGCCAGTTTGACCTTCATAAATTTTCTTTTACCCACCTGATAGATATGGCTCTCGCCTACCGCAATCTCCAGCTTGGCATCAGAAACTTTCTCTCCATCGATCTTTACCCCGCCCTGATTGATCATCCTGATCGCCTCGGAAGTGCTGCCAGTCAAGCCCGCGTCTTTTAGGATATTGGCGATGCCGTAACCGTCTCCCTGAATCTTGATTTCCTTTTCTTCGATTTCATCGGGCATGGCGCCGCGCTGAAATCTGGCCTCGAAATTTTCGAGCGCCTTTTGCGCCGCCGCGGCGCTGTGGAACCGTTCGATGATTTCCTGCGCCAACAAGACTTTGTAATCACGCGGATTGGCGCCCAGCTGGCATTCCTGCCGCCATTGACTGATTTCGACCATCGGACGGAAGCTGAGTAATTCGAAATAGCGCCACATCAATTCATCCGAAATCGACATGATCTTGCCGAACATGTCATCGGGCGCATCGGTGATGCCGATATAGTTGTTCAACGACTTGGACATCTTGTTGACGCCATCCAACCCTTCCAATATCGGCATCGTAATCACAACCTGCGGTTTTTGGCCGTAAAGCTCCTGCAATTGCCGCCCGACGAGCAGGTTGAACTTCTGGTCGGTTCCGCCCAGCTCGACATCCGCCTTCATCGCGACCGAGTCATAACCTTGAATCAACGGATATAAAAACTCATGGATTGCGATCGGCTGCCCGCCTTTATAACGCTTACTGAAATCGTCGCGCTCGAGCATGCGCGCCACGGTATGCTTGGCGGCCAACTGAATCAGATCGGCCGGCGACATCGCATTCATCCAGCTCGAGTTGAACATGACCAGAGTCTTGACCGGATCGAGAATCTTGAAGATTTGCTCTTCATAACTCTTAGCATTTTCAATCACTTCGTCACGGGTCAACGGCTTGCGCGTGACATTCTTGCCGGTAGGATCCCCGATCATACCGGTAAAATCACCGATCAGAAACAACACCTCATGCCCATGATCCTGGAACTGCTTCAACTTATTGATCAAAACCGTATGCCCCAGGTGCAAATCGGGCGCGGTCGGATCGAATCCCGCCTTGATTCTAAGCGGCCGTTTTTCCTCAAGTTTTTTGACCAGGTCCTGTTCAAGCAGCACATCTTGCGCCCCTCTTAATAAATCCGCCACTATTTCCGCTTGCAACTTATTTCTCCATTGAAACTAGGTAAATAATCTATATTTAATATTGTGGAATAGGTATTATAAAGAAAAAAAATACCCGCCTATAATTGGCAAATATCAAAAAAAACCGTACAATGACGCAAGGATAGAGTTAATTAGTACTTTATTGCTTTAACTTCAATAACTTATCTTCTTCATCGTGAAAATTCAATTTTACGCTCCCCTGCTGATCAGCGTGGGCCTGGCGCTTACGACGACCACTGTCGATGCCAGAACCTCGCATTTGGCCATTAAGAAATATGCGGCCGACGCATCCAAGCGCACCAAGGCGCATCCGCGTAAGGCGACGAGCCATCGCGCTTCTTCCGGCCGATCCTCCTTATCCGCCACGCACTACAAACACCGACCGACGAAGGCGAAGCACCATCAGCAGCACATCGCGTCTGCTAAGATAGGGCGAGATCAGGATTATATCGCCGCTATCGACTCGGCAGAGACCGATTCAACCCGCATTTCGACTACATTATATCCCTTGGCGAACAGCCGCTTGCACATTCGCCAAACCAATCTTCAGGATGGCCCCCATTACGAAGCCGTTCGGATTTCCTCAGACAGTACTTCTTCGAATCATCGCAGCACAGGCTATCTTGAATCGCGTGCGACGGCCGAATCCTCCGGTATGATCGGCGCCTACGGCGTAATCGAAACGAACCTTGCCGACGCGGGTCACAAGGCGGGGCTGTCCGACGAAATGATCGAGGAGTTGACCCGTATTTTCGCCTGGGACATCGATTTTGCATCGAACTTAAACCCTGGCGATCAGTTCACCGTACTCTATAAGAACTCCTCCGATGCGGGCAACGCCGGACGCATCTATGCCGCCGAATTTGTCAGCCGGGGCAAGTTTCTGACCGCCATCCGCTTTGAAGATGCCGATGGCAATGTCAATTATTACACCCCCGAAGGCAACAGCCTGCACAAGGCCTTTTTGAGCACGCCGGTCGATTACGCCCGGGTTAGCTCGCACTTCGATACCCACCGCCGACATCCGGTGCTTAACCGTATTCGCGCGCATAAAGGCGTCGATTACGCCGCTCGCACCGGCACCCCGGTCAAAGCCGCCGGCGACGGCGAAATCACGTTCAAGGGCCGGAAAGGCGGATACGGTCAGGTGCTGATCCTCAAACACGGCGATCGCTATGAAACCCTATACGCTCATCTTTCCGGATTTAAACGCAACTTGAACGACGGCGATCATGTGATGCAGGGCGAAGTGATCGGCTACGTCGGCCAGACCGGGCTGGCAACCGGCCCGCATCTGCATTACGAGTTTCGAATTGACGGGGTACATCAAAATCCGGAATCCCTGGAGTTCAAACGTCCGTTGCGCCTGGACACTCAACACATGGCCGAATTTAAAGACCAGACTAAACCGCTGCTGGCGAAGCTCTATCAAACCAAATCTCGCAATTTGCTGGCTAAAAACCAGTAAAGCTTAGTTCATTTAATCGGCAGCATAAAAAGGGCGGTCTTAACCGCCCTTTTTTGTTATACGGAGCTGTTATACAGAAAATGACGATCCGCAGCCGCAAGTCGTCGACGCATTCGGATTGCGAATCACAAACTGCGCGCCGTTCACATCCTCTTTGTAATCCACCTCGGCGCCTTGCAGGTATTGGATACTCATCGAATCGATCAGCACCGTCACGCCGCCATTGACGATGCGGGTATCGTCCTCATTGACGTCTTCGTCGAACGTGAAGCCGTATTGAAAACCTGAGCAGCCGCCGCCGGTCACATAGACTCTCAACTTGAGATTGTCGTTGCCTTCTTCCGCAATCAGTTCGCTGACCTTCGCGGCCGCGCTGTCGGTGAAATTAATTGGATTTGCCATAAGCTTTTAAATACACTAAAAAAATTGAGGGATGATAGGAATTATGACTATACCTAGTAGAAGAGTCAAGATTTCCGATCTTCAGCCGTAAGTCAGTACTGACATGCCAGCCCTATCCTTTGACCCTCACGGATATAAGGCCACCGTCCTGAGCCCCAAATCCTCTTCCAGGCCAAACATCAGATTCATATTCTGCACCGCCTGTCCCGAGGCGCCTTTGACCAGATTATCGATCACCGACAGGATCACCACCGTTTTCCCGCCCTGCGGCTGGTGAATCGCGATCTGGCAGCGATTGCTGCCGCGCACGCTGCGGGTATCGGCATGCGCGCCTTTCGGCAACACATCGACAAAGACCTCATCCCGGTATCTTTGTTCATAAAGCGCCTGCAAATCCTGCGCGTCCGCCTGCAAACGGCCGTATAAGGTCGCATGAATGCCGCGAATCATCGGCGTTAAATGCGGCACGAAAGTCAGGCCGACCGGCTTGCCGGTCGCGGCCCGCAAACCCTGCCGAATCTCGGGCAAATGCCGATGCCCCGGCACCGCGTAAGCCTTGAAACTTTCGCCGCATTCGCTCATCAATGTCGCCAGTTCCGCCTTGCGCCCGGCGCCGCTGACACCCGACTTCACGTCGGCAATCAGATGCTCCGCATCGATCAAGCCTTGTTCGAGCAGCGGCAAGAAGCCGAGCTGGACCGAGGTTGGATAGCAGCCCGGACAGGCAATCAAGCGTGCGGATTTAATTGCTTCTCGGTTGACTTCGGGCAAGCCGTAAACCGCTTCGCCAATCAGCTCGGGACAGGCGTGCTCCATGCCATACCACTGGCTCCACTCCTTGGCATCCTGCAAACGAAAATCGGCGGACAGGTCGATCACTCTGACGCCACGCGCGAGCAATTGCTCGGCCATCAGCATCGCGGTGCCGTTCGGCGTCGCAAAAAATACTACGTCACAGGCAGCCAACGCCTCGACATCGGGCGCGGTAAATACCGTATCGACATAGCCGCGTAGGCTCGGATAGACCGCATCCACCCGCACGCCGGCGTCCGCGCGCGAGGTGACCACCGCGACATCGGCTTCCTGATGCAAGGCTAAAATCCGCAAAAGCTCGACGCCGGTGTAGCCGGTGCCGCCCACTATTCCTGCACGAATCATTGCTTTAAATCCTTCCTGTTCATTTCTTTGAAATTGCGTGAGTATATAATACTTCCTGATTCTCAAAAATTGTTAACATCACCGGATACCCGCTGCCACCTTTTAAACGACCGCTCACATGCCCCTGCCCCATTCGATGCGCGCGATAGAAATCACTCAGCCCGGCGGCCCCGAGGTGCTCGCCCTCATGGCAAGGCCCATACCGCCCCTATCGGCGCATCAGGTGCTGATCAAGGTTGAAGCCGCCGGCGTCAGCCGCCCCGATGCGGTGCAGCGTCTGGGTGTTTATCCGCCGCCGCCTGGCGCTTCGGACATTCCCGGCCTCGAAATTGCCGGCACGGTCGCCGCCTTGGGCGACAATATGCGCCATTTGCGCCTCGGCGAGCCGGTTTGCGCGCTGGTGACCGGCGGCGGTTACGCCGAGTTTTGCACGGCCTCGGCCGCGCTTTGCCTGCCGATTCCTGACGGCTTCGATTTTATCCAGGCGGCAGCGCTGCCTGAAACGTTTTTTACGGTCTGGAGCAATGTTTTCGATCGCGCCCATTTGTCGGCCGGCGAAACACTGCTGATCCACGGCGGCGGCAGCGGCATCGGCACGACCGCGATACAACTGGCCAAGGCCTTCGGCGCCAAGGTTTTCGTAACGGCAGGCTCCGATGCCAAATGCGAATTCTGCCGGCAGCTCGGCGCCGATGCCGCGATCAACTATCAAAGCCAGGATTTTGTTGATCAGGTCAGGCATTTGACCGATCAGCAAGGCGTCGATGTGATCCTGGACATGATCGGCGGCGATTATTTGCCCAAAAACCTGAAGTGCCTCGCGAACGACGGCCGGCTGGTGCAAATCGCGATCCAGCATGGCGCCAAGGCGGAGGTCGATCTATGGCAGATCATGCTCAAGCGTCTGACGCTGACCGGCTCGACATTGCGCGCCAGGGACGATCTTTTTAAACAGCAGATCGCCTGGAAATTGCGCGAAAAGGTCTGGCCTTTGTTAGCATCGGGTAAAATCAGGCCGGTCATCGATAGCGTTTTTACACTTAACGATGCGGGCAAGGCGCACGAACGCCTCGAATCCGGTCAACATATCGGTAAAATCATCTTGAAGGTATAAAGTATCATGTCTTACAGCACACTCATCACCGCCGATGCACTGCGGGCACAGCTCGACAATCCGGACTGGATCATCATCGACTGCCGGTTTTCTCTGGCCGACACCGAGCTCGGCGCCAAAAATTATCGGCGCGGGCATCTGCCAAATGCGCGCTATGCCCATCTCGACAAGGACTTGTCCTCCGCGATTACCAGCCAGAAAGGCCGGCACCCCCTTCCCGATTTTCGCGCCTTGAGCCAAAAGCTCGGCACTTGGGGCGTCGGCAATCAGAGCCAGGTCGTCGTTTATGACGATGCGGGCGGCGCTTTCGCGGGACGCCTGTGGTGGCTGCTGCGCACTCTCGGCCATGACAAGGTAGCGGTGCTGGATGGCGGCATCAAGCTGTGGCAAAAGAAGGGTTATCCGATCACGACCGCGCTGCCGGCGATTATTCCGACGACCTTCCGGCCCTATCTGCAAGAATCGTTCTGGCTGACCGCAGGCCAAGTCCAAAACCGTCTCGCTGACAGATCGATTAGCCTGATCGACGCGCGCACGCCCGAGCGTTACCGCGGCGAAGTGGAGCCGATCGACCCGGTTGCGGGGCACGTAAGGGGCGCGGTCAACCGGCCTTTTCAGGCCAATCTCGCCAGCAGCGGCGAATTCCTGCCCGCCGAGCAACTGCGCCGGCAATTTGAGGCCCTGATCGGCGATAGGCCGCCGGAACAGATCGTGCATATGTGCGGCTCCGGCGTAACCGCCTGTCATAATTTACTGGCGATGGAACATACGGGGCTTAAGGGCTCGAAACTTTATGCCGGCTCGTGGAGCGAATGGATCCGCAATAAAAACCGGCCCATCGCCAAAGGCAAATAACCCCGCCCCTCAAGGCACTTTTTAACCGATCGGTTCAGCTCATGAAAATCGACAGCGCCAAGATACAACAGCGTTACGACCGGCTCGCGCCCTATTTCGACGGCATCGAGGCGATGATGGAAGGCCTGTTTTTCAGGAGCTGGCGGAAAAAACTCTGGGCATCCGTCGAAGGTCAACACATCCTGGAAGTCGGCGTCGGCACCGGCAAGAACTTCGACTATTATCCTGCCGGCGCCAGCATCACCGCGATCGATTTCAGCCCGAAAATGCTCGAACAGGCGCGCCGCAAAAAGGCCCGAAAACAGGTCAATGTGGATCTGGAACTGATGGATGTGCAGTCGCTGCATTATGCCAGCAACAGTTTCGATACGATCGTCTGCTCCTTTGTGTTTTGCTCGGTGCCTGCGCCGATGAAAGGCCTGAAGGAATTGCAACGGGTCTGCAAGCCGGGCGGACGAGTCATCTTGCTGGAGCATGTGATCAGTTCGAATCCGGTTTTGGCCGGCATGATGAATCTGTTGAACCCCTTGGTCGTCTCGCTGGCCGGTGCGAATATCAACCGCAATACGGTCAAAAATGTGCAGGCCTGCGGCTTTAGCCATGTGCGCGTCGATGAACGCAGCAGCGGCATCATCAAATTGATCGTAGCGGTTAAATGACCGGAAAATGTATCTTGAACGCCGGATTTGAGTAGAATATAAGGAGTTTTTGAATTGATAACTGATGTGAAACCAAAAGTAGACGATTTAGTTCAAACGCCGATACCCACCCGGCACGGCGAATTCATCCTGCATTATTACAGCAACACGCTCGACGACAAGGAGCATGTCGCTCTGGTCAGGGGTAAGGTTGACGGCGTCGAGCATGTCCCGGTGCGCATCCATTCCGAGTGCTTTACCGGCGACGTGCTCGGCTCGAGACGCTGCGACTGCGGCGAACAACTCGACATGGCGATGCAAATGATAGCCGAAAGAGGCGCCGGCATTCTGATCTATCTGCGTCAGGAAGGACGCGGCATCGGCCTGTTGAAGAAACTGCAAGCCTACAATTTGCAGGATACGGGCATGGACACGGTCGACGCGAACATTCACCTGGGCCATCTCGCCGACGAACGCGAATACGACATTGCCGCGCTGATTCTGGAGTCGCTCCAGGTCAAATCGATCGAGCTGATCACGAACAATCCAAAAAAAATCGAAGGCCTGCAAAAGCTCGGCGTCGATGTTGCAGGTCGGATTCCGATTGTTGCCGCGGCCCACAATGACAATCTCGATTATCTGAAAACCAAAGCCAAAAAGATGGCGCACATGCTGTTTGAACGCAAATAGGAAAGCGACTGATCTCGGCACTAAAATCGCCCCCTCCTGCAAAATGAAAATGGCCGCATCATGCGGCCATTTCGTATAGCTCAGACGGGATAATTCGCTACGGCGAAGCCAAAACCGCTCACTCCTTGAGCGATGCATAGCTGCCGTGGGTAGTGACAGAAAACCGCGGACGGCCACAAGAAGATCGCCGTAATCGCATAGCAAGGTATAGTCATAATCCAAGGGGTCAGGATCGTCAATACCTTCGACGGCGTTTACACGATTTCTTGCGCCAGCCGAGGCTCTGATGGTCGCGCTGACGACTGATTCAGTTACCCGATCGTCAGCAGGGTATCCGCCAAGAACTCGGCAGATGACTTCATACTATTGGCTGATATAAAAGAAACAAATATTACTCAAGCAAAGGGTTATTCAGGTTTTCGGCACAATTAAGAAGACGTCTCCTCCTCACAATTCAATTTCAACAGGCACTGCACTGATCGCTGCTTTGCCGGCGATTGTCCAGCCCCCATCTATCTCGGGTCAATTATATTAGGCACTTTCCATGCCATCTTTAAACCTTGTGCCGTTCGACTATCCGGGGTTGCCAGCGAACAGACAATCGGGGATGAATCTTGCTTCAGTTTGGCGCCGAAATCGGCCGTTTTAGCGCGATCTGCGGTGGTTTTCGGCGAAAGCCTCCCGAACCTCGCTATCGCTTCCCCGGACTAAAACAGCAACCCAGAGCGAAATCCAGCCAGGATGAGTGTGTCAAATGACGCAATTCGCCTGCGCCAAATGCCTCGGATAATCTCTCGGTAGCCATTCAGCCCTTGTACCGCTTTCGGCGCTGCCGCATCAGCACCGCCATCAATACAGCCGATACCTTGCCAAATAGCCGAAATGGTCCGAAACAGCCGGATAGAAATGATCATTGAAGATCGCATCCATCGACTCGATCCGCAGCGGATGGTCATTACGCTTGAAGATATAGTCGATGCGACAAGGCGAATGATGTTGCCAGCCGTCGATTTGACCGCGATAGCTCGGCTCGTAAAAGCGACCTGGATGCAGTTCATGAAACTGATCCACATACTCGGCATTGCCAACGATATGATGATAGGCATGACCGCCGGCAGGCGCGTTGAAATCACCGGCGATCAGCTCGCCCCTGACGCCGAAATGCCGGCGCGAATCGATCAAGCGCCGCAAATTGGCGTACTCTTCATAAAAACCGTGATGCGCCCAGCTCAAATGCACATTCGCGATATGCAGCAAGCCGAACCACGGCACATCGATGCAGGACAGGGTTACATTGCGCGACATGTAATTGTCCTTGCGCCAATCCTGGGACACATAAGCCGAATAATTATGCCGCATCGGATAACGGCTGATGATTGCGGTGCCTTCCCGCCAACGGCCAAAACCGATATGGCTCCAGTCCTGATGAATGTAATACCAAAGCCCCCAGTGGCGCAATTTGCTACAAATCCGAAACGCCATGTTCGAAGGCGACTCGCCGTAGGGATCCGTGATCGGATCGTGCATGTACTCGCCGACCTCCTGAAAACAGATCAAATCGATTTTCAGATGCGCAATGGCCTCCGCGATGATCTGCACCTCCCGCTCATGCCGATGCATCGCATCAAACGGGCAATCACGCGGATGTTGCTGATACGTATGCAAATTTAGCGTGAGCAGCGAAAGTTCCATAAACTCCGTCGGCCGGAGGATTGTAAGCCTGAAATTACAAAGTTGGGCTTATATTAGCCGGCAAATATGTAAGTTTGATGACCAAACACACTCCGCGATCAGAACGCGATGTCGTCCTGCAACACCGTTTCGACCAGCTTGACCCAGTACGCCGCGCCAACCGGCAAGATCCGATCGTTGAAGTCATAATGCGGATTATGCAGCAAACAGCTGTTATGCGATGCGCCGTTGCCGATCCAGAGGTAGCAGCCCGGTTTTTGCTGCAACATGAACGCAAAATCCTCCGAGCCCATGCACGGCGTGGGCTGAAGATTAACGCCTTGCGCTCCCGCCACCGCAATCGCGGCCTCGGTTGCGAGGGCTGTTGCCGCCTCGCTGTTGAAGGTGACCGGGTAACCCGGATTTTCAGGATTGAAGGCGATTTCCGCGGCCACGCCGAACCCGGCGCAGACGCCGTCGACGATTTGGCGGATTTTCTCGCCAATCGCCTGCTGCACGCCGGGCTTGAAGCAGCGGAAGGTGCCGCGAATGACCGCTTCTTCCGGAATCGCATTCCAGGTATTGCCGGCATGAACCTGAGTGATGCTGACCACCGCCGAATCGGCCGGATCGATCGTCCGGCTAACGATCGTTTGCAGCGCATTGATGATTTGCGCGGCCGCGACGATCGCGTCGGTTCCCAGATGCGGCATCGCGGCATGGGTCGCCCGGCCTTGCACGCGAATCTCGAAACAGTCGAAAGACGCCATCATCGGCCCCGACTTGACCGCGAAATGGCCAAGCGGAATGTCCGGAAAATTGTGCATGCCGAAGACCGCATCGACCGGAAATTGCTCGAACAAGCCGTCGTCGATCATTTGCTTCGCGCCGGCTCGACCTTCTTCGGCCGGTTGAAAGATGAACACGACCGTACCGTTGAAATTCGGTTTTTCGGCCAACAGCTTGGCTGCGCCGAGCAGCATCGCGGTATGGCCGTCATGGCCGCAGGCGTGCATTTTGCCGTGATGTGCGGATTTATACGCAAACGTATTCTTTTCTTCGATGAACAAGGCGTCCATATCGGCGCGCAACGCAATTTTCCGGGGGCTGTCGCCGGCCGACAAGGCCGCGATTACGCCGGTTTTGCCGAGCCCCTGCTGCACCGTCAAGCCGAATGACTGTAATTTTTCGGCGACAAAACGCGCCGTTTCGACTTCTTCATAGGCGGTTTCGGGATGTTGATGAATGTGTTGCCGCCATGCGCGCATGTCTTCGTGAAGCTGTTGCAGATCGTCGCTGTCAATCATAGGTTTCCGTGTTGATTAATTTTAGGGCGCAAGCCTTCCTGCAAGACATCGTCAATCGAGCCTTTGTCCACCGGTCACAGCAACGGCTTGCCTGGGCGGGTTATGGCAGCAATCAGGAAGGTTTTGAGTGATTTGAAGTCGGGGGAGTCGCCGGCAGAATCCTGCGAAAAGTCAGATTGATCCGGGGATTTTTCGCTTGCCGGGTTTTCGGCAAGGCATGCACCCAGTGATGCTGCAACGCGCCCGCCATGATCAGCAAATCGCCGTGCTCCAGCACAATGTCCAGATTTTCGCGGCGCTTTTTATGATGCAGCCTGAACAGGCGCGTATCGCCGAGGCTCAAGGAGGCAATCACCGGATTCAGGCCGAGCTCCTTTTCATTGTCCGCATGATAACCCATCGAATCCCGGCCGTCGCGGTACAAATTGGCCAGCACGCTGTTGAATGGGCAGCCGCTCATTGTTTCGACCCGAGCCTTGACCGCGGACAATTCGGCCGTCCACGGCAATGGCGCGTGTTCCACGCCCGAATAGCGGTAAACGGCATCAGCATCGCCGTACCAGCACATCAGACGCGGCACCTTGCACCATTTGCCGAAGATGAAAACCGCTTCCTCCTGCCAAGCCAGTGTCCGATTAAAATCCGCAAACAGCCGATCGGCCTCCGGCGGCGCATAAAACGCCTTGGTCAGATAGATTTCGCCGTCAGAAGGGCAAATACTGGTTTGCTCGATCAACAAGATGATTTTTCAACACTTAGCCGAAGCCAGTTAAAAACGCCCTCGCCGATCCTCTTGGCCTTAGATTTCGACAATATAAGCCCCGTAGCCGACGACCCTTTTTTTATCCCCCGCCGTATCGCCGGAATTCCTCAGGTCGATGGTCTTGACGACCAGCGATTTTTCCCGCGCCAGCTTCAACAGGCCGCTGACGCCGACCCGGCCGCAGGCCGAATCGAAGCCCAGGCTTTCGTATTGCAGCTTTTCAATCGCCGAACTGGTCGCCTTGTCGAGCTGCTGGCAGGTCGCATAATCGTGATAATGGCTCAGGTCGGAACTGATCACGATCAAGGTTTCCTCGCCGCCCCACAGCAACTCCAATACCTGGCTGACCTGCTCGGCAGACGCCTCGCCGGTCACGATCGGCACGATCACGAAATCATCCAGCGTTTCCTGCAAAAACGGCAGATGCACTTCCAGACTATGTTCCTGCGCATGCGCCTGTTCCATGTAATCGACAAAAGGCAATTTCGCGATCTTGTGGACCGATTTCTGATCGACGGTAATACTGCCGAGCGGTGTGATGAAGTTTTGCGCATTGGTCACCGCCAAGCCGGTAAAACCGACCCGGTGCGAAGGTCCTATCAGCACCACCCGGGTAATCTGATCATGCGCCTTGATCAGCCGCGCATAGGCGGTAGCCGCCACCGGCCCCGAATAAATGTAGCCCGCATGCGGCACGATCATCGCCTTGGGAACTTTCGGCGCGGTTTCGGCATCATTGAGATATTGATCGATCAGCAGATGCAGTTGCTGGGGTTCGGCAGGATAAAAGCTTCCTGCTACAGCGGGTTGTCTATTCATAATGTTGCCTTTTCACCAAAATCAAGCCAAATCGCATGTTCAACCCGTCAGCAATCCCGCAGGTTGATATTATTATTCTAATTCCTAAATGACCAATTGAATATTTAATGGTTCCTGGAGAATGGCGATGACCGAATTTGTTTCCCCCGATACCGTCCGTACCCGGTACTGGCATATGCTTGAGGACGGTCGGGTGCAGTGCGACGCCTGCCCGCGCTTTTGCAAACTGCATGATGGCCAGCGCGGCCTATGTTTTGTCCGGCAGAATCTGGACCATCAGGTCGTGATGACCAGCTACGGACGTTCCAGCGGCTTTGCGATCGATCCGATCGAAAAAAAGCCGCTGAATCATTTTTTACCCGGCACGCCGGTGTTTTCGTTCGGCACCGCCGGCTGCAATCTGGCCTGCAAATTTTGCCAGAACTGGGACATCAGCAAATCGCGCGAAATGGATACCCTGATGAGCAAAGCCTCGCCCGAGGCAATCGCGCAGACTGCGCTCGACCAGGGCTGCGCCAGCGTCGCCTATACCTATAACGACCCGGTCATCTTCCACGAATATGCGATCGATACCGCGCAGGCCTGCCGCAGTCTCGGCTTGAAATCGGTCGCGGTTTCGGCCGGCTATGTGACGCCGGAACCGCGCGCCGAATTTTATCAATGGATGGATGCGGCCAATATCGACCTGAAGGCGTTCAGCGAGCGCTTTTATCACCAGATTACCGGCGGCCATCTGCAACCGGTGCTCGACACGCTGAAGTACATCAAGCACGAAACCTCGGTCTGGCTGGAGTTGACGACCTTGCTCATCCCGGACGAAAACGATTCGGTGCCGGAACTCGAAGCAATGACGCAATGGGTCGTCGAAAATCTCGGGCCGGACGTGCCGATGCATTTCACCGCCTTTCATCCTGACTGGAAGATGCTCGACAAAGCGCCCACGCCGCGCCATTCGCTGCTGAAAGCCCGGCAGATCGCGATCAACAATGGCGTTCGCTATGCCTATGTCGGCAATGTGCACGACAAACTGGCCGAAAGCACCTACTGTCACGGCTGCGGCAAATTATTGATCGGGCGGGACTGGTATGAGTTGTCGGACTGGAATCTAGACGCCGCCGGCAAATGCAAGTTTTGCGGCACAAAATGCGCGGGCGTCTTTGCCGAAAAACCCGGTGGCTGGGGCGCAAAACGCCTCAGCGTACCGATGCGTTAAGCAAAATTGCTGCTTGGCAAGCTTCGGCGGTTGTCGAAAAACCACGACGCTTACATAATGTAATCCCTATATTTAGTATAGGTATGCACCTTTGCCAAATGCGGGTGCCGAAAGGGCGACTTCTCGGCCCAGAAAAACATCATTGAATAAATTTCAAAAACGATAATATGATGCTCTCCAGACGACGTTTTTTAGGCTATGGCGGCGCAGGCATGCTCGCAATCGCCGCAGGCTGCCGGCCGGCGAATCTGAATTTATTGCCGGCCGAGGATGATGTCGCCGCGATCAAGCGGTTGCCACTGGCCGACAGGATGCAGCTCGCGAAGCTGAAAAACAACCTGCTGGGCTACCCGATCAACATGAACACGCCGCCCGAGGCTTTTTTCGCCTGGCGCAAACAGCTCAACGAGGCGGGCATCGGCGTGTTTGCGTTCAACAATGTCGGCAATCCGTTCAAGGAAAGCCCGATCCCTTACAACACGCACGACTTTGAACGCGAAGTGATCCTGCGCTTCGGCAAGCGCTATGCGTTTCCAAGCGATGACACCTGGGGCTTCCTTTCGCATAGCGGCACCGACAGCAACATGCACGGCATGTACATGGGTCGGACGATTCTGAAAGGACGCACCGGCCGGCTTCCGAAAGCCTATTTCACGAAGGAAGCGCATTATTCGGTGCAAATTTTGCGCGACTTGCTCGGGCTTGAAACGGTGTTTGTCGACACGCTGCCGGATGGCGGAATGGCCCCGAACGATCTCGCGCAAAAGCTCGCGGCCAACCGATCGCAGCCAGCTTTGATGATCGCGACGATCGGCACCACCTTCAAAGGTGCGGTCGATTCGATCGACCGTATTCAGGATGTCTTGCAAGGCCATCCGAGCTATCTGCATCTGGACGCGGCGCTGTTCGGCGGCTATCTGCCCTTTACCCCCCATGCCGATGAAGTCGCCTACCGTTTGCCGGGCAAAGCGGCGGCGCGCTACGATTCGATCGCGGTTTCCTGTCACAAATTTTTCGGCTTTCCCGCGCCCGCCGGCCTGTTCGTCACCACGCAAAGCCATTTCGACGAGTTCAATGCGCTGTTCACCCGAATTCATAATCCCGAATACATCCACCATGTACCGGGCACGATCACCTGTTCGCGGGATAGTGTCAAACCGGCGGAATTTTATTTCTTTTCATCGCCGGAAGCGATGGAAAAACTGACCGAAGACGCTCGCTCGATGCTGCAAAATTCGGATTATTTTCTGCAACAACTGCAGTCCCGCTTTCCTCAGCTGGATGCGGTACGCGCGAACGCTCTGTCGAACACGATTTATTTCAAAAATCCCGGAGACCGGGTCGTCAAAAAATATTCGCTGGCCACGATGCATTTAGAGATGAACCGCCAACCGCAGGATTATGCGCATGTGGTCGTGATGCCGCATGTGGACCGGCAAGTCATTGAAGCGTTTATGAACGACGTGGAGTCCGAGTTGGCTAATTTGTAAGGATTTACTTTCTGTTGGTGCCCACGCCCTGCGCCCCGAAACATGGGCGCTCAGGCGAGGGGATTCATGGTCGAAAATATCCAGCGCCGCCCCGCTCTTCCCTGGCAAACAGCTTTCAGCCGAATCGTTAAAACTCACTGCGGCGGCTGACAGGAGGAAATCGGGTCTTCCGCAGTCAATAGTTCCACAATACCGGCATTAGTGATTTTTTTGTTGTCGACAAGCGGATCATCCTGATAACCGCCCACGATCATGTCGGTAAAACCATCACCGTTATGGTCGCCGCTTCCGCTGACCGCAAAACCGTAATAATTATTCTTGTTATGACCGTCGAATCCAAACTGTTCGACGCCATCGCCGCCCCGATGCCAAGAGGCTCTCCCCGCATTCGCCAGTTTTTTACCTTTGCTGGTGGCATCGTATTTATAGGCGCCGACGATGAAATTGTGTGCGGTTTCGCCGGGGATAACGCCGGCATCGCTGATCGCGCTGCCAAACAACGCTCCCTTTTGCGGCACTTTATTCCGAACACTATCACTGTATAAGGCAGACTTACTTTCTCCAGAATAGACGTGCACGGCTCCGGCATCCTTGAACGTTTTTTTCGCGGTTGCCGGCGTAGCCTCCTGAATATAATCTTCTCGCGGCGCGCCGGCCAAAACATCCGCAAAGCCGTCGCCATTCACGTCCGCCCCGGCCACCGCGAAGCCGAGCCGGCTGCCGGCCTGCTCGCCATTTTGGTGAAAGATCTCCGGAAAATCGCCGCTCAAGGCATAAACATAGACACGGCCCGCATCCTTCAGTTTTTTGCCGCTGGAGTTGGTGGCGCCGGCTCGGTAAGCCCCGATGATCGCGTCCGCCTTGCCGTCCGTGTCGACATCATTCGCAGCGACGCTGGAGCCAAATAGATCGCCCTTGCCTTCGCCCTCGAACTTATGCACGAGGGCAAGCCCTCCTTCCTTGTAAGAATAAACAGACGCCGAACCCGCATCTGTTATTTTCTTGCCGTTGGTGTCGACTCTATCCGCTTTCGGCGCGCCCACGATGACCTCATCCCTGCCGTCGGCATCGATATCCTTCACAAAAGCGACTGCCATGCCCAGATTATCGCGGGCCGCCTCGCCTTCGATGCGAAATAGCTCTGTGCCATTAGGCGCTCCCGAAAAAACCACGGCGGCCCCGGCATCCTTGCGCTTCTTTCCGTCGCCGCCAACCACATCGGCGTTTGGCGCTCCCACGAGGATGTCGGGGATATTGTCACCGTTCACATCGCCACCGCCTGCTACCGCGCTGCCAAACTGGTCGCCGGCACCCTCCCCTATAAACGTCCGCAAAATAGTCGGCTGTTTTGTCAATTCGCCCGAATAAACATGGACCAAACCGGCATTTCTCAAGGTTTTCTTGCTCTCTTTTTTATCAAAGCGAGGAGCCCCGACAATCACATCGTCAATGCCGTCCGCATTGATATCGCCGGCGGCGACGCTATAGCCAAGAAAATCGCTTTTGTTTTCGCCGTCGAAACGATTCAACAAGTTTGCAACGAGCGGGAAATTATCATCTTCATCCAGAACGCAGTCATTATCGTCATCCGGATCGGCATTATCGCCTGTTCCATCGCCGTCGTTGTCATTCGATTCATTTGGATTCAAGGGAAAAGCATCTTCATTGTCAGGCACACCGTCGTTGTCGTCGTCTTTGTCGCAGGCATCGCCAATGCCATCCTTATCTTGATCAACCTGGGGATCTCCTACTTTTGGAGGAGGATTTTTTACCGTCGGGCAATTATCCAGATAATCGAGAACCCCATCGTCGTCTAGGTCGCCGGGAAGATAACGCGCAAGCGCAAATCGCTGCTGGCTGACTAAATTGTCCCTGATTTCGGCCACTCCCGCCAGCACGATACGCTCATCCTCCGGTTGCTGCACGGCCGCAAAAGCCTGGTCTGAACCGGCGCCGAAACTTGTGCTGAGTTTGCCGTCTCCGCTGAAAGTGGTATCCAGGCTGCCGTCTTGATTGTAGCGCACCTGCACAAAATTAAAGTCATTGACTCCAATTTGCGTATAACCGGCCACCAGCAATTTGCCGTCAGGCAATTGCATGACCTGATAAGCCCGGTCATTTCTTGTACCAATCGATGTGATGACTTTACCGTCACCGCTAAAACTGGAATCCAAGTGTCCATCGGGGAGATAACGAACCAACGCAATATCCTCATCACCGTTCGTCGTGCTGTAGCCGGCAACCACATAGTTACCGTCCGTTTGTCGAATCACCGAAAGACCGCGATCATCGCCGCTGCCGACCGAGTTGCGTTGTTTCCCATTCGAATTGAAGGTCGTATCGAGCGTGCCGTCGGCGTTATAGCGCGCGACCGCAAAATCATCGCTAGTGCCATTATTGCTAAATCCGGCCACAAAGAGCTTGCCGTCATCAGCCTGCTGAAGCATCGAAAAGGCAACATCGTTCCTGCTATTGCCAAAGTCGGTCACAACTTTGCCCTTCTCGCCTGTAGGACTAAAACTCAGATCGAGAGAGCCGTCCGGGTTATACCGCACCAGCGCAAAATCGCTGTCGGTTGCCGTGCCGCTGAACCCCGCCACGACCAACTTATGTTCCGGCGTTTCGACGACCGCATGAGCGCCGTCCTCAAACACATCTGCGGCCTCCGTCGAATAAGGCGGCGTCAGCACTTTCCCTTCATCGCCGAAACCGGTATCCAAGGAACCGTTAGGGTTATAACGCACCACCGCAAAATCGTTGGTCGGTTGTGCATTCGAATTTAACGCCTGCCCTACCACGACCAATTTACCGTCTGTCTGTTGGATGCCCGCGAAAGCGGCCGCATTTCCACTACCAACAGTCGTGTTGACGATACCATTGCGACCAAATGTCGTATCGAGAGCGCCATTACTTAATTCATAACGCACGAGAGCAAATCGATCAAAGACGCCGGCCCCATCATTACTGCGACCGACGGCGAGCAGTTTTTTGTCCCCCTGTACCAGGATCACATCTTCAGCGACGGAGAGCGAAATACCGGCGGCCGTCGTCACCAAACCATCGCCGCCAAAACTTTTATCCAGCGTACCGGCGGGCGATGCAAATAACTGATTTGCAAACAGCAGCAGAGCAACGAGCATCGATTTTACAAGACCCTTGATCATACGATTTCACCTGAATTCAATTTGTGCCGGGACACCTGATTCTAACATTAAGGCTTTTCTGCACACAACTCTGCCCTCGTACAGAATTTGCCTTTGAAAAAATGCGACCCTATTGTGAACAGAAAATACCGCATGAAGCAATTGGTAAGAATGCCTATTTTAGAGCGATTACCACGGAGTTTTTCTACTAACCGGTAGAGTTGATTCTCGCAGGCTCCTACAGGCCGAACAACGACGCATCGACCTTATAGGCACAAAATAGGACTGATTGGATTGGATAAAATAGATATGCCGGAGAGGATATTCATCGCGCCCGAAACAACGCGGAAAGAGACCGGAACGATCGACTGGTTCGCCAAGCCCGGCAAACCTTCGGAGAGGAATTTAAAAGAACTGTCACAACCGCACGAGAGCCCCAAGAAACGCCTTGGGGACTCTCGGCGCTGTCCACTACGAAGTCTGCTCTACTGGGCGCAATTCCAACGGCGTGCAGCGGTTATAAAAAAACCAGGTCTTCACGTGCAAGTGTTTGCGGATCGGGGTCTTGATCACCGAAACGCAGAGCGCGATCGAAAACAGGCACCAAACCGCGGCGTATTCGTTCGGATCGGAGGTGGTGACGTCCGAAATCCACGGCCCGATCAGGTAATGGAAGCCGACGAAGCGCCAGGATCCGTACAAGGTCGGCAGACAGAACGAGACCAGGATATAGGTCAGCGCATGTAAACCCCAATCGAAACCGAACAGCCATTCCTGCGGGCCGGACAGCAGGCCGTTCAACGGCATTTGCCAGGCGATGTGCCAATCGCCGGAGACCGAACAGACGCCGGTACCGCAAAAGCCTTCGGTGCCGATCACGCAATGCCCGGCCCAGTCGAACGGATACATCTTGACCAGCATCGTCAGCGAGCCGATCGCGCAAATCGTATAGACGGTCGTGCGGATTTTCAGTTTGACGCTTTCCGGGATGAAGTACATCGCGACCATGTTCACGAAAAACGGCTGGAACGCGACGTGAATATAGCCAAACATCGTCAGAATCTGATTTTTCGGATTGCCGCACAGGTCGATATAGACATAGGTCCCGGCCTGCAACAATTCCATCAACGCAAAATAAGTCAACGGAATCCACAATTCCTTCGACTCCCCCTTGTAAGCGACATAAGCCGCGGTACTAAGTCCTGCGGCGGCCAGGACGCCTGACGCTTCACCACTCCAACACATAATGAACCTTCTTATAATAATTATTGAAAAAGCTGTTAAGCCGAGGAGGCTTTGATCGGATCAACGCGTCCTTCGGGCGCTTATTCTATTACAGGGGGGCGAACGGAAAAAGCGTCGGCGCAACCGAAATGCGCCGACGTTCGAAAAACATCAGGATGGCAGGGCTTCGCTGTCGATGTAAATCTCGACCGGCGTTGCCGGTTCGATCGTGGCGACCGGCAAATTCACACCTTCGCGCCACTGTTTGACTGGCTCTTGTTTGTTTTTACCGGTGATCAAAAAAATCAATCGGCGGGTGTCGCTCAACGCCTTGGCGCTGACCGAAACGCGCTCGGGCGGCGGCTTTGGCGAATCGTAAACCGGATGCGTCAGCTCATCGGTGTTGTGCACGTGTCCGGGGAACAGGCTGGCGGTATGCCCGTCTTCGCCCATGCCGAGCAGCACCATGTCGAACGGCAGCGCATCGGCGACCGTTTGGCGGTATTGCAGGGCGCCCTCTTCAGGACCGAGTTCGGCCGGAAGCGTGAAGATTTGTGCGGACGGAATCGGCACCTGCGCGAGCAATGTCTGCGTCGCTATCATGCTGTTGCGGTCCGCATGATCGGCCGGCAGGCAGCGCTCATCGCCATAATAGATATACCATTTCGACCAGTCGGCTGCGGCCTTGCCGAGCAGACGATAGACTTTTTCCGGCGTGGTGCCTCCCGCCAATACCAGTTTGAAGCGGCCGCGCTCGGCGATGGCCGCTTCGGCCGCAGTCAAGATTTGTGCACAAGCGGCTTCGGCCACCTGATCGGCGGTCGCGAACGTCCGCCAGTTGGCGTTTTTTTGCATTTATTTACACTCCGGGGTTAATGAACTGCGCCAGAATTGGCTGTCTTTATCGAACAGGCGGCTGTCTTCCGGTCCCCACGAACCGGCAGCATAGGTCGCGATATAGTCGCGCTCGACCGCCCAGGTTTGCAGGATCGGATCGACGATGCGCCAGGCGTGCTCGACCTCGTCGAAGCGCAGGAACAGCGAACGGTCGCCCTTCAGCACATCGAGCAGCAGGTCTTCATAAGCGTCGATCGCCTTTTCGTCATGATTGCGGAAACTCGCATCCAGCGTGGTCGAGCGGGTGTCCATTTCGAGGCCCGGCTCCTTCACGGTCATTTCGATCTTGATGCATTCGTCGGGCTGAATGCCGAGCAGCACCCAGTTAGGGCTCATGCAGTTCACGTTGGTGCCGCGGAAAAATTGCAGCGGCGGATGACGGAAGCAGATCGAGATGGTCGACTGCGCCTTCGCCATGCGTTTACCGGTGCGCATATAGAACGGCACGCCGCGCCAGCGCCAGTTGTCGATGTAAAGCTTCATCGAGGCATAGGTTTCGGTCACGCTGTCGGCCGGGATGTTGTCTTCCTGCAAATAGCCTTTGACCTTTTCGCCTTTGGCCATGCCGGCCGCGTACTGGCCGCGGTGGGCATGCGCGTGCACCGCTTCTTTCGGAATCGGGCGGATCGATTTCAATACCTTGACCTTTTCATCGCGCAGCGCCTCGGCTTCCATCGACACCGGCGGCTCCATCGCGACCAGGGTCAAAAGTTGCAGCAGATGGCTTTGCAGCATGTCGCGCAGAGCGCCGGCGCCGTTATAGTAGTCGCCACGGCTGTCGATGCCGATTTCCTCGGAATGGGTGATCTGGACATGGTCGATATAGTTGCGGTTCCACAGAGGCTCCAGCATCACGTTCGCGAAGCGGAACACCAGCACGTTCTGCACCATACCCTTACCGAGATAGTGATCGATCCGGTAAATCTGTTCCTCGCTCAGATAATGGCTGATGCGTTTTTGCAGGGCCTGCGCGCTGTCCAGATCATAGCCGAACGGCTTTTCGATGATCACCCGCCGCCAGCCCAGTTCTTCGTCAAACAACTGATTAACGCTCAATTGTTCGAGCACGGTGCCGAAATCGGCCGGGCTGATCGACAGATAAAACGCGATGTTCCGCGAAAATGCTTGCTTGCCGTTCAAAAGATCGGCCAATGCCTTGTAGTCTTCTGGCTTCTGAATGTCGGCCTGATGATAGTAAAGACGCTGACTGAAACTCTCGAAGACGCTTTCGTCGAAATCGGCCTTGACCTTGGCCTGGATCATGTCCCTGACTTCGGCCAGCCATTTCTGCTGGTCCCAGGGCCTCCGGCCAACCGCGATAATGCGGGTGCCTTCGGGCAATTGTTTCGCAACATCGAGATGATAGAGCGCCGGCATCAGTTTGATTCGGGAGAGGTTGCCGGTGGCGCCAAAGATTACGTAGGTACAGGGTTCGGCGTTCATGGGAAAGTCGATAAGGTTAAGGGGGCAAAGATTATGGTGTGTAGCCCGGATGAAACGCAGTGGAATCCGGGGAGGCCGGTGTTCCTCCACTCCCGGATTCCGCTACGCTGCATCCGGGCTCACGCACCGCCGAAACGGCGCAACTCGCGCTCCCGCGCAGGAGCGCGGGAACGCTTGCGGTTTTATGCGTTGTAAGTAGACGAAGCGACCTTGCCGCCTTGTCCGGTCCAGTCGGTATGGAAGAACTGGCCGCGCGGCTGGTCGATCCGCTCATAGGTATGGGCGCCGAAATAGTCGCGCTGCGCCTGCAACAGATTGGCCGGCAGTCTTTCGGTCCGGTAGCCGTCGAAGTAAGCCAGGGCGGACGAGAACGCCGGGGTCGGGATGCCGAGTTCGATACCCAGAATCACCGCCTTGCGCCAGCCGGCTTCGGCCTTCTTCATCTCGGCGGTGAAGAAATCGTCGAGCAACAGGTTTTCGAGGTCCGGATTTTTGTTGTAAGCCTGTTTGATGTCGTTCAGGAACTGGCTGCGGATGATGCAGCCGCCGCGCCACATCAGCGCGATTTCGCCATAATTCAGCGCCAGTTTGTATTCTTTTGCCGCTTCCCGCATCAACCGGAAACCTTGCGCATAGGAAATGATCTTGGCCGCATACAAGGCGTCGCGGACCGCATCGATCATCGCCTTCCTGTCGCCGCTGAATGCGCCCTGCTGTTTCGGCAGAACCTTCGCGGCCTTGACGCGTTCGTCTTTTTGTGCAGACAGGCAGCGGGCGAAGACCGACTCGCCGATCAGCGTCAACGGAATGCCGAGGTCCAGCGCATTGATGCCGGTCCATTTGCCGGTGCCTTTTTGGCCGGCGGTATCGAGGATTTTTTCGAGCAGCGGCTGGCCGTCTTCGTCCTTATAAGCCAGGATGTTCGCGGTGATTTCGATCAGGTATGAGCTCAGTTCGCCGCGGTTCCATTCGGCGAAAATTTCGTGCAATTCGTCGGCGGAAAGGCCGAGACCTTCGGACAGCAATTGATAGGCTTCGCAGATCAGCTGCATGTCGCCGTATTCGATGCCGTTGTGCACCATCTTGACATAGTGCCCCGCGCCGTTGTCTCCGACCCACTCGCAACAGGGTTCGCCGCCGACCTTCGCGCTGATCGCCTGGAAAATCGGCTTGACCGCCGCCCAGGCCGCCTTGTTGCCGCCGGGCATGATAGACGGTCCGTTGCGCGCGCCTTCCTCGCCGCCGGAAACCCCGGCGCCGATGAAATTGAGACCTAAGTCCGCAAGATATTGGGTGCGGCGGTTGGTGTCGGTAAACAACGAATTGCCGCCGTCGACGATGATGTCGCCCGGCGCCAACAGCGGCAGCAGTTTTTCGATATATTGATCGACCACGTCGCCGGCCTTGACCATTAACATCACGATGCGCGGCGTTTCGAGGCTGTCGACGAGTGCTTCGAGCGAATGCGTACCGACCACCTGTGTGCCCTTCGCGGGGCCTGCCAGAAATTCATCGACCGTGCTGGTGGTGCGGTTATAAACCGCGACCTTGAAGCCGTGGTCGTTCATGTTCAACACCAGGTTTTGGCCCATCACCGCGAGGCCGATCAATCCGATATTTGCTTTCATCAATGTGTTTTCCGTGAGTGTTAGGTTCAGCTAAAGTTTATCATAGCCGATAGCAAATGCGGTTAACAGACAGTTAACCGGGATGGCTTTGGTGCATCCTGACACGCGCGCGGATCATCGCAAAGATCACCACGACCAACAAAACGGCCAGCGAAGACTCCAGCAGCAAAAAGGCCCCGATCTTGAAATAGGCGAAGTGCGGATGCACGAAGCGGACCAGCCAGCCGCCCGCTTCATCGGCGATGGCAGAAACATAAGTCAGACCGCTGACCCAGATTTTGAGCCGCGTCGAAAAATCGGTCATCAGCATCAGATGGGTCAAGGTCACGACCAGCATGCCCATCGAAAACAGATGGAAATGCGAGACTTCGAGCATGCCCTCATAACTGCGCGGCGGCTTGAATTGCTCTTCGGAACCCAAGTAGTAGAGTTTGACCGATTCGGGAGTCAGATCCATCCGGTGAAAATACATCAGGCCGTTGCTGAGCCACAGCAGCACGATATAGCCCAGAAACATCAGCACCAGCGCATTGAGAAGGGATTTCCGGTGTTGTTCGCCGGTCACGAAATAACGCATGGCTATTGCTTTTGATCCTTGATCATGACCTGATACATCGCCATCACCTTGCGGACGCTGCTGAGGCCGGCACGCGTGCTCAACGTCGCGCCGCTGATGCCGTCCACGCCCTTGCTGAAATCCATGTCCGTGAGTGGACGTTTGTACAGTCGCTCGAACCAGCGCTCCGGTGGCATGTATTCGGGCGGCTCGTGAAAAGCGAGCGTATAGACATTGCGCAACTCGCCTTCAGGTGTCAGCACGATCATCAGCGTTTCCGGCTTGGTTCTGACCGTAATCGTTTCGATCGCGGCATAGCCCAAGATTTTGTCCTGCTCCTTGCCGACATAGAACGTGAACAGGCCCGATTCGAGTTTGACTTTTGCCAACTCCTGAATTTTAGCCGTCTGACTCTCGTCAGGGAAAAGCGATAACAATTCGACTTGCTTGTCTTTGCCAAATGCCAGTTCAAGCGCTTCGTTTTTACTGTAGAAAATTGTCGCGAAGCTCTGCGTTACCGCAGTCACCAGAAATAAAAAGAGAAGAAATCCTCCCCTTTGCCTGATTGCTTTCATTTAGACTCTCCAACATCAAGAAAACAAACCGCCAATATCCGAAAATCCGTGCGACAGGAAAATCGAATGCTGGCGGTTGGTATAAGCAACGCCCCAAGACCGCCGAACCACAAAACCGTGATTTCGGCGCCTTATGCGAAGACTTGCGGATTATCGGGCCAATACATGCAAATTCTCGCGGAGCGACAATGATTTCATATCATATCATACTGCAACAAGGCGAATGGCTCAGGCCTAGAAAATGAAGCCGAAGCCCAAATTGAAGTCGTCAGAAAGCGGTCCTTGTTTGGCGACACGATTCCGGTAATCGGCCTTGATCACGACATTCGGAATCGGTTTGTACTGTATGCCCGCCTGGTAAATTTGCCAGTCTTTGGTCGGGTCATCCGGAAAGCCGTTCGGCGCTTTGGCGATCGTATCCAGACGTTCATAACGGACGAATGGCGCGAGATATTGTGTTGTATCCTTGAACAACCAAGGCAAAACGTCATAGCCGGCTTCCGCATACCAGCCGAAACTCTCGGCACCGATGATTTGTGCATTTTCTGGAGTTTGGTTCAATCGGGAATCCAGGCTCAACAGATCGGCATCACCGACATGCCCCCACGATCCCAATGTACGGAATTCAAACCCGCGGTATTTCCATTGCAAATGGCCTTCATACAATTGCGTAAAGACATCCGGGTGTTGACCTGCAAAGGTCTGATTCTGCCCGGACTTGCCAAAATAGGCGGAGCCGCCGACCATGACGCCCGGCACAGCCTTCGGCGTGTAGTCGAAACGGCCGACAAACCCGAAGTTTTCGGCTTTAGCCTGGCTGCCGCCGCCGCGGCCTTCACGAATACCGTCAGAACTGAAGCCGGACGCATCCAAGCCATTGACGGCGTAGGCTGTATAAGCCAGGTCGTCTGTGAGTTGACCGAACAATCCCAATCCCACTTCCCGCCAAGTTGAAGGGATAATCCTTTGCTCGACTTCTGGACGGTGGTTACCGAAGAAGAAAGGAGGTTCGTGAATCTGGTTGATGAAACCCATTGGCATCAGCACTAAGCCGGCGCGAACATTGGCCATTTTGTGTAAAAAGAAGTCCAACGCGGCAAATTCGACCGAGACTTCGCCCTTCTCTTCATCACCTTCACCGGTCGTGGCGTGTTCGAATTCCAGTTCACTATTGAAAAGGATGCGGTCGGTAAACTTGTAACCGGCATAAAGCACCATCCGTTCGAGATCGGCGTTGTCTTTGTTATCGCCTTTCTCGCCGACATTGGCCTGATAGATCGCTTCGCCGTAACCGCCGATCGACAAGCCCTTACCGACCTGATAGACCTTCGAGGCGGCCGGGCCCAGACCATAGGCGCTCTTGTACTTGGGTTCTTCCGGAATCACCAGATTGGTCCGCAGTTTTTCGACTTCCTGACTCAAAATATCGGTCTTACGCTCCAGCGTTTTGACGTTACCTTGCGGTGCCGGAGACTCCTGCTTCTTGGTCGCATCCGCCATCAAGGTCTTCATTTCATCGATCTGCTTTTGCTGCGCCTCGATGATTTTCCACATTTCTTCCATCGTTTGCGGTTTTTGCAGCGCCTCGGCCGGCGTATTCAACGCCGCCAGCACGGCTAAAGCACTTCCCCTCAACAAAATTTTTCGATCGATCATCATCACTACCCCCCAAAAATAAAATTTTTCTGGGATTATAGTGCAAACAATTTTGTAATTACAAATGATTATCATTTGTTATCAAATTTAAAGAATGGCTATCCCGCCATAAAACCTCCTATGGCTCGATCAGTCTTTGCGGAAAGGGGTTGGATTTTGGTGTATCGGCATGCGGGACTTTGGCCGATTCCGTCATACCTGCCGGAATAAAAGGCCTGGTGTAAAACTATGAGCGCTCCGCGTCTCATGACCCGGAGCGTCCTTGGCAGAGCTTCCACGCAAGACGTGGAAACCCTAAGAGGAAAGTATGCGTTGTGAAAGGCTCAAACTGTTTGTGTTTTCAAGGCCGCTCGATGCGAAAAACCTTGCCTCCGTAACTCGCGACCACGCCGTCGGCGCGAATTTCCTTGATTTCGACCGAATCCTTGGTCGTTTGGCCGGCCTTGTACTTGGTCATGTTCAACACGACGAAGCGATCCTCGGGCTTGTTGTCGTACATAAAGACATTGATCGTCATCTTCGGCGCGGAGCTGCGGAAATCATAGGGCAGTTCCTTGAATAGAGGAATTCCCTGCTTGGCTGCCGGCGCGTCATCTGCCTTGTTTGCCATTGCCGCCTTGGTCTTGGCTTCCGGTTCGGCATCTTCCTGTGCATCAAGACTGTCCGCGTTTTCCGCCAGCAGCAGACGTTGGGCACGTCTGGATTGGATTTTCTGCCTGAGTTGTTCCTGTGGGCTGATTGCGGCAGCAGGGCGCGCTTGAGCGGTCTGAACGGCGGGCGCCTTTTTATCTTCTTGAGCCGGCTTTGCCGCTTTCTGTGCCTCGGCCTGTTTTGCCGCGGCCAATTCTTCGATCGAAGGCGTTTTTGTGTTTGCCGCAGCCGCCGGTCTATCCGGCTCGGCCACCGACTCCATCATTTCCTCTTCGTCTTGTTCGACATCAGCCGCATCATCGCGTACTTCAACGGCAGCCGGCAGCGGCGGCTTTGGCGCGGCTTTTGCCTGCACCGGCTGCACGCCGGCCTGCGGTTTGGCCGGCGCCTCATCGGCATTTTTCAGATACCAGACCATCAAAGGCACGGCCAGCAGATTGACGGCCAGCAGCCCGCCGATCAGCACGGCGGTTTTCCGGCTTTTTTGCGGCGGCGGCATCAGCACTTGTTCGATGACGGTTTCCGGCTGCTGGGCTTGCCGTTCCTGCTCCGACTTGCGTAAAGCATTGAGAATATAAGACATGGCGTTAATCGGTTAGATGGAGATGAGGCCTGTTCGACGCCTCGGTCAAATTATCGAGATAAAACAGAGTTTGGGCGCCCACCGCACCATCTTCGGCCAGGTGATGCTGGTGTTGGAATTTGATCACGCGCGCCTTCAGGTCCTGATCGAATGTTTGCGGCACGGGCACAGGCGGATTCAAGCCATCGAAAGCGGCCATTTGCTGACGAAGCCAGACGACTCTATCTGACCATTGCCCCGGAAAAATCGTTCGCGAATCCGCCCCCGGCGGCTCCCATAACAATAAATAATAGCCGTTCCAATGATTCAACACATCGGCCAGCGCAAAATCATGCTGCTCGCTTGCGATCAACACGGGGTTTCCTTGCTTGATGCCGGTCAACAGCGCATAGCGCTTTTCTTCGTTCAGGAGCACAAATTCCAGAATGGCCGGCCGCTTCATCGCCAGCACTTCCTTCCAGCTGGCCTTGCCGAGCTGGCATAAAACTCCGGCAGTCTTGACCGTTTCGCAATCGGCCGTCGCGACCGAAGGCGGCGTTTTTCCGAGCGCTTTGAATGCATTCGCGAAGCCCAATTGCAGCGTAGAACGCGGATCGGCCATCCATTCGGCAAATTGAAGCGGCTTGGGTTGCTGCAGTGGTTCGATCTTCGGCGCGGCCGCTACGGTTTCTGTCACGACCGGCGCGGGCTTTGCTACGACGGTTTCGACCTGGCGAGGTTCAATAAGCCGGCTCTTGACCGCCGCGAAACGATCCGGGGCGTAATAATAAGCGCCAAGCGCGATACCGCCGAGCAGCAAGCCCAGCGCCAAACCCAGTCTCGGCAGTTTTGTCTCGGCCGGCGCGAGTGTTTCCTGCGCGGCGGTGTTGACCATGCCGGGCGTCACCTGCGGGGCGTTGCCGGCGTAGGCGCCAAGCAGGGCGCGGTCGCACAGTATGTTGATGATTCTGGGAATGCCGGCCGACAGTTTATAAATCTTGCGGATCGCCCGGTCCTTGAATAGATCGGGATCGCCGCCGCAAACCCGCAGGCGGTGGCGGATATAGGCGCGGGTTTCGACAAACGACAACGGCAGCAAATGATAGCGCGCGGTAATCCTTTGATTGAGCTGCCTGAGATCCTGGCGTTTGAGCATCTGCTTCAATTCGGGCTGGCCGACCAGGATGATTTGCAGCAATTTGGTTTTGCTGGTTTCCAGATTGGTTAACAGGCGAATCTGTTCGAGCACTTCCAGGCTCAAGTTTTGCGCTTCGTCGAGCAGCAGCACGGTGCGCCGCCCGGCGGCATGTTTGGCGAGCAAATAATGATTCAACGCATCGACCAACTGTTTCAGCGTCTGTTGTTGTTTGTCATAGGCGATGCCCAGCTCGTCGCAGATCGTCGCCAACAGTTCGATCGCATTCAACTTCGGATTCAGGATCAGGGCGATGTCGATAGTGTCCGGCAACTCTTTCAACAGACAGTGGCACAAGGTCGTCTTGCCGGTGCCGACTTCGCCGGTCAACGCAACAAAGCCGCCGCCGACGGTAATGCCGTAAAGCAGATGCGCCAAGCCTTCCTGATGGCGGCGGCTCATATACATGAAATGCGGATCGGGGGCTATCGAAAACGGTAATTCCGCAAAATGAAAATACTGTTTGTACATAGCGGCGTTTCGGCAGGAAAAAGAGATCAGTCTCAGATTTTACCCTATACGCGGCCAAAGGCGTAAAAATCGGCGTCACGATTCGGCGCTGCCGCGCGTTTATTACGTTTATAATCTCGAAGCTTCCGGCCACAGCCGCCAACCCCCTTGTGATCATGCCTATCAACGAAACTCATCTGTACAGCAAACTGGCCTGGCGCCTGTTGCCGCCGCTCTACATCATCTATATCCTGGCCTATCTCGACCGCCTGTGCGTGGGTTTCGCCCAATTGCAGATGAAGGATGCGCTGCAGTTTAGCGATACGGTTTACGGCTTCGGCGCGGGCATCTTTTTTGTCGGCTACATGCTGTTCGAGATACCGAGCAATCTGATCCTCGAAAAAGTCGGCGCGAAACTGTGGCTGACCCGGATCATGATCACCTGGGGACTGATTTGCTGCGCGATGGTCACCATCGAAACGCCGCAAGGCTTTTATGTGCTGCGCTTTCTGCTCGGCCTCGCCGAAGCGGGCTCGTTTCCGGGCATGATCCTGTATTTCAGCTATTGGTTTCCGGCGCCGGTCAGGGCCAAGTACGGCGCCTTGTTGATCACCGCGACCGCGGCCTCCGGCGTGCTCGGCGCGCCGCTGGCAGGACTCTTGCTCGGCATGGACGGCGCCTTCGGGTTGCAGGGCTGGCAATGGCTGTTTCTGGCCGAGGGCGCGCCCTCGGTGCTGTTCGGTTTCATACTGTATTTCTGGCTGACCGATCGTCCCGCCAAGGCAACCTGGCTCAATGCGGAAGAGAAGGCCTGGCTCGAACGCACGCTGGCCGCCGAACAGCAGGCCGACTCGCACCATCACGCCGCCGATCTGGGCCAGGCGCTGCGCCACCCGAAGGTCTGGCTGCTGGCGCTGATCTATTTTGCGGTGGTGATCAATTATTACAGCATCAGCCTGTGGCTGCCGCAAATGATCAAAACCTGGTCAGGACTCGACAATGTGCACACCGCGCTGCTGACCGGCCTGCCCTACCTCGCGACCGTGATCGTGATGGTGATCGTCGGCGCGCACTCGGACAAGACCCGCGAGCGGCGCTGGCACATCGTAATCTGCGCCTGGGTGGCCGCCGCGGCGTTCGCGCTGAGTCCTTATCTCGAATCGCCGGTCCTGGCGATAGGCGCGATCACGATCGCGGCGGCCGGCATCTGGAGCATCCTCGCGCCGTTCTGGACCCTGCCGCACACGCTGTTGAAAGAAGGCCCGGCCAAGGCCTCGGGCCTGGCGCTGATCAATGCGATCGGCAATCTGGGCGGCTTTGCGGGCCCCTCTATCGTGGCCTGGCTGAAGACCGCGACCGGCGATTTCAAGCTGGCGCTGCCGCTGCTCGCGGCAACGATGGCGGCGGGCGTATTACTGATTTTCGTTGCCGCGCCAGCCGAAGCGAGGAAGAAATCGGATGGGGCAAAAAAGCGTAAGCGGCTTGGATTCAATAGCTAATCGATACTATTGCGTTGAATTCATAGACTTGTTTTTCCTTTTTTGACATTTGCCCACCGCTCGATACAATGTTATAGATATTAAAATCATGATTTTGGTGGAGAGTTTCACCCTTGCTGGCGCCGAGCCCGTCTCCGCCAAATGAGGAAATGACCGCTTTTATCGCCGAAAATCAATAGCCTGGAGCCTTGTTCCGGGCGATCCTTAAACACTTTAATGTCATGGAAGACCGACATTATCACCCCAATCTCATACGAACACATGGCAAATCAGCACTGGAAAATTCAGCCTAACGAAGTTTTGACCGCCGGCCCCGTGATGCCGGTCATGGTCATCAAAAATCTTGACGACGCGGTGCCATTGGCGACAGCCTTGGTCGCGGGCGGCATCCGCGTGCTGGAAATTACCTTGCGCACACCGGTCGCGCTCGAGGCGATCAACAGGATCAGCCGGGAAGTCGAAGGCGCGATCGTCGGTGCCGGCACGATTGCGAACCCTCAGCAATTACAAGCCGCGGCGGACGCCGGCGCGGTGTTCGCGATCAGCCCCGGCATCACCGCCTCGTTGCTGAATGCGGCGGTGAAAGGCAACATCGCGCTGATTCCCGGCATTGCGACCCTGTCCGAACTGATGCTCGGCATGGAATACGGCCTGGATCATTTCAAGTTTTTCCCGGCCGAAGCCGCGGGCGGCATTCCGATGCTGAAATCGATTGCGGGCCCTTTTCCGCAGGCGACCTTTTGCCCGACCGGCGGCATCTCGCCCGAAAATTATCAGGCCTACCTCAAATTACCCAATGTCGCCTGCGTCGGCGGTTCATGGCTCGCCCCCCAGGATGCGCTGAATGCGAAAGACTGGGCGAAAGTCACCGAACTGGCGAGACAGGCGATTGTTAACGCCAATCCCGATTAATTGCTTTCGAAAACGACACTAAGTAAGACACGCCGCATCGGCGCCACAACCGAGATTGACCATCATGAACAAGCCCAGCGCTATCGTCCTATCCACTCCCGAATCCGAGCCACTGTGTACATTGCCGGTGTTGTCCGGCACCATGGGACCCGACGTGCTGGACGTCCAGTCCCTGTACAAACAGGGCGGCATGTTCACCTACGATCCCGGCTTTACCTCGACCGCCAGTTGCCGTTCCGCGATTACCTACATCGACGGCGAAGCGGGCATCCTGCTGTACCGCGGCTACCCGATCGAGCAATTGGCCACGCAATGCACCTTCCTGGAAGTGTGCTATCTGTTGCTGGAAGGCGAACTGCCGGACTACGATCAATTGCAGCAGTTCGAGCGCAATATCACGATGCACACGATGGTGCATGATCAGTTGACCAACTTTTTCAAGGGTTTCCGCCGCGATGCGCACCCGATGGCGATCATGGTCGGCGTCGTCGGCGCGTTGTCCGCGTTTTATCACGACGCCTTGGATATTCGCTCGAAAAGCGACCGTGAAATAAGCGCAATCCGGCTTTTGGCGAAGGTGCCGACGATCGTGGCGATGTGCCACAAATACAGTACCGGCTCGCCGTTTATGTATCCGCAAAACAAACTCAGTTATGTCGAAAACTTCATGCGCATGATGCTGTCGACCCCGTGCGATGAATTCGTGCCGAATCCGGTATTGGTCAGGGCGCTCGACCGGATTCTGATCCTGCATGCCGACCACGAACAAAACGCCTCGACCTCGACGGTCCGCCTGGCCGGCTCCAGCGGCGCGAACCCGTTCGCCTGCATCACCGCCGGCATCGCCTGTCTGTGGGGCGCGGCGCACGGCGGCGCGAACGAAGCAGTGCTTAACATGCTGCAGGAAATCAAGGATATTTCCCGTATCGGCCTTTATATCAACAAGGCGAAAGACAAAAACGATCCGTTCCGGCTGATGGGATTCGGCCACCGCGTCTATAAAAATCACGATCCGCGCGCCAAACTGATGCGCGAGACCTGCCATGAAGTCCTGAACGAACTGGGATTGCAGGACGATCCTTTGTTCAAGCTGGCGATCGAACTGGAACGCATCGCACTCGAAGACGAGTATTTCATCCAGAAAAAACTGTATCCGAACGTCGATTTTTATTCCGGCATCGTGCTGCATGCACTCGGCATTCCGAGCAAGATGTTTACCGCGATCTTTGCGATGGGCCGCACGGTCGGCTGGATTTCGCATTGGGACGAAATGATTGCCGATCCCGAGCAAAAAATCGGCCGGCCGAGACAGCTTTACACCGGCGCCACCCGCCGCGATGTGCCGGCGCGGCATGGCAAAGCCGTTTAACGTGATAAAGCCCTGCCAGGTAAGCAAAACCTGGCAGGTCTCCTGAGCAATACTGGAGTACTCGGCATGCCCGCTCTGCCTGATGTGATCGGCTATGCAGCCGCGCTATTGACGACCGCTTCGTTCCTGCCGCAGGCGATTCTGACGATCCGGACCCGCGATACCGCCGCGCTCTCGCTGTCGATGTACGGCATCTTTACGCTCGGCGTGTCGCTTTGGCTGATCTATGGCCTTTTTCTGCACAATCTGGCGATCATCGCGGCGAATGCGGTCACCTTGCTGCTGTCCGCCTCGATCCTGTACGTCAAAATTTATAATTCACTGACCCGCCGGGAATGCCCGCACACGCCGGAAGAGCACTGAAAAGTCCTCCCGAAAGGCCGCGGCGGTAAACGGAAAAACTGAGTTTTCTTACCCGAAACCTTGGCGCCTGCCCTGCGCCGCCAATTGCATTTTCCTTATAAATCAAATAGACTGCGTTTCATTTCAAGCATCGGCGCCTTCTCCATTCCGAGGGATTTTTCGCGCGACTCATCCCCAATCTGGCAACCATGAACATCAATAGACTAAACAAACCACACAATGCCGGCGGCATCGGCGGCATCATCAACAGCATTCAGACTCTGTTTATTGCCGGCCTGAGAGTATGGACCATTCCGATTGTGCTGATGCTGAGTATGGCGACGGGCTTTACCACCTTTTACGGCTTGTCGCATTTCATCGTCTCCTGGATTGCGCTGATCATCACGGTTGCGATCCAGTCGATCATCGTGATCAGCTCGCTGGAAATCGCCGGCATCCACTGGAAAGCGAATAAATTTCGCTTCTTCAGCGTGCTCGTGTCCTTGCTGGTCGCGGTTTCGGCCTCGATCACCTTCTCTTATTTCAAGTTCTATGAAATTTCGCAGAAAGAAACGATTCAAATCGACCGGCTGAACAAAATCCGCTCCGATGTGAACGTCTATCTGAAGAGCGTCGCCGATACCAAAACCCGAGTTTTGAAACAGCAGCAGGAAGAACTCGACAAGTCTTCGTCGAATGTCACCCAGGCCTATTTCGGCACCCATCCGGATGCGCCGCAAACGCAGAAAAACATGGTCGGTCAGGGACCGTTTTTCCGTTATCAAAAAGAAGTTTTCGAGACCAAAAAAAAGGAAGCCGCGCAGGTCGTGCAAAACTTCGAGAAACTGAATCAGGATATCCGCGTGCTGCAAAACGGCCTGACCGAGTGGAACATCAAGGCGCCCGATGCGGAAGACCGTTATCGGAAAATCGTTTCCAGTTTGCAGGAGGTCTCGATCAAATTCAACCAGATGGCGACCAATAACGGTGTAATTGCGCCGAACATGCCGGTTCTGATGACTTACTCCGAAGTGGTCCAGGGCATCACGCCGTCGTTTGCGATGTGGCAGGACTTTTCACTGTTTGCTTTCCTGTGCGCATCGATGGCGGATTTTTTTACCGTGTTTTTGTCCTACCGCCTGGAATTCACCGCGCCGGGCCCCTTGAGCGAGCGCGAACAGGAACTGGTGTTCGAATGCCTGCGCCAGTTTACCGAGTTTAGAATCAACGAAAACGACGAACTCGAGATGGTGATCGAAAAATCCGAAATCGAAAAAGCCCGGCGTTATTCGGACTGGTCGCGGATGTTTGCGGTCGGCTTCTTGTTGAGCCGCGGCTTCTTGCGCAAGATCGATTCCAAATCGGTCGAGTTTGCGCCGAATCTGTATCCCTTGATCGCCGAGCGGATGAGCGCCCAACTGCGCGCGCTGAAGTCGCAACAGGCCTTACCGGCGGCGAGCCAACAAGTCGCGCTGGAGGTGTCCGATGACGAATAAACAAGCCCTGCTCGACGCCTGGCTGGCCGGCCTCGCCCCGCAAACATTCCCTGACGAGTTTGAAGACGAAATCTGGGACCCCGGCTTCGACGGCGAGAGCCGCGTCGTCCTGTCCAAGCTCGGTCCTTATTACAAGCTGTTCGCCTATCCGGCGAAATTTTTTCCGCGCTTCTACCATCAGGTCTATCTGCTGCCGGTTGCCGAATGGCCGATCAAGGTCTCCACCAGCCTGTACGGGGGGCTTTGCACGATCGAAGCCCAGTTGACGATCCATTTCCAGGCGACATTCACCTATGCCGAACGCAACCTGGATACACTCTCGAACATCAACGCGCATATCAAAACCGGCTATGACGGCCTGATCAAGACCACCGTCGACGCCGAACTCAGAAACCTGCGCAACGGCAACTGGATAGAATCCGGATTGACCGCGACCGAAAGACAGATCGAACGCACGATCAATGAAGCGCTGGCCGTCAAACACATCAAGTGCCGCGCGATTTGCTCGCTGACCCCCGCCTTCGCCGACATAGAAGACAGCCAGGGTCTCGACGGACGCTTCACACAGGAGGCCGTTTATCTGAGCATCCTCGAAAAAAATTTCGAGTTTCGTGAAAAACAGGCGCGCGAGAAGACCCGTCAGGAACAAATGCTCGAAAAAGAGCGTCTCGAGCACCTGCATCAACTGAATGTCTTGCAGCAGCAAAAACTGGCCCTGGAAAACGAAAACCAACACCTATTGCTGGCCACCCAGGAAAAACAAAACGCCGATCAGTTTGCGATCGAGGCCAAGCTGCATGAAGAAAAGATCAACCACGAAAAGCATCTGCAAAGCATCGAGCAGGCCGCCGCGCTGAAATATGAAATCGAGCAGCAGGCGCGCCAGCAAGAGCTGGAACTGCAATTACACGCCAAAAAGCTCGAACACGAAGCGATCTTGAAAGAAAGGGAACTGCAGTCCGAATACAAGGCGCAGGAAATATTGCAGCACGAACAACAAAAATACGAGGAGCAACTCGAAGCCGAACGCATCGAGCATCAAACCCGCCTGAAGGAAATGCAGTTGCAGGCCGAAATCAAGGAACTGGAACTGCGCGTCGAAGTGACCAAAAACAAGGACGCCTACCTGCACCGGCAAATCGAATGGCTGGTGCTGGACAAACAACGCGCGGAATTGTCGCGAGCGATCAAGGAAGCCGAGCACGACATCGACGCGGTGAATCGTTTGTCGCTGCAGCAGTCACAGTCGCAGTAAAAAAGTTAAAGAAAGAGGGCCATATCCAGTAAAAACTGGCTGATGGCCCCGATATTGTCCCGCTTAGCGAAACCATCGGCCATGCGCTACTCGTTGCATTGTTGTTTAAAAGCTTAAGCGTTGTTGCACCGATGCACCTGATGCGTATCGAAACACGACTCTAGTCTTATAAAGTTATGTTTTTCAATACTTGTTGATAAGGCAGACCCTGACTTGAACAATCTAACACTCTTGCTAATTCGTATGCGTCAACTCTCCTTTTCGCCGATTTCTTACCGCCTGTTGTAAATTCGCTTCGACCCCACTGATTTGTTGCGCTGTCATCATTTCGTAACATTTCCGTCATTTTTCTGTCATCTGAATTCCCTATCCTTGCCGCAGTTTCTATCATCACTGTGAGCAACGCATGAACTTTTCCAAACTGACCTTGGCCATGGCAACTGTCCTTGGCGCCGGAGCGTCTTCATCTGCTTTTGCGATCGATCTATACGTCGATATCAAAACCAAACAGATTTATGCCGAACCCGGTCCGCACCGGCAAAAAATGGGCTCGTTCGAAAGAGTCGAAGATGCACCCGCGAAAACCTCCGAGCAAACGAGCAACGCTGGCGAAATCGCAGCAATTCGCGAAGAGTTGGCATTAAAAGACAACCAAATCAAGGCGCTTGAAGAGCATGCCCAAGAAGCTACAGCGCCTGACTCGGTAAAAGTCAAACTCGACGACGGAATACATTTTGCAACCAGAGACGGCAATTTTACAGCCGGCATTAACGGACGCATGCAGGTGGATTCGCAGACCAATCTCAACAACCAAGTCGCCCCTGCTACCGGATCGGCTTTGCCTAATGAATTGAATGATGGCGTAGGTATTCGTCGCGCGCGTCTGGGCATTGAAGGGACTTTTTTCAAAAACACCGATTACAAATTTGAGTATGACTTTACTCGAGGCAACGGCACGACTGGCGCCGGGGTTACCGATGCATTCATCCGTTATAATTTTTCCAAGCCGTTTTCAGTTAAATTCGGTGCCTTTAAAGAGCCGTTCAGTTTAGAAGAAGCCACCAGTAACCGTTACATTACGTTCATTGAGCGTAACATGATAACCAACACCTTCATCGACAACCTCAATACTTACAAAGTAGGTATCGGTGCCAACTATTCAGCCGATCGCTGGCAGGCTGCTACATCCCTCCAAACCGAACCTGTTGGGGCCAACGGAGCGAGTAACAGCTCAATCAATACAAACGGAGGCAGCAATCGCAATAACGGCAGTGGCGATACCAATTGGGAAGTCAACGCGCGGGTGAGTGGTCTGCCCTGGATGGAAAGCAAAACCAAATTCTGGCATGTGGGTACTTCGGGATCCTATATCAGTGTCAATAACAATTATAAGGCTGATCAAACATTTAGTAATGGTGGTATTTCGTTCGCCAACGGCCTTGATACCAACGTAGACCGTACCAATATTTTAAATACGGGACAGTTGACTTCAGGTGCCCTGGGGGCAGCAAATTCGCGTCAAGTTGATCATTTTACCCGTTTTGGCGCAGAAACTGCTCTGGTTTACGGACCCTTTTCTGTACAAGGCGAGTATATTGCCACGAACCTTTCAGGCAAAGGCTATGACGGTGACACCCTGGATGGTTACTACGCCTATATGACCTATTTCTTAACCGGTGAGTCGCGCGCTTACAAAGCCAAAACCGGCGCCTGGGATCGGATAAAGCCTAATCACAACTTTGATATGAAAGGCGGTTGGGGCGCCTGGGAACTTGCCACAGGCTTCGATTCAATCGATCTGGAAAGCGGCCCGATTCATGGTGGTAAAGCCCAAACCGCCAAGTTTGGCATCAACTGGTATCCTAATTCGCATGTCCGTGTGATGGCCAACTATATTCATGCGCTGGATATTAATACCGGTGACGTAGCAGATACACGTAGTTTAGCCTTCAATAATGCGGATTTGGATATTCTTGAAACGCGTGTCCAACTTGATTGGTAACGGCTATATCAGGCTCGTTAGGTTAGGTTTTATCCCCCAGCCAAACCGACGAACCTAAAGTAGGTGATAGACAAGCAAAAGCCGCACTGTTTTATGACAGTGCGGCTTTTTTTATGGGGAGACGCAAAGGCTGGCTAAATGGGGCCGCGGAAAAAGCCGCTTTTCAACGTGAACGCCGGGTATCGAAAGGACGCCGAACAGGCGTCTTAGGCAGGACAACATCATCTACGATAATTCCGCCGGCGCTTCCCAGTCGAATGCCGGAAGGCTGTGCAGCGTGGCGCAAAGCCCTTCGTTCCAGCGCTGCTGCAATCGCGTCAGATACGGATCGTTAGCGGCTAGTTTCAGATGATGGCTGATCTTCATGTCGTCGCGCCGATAGATCGCCACCTCGAACGGCGGACCGACCGCGGCATTCGAACGCGAGGTGGCATCGAGCGACACCAACAATAGCCGCGCGCCTTCCTCCAGGCCGGTCAACGCGCCGACCGCGCGGTCCAGAACCGGTTTGCCGTATTTGGTTTCACCGATCTGCAAATACGGCGTCTCGGGCGTCGCCTCGAAATAGTTGCCTTGCGGATAAATCAGCAGCAAACCCGGATTCTGCCCCTGAATCTGCCCGCCCAGAATCAACGTGGTCTCGACGCTGACGCCGGACGACTGCAAGGCCGGTCCGTGCTCGCGTTGCGTTTCCTGGCTGACTTTGCCGATATAGTCGGCCGCTTCGAATAAATAGCGGGCGCTCAACAAACTGCCTCTCTCCGAAGGATATTCCAGATCGCGCACGATACGGTTCAACACCCCCTGCGTGGTCGCCAGATTACCCGCCGACAACAGCACGAAGAAGCGGTCCGGCGCCGGCGTAAAGATATGCAGCTTGCTGAACGAAGTCACATAATCGACGCCGGCGTTCGTGCGCGAATCGGACGCGAACACCAAACCGTCGTTAAGTAACAAGCCCACACAATACGTCATTGCAATCCCCTCGATAATCCTGAAATCAAACAGCACCATTTTAGAAGATGGCTTGGTTTAAAGCGATCTTTTTCCTGTCATGATGATTTCTGATCCGCACGCGAACTGCCGCTTTGTATTGGTGCAATTATTGCTTGGTAATTTTGTACAACGGCAAGACGCACGCCGATACCGCTGCCGGCTCTTGCCTTTCAACATGCCCTATTGCCGAGTACGCCGATGTCTGTCAAGATTGCGATCCATCACCTGACCGTTTACGAATACGACCGCCCGATCACGCTGTCGCCGCATCTGGTCCGCCTGCGCCCGGCGCCGCATACGCGCACGCCGGTGCATCATTATTCGTTGAAAGTCGAACCCGCCAAGCATTTCGTAAACTGGCAGCAGGATCCTTTCGGCAATTATGTCGCTCGCTACGTGTTTCCCGAAACCACGCAAAAACTGTCGGTCGAAGTCGATCTGGTCGCCGAACTCGTCACTGTCAATCCCTTCGATTTTTTCATCGAGGAATACGCCGACAGCTTTCCATTCAAGTACGAAGACCAGCTGGCCAAAGAACTGGCGCCCTACTTCGAACTCAAGGAATCTGGGCCTCTGTTGAAAAAATGGCTGCAAGCGGTACCGAAGCGGCCGGACCATACGGTCAACTTCATCGTCGCGCTGAACAGCCGCCTGCAACAGGACATCGGCTACACCCTGCGGATGGAACCCGGCATCCAGGCCTGCGAGAAAACGCTCGCGCTCGGCACCGGCTCCTGCCGCGACAGCGCCTGGCTTTTGGTGCAGATCATGCGCCATCTGGGACTGGCCGCGCGCTTCGTGTCGGGCTATCTGGTGCAGTTGACAGCAGACCAGAAGAGCCTGGACGGCCCTTCGGGGCCGGAACAGGATTTCACCGATCTGCATGCCTGGACCGAGGTCTACCTGCCCGGCGCGGGCTGGGTCGGCATTGATCCGACCTCCGGCCTGTTCGCCGGCGAAGGCCATATTCCTTTGTCCTGCACGCCCGATCCAGTCAGCGCGGCGCCTATCACCGGCGCGGTCGGCAAATGCGAGGTGACCTTTCATTTCGAAAACCGGGTGACCCGCATCCAGGAAGACCCGCGCGTAACCAAGCCCTACAGCGCCGAACAATGGACGCAAATTCAGCAACTGGGAAGCGAAGTCGATGCACGGCTAAAGCTCGGCGATGTGCGCCTGACCCAGGGCGGCGAACCGACCTTCGTTTCGATCGACGACATGGACTCGCCGCAATGGAACACCGAAGCGCTCGGCGAACACAAGCGCGAACGCGCCGAGGATCTGCTGCGCCGCCTCTATCACCGCTGGGCCAAGGGCGGCGTGCTGCATCACGGCCAGGGCAAATGGTATCCGGGCGAGCAACTGCCGCGCTGGGCGCTGGGCGTGTTCTGGCGTGCGGACGGCGTGCCGGTGTGGCGCAATCCTGCCCTGCTCGCTTCCTATCACGATCGCCTGCACAGCCAAGGCAATGTATCGGGGCGTTTTATCAAGCGCCTCGCCGGCTTCCTCGGCGTTCCGGGTCACTTTGCGGTGCCGGGCTTCGAGGACGGCATCTACTATCTCTGGAAGGAAGGCAACCTGCCAGCCAATGTGGACGCGCTGTGTTCGCAGCTTCGTGACCCGATCGAGCGCGCGCGCCTCCGGAAGATATTCCAGCAAGGCTTGGGCACGGATTATGTGGTGGGCTACGCACTGCCGATCGCCTGGGATTACGGTACAGACGGCTGGCGCTCCTCGCGCTGGAATTTCCGCCGCGAACACATGTTCCTGTTGCCCGGCGATTCGCCGATGGGTTACCGGCTGCCGCTGGACAGTTTAGAGTGGGAACCGGAAGACTTGCGCCAGCAATTGATCCCCATCGACCCTTTCGCACCAAAGTCTCCGCTGCCCGCCGAGCACAGTGAATTACAGAGCCGTTATACGCACATCTCTGGTGCAAACGCGCCATATCAGGGCATCAGCGCGCAAGTTTTTGCCGATGCGCGCGATCAAGAGGGGGAGAGCCAGCTGGTCCGCACCGCGCTCTGCGTCGAAATGCGCGACAACCGACTGCATGTGTTTCTGCCGCCGCTGACCGACCTGACACACTGGCTGCGCCTGATCGCCGCGATCGAAAACACCGCCGCCGACCTGAACATCCAGATCCTGCTGGAAGGCTACGAACCGCCGCGCGACGAACGCCTGAAGCGCTTCAACATCACCCCGGACCCCGGCGTGATCGAGGTGAACGTGCCGCCATCGGCCGATTGGGCTGAATTGTCCGCACTGACCGAGAGCCTGTACGAGGAAGCGCGGCTCACGCGCCTCGGCGCCGAAAAGTTCATGCTCGACGGCCGCCATACCGGCACCGGCGGCGGCAATCATGTAACCCTGGGCGGCCATACCGCCGCCGACTCGCCATTTTTGCGCCGGCCGCATCTGTTATCCAGCCTGCTGCGCTTTTGGCAGCATCATCCCGGCCTGTCGTACCTGTTTTCGGGACTATTCGTCGGCCCGACCTCGCAGGCGCCGCGCGTCGACGAGGCGCGCGACGATGCGCTGTACGAATTGTCGATCGCGCTCAAGCAGATTGCGCAACATTCCTCCCCTGCCCCCTGGCTGGTCGATCGAGCACTGCGCAACTTGTTGACCGACATGACCGGCAACACCCACCGCGCCGAATTCTGCATCGACAAGCTGTACTCGCCGGCCGGCCCGGCCGGACGTCTCGGCCTGGTCGAATTCCGGGCCTTCGAGATGCCGCCGCACCATCAAATGAGCCTGGTACAGATGTTGCTTCTTCGTTCATTAGTGGCGCGCTTTTGGGATCATCCGTACGAACTCGAACCGGTACGCTGGGGCACCGACCTGCACGACCGCTTTCTGCTGCCGCATTATGTCGCCAGCGACCTGAAGGATGTGACCGAAACGATGCAGCGCTGGGGCTTCGGCTTTGCGATGGACTGGCTGGCGCCGTTTTTGGAATTCAGGTTCCCGCATTATGGCAGGGCGCAAATCGGCGATGCGGAATTGGAGCTGCGTTTTGCGATCGAGCCTTGGCATGTGCTCGGCGAGGAAGTCACAGCGCAAGGCACCTCCCGTTTTGTCGACTCGTCGGTCGAACGCCTCGAAATCAAGGCCAGGGGCTTGACCGAAGGCCGCCATGTGGTGACCTGCAATGGCCGCAGGGTGCCGCTGCACCGCACCGCACGCCGCGACGAATGGGTCGCCGGTGTGCGCTACAAGGCCTGGAAACCGGCATCCGGCCTGCATCCGACGCTTCCGAGCCAGGCGCCGCTGGTGTTCGATTTGGTCGATACCTGGAACGGCCGCGCGCTCGGCGGCTGCACTTACCATGTTTCGCATCCGGCCGGACGCAATTATGAATCGTTTCCGGTCAACGCGAACGCAGCGGAAGCCCGGCGGCTGGCGCGGTTTTGGGCGCACGGGCATACGCCGGGGCCGATCGCGGTACCGGGCGAAGAGATCAACGACGAATGCCCTTATACCCTGGACTTAAGGACTTAATCACCCTGGACCGCCAGTCAACAGCGAGGAATGGCGCATGAAACACATCGATTGGAAAACTTACGACACAGGCAAGGTCTGGGACGAACTGGTCGACCCTCAGGGCCGACCGCGCCCGCACGGCGAACAACTGGCTAAATTGCTGGCCGGCATGGACGCTGACGATCTGGCGTCCCGGCAGGCCGCGGCCGATCTGGCGCTCAAGGAAATGGGCATCACCTTTACGGTCTATTCGGACGAAACCCAGGACGCGATCGACCGCACCTGGCCGTTCGACATCGTGCCGCGCATCATCGCGAAGGCCGAATGGGACAGGATAGAAGAAGGCCTGAAACAGCGCGTCATGGCGCTGAACCGCTTCATCAACGATCTATACCATGATCAGGATGTCATCAGGGCCGGCATCATCCCGAAGGAAATCCTGGCCAGTTCGAGCAACTTCCGCCCGCAATGCATCGGCATGTCGCCCCGTTTCGGGATCTGGGCGCATATCTGCGGCTCCGACCTGGTGCGCGACCGCGACGGCACGGTGTATGTGCTCGAAGACAACCTCAGGGTGCCGTCCGGCGTCTCCTACATGCTCGAAAACCGCCTGGTCACCAAGCGCGTGTTTCCCGAACTTTTCGAGGATTACGCGCCGCTACCGGTCGACGACTATCCCTCGCAGCTTTACGACACGCTGGCCGCGCTGTCGCCGCGCGACATCGAATACCCGGAAATGGTCGTGCTGACACCGGGCATCTACAACTCAGCCTATTTCGAGCACAGCTACCTCGCCCAGCAGATGGGCTGCGAACTGGTCGAAGGCCGCGACCTCTATGTCGACAGCGACGACTGCGTGTACATGCGCACGGTCGGCGGCCCGGCCCGCGTCGACGTGATCTACCGCCGCATCGACGACCTGTTTCTCGACCCGGAAGCCTTTCACTCCGACTCGATGCTCGGCGTGCCGGGGCTGATGCGCGCCTGGAAGGCCGGCAAGGTCGCGCTCGCGAATGCGCCCGGCGCCGGCGTCGCCGACGACAAGGTAGTCTATTCGTATGTGCCGGACATCATCGAATTTTATCTCGGCGAAAATCCGATCCTGCCGAACGTGCCGACCTGGCGCTGCATGGAGCCCGAGGCGCTCGCCGACACCCTGGCCAATCTCGAAAACCGGGTCGTCAAGCCGGCCAACGAATCGGGCGGCTACGGCATGCTGGTCGGCAGCGCCTCGACCAAGGCAGAACGCGAAGAATTCGCCAGGCGCCTGAAGGCAGACCCGCGCAACTACATCGCGCAGCCGGTGCTCGGGCTTTCGACCGTACCGACCATCGTCGAAAAGCAGATGGAGCCGCGCCATGTCGATCTGCGCCCGTTCATCTTGAGCGCCGAACAACAGCAAGTCACGATGGGCGGCCTGACCCGTGTGGCGCTCAGAAAAGGCTCATTGGTCGTCAATTCGTCGCAGGGCGGCGGCAGCAAGGATACCTGGATCGTACCGGTCGATAAGGAGTAAAAAGATGTTATCGCGAGTCGCTGAAAATATTTATTGGCTGGCGCGTTATCTGGAACGCGCCGAAAACACCGCCCGGCTGCTGGCCGCCAACGCCGCGCTGCATCTCGACCTGCCGCGCGGCATCACGCCGGCTTGGGAGCCTTTGGTCGCGATGGCCGGCGCGCGCGAACTGTTCGAACGACAGCATCCCGATTACAGCGAAAAGGAAGTCGTCAGATTCATGATCGGCTGCGAAAAAAATCCCAGCTCTATCCTGAGTTCCTTACGCGCGGCGCGCGAAAATGCGCGCACGATCCGCGATTATCTGCCGCGCGAAGCCTGGGAGCTGATCAACAAGCACCATCTCGACGCCGGCGAGCAGCTCAACGAAGGCCTGTCCCAACGCGGGCGGCACGAGTATCTGAAACGCATCATCCACAATTCGCAAACGCTGAACGGGATGCTCGCGGGCACGATGAACCACGACCAGGGCTATCACTTTCTGCTGCTCGGCCGCAATATCGAACGCGCCGACATGACCTCGCGCATCATCGATGTGCGCACGGACGGCCTCTTGCCGATGGATACCGAACTGCGCCCGTTCGAAACGATTCAATGGGTCAGCCTGCTGAAATCCCTCAGCGCGTATCAAATGTATCGCCGCAGCATGCAGGCCCGAGTCCGGCGCGGCGACGTGCTGATCTTTTTATTTCAAAGCCTGGATTTCCCGCGCTCGATCCGGCATAACCTGTGCAATATCGAACGCAGCCTGAAGACCCTACCGAACCACGAGCCGGCGGTCCGCATTTTGTATCAAATCAAGACCCAAATTCTGTCGACCCAGGTCGAAAAAATGAAATGCGCGCCGCTACATGATTTCATCGATCAAGTGCAGATCGCGCTCGATCAGGTGCATGGAGAAATCAGCAGCGCATGGTTTCTACCTGCGGAATGATCAAAATAACATCTGATCAATTGTTGTAGTCATTGCATTATCTCGCCTTTATTAGCAGGAAAATGTGGTCTAGCCTAGCATTCTATTGAACCTTTTTAACAGTTTAAGGAATCTATACCTGTGTAGCCGTATGGAACATAAGACGTACACCGGGTTTTACCGAGACAAGAGAAAGAGATTAAGGGGGACCACTGTTTATTAACTCATACATGGGAAATGCAAAAAGTTCGTAAACAATTAATATCCATCAAATACGCGAGGAAGTTATTATGTTTATAAAATACAGCCTTATCCTAATACTGTCTATATTGGCAATGCCAGCATTAGCAGCGAGTTCCGCAAAAGCTGAAGATCACCATAAGGGGGCAAAAATTATTCTGCATTTTAAATCTATGTTTGGTGTGGATGCCCCATTCTTGTCAACCCCTCCTCCTGATGCTAATCCTCCTGGGAATGGCCCTCTTGATTCCGATCCTAAGGTCCGTGATGTTCTCGGCGATTATCAATCATGGAAGGTTGCCAAATCTGTCGATGGGAAATTATTTTCAGACGGCAAGCTTATTATTAACATTAAAGGACTCATTTTTGGTAACGGAAGTCCCAATGATGAAGACCATTTTCGGGTACTTGTAAGTTGTCAGACTGCTCCCGACAGTACTACAAACACCCCTTTCTCTAATGTTATCACTGATCCCTTTCCTGTCCACAAACCTATTGGCAAGGGCAATGCTAATATCAAAGTTCAGCTTGAAAATTTCCCATCCCCCTGTTTAGCACCGGCCGTCATGATTCTAAATGGTGACTCTGCTGAAGGAGATGTTTGGTTTGCCGTAACCGGATTCTAAGGAGACGAATAACGCTTGAGGTGCTTCCCATGATGAAGGCCAAAAGCTCTGTAAGTCATTGATTTTGCACCTCCAAAATAATTAATTATCTTTATAAATCAATAAGTTACATTGCCTCGAAAACTTTTGTCTTGTACAAAGGTTATCCCCCCCCTCAGGCAGGAGGGTTTTTGCAACATCGCAACTGCGATTAAACGTGTGGACGGGTTTACAAAACCCGTCCGGCTGAGAATTCAGACTTTTACAAATCAACCAATCCTTTCTGCCTGATACCGATATACCCGCACGGTATCCGACCAATAATCGGCCGGCAGCCCGGCCTTTTGTTTCAGATGCCGGAGAAACTGCTCCGCATCGGGCAACTGTTCCCAGACCGACGGCAGGAAAGTCCCGCGCCGCGCGCCCTCCTCGATGATCAAGCCGTCCACGCCGGGCCGAAGCTGCCTGAGCAAATCCTCTTCCGAACCGAACGTGATCGGCTCGGGCGGCGTCAGGATCGACAAATGGATTTCCAACTGCTCGAACTCGTCGGCGGTCAACGGCGGAAAGCGGTAATCCCTGAATGCGGCCGCAAACGCGTTTTCGGCAATATCCTCGGCCAGCGGCCGCACCGCCTTCAGCGTGCCGATGCAGCCCCTCAATTCGTAATCTTTATGCAGGGTCACGAAGGTCGCGCGCGGCTCCAGCAATTCCGGCGGCAAAGCGGACGGATCGACCGCCAACGGCTTGCCGGATTGCAGGCCGTGAAGGATCGAGCTCTTCGCCAGATCGAGCAGTAGTTGTTTTTGTTGCTGATTCATCCTTTCACTCCGGTACTTGATTTCCAGGTTGATTTGCTGGACATTCTAACAGCGTAGCTGGAATGTCTTGCATAAGGATGCTTATTTTCCGATGCAGAAGCTGGAGAAAATCTTGCCGAGCAGATCGTCGGACGTAAATTGCCCGGTGATTTCGGCCAGTGCGTTTTGCGCCTGTCTGAGGTCTTCGGCGACCAGTTCGCCGGCGCGGTTGGCTTGCAGTTGGTAGAGCGCGCTTTCGACGAAGGCGTGGCCCAGGCTAAGCGCTTCGAGGTGGCGGCGGCGGGCGATGAAGACGTGTTCGGCCCGGTCGTTGAAACCGACGCTTTGTTTGAGGTGGCGAGCCAGGAAATCCATGCCCTCGCCGGTTTTGATCGACAGATAAATTTGCGTGCCGGCGGCCGTTTCGATCATTTCCGGCGCGCGGCCGAGCAGATCGATCTTGTTATAGACTTCGGTGATTGGAATATTTTCCGGCAGGGTTTGCCGAATCGCTTCGTCATCCGGGTCGCGGGCGTCGATCAACAGCAGGATCAGGTCGGCCTTGCGGATTTCGGCGTGAGCGCGGCGGATGCCTTCCTGCTCGACCGGATTGTCGCTGTCCCGAAGCCCCGCGGTATCGATGATGTGCAGCGGCATGCCGTCCAGTTGAATCCTTTCGCGCAGCACGTCGCGAGTGGTGCCGGCGATGTCGGTCACGATCGCGGCCTCGAAGCCGGCCAAGGCGTTCAACAGGCTCGATTTTCCGGCGTTCGGCTTGCCGGCCAATACGACCGTCATGCCGTCGCGGAGCAGGCGGCCCTGCTTGGCGGTTTGCTGGATTTGCTCGATCCGGCCGAGCAAAGCAATGATGCGGTTTTCGACGACGCCGTCGCTCAGAAAATCGATCTCTTCCTCGACGAAATCGATCGCGGCCTCGACATAGGTGCGCAGCGCCGTCAATTCATCGACCAAGTCGTTGATCAGCGTCGAGAACACGCCCTGCATCGACATCTGCGCGGAACGCGCCGATTGTTCGGTGCTGCTTTCGATCAGGTCGGCGACCGCTTCGGCCTGCGCCAGATCGAGTTTGTTGTTTAAAAACGCGCGTTCGGTGAATTCGCCGGGATTTGCGACCCGAGCACCGAGCGACAGCACGCGGCGCAGCACCATGTCGAGCACGACCGAGCCGCCGTGGCCCTGAAGTTCGAGCACGTCTTCGCCGGTATAGGAATGGGGGCCTGGAAAATACAGCGCGATGCCGGAATCGATGAGGGTCCGGTCGGCATCCAGGAAGGGGGTGTATTGCGCCAGTCGCGGCGCCAGGGGTTTGGCGAGCAGTTGGCCGGCAATCTCGCTAACGAGACTGCCGGAAATTCTGACGATGCCGACACCGCCGTTGCCCGGCGGTGTCGCAATCGCTGCGATGGTGTCTTTAAAATCGATCAGCACTTATGATGCAAGACCGGCTTTCTCGATTTGCTTGGTGATGTACATTTGTTGGCAGATCGACAAGGTATTGTTGACCACCCAGTACAGCACCAGACCCGCCGGGAAGAAAAGGAAGAAGATCGTGAAGATGATCGGGAACAGCTTGATCACCTTTGCCTGCACCGGATCGACCGGAGCCGGATTCAGGCCCTGCTGGATCTTCATCGTGAGGCCCATGATCAGCGGCAGGATGTAGAAAGGATCCTGCACCGACAAATCCTGCAGCCAGAGAACGAACGGCGCCTGACGGAATTCGACCGTTTCACCGAGCACCCAGTACAGACACATGAACACCGGAATCTGTAACAACAGCGGCAAGCAGCCGCCGAGCGGATTGACCTGCTCCTTCTTGTACAGCACCATCATTTCCTGGTTCAGGCGCATGCGGTCGTCCGCGAAACGCTCTTGCAGTTCTTTCAGACGCGGCTGAACCTTGCGCAGCTTCGCCATCGAGCGGAAACTGGCCTGGGTCAACGGGAACATCAACAGTTTGATGCAGAAGGTTACGCCGATGATCGCAAGTCCCCAGTTGTGGGTAAAGCTGTGAATCTTGTTCAACAACGAGTAGATCGGTTTGCCGATGAATGTCAGCACACTGTAATCCACGGTCAGTTCCAGGCCTTTCGCGACCTTTTCCATCACCGGCTGAATCTTCGGACCGGCAAACAAACTTGCGGTCAGATTTGCCGAGCCGTTTGCCGGCACGGTCACCGCCGGCGAGTACGAGCCGATCACATAACGGTCGTCTTCCTGCAGCCATTTGGTATAGAAATGGTTGTCCTGCTCGGCGGGCGGAATCCAGGCGGAGGCGAAATAATGCTGGATAAACGCCGCCCAGCCGCCCTTCGTACCGGCGTCGAGCACTTCTTCGCGCATGTCGTCGAAGTCGATCTTTTTATATTTATCTTTTTCGGTATAGACCACGCCGCCGTTATAGGCGCGCATGCCGCCTGCCAGCGCACTGCCACTGTTTTCCTTGAGCGGCGTTCTGAGCAATTGGCTGTACTGTCTGCCGCTCCAGGGTTGGGCGGACGCGTTGTCGATCTTTTGCGCGAGTTTGATTTCGTAGCTGCCGCGCGTAAAGGTAAACGCCTTGGTCACGGTCAGGCCGTTGCTGTCGGTCCAGGTCAACGGCACGGTCAGGCTGTCCTGGCCGTCTTGCAGCGTATAGCTGTCCTGGCTGCTGGCAAAGACCGTAAGATGGTTCGCCGCCGAAACGGAGCCTTGACTCGAGATCAGACCGCTTTGCGCGATAAAGTATTTATCCTGGGCGGCATTGAAGAGGCGCACCGGATTGCTGTCGATCGTTTCCGCTTCGAAACCGATCAAACGGCGCGCGGCATCGACGATCGTATTGCTTTGCTGAACCGGGTAAGCGAGCAGGTCCAGGTTCTGGATCGTGCCACCTAAAAGGTCGATTTCGAGCGCCAGCACGTCGGTTTTGATCTTGACGGTCTTGGAAGCAGGCGCGCTCGCGACAGCGGCCATACTGGCCTGCGCCGGTGCATTGGCGGCCGCTGGAGCCGTCTCGCCGCTTACGGTCGGCAAGCCTTCCTTGAGGTTCGCCGCGACGCTTTCTACCGCCTGAGGCACGGCCGGCTTCGGGCCGTAATCGATCTGCCATTGCTGGTACAGCATGAAGACCAGCAGGCCAAAGCTAAAGATGAGAAGAAATCTTATATTATCCATTCTTATTATTACCAAATTTTTCCGGGACGGCATCAATGCCGCCCTCGTGGAAAGGGTGGCATTTCAATAGTCTGCGCAGGGTGAGGTAGGAACCAGCCATGAAACCGTGGAGCCGAAGCGCTTCGATGGCATAAGTTGAACAGCTTGGATAAAACCGACAACGGTTTCCAAGCAGGGGACTTATGAAGTATTTGTAAAACTTGATGATCGCTATGAGCACGAAGCGCATCGGGATACCAGTCTTGACCAATGCTTTTCCAGGGAATGGCTTAACGCCTCCTCGGGTGCGTCGATCGCTTCCCTGCGCGCCAACACCACAATATCCATACTGCCCAAATTATGCTGCCTCATTCTGAAATTTTCCCTGACAGCCCGTTTGATTGCGTTCCGATGCACGGCCTTTTTAATTTGTTTCTTCGCGATTGCCAAGCCCAGCCGAGGATGATCGAGGTCATTCCTGATGGCTAATAAGGTAAAATATTGGTCGCCGGACTTTACCGGTTTGGCAAAAACTTTTTTGTAATCATCCGGCTTGTTCAGACGCAACGCTGAAGGAAAACTTAAACTGTTCTCAGTCACCCGATTGCCGACTACACTGTCAATTTGGCGCGGCCTTTCGCTCTGCGCGCGCTGAGGACCTTGCGGCCACCGACGGTTGCCATTCTGGCGCGGAAACCATGAGTTCTTGCGCGTTTAATCTTACTAGGTTGGTATGTTCTTTTCATTGGCTTTGCCCGATAGAAATAAATTAAGAAAAACAGATAAAAAAGCCTTAGGATGATAGAATAATCTGCTTAACCTGTCAATTTTATTACGCTTTAGCCTTTATTGCGTCAGCAAAATGACAGGCTCCCTGTCTTATTGTTTTACCATTATTATTTTAAAAACCTCATGAGTTCGATTTGGAGCAACTGTCTCGCCAAGCTTGAAAACGAAATTTCCAGCTCAGATTTCAGCACCTGGATTCGGCCGTTGCAGGCCGTCGAGAGCGAAGGACGGATCAGATTGTTGGCGCCTAACCGTTTTGTACTCGACTGGATCAAGGAACATCATTTCGCAAAGATCGAGGAAACGATCCATCAGTTCGCGGAAGGCTCAATAACGCTGGTTCTTGAAATCGGCTCGAAAAAACCGGAAGCGCCGGCGGCGGTTAAAACCCTGCAACCTGCGGAAACCAAAAAACAGCACCCCAATTTTCTGAACAAGGCGTTTACCTTCGATAATTTTGTCGAAGGCAAATCGAATCAGCTCGCACGCGCGGCCTCGATCCAGGTTTCCGAAAATATCGGCAAGGCCTACAATCCGTTGTTGATCTACGGCAGCTCGGGCCTCGGCAAGACGCACATGATGCACGCGATCGGCAATGCGGTGCTGAAAAAAAATCCGACCGCCTCGATCGTCTATCTGCATTCGGAAAAATTCGTGCAGGACATGGTCAAGGCCTTGCAGCAAAACCAGATCAACAGTTTTAAAGAATATTACCGCAGCCTCGACGTGCTGCTGATCGACGACATTCAGTTTTTTGCCGGCAAGGAGCGTTCGCAGGAAGAATTCTTCCATACTTTCAATACCCTGCTCGAAAAGAAACACCAGGTCGTATTGACCTGCGACAAATATCCGAAAGAAATCGACGGCCTCGAAGACCGCCTGAAATCGCGTTTCGGCTGGGGCCTGCCGGTGTCGATCGAGCCGCCCGACATGGAAACCCGCGCCGCGATCCTGATGAAAAAGGCGGACATCGCGCATGTCGAACTGCCGCAGGAAGTCGCGTTTTTCATCGCGAAAAGGATTCCGTCCAATGTGCGCGACCTGGAAGGCGCGCTACGACGGGTGATTGCGAATGCGCAATTCACCGGCCAGAAGATCACGGTCGATTTTACCAAGGAGGCTCTGCACGACCTGATTTCGCTGCAGGACAAACTGGTCAATATCGACAATATCCAGAAAACGGTCGCTGACTATTACAAGATCCGCATCGCGGATTTGTCCTCGAAAAACCGCCGCCAATCGGTTACCCGCCCCCGGCAAATTGCGATGAGTCTCGCGCGCGAGCTGACTTCGCACAGCCTGCCGGAGATCGGCGACGCGTTCGGCGGCCGCGACCATACGACCGTGATCAATGCCTGCAAGCGCATCGTCGAACTGAAAGAATCGGACGTCAAGGTCGCGGAGGATTATGCGAACCTATTGCGGTCACTGTCGCATTGATCTTTGCGGGTCGGGACACGGCCAAAATGATGTAACGGATGTTATGCACGATTAAATATCCACGAAAAACGCAAAAAGCACGAAAACATGGATAGGGAAATTGGGTGCAAACAAGGCCGTTACAAAATTTGTTACGCCTCCATCCCTGTTGAAATAAAAGCGCTTTTCGCTACAACGGGAGCGCCGCTGAATTACCTGGAAGCGACGGGAATGCACCTGAGTTTGCCGCTCAACGTTAGCCACTATCCGAAAGCAGCAGATGAACGGATTGCGCCATGAAATTTTTCGTGCCTTTCGTGTTTTTTGTGGACAATGCTTAATCAGGATGTGAGCCGCGATTGCCACCGTTGATACTCGATATCCGCTCCTAATAGATATAATAAAGTCTGTAACATCTACCACTGCCCTTTTATTTGCCTTCGCCTATGAAATTCAGTATCAATCGAGACACCCTGCTCCCCCCTTTGCAACAAATCGTCAGCGTGATCGAAAAAAAGCAAACGATGCCGATTCTTTCGAACGTGCTGATGGTGATCGACGCGGACACGCTGACCATGACCGGCACCGATCTTGAAATCCAGATCGTTTCCCGCCTGCCCGTGATCGGCGCCCAGCCCGGCGCGATCACCCTGCCCGCCCGTAAATTTCTCGATATTTGCCGCTTGTTGCCGCCGAATACCGAGATCCGCATCGAACAACATGACGACATGGTCAAACTGGCCACCTCGCGCAGCCGCTTTTCGCTATCCTGCCTGCCGGCCGAAAACTATCCCGAATTCGCCGAATCGCAGATGGAGAATAGTTTTCAGATCGGCGCGGGCAAACTCAAAAAGGCGCTCGAAAAAACGATGTTCTGCATGGCCAACCAGGATGTTCGCTACTACCTGAACGGCCTGCTGCTGCATATCTCGAATAATGCGCTCAAACTGGTCGCCTCCGACGGCCACCGCCTGGCGATCTACGAGGATGCCCTAGAAACGCCCACAGGCCTCGAAGCGCGCATCATCGTGCCGCGCAAAGGCGTACAGGAATTGTCGCGCCTGCTCGACGACAGCGACGCACAGCTCCAGGTCAGTTTTTCGAGCAACCATATCAAGGTCGAGGTGCATCACAGCGTGTTTTCGGCGAAATTGGTCGATTCCAAATATCCCGATTTCGGCAAGGTTTTCCAGCAAGGCTTCCTGCCCCCGCTGGCGATTCAAAAACCGCTGCTGCGTGAAGCGCTGACCCGCGCCTCGATTCTCGCCAATGAAAAATTTCGCGGCGTGACCTTCCGCTTTGCCGCCGACTTGCTCCATATCAACGCACACAACCCCGAGCACGAGGAAGCCGACGAAGAACTGCCGATTGCTTACAGCGGCGATGAATTCAGCATCTCGTTCAATGCGCAATACATGCTCGATGCGGTGTCGAATCTCGATGCGGATACCGCCGAATTGACGATCGCGTCAAACCTGAGCAGCTGCTTCATCAACGAACCCGAACAGCAGACTTACAAATTCATCGTGATGCCGATGCGGTTATGATGCGCGCGCAATGACTGTATCAAGACTGGATATTGCTTCGGTCAGAAATATCCAACACGCCACCCTGTATCCCGCGCCGACGCTGAATTTCATCTACGGCGCCAATGCCTCCGGCAAAAGCGCCCTGCTGGAGGCCATTTTCCTGCTCGGCCGCGCCCGCTCGTTCCGCTCTTCCTCGATCAAGCCCGTCATCCATTTCTCCCACGATCATGTGCTGGTCACCGCGCAAACCGTCTTCACGGGCGGCGCGCACCAACACGTCGGCGTCAGGCTCGACACCAAGACTTGCGAGATTAGAATCAATCAGCAGACCATGCCGAACAAGTCGAGCCTCGCCTATGCCTTGCCGTTGCAGTTGATCTATCCGAAAAGCTACGAGCTGCTGGATGGCGCCCCGCAGGCGCGCCGGGAGTTTCTGGACTGGGGCGTTTTTCATCACGATCCGGCCTTTTTACCGGCCTGGCGCAATTATAAAAAAGCCCTCGCGCAGCGCAATGCCTTGTTGAAAAACCGGCAGCCCGAGCATCTTAAAGTATGGAACCAGGAGTTATCGTATTACGGTACAATAGTCACCGATTGCCGGCGTCGCTATCTGGAGACTTTTACCCCTGTTTTTCAAAGCATCGCCGGCCAGTTGCTGGGCCTGCCGTCGATGACGCTGTCTTTGTCGCCAGGCTGGGACAGCACCGAATCCTTGCTGCAAGTCTTGTCCGCAGACGCCGAAAAAGATTTGCGCTACGGCTTCACGCAGAACGGCCCCCACCGCGCCGATTTATTGTTGACCTTGGATCGCCTGCCCGCCCGGGACATTGTTTCACGCGGTCAGTTGAAACTCTTGGTCATCAGCCTGAAGCTCGCGCAGGTTCAACTATTAAACTTAAATGAACAAGACGCGGCCTGCATCCTCTTCGATGATTTCGCCGCCGAACTCGATCTGGCGAATCGCGCGAAGGTATTGGGTTATTTAAGCAGCATGCAGTGTCAGGCATTCATTACCGCCACCTCGCCAACCGATTTTGGCGATTTGTCCAACAGTCACAACCATAAAATGTTCCATGTGGAACATGGCAGGATCAATCCGGTCGATTGTTCCATGTGAAACATACGAAAAAACCAGAAGCAGGTACACAAATGAGTCAAGAAAACGGTCAGGAAAACATTAAGGATCAGTACGATAGCACCAATATTCAGGTGCTGAAGGGACTCGACGCGGTCAGGAAACGCCCCGGCATGTACATCGGCGACACCGATGACGGCACCGGCCTGCATCACATGGTTTTCGAGGTCGTGGACAACTCGATCGACGAGGCGCTGGCGGGCCATTGCAAGGAAGTGCATGTGATCATTCACAATAACGGCTTCGTGTCGGTCAAGGATGACGGCCGTGGCATTCCGGTCGATATCCACGAAGAAGAAGGCCGCTCGGCTGCGGAAGTGATCATGACCGTGCTGCACGCGGGCGGCAAATTCGACGACAACGCGTATAAAGTCTCGGGCGGCCTGCACGGCGTCGGCGTCTCGGTCGTGAATGCCTTGTCCGAAGAGCTGGAACTCGAAGTCCGCAAGAACGGCAAGCTGCATAAACAAACCTATAAGATGGGCGAACCGGTCGCGCCGTTGGCGGAGGCAGGTCCTGCCGAAGGCACCGGCACCAAGATCAAGTTCAAGCCGAGCACCCTGACCTTTGCCGATGTCGAGTTTCATTACGACATCCTGGCCAAACGCCTGCGCGAACTGTCGTTCCTGAATTCCGGCGTGCGCATCATCCTCGAAGACGAACGCACCGACAAACGCGACGTTTTCGAATTCGAAGGCGGCATTTCGGCCTTCGTCGAGCATCTGAACAAGAACAAAACCCCGCTGTTCCCGGAAGTCTTTCATTTCGTGACCGAAAAAGACGGCGTCGTGGTGGAAGTGGCGATGCAATGGAACGATTCGTATCAGGAGAACGTATTCTGCTACACGAATAACATCCCGCAGCGCGACGGCGGCAGCCATCTGGCCGGATTTCGCGGCGCCCTGACCCGCACGGTCAATCAATACATCGAAACCAGCGGACTCGCAAAGAAGGAAAAGGTCGCGACGACCGGCGACGATGCCCGCGAAGGCTTGACGGCGGTATTGTCGGTCAAGGTACCGGACCCGAAGTTTTCCTCGCAAACAAAGGACAAACTGGTCTCCTCCGAAGTCAAACCGATCGTCGAATCGGCGATGAACGAGAAATTGCAGGAGTTCCTGCTCGAACACCCGCAAATCGCAAAAACGATCACGATGAAGATCGTCGATGCCGCGCGGGCGCGCGAAGCGGCGCGCAAGGCCCGCGAAATGACGCGCCGGAAAACCACGCTCGACATCGCGGGCCTGCCCGGAAAACTGGCCGATTGCCAGGAAAAAGACCCCGCCCTGTCCGAACTGTTCCTCGTCGAAGGGGACTCCGCGGGCGGCTCCGCCAAACAGGGCCGCGACCGCCGCACCCAGGCCATCCTGCCGTTGAAAGGCAAGATTTTGAACGTCGAAAAGGCCCGCTTCGACAAAATGATCTCCTCCGAGGAAGTCGGCACGCTGATCACCGCGCTCGGCTGCGGCATCGGCAAGGAAGAATACAATCTGGCCAAGCTGCGCTACCACCGCATCATCATCATGACCGATGCGGACGTGGACGGCTCGCACATTCGCACCCTGCTCTTAACCTTTTTCTACCGGCAACTGCCTGAGATCGTCGAAAAGGGCTACATCTACATCGCCCAGCCGCCGCTGTACAAGGTCAAAAAAGGCAAGCAGGAACATTATGTGAAGGACGATGCGGCTCTGAACGAATATCTGATCCAGCAGGCCTTGGACAAGGCACAACTGTTCACCAGCGAAGATGTGCCGCCGATTCAGGGCCAGGGCCTCGAAAAACTGGCGCAGGAATTCACCGAAGTCACGCGCACGATCGACCGCCTGGCCAGACGCTACGACAGCGGCTTCCTGGAACAATTGACGCTGATGGACGTGGTGAACGAGCCGCTGCTCCAAGACAAGGAAGCCTTGCACGCCTGGCTGATGAGATTGCAAAGCAATCTTTCCGCCGCAGACGCCAAAACCCTCTATGCGGTCGAATTGGAATACCGGCACGAACAGGATTTCATCATTACGGTCGACAAACGCCGGCACGGCAACAACAAGCAATTCGTGCTGCCGGCCAGCTTTTTCAACGGCAAGGACTACCAAAGGATCGCGCACTATGCACAATTGACCGCCGGCATGTTCAACGCCGCATCGTACATGCAGATGGGCGAAAAACAGCAGCCGGTCGCGAACTTCAAGCAAGCCTTCGACTGGATGATGCGGGAGATCAAAAAAGGCCAGCACATCCAACGCTACAAAGGCCTCGGCGAGATGAACCCGGAACAACTCTGGGAGACCACGCTCGATGCGAACAACCGCCGCTTACTGCAAGTCAGAATCGAAGACGTGATTGCGGCCGATGAAATCTTCACCACCTTGATGGGCGATGTGGTCGAGCCGCGCCGGGACTTTATCGTGAAGAATGCGCTGGATGTGGCGAATTTGGATGTGTGAGGCAGTGTGAGGCAGTGGTTAGCGGCGGCTGGCAGCCCTACTCTGTTTAGTCTCAATAAACCCAGCCCAACCGGTCGGTTGGGCTTTTTTTTTGGCCCGAAAATCCATGAGTTAATGGGACGATTTAATCGCAGCTCTTTACACCTTTTTTACACGTCTATAAATACAATTTACTCGCCCCTTTGAATAGCCGAGGAATAAAGCGATTTCGCGGGCTTTTCATCATTCAACCGGAGAGAGTATGTTGCCTTTTGTTGTGCGCCTTCTTGGCTTGGCGTCGTTGGTAATTCCTGGACTTGGCTTTGCCGAGCCTACCGCGGAAGCGTCGCAACCCTTGCATATCGACTTGACCCACCACTGGATCGGCTATTTTTCCTTGGTCATCATGGTGGTGGCTTATGTTACTGCGATGTTAGAAGAGACAATCCAATTGAGCAAATCCAAACCGATGCTGTTGGCGGCCTCCATCATCTGGTTTGCCATCGCACTGGCTTATCAACAACAAGGCAGCAGCCTGCCGGCTATTGCCGCATTCAAGAGCAACTTACTGGCTTATATGGAGTTGATGCTGTTCATCATGGTCTCGATGGCCTATCTGAATGCGATGGAAGACATGGGCATTTTCCACGCACTGAAGGTCTGGCTGGTCGGTAAAAACTTGAGTTATCGGCAACTGTTCTGGATAACGGGAAGCTTGGTATTTCTGCTATCCAGTGTCGTCAATGGCCTGACGACCGGTTTGCTGATGGGCTCCGTGGTGGTGGCGGTGGGTAAAGACAATCCGCGTTTCGTCTCGCTGGCTTGCTTAAACATCGTCGTTGCTACCAACGCCGGCGGTTCGTTCAGCCCCTTAGGCGGCATATCGACGCTCTTTGTCTGGCAGCACGGCATGCTCGGCTTTACCCAATTTTTCAAGTTATTCATCCCCTGCCTGGTGAATTTTTTACTGCCGGCAGCGGTGATGCATTTCGCCTTGCCAAAAGACAAACCCTTGGTGGAAAGTGAAGCGATACATTTGCCGCGCGGCGCGAAACGGATCATGATTTTGTTTGGCGTTACGATCGCACTGGCAGTCAGCTTCGATATGGTGCTGGGCTTGCCGGCGGCGGCCGGCATGATGGCCGGTTTATCGTTATTGCAGTTTTTTTATTACTTTCTGGAAAAGTCCTATAAATTGAGCACTCGACATAACCTGGAGCTGGCGCTATTCTTCGGCGATGCGGCGGAGCCAAATTCCCGTACCGAAAAAAATCACTTCGATATTTTCAAGAAAGTCGGCCGGCTGGATTGGGATACCTTGCTGTTTTTCTACGGCGCGATGATGGGCATTGGCGGACTGGGCTTCATTGGCTATCTGGACGCGGTCTCAGAAGTGCTATATGGACAATTCAGCCCGACCCTGGCGAATATCATGATCGGTTTGTCGTCTGCCTTCGTCGATAATGGAACCTTGATGTTCGCGGTGCTGACCATGCATCCGGACATTCCCCAAGGCCAATGGCTGCTGTTGACCTTGACGCTGGGCGTCGGCGGCAGTTTGCTCGCCATCGGGTCCGCGCCCGGTATTGGCCTCTTAGGACAAGCCAAGGGCTTATACACCTTCCGTACTCACATGAAGTGGTGTCCGGTCATCTTGCTGGGTTATTTCGCCAGCATCGGCGTGCATTTTTTGGTCAATTCCGGATCTTTCTGAACTGGCGGCAAGCCATACCACGGGGAGCTAAAAGTGCAAAGTGAACACCGTGAAAACCCGATAAACCCGGACGCTTCAGCCCCACTCACCGGCAAGCAGCGACTGCTTGGCTATGCCTGGGGCGTCGCGACACCCTTGATCTGCACCGTGCTAGATTGGCCGCTACGGCATTGGTTGGGACCGGCCAGTATCTTGATGACCTATCTGCTCGGCGTATTTATGGTCGCCAGCCGTTACGGCCGAGGAGCTTCCATTGTCGCGTCATTACTCAGCGCACCGCTATTCGCGTTTTACTTTGCCAACCCCATTTTTTCGTTTGCGATCCATGATTTTGAAAACATGATTGGCTTGGCCGTCATGATCGTGGTGGCCAATGTCACCGGCGGCCTTCTCGAAAAAGCCCGGCTTCAGGCAGAATTAGCCAGGCAACGTGAAAACCGCGCCAGCGCCCTCTACCGCTTGAGCCGCGATCTGTCGGACGCGCAAGACCACGGGGCTGTCGCAGACATCGCAGTCAAACATATTCACGCTGAATTCGACGTCGAGTCAATTCTATTAAACGTCGACAGCGAGAATCGTTTACAAACCCCGCCCGGTTCGCCATTGCCGATGCCTTCAAAAGGCATCGACTTAACCGAGGCGCAACGCGTTTTTGAAAACCGAGAGGCCAAACAAGAAAACCATAGCGCGTATTACCCCCTCAAAGGCTCTCGCGCCTGGCAGGGACTTTTGATTATTCAAGCAACCCCGCCATTTCCCCGGCAAGCCCCAGAGCGAGCGGCTTTCCTCGATACCTTTTGTAACTTGATCGCCCAGACCCTGGAGCGTTTACAACTCGCCGCGCAGGCCGGAGAAGCGACGCTGCAAGCCGAAACCGAAGCCCTGCGCAATGCGCTATTGACCTCCATCTCGCACGACTTACGCACCCCATTGACACGCATCATCGGCGCGGCCAATGCACTGATCGAGAACGATGCCGAGTTTTCCAGTGCAGAGCGTCTGGAATGCAACCAACTCGTCTTGGATGAAGCACAGCGCATGTCTGAATTAACCGGAAAACTGCTGGATATGGCCAGGCTCAACAGCGGCAAAATCACACTGCATCGGGATTGGAACGCGATCGAAGAAATCGTCGGCAGCGCCTTGCATCGTTTGGACAAGCGCCTAAAGGGCAGGCCGGTACGTACCGTGCTGCCGGACAACTTGCCGCTACTGTATATCGATGCGGTCCTGATAGAGCAAGTACTGGTCAATCTGATCGAAAATGCGGTCAAGTACAGCCCGGAGGGTAGTCCGATCGACATCGGCGGGCAAGCTCAGGAGGGCTGCTGCCTTATAACCGTGGCCGATTACGGTCCAGGCATTGCGAAGGGCCAGGAAAGCAAAATTTTCGATAAATTTTATCGCGGCGTCGCCGAATCCGATCAAAGCGGCGTCGGCCTGGGCTTGGCTTTATGCAAAGCGATTATCGAGGCTCACGGCGGCGTTATCCAAGCCGGTAATCGCCCCGGTAAAGGTGCGGAATTTGTGCTTACGTTGCCGCTGCACGAGCCACCTCGGCTTGCCGAGACTGAAGTCGGCGGGAGCTTGTGATGCCGGCTGAGCAGCTGATCCTTATCATCGAAGACGACATGCAAACCCGGCGCTTTCTGAAATCCAGCCTCCACCATCGTGGCTGGCGCACCGTGGAAGCAGACTGCGGTAAAACCGGCCTGACGGTGCTGAACAGCGAAAATCCCGATTTGGTAATTCTCGATCTGGGATTGCCGGATATGGACGGCATCGCGGTAACCCGGCGCCTCAGGCAGTTATCCGATTTACCGATTCTGATTTTGTCTGCACGCAGTCAGGAGCAAAATAAAATCATGGCGCTGGATGCCGGTGCAGACGACTACTTAACCAAACCCTTCGGCAGCGGCGAACTCCATGCGCGATTGCAAGCCTTGTTGCGCCGAGTCTCCAGAAGCTTCAGCACGATGGAAGTCTTTGAAACCGGACAGTTGAAAGTCGATCTGGTCCGGCGCAAGGTTTTTATAGCGAACAATGAAGTCCACATTACCCCGATCGAGTACCGCCTGCTCACGATATTGATACGTTATGCGGGAACGGTAGTCACGCATCGCCAATTGTTGCAGGAAGTGTGGGGAGCGCAACACATTCAAGATCAGCATTATTTACGCATCTATATGGGGCAATTGCGTCACAAGCTGGAAATTAATCCGGCGCGGCCGCGTTATTTGTTGACCGAGGTTGGCGTAGGTTATAGGCTTTCGATCAATGAAGAAAACTCGATTGACACGTTCAATTAATCAACCCATCTGTAAGGTCATCCATGAGTAAACATCAGCAGTTGTCTCGATTAACCTTTGGCGCAATCGGCGTCGTATTTGGCGATATCGGCACCAGCCCCTTATATGCGCTGAAGGAAGTCTTCCACAGCGGCATTCCGATCGATAAATTTCATGTGCTCGGCATATTGTCGCTGATCTTCTGGTCGTTGACGCTGGTCGTCACCCTTAAATACGCGATTTTCATCATGCGCGCCGATAATAAGGGCGAAGGCGGCATCATGGCGCTGATGGCGCTGGCCCTGCACGGGTCCAGGGATAGTCCGAAAAAAATGGCTTTTATCACCACCATCGGACTGCTCGGCGCCACGCTGTTTTACGGCGACAGCATCATTACCCCGGCCATTTCGGTGCTCAGCGCGGTCGAAGGCTTGCAAATTATTGCGCCGCCACTGGCTGCCTATGTGCTGCCGATCGCCATTACCGTGCTGGGCGGGCTGTTCATCATTCAAGCCAAGGGGACCGGCAATGTCGGCAGAATCTTTGCGCCGATCATGGTCTTCTGGTTCGGCTCGCTCGCGGTGATGGGCGTGGTGAACATGATTCATCACCCGGAGGTATTGATGGCGGTTAACCCGTATTACGCGATCCATTTATTGTTCGAATTGGGCTGGGAGGGATTTGTGATCATGGGCGCGATCGTGCTCGCGATTACCGGCGCCGAAGCGCTGTATGCGGATATGGGCCACTTCGGTCTGAAGCCGATCCGTTACGCCTGGTTCGGATTCGTGTTTCCGGCGCTGCTGCTGAATTATTTCGGACAAGGCGCCTTGCTGATCGACCGGCCCGACGCGATCCAAAACCCCTTTTATTTACTCGCCCCGAACTGGGCGCTGTATCCGCTGCTGATCCTGTCGACCATGGCGACCGTGATCGCCTCGCAAGCGGTGATTTCTGGCGCGTTTTCGGTGACGCGGCAGGCGATACAACTGGGATATTGCCCGCGCATGAACATATTACATACCTCGGATGACGAAAAGGGGCAGGTCTACATTCCCGCCGTCAACTGGCTGTTGATGGTTTCGGTGTTCATCCTGGTGCTGAGCTTTCAGTCTTCGTCCGCGCTGGCTTCGGCTTACGGCATCGCGGTGACCGGCACGATGATCGTCGATACCGTGCTGGCTTACATCGTGATCCAGGCGCTCTGGCAATGGAGCAAGACGACCAGCACCGTTTTCTTATCATCATTTCTGGTGATCGATTTTCTGTTTCTTTCATCCAATAGCCTGAAAATCCCGACCGGCGGCTGGTTGCCGCTGGTGGTTGCCACCGTGCTGTTTCTGATCATCACGACCTGGATCAAGGGGCGTGCGCTGCTCCATGACTATTTGGAAGAAAAACATGTACTATTTGAGGAACTCGAAAAAGAACTGACCGAAAAGCTCGTGACCGTCGAAGGCACCGCGATTTATCTAGCCAGAACGTTGCACGGCGTTCCCCAGGTGCTGCTGCATAACCTCGAACACAATCACGCGCTGCATGAGCAGATCATCGTGCTGACCATCGTCACGACGGAAGCCCCCTTTGTTGACGAAGCGCACCGCGTCAAAATCAGAAAGTTTGGCCAAAACCGCGAATTCTACCGGGTGAAACTGTATTACGGCTTCAAGCAAAACGCGGATGTGCGCCGGGCGATGGATTTGGTGAGACAGGAAGGCCTGGTATTCGATCCGAAAAAAGCCTCTTTTTTCATCGGCAGCGAACGCGTCACGTTCCGTATGAGAAGCCCAATGCCTCCTTGGCGCAGAGGCTTGTTCCGCTTCTTATTCCATAACGCCTCGAGCCCGATCGAATTTTTCAAAATTCCGGTCGACCGCGTGGTCGAGCTCGGTATTCGTATCGAACTGTAGATCACGTTGGACGGAGGCATGGCTATACTTGGGTTTTGTTGTTCAGTTTTACGTCAGGCATACCCCTCAGTATCAGGAAATAAACCCATGCATCACAAAAGCCCCCACGCGTTCTTGGCGTCCTGCTGGCATTGCGCTTGCCGACCCGGACTTATTCATGCAGGCGTACAGACGGGCAGTTGTATTTTTTAATCGCCGGGATGGGGTACCTTGCGACGGGGACCTTGCTTTATCGAGGGAGCCCGGCCACGGGTTCCGGTCAATGGTTTGGTGTTGCTCGGATACTTAGCATGAAGGAAGTCGGGCTGCAGTCAGGCCAACTTCTTTCGAAAGTGACTTTACCCACGATTATCGCGATGCTTGCGCTATTCGGCATGGGTACCTATGGTTATACCTTGTCGCCGTCCGGCGAGCTACGGGATGCCAGCGTCTTTGTTTGGGTTCCGTTGGCCCAATTGTTTTGGGGTGGCGGATGGCTCTATGTGTTGAAGAGGGGCGAGAATGGATCGACCCGATTCAGAACGCCTGCCTGAACAGTGAGTTTTCAGGCCAATCAAATCCCCAATATTGATTGACGAAACTGCTGGAGGCTCCTGCCCTGCCTCTGCTAATCTGCCTTTTTATTTTTGCTATTGGAGAAGGCGATGATGAGTCCCCCGGAGGCCGCTTCCGATCCCGTGCGCGAACGGCTGCTCAAAGCCGCTCTCGACAGTTTTCTATCCGACGACTACCACAAAGTCACGACCCGTATGATCGCCGAAAAGGCCGACGCGAACATCTCGATGATCCGTTACTACTTCGGCAATAAGGAGGGCTTGTACGAGGAGATGATCCGCGACACGATGGTTCCTCTGCTCGACGTGTTGGACGGACAGATGCTGCAATCGGTCAACGGCTTCGAAGACTTCCTCCTAATGTATTACCAGACGATGTCGAAACGGCCGGAATTTCCGAAGTTGATCTTGAAAGTGCTGGCGCTCAACCAAGGCCCGGGCCGGCGCTTTATCCGGCAATTATTGGCGCGCGGACGCACGCGCGGCGCCCGTAAGATGGAAGCGCTGAAATCCACCGGGCAAGTCATACCAGAATTAGATCCCGATATCGTGCGGATGGCCTTTGTCAGCCTGGCCATGATGCCGATGCTGCTGAAAGATATTTTCGAGGAGCAGATGGAGCGAAGCATGGACACCGCTTTCCTCGAACAATTGGCCGGATTCAACGGCCGCCTATTTGCCGCCGGTTTGGCACAGGCAAAGACGGAGTAACGGGAGGCTTATGATGTCATTGCAAAAAAATGCAGGCGCGGTGCGCCGCTTTGCCAAATTGATCCAGTTTGCCGCCTGGCTACAGAACCTTCCGAATAAGATCACGCCCCCGCCCTTTCGCCTGATCCAAATCGGCTCGGCGTTTTGGCAGTCGCGCGCGCTGCATGCCGTGGTACGTATGGACATCGCATCCGCGTTGGGGGATGAGACTCTCCCAGCCGACGTGATTGCAGCGCGTGTCTCGGCACAAGAAGACGCTATCTACCGACTGCTGCGTATGCTGGCGGCGATGGGGGTATTCGAGGAAGTGTCGCCTCGGGTATTCCGTAACAATGCGCTATCGGCCTACCTACGTGAAGATCACCCCAAGAACGTCAGAGCCATGATCCTGATGCACAATTCGGTCGAGATGAACCGGCCTTGGTACGAGCACATGGAGCAAGGGATACGCTGCGGGGAAGTCCCGTTCGAAATTGCGCACGGCTGCGAATTTTATGCCTATCTGGATGGCCACGCCGAGTTCGATGCGCTGTTCGCCTCTGCGATGGACAGTGTGGCGGCATTGACAGGCGACAGTTTCGCCATCGACTTTGCCTGGGAACGATTCGACCGCATCATCGATGTGGGCGGCTCGAAGGGCAGTAAAGCCTTAGCCATATTGAAGCGGCATCCGCATCTCAACGCGATCGTGTTCGATCGGAATCAGGTCGTGCAAACGGCGGCAGGCTATTGGACCGGGAAAGCATCTCCCGACCTCCTTTCCCGCTTGACCTTCCAAGCCGGGGACATGCTCGAATCGGTTCCCGCCGCCAAAGACGGCAAGGACATCTACTTGTTGAGCGCCGTCCTGCACGGCATGGATGATCAAAACTGCATCAAGGTGCTGCGCAATCTGGCCACGGCAAGCGCGGGCACCGGCGCCCGCATGGCGCTGCTCGAATGGGTTGTTGCGGAATGGAAGACCGATTTTGCCAGTGCGGCTTTCGATATGCAGATGTTCATGAATACCCGGGGCAGGGAAAGAACGCTGCCGGAATGGCAAAACCTTTTCGAGCAATCCGGATTGGCGTTTGAGGAGGAGGTAGGCCTGCAATCGATCGGGAAGATGCTGGTGCTGAGGGCTAAGGATTAAGACGCAACCGGGCTGGATAGAACGGCATCCAAGCAAAATTTTTTCATTCTCGATGTCATTTTTCCAGACTTTGTCTCTATCTATGACATAATTGAAAATCACCTTTTTCATTATCTTTATCATTCCCCATGACTATCTCAACGGGACGCTGGAGCCTCATTTTTTGGACCAGCCTCATCGCCATCCTATTCCTGGCCTTAATGCCTGCCGGACCCGAAATGCCCACGATGGGTTGGGACAAACTAAACCACCTCCTCGCTTTTGCCGTTTTGACTATCTTAGGGCGTCAAGGCTATCCGGGGCGTAAGCCGGCCGTGTTCATTGGCTTGCTGTTTTATGCGGGACTGATCGAAGTCTTACAGTCTTTCACGCCCGACCGCTTTGCAGAATGGGCAGACCTGTTTGCGGATGGGCTAGGGTTAATCATCGGATGGGGACTGGATGGCCTGTTCCGCAAACTGATTCCTCAGGCTGAAAGGTAGTTTTGTCTATCAAATTTTTGCTTTCGATCGACTGGCCGAGTTGTTGAGGGGGAAGCCGTGTCAGCTTATTGCACCATAACCGTTTCCCTGAAAGCATCACACGGAATTTTGTCGACCCAGGAATGTCTAATCGCGATTATTGCATCCTTGGCAATGCACAGTCTGAATTGACGCCCTCTATTCAAAAGCTATGTTCAATCAAATTCTCTACCCTCTGGAGGGTTCCTTCATGATTACCTTACGCTCGATTTGTTTAGTCCCTGCGCTGTTTGCTACGGCATTGCCGTCCCATGCCGCAGCTACGCCGGATACGCATGTTCATGTGATCGTGTCCCTGGTCGACAATGCATCGCAAGGCATCGTGCCGGTTCCCGCGAAAATCGGCAATGGCGATGATCCGCGCAGCAACCTCTATTGGGGCGCGCTTTACGGCGTGAAAACCTTTTTGAGCAAGGCCGATGGCTGGCGCAAGCTGGGCTGTGAACAAGAGATTAGCGACACCATCCTGGAGCGCTGCGAGTTTGCCTGGAAGGACAAGCTCACCGTGACCGCCGAGGCCTATCGCGGCCGCCGGATCGATCAGGCGATGCTCGACTTCATGCAGCAAGCCGCGACGCCGCCCAATCCGGCAAAACGTGAAATGGTGGTGTTCATCGGCCATGACGGCTTGATGGACGAACAAAACCAGCCCATCGTCAATCGCTTCCCCAAACATGCCGAGCACGATAAACAAGCGGTTGTGCTGGCCTGCATGAGCAACATGTTTTTCGCCAATCATTTGCGTGCCGCAGGTTCAAAGCCGGTGGTCACCACTCATAGTTTCATGGCGCCGGAAGCCTATGTGCTGGAAGCGGTGGCACGAGGTTTTGCAAACGGCGCGAGTGAAGAGGAATTGCGCAGTTCCGCCGGCATCGCTTACGCCAAATACCAGCATATCTCGGCCAAAGCGGGCAAGTCGGTATTTGGTGCAAAAAAATCAGGCTAAGACTTTGGTGCCGGACGGGATTATTCATCCTGTCCTGACTGTTTGGGGGAGCTTGGGCTGAACGATAATTCGCATAGACGATCAGTCTTCAAACATTTGCGACGAGGTTACAAATCCGGTCCCGCAAACGGATGCTTCACATGTGGGAGCGCTTTTTAAGCGCGATCATGGAGCCATGCGAACACTGCCTTGAGTTGCGGTTGCAAACCGCCCCCACCTCGCGCCGACTCACTCGGGAATTTTCCGTCCATCCTTCGACAAGCTCAGGACGAACGGAAAATTTTATCGGGACGTTATTTATGACCCTATCCTAAGGTCTGTCGTAAGGTACGCTGCGCGTACCTTCTCAAAGCGTTCCGACGAATCAAGCACCCAAAAGATACGCGGGAGCGTACCCTTACACGGCTATCAAAAAAACCAGCGTCAGCTGGTCGACTTCGCATGCGCCGAAGCCAGGGTTTTGCGCAGTTCGCTTTCGCATTGCTCCAGTTGCGCAACCGCTTCGCTGCGCATCCTCTTGCCCTCGTCCGCGATCTGCAGGCTTTCCTCTATCGTCGCGATCAGCGTTTGATTGGCTTGCTTGACCGTTTCGATGTCGAATACGCCGCGCTCCAACTGTTTCCGGGTTTCGGCATTGGCCAGCTTCAGGTTTTCGGCGTTCGCGGCCAGCAGTTCATTGGTCAGATCGGTCGCCGCCTTGACCGTTTCGGCCGCCTGCGAGGAGCGGTAAATGGTCACCGCCGTCGCCAGTTGCTGACGCCATAACGGCACGGTATTGACGATGGTCGAATTGATCTTGTTGACCAGGCCCTTATCGTTTTTGCACCAGGCGAATGCCGGGCAGGCTTTGCATCGAAACCTGCCGGGTCAGGCGCAGGTCATGAATGCGGCGCTCCAGGTCGTCGCGAGCCGCGCGCAGGTCGCGCAGGGCTTGCGCGGCGATCACTTCGGCGCTGGCTTCGGCCTGCTTGGCCTGTTCCGGAATGATGACTTCGTCCAGTTGCCGCAGTTTCTCTTCGCCGGCGGCGATATAATCCTCCAGCGTATGGAAGTAATCCAGGTTGGCCTGATAAAGGCGATCCAGCGAGGTGATGTCGGTCAGCAAATGGGTTTTGTGCCGCTCCAGCTTGTCGGTGATGGTGTCGATCTGCTTGCGCACTTCTTCGTATTGCTGCAGGAACTTGACGACCGGTTTGGCCCTGCCCAGCAATTTGTCGAATAAACCCTGTTTCTTGTTCGGGTCCAGATCGTCGACTTCAAAACCGCGTATCGTCGCCACCATTTCATTCAGATCATTGCCCGCCGGGCCAATGTCCTTGTTCTTGACCCCATCCAGCATGCGGTCGGAAATCGTGGTCAACTGCTCCTGCGCCTTGCTGCCGAAAAAAATGATCGACTGGGTATTGCTGAAATCGATTTCGTTCTGCAACTGCTGAATGCGCTGCTGCGTCTCCGGCGGCGCCTTTGCGAGCGGGACGATTTCGGCGGTAACGCCGGGGACAATCTCCTTCGACTCAAGATTCTCTGCGGTCGTTGTGGAAGCCTGCTGTTCACTCATGATTTAATCCTCGATGGTTTGACGGCGTCAAAGGATGCCTTCCCGTTTGAGCTGCGTGGTTAATACTTCGATTTTTACATCCAGATCAAAAACATCGTCTTCCAGCAGTTTTTGATGCTGTTCCTGGAATACTTCTTCAAGCGTATCCAGCACATTGCGGAAATTCTGTTCCAGTTCCCCGGATTGGGTTTGCTGGTGGGTTTTGGCATACCCTTCGGTCACCTGTCGGGCGCCGTCCAGATAGACATTCAGAAACTTGCGCGCACGGCGGAAATCCTTCGGATCGGCTTCAATCTCCGCCAGAATGCTGTCGGCAACTTCGCAAATGCGCTCGATGCGCCGGTTCAACTCGGCGTTTCGAATCTGCTTGTTGGCCTGCTCGATACTGCGGACGATGCGCGAGGAATCTTCGAGAGCCTGCAGGATTTCATCACCGGAATAGCCATGCGCGGCGATGATTGTCTTTTCCGCGCGCGGATCGAAGCCGTAACTCAGGTACATGCCCAGCAAGGCCCCGCCGGCAAACATCAGCGCCACCGGCAGCGAATGTCCCGCGCCCAGCCAGGCGACCATGCCGGTCGTCAGCGCCGCGATGACGGCCGCGATCGTTTTTAACGGTTTTTGGGTGGCGCGGACGAGGCGGTTATTGGCGTACAGATGCTCGGCTTGCAGCCCCTTGCGCAAGCACCAGGCAGACAGCATGTATAGCGCAAAACCGGATGCGTTGACCAGAATGTCCAGCAACTGGCCTTTGCCCAAGGCGATAATCGTCGCCGGAATCAGCGCCGCCGGCAAAAAATAAAGCAGCATGCCCCGCGGGGAATAGCGCTGCAAAAGATCCGCGACAAGCCGTTTGGGTTTCCTGAATTGATTCATCATTCGGCCTGCGAACGGTGGGTTACAGAGGATTCAGCCGCATAGTCGGCACTGGTCGGAAAGGCTTTCACCAGCGCCTGGCAGGTCGCCAGTCCAATGGTTGCGACCAGTACGATAAAACCAAGCAATCTGCGTAATAGTACGGGCACCGTTGTCATCTCCCATCAGCATTCATTGTGACCTCATTATCCCACTACGGCCTAACATCTGGAAATACTTAATAACCGTGCGCCGGATGGCTACCAATAAGTCAACCCGTCCTTACAAGACTTACCGTTGGCTGAGCGGAGCCGAAGCCAACAAATCGCTTCGACTTTGCTCAGCTAAGGCTTAAGTTAACAGCGATGAGGTGGCTTTCCCTCACCCCGCAAAATAAAACTTGCCCGTGGGATCGACGCCCACGTCGCGACTGGAGGCTTTAATCGCGACGTAGGCGTCGCTCCCACCCCTCGCGCCGTCGGAGGGGTATGCAAACCACGTCCCGCTCAAAGAGGCTTGTTCCTTGCAAGCATCTTTGAGAAACTGGCATTTTCCGAAACACGACATAACGATGCTCAAACTCAATAACTGGCCTCCGGTGCTTGGCGTCCTGGCCATGGTTGCCGCGGCAACGGCCGCGCTGTCAGTGTTCATCAAGGTGGCCGAGGAAGTCGCCGAAGGCGATACCCACAGGATCGACATGCGGATCATCCTGTGGCTTCGCGCCGCCGGCGATCCGAACGATCCTTTGGGACCCAAATGGCTGGAGGATTTTGCCCGCGATATTACCGCGCTGGGCAGCCCTGCGGTGTTGGGGTTGATTGTGCTGGCAACCTCGGTGTTTCTGCTCTTGTCGGGCAAGCGCCGGCTGTCGCTGTTCATGCTGCTTGCTGCGGGAGGCGGCACATTTGTCGTCTCGATTTTAAAAGAAGCTTTCGCCCGCCCTCGCCCTCAGCTGGCGCCGGACGGCCTGATGGTTTATATGGAAAGCTTTCCGAGCGGACATGCGATGGTGTCCGCGGTGGTCTATTTGACCTTGGCCGCACTGATCGCACGCCTGGCTCCCAGGCCCCTACTCAAGCTTTACATCATGACCGTCGCGGCCATCCTGACCGGACTGGTCGGCTTCAGCCGGATCTATCTCGGCGCGCACTGGCCCAGCGATGTGCTGGCGGGTTGGGCCATCGGGGCGGCCTGGGCGCTTGGCGGCGGAGCATTGGCGCAAATCATGCAACTGGATAAGGAAGACGAAAAATGAAAGGACAACCTTTTTTAAAACGCTTAACGTTCGCCCTGAATGGAATCGGCCTGGCTTTCCGCCGCGAACCCAGCCTGCGCTTCCATATCCTGGCGGCTTTCGCTGTCGTGCTGGTTTTATTGATCACCCAGGCTTCGGCTATATGGTGGGCCATCGGCGCCGTGACAGTAGGACTGGTGATCATGGCGGAGCTGTGCAATGCGGCCATCGAAACGCTGGCCGATCATCTGCATCCGCAGCAGCATCCGGAAATTGGTGCGGTCAAGGACATCGCCGCAGGGGCGGTTCTGATAGCCTCCATAGCCGCTGTTTTCGTTGCGGTGGCCTTTATTCTGCAATGAAAATTTAGCCTGGTGGGGGTGCATTCACGCTCGTTCCCAAGCTCTAGCTTGGGAATGCCGTCTTGAAAGCTCCAGCTTTCCGAACCGATCGCGAAGGTAGAGCTTTGTATCCTTAGGTTCCAAGCTGAAGCTTGAGAACCAGTGGAATCTTCTTGAACGACAGCGGAGCCAAGTCTAGCAATCAAGCTTGCGGTCTAACATCACACTCTCCTGGATCGTTGTTATAATGGCGCTTTTCGAGCATTCCGGGCCGCGCCCGGTTCGCTTTACGCCATCAATTCAGAAGGAGCATCGCAGTGATCAAAAAGGTTGGAGATACGGTTATTAAGCCGAAGCATCGTGCTTCGTGCCACTGTGGCGCTGTAGTTCTTGAGTTGGACTTGCCGAACGGTATTGTCGACCCACGGCATTGTGACTGCTCGCTATGTCGTCGCAAGGGGGCGGTGATGGCGTCAGTCCCTCTGTCCGGAATCAAAATCGTCCAAGGCGAAAATGTTCTACGCCTTTATCAATTCAATACCCTTACCGCGAAGCATTATTTCTGCTCGGTCTGCGGCATTTATACGCATCATCAGCGGCGATCCAATCTGGAGCAATATGGTTACAACATCGGTTGCCTTGAGGGCGTCAATCCCTTCCTGATCGGTAATGTGCCGACCAATGATGGTGTTAATCATCCGGCGGATCGGATTGCTTCATAATTTGTAAGGGGACAGTCGTCAAACATTTGAAGCGGGGTTGCAAATCCAGTCCCGCTCAAACATTTCATCAATATATTGCGCGAGGTATATACCCCAGTCATTGGACAGTTCCTTTGCCCTTATCGGGCATTGATGGGGAACGACATTGATTCATGCGGCACGATACGCTGCGCTATTGCACACTCTGGATTCCGCTTTACCGCGCTGGATCATGACACAACAAGGAAACTTTATGCTGTCGAAATATCAAATATTGAACCAAATTCTTGACTTATGTTGTAAGGAAGCGCCTCAATCATATCGATCTTATCACGAGTCAAAAACAGATGAACAACTCATTCAAAGGCGTTCGCTTGGATATATACATCTCTATTTAAAGGTGAAATTTGGGATCGCTGACTTTTCAATTCGGCATTCGCAAATCACAGATGGCACCCAGGACGGTGGTATTGACGCATATCAGATCGATGCAGACAACAAAAAAATCTACTTTATACAGTCAAAATATAGAGCGACTGAAAAAAACTTCGAAAATAAAAAGATCGAAGCAGAGGAATTAATGTCTATGGACATGTCCCGTGTAACTAAGGGATATTCAGATGACGCAAAAGGTATTTCTTATAACTCCAAAATTTTAGCTCTTCAACAAAAAATGCGCGACATTCGCGATATCGCAAAGTACGATTACATCGTAATTATACTAGCCAATGTCAAGCATGATGACACGCAAATACGCCGCCTTATTGAAAACTGCGACTATCAAGTATTTGATTACGAAAGGTCTTACACAGATTTAGTTTTTCCTATGTCGACGGGAACTTTTTATGACCCGGATGAGATTAGAATCAAAATTAACCTCTCCGAGAAATCGTCACCTAAACTTCGCCAAACGGTTGATTGTGACTTCGGCCAATATAGCGTGACTGTTATATTTGTACCATGTGTAGAGGTTGCAAAGATTTTGTCGAAGTACAAAAACTCCGTTCTCAAATACAATCCCCGCTGCTATCTGTCACTCACTAAAAACAGCGTAAACGAGAAAATCCGCAGAGCCATTACGGAATCCAGGAAAAATAATTTTGCCTTGCTAAACAACGGAATTACAATCCTTGCAGACAATCTAGAAATTAGCGAAAGCACTGGGGAACTAAACGCAGGCCAGTTGGTTTTAACTCAGCCACAAATATTGAATGGAGGACAAACAGCATATACATTGAGCTTAATTTATGACGAAATTCAAGACAATGATTATTCCATACTCTCCGACAAAGAAGTAATGATGAAGATTATTACACGAATCAAAAATGACCAATCATTTGATCACCGATTCGTGCAAATGATTTCCAATGCCACAAACCAACAGTCCGAAGTTATTGAGGCTGACCGTCGGTCCAATCACATAATACAACTAAACTTACAAAAAGAGATTTACCAAAAATACGGCTACTTTTATGAAAGAAAAAATGGAGAATTTTTTGAAGGCATCAACAAAAAAATTCTAAGCAAGTCAATCATTGTTGATCGTTTAGATTTCATCAAAGCGGTATATGCTTATAAAGGAGATCCTGCAGCCGCTCGTAGGGCGAATGACAAGGAGCTTTTCAAGGAGACGAAATTTTCGGAAATTCTTGGTGGCAATGTCAGTGTAAAAGAACAGTTCTTCCCACACATGATATTTCGTCTCCTTGTAGAGAAGGAATCACAGTTCAGCAAAAAACATGAGTCCGTAAACCATTATGGACACGCCATAACTTACGGAAAATGGGCGGTAATTTACGCAATAAGCTTAAAAGGATTAACCATTCCCGAAGAGTTGGAGAGTTTGAAAAAATTAGCCGTCGACGAAATTGACTGCACTTTAAAAGTTTGGCCCGAGTTCGATGAATTTATTAAATCAAAAAATAAGGGGTCAAAATATTTTTCCGATAAAGTCTCCAATTTCGAGTTGTATTATAAAGTTAACGCCTTTAACGCTGACATTAAAGAATTCTTCCTAAGGTGATAACTTTAATAACTAAGCCGTGACCGGATAGTCATGTAGGTCGGACAACAGCTTTATCGTTGCCCGACAATCAGATGTCCGATGGAGGAATGCCTGAGCGTTAACCGGTACTCATCCTTATATTCAGCCATCGGCGCGTCGGACATAAAAAGAACACCCGACAAATCTATCCCCCAAATTCTTTGTCCAAACCATAACTTATCGGATCGTTTTAAGGACAAACATTAAGATTTTATTAAAATAAACTTCGCGACTCCGGAGCTTTTCGATGAGAATGACTGTCCATACCAGCACAAACCAATGACTGTACACTGCGCGCTAGTCTATCCGAATGCCATTCGCTTAACTTTTAACGAATCGCACACGCGCAAATGCAGAACAATAAATAACGAAGTTTGTGCGGATGAGGCGAAGAAGGATTATGAACTCCAGATACCACCGACGAAATACGAATTGGCATAAACCCAAGACGCGAAGGGATTTCCTGAAATTAACCGGAATCACCGCGTTTGTCCTGGGGATGAGCCATGCGCAGGCGGCAACGGTCAGGAAAGACATAATGCCCGATCCGGACCCTCCTCCCTCTCAGATGACTTATCGTAATAGCCGGACGATTACGCTGTTTCTGTGCGGCGACGTGATGACCGGCCGGGGAATCGACCAGGTACTGCCCCACCCCGTGCAGCCGCGGATTCATGAATCCTATATGACCTCCGCTAAGGGCTATGTGAAGCTCGCGGAGGAAACCAACGGCCCTATTCCGAAACCGGTCGACTTCGCCTATATCTGGGGGGATGCGCTGGCCGAACTCCGGCACACGGCCCCCGACGCCCGCATCATCAACCTCGAAACGGCGGTAACGACCAGCACCGAATATTGGCCGGGCAAAGGCATCCATTACCGGATGCATCCGAAGAACATCCCCTGCATTACCGCGGCGAAGATCGACTGCTGCATGCTGGCCAACAATCATGTGCTGGATTGGGGGTATGACGGCTTGACGGAGACTTTAAAGACTTTGTCCGGCGCCCATCTGAAGGTCGCGGGGGCGGGACAAAACCTGGCAGACGCCGAAGCGCCGGCGATTATCGAAGTGGCAGGGAAAGGTCGCTTACTGGTGTTCGGTTTCGGCGATGAAAGCAGCGGCATTCCCTCGCGCTGGGGCGCCCGCGGCGACAAGGCCGGCGTCAACTTGCTGCCGGATTTGTCCGAAAACACGGTGAGCCGTATCGCCAGGCGAATCTCGGCCCTCAAGCAGCAAGGCGATTGCGTGGTGGCCTCGATACACTGGGGCGGCAACTGGGGCTACGGGATAGCCGATGCCCAAAGAGAGTTTGCGCACCGGCTGATAGACCAGGCCCAGGTGGACGTGGTGCACGGCCATTCATCGCACCATCCGATGGGCATCGAAGTCTACAAGGACAAACCGATTCTCTACGGCTGCGGCGACTTTCTGAACGACTACGAGGGAATTTCAGGCTACGAGGAATTCCGCGGCGACCTCTCGCTGATGTATTTTGTGACCCTGGACTTGGAGACAGGAAAGCTGGTCGACTTGAGGATGACGCCGATGCAAATCAGATGCTTCAGCTTGAGTTTTGCCCCATCTCACGATGCTCTCTGGCTGCAACAAGTATTGGACAGGGAAAGCCAGAAGCTGGGGGCGAGGATAGAATTGATCGATAAAGGCAGGCGTTTAGCCTTGTCGGTCAGGTAGGGCAAAGCTCCCTCTCCCATCGGGAGATAGGAGCCGTCATCCCTAACTTAACAAGCATGAGGCGGCTTTCCTCACGCAAAATAAATCACCGTGGGAGCGACGCCCACGTCGCGACTTGAGGCTTTAATCGCGACGTAGGCGTCGCTCCCACCACTTGCCTATCGAGTTTCAAATAATCCCTACGACCTACTGAAACTGCAACAGCAGAGTCACCATGCCCCAGGCCAAACCGCCGGCGGCCGGAATCGTCAAAACCCAGGCCCAAACGATCCGCTCGATGACCGAAAGTTTCAGTGCGTGCGGATTCTTGGCAAAACCTACGCCCATGATCGCGGTTGAAATGCTGTGCGTGGTCGAAACCGGCATGCCGAAGTGAGCGGCGGTCAGCAGAATGGTCGCCGAGCTGGTTTCGGCGGCGAAGCCGTTGATCGGATGCAATTTGACCATTTTGTGGCCCAGCGTTTTGATGATGCGCCACCCGCCTACCGCGGTGCCCATCGCCATGACCAACGCACAAGTGAAGATAATCCAGGCATCGATATCTTTTTCGCCCCCATCCGGCCGCAGGAATTCGGCCCAGGCCGGCAATTGATCGAGCGTACCGGCACTGTTGGCGGTAAAAATCGACAAGGCGATGATACCCATGGTTTTTTGGGCATCGTTGCTGCCGTGAGCAAAGCCCATATAACCGGCCGAAAGCAGTTGGGCTTTGCCGAACACAGCATTGACCCATTTCGGACGCGCCGCACGCGCGATTGCCCCGCCCAGGGAATTCATCCCGCTAATGATCCCCATCAAACTGCCCATGATCACGATGCCGAGCGTAAACCCCGCAATCGGCGAGCTGACCATCGGGATCAAAACCTTCCACAGCAAGCCTTTGTTCTCGGTCCAGACCGCCGCGGTTTTTGACCAGATCAGCACATCGAAATTATTGTGGCCTGCCGCCAGCGCGGCGCCGCATAAGCCGCCGATCAAGGCGTGACTGGAAGAGGATGGCAGTCCCAGCGCCCAGGTAATCAGGTTCCAGACAATCGCACCGACCAGCGCGCAGATCAGCACTTCGGAGGTGATCGTGACCAAGCCGGTATCGACTAATCCGGACGAAATGGTTTTGGCCACCGCCGTACCCGAGAACGCACCGACCAGATTGGTGGCGGCGGCCAGAATCACCGCCTGGGTTGGCGTCAAGACCTTGGTGGCAACCACCGTGGCAATCGAGTTCGCGGTGTCGTGGAAGCCGTTGATGAACTCGAAAACCAGCGCCGCCAGGATGACAAGCAAGAGCAGAGTCAGCATCGCAAGCCTTTTATGAATTTTTTAAGACGATGTGATAGATGACATTGCCGGCGTCGCGGCAGCGATCGATCGCTTTTTCCAGAATTTCAAACAGATTCATTTTTACCAGATAACGGATCGGATCGGATTCTTCAACATAGGCATCCCGATACAGGTTAAGGATCAGCTTATCGGCCTCACCTTCAATCGTGTGCAACTGGTCGTTTAATTTTTTGATTTGATCCAGATCCATCCCCTTACGCAACAGTCCGACCATTTGCGCCAAGACGTCGCAGGCCTGTTGCAGCATCGCGGCACGGCTAATGAAATCGACATCGCCAATGCGCGCAAAGGCGATAGTGTAATGCTCCGCGAACTTTTCCACGATTTTAGGAATCTTGTAAAGCGCGCCGTTAAGGGCTTCGATATCTTCACGGTCGAGCACGGTTACAAAGGTATTGACCAATTCTTCACTGATCTGCGCGGACAAGTCTTTTTCCTGGATGCGAGCGCGTTTAAATTTATCCAGTGATTGTTGCGATGCCGGCGAACTCAGCAGTTCGATCAAGGCTCTGGCCGATGAACGCGCGGATTCCGCGCTGGCTTCGAGCAGGCCGTAGAATTTATCGCCTTTGCCGAAGATGGTTTGCAATGAGAACATGTATTTTCCTTATTTATGATCTGTAAGGCATTTTGTCGTTTCTGCGCCCATTATCGCATAACACCTTGCTAATTTGAGAGGTTTTGAATCAGGATGATTCAACCTGGATTGAATCAAGTTGCAGAGACAGGCAAGCAGAGTCAGTCTCTTTGGCCGACCCGGTGGCTGAGCCACCTCATCACACAGAGCCATGGTCAAAACTGCCCTGTTCGGTACCTTTATTCATTGCAACTTTAGCCTTTGCCGCATAGTCTTCTATACACTTTCAGGATAATTAAGTTCCTAAAAAGCAAAAACGCCTTTAAAGATAGACGCCTATCTGCCGAAAAACCCCTCAAGGGAAGGCATCAGTGATAACCCTTAGCTTTTCAAAATCGCTTCTGCAGAGACTGCAGGACAGCATAACCATAGTTTTTATGTTAGGCTCTATTCGTTTATACCGCGCAACGGCAAAGTGGAATCGAGGCGGCTTGCCAACCCATCTCTCGCGCTATTTCCTCGCCTGCCTGCTGGCATGGGCCAGCATTTCGGTAGCGCTGGCCGAGAATCACTCCTGCGAGGAAACCGGCGAGACGCATATCTGGATCTCGCCTCTCAACCCCACAGCCGATAAACCGATCAAGATCATGGCCGTATCCACGGACGGCCCGGTGTCGGGACTGAGCCTGATCGACAGCCAAGGCCGACGCATGCCGCTCAAATCCCGCCGCCGGGGCGGCCCGCCCTGGAGCCGGATCGCCGTTTCGGAAGGATTCAGCGAAGGGGAATATCGCGTGCTGGCGGGGCGGAATGGCAAGCTGACCGCCTGCCGCCCTCTCGCCATCGGCGGCTCAGGCACACAGGAAAACCCCAAAACCTGGGGGCTGGCGACCGAAGCCTTTTATGCCGCCTGGATCGAAGAATTGTTCGGCGCGCCGCCTGAGGAAAACCTGAGCCTCCCTTCCCTGGAGCCGGTGCTGCGCAACGCCGAGCGCAACTTCCTCTACAACCATCTCGGCCTCAACGAAGACAAAAACCTGCCGCTCACCCCCGATTGCGCCGACCTGCCCTATACCTTGCGGGCTTATTTTGCCTGGAAGGTCGGCCTGCCGATCGCCTTCCGCGCCTGCGGGCGCGGCTCGGCTAACGCTCCGCCGCGTTGCGGCACGGCCTTCATCAAGACCGAATTTACTCAGGGCATCCGCTCGCAGGCGAGCTTCAGGAATGTCAGCGGACAGTTGGCGAATGCCGTGCACTCGGGGACCGCACGGACAGGGCTTGAGGACGAATCCACCGATCTGTACCCGATCCCTCTCGGCCGGGAGAGACTCTGGCCGGGGACGGTCTATGCCGATCCCTACGGCCATGTGCTGGTGCTGGTCGAATGGGTGCCGCAGACGGCGGACCGGCCCGGCATCTTGCTGGCCGTCGATGCCCAGCCGGACAACTCGGTCACCCGCAAGCGGACCTGGGAAGGCACCTTGCTGTTCGCCGATAGTAAAAGCGCAGGGCCAGGCTTCAAGGCTTTCCGGCCATTGGTCCGTACAGACTCCAGCGGATGGCGGGCGCTCGCCAATGACGAGCTGGTCGACCACCCCGGTTTCGCCCCCTTTTCACTAGAGCAAGATCAACTCTCCCCCGACGATTTCTATGCCAGTCTGGCCAAGCTCGTGAACCCCCGAGGCCTTGATCCCAAGCAAGCCTACGAAGCCAGCCTCGACGCCTTGGTCGAGCAAATCGAGACCCGCGTGACCTCGATCGACAACGGCGAGGCGTATTTCCGCAAGCACCCCGGCAGCGTGATCCCGATGCCGAGCGGTGCGGCGATTTTTCAGACCCTCGGCCCCTGGGAGGATTACTCCACACCCTCCCGCGACATGCGCCTGATCATCGCGATCAACGTGCTGAACGGCTTGCCCGAGAAGATCGTCAGCCACCCCGAATTGTTCGTGATCAATGGCGGCAGCCCCGAGGAGGCCGCGGCCGAAATCGAGCAGCATCACGCCAAGCGCATCCGGGAACGCAGCATCCGTTATACCCGCACGGACGGCAGCCCGTGGGAGCTGTCCGTGGCCGAGGTGCTGGCACGGAAGCCGGCCTATCAAATGGCTTATAATCCGAACGACTGCGTCGAAATACGTTGGGGCGCAAAGCCGGGCACGGAGGAATATTCGACTTGCCGCCGCCAGACACCGACGGAACAGCGGGCGAAAATGGAGCAATACCGGGTCTGGTTCCGCGAGGTAAGAAGGCCGGCACAGTAAGTTGAGTAACCGATTAGAGAGTGTTACCGTTGGCTGAGCGGAGCCGAAGCCGACAATTAGCTTCGACTCCGCTCAGCTAACGCTATTCCGCTCGGGGTGAGCTTGTCGAACCACGAGCGGAATCAAGATATTCAGAAGTTGTCCAGCCTATTCCGCAGCAAAATTTCCGCTAGACACGAACGCCGGGCCGTTTTGCAGACCTTCCGGGAAATACGCCATCGGGTTGCTGGCAATCTCGCGCGCCGCGAGGAACTGGGCGTAATAGTTACGGGAGGCAAAGCCGAACGCCGGGCTGGAATAGCTCTGCACGATACGCGCAAAGTCGCGGCCGACCTGATTATGGGCCCGCTTCATGCCGCCGATGCCGTGGTTGTAGGAGGTAATCGCCGCAGGCCAGTCGCCCAGTTGTCCGTAGGCGTAACTCAGATAGCGGGACGCGCCGACGGCGGAAGCAAAAGGATCGAGGCGTCGGTCAACTCGATTGCTCTCGGGCATGAATCTTTTCGCCGCCCCTTTGGTGAATTGCCACATGCCGACGGCTCCGGCGGAGGATCTGGCCGCCGGTTGAAACGAAGATTCGACATGCGGCAGGCAGGCCAGATCCTCCGGCAAGCCAGCGTTGCGGAATATTTGTCTAAATTGCCTGTCATAACGCGCGCTGATCTCCAGCCCGCGTTTGAAGCGTTCGCGGGTACCGCGCTGCGAACGCACCCGTTCGGAGGCGCCGTTCAATACGGTGTTAAGCGGCCTGCCGCCGTTTGCCAGTTTAGCGAGTATTTGCTGGTCGTTCGCATTCAACGGCGAGTTGTAGCGCGCTTTGCTCTCCAGCATGGACAATTGGGCTTTCCAAAAATCACGGCGTTGCCTCACCATGTCTTTTTGTAAGTCGGTCAGACTTTCGTCGACATAGCCCGGCAATACCATCACTTCGTATATCACATCCAAATAGCGGTCGTCGTGAATGGCGACTTCCGAGCGATGCCACTGCGTATAGGTTTTGCGCCAGAATTCCACCGCCGGCTGCAACGCGCCGGGTTTGACAAATATGCCGGAGTAAGTCGTCGGCCGATGAGTGTCTTGTTTTGGCGGACGATAAGTGTCTTGTATCGCAGGACGAGAAGCGCCTTGTATCGCCGGGCGATAAGCGCCTTGTATCGCCGGACGATAATCGCCTTGTATCGCCGGCCTATAATAGCCTGGTGCCGAGCTTGGGCGTGGTTGAGCTGGGGTGCGGTAGGCCATCGTATTATATGGCCTGACCGCAGGCGCAGAGCTGCTACACGCATTCAACAAAAATGCAGTCACCGGTAAAAGCCAAATTCCCCTCATTAATCGATTCATTTTTTTAGCCCAATTCAGCGTTAGTCGGTTTCCAGTCGGCGTTTTAAGTCCTGATAAAATAATTATCTAACATTTTTAAATAAGCGTTGGAAATAACTTTTCGTGGCCCGGCATTTCGCTGTTTAATGGCTGTAAAAACCGATAGAAAACCGGCTTCGGTGATCCCGTATTACACTGCGTTTCATGCGAGCTACGCGCTAAACCAGCCGGCGATCCGGTCGTGCTCGTCAGAGAAATACCAATGCACGTAAGAGGCCCTGACATTCCGGTAGCGCGCGCCTTTGTCGCCCTTTAAGACATCGAAAGCGGGCGCCAAGCCGTCATCCTGCTCGCGCGTGGAGTAATGAAACTCGTGGCCCTTGACGCCGGACGCTTCCTCCCGCAGCCCCAATGCCGCAAGACGCGGCTGCATGACAGAGACATAGGGAAAAATGCCCGCCATCGGCCAATGCCGGCCTTGCTGATCGACCAGAGCTTTGCCGAGCAGCATCGCGCCGCCGCATTCGGCCAGGATGGGCATGCCGGCCTCGGCACCAGCGCGCAGCGAATCCCAACTGGCCGATTCGGATAAGGGCTCCGCATGCAGTTCGGGATAGCCGCCGGGCAGCCAGACCGCATCGGCAGCCTGAGGCACGGGCTCGCCGGCGACCGGGGAGAAAAAGACCGTCTTCGCACCCTGCCTGTGCAGCCAGTCCAGATTGGCGGGGTAGATAAAACAACAGGCGCTGTCCCTGGCGATTGCGATCGTTTTGCCGGCCAGCCGAGGTTCAGAAGGAGACGCCGGAGCTTTGCAGGCGACTTCCGAGAAAGCGTGCAGCAAGGCCTCATGATCGACATGCAGCGCGGCCGAATAATCGGGGACATCCCCTTCCTCCGGCATTTTCAGGCCCAAATGCCGCTCGCTCAACACCTTGTCGCTGCGCTGCATCCAGGCGAGCAGAGGCGGCAGGTCATAGTCCTTCAAGGCGGCCCTTAACAGCTCCGCGTGATGCTCGCTCCCTACCCTATTCGCGACGATGCCGGCCAGGCGGACATGGCCTTGTTCGGCAAGCTGCTTAAAGCCCGTCACGATGGCGGCGATCGTGCCGCTCATGCCGCCCGCATCGACCACCAGAATCACAGGACAGCCCACTACGCGGGCCAGATCGAGGCTGGAACCTGCGCCGCCGACGCCGGCATAGCTGTCAAACAGGCCCATCACACCCTCGATCAGGGCGAATTCCGCGCTTTCGGCCTGTTGACCCAGTTGCATCCGGCAGGCATCCGCCCCCATCATGCGGGTATCGAGATTATACGAGGGCTTGCCGGTAATGGCCTGGTGCCACAGGGGGTCGAGAAAATCGGGGCCGGTCTTGAAAGAGATGATGTCGTGCCGGTGTCGCCGAAAATACTGCAACAATGCCAGCGTCAATGTGGTCTTGCCGCAGCCTGAATGGGTGCCTGCCAATAATGCCGTTTTCATCAGTCCTGTGTGTTGTTGGTAATTAAACCTTACAAAAGGGCAAGAATACGGGAGCCGGCTTGCTTTATCAACTTGAGCCGATATAATTGCGGCCAGCTTACAATTCGCCGTAGCGGCATACTCTCGTCTTCTTCCCCTCTTGTGTTTAACCAAAGCCGGCAAACCGCTTGATGAACCATCCCTCCCGCATCGTCTGCCTGACCGATGAAACCACCGAGACCCTGTACTTGCTCGGCGAACAGGACCGCATCGTCGGCATTTCGGGCTTTAGCGTGCGCCCGCCCGAGGCGCGTAAAGACAAGCCAAAGGTTTCGGCTTTTACCAGCGCGAAGATCGATAAGATCCTGGCACTCGAACCGGATCTGGTGCTCGGCTTTTCGAACTTGCAGGCCGACATTGCCGCCCAATTGATTCGTGAAGGCATCGACGTGCACGTGTTCAATCAGCGCTCGGTCGAGGAGATTTTACGGATGATCACCCTGCTCGGCGCAATGGTCGGCGTCCCCGAAAAGGCGGCCGCGCTGACCACGCAATACCGGCAACGGATCGACACGGTACGCGAAGAGGCTTCGGCATTGCCGCGCCGTCCGCGCGTTTATTTCGAGGAATGGGACGAGCCGATCATCTCCGGCATCCGCTGGGTCTCCGAGTTGATCGAGATTGCGGGCGGCGAAGACTGTTTTTCCGAACTGGCGGCCGAACAATCGGCGAAACGGCGCATCATCGCCGATCCGCAGGAGATCGTCCGCCGCGCGCCGGACATCATCATCGGTTCCTGGTGCGGCAAGAAGCTTCGCCCGGAGCAGATTGCGGCAAGGCCCGGCTGGGATGCTATCCCCGCGGTCAAAAACGGCCGGGTTTATGAAATCAAATCCTGCGACATCCTGCAGCCCGGCCCCGCGGCGCTGACCGACGGCCTGGAACAGATTCGCCGGATCATTCGGCAGTGGTCCAAACCCAGCGATCATTGATGCATTTTTTATCCCCCTGACCCCCAATGAAACACGGCGGAAATATTTACCGATTTGCACAGCAGGTCGGCTGCAAGCTCGAAGCGGTGCTCGACTTCTCGGCGAACATCAATCCGGAACAGGCGCTCGATCCGGCGTCCTTGCTGCCGATCCAGCTCGGACCCTATGCCGATCCCGATTACACCCTGCTGAAACAGGCGCTGAAAGCCCGCTACCCGCATCCGAATGGTGTCGAGATGGAGGTGTTTAACGGCGCCAGCGCGGCCATTTTCGCCTTGTTGCGCCGGCTACAGCCCCGCGACCTGGTGTTATACGCCCCTTTATACGTCGAATACGCGAAGATTGCCGGGCAACTCGGCTGCACCCTGCACACCATCGACCGTTTCGCCGACTTGCATGCGGAAGTCCCCGAAAACAGCACGGTGATCTTTGTGAATCCCTCCACGCCCGACGGCCGGCTCTATGCGATGCCGGAACTCTTGGCGCAATGGCGGCAGAAGCACTGCACGATCCTCGTCGATGAGTCGTTTCTGGATTTTTGCATCGCGGATTCGGTCGCCGATTACATCACCGAGTACGACAAACTCTATGTGATCAAGTCGCTGAGCAAGTTTTACGGCTGCGCGGGAATCCGGATCGGTTTCATCCTGGCCGCGGCGCAGGCGATCGACGCGCTGAAGCGCTTCGAGCCGGCATGGAAACTCTCCACTTTCGATATGGCCTACATGCGGCAAGCCTTGGCGAATCAGCCCTATATCGAACAGACGCGGCGGCAGACGGCGAAGCGGCGGGAAGTCTTGCAGCAGGCGCTGGAAGACTCCGGGCTATTCGAGGCGATTTATCCGGGACAAGCAAACTTCCTGCTGACGAAGCTCAGAGATGACGGCGACGGTTATCTGCTGCAGGAACGACTGGCGCCTTCGCGGCTCTTGATCCGGGTCTGCGACAACTTTGCCGGCCTGAATAAGAGCCATGTCCGCTTTGCGGTCAAAGACGAGCAAGCGATAGCCCAACTTGCCCACACGCTGAAGACAATTCCACAGAATGTATTTTGAACTCGCGCTGTTAGCGTATCTGGTCGACATGGCCGTCGGCGAACTGCCCGGCAAGCATCCGGTCGTGTTCATCGGCGATTTCATCAAGGCCTTCGAGCGGCGCTTTTACCGTAACCGCATTCTGCCCGGCGCCTGCTTGGTGTTCGGCGCTGTGGCGCTGGCACTCGGCATCAGCCTCGCGCTGGTTTATCTCTGCGGCTTTTTGCCCTTCGGCTTGTCATTGCCGGTGCTGGCCGTACTGGCCTCGACCGGCTTGGCGATGAACATGCTGCACGCCTCGGTCGCGGGCATCTTGACCGCCGAACAGCCTAAAAAGGCCATAAGCCTGCTGGTCAGTCGCGATACGGAGGCGATGACCGAAACCGAAATCCACAAGGCCGCGCTCGAAACCTGGGCGGAAAACCTCAGCGACGGCGTCATCGCGCCGTTGTTTTACCTGGTATTGTTCGGCCTGCCGGGGATTGCGGTCTACAAGGCGATCAATACCCTCGATTCGATGGTGGCTTATAAGACCGAACGTTATTTCTATTTCGGTAAAACCGCGGCCATACTGGATGATATCGCGAATTTCATCCCCGCGCGCATCACCGCGCTGCTGATCGTTTTGCTGGCGGAAGACCGGCAAAACGCCTGGCAGTCGGTCTTCCGCGACGGCAATAAACTGGAAAGCCCGAATGCCGGCTATCCGATTGCCGCGATGGCAGGGGCATTAGGTATCGGCTTAGGCGGCGATGCGCATTATCACGGCAAACTGAAACACAAGCCCACCTTGGGCCCGGCGCTCAAACCGGTCAGCCGGGCGGCGCTCGCTCAGGGCTTGAACATGAAAACCCGTCTGGATCAGATCCTTCTGGCCTTATTGGCGATCGGAGCCTGGCTTTACTAAAGCCGTTGACTTGCAATTAGGGTTCCCGTGGTAAGTTGGGCTGACGACTGTGGGGATATACGGAATAGGGCAATGCCGGTAGCAATTACCGAATGCAATGAAGCCCAACATTCAACATAAATTCAGGAAGATAGCCGAGCCCATACTGAACGCATACTTAGAGTTCATGACGCTGAATCGGTTGAATGTCAATGATGGGGTCAATCAGCCCGCGTAATTTTTCAACTGATGTTTTATGCCGAATATCTTCAAGTTGCTGACGGCCGCCGCGAAGGCAGTGTTGAATGAGTAGACGCATCTCGGACGGAACAATGGATACCGACTCAAGAACCAAAGCTCGAGGCGATCCAGGCTCGATGGAAGCCAGATACTCGGCAAAGTCGTTTTTTACTTGTTGCAGCGCCTCGGCCAGTACATCTTCTTCGGAAAGCCCCATGCCGGAGGCTGTGAATGAATCATTATCGAACTTAAAGGAAAAAGCGCGAAAGAACTCACCGATAACGACAAAGCTATCACCCTTGAAGTGGTGAATATTGGATAAGTCGGCTGCCGTGATTGCGAAACCGAATACGCCCAGTAACGGAGTTTCTATGCTGTAGATTCGGATTTGAGACATTCGCCCTCCAAGTGCTCTAACGAGTAATTTTACGTTTTTCTTATATATTCATTAATTTTAGACGTATTTGGCAATAAATGCTCGGCCGATAAATTCCGGGAAGGCGAATTCACGTTCATTTCCGCTTACGGATGATGCCCTGGCGCCAACAGCAGAAGCGCATCTTCAATCTGCCTGATGCTGACGTCGATGGCATGCCGCCGCCTGAACTCCTGCTGTAAGCGCAGAGGGTCCCGATGCTCGAGCTGCATCGCATCGATCAAGCCCGACAGATCCTCATTGACGGCCCAGGGATAGATGAGCCATCGCCAGGCGTGGATAGTCTCGACATAGTAATCCGGCACAAAGTCGGATACGGTTTTGAGCTGCATGACCGCCGTGTGCAAGGAGTTGAACGCGCCGGCTGCGCGAAGATGCTCGACCGCGACCACAAAGGTATCGCCGCTGTCGCAAACATCGTCGAGCAGCAGCACGTTGCGTCCGGTGATGTCCGCATTCAACGGGTATTTGACGAAGGCGGCCTGCTGTTTTTGCGCGCCCTGGTAATGCTCGATCTTGAAAGTGGCCAGGTCGGCAATGCCGAGCATGTCCGACAACAGCCGTCCCGGGATATAACCGCCTCGCGCAACCGTGATGATCATGTCGATCGGAACGGCGTCCGCGCGCAATCGCTGCGCCAGTTCGCGGCACAAGCGGTAAACCTCTTCCCAGCTGATCAAGGTACAGGGCATGGTTTCTGTCATTACCGATCCTCGTTGTTGTGACGACGTTCCAGCAGGCGATAGCATAGCATCGTTGATGCCGGGCAGTAACAGGATCAAGGGAATGACATAAGGAAAATACTTTAATTTGATCCCCTCATCCCAACCTTCTCCCGGAGGGAGAAGGAACTAGGCCGCCATGCCTGCCTTGACAACGCCCGGACCCTCACTTATCTTTCCGCAGCTGAGTTTTGATATGACTTTGGACCCACAGATTCATGATGGCAATTAAATTATCAACGGACCGATTCTCAAACGCGCGCTGGCAAGCCAGGTTCTCGGCTTATTTTTCACTCGCCTGCGTGCTGTTTTTCGTCATATCCTCCGCATTCACGGTGCTGCATCAGTCGTCATACTGGGATGATCCTTATCATGTGGCGGCCGGCGTTGCGCAACTGCAGACCGGCGATCCGCGTTTGAATGCCGATCACCCGCCCTTGGCAAGATTGCTCGGCGCCCTACCTTCACTGTTCATGGATCTTCCGTCGGTCGCCGATAGCGCGCCGAATGCCTGGAAACAGGCCGATATTTTTTATACCACCAACGCTTATATTGGTACGATCGAAGAAAGGCTGTTGTTGCCCGGACGGCTGACGATGCTCGGCTTTGCGCTGCTGCTCGGCTGGCTCTTATACGCCTGGGCGAAAGAATTGTTCGGAGCCGAGCGCGCCTGGCTGCCGCTCGCGCTTTTTGCCTTTTGTCCGCCGCTGTTGGCCAACGCGCCATTGGTAACCACCGACACGGCGGCCACAACATTGATGTTTGCCGCCGTGTATGGCTGGTGGCGCTATTTAAACAAGCCGACCTTGGTCCGTCTGGGATGGGCCTCCCTAGCCGTCGCTGCCGCTTTTTGCGCGAAATTTACCGCGGTTCTGCTGGCGCCCTTATTTCTATTGTCCGGCATTGCGGCCGTGCTCTCGCCGGCGCGGCTGCCATACGACGGCAAACGCCGGATGCTGATCGTCGGCGGCGCCTTGCTGGCCATTAGCGCGGCGACGATTTTCGGCATCGACCTCGCCTATTTTTTCGACGGCGTCTGGCTGACGCCGCCGGAATATCTAGCGCATTCACGCTCACTGAATTCTACTTTGCAGGCCGGTTCGGAAACGTTGGCCGATTTCTGGCCGGCTTGGCTGCCGGTGCCCTTGCCGTTTTATTATGTGACCGGCTTGATATGGGTTTTGACTCGCGCCGGCAGCCTCGGGCACTGGACTTATTTTCTCGGCGAGGCAGGCCCCGGCGGATGGCCCAATTATTTTTCGCTGCTGCTGTTGGTCAAGCTGCCGATTGCGGCCTTGATGCTGATCGGATTCGGGCTCTCGCAGGCGCTATCGCGTTTTTCCCGCGATGCCTGGAACGTGCTGTTTCTGGCCTTACCGCCGCTGTTATTGATCGTGATCGCCTCGATCGGCAAGATGCAAATCGGCATTCGCCACATTCTGCCGGCTTTCCCGTTCCTGTTTTTGCTTGCCGGTTATACCTTGCGTTACCGTCTCACCCGCGGGCGGGTGCTCGCGGCGGGCTTTTTGGTCGCACTGAGTGCTGTCAGCACGCTATCGGTGTATCCGAATTACCTGATGTATTTCAATTTTCTGGCCGGCGGCCCGGAACAGGGTTGGCGCATCTCGATCAACGGCGATGACTACGGACAGGGAGGGTCGGATTTGCTGCGCTGGCTGCAAGCCAGAAACATCGACCGCCTGGCTTATCTGCCCAACGGCTGGGGGGGAACACAGCTGAGCCGCGCCGGAATCAGTTACACCCCGCCCCCTTGCAGCGATACCGGCGAACTGGTGGCCGTGCATGCCGGGCGCCTGCTGACCCCGGAAAATCTTGCCGAATCGATGTGTTTTGACTGGATGCGGCTGCGGCAACCGGATCAAAAAATCGGCTATTCGATTTTTATCTATAACGCAGGAAATGCGGCGACTCGCGACGTTCAAGGCTATTTGAATAAAAGCCTGGCGCTGTACAATGCCGGCAAATTCAACGAAAGCATCGAGGCCGGCAGAAAAGCGCTGCAATGGGAGCCGAACAACGCCGAGGCTTACAATAATATCTGTGCCGCTCACAATAACCTCAAACACTGGCGGCAAGCGATCGATGCCTGTAACCGGGCGATCTCCCTGAAACCCGGCCATGCGCTCGCTAAGAATAATCTGGCTTGGGCGAAACAAAACATGGCGAGGGCGCAGCCATAAAGCCGCGGTTTCGCGTGCGACTGATCATCGCGAAAAACCGGGCTTCAATAACAGAACAGGGGCGACCCGCGCCCCTGAAACTTGAAGGTAACGGCCGGGTCAAGAACCTTTGCCGCTGAGCGCTTCGGCGTTACGTTTGGCCAGCGAGTCGATCAAGGCCCCCAAGGAGCCTTTCTTCTGAATGTCATCGCTGAAGCTCGAACGGTAATTCGTGACCAGGCTCACGCCCGCGATGATGATGTCGTACACTTTCCAGCCGCCTTTCCCGAGATACATCCGGTAATTGACCTGCACCGGATTGAGCCCCGGCTGCAAGACTTCCGATCTGACGACGACCTTCTTGCCGTCGCTGCCCGCATCGATCGGCTGGAAACGCAGGGTCCAGTCGTTATACTCGACAAAGGCCCTGGAATAGGAGCGGACCAGCATCGTCCTGAATTCGTTCTTGAAGCGTTCGCGGTCGCCCGGCGACGCGGTTTTCCAATGCTTGCCGAGGACCAGCGGCGCGATCACGTCGAAATCGGTATGCGGCTGGATCACGCCGTCGACGAAGCGGGTGACTTGCGCAAAATTGCTGGTAAAGGCCTTGTTTTGCAGTTTTTGATGCAATTGATCCGAGATGCCCTGGATGACCTGTTGCGGTTCCTGCAAGCCGCCGGCCATGCCTTGGGCTGTCGGCATCAGGCCAAAAATGACCAGGCCGAATATCGCGTATTTTTTTATCAGTTTTTGCATCGATGATTTATCCTACTTGTCGTAATGAGAGAAATTGTGCGGCGGCTTATCCGCTAAAACGAATACTGCGACAACGGCAAGCTGCGCACCCGTTGCCCGCTGAGCAAGAACAGCGCGTTGCAGACCGCCGGCGCGATCGGCGGCGTGCCGGGCTCGCCGATGCCGCCGAGCGGCGCGCCGCTGTTGATGATTTCGACCTCGACGACCGGCATCTGGTCGGGGCGCAAGATCGGGTAGGTGTCGAAATTGCCTTGCACGACGCGGCCCTTCTCCAGCGTGATGGCCTCGCCCATCGCGGCCGAGAGTCCAAAGCAAACCCCACTTTCGATCTGCCGTTTGACGATCGCGGGGTTCACCGCGAAGCCGCAATCGACCGCGCACCAGACCCGTTCGACCTTGATCTCGCCATCCTGATTCAGGCTGACTTCGGCCACTTCGGCGACGATGCTGTTGAACGATTCATGCAGCGCCAAGCCCATCGCCCGCTTGAGGCCTTGCGTATCGGCCCAGGGCTTTGCCTTCCATCCGGCCAGGTTTGCGGCCGTCTCCAGGACTTTTTTGAAGCGCGGCTGCTCGGCCAGCAATTTCAGGCGGAATTCGAGCGGATCGGCTCCGGCTGCATGCGCCATCTCGTCGAAGAACGATTCCTTGAAAAAACAATTCTGCGAGTGGCCGACCGAGCGCCAGAAGCCGATCGGCGCCTCTTTGACCGGCACATTGACCACATTCGTGCGCTTGTTCGGAATCGCATAAGGCAGCTCGACCGTGCCTTCGAACACGCTGGTGTCCAGATCGGAATTTTTGACAAAGCCCGGCATCAGGCGGGTCATCGGCCCTTCGCCGACCGAGGTGATCTGCAAGGCGACCGGATTGCCGTCCTTGTCGAAGCCGGCGCCGAACTTCGCGGCCGACATCGGCCGGTAATGGTCGTGTTGAAGATCTTCCTCGCGCGTCCAGATCACCTTGATCGGCTTGCCCGGATGTTTTTTGGCCAGCGTGATCGCCTGGATCGCATAATCCATCACGAAACGGCGGCCGAAACCGCCGCCGAGGAACGGCGTGATCACCTCGATCGCCTCGGGCTTGAACCCTGTGATCTCGGCCGCGACCCCGACCACGAAATCGACGCCCTGGTTCGGCGCCCAGACCGTGCAACGGTCCTGGGTGACCAGCGCGGTACAATTCATCGGCTCCATCGTGACGTGCGCGATGAACGGCGCGTGATATTCGGCCTCGATGGTCTTCGCGGCGGAGGCCATCGCCTTGGCCGCATCGCCGGCTTCCTCGGCGACATGGCCCGGTTCGTTCAGCGCCGCCTGCAACCTGGCCTTGTAATCTTTTGTCGAGAAACCGGCGTTCGCGCCTTCATCGAAGGTGACCGGCAACTTCTCCAAGGCTTTCTTCGCATGCCAGAAATGGTCAGCGATCACCGCGACGCCGTTCGGTATCTCTTCGACCGCGACGACGCCGGGCAGCTTCAGCACCGCCTCTTTATCGTAGGAGGCGACCTTGCCGCCAAACACCGGCGACTGCATCACCGCCGCATGCAGCATGCCGTCCACTTTGATGTCGATGCCGAATTCGGCCGCGCCGGTCGATTTGACCAAACTGTCGGTGCGCTTGACCGGCTGGCCGATCAGCCGGAATGCCGCGCTGTCTTTCAACGGCACGTCCTTCGGCGGAGCCAGTTTGGCGGCCTTTTCGGCAAGCTCGCCATAACCGAGCTTCCTGCCACTCGCCGCATGCACGACCCTGCCCGGCTCGGTCGCGCAATCGCCGGGCTTGACGCCCCATTGCTCGGCCGCGGCCTGGACCAGCATCGCCCGGGCGGTCGCGCCGGCCTTGCGCATCGCCATATAGGACGAGCGCACGCTCAGGCTGCCGCCGGTGAAACGCATCGTGTTATCGAACATGATCTTGTAGTCGGGGCCGTGCGGCGCCTGCACGACCTTGATCGCGGACATCTCGATATCCAGTTCCTCGGCCATGATCGCCGGGATCGAGGTATAGGTGCCCTGCCCCATTTCGATGAAAGGGTTCTGGAAAACGACCTGGCCTTTGTCGTCGATGCCGATGAAAGCGTTCAGATCCTGATCCTGTTCGGTCTGCCCGATCTTCGCGCAACCGGTCGGCAGCGTCACGCCGAGCAGCAACACGCTGGCGCCGGCCGCCGCACTGAGGCCGAGAAACTGCCGGCGCGACAGCGAAATGTTCATTATCTCGTTCATGACTGCGCTCCCTGAATTTCGGCCGCGCGTTTCACCGCGGCAAAGATTTGCTGATAGGTGCCGCAGCGGCAGAGGTTGCCCATCTTCGCGCGGATTTCCTCATCGCTCGGATGCGGATTCTGCTTCAGCAAGGCCGCCGCCGCGATGATCTGGCCGGACTGGCAGTAGCCGCACTGCGGAACGTCCTGCTCGACCCAGGCCTGTTGCACCGGATGCAGGCCTTTATCGGTCGCGAGGCCCTCTATCGTGGTAATCGCCTTGCCTTTCGCCGCGCTGACCGGCAGGGTGCAGGAGAAGGTCAGCTTGCCGTCGAGCATGATTGAACAGGCTCCGCACAGACCCATGCCGCAGCCGTATTTGGTGCCGGATAAACCTGCCAGGTCGCGAATCGCCCAAAGCAAGGGCATGTCGTCTTCGGCATCGATCTGATGCTGAGTCCCGTTGATCAGTAAGGTTGTCATGATTTACTCCTCGGCAAATGCCTGCCCGGTTAAACGTTCAAAATCACTTCGCGTATCGATATCGAGTTCGGCCCGCGCGAACGGAATCTTCAGCACGCACGCATCGAACTCGATCAACAACGGTTTGGCGCCTTTGTCGCCGGTCACTGTTTGCAGGCGATCAAAATACGCCGCCGGAAACAGCGCCGGTACACCACAGGATAAATGATATTGACTGGCGACGATACGGGCAGGTTCACTCCGCCAGGCGTCGAGCAACGCCGCAAGATGCGCCGAATCGATCAAAGGCTGATCGCACAACAGGATCAGCACCGCTTCGGCCGAAGCCGGCAAGGCCTTGATGCCCAATCTGAGCGACGAGGCAAGACCGTCCTGCCAGTCGGGATTCAACAGGGTTTCGACCGAGCTTAAATCGATCGCCGCGCGGATCGGCTCCGCATGCGCGCCGAGCACGACGGCCACCCGTCCCCGCAAGACATCGCTCGCGCTGCAGATCGCCCGTTCGAGCAGGGTCTGGCCCTGCCAGCGCAGCAATTGCTTCGGACTGCCCAGACGGCGGGAGCCGCCCGCGGCCAGGATCAGCGCATGAACATTCGGATAGGCATCAGGCATCGGAGGATAGTGTTTGAGCCGTCAACTGGCCGCCCTGCCTGCAGTTTTGCGCGGCCAGAATCCCGGCCATGATGGCAAGCGCGATTTCCTCCGGCGTTTCCGCGCCGATATCGAGACCGACCGGCCCGAAGACGCGGCCTGCAATCTTCGCCGCCTGCTCGCCGAGGCTGTCCAAAAGCCGGTTTTTCCGCGCTTCCGGCCCCAGCACACCGATAAACGGGATGTGGCTGTCCGCGATGACCTTCAGGTAACGGGCGTCATAGTCCAAACTGTGCGTCATCAGCACGAGCGCATCGAAACGATCGAGCGGTAGAGTGCCTGCCAAAGCCGGCGGCGGGCAATACAATAGGCGATCGGCCGACGCGAAGCGTTCCGGCTTGAGATAGGCCGGACGGTGATCGACAAGCGTGACCCGCCAGCCCAACGCCTTGGCGCATTGCAGCAGCGGAACCGCATCGGCGCCGACCCCCACGATCAACAGGTGCGACAACGGGCGGATCGGGTCATAAAAGACATTGATCGTATGTCCCTCGACAAGATGGGTTTCGAGATGCGGTTTGTCGTCCGGCAAAGTCTGCCGCGCCGCGGCGATCAGATCATGAGGCCAGGGCGCGGGAGCGTTTTCGAAATCTTCTGCGCTGAAAAATAGCGACCGCCCCGCCGGCAATGGCGGGTGAGTGGACTCGGTCACGGTGACTAAAACGCCCCGCCGATCATTGCAGGTCGCCTGGGCCAGCGCATCCAAAGGAAAGAAATTCTCCTCGGCCCTCAGCAATTGCAGCAGGATTTTGACCGCCCCGTTGCAGCCGAGACCGAGCCCCCAGACCACATCGTCGGGCGAACGCATGTCGTACTGCACCGTCGCAGCCTGACCGCTGGCAAAGACCGAACGCGAACGCTCTACCAGATCCCCTTCGAAACAGCCGCCGCTCAGCAGCCCCAGGCATTCGCCGTCGTGGGTGATCAGCATCCGTGCTCCGGCTTTCCGATAGGTCGAACCCTGCGTTTCGATGATCGTAGCCAGCACAAAATCGCCGGAGTCGGGATCGAGATTGCGGAAAACATCGACCAGCGTGTACAGTTGATTGGCCATGGCGTCGGAGAAACTTTGGCGGGAAGATTGATGCTTGATTGCAGAGGAAAGCGCAGCGATTATCCTCCTTGGCGCAAGAAACGTCCAGCCGTCCCGACAATCGGGGCGCCCCGGAACGGCCGTGCTCCGATGAAGCTTTTGGGGAAAACAGGGTTATTAGCGGTCCAAGAGACTTACGACTCCCTTTCCGCCTTTGTTGAGCACATGCGTGTAAATCATCGTCGTCTGTACATCCTTGTGCCCGAGCAACTCCTGCACCGTACGGATGTCGTACTCCGATATCGAGCAAATGGGCCGCGAACGAATGGCGCTACGGCAACATCGTGACCCTATCCTTGGCCGCCCTTGCCGTCGCGGATCAAAATCTCGCCACGCTCGAAATCGACATCCTTAACCCTGAGGCGCACGCACTCCATCAAGCGCATGCCGGTGTCGTACAGGAGATTCGCCATCAAGCCATAGACGCCGTTCATCCGCGCCAGCACGGCGCCCACCTCTATGCGCGCAACATACCGGGCAAACGCTGCGGTTGCTTGGCGCGCACGACATTATCCAGCCAGGGCAAATCGATTAACAACACTTCCTTATACAAAAACAGTAAAGCGGACAACGCCTGATTTTGCGTTGAAGCCGATACATGGCCTTCCACAGCCAGATGCGTCAAAAATGCTTCAACCTCCACCGCACCCATTTCTAACGGATGACGTTTGCCATGAAACAAAATAAACCGCTTGATCCACTGCACATAGAGCTTTTCGGTACGGATGCTGTAGTGCTTGACGCGAATCTTGTCGCGGACTTGATCAAGGAGTTTAGGCGGTGTATTTTTCGCTAGCATAGGAAGGTTGCTATCAATAATTAAATACTGTAGCATTTAGTTTAACAGATTGTCAGAGTGGCGTTATACACCGATAATCGTAGATTAATATACATCTAAATAGGTGTCTACTTAACGTTAGAGGCCAAGGAAAGTTGTGTCGTGATTCGAAAATGGAATGACATTCTGTCTCACTACGAACCATTCGCTGAGAAAAGCGAAGCGTTGGCGGGAATTCGGGACCTCGTCGCCTACATTGCCAAAGGGCCTTTGAGCAACGCGTTGTATGGCTGGACCTCCGTCGTCGACCTTTGCATTGTTCAAACTGAAGTTTCATATCCATATTCCGGCCCGCTTCTTCGCATATCGCCTATGGGCAACGGCAATGTAGAGTTCAGGTATGAAGACACGCAACAGAAGGCTAGGCAGTGGCATCGCGAGGTCGCACCTAGTGAAGCCGTGGCTCGGCTAAATAATTTTCTTGGGCAGCTCGGCTGGGTTTCCGGTGTGTTGGCCTCTAACCATTCGCTGCAGGGCCGACGACCCTGAGCTAAAACGCTAGGCGTTCTATGCATCCGAACATTCAAAAATTGGTGGCGTTACTGGAGGCAGCTCAATCATTATTAGCTCAATACGGTGAAAAACACTGGAGTAGCTGGTTGGAAAATGACGCGCGCTTAATTAGAAACCTAGACCTATATGGTGTGGAGCATTTACTCACTGCATATGGCGGCATGGGCAGCATAAATGATTTAGTAATTCACCCGACAAACGGGCACAAAATTAAAGATTCTGATGTTGCTTCTGCCAATGAAAAGTTTGAGATATTGCGTACCAAAATTTATTCACTAGCTAAAAGGTTGGCTATGGAGGAAGCAAATGTACGTCGTAACGCCTAACCCTGCGCTCGAGAGGGACGCGGTGAACGGCGTGGTTTTCTCTTCCACGTTTTGCGCGCTGCGTCTCTCAGCTTCACGTTAAGCATCCAAGTTGGCGAAGAAAATGAATATCGAGAACTTGATCAAAAGGGAACACCTGTCCAAGATTAAAAACTATGATCAATTCTTTGAGTTGCGCCAATCGTTAGTTGGCTTAGGCTCAGCAAGACTTTTTGATGCTTTATTTTCTATGGCGTTGCAATACGAATTGGATGGAGCTAGTTCAATTGCAGCCATGTTACTTATTGAGTTTGACCCAAAGGCTTTACGGCAATGCGACCAGTTACTTTTAGAAATCGCAAATTCAAATTGGTTTTTGAGTGATAAATTTATTCCATTTTATCTTCTTACTCAGTTTGGAAAGTGGAATTTAATCAGCGCGATTGACGAATTGTTATCGGGCAATTCGTTAAACCACGACCAACGAATTAGAATCGAAGGTATTAAATATTGGGCGAAAATGCCGGCAGTGTCCTTGTCCTCGGAGTTTTCGTATTTCGAATGGCAAGAAGTAATAGAGGGAAAAAATGCTTAACGAATAAGGTTAGATTGTGTGAGCGAAGCGAACCACAGTTTGAACCGGTTGTTGGACGAGCCCGGTGGTGGAAGGCAGACTTTATTATAAGAAAATAGCTTTTCGGATGTCGCGGGTCGCTGTAGCTTGTCGAAAACCGCAGTACGCAAGAATGAGCCCTGTGGCGTCGCGCTGGCAACGCCGTGAGACGGAAATTGATGAGGTAGGAATGATAGCCTTTTTCGGGCGAGCGCGACTCTCGGCTGAAAATGCCGATGTCGATCCCCCGGATTGACGGATGCGTTTACATAACCGGTTATGCCTCCGTTCTGTTAGCCAGATGGCGCCGGCCGCCCGGATGCTAACGGAGAGGGTACCCGGGTTTTCACAATCCGCATGGCGCCGCCACAGCAAGGACACAGGATCGCGGGGCGGTTCCGAGAAACCTTTGGGGTCTTGCAATATAGCAAGATTTAATTACACTGACACTTATAGCGAGACCACTCAGATTAGAATTGGCAGGCGGGTTATATCATGTGACTTCGCGGGGTAATGCAAGAAGCGAGATATACCTTGATGATGAAGACCGATTAAACTGGCTCGAATTGTTCAACGACGTTTGCTCCCGGTTTAACTGGATTTGCCATGCGTATTGTTTGATGAGCAATCATTACCATGTGGTGGTGGAGACTGTGGAGGGCAATTTATCCAAAGGCATGCGTCAGTTGAATGGTGTTTACACGCAAACTTTCAATCGGAAACATCGGCGCGTCGGCCATGTGTTTCAAGGTCGCTATAAAGCTATCCTAGTGGAAAAGGACAGTTATTTGCTTGAGCTGTCTCGCTATGTGGTGTTGAATCCGGTAAGAGCGCAGATGGTCAAAGATGTAGCGGATTGGCCTTGGAGCAGTTATAGAGCAACGATCGGTCAAGTTCCGCCGCTAAAATGCTTACACGTTGATTGGCTGTTAAGCCAATTGGGTTCGGAACGAGAACAAGCGATTGTTCGATATCAGAATTTTGTCCGTGCGGGCATCGGATTGCCTCCCGTTTGGGAAAAACTAAAAAATCAGATTTTTCTTGGCGAGAAAGCCTTCGTGGAAAGACTGCAAAGCCAAATTCAAGCCGAATCGGGGAATTTAAAAGAAATCCCAAAAACGCAACGAAGACCTTTAGGCAAACCATTAAGCTATTATGTCGAAACCTTTCCCAATGCCAAGGAAGGAGTGAAAAAAGCTTATGCGAGCGGTGATTACACCATGCAGCAAATTGCCGATGCATTTGGCGTACATTATTCTACAGTCAGTAGAGCGATCAATAAAAGCAGATCTAAAAATGCTTGATTGCGAGACCCTTAGCCTCTGGATGTGCAGTTCGGGGAAGACGACAACCGAGCCAGAAAAGACCATTCAGCGGAAAATCTCGCATTAATCAGGCGCGAGGCGTTGAATCTATTCAATAACAACGGACCCAGCAAAGACAGTTTGCGCCGACGAAAGCTCCGCGCTTGTTTGAGTGACCGTTATCGCTCAGAGCTCATCTTCGGAAAAAAGAGAAAATAGCGCGATTGCCCTGGTCATGCTGGCCTTTGCTATGGCGCCGTTGTCTGTTGACCTTCCTGCCTGGATTCTCTATGCCCTTGCCCAGCGACTGGACATAGGACATTCCCTCCCGCTAAGGCAAACGACACGGAGGTCTTGCGCACTCTCCCCCTCTATACTGCCATCAATCCCGCCCCATAGTAGCCCGATGCCTGTCGAATTGCCGGCCGCAACGGCAGGCGGTATCGTGCGCTTCCCGATACTCCGCCGCGCTGATGGGCGGGACAGTTCTGGAATACCACCGGCCCGGTAACAAGGCTAGTACTGGTCCATCAGATTCAGATAGGTGTTCGCGGAAATCTCGAGGGCAATGAAATCGAGAACCTTCAAAGTCCCGGCCAGTCCATGAGGCAGGAAAAGATGCCGAATCAATAACCCCCGGAAGGCTAAACAATTTTCATATCATATCCGTGTCTCACTACGTGCGGTCTCGTACAGACCCAGCCGTCTACTTGAATTAGCCTCCAAACTTGAATGGCATAACATTAAGATTTTGCAACTTTTGATAAATCCCTAGGTTCTGTTGACATTTATCTTGTCCAAATCAGCGCTGAGACAAGGCGTAAAAACCCCATGTAATTTTTTGCTGTTTTTTCATACCGAGAGAATACTCTTCTGGTTAGCCTAGGTGAGATCAAAGGATAAGGTTCTATTATGTAAGCTCAGGAATTCGATATCTGAGATGGTTGTGAAAAAAAATAAAACAAATCGTCCCGCATTGGAGAAAGTATCATGAATATGCAGTTTACACTCAGTAAATCTGTAGTATTAACCGTATATAACGGCCTAATGACGTTTGCGATGCAGGGAAACAAAATAAATATTATGAACGCTTTGCGATCGTCGCTTTTCTCGTCGAGCACACAGCCCGAGATAAATAGTTGGAATGTTCTCCGTTGTGCTCTCTTGTCGCTGTGTACCTTGCTGGTCGGCATTGCGCTCGCTGTACAACTAAGCACCATAGCACTAGCGCAGTCACCAGTACTGCAGCGTGGGTACGACGCTGGAGTCACCGGCGCGACGCTCAGCGAGACGACGCTGAACACTGCCAACGTCACTCCCAGCACATTCGGGCTCGTTTTCACTTTACCGGTGGACGACGTTATATTTGCGCAGCCATTGTATGTGCCGAACGTAGTGATCAACCAGGTGACATATAACGTCTTATACGTCGCCACAATGAACGACACGTTGTACGCATTTGACGCAGACAAAGGCGGCGCGCCGCTATGGAGGGTCAATCTGGCGAGCCTCGTCGGTGCCACCTCCGTACCGATTGGCAACTTCGTATTTTCGGGCGATCGTGGAATCGTCGGCAACCTTGGTGTTCTGAGTACCCCGGTGATCGACTTATCCACCAATACGCTGTATGTCGTTGCCTGCGACCTCGAGGGCGTCACACCTAGCACCCCTAATGGCAATATGGTGTACCGGCTGCACGCGATTGACATTAAGACGGGTGCCGCACGGCCCGGATCCGGCGTACTGATCTCTGGCAACTATGGTCGTGTCACGTTCGACGCGCGATACCTTCTGCAAAGACAGTCTCTCGTGCTAGTGGACAATCAGATAGTGTTTGGATTCGCAGCTATGCAGTTGGAGTTCGCCAGTGGATTCTCTGGATGGGTAATGGCCTACGACAAGAACACGCTCGCCCAAACGGGTGTTCTCGCGACAGTTGCGGCAGGCAATAGTGGTGGTGGCGTGTGGCAGTCCGGCCGCCCGCCGGTAGTTGACAGCTCAGGGCTTGTTTATGTGTTTGTTGGTAATGGCTTTGGCGGCGGTTACGACGGCATCAATAACTTCAGCGAGAGTGTGCTCAAGCTTGACCCGACCCAGGGGTTGAAGCTGATCGACTGGTTTACACCCAGCGACTGGTCCGCGCTCGATTCAGGTGATCTCGATCTGTCCGGATCGGGCCCGATGTTGATCCCGGGAACAAACCTGATTGCTGGCGGAGGCAAGGCGGGCGACCTATACGTACTTAACACGTCGAATCTCGGCAAGTACAACGCGAGCGACAGCCAGATCGTCCAGAAGCTGAACTTTCCGTCGGAAATCAAAGGCGGACCCGTATACTGGCAGCGCTCCACCGCGAACGGCGGCCCGCTGATGTACAACTGGGGAGAGAGTGATTCTCTCAAGGCATTTGCCTTCAACGGAACGACTTTCGCAAGCACACCCATCTCACAGGGACTCTATACCGATCAAATCTACCCCGGTGGTATTCTCACGCTCTCCGCCAATGGCGAGATGCCCAACAGCGGCATCGTCTGGGCGACTACCGCGGCTAGCGGAGATGCGGAAAACAATCCACCGGTTCCAGGCGTGCTGCATGCATTCAATGCTAGCAACATCTCGCAGGAGCTCTGGAACTCGACTCTGAATGATACGCGAGACGGATTCGGCAATTTCGCCAAATTCGTGCCGCCACTGGTCAATAACGGGAGGGTATACGTCGCTACCTGGTCCAATCAGGTGGCGGTCTACGGGCTGTTGTCAGGGACTGCGCCGGACTTTCAGATCTCGGCGAGCCCAACGGCCCTATCCGTCTTGCCAGGCCAAAGCGCGAACTATACCGTGAATGTAGCCGCGCTTAATGGATTTGCCTCAGTCGTCAGTCTCGGAATTTCCGGAGCTCCGAGCGGCGTAACGGCCTCTTTGACGCCTTCGAGCGTGACCGGTTCCGGTACGGCCACACTGCAAATCACGGCGGCTACCAATGCACCTTTAGGCAAATACACCTTGACAGTTACTGGAACAAGCGGCGCTGTTACCCATTCGGCTAACGTGTCTCTCTCCATTCTTTCGAGTACTGCGCCAACCGTCGATATGAAGGCATTTGGCAATAATACAACTAACAGCAACACGATAAGTACCTCGGGAGTATCGACCAGCGGAGCGAACGAACTGCTCCTGGCATTCATAGCGACCGATTACATATCAGGTACCAACACTACCGTGACGGGTATGACAGGTGGTGGATTGACCTGGTCACTGGTACAGCGGACGAACGTCCAGAGCGGCACGTCGGAGATCTGGAGAGCATTTGCTCCCACGACCCTGAGCAATGTGACGGTGACAGCCACTCTGTCCAATTCGGTCATTTCCTCGATGTACGTCGCGAGCTTCAGCGGAGTGGATACGACGGGTGCGGGTTCGGGTGCAATTGGTGCGACGGGAAGCGCGAACAGTTCCAGTGGAGCTCCGACCGCCTCGTTGGTCACTACCCGTGACAGTTCCATCGTGCTGGGTGTTGGCAATGACTTTGACAACGCGATCTCCCGGACGCCAGGCTCAGGTCAAACTGTCGTGCATCAATATCTCACCCCAGCGGGTGATACCTATTGGGTGCAGCAACTGGACGCTCCGGTGCCGATTGCTGGCTCCACAACCACCATCAATGACACCGCGCCCACAACTGATCGATTCAACCTCAGCCTAGTCGAGGTGCGGGCTCCCTTGGGTGCCACCTACTCGATCTCTGGGACGCTGACGCCCTCGAGTCTTACGGCGGGAAGTATCGTTTCCCTGTCAGGCGCGACCTCCGCGACCGCTACTACTGACGCGTCCGGGAATTTCACCTTTGCCAACCTCGCAAACGGTTCTTATATTGTGACGCCAAGCAAATCGGGCGTAACGTTCACGCCGGCGAGCCAATCCGTGACGATTAATGGCAGTAATGTCACAGGAGTGAATTTCTCGGCGATGTCATCAAGTTCTAGTTCGATCTCTGGGACGCTGACGCCCTCGAGTCTTACGGCGGGAAGTACCGTTTCTTTGTCGGGTGCCGCCTCCGCGACCGTTACTGCCGACGCGTCCGGGAATTTCACCTTTGCCAATCTCGCAAACGGTTCCTATGCCGTGACGCCAAACAACCCGAGTGTAACGTTCGCTCCGGCGAGTCAATCCGTGACGATTAATGGCAGTAATGTCACAGGAGTGAATTTCTCGGCGACGTCTTCGAGTTCGGGTATCGCAATCGATGCAGTAGTGTCGAAGGATTACGCTACCGGGAGCAAGACGATCTCCAGTCCTACGTTCTCGACTGCGGCTGGTAATGAACTGCTCCTGGCCTTTATAGCCACCGATTATCTCTCTGGATCAAATACTACTGTGACAGCCGTGTCCGGCGGCGGACTAACCTGGACTCTCGTGGCGCGTGCGAACGCCCAGAGGGGTACAGCAGAAATCTGGCGCACGTTCGCGCCGGCTGCGCTCACGAACCAGACCGTCACGGCGACCCTGTCTCAGAATGTCAGTGCTGCTATCTCCGTGATGAGCTTCAGTGGCGTCGATGCAACGGGCACAAATGGTGCCAACGCAATCGGAGCAACCGCAACAGCAAGCAGTAGATCCGGTGCGCCCACCGCGTCCCTCACTACGACGCGAGGTGGCTCTTTGGTAGTCGGAGTCGGAAACGATTACGACAACCCCATATCACGTACGCTGGGCTCTGGACAGACTCTCATCCACCAGTACCTTACGCCTCTCGGCGACACTTACTGGATGCAGCGGAGTTCAGCCGTGACGCCTGCGGCTGGCACTACGGTGACTATCAACGATACGAGCCCTACAACGGATCGGTACAATCTGGCTATCGCCGAGATTCGGTCGCCCTAAATGCAGCCTCTGTTGCTGTCGCTGTAAAGCGGATGCGATCAAAGTCGGCGAGTCGCTGAAGGAGTACAGGAGGCGTAACAATAGTGGAGCGGTGTACGACGCCCCCCGCGTAGCCGTTGTAGAGGCCGGGTGTTTTGAGGAAGTTGTAGCGAGAGCAAGAACGGGGTCTTGCAATAATGCATCCGCCCTAACGAATAAGGTTAGATTGTGTGAGCGAAGCGAACCACAATCTGAACCGGATGCAGTTCGAGCAGGAGCAGGCACTGAAGCAGTGTTAGCATCCATTTGCTGTTGGGATGCAAAAAGCCGAAGTTGCGCGCACGCCGAAAGCCCTTGGGCAACACATGCTGGAGAATCAGCCACAGGAACTGGGCGCCGGGCAGCGTTCGGGTCTGCCTCTTTTGTGGGTCTTGCTCTCCTGGAATCGGAACGTCACCTGACCATCCCGGCCAGCGAGGATATCCTTTTCCTGGATGACGCCTTTAACCGGTTTTTTCTCCTGCAAAACCTGCATACACCACATCCCTGTGGTTATAAAGATAGCGCCCGAGATAGACTAGCGCTTTGTCGCCGCTGCCGACACTAATCGCGACGTAGGCGTCGCTCCCACGGATGACTTTCATTTTCGAGGCGATGAAATCCTCTCCATGTCTGTTAAGTTAAGCGCTACATCGCAAAACTTATCGTTGGAGGAACAAGCCGAAGCCTGGCAATGATAAGCTCACGGCGCCCGATCGATCGCCTTGAAACCAATATCGGTCCGGTAATAAACAGCGTCCCAATCGATGTCGCGGACCAGGCGGTAGGCCTTGTTCTGGGCCTCGGCGACCGTGTCGCCCAGCGCGCAGGCGCAGAGCACGCGGCCGCCGGCGGTCACGACGTCTTTACCTGATTGCGCCGTGCCGGCGTGGAAGACTTTACTGTCTTTGCTTTCGCCGGTTGGAAGCCCTTTGATCACCGCGCCTTTTTGATAGGCGTCCGGATAACCGCCTGCCGCCATCACCACGCCGAGCGCGGGACGCGGGTCCCACTCGCTCGTGGCCTGATCGAGCCTGCCCGCCAAGGCCGCCTCGCAGAGTTCGACCAAATCGCTCTTCAGGCGCATCATGATCGGCTGGGTTTCGGGGTCGCCAAAGCGGCAGTTGTATTCGAGTACCTTGATCGAACCGTCGGCCGCAATCATCAAGCCCGCGTACAGGAAGCCGGTGTACGGCAGGCCGTCTTCGGCCATGCCTTTCAGGGTCGGCTCGATCACCTCATGCATCACGCGTTGATGGATTTCGGACGTCACCACCGGCGCCGGCGAATACGCGCCCATGCCGCCGGTGTTCGGGCCCTGGTCGCCGTCGTCGCGGGCCTTGTGGTCCTGCGAAGTCGCCATCGCAAGCGCATGGCGGCCGTCGGCGATCACGATGAAGCTGGCCTCCTCGCCTTGCAGAAACTCCTCGACCACGACCCGGCTGCCGGCTTCGCCGAACACGTTGCCGGACAGCATGTCTTCGACCGCAGCGATCGCTTCCTGCTCTGTCTGCGCGACGATCACGCCCTTGCCGGCGGCCAGGCCGTCGGCCTTGACCACGATCGGCGCGCCCTGTGCCTTGATATAGGCGATCGCCTGATCCTTGTCGGTGAAGGTCTGATAGGCGGCGGTCGGAATCTTATGGCGGACCATGAAATCCTTGCAGAAGCTTTTCGAGCCTTCGAGCTGGGCGGCCTCGGCGGTCGGCCCGAAGCAAGGGAGGCCCGCTTTTTGAAAGCGGTCGACGATGCCGAGCACCAGAGGCACTTCGGGACCGACGATGGTCAGGCCGATCGCCTGCTGTTTGGCGAAGTCGAGCAAGGCATCGATGTCATCGACCGCGATCGCGACGTTTTCGATGCCGAGCTCCAGCGCGGTGCCCGCATTGCCGGGCGCGACGAAGACTTTTTCGGCTTTCGGAGATTGTTTGGCCTTCCAGGCCAGGGCGTGTTCACGGCCGCCGCTGCCGACGATAAGGATGTGCATAATGTTCTAAGGAAAAGGTTAAAGGCGAAACCAGTACTTAACACAGGCAAGTCTTAGGATTTTTCAACAATCGCAGAACGGAGCGTAGGGTGGATAGGCATAACCCATCCCTCACCGAATGCCCAAAGGGTGGATGCGCTACGCTTATCCACCCTACAACTTGTTTCCCGCAAACTTGCCCGCACGGAGCGTATAAGAGAAAGGCGCTAAGATACACTTTCGTGTTCACCTTGCACCTTTCGCCGGCTTTATTATCAGTGCCTGAAATGGCGCATGCCGGTAAAGACCATCGCCATGTTGTGTTCATCGGCCGCCGCGATCACTTCCTCGTCGCGGACCGAGCCGCCGGGCTGGATGATTGCGGTGATGCCGGCTTCGGCGGCCGCGTCGATGCCGTCCCGGAACGGGAAGAACGCATCCGAAGCCATGACCGAACCCGGCACGGCCAGGCCTTCATCGGCGGCCTTGATGCCGGCGATCTTGGCCGAATACACCCGGCTCATCTGGCCCGCGCCGACGCCGATCGTATGCCGGTTTTTGCCGTACACGATCGCATTCGATTTGACGAATTTCGCGACTTTCCAGACGAACAACAGATCGCCGAGCTCCTCGGCGGTCGGCGCGCGCTTGCTGACGACCTTGATGTCGCTCACGCCGATTTGGCCGTTATCCCGGTTCTGCACCAACAGGCCGCCGGCAACGCGCTTGAAATCGAAGCCTGGCGTCTCGCTGCTTTGCCAGGCGCCGACTTCGAGCACGCGCACGTTCTGTTTCGCAGACAGTACATTCCGCGCCGCCGCGCTGACCGACGGCGCGATGATCACTTCGACAAACTGGCGGCCAATGATCGCGGCCGCGGTTTCTTCGTCGAGTTCGCGGTTGAACGCGATGATGCCGCCGAAGGCCGAAGTCGGATCGGTCGCATAGGCCCCGTCATAGGCGGCCAGCAACGAATCGGACTCGGCGACGCCGCACGGATTCGCGTGCTTCACGATCACGCAAGTCGGCTTCTGGTCGAAGGATTTGACGCACTCGAGCGCCGCGTCCGCATCGGCGATGTTGTTGTAGGACAGCGCCTTGCCCTGCAACTGCGCCGCCGCTGCGATCGTGCCGGAGGCAGGATTTTTTTCCTGATAGAAGGCCGCGCCCTGATGCGGGTTTTCGCCATAACGCATCGTTTCTTTCAGATAGAACTGCAGGTTCAAGGTTTCAGGAAACGGCTGTTCGTTGATCTTGGCCAGATAGGTCGCGATCGCGGTGTCATAGCGCGCGGTGTGCGCAAAGCTGGTCAGCGACAATTTGAAGCGCGTCGCCGCACTCAGGCTGTTGTGCTGGGCTTTCAGCTCGGCCAGCACCGCTGCATAATCGGCCGGCTCGACCACGACCGCGACATCGTTGTAGTTTTTCGCGGCCGCGCGGATCATCGTCGGACCGCCGATGTCGATGTTTTCGATCGCGGTTTCGAGATCGCAATCCGGTTTGCTGATCGTCTGCTCGAACGGATACAAATTGACCACGACCAGATCGATCGGATCGATGCCGTGCGCGGCCATCACGTCATCGTCGATGCCGCGGCGACCCAGGATGCCGCCGTGAATCTTCGGATGCAGCGTCTTGACGCGGCCGTCCATCATCTCCGGAAAGCCGGTATGGTCGGAGACGTCGGTGACAGGGATGTTATGTTCGGCCAGCGTCTTGGCGGTGCCGCCGGTCGAAAGGATCACGATGCCGAGCTCGTTGAGCTGGCGGCAAAAATCAACGATGCCGGTTTTATCGGAAACGCTGACGAGTGCGCGTTTAATGGTTTTATTCATAGGAAAATAGTTATGTGGGTAAAATCGGGCACGGGACTTGGACCCGTTTAAGACAGTCCGTGCTGTTCGAGTTTTTTGCGCAGGGTGCTGCGGCTCAGCCCCAACGCCTTCGCGGCTTTGGTCTGATTATAACCGGAATGGCGAAGAGCCGACTCAAGTAAAGGTTTTTCGACCTCGGACATCACGATCTCGTACAGATTGACGACGTCGTGATCCTTCATCTGGGCAAAATACAGATCGACGGCCTGCTTGACATGCGCCGATAAGGGTATCGAATGAGTTGCGTTAAAGTCCAAGTCTATGTCTCTGTGTTCTATCTGACTGCAAGGCAAGCTGCGGTCAAAACTGTCTGCTAATGTTTTTTCGGATTTGTCCATGAGATGCTCAACCCGGCGATTACGTTAAAAAGTCCAATGCCGACCGAGTCAAACGCAATTGATCTGTCGCAATGGTGGCCGCATTAAGCGACTGCCTGACATCCTGGCTAATCGAGTCGAAACGCCCCAGATACCAGCCGATATGTTTGCGGGCAATTTTAACACCGGCCGACTCGCCATAGAAACCATACAATTGTTCGAGATGCGCCTCGATCGTGCTCAGTATAGTCGCCGGCGCCGGTTGCCAATGCTTGTCGCCGCCTTGAAAAAAATGCCGGATCTGCTCGAACAGCCACGGGTTGCCGCAAGCTGCGCGGCCGATCATCACCGCATCGGCGCCGGTCGCTGCGAGTACGAAGCGGGCTTTTTCGGGGCTGTCGATATCGCCGTTCGCGATCACCGGTATGCCGACCGCCTGCTTGACCGCGGTGATCGTGTCATATTCGGCCTCGCCGTTGAATTTGCAGGCGCGCGTGCGGCCGTGCACGGTCAGGGCGGCGATGCCGGCAGCTTCGGCGATCTCTGCGATCCTGACCGCATTCCGGTTGTGGAGATCCCAGCCGGTCCGGATCTTCAGCGTGACCGGCACACAGGCGGCATTAACCACCGCGTCGAGAATGTTGCCGACCAGCGCTTCGTCCCTCAGCAACGCGGAACCTGCCGCGACCGAACAGACTTTTTTGGCGGGACAGCCCATGTTGATGTCGATGATATGGGCGCCGCGCTCGACATTGAACCGGGCCGCTTCCGCCATTTGCACAGGATCGGTGCCGAGGATCTGCACCGAACGCAGCCCGCTTTCGCCTTCGCCGTCCGACTTCAACAGCGTGCGCGCATGCAGACGCAAGGCCGGATTCGAGGCGGTCATCTCCGAAACGGTCAGACCTGCGCCAAAACGTTTACAAATTTCGCGAAACGGACGGTCGGTAATGCCGGCCATCGGCGCCAAAAGCACATTATTCGCGAGAGGGTAAGGACCTATCCGCATCGAGTTCCACACAGAAAAAAATAGACAGTAAAACCCGCGTCGGCGGTCGGAAAAATCATGCCGGGACTCCGGCGTCTTGCTAAGGCAGGTGCCTGCGCTTGTGAGTCAGGAGAGGTTCCTGGCTTTGCGATTCTGCGGGAGCGGCGAAGTCGCCGCTCCTCTTATAAGTCCGGCAGGAAAACCGGATTTGAATTCAATCAGCCGGCCGAACCGGTCGTTTTATTCGCCGCTTCGGCATCGGTCTCTTCGTTCCAGATCGGATTGTTGAGGTCTTCAGGATTCAGTTTGACGCGGTCTTCAGGATAAATATGCCAGAAAGACTGGTCGATCTTCGCGTTGCTGTAACCTTCCTTCTTTTCGTGCGTGAACGGGCACCACCAGTTTTCGACGATCTTGACCATGTAGGCATGCCATTCGAACACCGCGACGCTGACCGGGCAATACCAGGTGCAGTTCAGGATCCAGTACAGTTTCGACTGCGACAGGCTGGCCTTGAACGAGCCGTCCATCGTGATCTGGGTTTTCAAATCATAACGGTGGCTGGCGCGGTCCGGCAAAAAATCCGAAAACCGCTTGATATTGCGGCCGCCGATCAGAATCAGATGATAATAAGTCAGATAAGCGCTGATAAACACGAACGGCAAGGTAATGATCGGCAGATACACAAACACCAAACCGATCGTCCGGCGCCAAACCGGAACCTGTTTATGATATTTGCCGATTTCGGCGCGGCCGGAACATGATTCACAGGCTTTCATTTACTCTTTATCCTCTTTTTTTAGTGATGATGTGCTTAACGATAAGAGATTCTTATCGTTAAGCAGTTGATAAATGCTCAGGCAGCCGGCGCAGCAAAACTTTAAAATTCCGTCGGGCGTTTCCAACGTAAAGCCGGTAATTTCGACAGGCTGGCCGCAAAGAACGCAAGATTCTCGGTATTCTACCTTGGTCATCAAGATGCCTCAATGACTTTATAAAGGGGACGAAACCGAACAGAAAAAGGTTTTCAAATACTGGGTCTCCGGGATTGCGGGATCGATCGGATGATCCGGTCCCTGGCCGCCCTGAGCGATAAAAGTCAAATGCCGGTCGATGTGACGGCCCGACGAGCGCAGGATTTCATGCAGATCGCCCTGGCTCAGATGGAACGAACAGGACGCGGAGATCAACACCCCGTTTTTCGTGAGCACCTGCAGCGCCAGATGGTTCAGCCGGCGGTAAGCCTCGTAGCCTTGCTGGTAATCCTTTTTGCGTTTGATCAGGGCCGGCGGGTCGAGCACGATCATATCATAGAGGCGGCGCTCCTGGCGCGCCTCTTTCAAAAAATCGAAGACATCGCTGTGCGCGAACTGCATCCTGTCCTCGACGCCGTTCAAGGCGGCATTTTCGCGCGCCAGGTTCAGCGCCGACTCGGAACCGTCCACGCAGGTGACTTCGAGCGCGCCGGCGATCGCCGAAGGCACCGCCCAGGCGCCGGTGTAAGAAAATAGATCCAGCACACGCTTGCCTTTCGCGATACGGGCCAGCTCCGCCCGGCTCATCCGATGGTCATAAAACCAGCCGGTTTTTTGGCCGTGCAGAATATCGATCCTGAATTTTGCGCCGTTTTCCTCGATGATCAAGGACTCCGGCAATTCGCCGTAAGCCACGACCGATTCCCTATCCAGGCCTTCGAGTTGGCGCTGGCTGTTGTCGTTCTTCAAGACGATCGCGGCAGGATTCAGCAAGTCGACCAGCGCGGCCAGCAACATCTCCTTGCGCTGCTCGATACCGGCGGTCGTGATCTGCACCGACAGCACATCGCCGAAACGGTCGATCACCAGCCCCGGCAGACCGTCGCTTTCGCCGAACACCAGCCGGTAATACGGCTTGTCGAATACCGTTTCGCGCAATGCCAGCGCGGTCTCGATCCTTTCCTTAAAAAAATTGGCGCCGCATTTCAGATTCGGCTTGCGCGACAACAGGCGCGCGCAAATCAGCGCATTCGGATTCACATAGGCGGTGCCGAGCGGCTTGCCGTCGTGCGCGAGCACCCGCGCCAGATCGCCGGGCGCAAAGCCGTTCAGCGGCGAACGCTTGATATCGACTTCATTGCTGAAGATCCACAAGTGCCCGAGCCGCAGGCGCTTGTCTTCGTTTTTCTTTAAAAAAAGCTCAGGAATGTCCATGATTTAATAACTAAGATCGAAATGAAAACCGCCGACTTTGGTCTGGGTCGCGGCGATTTCAAGATTGATTTCGGTCGCGCTGTTTGCGGCCAGGCGCGTATTTTGCTGTTGCGCGGCCAGATATTCGTCCGGCCGAAACTGCCGCTGCGCGAACGGCTGGCCGTCATAAGTCAACAGGGTCAGGCCGATCACCGGATAACGCATCGCAAAGGCGCCCTCATTGTTCAACACCAGCTTGAACGCATAATGCCGGTTTGGCAGCTCGCTGAACGAATTGCGCAAGACGGAAAGCTCGGCCAGGTTTTGATAATCCGGCAGGCGGCAATACAATACGCCGCAGAGCTTTTCGAACGCCGGCCGGATCTTGGGATTCTGCAGCGCGCGGCCGCCTTCAAAATACAGCCCTTGCGCAAGGAGAAGCGCCACGCCCAGCGCCAGACCGACGCGCCAGACCGACTGATACCGGTCTTTGTGCTCGGTCCAGGTCTCCTCGGAAGTCTGCACATCGGCGACGGCCAGCTTTTCGGTCTCGGCCAGCGTCGCCAGCGCATCGAACATCGCAGAGCAGCGTTTGCAGCGCACCATGCCCCGGCCGCTGCGCAGCACTTCAGGCGTAATCCTTTGCGGGGTTAGGCATTCGGGGCAGCGGGTAAACATCTTATCCTAGTTTCAAGCCGTCCAGACGTATCCAGTCTTCCTGCTGCATCGGCGCATTCAATTCGATCAACGCGCGGTAAGCGTCCGCGACTTGTTCGGTCTGTTCGGCCAGAATGCCGGACAGAATCAGCGCGCCGCCCGGAACGACCAGCTCGGAAATGCGCGCGCTGAGTTCGCACAACGGCTTTGCGAGAATGTTCGCCAACACGATGTCGGCCTGCATGGCCGGCAATTGCTCCGGCAGGTAGACCTTGATCTTGTCCTGCACCGCATTTTTTTCGGCGTTGCTGAGGGTCGCGGTCAGCGCCTGCGGATCGATATCGACCGCATGGGCGACTTTCGCGCCGAGCAGCACAGCCGCCACCGCGAGAATGCCCGAGCCGCAGCCGTAATCGATCACGGTCTTGCCGGCCAGATCGTGCTCCGCCAGCCATTCGAGACACAGCGCGGTGGTCGGATGCGTGCCGGTGCCGAAGGCGAGGCCCGGATCGAGCAGCATGCAGACCGTGCCCGGCTCCTCTTGTTCCTGGCCGGTCGGGCAGACCCAGAGTTTATCGCCGAATTTCATCGGGTGATAATATTCCATCCAGGCGCGTTCCCAGGCCTGATCCTCGATCAGCTCCTGACGCCAGTCGCGCAGCAGGGCCGCATCGAATGCCCGACGCACGCGCGCGCTCACATCTTCGATATCCGCATCCAGCTCGTACAGCGCAATCACTTCGGTATTGCTCCAGATTTTGGTTTCGCCGATCGCGGGTTCATACACCGGTTCGTCTTCGGCGTCCATATAGGTCACCGACACCGCGCCGAGATCGCTGAACAGGTCGGCGACTTCGGGAGCAGTCTTTTCATCGGTAATCACGGTAATTTGTTGCCAGGCCATTGGGAAAAGAAGGTAAACGTAAATAGAAAGATTCTGGGCGGATTAAGCTTCCTGCCGGTCCTGCGGGACGGGGTTTGTAACCCCGTCCCGAACGTTTGGAGTGATCGCGCATAAGCGTCTTAGCCAGTGCGCCTGTTCAACCCAAACGTTACGGACGGGATGAATATCCCGTCCGGCCGGAGAGAGCAGCTTCGCTCCTTCTCCCTCCGGGAGAAGGCTGGGATGAGGGGATCAAAATAAAATATTTTTTCCTTATTTTTAATCCTCCTCACCCCACAACCCTCTCCAGCAGGAGAGGGTGCTTTTAATAAAGCCCGAGCTTCTTTTCCAGATAATGGATATTCTGCCCGCCGGCCGCGAACGCGCTGTCGCTCATGATGTCCTGCTGCAGCGGAATATTGGTCTTGATGCCTTCGATGATGATTTCGCTGAGCGCGGTGTTCATCCGCGCGATCGCGCTCTGGCGGTCTTCGCCATGCGCGATCAGCTTGCCGATCATCGAATCGTAATACGGCGGCACCTTGTAGCCGTTATAGATGTGCGTCTCGCAGCGGATGCCGGGACCGCCGGGCATGTGGAACTGATCGATCGTGCCGGGGCACGGCATAAAAGTCCTCGGGTCTTCCGCGTTCAGTCGGCATTCGATCGCGTGGCCGGTCAGCTTGACCTGATCCTGCGTGATCGACAAGCGTTCGCCTGCCGCGATGCGCAATTGTTCCTTCACGATGTCGAAGCCGGTCACCATCTCGGTGACTGGATGCTCGACCTGCACCCGGGTATTCATCTCGATGAAATAGAATTCGCCTTTTTCATAGAGGAATTCGAAGGTGCCGGCGCCCAGATAACCGATGTCGACGCAGGCCTTCGCGCAGCGCTCGCCAATCAGTTTACGCTGTTCCTCGGTGATGCCGGGCGCGGGCGCTTCTTCGACGACTTTCTGGTGGCGGCGCTGCATCGAGCAATCGCGCTCGCCCAAGTGAATCGCGTTGCCGTGGGAATCGGCCATCACCTGAAATTCGATATGGCGCGGGTCTTCGAGGAATTTTTCCATGTAGACCGTCGCGTTGCCGAAGGCGCTGGCGGCTTCGGCCTTGGTCATATTGATCGCGTTCAACAGCGCCGCTTCGGTATGGACCGTGCGCATGCCGCGTCCGCCGCCGCCGCCGGCCGCCTTGATGATGACCGGATAGCCGATCTCGCGCGCAAGTTTCAGGTTCTTCTCGGCATCATCCGAGAGCGGATCGCCGTTGCCTGGAACGCAGGGAATGCCGGCCGCGAGCATCGCCTTCTTCGCGGAAATCTTGTCGCCCATCAGGCGGATCGTGTCCGCGTTCGGGCCGATGAACACAAAACCGCTTTGCTTGACCTTTTCCGAAAAATCGGCGTTTTCGGCCAGGAAGCCGTAGCCCGGATGAATCGCTTCGGCGTCAGTTACCTCGGCCGCGCTGATGATCGCTGGAATGTTCAGATAGCTGTCGATCGACGCCGCGGGGCCGATACAGACCGACTCGTCCGCCAGACGCACATGCTTCAGATTACGGTCCGCTTCCGAATGCACCGCGACGACCTTCACGCCGAGTTCCCGGCAGGCGCGCAATATCCTCAGCGCGATTTCGCCACGATTGGCGATCACAATTTTGTCGAACATAAAGCGCTCCGTTATTCGATCACAAACAGCGGCTGGCCGTATTCGACAGGCTCGGCGTTCTCGACCAGGATCTTGGTGACGGTACCGCTCTTGTCCGCTTCGATCTGATTCAGAATCTTCATCGCCTCGATGATGCAGAGCGTGTCGCCCGCCTGCACCTTCTGGCCGACATCGGTAAAAGTCTTCGCGCCCGGCGATGCGGAGCGGTAGAAGGTGCCGACCATCGGCGACTTGACGATATGCCCGCTGATCACCTCTTCACTCGCCGCGCCGGCAGACGCCGCCGCTACCGGAGCCGCAATCGGCGCAGCCGCCGGCTGCGGCGCATAAGCGACGGGAGCGGGCGCTGCGGAATAGCGGCTGATGCGGACGAATTCCTCGCCCTCTTTAATCTCAATCTCGGCGATGCCCGATTCTTCGATAATCTCAATCAGTTTTTTTATTTTTCTAATATCCATGATTAATGTCTCTCGGCTAATATCTGATGTGCGGCCAGTAAGGCCAGTTCGTATCCTGTTGCCCCCAATCCGGAAATCACGCCCTTCGCGATGTCCGAAAAATAGGAGTGTTTTCTAAACGGTTCACGCGCGTGCACATTGGACAGGTGCACTTCGATGAACGGAATTCGGGTCGCGAGCAGGGCGTCGCGCAGCGCTACGCTGGTGTGCGTGAAGGCGGCCGGATTGATGATGATGAAATCCACCCGGTCATGATAGGCCTGATGCACTTGGCCTACGATTTCGTGTTCGGCGTTGGTTTGATGAAAATCCAGCCGATGCCCGAAGCCTTCGGCCATGCCGGCCAAGGTTTGCCTGATGTCGTCGAGCGTTTTGTTACCGTAATGACCGGGCTCGCGGATTCCCAATAAATTCAGATTTGGCCCGTTCAAAACGGTAATCGACGCCATGACTGCGACCTGCAAGTGAAAAACGGCGGAAATTATCCCATAATTTCCGCACAATTTGCAGAGTGTACGCTAAATATATTAATTTTCCAGGAAGATAGCGTCATTACACCGAAATTTACGCGCTATTCCGAAAAAAGGGCAGAATCGGCGCGGTTTCACTGCAATAGCCGCTCGATGTTTTGTGCCAAATCCTGCTTCGAAAATTTGCCGAGTTGACGGTACTGTATCAATCCCCCGCGATCGACAACGACCGTATAAGGCACCGCTTCGGCCTGGTTGCCCATTTGCGCGGCCAGCGCCATGCCCTGGTCGCCGGCGATCAGCGTCGGATAATTGATCGGGGTCGAACTCAGGTATTCCTGGACCGGCTCCTTGTCATCGAGCGCGATGCCGAGCATCTGTACGCCCTGCGCCGCATAGTGCTGCTGCAAGGCGACCAGGTCGGGCATTTCCTGGCGGCAGGAAGGACACCATGTCGCCCAGAAATTGATCACGAGGAGCTTGCCCTTCCATTCGCCGCTCGAACGGGGCTGGCCGGATACATCGGGCAGCGTGAATTCGGGTAAGGGCGCGGCCTCGGTGTCCGGAGCCGGATACATGCTGTAGCGCAGCGCGATACCGCCGGCCAGCGCGAAGAGCCCGATTAAAATCACGATGGCTGCGTTTTTCATGGTTTGACCCGTTGTAATGTTTCGATGAAGGTGCCGCTGTCCTGATAACCGATCACCCGCTGCGCGGCACGCTCCTGTTGATCGGGACCGAAAAATAAAATCGCCGGCGGTCCGATCAGCTTGAATTTCGCGAGCATGGCCTGATCTTCCTCCGAGTTTTGCGTCACATCGGCCTGGAGCAGCACGAATTCGCTCAGCTGCTTCTTCACGGCCGGATCGGTAAAGGTATAGGCTTCCATTTCCTTGCAGGAGATGCACCAGTCCGCATAAAAATCGAACATTACATAACGACCCTCGGCACTCGCTTCCTGAAGCCTTTGTTCGAGTTCCTTCAGGTTAGCGACGTGGCGAAAGGCGAGGCCTTCCGGCTTGGGTGCGGCGGCGCTCGCGCCGCCGATCAAGATGCCCTGCAAGGGTTTCAAAGGATTGGTGCCGCCGCCGCTGACGCCGATCAGCAATAACAGGCCGTAAGCCAGCATGATCAGGCCGACGCCCTTCCACAGCTTGCGCCAGCCGCTGCCGTGCTCGGGCAGAGGGTCCAGCGCGCTCAGGTAGACCGAAGGAATGATCAACAGCATCGCCCACAGCAGCATCGAGACCGCCGGCGGCAGAATCCGGCTCAGCATCCAGGCCGCCATCGCGAGCATGATCACGCCGAACACGCTCTTGGTCGCATTCAGCCAGGCGCCGGCCTTCGGCAGCAATTTGCCGGCCGAGGCGCCGACCAGTAATAACGGTGCCCCCATGCCCATGCCCATCGCGAACAAGGCGCTGCCGCCCAGCACCGCATCGCCGGTCTGGCCGATATAGATCAGCGCGGCCGCCAACGGCGCTGCGACACAGGGACCGACGATCAAGGATGACAACGAGCCCATGATCGCCGCGCCCCAGAGCGAGCCGTCGCGGTGGCGCTCGCTCGAATTATGCAGCTGGGCCTGCCAGGACTTCGGCAATTCGAGGTGATAGAAGCCGAACATCGACAGCGACAGCGCGACAAAAACGGCGCTGAATGCCCCGATGATCCAGGGCTGCTGGAAGGTCGTTTGCAGATTGCCGCCAAACAGCGCGGCCAGGATGCCGAACAGCGTATAAGTCAATGCCGACGCGACCACATAACTGAGCGACAGCATCAGCGCGCGCGCGGTCGTGATCTGACGATGGCCGACGATGATGCCGGACAGGATCGGAATCATCGGGAAGATGCAGGGCGTAAACGACAGCAACAGGCCGAAGCCGAAGAAGCTGGCCAGCGTCATGCCGAGGCTGTCCTGTTTGAGCAATTGCACGATCTGATCCTGCTCAGACAAGCCAGGCTCAGGCTTCGGAACGGCCGCCCCCATCTGCTGCGCCACCGGCAACTCCAGGGTCACTTCCTTGCTCATCGGCGGATAACAGACGCCGCGCTCGGCGCAGCCTTGATATTGCGCTTTCAGCGTGAGCGTTTGCGCCGCCTGGCCGCCGCGGTTCAGCGGCAGGTCAAGATTCAGCTCGTCATGAAAAACCTCGACTTGCCCGAATTCCGGATCCTCTTTCGGATCGCCGTGCGGAAGCTCATAGAGCCCCAGCGTCGTGCCACCCGCATTGATCAATTCGAGCTGGGTTTTTTCCCGGTACATATAATAGCCGGGCGCGATCTGCCAGCTCACCTGTAAGGTATTGGCATCCCCGACCGCCGCCGAAAACTGAAAGGCCTCATCGGGCTTCAGCAGCTCGTCCTGCGCTGCCGTGGCGGCCAGACCGGTGATGCCCTTGACCAGATTCGACAGCGGATTGGAAGCAGGCGCCGGTGATGCTGCCGCGGCGACAGGCAGGGCGATTTCGAACGTCTTTTTTTGCGGCGGATAACACACGCCCTGATCCGAACAGCCCTGATAACGCACCTGCACGGCCACCGATCCGGCCGTATTGTCTGCGCTTACCGGCACCGGCACCGTCAGTTTGTTCCGGTAATGAATTGTATCGCCGAGCACTTCATCATGCTGGGTCTTGCCTTCCGGAAAGCCGGGAGCCCCAAGCTCGACGCCCGCGGTCTTCGACTCGAAGCGCATGTTCTTCTGGTAAAGAGAGAAGCCTTCGGCAATGTCCCAGGAAAATTCCAGCTGGCTGCGCGACAGCGCCTGCGCCGAAAGTTTGAACGCCTGGTCGGGCGGCAGCAAGTCTTCGCTGTTCAGCGCGAAGGCCGCGTTCCTGGCGGTGAGCAACAGACAGAAAAAAATTAGTTGGTAGATACGCATGCATCGATCCAGTTCAGATAATCAGGCAATCCCCGCGCGACCGGCAAGGCGATGATTTCAGGTAAGTCATAAGGATGCAGATCGCGTATCGTCCGTTCGATGAGCGGATAGCAGTCCCTTGTCGATTTGATCAGTAACAGATGTTCTCCGGCCGTTTCGAGCCGGTCTTGCCAGGTATAAACCGAAGTCAGGCCGGGCAGGATGTTCACGCAGGCGGCCAGGCGGCCCTCGACCAGCCGCTTGGCGATTTTTTCGGACGTGTCTCGGTCCGGACAGGTGCAAAGAATCAATTCGGCGTGGTTCGGCATGTTTTGCAGATTAAAAAGCGCAAGACGGATATTATGCTAGAAATTCGCCGCCATTACCCTTAATATTACTTAATCAGTCAGACTTAAAATCAAGCTTTTAAATGAAAATCTTCCAGATAGTGTTCCTGTTCCTTCTGCTCGTCCCGTTTGCGGAAATTTATTTGCTGCTGACGGTCGGCGGCATCATCGGCGCCTTTCCGACGATTGCGCTGGTCATCTTTACCGCGCTACTCGGCACCTGGCTGCTCAGAAAACAGGGCTCCGAAACCTTCCGGCGCTTCCAGGAAAATATGGCGCAAGGCGGCATTCCGACCTATGAGATCATCGAAGGCCCTATTTTGCTGGTCGGCGGCGCCTTGCTGCTGACGCCCGGCTTCATTACCGATTTGATAGGATTTGTTTGCCTGATTCCGCCCCTGCGCAGAAAAGTCGCGCAGTACATCATCGAAAAACATCTGATCCAGGTGATGCAGTCGGGCAGCCCGTTTCGCCCGCGCGGCGCGGCCTCTGTCGATGCCCTGGAAGGCGAGTTTCGGAAAGACGACTGATCCGGGCTAAGCCAGGCTCAGAACCGGACCGCCGGCGTTCTGAGCCTGTTAAGCATTATTCGCCGGCCGAACCCGAGTCTGCGGTTTCGCAGGTGTTCTTGCCGAAGCCGGAATAAGCCGGGCACCAGCCCCAAAAACCGGTCGCAATCAGTACGCAGCCGGCAATCAATAAAAAAATCGACGCGGTAACGACCGAAATCAAAAACAGCGCGGCGCCGCCGTAAACGCGGTATTTCTTTTCTTTCTCGCCGACATTGTGTTCAAATTTCAACATACGTTTAAAATCAAAACTCATCTTCTTACCCTCACTGTGTAATTGTTATTGTTCCGTAAAACACGGCCCTGTCTGTCACTCCCAGAACCGGACAAATATACACAGCCACACAAAATGTGCAAGCAATAAAATGATCGATGTCACCGACCTTCTCGACCCCTTGAACGATGCCCAGCGCCAGGCGGTCACTGCGCCCTCGCAGGCGATGCTGGTTTTGGCCGGCGCCGGCAGCGGCAAGACCCGCGTGCTGGTGCACCGCATCGTTTGGCAGATCCAGGTGCAAGGGGTCTCGCCGCACGGCATTTTGGCGGTCACCTTCACGAACAAGGCCGCCCGCGAAATGCGCGGACGCATCGAGGAGCTGCTGCAGCGGCCGACCCACAATCTGTGGATCGGCACCTTCCACGGCCTCGCGCACCGCCTGCTCCGACGCCATGCGAACCAGGCGAAGCTGCCGGAAACCTTTCAGGTGATGGATAGCGCCGATCAGCTCAGAGTGATCAAACGCATTTTGCAGGGCATGAACCTCGACGAGGCTAAATGGCCGCCGAAACAGGTGCAATGGTTCATCAACGCGCAAAAGGACGAAGGCGTCCGTGCCCGCCACATGCCGGAAACCGGCGATCTGTACCAGGGGCAAATGATCGCGATCTACCGCGCCTACGAGGAACTCTGCGACCGTTCCGGCCTGGTCGATTTCGCGGAACTTTTGCTGAGAGCCCATGAACTCCTGCGCGACAATCCGGACGTGCTGTCCTTCTATCAGGAACGTTTTCAGCAGGTGCATGTGGACGAGTTCCAGGACACCAATACGATCCAGTATGCCTGGCTGCGCCTTTTGACCCAGGACCTTAACAACCTGTTCGTGGTCGGCGACGACGATCAGTCGATCTACGGCTGGCGCGGCGCGCGTATCGAAAACATTTACAGCTTCCAGAAGCACTTCCCCGGCCACGAAGTCATCAAGCTCGAACAGAACTACCGCTCGACCGGCAACATCCTGAAAGCGGCGAACCAGGTGATCGCGCACAACGAAGGCCGAATGGGCAAGGAACTGTGGACCGAATCCGGCGAAGGCGATCCGATCTCGCTGTATGCGGCGTTCAACGAACAGGATGAAGCCTTTTTCGTGATCGAGCGTATCCGCGCCTGGATCAAGGAAGGCGGCGCGCGCGCAGACACCGCGATCCTGTACCGCTCGAATGCGCAGTCCCGCCAATTCGAGGAACGGCTGGTCGTGGCCGGCATTCCCTACCGCGTCTACGGCGGCCTGCGCTTTTTCGAGCGCGCCGAAATCAAGAACGCGCTGGCCTATCTAAGGCTGATCGCGAACCGCGACGACGATGTGTCGTTCGAGCGAGTCGTGAATACGCCGACGCGCGGCATCGGCGCGAAAACGGTCGACGACCTCCGCATCATCGCGCGCGATCGCGGCACCTCCTTATGGCGCGCGGCGGCAATCATGCTCGAACACGGCATGCTGAGCGCCCGCGCCGGCAATGCGCTGGCAGGCTTCATGCAGCTGATCGACCGACTGGCCGCCGAAACCCAAGGCATGGAGCTTTTCGAACAGGTCAAACGGGTCGTCGAAAAATCCGGGCTGATCGAGTTTTATCAAAACAGCAAGGGCGAACAGGGCGAGGAAAAAGTCGAAAACCTCGAGGAATTGGTCAACGCTGCGCGCCTGTTCGATCCGAACATCGGCAATGAAGACAACCTCGGCCCGCTCGAACTGTTCCTGGCGCACGCCGCGCTCGAAGCCGGCGAAATGCAGGGCGAGGACTTCGACGACTGCGTGCAGTTGATGACCCTGCATTCGGCCAAAGGTCTCGAATTCAAGGTCGTGTTCATGGTCGGCATGGAAGAAGGCCTGTTCCCGTCGCTGCAATCGGTCGAGGACCCCAAACGCCTCGAAGAAGAACGCCGGCTGTGCTATGTCGGCATGACCCGCGCGATGCAGACTTTATACATGACCTATGCCGAATCCCGGCGCCTGTACGGCCGCGAAAACTATCCGCGTCCGTCCCGCTTCCTACGCGAAATTCCGGCCGAATTCATCCAGGAAGTCCGCCTCCGCGCCCAGGTCAGCCGGCCGGCCGCGGCGGCGCCGGTGAGACAGGCCTCAGCCTCGCTCTCGGTCAGCCAGTATAAGCTCGGCCAGCGCGTCAGCCATACGAAATTCGGCGAAGGCGTGATCCTGCAGCTGGAAGGCCAGGGCGCGCAGGAGCGCGCGCAGATCAATTTCAAGGGCGCGGGCGTCAAATGGCTGATGCTGGCATTTGCGGGATTAAATGCCTTGTCCTGAAAGATCATCTCGCCCCGCGCGGGAGGCCCATTTCCACCCCGCACGCCGCTCGCGCATTAATCCTAACCCGCAGCAATCAAGATACGTTAAAATGAGCCTTTTCCAACTTTAAAGCGCCGCCATCATGTTGAAAAAAATTTGCACCGTATTAGCGACCGCATGCGCTCTAAGCGCCTGCATCACCAGTCCGACCGGACGCAGTCAGTTGATCCTGCTGCCCGATTCGCAAGTCGACCAAATGGGTCTGCAAGCCTTCGAAACCTTGAAACGCGACAAGCCGATCAGCAATAACGCGCGCTTGAACCAGGTCGCCAACTGCATCGCCGGCAATATCACGCAAACCATCGGCGGCGGCAACTGGGAAGTCGTGGTGTTCGAAGACGACTCGTTCAACGCTTTCGCCCTGCCCGGCAACAAGATCGGCGTTTACAGCGGCCTGTTCAAACTGGTCGGAAATCAGGACCAGCTGGCCGCGGTAATCGGCCATGAAATCGGCCACGTCTTGGCCAAGCACAGCGCGGAAAGGGCTTCGCAGGAACTGGCGGTCAATCAGGGCATGTCGATCCTGCAGGCGATGACCAATCCGCAATCGACGATGGGCAAGGCCGCCTTCGGCATGCTCGGACTCGGCGCGGAATACGGCGTGCTGATGCCTTACGGGCGGACGCAGGAGAGCGAATCCGACATCATCGGCGTCGATTTGATGGCGAAAGCCGGTTTCGATCCGCGCCAGAGCATCAACCTCTGGCAACGGATGAGCCAGGCGACGCAGGGCCAGCAAACCGCCGAATTTATGTCCACTCACCCCTCGCATGCGACCCGGATCCGCGATCTCGAACAGCACATGCCGCAGGCGATGGGCCTTTTCCAGCAGGCGCAAGCAACGGGCAGACGCCCTCAGTGTCAATAAGCGATGACGCCGTATTTACAACAGCTACAGCCCTACCCGTTTGAAAAGCTTGCCGCGCTGAAACAGGGCATCGCGCCGCCCGCCGGCAAGGCGCATATCGCCTTGTCGATCGGCGAGCCGGCGCATGCGACGCCGCATCTGATCCAGGAGGCGCTGCTGACGCACCTGCACGGCCTGTCCAATTATCCGACCACGAAAGGGTTGCCGGAGCTTCGGCAGACGATCTCGGCCTGGCTGACCCGGCGCTTCGGGCTTAAAGAAGGGCTGTTGAATCCCGAAACGCAGATCCTGCCGGTCAGCGGCACGCGGGAAGCCTTGTTTTCATTCGCGCAATGCCTGATCGACCGGACGAGCGATCCTGTCGTGGTGATGCCGAACCCGTTCTATCAAATCTACGAAGGCGCGGCGCTGCTCGCGGGCGCGGAGCCCTATTTCCTGAACACGGTCGAGGCGAACGCCTATCTGCCCGATTTCGACGCGGTTCCGGAGAGCATCTGGCGGCGCTGCCAGCTGCTTTATATCTGCACGCCCGGCAATCCGAGCGGCGCGGTGATCGCGCGCGAAAGTTTGATCAAATTGCTCGAACTGGCCGAAAAATACGATTTTGTGATCGCCTCGGACGAGTGCTACAGCGAGCTTTACGACGACGAAAACAGCCCGCCTCCGGGCCTGCTCGAAGCCGCCTTCGCGGTCGGCAATACCGAGTTCAAACGCTGCGTGGTGTTCCACAGCCTGTCGAAACGCTCGAATGCGCCGGGCCTGCGCTCCGGCTTCGTCGCGGGAGATGCGGCGATTTTGCAGGACTATTTCAAATACCGGACCTATCACGGCGCGGCGCTGCCGCTGCCGACCCAGCATGCGAGCATCGCGGCCTGGAAGGATGAGAAGCATGTCGTCGAAAACCGCCGCCTGTACCGGGAAAAATTCGCCGCGGTGATCGAGATTCTAAAGGATGTCAGTTCATTGCATAAACCGCCCGCCGGTTTTTATCTCTGGCTCAAGACGCCGATAGACGATACCCGATTCGCGCAGCAATTGTTCGCACAGGAAAACGTGACCGTGCTGCCGGGCAGCTATCTGTCCCGCGATTTCGACGGCTTCAATCCGGGCCGGAATCATGTCCGCATCGCGCTGGTCGCGCCGCTCGAAGAATGCATCGAAGCGGCCCTGCGCCTCAAAAATTTCCTTAACACACTATCAAACCCACATGACTGAATTAGAAAACATCATCAACGCCGCGTTCGAACAGCGCGCCGACATCACTCCGGCCAACGTTTCTCAGGAAGTGCGCGGCGCGGTGCAGGAGTCCCTGAACCTGCTCGACACCGGCAAGGCGCGGGTCGCGGAAAAAAAAGACGGCGACTGGGTGACCCACCAATGGCTGAAGAAAGCGGTCCTGTTGTCGTTCCGGATCAACGAAAACCGGCTGATGGACGGCGGCAACACCCGCTATTACGACAAGGTCGAATGCAAGTTCGCGAACTACAGCGAAGAAGATTTCGCGAAGGCCGGCGTGCGGGTCGTGCCGAACGCGGTCGCCCGCCGCGGCTCCTACATCGCGCCCGGCGCGATCCTGATGCCGTCCTATGTGAACATCGGCGCCTATGTCGATAGCGGCACGATGGTCGATACCTGGGTCACGGTCGGCTCCTGCGCACAGATCGGCAAGAACGTGCATCTGTCCGGCGGCGTCGGCATCGGCGGCGTCCTGGAGCCGTTGCAGGCCGGTCCTACGATTATCGGCGACAACTGCTTCATCGGCGCGCGTTCCGAAATCGTCGAAGGCGTGATCGTCGAAGACGGCTGCGTGATTTCGATGGGCGTCTATATCGGCCAGAGCACCAAGATCTACAACCGGATGACCGGCGAAATCACCTACGGCCGCATCCCGGCCGGTTCGGTCGTCGTCTCCGGCAACCTGCCGTCTTCTGACGGCAAATACAGCCTGTACTGCGCGGTGATCATCAAGCAGGTCGACGAAAAAACGCGCAGCAAGACCGGCATCAACGAGCTGCTCCGCGACTGATCATTTGTCATTTACGACCGGGATAATACGTCCCGGTTTTTTCTTCCACCCACCCATCCGGATCTCCCATGAGCGAAAATCTTTCCAATAACGCGATCATCTATGCTTTGCTGTCTCTGAACAGCGAAATCCTTCTGCAAAAAGAGTATCTGGAGTCCGACGATGTGCCGGAAGAAGATCTCGACAACGAGCAAGACATTCTGGACGACCTCGAACAGGCCTTCATGGAATTCGTCGATGTCTACAAGGGCCGCTGCAAGGCCGACAAATCATTGCCTGACCTGGACGAACTGTTGAACAGCCAATTGTAATGATCACGCTGTTCGGAATAAAAAACTGCGACACCTGTAAAAAGGCGCGGCAGTGGCTGGAGCAGGCCGGCATCGCCCATCGTTTTCATGATTACCGTGTCGACGGCCTGCCGCCCGAACTGCTGCAACGCTTCATCGACGGCCTCGGCTGGGACAGGCTGCTGAATAAGAGCAGCACCAGCTGGCGGCAGTTGAGTCCAGATCAGCAGACGGGACTGGATCGTGACAAGGCGTTTCAATTGATGCTCGAAACGCCGACCTTGATCAAGCGCCCTATTCTGGATAGCGGCAATACACTGACGCTCGGCTTCAAGGCCGATCAATACGAAGCACTGAACTTGAAGGACGCCAAAGGATGAGCGCAACGCTGGAATTATTGAAGGATTTGATCGGCCGCGAGTCGGTCACGCCGAAGGATGAAGGCTGCCAGGACGTGCTGGCCGCAAGGCTCGCGCCCTTGGGTTTTAACGAGGAAAGGCTGAATTTCGCAGACACCCAGAATATCTGGCTCAGAAAGGGCGATGCGAAACCGTTGTTCGTGTTCCTCGGCCATACCGACGTGGTGCCGACAGGTCCCTTGGAGGCCTGGCAGTCGCCGCCGTTCGAACCGACGATCCGGGGCGGCAGATTGTACGGACGCGGCGCGGCGGACATGAAAGGCAGCATCGCGGCGTTCACGACCGCGCTCGAGCGTTTCCTTACCAAGCATCCGGAGCATGAAGGCTCGATCGCTATCATGATGACCAGCGACGAGGAAGGCATCGCGACGCATGGCGTCGTGAAGGTCGTCGAGGTGCTCGAAGCGCGCGGCGAAAAGATCGATTGGTGTCTGGTCGGCGAACCGTCCAGCGACAAGAAGATCGGCGACGTGATCCGGGTCGGACGGCGCGGCTCCTTGTGCGCGAAAATGACCGTCGCGGGCATTCAGGGCCATGTCGCGTACCCCGAACTGGCCGAAAACCCGATCCATGCCTTCGCGCCGGCGCTGAAGGAATTGACCGAGGAAGTCTGGGATAAAGGCAACGTGTTTTTCCCGCCGACCAGCCTGCAAGTCTCGAACATTCATTCGGGCACCGGGGCCGAGAACATCATCCCCGGATCGGTCGAAGTGCTGTTCAACCTGCGCTTCTGTACGGAGCTGGATGAGCAGACGATCAAACAGCGCACGCATGCGATCTTCGACCGCCACGGCCTGAACTACGACATTCAGTGGCGCCTGTCCGGCAATCCGTTTCTAACCTCCAAAGGCAAGTTGATCGATGCGGCACATGCGGCGATCGAAGCGGTAACCGGCTATGACACGCACGACGACACCGGCGGCGGCACCTCGGACGGGCGCTTCATCGCGCCGACCGGCGCTGAGGTGATCGAACTAGGCCCCTTGAACGAGAGCATCCATAAGGTCAATGAGAATGTCGGGCTTGAGGATCTGGAGACCTTGTCCGATATTTACGAACAGATATTGGTCAACCTGCTGGTTCGCCCCTAAAAAAATAGGAGGGTACGCATCGCGCACCCTCCTATCCTCATTACCGTCAATCTTACTTTGCCGGCTTACGGTTACAGCCTCGCCCGACTATCAGTCCTGCCGCCGATCCACAAAGGCACAGCCAGCACCAGCAAGCTTCCGAGCCAATACAAGAGCTGGCAATTGATCAGCGTATACGTCAGAGACGTTTGCAGCCGGTCGCCGAAATCGGGATGGTCCTGGACCAAATCGTAGCCGCTCATAAAAGCATGGGTTTCGCCGACGATCAGCGCCGGCACAGCAAAGATCAATACCCCGGCCAAGAGCCTCAGCGGCAGCAGAAAAATCAACGCGGCGATAAACAGCACCCAGCCTTGCAGTTGGCTATAGGTCAACGTGGTCATGAAGGCGGCATACAGCCTGTCCGCGAAGATCGGATAAGCGGTCGGGAAATTGGTGCCGATCATGATCTGGTAGATCTCGAAAGCCAACAGCGCCACGCCGGTACCGGCCAACAGGATGCTCAACTTACACACACCGCCAGTCTTTGCGGTCCCGCCGGTGATGCCGGCCAACAGTTGCCGCCAGTTCCGCTCGCCGCCGATAAAACCGAGCGCGAGCAAGCCCAAGATCCCGAACACCGGGATCAAGGTCAACGGATATGGAAAGCTCAAAAAGCGGCCGTTCAGAGTCATCGCCTGCGTTTTATAAAAGGCCAGCGCGACAAAGGTCAGAAACAGATAGCGGCTCCAGGCCGGCAAGCAGGCGCAGCCATGCGCAATCCGCAACGATTCCGCCGCGCGCTGGATCAGCAGTGCGCCGAACGCGAGGCCGAGAGCCGCAATCGACAGCGTATGAAAGCGCTCCATGCCGTTGTAGCTGGTGTACCAGAGATCGCCGGTCTGATTCACCAGCAGGGCGCTGAGCAACTGGGCAAAGCCGGCAAAGGCAAAGAGTTGCACGGCTGACAGCGCCTGCAGGCGTTTCGCGTAAAAACCGACGGCCAGCAGTGCCAGCAGGCCAGCAACAAACACCCGCATCGGCCAGTTCGGATTCTCGACCACCTTGCCGGTCAACGGAAACACCAGCTCGCGATCGACCGAATAAAGCCCCCAGTTCGCGCCGACCACACCTTCCAGCTTGCTCTTCCAGGGCTGGTTAAACGCCTCGACGACGTTGATGTCGAAGCCGTTTTTATCGGCGACCTGCACCAGCGAGCGGATGAATTTGGCTTCATTCACAACGCTCGGCACCGCCGGCCCCCGCTGGCGGCCGGCGCTCGGCCAGCCGGATTCGCCGATCAGGATCGGCTTGCCGGGATAGGCATCGCGGATGCGCTGATAATTCTTCACGATATGGTCGGCGGTCTTATCGACCAGCAACGGCTCGTCTTCCCAGTACGGCAGGATGTGCACGGTAAAGAAATCGACCTCTTTCGCGATTTCCGGATAACGGATGTAATACGACCAGACATCCGCATAAGACACCGGCTGCTTGATCGCCTGCTTGACCCGGCGAATATAACTCAACAGCTGCTCGGGCTCGAGTTCGCCGCGCATCAGCACTTCGTTGCCGATGATGACCCGCGTGATCACATCCGGATATTCGTTCGCCGCCTTGATCAGGGCCGCAATCTCTTCCTCGTTATCCTTCGCCATATTCATGCTGGTCAGCCAGGCGCCCTGAATCATTTTCAGGCCGTGTTTACGCGCCAGCGTCGGCACCTCGGCCAGTCCTTTCGAACTCGCGTAGGTACGGATCGTACGCGATTGGCCGGCCAACAGGCGTAAATCTTCGTCCATTTGCTCCGTACTCGGAAAGACCTGAGTCAACGGACTCTGTCCTTCCCGAAACGGCGCGAAAGAAACGCTGTTGACCTTGCCGCCGGGCACATCGACGCCGGTATCCTGCGGCAGATTGTTCAGCCAGGTGATCAAGGCATTGCCGACCACCACCAATGCGATAAATAAAACGGTTCGTGCAAGTTTCATAAGTCAAGGAAAGCTCTACGAAAAAAATATAGCCTGCTATCATAGCGCACCGCAGGCTGAGATTGCCAATTAGAGTGGCATGAACGGCATCCCACTTTAACACGCACGCCAAAACCCATGAAAAACCCCCTCCGAACCCTGATCGAACAGCCCGGTATCAAAGCCGCTCCCGCCGTGTATGATTGTTTGGGCGCAATGGTCGCCGAACAGGCGGGATTCGAATTTCTCTTTACCAGCGGCTTCGGCCTATCGGCTTCTTTACTCGGCAAACCCGACATGGGTTATCTGACCGCCAGCGAGATGATAGGCGCCGCCTGCCGAATCGCGAACAGCGTTTCGATTCCAGTGATCGCGGACATGGATACCGGCTACGGCAATCCGCTGAACGTGATCCGCATGGTCCAGGAAATCGCCCCCTCGAAAGTCGCCGGCATCATCCTGGAAGATCAGGAATGGCCGAAAAAATGCGGCCATTTCGAAGGCAAACGGGTGATTCCGGTAGAGGAGCAGGTCGAAAAGATCAAGGCCGCGGTCTATGCGCGCGGCGATTCGAACCTGGTGATCGTCGGCCGGACCGATGCCCGCGCGATAGAGGGTCTACAGGGAGCGATCGCAAGAGGCGAACATTATCTCGAAGCCGGCGCGGATGTGTTGTTCATCGAAGCGCCGCAGTCCCGGGATGAACTAAAAGAAATCGCACGACATTTTACCGGAGTCCCTTTGTTCGCGAATATTATTGAAGGCGGCAAGACCCCGAACTTGTCGGTGCAGGAACTCGAAGAGATGGGCTACAAGCTGGCGGCCTTCGCCTTGTCCGGCTTGTTTTCGGTGACCCAGGCGCTGAAGGATTGCTTTGGGAGGTTGAAACAGGATGGTTCGACCGAAAATATCAATCAAAATTTGTCGTTTGAACAGTTCAAAAAAGTAATCAACATCGAAAAGCATATCGAATTGGAAAGAAAATTCGGGTTATTGTGACTCTATGCGGGCAGAATCGCTTGTATTCATGTCGATGTATAAAGATAGCGGCCAAAGGAGTGGCAAAAAGCTAGGGTTGAAAATATTTTTTGACAACTGATCCTGGACAAGGGTAAAAGATAGCCGGCCTTAGATAACAACTTAGTTATGTGTTTACTTAGGATGGGGGATACGTGAAAAATAAAAACAAATTGAAATGGTTAACAAAAATTGAAAGTCGTGAAGATGCATTAATTATGGTTAAAGATACCTCCATGGTTTTCTTTGTTGTTGCCGGGTTCATGGCCGCAGTTTCATTTGTTCTTGGATTTTCTCTTTTAATTGACGCAGCTTTGTATGCTTTATGTGGATTCTTTTTGCGGCGATATAAAAGTAGAACTGCTGCAGTAATATTATTCATTCTCGCCAGCTGCGGTGTCGTAGTTTCATTTGCCAACATGACGGGAGCCGACCTAGGCGGTGGTAAAAATATCGTTCTCGCAGTTGCTGTTCTTTGGGCTGCAATTCGTGCAGTAGAGGCATCATATAAGCTAAGTGGCTGTTTTTCAACTGAACCATTATCCGATGTCGAACCTCCCTCTTAATACATGATTCAAGCCTTGTAGGGTACGCACCGCGTACCTTTTCAAAGTGTTCCGGTAAAACAAACCTCGAAAAGGTACGCGATGCGTACCCTACGATAGCTATAATTTAGCGGTGAAATGCAACGCTAGGTGTTTTATTCCGTCAAATGATTTAAAAAACAGCCAGAAATTCGGAGAAATTCTATGAAATTCAATGTAACTATCGATCGTGATGAGGATGGTATTTGGATTGTTGAATGCCCATCCATTCCGGGCTGTGTCAGCCAAGGTAAAACCAAGGATGAAGCACTGGAAAACATCGCTGATGCCATTTACCAATGCCTTCAAGTTCGTTCCAAGCAAGGTTTACCTTTGACTATCGAGACGCGGCAAATTGAAGTTGCGGCATAATGCCGCCTTCACTTCCAGTTCTGAGCGACGCGAGGTTGTTCGGGCATTCGAAACCTTCGGCTGTATTGTTTCCAACCTCCCTAAAGCTTGCCATTAAATGTTATTTGCAAGGAGAAAAGAAATGATCGAATCCATTGTTATCACGGTTGTCGTTCTTCTCGCCGCCCTGCTGATCTATGCGGCAACCCGGCCCGATACTTTCCGCGTTGAACGCTCGACAACCATCAAAGCCTCCGCAGAAAAAATCTTTCCCCTGATCAATGATTTTCACCAATGGGAGCCCTGGTCGCCCTGGGAAAAAGTCGACCCCGCGGTAAAGCGCAGCCATAGCGGAGCCGCCAGCGGCCAAGGCGCAATTTATGAATGGAACGGCAACAAAGACATCGGCCAGGGTCGAATGGAAATCATCGAGTCATCGCCGACCTCCAAAGTCATCATCAAAATCGATTTCATTAGCCCCTTTGAAGCCCACAATACCATCGAATTCACGCTCGTAACCCAGGGCGACTCCACGATCGTTACCCAGGCAATGTATGGACCCTGTCCTTACATTTCGAAGCTGATGGGCATATTTTTCAGCATGGACAAGATGGTCGGCCAAAAATACGAGGAAGGCCTCGCGAACCTGAAAGCCCTCAGCGAGTAACTCTGTGGGCAAATGCTGGGAGGGTTGTGGATAGGGCTGTACAAAACATTAAGCTTGAACTTATCCACACCCCATCCACAAATTGACGGCCATGCTAGCGACAGCTTTCCATGTGGGATAAGTCATTAATCGTTATGGCTTATTTTGCCTTATCCACAACATTTTCCAAGCTAATAGTAATAATAAAGTTTTAAATACTTTCATTTTATTATGATTAGAAGGTGTGTATTATTTTGATGAAAAAATAGATTACTATAAAAATCAAAAGGATACGAACATAAAAATGCAACTACAGAGTAAACCGCAAATATATCGTTGACTTCGACTCCGCTCAGCCAACGGAAAAAATCAGCAACGGTCCGTCCATGATCCTTTGAAGGAGCCCTCCCTGGCATTCTTGAATTTATATATCCATAAACAACATCGGCAAGCCATAGGTCAAGACGAAATAGCCGAACGCCAGGACCAGGCTCGCCGCGCGATCGTAGAAAAAAACCTGCCGCAAAATGTAAGCGACGATCGCGAGGTACCACAGCACCAAAAAAGCACCAATGCTGATCGAAATTTCTTCGGCTTTTTCCCGATGGTTCATCACCATCCAGAAATACAGCCCTTCGGTGAAGGTGGCCAGCGTCATGATGAAATTTTCGCAAATGAAAATCGCCGTGAACAATTGATAAAAATACTGCCGTTTTTTGAGCAGAACCAACAACACGGTGATTGACGAAAATGCCATGATGGTCCGCAGCATGACTTCCAATGAGCCGTCCGCGGGATCGGCAATCAGGCCTTCGACTATCATCCCTGAGATCAGATAAAAAATGACCGTCTTCCACATGAACGATTTGGAAGGCGTTAAGTCGAGGGGATTATTGCGAAACCAGCAAAGCGCCAGATATTTGATTAACAAGCTCATGATCTAAATGCCGCACAAAATTAAAGGTTATTTGGGGTCAGAAAAATTGCCCATTATACCGATTGTGCTTGTGCGTAGCGATAACCCGAATCTTGAGCCGACCATGAGTGAGCCGGTTAAACGCCGAGTTCGGCCAGCAATTGCAGCGTCATGTTTTCGGCCTGGCGTTGGTAGCCGCCGCCGAACAGATTCAGATGATTCAGGATGTGATAGAGGTTGTAAAGCGTCTTGCGGACCGGATAACCGGGATCGAGCGGCCAAGCTTCATTGTAGGCCTGATAGAACTCCCTGCCGTAGCCGTCGAACAATTCGGTCATCGCGATGTCGGCCTCGCGGTCGCCGTAATAACAGGCCGGATCGAAGATCACCGGATTGCCCTGCCTATCCGCCGCGCTATTGCCGGCCCAGAGATCGCCGTGCAGGAGCGAGGGCAGCGGCCGGTAGCCGTCGAACAGTGCGTCCAAAACGCCGCACAAGCGTTCGCCTTGGGTTTGCAGGCGGCCAAGGTAACCGTTCCGGCCGGACAGCTGCAACTGAAAGCCGAGACGCCGTTCGCGCCAGAATTCGACCCAGTCTTCGCTGCGCGTATTGACCTGCGGCGTGCTGCCGATCGTGTTGTCCCGGCTCCAGCCGAAATAAGACTGCTTGTGCCGATGCAATTCGGCCAGCTGGCGCCCGAGCAGACGCTGCACCTGCTGGTTTGATGCGCCGAATTCCAGATATTCGAGCACCAAAAAAGATTGTGAACCTGCCTCGCCGTGCACGATCGGAACCGGCGTGCGCACCGCGCCGCTGCCGGCGATTTCCTGCAAGCCGTCGAATTCGGCTGCGAACATGTCTGCCAGTTCACGGCGGTTCAGCTTGACGAAATAAGACCGGTCGCGGCCTTGCAGCCGGTAGGCCGAGTTGATGTCGCCGCCGCCCAGGGGGTGCGCGGCGGCGAAGTGGAAGGATTGACCCGTTGCGAGACTGATCTGCTCTGAAATCGCCTGCCAGTTCATGGTACCGCGCTGATTAAAGCGAGCCGAAATAAGCCGCCAGCGCTTTCATGTCGTCCTCGGAAAGCGTGCCGGCCATGCCCTGCATCGGACCGCTTTGACGGGTGCCCTCTTTGAAGTTCTTCAGCTGAGTCAGCAAATAGCCGGGATGCTGTCCCGCCAGTCGTGGAAACTGCCCATTGCCTTGCGCCTGCCCGCCATGACAACCGAGGCACATCGCGCCCTTTTCCGCGCCCGTTTTAGCCAACGCCGGATCGCCGCCGGCTTTCGGGGCGGGCTGGCCGGCAAAATAAGCGGCGACATTTTCGATATCCTGATCGTTCAAATTTGCGGCCATGCTCTGCATCATCGGATTGGCGCGGGCGCCGGATTTGAAGGCCTTCAGTTGCGCGGCCAGATAAGCCGGTTGCTGCGCCGCCAGATTCGGCCATTGCGCATTGCTGCTTTTGCCGTTCGGACCGTGGCAACCGACACACATCGCGGCTTTCTCGGCGCCGGCCGCCGCATCGGCCGCTAGCGCCGGAACCGCATAGGAATAAGCCAGGACAAGACACGCAGACAGGGAAAGCTTCAGTGAAAACATAATCTACCTCATAATGGTTATTATATGAATTAACTCTGGCGGGATATTGAGCGCCGGAAAGGCCTTTTCAATACCCTTTTCACCAGTCTTTGGAACGCTCTGAGTGATCCTGCAACATACCATTTTGAGCATTCACAGACAACTACTATCCGTCTCTCTCACAGCATAAAAAGTTCAACGGGTTCAGCCTAATGCAGCACAACACGAATCCTCCTTTTCCGGAACCGATGATCGGTGTCGGCGGCCTCTTGGTTAACAGGCTAAACCAGGTGCTGTTGATCAAGCGCGACAAACCGCCCGCGCAAGGGTTATGGTCGGTGCCGGGCGGCAAGCTCGAAGCCGGCGAAGCGCTGATCGAATGTTGCCGGCGTGAAATGCAGGAAGAGACGGGGCTGGAGGTGAACGTGCTTTCGATCGCCGCGGTGGTCGAACGGCGCATCGAAAACTTTCATTATGTGATTATCGATTTTTGGGTCGAATTAGTGGACGAGAAAAACAGCATCCCGGTTGCGGCAAGCGATGTCTCGGAAGCGCGCTGGGTAGAACTCGAAAAAATCGGCGACTATCCTTTGGTAACCGGATTATCCGAAATCATCCAGCGCGCTGCGCTCAAAGGGAGTGGCGGCTTATCCGATAAAGGCTTTACCGGTACGGACTTCATCCTCTAAACAGCAGGACTTGCCGGCTGTTTAGAGTTTTCCGGTATAACTCAGGCCACGGAATGCGGCTTTTTTGCGCGCCCGTTGATGACGACCATCGCCTCGTGTTTTTTGATCTTTTCCTTGCCGTATAGATCGACCACTTGAACCTTGATATTGTCATCGGGCGCTGCGGCTAAAAAGTCCTCGATCGTTTCGAGAATATCGTGATCGATAAACTGCGCCTTGCTGGCGTCGATCACGACCGTGCTGTTCTCTTCGATCCCGAGGAAAAACTTGCGCAACAGAGCCTTGTTCAAGAACGACACATCCTTGTTCAGCGACAACACATAGTGCGAACCGTCCTGAGTCAAGGTGATCGCGGCATGGTAATTCGCCTTGATCACATAGAACATCCCAACCGCCATGCCGATCGCCATGCCCATCAATAAATCGGTCGCCAGGATAGCGCCGACCGTAATCGCAAACGGCAGAAACTGGCTGAATCCTTGCCGATAATATTTGATGAACAGTGCCGGCTTCGCCAGTTTATAGCCGGTTTGCAGCAAGATCGCGGCCAAACAGGCCAACGGGATGTAATTCAGGTATTGCGCAAAGAACAGCAGGCTGATCAACAAGCACACGCCATGCACGAAGCAGGCGACCCGAGTTCTGCCGCCCGCGTTGATATTCGCGGAACTGCGCACGATCACGGCCGTGATCGGCAGACCGCCCAGCATGCCGCTGATCATGTTGCCGACGCCTTGGGCCTTCAGTTCGCGATTGGTCGGCGCGATGCGTTTTAGCGGGTCGAGTTTATCGACCGCTTCGAGGCTCAACAAAGTTTCCAGACTCGCGATGATCGCCATCGTGACCGCAACCGTATAGATTTGCGGATTGGCCAGCGTGCTGAAATCCGGAAATACGAACTGATCGAAAAGAGCAGTAGGGTGGCCCAAAACAGGCAGAGTCACCAGGTGCTTAGCGCTGACCGCCCACTCCGGCGCATATGCCATTGCGGTCAGATTATAAGCCACGCCCCAGGCTACCGCGATCAACGGTCCGGGTATCATGCTGAAAAGTTTACGTTTCTTGAACCAGGACAATTCCCAAACGATCAGGATCAATAGCGCGACCACGCTGATTACGACCGCTCCGGGCGTAATCGCACGCAACGAATCAGCCAATTCAAAAAAGCTCGATCCGGCCGTTTCCTTCATGTAACTTTCGTCGCCCTCGAAACTCGCGTCGTAACCGGTCGCATGCGGAATCTGTTTGATGATCAGAATCAGCCCGATTGCCGCCAGCATGCCCTTGATCACCGCAGAATGGAAGAAAGCCCCGATCACTCCGGCCCGCAAATAGCCCAACACTAATTGCAAAAAGCCCGCGACAACAAGCGCGGTCAGGAAGCCCTGGAAACTGCCGATTTGTTCGATCGCATTCAAAACGATCACGGTCAAACCGGCAGCTGGCCCAGAAACGCTGAGTTGTGAACCGCTCAGCCAGGCGACTATCAGCCCCCCGACCAGGCCCGCGATCAGGCCGGAAAACAGCGGCGCGCCCGAAGCCAACGCAATACCCAGACAGAGCGGCAGCGCGACTAAAAAAACGACGATGCCGGCGGGCACATCCCCCTTGATATGGTTGGTGTAGTATTTGAGGTGTTTGTGTATCATGAGATTGACTCCGTTTTAAGGATGAGGCAATGGCACCTTGCAATCCAGTATAACTCGTTTCGAATCGATACCATATCAAAATTTTTAAATTTACTGCTTTTCGCTTGACGCTCCTGCTTTAAACAACCATTCTCCGGCCTTTTCGGTAATCGCCCTGACGGCCGGATGCGGGGTTTTACGCTGCACTGAAATTGCATAATAACGGATGATGGCTTCTTCGACTGCGCCGATTGCGATCAATTCATGTTTTCTCTCGATCTCGGCGTTGATCGCGGTCGGCGCGGCAATCACGCCGACGCCCGCCTGCGCGAATTCCTTCATCAACGCGCTGTCCTCGAATTCGCCGACGATCGCCGGATGAATGCGCCATTTGTCGAACCAGCGCTGTAAATGCGTCCGGATGCCGGTGTTCGACGCGGGCAGCAACAGCGGCGCATTATCGAGACAAGATGGAAATTCGCCCTGCAGACTCTCCGCCAGCGTTGCGGAGGCAAAAATGCTCAGGCCGGATTCGCCCAAGGGATCGCAAGATCCCCGGAAATCGAGATCGGAAGCAATCGGGCTGTCCGAAATGACCAGATCGAGCTTGTGCAGCAATAAATCGCTCAGCAGGGCATCCAGATCGTTTTCACTGCAATAAAAATGAATCCGCTCCGGAATATGTAAAGCCGGCTCCAGTAAGCGGTACGCAATCGACTTGGGCACCACGTTATCGATGCCGACCTTGAAAGCCAACGACGATTTCTTCGGCCGGTGGCGCACCGCATTTTGCAGTTCGCTGCCGAGAGAGAAGATTTCATCCGCGTAAGACAGCACCAGCCGTCCGGCATCGGTCAGTTCCAGATGCCGGCCGATGCGTTCGAACAAGGCCACGCCCATCGATTCTTCCAGGCAGCTCAACTGGCCGCTGATCGTTTGCGGCGTCAGATGCAGCTGCGCGCTGGCCTTGACGATGCTCTTTTCCTTGGCGACCATCCAGAAATAGTGCAAGTGCTTGTAATTGATCATGTTACAGCATTACCCCTAGCGATTTGCTGAAAGCCGGCCTGCATCGTTAACAGACAAGGTACAGGGCCTTCCCCGTTGCGGCTCATCATAACCCTATTTTAGGGAACAAGCAGCCCATCCAGGTCAGAATTTACCCGCGACATAGGGAAAAACATTTTTAATAGCGGTTCGAAATTATTCGAATTACTCGATACATATATCTAAAATATGATCTTACAGCCATTTAAAATTTCACTATACATCGAATTTTTCGAATAATTTATCAAAGATATTCTGCTTTCCAAATATCTCGGGTCAGGATAAGGTATGTCTCCATCGATTGGGAGGACTCAAGGTCGAGAGGCTAAACAAGCGTCTTCGAACGCTTCCTGAGATCGGTTAACGTGATGTTGGCAAACGATTAGCTTGGCTTCACCCTTCATTTCAGGAATTCATAGGCCTATCCGATGAAAAAACTGATTGTTCTTCTTTTGAAAATTCAATATCTGACGCCCTTCCAGCGCAAAGCTTACGCAAGCGCCGGGCTGATCGGCAGCCTGATTTTGCTGCCCGACCTCTATTTGGCCGGCGCGCACACCCTGCTGGAATTCCTGCATATCTTCTACGAATCGCTGTGTTTCATGCTCGAAGAGTTGATCGGGCATAGCCTCCACCTGGATAAGTACCATAGCCAGCTGATTCTGTTTTATTCGCAGGGCGCGATCGTTGCAGGGCTGGGCTATAAAACATGGAAAACAGCGCCGGGGCTTTATCGTCGTACCAAGGCCTATCTGCATGCTTCCTATCAGCAACTGCTTAAGGACGGCAAACAGATGTGGGCGGAAATGCCCGGCCGTAAACGTCTGAAAGTTTTGGCCGGTTGCGCGGCCGGCATGTTCGGCATTTATTTTTGGGTAACCAGCTGAATGGAATCGCTCAATCTTTGATCGGCGTAATGCCTCAGCTAACCGTATCGCGACAGCCAAATCGTTCAAGAATCTGATATAGTGGTAGCCTATCGCCAAAGGCTTTAGTCTTCGCTTCAATAACGCCAGTTTTTCCGCTGCACAAGCCGTTTATGTTACGCAAAATCCTAATCGCGAACCGCGGTGAAATCGCGGTGCGCATCATCCGCGCCTGCGCCGAGATGGGCATCCGTTCGGTCGCGATCTATTCCGAGGCCGACCGCTTTGCGCTGCATGTCAAAAAGGCCGACGAATCCTATTGCATCGGCAGCGAGCCGGTCGCGGGCTATCTGAACATCTATGCGCTGGTCAATCTGGCCGCGGCGACCGGCTGCGACGCCATCCATCCAGGCTACGGCTTTCTTTCCGAAAACGCGCAATTCGCCAAGGCCTGCGCCGAGCGCGGCCTGGTGTTCATCGGACCTTCGGCCGAGGTGATCGAGCGCATGGGCGACAAGACCGAAGCCCGCAAAGCGATGATCGCGGCGGGACTGCCGGTCACGCCGGGTTCCGCCGGCAATCTGGACACGGTCGACGAGGCGCTTGAAGTCGCCGAAACGATCGGCTATCCGGTCATGCTGAAAGCGACCTCGGGCGGCGGCGGGCGCGGCATCCGCCGCTGCGATAGCCGCGATGAACTCAAGCGCAATTATGACCGGGTCATCTCCGAAGCCGGCAAGGCCTTCGGCCGAGCCGAAGTGTTCCTCGAAAAATGCATCGTGAATCCGCGCCATATCGAGGTGCAGGTCCTGGCGGACAATCACGGCAATACGATTCATCTATACGAGCGCGACTGCTCGATCCAGCGCCGCAATCAGAAACTGATCGAAATTGCCCCGTCGCCGCAACTCGAAGAAGCGCAGCGCCAGTACATCGGCGGCCTCGCGGTACTCGCGGCGAAGGCGGTCGGCTACACGAACGCCGGCACGGTCGAGTTCTTGCTCGACGACCGGGACCGCTTTTATTTCATGGAAATGAACACGCGCGTGCAGGTCGAGCACACGATCACCGAGACGATCACCGGCGTCGATATCGTCGAGGAGCAGATCCGCGTCGCGGCCGGTTTGCCCCTGCGCTTCAAACAAGAAGAAATTCACCGGCGCGGCTTCGCGATCCAGTTCCGGATCAATGCGGAAGACCCGCAGAACAATTTCCTGCCGAGCTTCGGCCGCATCTCGCGCTATTACGCGCCGGGCGGCCCCGGCGTCCGCACCGACACCGCGATCTATACCGGCTACGAGATACCGCCGTTCTACGATTCGATGCTCGCGAAGGTGATCGTCAGCGCATTGACCTGGGAAGATGCGATCAAGCGCGGCGAAAGGGCGCTGCGCGACATGGGCCTGTTCGGAATCAAGACCACGATACCGTATTACCTCGAAATCCTCCGCCATCCCGAATTCCGCGCCGGACAGTTCAATACCGGCTTCGTCGACAAACACCCGGAACTGGTCAATTACTCGCACAAACCCCGGCCCGAAGTGCTGGCCAGCGTGATCGCGGCCGCGATGGCCGCGCATACCGGCCTGTGACCCATTAATGTCCACCAATGAAGTTTTTCGTGCCTTTTGTGTTTTTCGTGGACAATGCATAACATCAGCTAATAAGACTCAACGATGCAAAAAGTACATATTACCGACGTGATTCTGCGCGATGCGCATCAATCCTTGATCGCGACGCGCCTGCGTACCGAAGACATGCTGCCGGCCTGCGCACAGCTCGACGAGATCGGCTATTGGTCGCTCGAATGCTGGGGCGGCGCGACCTTCGATGCCTGCCTCCGCTTCCTGAAGGAAGACCCCTGGGAGCGCCTCGCCAAGCTGAAAGCCGCGCTGCCGAAAACGCGCCTGCAAATGCTGCTGCGCGGGCAAAACCTGCTCGGCTACCGGCATTATTCGGACGATGTGGTCAAAGCCTTCGTTAAGCAAGCCGCCGAGACCGGCATCGACGTATTCCGTATCTTCGATGCGCTGAACGACGTCAGGAACCTGAAAACCGCGATCGAAGCGGTCAAGCAAAGCGGCAAGCATGCGCAAGGCACGATCTGTTACACGACCAGTCCGGTGCACGACACCCAAAGCTTCGTCGCGCTCGCGAAGGACCTCTCAGCGCTCGGCTGCGATTCGATCGCGATCAAGGACATGGCGGGGTTGTTGACGCCTTATGCGACCAGCGAGCTGGTCAAGGCGCTGAAGGACGCGATCGATCTGCCCTTGCACCTGCACTCGCACACGACCTCCGGGCTTGCCGAAATGTGCCAGCTGAAGGCGATCGAAGCCGGCTGCCGGCATATCGATACGGCCCTGTCGTCCTGGGCCGGCGGCACCAGCCATCCGCCGACCGAAAGCCTGGTCACCGCGCTGAAAGGCACTCCCTACGATAGCGGCCTGAATCTCGACCGCTTGAAGGCAGTCAACGACTATTTTGCCGGCGTGCGCAAGAAATACCGCCGATTCGAGAGCGAATACACCGGCATCGACACCCAGGTGCACCTGTTTCAGGTGCCGGGCGGCATGATCTCGAATCTGGCCAACCAGCTGAAGGAACGCAACGCGCTCGACCGGATCGGCGAAGTCTACAAGGAGATTCCGGCCGTGCGGAAAGACCTCGGCTACCCGCCGCTGGTGACACCGACCTCGCAGATCGTCGGCACCCAGGCGGTGCTGAACGTGCTGACCGGAAAGCGCTATGAAACGATCACGAACGAGGTCAAGCGCTACCTGCAAGGTGGCTACGGCAAGGCGCCCGCGCCGGTCGATCCGGACCTGCAAAAGCGCGCGATCGGCAGCGAAGAGCCGATCGACTGCCGCCCGGCCGATCTGCTGAAGCCCGAACTCGAGCATCTGCGCGAGGCCATCGGCCACCTGGCCTTGAACGACCTCGATGTGCTGAGCTATGCGATGTTCCCGGAAGTCGGCAAGCAGTTTCTCGAACAAAGGTCGTCCGGCACTCTGACTCCGGAGCCGCTCGACATCGAGCCGGTTTCGGAAGGCGGTATCAAGAAGGCGCCGACCGAGTTCAATGTCGCCCTGCACGGCGAGTCCTATCACGTCAAAGTCACCGGCGCCGGCCCGAAGAACCAAATGCTGCGGCATTTTTATTTCATGGTCGACGGTGTGCCGGAAGAGATCGTCGTCGAGACGCTTGATGAAATCGTGCTCGACGGCGGCACCCAGGGCGCGGTCAAGAGCAACATCGCCAGCAAGCGCCGGCGGCCGACCGAACCGGGCGATGTCGGCGTGCGCATGCCCTGCAATGTGCTCGAAGTGCTGGTCAAGGTCGGCCAAAAGGTCGACGCCGGCCAGGCCGTGCTGGTCACCGAGGCGATGAAGATGGAGACCGAAGTGACCGCGCCGATCGCCGGCATCGTGAAGGCGGTGCATGTGGTCAAGGGCGAACCCGCCAACCCCGACGAAGTCTTGATCGAAATCACCCCACAGGAATCCGCTTGACGATGAAACCGATGCTCGCGGATGACGCCGCGCTCGACCTTGCCGCCGATCTCTTGCGCCAAGGGCGCCTGGTCGCCTTTCCGACCGAAACGGTTTACGGCCTGGGCGCCGACGCCTCGAATGCGCAGGCGGTCGGCCGCATCTTCGCGGCCAAGGGGCGCCCCGCCGATCATCCGTTGATCGTGCATATCGCAGATGCGAACTGTTTGACCGATTGGGCCGAGACCGTGCCCGAGGCGGCCTGGCTGTTGGCCGAACATTTCTGGCCCGGCCCCCTGGCGATGATCCTGAAAAAGCAGCCGCAGGTGCCGGATGCGGTGACCGGCGGCCAGCCGACCGTGGGCATTCGCGTACCGAACCATCCGGTCGCTTTGAGTCTGCTCAGAAAGTTCGGCGGCGGCATCGCCGCGCCCTCGGCGAACCGTTTCTGCCGGATCAGCCCAACCACGGCCCAGCATGTCGAGGAAGAACTCGGCGACAGCGTCGATCTGATTCTCGACGGCGGTCCCTGCGAAGTCGGCGTCGAATCGACGATCATCGATTTGAGCGGCGCCCAGCCGCGGCTGCTTCGGCCCGGCCGAATCACCCGGCAACAGATCGAAGCGCTGATCGGCGTACCCTTAGTGGTCGCGGCCAAGAGCGATGAAGCGCCCGATATTCGTGCGCCAGGCCTCTTGGCCGTGCATTACGCGCCGAGTACGGCGGCGCTGTTATGCCGGACCGATGAACTCTCGGCCACACTCGCAGAACTCGACGCGCTAGGACGGCGCGTCGGTCTGATCGCCTACCATCGCCCGATTCGTCCGCTGCATCTGGAACATATCCTGTACATGCCGGAAGCCGCACACGACTATGCGCAGGCGCTCTATGCGGCCTTACGCGAGATGGATAATCTTCAACTGGATATGATCGTGGTCGAGCAGCCGTCCGAGGGCGATGCCTGGCAGGCTGTCAACGATCGGCTGCGTAAGGCGACCGTGCCTGCATCAACTATCTTTGGCTGATTCATGCCGGTTACCGTGAAAATCGAAAAGCGAATGGTGGGAGCGACGCCTACGTCGCGATTAAAGGCTCCAGTCGCGACGTGGGCGTCGCTCCCACAGACGAGTTTCATTTGCGGGGTGAGGAAATCCCTCTCATGGCAAGTCGCAGTTGCCGAGAAGGCTGAGGTAAGAGGATAAATGCCGCACACACTTTTCAACGCAGAAGCCGGACTCGCCTTCGACCGCGCCCACATCTGGCACCCCTACACCTCGATGACCGCGCCCGACCCGGTTTACCCGGTCGTCTCGGCCAACGGCGTGATAATCAAACTCGCGGACGGCCGCGAATTGATCGACGGCATGTCGTCCTGGTGGTCGGCGATCCACGGCTACAACCATCCGGGCCTGAACGAAGCCGCGACCGAACAGCTCGGCAAGATGGCGCATGTAATGTTCGGCGGCCTGACCCATCCGCCCGCGATCGAACTGGCCGAACGCCTGCTGGCCATCTGCCCTCCGGGTCTGGACAAGGTGTTTTTCTGCGACTCCGGCTCGGTCGGCGTCGAAGTGGCCTTGAAGATGGCGCTGCAATACTGGCAGGCGCAAGGCCGAACCGAAAAGCACCGCTTCGTTGCGCTCAGCGGCGGCTATCACGGCGACACCTTCGGCGCGATGTCGGTCTGCGATCCGGTCACCGGCATGCACCATCTGTTCCAGTCGGTACTGCCGAAACACCATTTCGCGCCCCGCCCCGCTTGCCGTTTCGGCGAAACCTGGACCGGCAGCGACAGTGAAGGTCTCGAAGCCTTATTGAAGGAACACGCCGGCACCTGCGCCGCGCTGATCCTCGAACCGGTCGTGCAGGGCGCGGGCGGCATGTGGTTTTATCACCCCGAGTATCTGAAAGCCGCGCGCGAGCTTTGCGATAAATATCAGGTGCTGTTGATTGCCGATGAGATCGCGACCGGCTTCGGCCGCACAGGGAGTTTGTTCGCCTGCGAGCATGCGGGCATCGCGCCCGACATATTATGCGTCGGCAAGGCCCTGACCGGCGGCTATCTGAGTCTTGCGGCCACGTTATGCACAAGCCAGATCGCCGAAACGATCTCGAACGGCGAGGCTGGCTGTTTCATGCATGGCCCGACCTTCATGGGCAATCCGCTGGCCTGTAGCATCGCCTCGGCCAGCATCGATCTGCTGCTGTCTTCCGACTGGCAAAACCGCGTCAGCCGAATAGAGGCCGGGCTCAGCAAAGGCCTCGCCCCATGCAGAGACCTGCCGGGCGTCGCCTATGTCAGAGTGCTCGGCGCGATCGGCGTGATCGAGATGACGGCTCCCGTAAAGGTCGCGGCCGTGCAGAAATTGCTGATGGAAAGCGGCGTCTGGCTGCGCCCCTTCGGCCGCCTGATCTATACGATGCCGCCTTACATCATCGATGAAACCCAACTGGAACGCCTGACCTCGGCGATATACGCCACCATCAAGCAATTGAGAGATTAGCCGTTTATCTGGTTCCCACGCGCTGCGCTACTGCCATTAAGTTAAGGCGGTTATCTCCCTCTCCCTTCGGGAGAGGGTCGGGGTGAGGGGAATAAAATAAGGAAAAATACTTTATTTTGATCCCCTCGGCAATAGCTCCTGCATTGCTCTAACTCCTGCATCCTTGCAGTCGTCATCCTAGCCTTCTCCCGGAGGGAGAAGGGACCGGCCATCCTTAACTTAATAGCAGTGACGCGGCGCGCGGGAACGAGATGAACCCTTATCAAGATTTTTTCAAAACACGGTCAAATAGGTCAAATACCAAGATGCGTACACTCACCCAACTCCATGCCGATATCGAAGCGCGTGTACAGGCCATCCGCGGCGATCATCCCGATTGGCTATGCCGCATGGGCTGCGACGGCTGTTGCCGACGACTCGCCGAAATCCCCCGGCTCACTGCGGAGGAATGGGATTTGCTGCGGGAGGGACTTGCCGCGCTGCCCCCTGAGCAGCTTCGGGAAATCGGCCTGAACATCGCCGCGCTGGCCGAGCAGACATCGCGCCCCATTGTCTGTCCTCTCCTGGATCAGTCGGCGGGAGCCTGCCGGGTTTATGCTCACCGCCCGGTGGCTTGCCGCACTTACGGGTTCTACGTCCAGCGCGACAAGGGGCTTTACTGCAAGGACATCGAATCGCGCGTGGCCGGCGGAGACTGGGCCGAGGTGGTGTGGGGCAATCAGGACACCATCGACCGCCGTCTCAGCGGTCTGGGAGATAGCCGTGATTTAACCGAATGGTTCGTGAGCTGGAAGAAGGGCGGGGACACGCTTTGAAAGCGTGTAGCCTGGATGAAACGCAGTGAAATCCGAGATCACCGAAGCCAGCAGTTACCGGATTCGTTGCGATACATTCGGGCTACTTGGCTACATTCAGCTGAATAGCCGATTTCGACCCTAATAAGCCACGCCCCCATTTTTAATGGCCATCATCAACAGTATCCTCCAGAATACTGTAAACAACGCTAGAAATTATTACCTGTTATTTTTTTTTATAAAAATTACTGGTGTAGCAAGACATAAGCGCGCCCCTAACTAATGCAACATCATTTTGTTGATAGAGTTTACTATTCTTATCGCTCAGGGTAGGCATAAGATTTTTAGTTTCATCGGAAATATCGCTATCGCTAAAAACTTCATCAGCCACACAATTACAGTAAGAGTTAGCCTGTTCTGTAGGACGTGTAGAACTCTCCTGCTTTATACAGTTATTAATGAAAGCTGACTTAACCTTATATGTATCACTATTCTCTCCACTACATGCTGATAAATCGATACATAAAGCTGCTATAAACACTAAAATTTTCTTATTCATTTCATTCCTTATTATTGGTTATTATTATGGGGAAATTGTATTTACTTTTTAATTAAACAGGGTGGTCGATGAGTTGACCCCATGAAGATACTATCTGCAAGTGCTTTCCACAAGGAAAGCGCAATTCTTGGTCTAAACGCATTATTATATCATGCCAGATTGCGATGCAACCGGTATTGTTTTGGGGAATCCAAACCAAAATAACGGGAGTCAAAATTAGAGTTTTCTCGTAAACTGAAACGTAGGAGATTCTACATGAAAAAAATCAGGTAGGTCGGGCACGCTTTTTGTGCCCGACATTCAAAGCCTCAATATCGCGCAATACGTTTTCCTTTGCTACCATTCCATCTCCTTATCGACGACCATATGTCGAGCAACGATAAAGCTGTTGCCCGACCTACCCGGCTTGACAGGAGAGCGGGAAAACATGTACATTAGTTCGGTATATATAATCACTTGTTGGCTTAATATAATAAATTTCTAAGGAATGTTATGAATTGGAACACCCGCCCAGAATCAGGTAGCTTGTCAATGAATGTAAACGTCACGATGTTTTATTATTTAAGTGATGGCGAGCCTATTCCCTATCCAAAAGCAGGCGACAGTCTAACAATCGAATATCCATCAAATGATCGAGCGAAAGGTGTTATAAAAAACGTATCGGGTGAACAAATTGAGGTAGAAATTAACAACCGTTTATCAACATGGAAGCTAGTTGATACAAACAGCAATAATGACAAAATCACTCTTAATTATGTTGTTTGTTAACCATCAACAATATAAAAATTTGCAGCCTGGCCCAACCCTTCCATCAAGCAGGACGCCTGACGGAGTGACTTATTTTAAACGTTAAACTCCCGTAATGGAGAACAGAGTGAATCAGTTCATCGAAAAACAGCCAGGTAGGTCGGGCACGCTTTTTGTGCCCGACATTCGAAGCCTCAATATCGCGTAATACGGTTTTCCTTTGCTACCATTCCATCGTCCTTATCGACGACCATATGTCGGGCAACGATAAAGCTGTTGCCTGACCTACCCGGCGTTGACTCATAAGCTTTGCCCGGTCGCCAGCCAGTGTGCGCATTCCCGCCCCAGTTCCCGAACCGCCCGCTCTTCATATTCAGCCGATTCCTCCATGCTCAACACATCCTTCCAGCGCCCGTTCACGCCCTTATGAATGAACACCTCGGCGCCGCCGTCCCAGCAGGCGCCGCCCAACGGAACGCTATTCGCCGCGTTCTTTTTCATCCAGTCAAACGAACAGTATTCGACGATCGCATCCCAACGGGACTCGTCGATCGGAATGTCGAGGAAGCGGGCGATGCGGCGCATCTCGGCAGGCGCGTCATGCTTCAGGTTGTTGAAATGCACGAACAGACAATTGGGCAGGTGCCGGTATTGCCACCAGGTGCGCACATTTTCCCAGAACGGCCAGAACGGATGGCCGTCCCGGTCCATCCAGTCGCGCCAATAGTCGCGGATGTCGGCGGGCGGCGGCGCGATCGGCGGGCCGACCCGGCCCGGCGTATCATTGAGCAAGTCGTACCAGAGCTGATTGGCATTCGCATGGTGATTGTACATACTCCAGACCACATCCCGGCCGTCGCGCGCGATATAGATGTATTTCGCTTCGGGCGAATAAACCAGCGCATCGAGCGGAAGATGCGTCTTGATGAGTCGGCGGTGCGTCTGCGCCGCGAGCGTGGACAATTTGACTTCCTTGGCCGGTACGCGCAGGTCCAGCCAGGGCGACATCTCCGCCACCTGCAAACTCGGATCGCCGTTGAAAACCAGTTGCGCCACGATCTGCTGCATCCAGGTCGTGCCGGCTTTGGCATAGGTCGCGATGATGATGTCGTCGTCCCGAAAGGCAAAATCGTTCCAGATCGTCGAATCGAAATGATGATTATGCAGTTCTCGGATTTTGATCGGCCATGAGTGATATGCTGTCGACATGGATACTTTGGAAATTTCGGTTAAGGGAAAAATCAGGTAGCATTGAGGCGTAAATGCAAGCAACGCAGCCTGAGACAGGCCGATAACTTTACGGTTAGACTCTCCGCCTGTCAATCAACGCAATTAAAACAAATCCAGGCTAAAATTTACTGTTTGCAGAACTTTTTTAAAATCGTATCCGTCTTGCTTAATAACGCATAATTACAATAGAAGGCACACAATAGATGAGTACAGTATTGGTAACCGGCGCGAACCGGGGTTTGGGATTGGAGTTTTGCCGGCAATATGCCGCCGATGGCTGGAACGTCTTGGCCTGTTGCCGGCATCCGGAAAAGGCCGACAAATTGGCCAGCCTTGCCAATGTGCGGGTACTGCCGCTGGATGTGACCGATTTCGCCCAGATTGACCGGCTGGCGAAGGAACTGAAGGATACCCCGATCGACGTGCTGATCAACAACGCCGGCGTATTCGGCGACAGTCCGGGCCTCAGCTTCGGACAGCTCGATTATGCGGCGTGGACCCGCACCCTGCTGATCAATACGCAGGCGCCGGTCAAGATGGCCGAAGCGTTCCTGCCGCATTTGCAGCGCGGCAAACTCAAAAGGCTGGTGTCGATCAGCAGCCAAATGGCCAGCATCGCCGACAACGGCAGCGGCGGCAGCATTTTGTACCGGACCAGCAAGGCCGCGCTGAATGCGGCTATGAAGAGTCTTGCGATCGATCTAAAAGATCTCGGCATCGGCGTGTTCATCTTGCATCCGGGCTGGGTCAAGACCGACATGGGAGGGCCGAATGCGCTGATCGACGCGGAGCTCAGTGTAATGGGCATGCGACGGGTGATCGCCGAATCGACGTTGCAGCAGAGCGGCGGTTTTTTGAGGTTCGAGGGTTCGGTTTTGCCTTGGTAAATTTGTCACGATCCTGTCACGGAGCCGGCCTATACTGAAACGATTATTCATTATTGGTCTGAAAGGTGACGTTATGTTGCAGATATTGACTGACATAAAAGGTAAGTTTTCTCCGAACCCGGTCTGGCAGGATTTCGAGCAAATCAGCGACAGCTTCGATCTGGCGCTGAGTCCTGAAGTGCTCGGCTGGTTCGAGCAACAAAACGGCCATACGACTGCCCGCAACAAAAGGATTAACGGCGCCGAGCTGGACGAATACGAATTATCATTGAGCTAACCCCCCATCCACCTGCCTCATGCAGACCGGATTTGCTGCGCCCCTTCGCCGAGAAATCCGGTCTGTATTTTTTTATTGCAATTCATGCTCGGCTTTTCTCGCGGACATGACTTTTCCTCGATAGACCGCAACTTGATACAATGGAAACTCCATTGCTTTCCATCGCTGTCATGTTGCCCAACGACCCTAAAATCATCCGCATTGCGCAAACCTCGGCCGCCAAGGAACTGTCCAAGAACCAAAAGCAGTTCAACAACCTGATCAAAAGAATCGAGACGCAGAAACAGGCGCTGCTCGAATGGCAGGAAACCCTGCCGCTTTACAATCAAAAAGTATCCAGCGAATACGAGGTGCTTTGGGATGCGTACAACCAACATCGCGTCGACCTGGTTTATCTTCTCGATCGCGCGCACGGCGACAAGTCGTTCACCAAAAGCGACAAAGCCAAAATCACACACATCCTGACCGAATTGGCCGAGGAGTTGATTCTCGAACACGGCAAGGACGAGTTGAAGGAAGTGTATAACAAACACAGCGAAGACGACATCGATGCGGCGCAGGAGGAAGCCGATGCGATGGCTGGGGAACTGATGAAATCGATGATGGGCGGCATGTTCGGCATCGATATCGACGACGATATCGATGTCAGCTCCCCGGAAAAGCTGCGCGAATTCATGCAGCAAAAAATGCAGGAGGCCGAGGCCGAGCACGTCGAACAGCAACGGCAGGCCGAGGAAAAGCGCGCCGAGCGCAAAAAAACGAAGAAACAGCTCGAAAAGGAAGCCAAACAGCAGCAGGAAGCACAGAATATCAGCCAGTCGATCCGCGAAGTGTACCGCAAGCTGGCCGGAGCCCTGCATCCCGACCGCGAACCGGACGCAGAGGAACGCGAACGCAAGACCAAACTGATGCAGCGCGTCAACGCCGCCTACGAAAAAAAGAATTTATTGGAACTGCTGGAATTGCAACTCGAAGCCGAGCAGATCGATCAGGAACATCTGAACACGATCGCCGAAGACCGCCTCAAATATTTCATCAAGATACTGAAGGAACAAGCGCGCGAGCTGGAACAGGAAGTAATGGGCTATCAGATGGAATTCAATCAGCGCATGAATCGTCCGCCTCTGGCGCGGCTGAATCCGAAAACGCTAATAATGTCGCTGGAGATGGATATCCGCTCGTTGCGCAGCGACATCGGCAGGCTGAAAGACGAGATCAAGCTATTCAAGAACACGCCATCCCTGAAGGCATTTTTAAAATCCTACAAGATTCAGAGAAGTCGGCCGGCAGATGATTTCGATGATTTTATCGGCGGCTTCCTGCATCCGGATAATTTTAGATAAAACTCCCTTCATCGTTCCCACGCTCTGCGTCACTGCCATTAAGTTAAGGATTTCACCGTTCGCCCTGAGCTTGTCGAAGAAATCCGAATCGCATAAGTTAAGCCGTTCCTGCTTCGACAGGCTCAGCACGAACGGCTTAACTTAATGGCAGTGACGCTCTGCGTGGAATGCAGCCTGAACCGCTCCGCGGTTCGGGACGCGGAGCGTCCTTGAGCGGGTTCCCATGCCCTCATTCATCTTCCCGCTTGACGTCCAGCATCAGTTCGCCGGTCGCATCCTCGGACAGGATGAACAGGATCGGCCGGCAACAGACCGAACAATCCTCGTAATAACGCTGCGGACCCGACGAGGTATCGACCAGCACATCGAGCGGCTCGCCGCAATACGGGCAATCAATCACGATCTCGTCGGGTTCCAGCATGTTCACACCTTGATCAATAATTTGTCGAGCCAGGCATAAGGCAACAGCCGTTTCAGCGTGCCGAACAGATAAGTCGGAAAGGTCACATAATAACGGATTTGCGGCCGTTTCGCTTCGATCGCATGCACGACTTTTTTCGCGACCGCCTCGGCAGGCAGCGTGAAAGGCACTGCCGCGCCTTCCTTTTGCAGACGCGCTTCCATCGCCAGGTATTTGTCCCGATGCGCGCTGTGCTCGATGACGATATTTTGTTTGTATAGCGCGAACGAATTTTGCCGGAAGTGACTCAGGATAGGCCCCGGCTCGATCAGCGAAATGTGAATGCCGGTGCCGCGCAGTTCCAGGCGCAAGGTATCGGCCAGCCCTTCGAGCGCGAATTTGCTCGCATTGTAGGCGCCGCGGTAAGTCAATGCGACCAAGCCCAGGACCGAGCTGTTATAGATAATGCGGCCGTGGCCTTGCTTGCGCATCACCGGAATGATCAGGTTGGTCAATTCGTGCGTGCCGAACAGGTTGGTTTCAAACTGGAAACGCAGCACCTCGCGGCTCAAGTCCTCGACCGCGCCGGGCTGGCCGAAGGCGCCGTTGTTGAACAGCGCATCCAGCTTGCCGCCGGTCAATGCGAGCGCTTTCTCGACCGCCTGCTGGATACTGGCGCTGTCGGCCAGATCCAATTGCAACGCGGTGAAGCCTTCGGCCTGCAAGCGGGCGACATCGTCGGCCCTGCGCGCGGTCGCGATGACCGTATGGCCGCGCTCTTTCAGCACCTTTGCGGTCGTATAGCCGATGCCGGTCGAACAACCGGTGATCAAAATGGTTTTTGTTGCGTTCATCGGATTATTCGGATTTCAGTTCCTGCTCGGTGAAATAATATTTTTTTGCGCTGCTGCAATCGACCAGGAACACCAGGGCGTCATCCGTGCTCTTGCTGTTCAGTTCGGCCGCTTCGACCCTTCCGCATTGGTTGGTTGCCAGGGCTTTTTCGGCCGCGAGGCGTCTGAAGCGCTCGATGTCCGGCAGCCGCGCCGAGAAATTTTGCACCAGCGCCGGCAATTGCTCCGGATCGTAAGGCGGTATCGCAAACGCCGAGTATTTTAACGGGTTATTCTTGATCAGAAACTGATTTTTTGCGCTTTCGTCTTTTGCGGCCTGTTTCAACTTCGTCAGCTTCTCGGCCAGTTTTTGTTCCTGCTGTTGTTGTTCGGTCAATTTGGCCTGTGCTTCCTGCTCTTTCAGCTCTTGCTGTTTTCTTTCCTGATTCAGATCCTTGGTGACGCCGGTCTTGATATCGACCTGCACATTGCCTTGCCCGCCCAAACAGGCCTGCGCTTTATATACGATTTTGCCGGTTTCGTCGGTGCATTTATAAACCCCTGCCGTCGCCGAGAGCGTCGCGAGCGAACACAGGCCGCCGAATAAAATAATACTGAGTTTCATGGTGATTTTCGCCTATCCGGGAGTGAAATAGACATTGATTATAGGCGAATTCACCGGCATGAAGTATGCGCCGGATCTCTATTTTCCAGCCTTCGCGCGAACAGCATGAACAGCAGCGCGGTAGCCAGCATCAAGCCGGTAAAGAACCAGAAATAAGCGGCGCCGGACAGCTGAGCGCCGGCGTCCAAATGTTGCAGCAGAAAATTGATCGCGCTGGTGAAGAGATTGCCGAGCGACACCGACAAAAAATAAGCCGCCATCACCAGCGATTTGGCCGATTTCGGCGCCTCGGTATAGGAATATTCAAGACAGGTGATCGACACCATCACTTCGGCCGCGGTCATCAACAAATAAGCCGGCAACTGCCAGACGATATGGACTCGCAGGCCCTGATCAAGCTGCATTTGAATGACTGCCGGAATCGCAAACGCCAGCACGGCCAACAGCAGGCCCAGCGCAATCTTGGTCAACGCGGTCAACTTGATGTGGCGGTTCAGGAACGGATAAACGCGATAGGAAAAGCAGGGCGTCAGCAGCATGATCAACAGCGGATTCAAGGCCTGGATCTGCGAAGACAAGAGTTCGGCGTCGCCGATGCGCCTATCCATCTTCTCGGCCTGCAATACCCAGGACGAGCCGATTTGTTCGAACAGCGCCCAAAATACTGCGATCAGCGCATAAATGATCGCCAACTTGCCGAGTGCCGGCCAATTCAAATCCTTGACCAGCTGCTGACCTGCCGGCGGAATTTGCACGAAGCGGCGGCGCCCCGACCAAAACACCCCGGTTGCCAATAACATCAACACACCCGGCGCGGCAAATGCGGCCGACGGGCCGGCATGATCGAGCAGCCAGGGCACGATCAGCATCGCAAGGAATGCGCCGAGATTGATCGCGACATAAAACCAGCCGAAAACCCTGCCAAGCAGATGCGCATTGCCGCTGCCGAATTGATCGCCGACATGGGCGGATACGCAAGGCTTGATGCCGCCCGCGCCGATCGCGATCAAGCCGAGGCCAAGCGCCAGTCCCAAGCGGGTGTCGTCGACGGCCAGGCTCAAATGGCCGAGGCAATAAATGAGCGACAACACGATGATCGTCCGGTATTTGCCCCAAAAAAAGTCGGCTAGCAAGGCACCGAACACCGGCATCAGATAAACGGCCGCAACAAATAAATGGAAATAACCCTGCGCTTCCTGTTCGGTCATCGGGTCGCGCTGTCCCGACGCATTCATCAGATGCTGGGTCATGAAAATGACCAGAATCGCGCGCATGCCGTAGTAGCTGAAGCGTTCGGCCGCTTCGTTACCGATGATGTAGGGAATGCCTTTTGGCAAAACTATTGATGTATCTTGTTGATTTTTATAGGACGCCATGTTTTTCTTCACAATGATGCTGGCGCAGTAATCGTAACAAAATGAAAGATTTAAAATCTATTTATTACTATTAGCCTGAAAAATGGTGTGGATAAGTCAAAATAACACAGACTTATCAACAGGTTGTTTTGCAGGGTAAGCTGTCGTTAAGATGGCGGTCAACGTGTTGATGGGTTGTGGATAAGTGTGTGCATAATTTTGTCCACAGGTCTGTCCACAGCAAATACCGCTTTTTCCCACAGACTTACTCTCTATGATTGCCGACCTGAAACGGGATAGAATATTGAACCATTGCCGAAAAACGCGTTCATACGGCAAAATCTTGCTCAACGTTGTTGTCACCAAGGATTCAACGAGACGGAAAACATGTCGGAAAACCACAAGCAGAACATCGCGCAACTTGCGCTGATCAAACTCAAAAACTACATCAACAGCGAAATCATCGGCCAGGAGGTGCTGGTCGAACGGATGCTGATCGGTTTATTGGCCGACGGCCATATCCTGGTCGAAGGCGCGCCGGGTTTGGCCAAGACGCGTGCGATCAATGTCTTGAGCAAAGGCATTCAAGGCGATTTTCACCGGGTGCAATTCACGCCGGACCTGTTGCCGGCCGATCTGACCGGCACCGAAATCTACCGCCCGCAGCAAGGCACGTTTGAATTCCAGAAAGGGCCGTTGTTTCATAATCTGATTCTGGCCGACGAGATCAACCGCTCGCCGGCCAAGGTGCAGGCGGCATTGCTCGAAGCGATGGCCGAACGGCAGATCACGGTCGGCCAAGCCACCTATCCGTTGCCGGAGCTGTTCATGGTGATGGCGACGCAAAATCCGATCGAACAGGAAGGCACTTATCCCTTGCCCGAAGCGCAGCTCGACCGGTTTTTGCTGCATGTGAGGGTCGATTATCCGAATCCGAAGCATGAAAAAGACATCCTGCATCTGGCCAGAAGGGAGGCGCGTTCGGAAGTGCTGAAAAAAACCGAACGTTTCGAGTCGATCTCGCAGCAAACCCTGTTCACCGCGCGCAACGAAGTGCTCGACGTGTACATGGCCGAGGCGCTGGAAGATTATTTGCTGCAAATCATCCTGGCGACGCGGACCCCCGAGGCCTATGGCCGCGATCTGGCAGCCTGGCTGCAATACGGCGCGAGTCCCAGGGCCAGCATCGCGCTCGACCGTTGCGCCCGCGCCAAGGCCTGGCTTGATCAGCGCGATTTCGTCGGCCCCGAAGACATTCAGGACATCGCCTTCGACGTGCTGCGTCATCGTCTGATTTTGTCCTACGAAGCCGAGGCCGAAGGCATCACCGCCGATCATGTGATCAGGGAATTGATTGCCCGTATTGCCGTTCCGTAAATGCTGTTCACTAAACCTGCAGTCAATCATCACCCGTCCGTGACGCCCGACGAGCTGATCTCGGTCAGCCTGAAAACCTTGATCGACCTGGCCCGGCCCGCGGCGGGACTGACGCATCCGCGTAGCGCTATCCGTTCGATCCAGAGCGGCGGCTACCTGTCTCGCTTCAAGGGACGCGGCATGGAATTCGACGAGACGCGGCTTTATCAACCCGGCGACGATCTGCGCACGATCGACTGGCGCGTGACCGCGCGCACCGGCACGCCGCATACGAAGATTTTTCGCGAGGAGCGCGAGCGGCCGGTGTTCATTTCGGTCGACGACCGCCCGGCGATGCATTTCGCGACCCGCGGCGTATTCAAATCGGTGCTGGCCGCGAAGCTGGCGGCACTGCTGGCCTGGACCGCAGAACATCACGGGGACCGTATCGGCGGCCAGATTTTTTCCGAGCAGGACTGCCGGGAGCTGAAGCCGCAAAACGGCAAACAGGCGGTGCTGCATTTATTGCATGCGTTGATCGACCGCCCCGTTCAGAACCAGCCGGCCGCCTACGCCTTCGAACAAATCCTGGCCCGGCTGGTCAAGCATGTCCGCCCCGGCAGCCGGGTTTATATCATCAGCGATTTTCGCGGCGTCAACGAAGCGGCCGAGGTCCATCTGTCGCGGCTCTCCGAACATTGCGACGTGGCCTTGCTCTTCGTGTTCGATGCATTGGAACAAAGTCTTCCGGAAAAAGGCCGCTACCGCTTTACCGACGGCGAACGCGATGTGGTGATGGACAGCGCCGATGCGCGCCGGCTGGCCGATTACCGCCAGCGTTTCGCGGAGCGTTTAGAGCGCCTGCAAACGCTCGCCCGCAAGGAAAATCTGCAACTGATCTTGTGCGGCACTGCGGACGATCCGGTGCAGCGCCTGAAGACCCTGCTGCGAGGCCAGTAATGTCGGTCACCGATTTACCGCTGCGCGACATCCACATTCCGGAAGCGATCGGCGGGTGGCCGCCGGCGATCGGCTGGTGGGTTCTTGCAATCTTGATCCCGTTGCTGCTGGGGTTTTCAGTCTGGCTGTATAAACGGCTGACCCGGAAAACCGCGCTGAAGACCGCGCGCAAGTTGCTAAAGGCCTTGAGAAACGATACCTCGCTCGACGATCTGGCAAAAATTGCCGAACTGTCCGCCTTGCTGCGCCGCGTCGCGATCAGTACCGATAACCGCGCCGAAGTCGCGGGCTTAACCGGCCAAAACTGGCTCAGCTATCTCGATGGCGCGCTTAAGGGCGCGCCGTTCAGCGAAGGCCCCGGCCGCATCTTTCTCGACGCGCATTATCGAAAATCCGCGCCGTCCGAACCGGCGCTGCAGGACGTGTTCCAAGTCTGTGAAGACTGGCTCAAAGCGCAAAGCAAACGTAAAAAATGATTCAACTTATCTGGCCCTGGCTGATTATTCTTTTGCCGCTGCCCTGGCTGATCCGGCGTTTGCTGCCGCCGTTGCTGCCGGCCGAACAGGCGGCGCTGAAAGTGCCCTTCCTGGATGACTTTGCCGCCGGCAAGACCGATGCCGTTTCGCAGCCCCGAAAATGGCCGCTGCGTCTGGCGATGCTGGCGTGGCTGCTTTTAGTGATCGCCGGCATGCGTCCGCAATGGCTCGGCGAGCCGATCGAGCAGGGGATCAGCGGGCGCGACCTGATGCTCGCGATCGACCTGTCCGGCAGCATGGAAGAACAGGATTTCGTGATCAACAAGCAGCAGGTCGACCGCTTGACCGCGGCCAAATGGGTCGCCAGCGATTTCATCGAACGCCGGGCCGGCGACCGGATCGGCCTGATCCTGTTCGGCACCCAGGCTTATCTGCAAACGCCGCTGACCTTCGACCGCAAGACCGTCAATACCCTGCTCGATGAATCGGCGATCGGCCTGGCCGGCGACAACACCGCGATCGGCGATGCGATCGGCCTGGCAGTCAAGCGCTTGAAGAATCAGCCCGCCAACAGCCGGGTCTTGATCCTGATGACCGACGGCGCGAATACCGCCGGCGAGGTGTCGCCGTTGAAAGCGGCGGAACTGGCCGCGAATAATCAGTTGAAAATTTACACAATCGGCATCGGCGCGGACGAAATGGTCGTGCGCAGCCTGTTCGGCGCGCAGAAGGTCAATCCGTCGCGCGACCTCGACGAAAAAACCCTGCTCGACATCGCGCAAAAAACCGGCGGCCGTTATTTCCGCGCCCGCAACACCCGGGAATTGAACAATATCTATATGCTGCTGGACCAATTGGAGCCGGTCAACAAGGACAGCCAATATTTCCGTCCTCGGCAAGAACTGTTTTTCTGGCCTCTGGGCCTGGCGCTCGCCTTGGCGGCCGGGGTCTGTTTGTCACGTTTACGATGGTCATGAGTTTCAGCGAATTTCATTTTATCCGGCCCTACTGGCTGTTGGCATTGATTCCGGCGATCGCGCTTCTGGTCATGCTGCTGCGTCACAAGCTCAGCCGCGGCAACTGGGCTTCGGTTTGCGATCCGGCGCTGCTGCCCTATCTGCTCCAGGAGAAGGCGGTGCATACCAGCCGCAAGTCTCTGCTGCTCGGCGCCGTGATGGCGTTGCTGGCGATCGTCGCGCTGGCCGGCCCGACCTTTCAGCGCCTGCCCTCGCCGGTGTTCAGAAACGATTCGGCCTTGGTGATCGCGCTGGATTTGTCGCGTTCGATGGATGCGGAAGACATCAAGCCGAGCCGCCTGATCCGGGCCCGCTACAAGATCGCCGATCTGTTGCAGCGGCGCAAGGACGGCCAGACCGCGCTGCTGGTGTTTGCGGGCGATGCGTTTACGGTGACCCCTTTGACCGACGATACCGAAACGATCGCGAGCCAACTGGAGGCATTGACGACCGACATCATGCCGACTCAGGGCAGTCAGGCGGAGGCGGCGCTGAATCTGGCCGTCCAATTGCTCCGGCAGGCCGGCCTGCAGAAAGGCGAGATCATCCTGATGACCGATGGCGTCGAATCGGATGCCGCACTTGCGGCCGCGAAAAAGTTGAACGGTTATCACTTGTCGGTGCTCGGCGTCGGCACCGCCGAAGGCGCGCCGATCGCACTGCCGAACGGCGGTTTCTTGAAGGACGAACAGGGCGCGATCGTCATTCCGAAACTGGACCCCAATAAACTTGCCGAATTGGCCGGCGCGGGCGGCGGCGTCTACCAAAGCATCACGGCGGACGACAGCGACATCGAAAACGTGCTGGCCAACCTCGATACGACCGTGCCGGAGGCGCAAGGCCATACGGAAAACCCGTTGCTGATCGACCTTTGGGACGATCTCGGCCCCTGGATCGTGCTCGCGGTGTTGCCTTTGGCCGCGCTCTCGTTCCGTCGGGGTTTATTGTGCGTCGCATTTTTGACGTTGCTGCCGCTGCCTGAAAACAGCTATGCGCTGGGCTGGCAGGATTTGTGGCGGACCAAGGATCAGCAGGCCGCGGCAGCTTTTGAGCAAAAGCAGTATGAGCGTGCGGCCGAATTGTTCGAGAACCCGGACTGGAAGGCGGCCGCACAATACCGTTCGGACAAGGCGCAGACCGGAAAATTGCAAGCGCCGAAGACCGCGACCGGTTTTTATAATCAGGGCAATGTGCTCGCGAAATCGGGCCGCTTCGAGGAAGCGATCGCCGCTTACGACAAATCGCTGGCGATCGATCCCAATAATGAAGACGCCATATATAATAAAAAACTGGTCGAAGAGGCGTTGAAGCAACAACAGCAACAACAGCAACAGAAAGATCAAAAGCAAGACTCGGAAAAGGAGCAACAGCAAAAGCCGCAGGATCAGTCCGCTTCCGAGCAGAAGCCCGAACAAAAAGACGAAAAAGCCGAAGCCAAGAACGGCGATAAGGCGCAGGAAAAACCCGAAACCGGCGCCGAGAAAGCGCCGGAGAAAGCCGAAGAGCCGCCAAAACAGTCCGAAGAGCAACAGGCCAAGGACAGCGCCGCGGCAAAGGAAGACCAGAAAGAATCGGACCCGGCCAAGCAAAATGAAGCGTCTGCGCAACCGATACCGCCGTCCGACGAAACGCAACAGGCCAATGAGCAATGGTTGAACCGGATTCCAGACGATCCGGCCGGTTTGTTGAAACGCAAATTCAAATACCAGTACGGCCAGCGCCAGCAGCGCTCCGGCAACAAGGCGCAAAATTGGTAATCCCGATGACTTTAATCAGATCTATGAGAATGCTGACGATGGTTAACAAGATCAATCGAAGCGGAGCCGTCCTGTGGCTGCTGTTATGTCAGGCGGTGTTGATGCATGCGGCCCTCGCGGCCACGATCCAGGCCACTGTCGATCGCAATCCGGTCAATCTGGACGAATCGTTTCAGATCGTCTTCAGCGCCGACGAAACGCCAGACGACGAGCCTGATTTCAGCCCGCTGGAGGAGGATTTCGATGTGCTTTCGCAAAGCCACAGCAATAATGTATCCCTGATCAACGGCAAGATGAGCCGTAGCGTGCGCTGGACCTTGAATGTGATGGCCAAACATGCGGGCAATCTGGAGGTGCCGGCGATCAGTTTCGGCAAGGACACGAGCGAGCCGGCCGCCTTGCTGGTGAACGAAAAATCCGGCAACGACGATTTGAGCAATCAGGAAGACATCTTCATCGAGGTCGAGGCGGCGCCGGAAAATCCTTATATCCAGTCGCAGATTTTATACACGGTCAGAATCTATAGCCGGGTCGAAATCGCCAGGGCGTCGATCGACGAGCCGGAGCAGGCCGATGCGGTGATCGAGAAGCTCGGCGACGACAAGAATTTCCAGACCCAGGTGAAGGGCGAGAACTATATGGTCACCGAACGCCGCTATGCGATTTTTCCGCAAAAAAGCGGCATGATCACGCTCGCCCCGCTGGTGCTGACCGCGGAAGTGCTCACGAACTCGCGCTCGGGCTTCAACGGCTTTTTCGGTTCGAACGTGACCCGCACCCAGCGTGCTTCCTCGAAGGCGATCAGCCTGACGGTCAAGCCGGCGCCGGCATCGTTTACCGGCAAGCACTGGCTGGCGGCCGAACACCTGGAGCTGAAGGAAGAATGGTCCGGCGATTTGAAGAACATCAAAGCCGGCGAGCCGGTGACCCGCACGCTGACCGTACTGGCCAAGGGCAGCACGGTCGGGCAATTGCCGGAACTGCACAAGGCGGCCTCGGAAGAGTCGGTCAAATTCTATCCGGATCAGCCGGTCCTGCAGGAGCAAAAAAACGTCGACGGCCTGTTGGCGAAGCGCCAGGAAAAAATCGCGTTGATCCCGGCTAAGGCGGGTTCATTCAAACTGCCGGCGATCGAAATTCCGTGGTTCAATACGCGGACTCAGCAAATGGAGATCGCGAAGATTCCCGAAACCACGATTGCCGTGGCGTCTTCAGGTCCTGCACCGGCTACAGAGCTCGCCAAACCTCTGGCGGTGAATCCGGAGGCCAAACTTCAGCCTTTGGTGATCGAGAGCCAGACCAGCGCGAGGCAAAATATCTGGATCTGGGTTTCTGCGGCCCTGGCGGCGGGCTGGCTGGCGACGGGGGTGTTTTTCCTGAGACGGCGGCCCCGGCGCGAAGCGGATAAGAATGAAACGCAAGAGGTTAAGTCCTCGGGCGAATACCGGCAACACCTCAAACAAGCCTGCGCGGACAATGATCCTTTGGCCGCGAAGAACGCCTTGCTGGACTGGGGGCGGGAGCAATTTAACGCGCACAGCCTGGGTGGAATCGCCAAGTGCTGCGATGCCCGGCTTCGGGATGAGATTCTGGCTTTGAACAAGGCGCTGTACTGCAAGGATGCGCAGCCGTGGCAAGGCAAGAAATTGTATCAGGCCTTTACCGAAAACAAGGCGCGGGAACAGTGGACGGCGGCCAAGGATGAGGCGCTGGAGCCGTTATTCCGCTTATAAAGGGCGCGCCTTCAAATATTCGAGCGCCATGAACAGCGCCGCGATCGAGCGTGCCTCGGTGCATTCGCCGGTCGCGATCAGCGCGTTGATCTCGGAGAGCTTCCAGGGCACCACTTCCAGTTCCTCGGGTTCGTCGCCGGCCAATTTTTCCGCGTACAGATCCTCGGCCAGGATGATCTCGGTCATGTGTTCGAGATAGGACGGCGCGAGCGAAAACGAACTCAGATGATGCAGCTTGTTCGCGCCGTAGCCGACTTCTTCCTTCAGCTCCCGGTTCGCGGCTTCCAGAAACGTCTCGCCCGGATCGGTCTTGCCTTTCGGCAGGCCCAGTTCGTAGCGATGCACGCCGGCCGAATATTCCCTGATCAGCAGCACGGTGTCGTCATCGAGCATCGGTATGATCAGCACCGCGCCGCCGGGCCTGCCGCGGGTCAGCCGCTCGAAACTGCGCTGCACGCCGTTGCTGAATTGGATATCGAGCGCTTCGATATGAAACAAACGGCTTTTGGCGACGGTGGTTTTGTTCAGGATGATCGGTTTGTCGGCCACGGTGTTATGATGTTCAGGATGAGTTTTGAATAGACCGCACTATTATGATCGATTGGAACAAAATTGACACCGTTTTGCTCGATATGGACGGCACCTTGCTGGATTTGAACTTCGACAATCATTTCTGGAAGGAATTCGTGCCGCTGAACTATGCCCGGAAAAAAGGCCTGACGCCGGCCCAGGCCAAGGAAGAACTGATACCGCTGTTCAAAAGCATGGAAGGCAGGCTCGAATGGTATTGTCTGGACTACTGGAGCCAGGCGCTGGAACTGGACATCGTCGGTTTGAAAGCCGAGATCGCCGGCCTGATCAGCGTGTTGCCGCATGTGGTCGAGTTTCTCGAAGCGGTCAAGCGCACGCCCCGGAAGGTGCTGCTGGTCACCAACGCGCATCCGGACAGTCTCGGGCTCAAAATGGAAAAGACCTGCCTGCATCCCTTCTTCGACGAAATCATCAGTTCGCATGCCTCCGGCAAACCGAAGGAGCATGCCGAGTTCTGGCATTGGCTGCATCAGCGCCAGCCCTTCGATAAAAGCCGGACGCTGTTGATCGACGACAGCCTGGCCGTGTTGAATTCGGCCAAGGCATTCGGCATCGAAAATCTGCTGTCGGTCAGCCGGCCGGATTCAGCGCAGCCGAAAAAGGTGATTCTCGCTTATCGGGCTATTGAGGATTTTCGGGAGTTGATGGCCGGGCTCTAGGCGGCCGGCTATTGCCGCTTTTCGGGCGGCGCTGCGGCCTGTCGTCGCGTGGCGGACGCGGCCGCCTTTCCGGCCGGATCAGGTCCTGAGCCAACAGGTCTTGCGTGACCGGCTGCACCGGCACTTTTTCGCCGATGTAGGACTCGATGTCCGGCATCGAATACGCATATTCCTCGCAGATGAAACTGATTGCCTCGCCCGAGGCGCCGAAGCGCGCGGTACGGCCGATCCGGTGCACATAGTCTTCGACATCCTGCGGCAGGTCGTAATTGATTACATGCGAGACGTCCGCGATATGCAGCCCGCGCGCCGCGACATCGGTCGCGATCAACAGGTTGATGGTGTTTTCCTGGAAATCGTTCAACAGCCGCTGGCGCTTTTCCTGCGGTACGTCGCCGCTTAAGGCAGCAGTCTTGAAGCCGTTCGCGGTCAGCGTGTCGTCCAGCAGTTCCGCGCAGCGTTTGGTGTTCACGAAGATGATGCTGCGCTGCGGTTGGTATTGTTTCAGGATGCCGATCAACAGCGGAATTTTTTGCTCGTTAGAAGGGCAGAACGCGGTCTGCTTGATCGATTTGGAGGTGACCGTTTCGGTCTCGATCTTGATCAGCACCGGATTGTTCATGTGCTCGTAAGCCAGCTCGGTCACCTTGTAGGACAAGGTCGCCGAAAACAGCATGTTCAGGCGCTGGTCGTGCGGCGGCATGCGCCGGAGCAGATAACGGATGTCCTTGATGAAACCGAGGTCGAACATCCGGTCGGCTTCGTCGAGTACGCTGACCTGTACATGATCGAGGCTGAACGCCTGCTGTTTGTAGAAATCGATGATGCGTCCGGGGGTGCCGATGATCACGTCGACATTCGTTTTGAGCTTGTCGAGTTGCTTTTGATAATCGACGCCGCCGTAGATCAGCGCGAATTTCAGGTGCAGATGTTTGCTTAAGAGCAGCGCATCCTTGTGAATCTGGATCGCGAGCTCGCGAGTCGGGGCCAGAATCAACGCGCGCGGATTCTTGATCGGCTCGTTTGCGGCTTCCTTGCTTTCATTGTCATTCAACAGGCGCTGGAAGGTCGCGAGCAAAAACGTCGCGGTCTTGCCGGTGCCGGTCTGCGCCTGGCCCGCAATGTCGCGGTCCCTGAGCAGGAGCGGCAGCGACCTATCCTGAATCGGCGTGCAGAATTCAAAGCCCGCGGTATTCAGGCTGTGCAGGATCGAATCGGATAATTCGAGGTTGGAAAATCGGGTTTCGGTCAAATGTGTCTTACTCATAGCCTATAGGATAACGTAAAAATCGAATCGGCTGAACCCGGAACTAGAAATTGATTGACTCTAGCCGCCTTCCCCCCTATAGTTAAAATTTTTAATTGTTGGAGAAATAGCGTGAGCGACTCAGTCCTTCATGTAAGCGATAGCGAATTTAACGAAAAGGTTATCAAAGCTAAAGGGCCTGTATTGGTGGATTACTGGGCTGAATGGTGCGGGCCTTGTAAGATGATTGCGCCGGTTCTGGATGAAATTGCGGTAGACTTCGCGGGCAAATTGACCGTAGTCAAGATCAATATCGACGAAAATCCAAAAACGCCGCAACACTATGGCGTACGCGGTATTCCAACCCTGATGCTGTTCAAAGACGGCGAAGTCGAGGCGACCAAGGTCGGCGCCCTGACCAAATCCCAGCTCGCTGATTTCCTGAACAGCAATATTTAACGCGGTCCCCTGATTCGCCCCGTCTTCCTACTGGACGGGATCGCTTTATTGAGTTATACTTATGGAGTGCGCTGATTCCAGCGCGCTTCAGCCTATCATCCGATAATCTGCGTCCCTGAATTCTAATCCTATATAAGCACTGCGGTGGTGAGCCTCGGTCGCTTAGCTTCGAGTCATCCTTTATATGAATCTTACCGAGTTAAAACTAAAACAAATCAGTGAAGTCATCGAAATCGCCGAGTCGCTTGGACTTGAAAATGTCGCCAGATCACGCAAGCAGGACCTGATTTTTGCGATCCTGAAAAAACAGGCCAAGGCCGGAGACGATATTTACGGTGACGGCGTTCTCGAAATTTTGCAGGACGGTTTTGGTTTTTTACGCACCCCCGGTTGTTCATACCTGGCCGGCCCCGATGACATTTATGTCTCGCCAAGCCAGATTCGACGCTTCTCGTTAAAGACCGGCGACACGATCAGCGGCAAGATTCGGCCGCCGAAAGACAATGAACGTTACTTCGCGATGCTCAAGGTCGAAGAGATCAACTTCGAGCCGCCCGAAAATACCAAGAATAAAATCCACTTCTCCAACCTGACGCCGCTGTTCGCCAAAGAACGCTTCACGCTCGAACAAGGCAACGGCACCACCGAAGACCTCACCGGCCGGATTATCGACCTGGTCGCCCCGATCGGCAAGGGCCAGCGCGGCCTGATCGTATCGCCGCCGAAAGCCGGTAAAACGATGATCCTGCAAAGCCTGGCGCAGGCGATCGCGGAGAGGAATCCCGAATGTTACCTGATCGTGCTGCTGATCGACGAACGTCCGGAGGAAGTGACCGAAATGGAACGCTGCGTGCGCGGCGAGGTGATTTCGAGCACCTTCGACGAGCCGCCGACCCGCCATGTGCAGGTCGCCGAAATGGTGATCGAAAAGGCACGGCGTTTGGTCGAGCACAAGCACGATGTTGTTATCCTGTTAGACTCTATCACCCGTCTGGCCCGCGCCTATAACACGGTGGTGCCGTCTTCCGGCAAAATCCTGACCGGCGGCGTCGACGCGAATGCGCTCGAAAAGCCGAAGCGCTTTTTCGGCGCGGCGCGCAATATCGAGGAAGGCGGCAGCTTGACGATCATCGCGACCGCGCTGATCGACACCGGCTCGCGGATGGACGAGGTGATCTACGAAGAATTCAAAGGCACCGGCAACATGGAGTTGCATCTCGACCGCAAGATCGCCGAAAAACGGATTTACCCTGCGATCAACATCAACCGCTCCGGCACCCGCCGCGAAGAATATCTGGTCGATCCTGACACGCTGCAAAAAACCTGGATCTTGCGCAAAATCCTGCAACCGATGGACGAAACCGCGGCATCCGAATTCCTGATCGGCAAACTGAAAGATTTCAAGACCAACGCCGCATTCTTCGAATCGATGAAGCGTTAAGCAACCTCTTTCCCTGCCTTCTCCAACGCAGTTATGACCGATCTTCATGTATTACTGGACGCCCTGATTCTGGGCGTCGTCGAAGGCTTGACCGAATTTTTGCCAGTGTCTTCGACCGGGCACTTGATTCTGGTCGGCCAGCTTTTGGGATTCAACGACGAAAAAGGCAAGGTCTTTGAAATCGCGATCCAGTTTGCGGCGATTCTGGCGGTGGTCTGGGAATACCGCCAAAGGCTTTGGCACACGCTGGTCAGCATCAAGTCCGAAACGGTATCGCAGCGTCTCGCCATCAACATGATCGTGGCGTTTTTACCGGCCGCGATTCTCGGCTTTTTGTTCCTGAAACAGATCAAGGCCTATCTGTTCAATCCGACCGTGGTCGCCTCGGCCTTCATCATCGGCGGTTTCCTGATTCTCTGGGCCGAACGCCGCGAGCATCGGGTGCACGCCGAGACGATCGATGACATGACCTGGCGCGACGCATTGAAAGTCGGCTTCGCACAAGCGGTCGCGATGATTCCCGGCACTTCGCGTTCCGGCGCCACGATCATCGGCGGCCTGTTTTTCGGACTGTCCCGTCGCGCGGCGACCGAGTTTTCGTTTTTCCTGGCCATTCCGACCATGTTCGCGGCGACCTTCTACGATGTCTACAAGCACCGCGACTTGTTCAGCGCCAGCGACCTCGATTTGTTCGCGGTCGGCGGCGTGGTGTCATTCATCAGTGCCTTTCTGGCGGTGCGCGGTTTGTTGCGCTTTATCAGCCGGCATGATTTTTCGGTGTTCGCCTATTACCGTATCGCCTTCGGCATCTTGGTGCTGCTGTCGGCGCAGATGGGCTGGGTGGATTGGAGCAACGGTTAGCCCTAAACGGCTGCCGCGATAGCTGAACACTCTCCGCAGGAGGCTTTGCCAAGCATTCGTTCGAGAACGCTTGGCGAAGCCTCCTGCTTCGGATGCTTCGCCTTACGGCGATATTGGCTCTTGTCGTCAAAGACCTTCGCCTTGTTAAACCGGTGCGCATGCTTCGCGACCGGATTCAAACGTTGAACGATTTCTATTTCGTTCAAATTTCTACGTTTTTTCATCGTTTACCTCTTATAATAGTGGAATGTCCGCCCTGCTTGACAGGACAGAGTACTATAACAGCCCGTGTGATTAGAAAACAGTCGTGAAATTCAAAAAAGATTTTGATGTGATCGTGGTCGGCGGCGGCCATGCCGGTACCGAAGCCGCGTTGGCGGCGGCCCGTTCTGGCGTGAAGACGCTGCTGTTGACGCAGAATATCGAAACGCTCGGCCAGATGAGCTGCAACCCGGCGGTCGGCGGCATCGGCAAGGGCCATTTGGTCAAGGAAATCGATGCCTTGGGCGGCTGCATGGCGCGGGCGATCGATCTCGGCGGCATCCAGTTTCGGATTCTGAACGCAAGCAAGGGCCCTGCGGTCCGGGCCACGCGCGCGCAGGCCGACCGCAAGCTCTATAAGCAGGCGGTGCGCTACATGCTCGAAAATCAGCCGAACCTGGCGCTGTTCCAGCAAACCGTTGCGGATCTGATCGTAAACGGCGATCAGGTCGTCGGCGTGAAGACCGAAATGGGCCTTAGCTTCATGGCGCGCGCGGTCGTGTTGACGGCCGGCACGTTTTTGGGCGGCAAGATTCATATCGGCCTCGAAAACTACAGCGGCGGTCGCGCCGGCGATGCGGCGTCGATCGCACTGGCGCAGCGCCTGCGCGAATTGCCGTTCCGGGTCGATCGCCTGAAAACCGGCACGCCGCCGCGCATCGACGGCCGCACGATAGCTTTCGACAAGCTCGAAGAACAGCACGGCGACGATCCGGTGCCGGTGTTTTCTTTCCTCGGCAAGCGCGAACAGCATCCGCGGCAGATTCCGTGCTATGTCACGCGCACGAATACCAGAACGCACGACATCATCCGTTCGGGACTCGACCGTTCGCCGTTGTATTCGGGCATCATCGAAGGTATCGGCCCGCGCTACTGCCCGTCGATCGAGGACAAGATCGTACGCTTCGCGGACCGCGACACGCATCAGATTTTTGTCGAGCCGGAAGGCCTCGATACGCACGAGATTTATCCGAACGGCATCTCGACCAGTCTGCCTTTCGATGTGCAGTATGAGTTCGTGCGTTCGATGCTCGGCTTCGAAAATGCCGAAATCGTGCGTCCCGGCTATGCGATCGAATACGATTTCTTCGATCCGCGCGACCTGAAAACCTCGCTCGAAACCAAGCATATGAACGGCCTGTTCTTTGCCGGCCAGATCAACGGTACGACCGGCTACGAAGAAGCGGCCGCGCAAGGCCTGATCGCGGGTCTGAATGCGGCGCGCCTGGTGCAGGATCTGGAAAGCTGGTGCCCGCGCCGCGACGAGGCATACATCGGCGTGATGATCGACGACCTGATTACGCGCGGCACCCAGGAGCCGTACCGGATGTTCACCAGCCGCGCCGAATACCGCCTGCAACTCCGCGAGGACAATGCCGATCTCAGGCTGACTCCGCAAGGCCGCGCCCTGGGCCTGGTCGATGACGAGCGCTGGCGCGCGTTTGAAGAAAAGCAACGGGCGATCGGCGAATTGCAGGAAGGCCTGAAAAAACAATGGATACGTCCTGACACGGCAGAGGCGGAGGCCGCCGCGGCATACTGGGGCAAGCCGATCCAGAAAGAAGTGAATCTGCTCGACATGCTGCGCCGGCCGGAAGTCGATGCCGCGCGTCTGTTGTCGTTTTACGATCAGGGCGCGGAGGTTGCGGAACAGGTCGGCGAACAGGTCGAAATTCAGACCAAATATGCAGGCTATATCGTTCGCCAGCAGACTGAAATCGACCGCGCGCAGCGCTATGATCATCTGCGTTTGCCGGAAGCGCTCGATTACACCGGCGTGCCGGGGCTGTCGAATGAGGTCAGCGAAAAACTGCGCAAACAGCGGCCGGAAACCCTGGGCCAGGCTTCGCGGATTCCGGGCATTACGCCGGCGGCGATCTCGCTGCTCTTGGTCTATCTGAAAAAGAAAAGCGCCTGATGGAGTCTTGTGCTGTTATTCTGGAAAGCGGTCTTGATGCGCTGAATATCGCCTGGACCGAGGAGCAAATCGGCCGCCTGCTCGCGTTTCTGAGGCTGATTGAAAAATGGAACAAGGCTTATAACCTGACCGCGATCCGCGAGCGCGAGGACATGGTCAGGCTGCATCTTCTGGATAGCCTCGCCGTGCTGCCCCATATCAAAGGTCCGCGCGTGATCGACATCGGCACCGGCGCCGGTCTGCCGGGTATCCCGCTGGCGATTTTTTTGCCCGAAATACAATTTACCCTGCTCGACAGCAATGCGAAAAAAACCCGCTTCGTGCAGCAGGCGGTGTTGGAATTGAAACTGAACAATGTCGAAGTGCGTCATAGCCGGGTGGAAGCCTTTCAGCCCGAGCAAAAATTCGATACGGTGATTACCCGCGCCTTCGCGGCGTTGCCGGCGATCATCGAGACGACCGCGCATTTACTCGGCGGGCGAGGCGTGTTGCTGGCGATGAAAGGACAAAATCCACGCGATGAATTGGCGGAAGTTAAGGTAAAATCGTCGGTTATTGCGCTCAAAACGCCTGGCGTCGAGGCGGAGCGTTGCGTGGTGATCATTCAAAAAGATGCGATTTCTGTAGGATAAAGTGTGACAAAAGTTATTGCGGTAACGAATCAAAAAGGCGGAGTCGGCAAAACGACGACCAGCGTCAACCTGACGGCGTCATTGGCGGCGGCCAAGCGCCGCGTTCTGCTCGTGGATCTCGATCCGCAAGGCAACGCGGCGATGGGCTGCGGCGTCGACAAAGAGAAAGTCCCCTATTCCAGCTATCACTTGCTGCTGGAAGAAGTGCCGGCCGAACAGACCGTGATCAAACTGCCGGAACTCGGCTTCTCGGTGATCGCGGGCAACGGCGATCTGACCGCCGCCGAAGTCGCGCTGATGGACGCCGAACGCCGGGAACGGCGGCTGGCCGAGGTGTTGATGCCGATCAAGGCGCAGTACGACTATATCCTGATCGACTGTCCGCCGTCCTTGAACATGCTGACTCTGAACGCGCTGGTCGCGGCCGATAGCGTGCTGATTCCGATGCAATGCGAATATTACGCGTTGGAAGGCTTGTCGGCACTGATGAGCACGGTCAAAAGCATCCAGGACACGGTCAATCCCGCATTGCATCTGGAAGGCATTTTGCGGACCATGTTTGACGACCGCAGCCGCCTGACCAAGGACGTCTCCGAACAATTGGTCGAATATTTCGGCGACAAGGTATTTAGAACCTGCGTGCCGAGAAATATCAGGCTTGCCGAAGCGCCGAGTCACGGTTTGCCGGTGTTGAGCTACGACAGATCTTCGCGCGGCGCCTTGGCGTATCTCGCGCTGGCCGGCGAAATGTTGAGAAAAGAGAAAAAGTAACGCATGTCGATCAAAAAACGTGGATTAAGTCGCGGCCTCGACGCGTTGCTCGGCGATGTTTCAATCACCCAAACGGAAGCAACGCCGACGTCTCCTGCGCACGCCTTGCATACCTTGCCGATCGAGTTTCTGCAGCGCGGCAAATACCAACCGCGGAGGGACATCAATCCGGAAAAATTGCAGGAACTGGCCGATTCGATCAAGGCGCAGGGCGTGATCCAGCCGGTCGTGGTGCGCCGACTCGACAGTGAAAAGTACGAGATCGTCGCCGGCGAGCGGCGCTGGCGCGCGGCGCAACTGGCCGGCTTGCATGAAGTGCCGGTCGTGGTCAAAGACATCGACGACCGCACCGCGATGGCGGTTGCGTTGATCGAAAACATCCAGCGCGAGGATTTGAACCCGCTCGAAGAAGCGGAAGCCCTGGCGCGCCTGCTCGACGAATTCGACATGACGCATCAGCAGATCGCGGATGCGGTCGGCAAATCGCGGACGACCGTGACCAATCTGTTGCGCTTGCTGGATTTGCATCCGGAAGTCAAAAAACTGTTGCTGAACAAACACATCGAAATGGGCCATGCGCGTGCCCTGCTCGGTTTGGACGGACAGAAACAAGTTACGGCCGCGCATAAAATCGACAAGGAAGGCTTGACGGTCAGAGCCGCCGAAAAGCTGGTCAGAGAACTCCAGTCTCCTACCGAGAAGCCGGAAAAAGACAGGGTCATCGACAAGGATACGCTGCGCCTGCAGGAGGACCTGACTTCGCGTTTGGGCGCCAAGGTCTCGATCGATCATAAAAAAAACGGCGCAGGTAAGCTGATCATCGCCTACTCCAGTCTGGAAGAGCTCGATGGGATCATCGGGCAGATCAAGTAATCCATTCACGATACCCTTCGCAGACTTCGGTTTGCGAGGGTTTCTATATCCAATCAATCTTTTAAATAATTAATGATTGCTGCGCCGCACACCCTCCTAACGCTTAAGTTAATCAAAATATTTTAAAATGCGAAGTTGTGCTATATTTATTTGATGAAATATGGCTACTCACTTTCATTGCGTTACCCACCCATCTTCCGTAGCGCCTCATCGGAGGTTGCGCCAGTTTCGGCGTGAAAATTATTTCGATGATGATAAGGCTTGCTAAGCACAATGAGCCGGGCTATTGCATTGCAATCTTCACCGCCGCTTTCCAGGCTCATTCAACAGTGCCTCACCGTGTGCCTGCGTCTCTTCCGGTAAATCCGCTGCATGTAGGTTTACTGAACGTATTCCAGTCTATCCATTTCTGCCGGACCTCTTAATGCAGCAGCCGAACCATTGGCGGTGTCTTCGTAGCGCCTTCATGTTCCGCATTACCGCAAAATCGTGGCCGATAGGCTTACGGATTTTATTTCGCGTGCAGAAAATTTTACTCTTCGCCATGACCATTTCACTGGCGAGTCTGACGGCTCAGGCGGATGATGCAAAAGTCAGACTTTTAGATTCGAGCGGCAATACCAAGCAGCTTCCAGTCGAAACCGTGCGCGAAATTTTCTTTATGCGCCTGAGTTCCTGGCCCGATGGGTCCCCGATCCGTGTGTTCGTGCTTCCTGACGATCATCCTTTGCATATTCGCTTTGCGAAAGAAATTTTGGGCGTTTATCCGTTTCAATTGCGTTCGGCCTGGGACCGACTGGTATTTTCAGGCACCGGCGTATCGCCGACCCTGGTGGAATCGGTAGAGGAAATGCGCTCGCGCATCGAATCGACGCCGGGCGCCATTGGCTATACTGATAAACAATAAGGAGATCATCGATGAGATCAATTAACCTTAAGCCTCGTTTCGGTAAAGCCGCTTCGATGATCTTTTGCTCCGCATTGGTTTTGCTGTCACCTATGAAGGCGTCGGCAAAAGAATTTTTCGACGGCAATGTAAAGGTATATGGCTTTGCCAGCCAGGGTGCGACTTATACCGATCATCATCAGGTATTTGGAACGAGCCGCGACGTAAGTCTGGATTTCAGGGAAATGGGCCTGATTACTTCGGTGAAGCTGCTGCCGAATTTGCTGATTTCCGCGCAGGGTTTATACCGCGATACCGGCGCTTCCGACACGCAAGGCACCCGGCTCGATTTTGCCCAGGCCGATTATAGCGTTCCGCTGTTCGATTCTTCCTTGGTGCTCGGCGCTCGCGGCGGCCGTGTCAAGATTCCGTTCGGTTTATACAACGATACGCGCGATGTCGTGTGGACGCGTCCGTCGGTATTGTTGCCGCAATCGATTTATTTCGATACGCTGGCCCTTAGGCAGGCGATGATCGCGGCTGACGGGGGCATGCTCTATGGCCGTTATACCCATGGTGAGCACCGCTTCGGCTGGGAGTTTATGGCTGCCGAACCGCAGGACAGCACGGGCGGGGCGACGGGTTTCCTGACGGGCATTCCTCATGTGCCGGGGCTTCCGAAGTCGGAAGGCAGCTTGGGTGGGCGCCCTATGCTGCTGGGCCGGGCTTTTTATGAATGGATGGGCGGGCGAGGAAAGCTGATGTTTTCTATCGTCGACCTGGATCGGGATTTTAGCGCATCCCCCGGGCTGTCTGCATTTTATCAAAACGGCAATACCAAGGTCACCTATCCTTTGTTTTCGGCGCAGTACAACGCCGAAAAATGGTCGCTGACCGCCGAATATGGCTGGATCAGCAGTGATCGCAGCGGCTATTCGACCGCAAACACCGCATTTATACAAGGCCTGCCGACCTGGAAGAATAATACTTCCGAGAACTTCTATGTGCAGGGCGAATACCGCTTTACGCCGGAATTCTGGGCGGTGCTGCGCTATGATGTGTTGCATCTCAACCGTGACGACCGGGGTGGCAGGGAAATGTCCAGATTGTCCGGAGGATTGGCGCCGGCGCATCGTTTTTATGCGCGGGACCTGACTGCCGGCGTGCGTTGGTCATTCGCCCGCAATTTTTTATTGGCGTCTGATTACCATTATGTGAATGGGACAGCCTGGCTGAATGAGTCCGAAAACCCGAATCTTTCCAGTCCTGAAGCGTCATCGCATTTTAGTATGGTGACCACGATGCTGTCTTTTCGCTTTTGAGGCGTTGAATGCCTGGTAAATCCCATAAACTCAGCCGTAAGCCTCGCTTCGCCAGCTTGCATCGCAAGTGGCTGGCGTCGCTGAGTTTATTGCTGCTTTCCCTGGGCGCGGCGTTTGGTGCGCTGAATTACTGGTACCTCGAGGTACAGGTAAAAACTCAGAATGCACAGAGTCAGGCGGCCTGGAGCGCGGAGTTCAAAGGCCTTATCAGCCATTCGGTGGATCGACTGCAACGGCTAAGCATCGTGATCGCTTCGCTCGGCAATCTGTCCGACCGCCTGAAAGAACCCGGGGGGGTGATCAATTCTGACGAACTGGAGCGGCAGTTTTCCAGCGTGCGTTATGAGCTGGATGTCGAAAGAATCATCATTTTTGATAAACAAGGCGAGATCCGCTGGAATTGGTCGCCGGACAGCAGTAGCTTCCTGTCGATGCAGTCGATGATGGCGGCGCTCGAGCACGCGAAAAACAATGAGCAGCCGGAGGCCGCTCTGGATTGTCAGGCGCAGTGCGGACTGAACACGGTGATGCCCTTGTTGGCGGACGGTGAACATGTCGGTTTTATTGGCATGAGTCAAAGAATCACCGATCTGGTCGTTGAGTTTTCCACGGCAACCGGCGTGGATATCGGCATTTTGGTGCCGACAAGCACTGAAAAAACGGATCAGGCTTTTTCGGGCTGGGGCTTGTACACGGCTGCCTTGACCCATGCCGTGGCGCTAAAGCCCTTCATTGCGAATCTGTCCGAACGTTTTGCGTCGCCGGAGGATATTCCTGCCGCGGTCTGGTTGCCCTGGCATAACAGCTTCTATGTATTCAATGCCGTTCCGCTTAAGCACATGATTGCCAGCGCTAACGGCTATTTGGTATTCATTTCCGATGTCACCGAGGCCACTTCGGCGTTGAAACAGGCCAATCGCAACAGCATGTTGTTGATGTTGGGATCCTTGTTATGCGCGGAAATCTTTTTGTTCCTGCTGCTGCGCAAGCCGTTGCGGCGTTTGAGCCACTTGGCAACAACCTTGCCGTTGGTGGCGCAGGGCGGTTACCAGGAGGCTTATCAGGCATTCGATTTGCATGGCCGTCTCTCCGGTCAACGCGATGAGATCGATATCCTTTATGAGACGTCGATCGATTTGACCCATCAAATCGAGGAAAGCCAGCTGGCCTTGGCTGCCGATAGGGATTTCATCCGGGGTATTCTGGACAGCGTGCAGGTGATGATCGTAACGCAAACGCGCGACGGCCGGCTGCATACGGTCAACCGGTATATGTCGCAAATGCTGGGCCGCTCCCCCGAACAACTCAGGAAAAATGCATTTGTCGATCTGCTCGAAGACGATGACGGCAAGGAGCAATACCTGGACAACCGGATCAATCTCTTCTCGTCTTCCCTGCATCGTCTCGAACACGAAGGCTCGATCATCGACGCTAACGGCGAAATGCGTCATATCATCTGGATTCACACTTTTCTGGGTTCCACGCATCAGGACGATGCGGTGGTCCTGTCAGTCGGCATGGATGCGACCGATCGGATCGTGGCCGAAAATCGCAGCCGTTGGCTTGCCCACCATGATCCTTTGACGGGGCTAGCGAATCGGCTGCGCTTTCATGAGGAACTCGAAAGAAGCTTTGCCGATGCGGTGCGTAGCGGCAACTCCAGCGCGCTGCTCCTGCTCGATCTGGATTATTTCAAGACGATCAACGATACCAGCGGTCATGCGGCCGGCGATGCATTGCTGGTCATTCTGGCGAATGAGCTGCGCGCGCGTGCGCGCAAGTCGGATCTGATCGCCCGGCTGGGCGGCGATGAGTTTGCGGTGCTGATGCCTACGACAGGGCGCCTCGGCGCCGAAGCCTTTGCGACCTCCCTGAATGAGCGCTTGGCGGAACGCAAGTTTCAGTTCGGTAGCAAAGACTATAGGATCTCGGCGAGCATCGGCATCGCCTTGTTGCCGCAGCATGGCATGAATGTCGAGGAGTTGATGGCAAACGTCGATATGGCGATGTATTCGGCGAAAAAAAGCGGTAAAGGGCGTTGGTGTTTGTACACGCAGAATTTGGAATGCCTATCGAGTCAGCCTGTTCGAGAGGATTCGCTGGCACGGTGACATTGTCCCGAGTACAGTTTTACATTCAGAAATCAAGGATTGTTTATTTTATGATAGAGAAAATTGGCTTTATCGCGCAGAGTGATGGGTTTGAGGCAGGAGGGGCGTACGCAGGGATCAACAAGCTATCCGAATTAAGCGTCGATAGTCTTTGCCGAACTAGCAATCCTATTTTTTCCTTTAACCCTGGACGCCGCTGATATGATCAACTACCCCAAACTCGATTGCCCGTTCCCTTCTGCGATCAATCAACATGCCGAGGCGGTCAATAACCATACATTGAATTGGGTAAAAAAATTTGATCTGGTTCTGGATGAAGACAATTTCCAGCGCTTACAAAAATCCAAATTCGGGCGGCTGGCGGCTCGTGCTTATCCGAATGCGCCGCTGGAGGAGCTCAAAATTGTTTCGGACTGGAATACCTGGCTGTTTATCCGCGACGACCAATGCGACGAATCCGGCTTGGGCAAGGATCCGATCAGGCTTTCCGGCGTGCATGCCGAGCTGCTTGAAATTCTGCTCGGGCGCGCGCCTGAGCAGTACGACTCGGCGCTGGGGCATGCCCTGTATGACATCCGCAGCCGTCTGCTCAGAAAAGCGAGTTCCGCCTGGATGAGTCGATTCGTTTATAGCGTGATCGAATATTTTGAATCGTCGGTATGGGAGGCGATCAATCGCGCGGATCAAAAAATTCCCGATACCGAAACTTATATTTTGATGCGTCCCTATACGGGCGGCTTATACACCGATATTGAATTGATCGATATTACGGAAGACATTTATTTGCCGTTGCATGTGCGTAAAAATGAGGTGATCCAGCGTTTGTCGCTGATGGCTAATAACGTCGTGTGCTGGTCCAACGACATTATCTCCCACGCCAAAGAGTCGAAGCATCATGACGTGCACAATCTGGTCGCCACCTTGCTGCCTTCACAGCCGTCGCTGCAACATGCGGTCGATCTGGCGGCTGAAATGACCCGTACGGAAATCGATGCCTTTGTCGAATTGGAAAAGCAAATCCCTGCGTTTTCAGCGGACATCGACAGGGATGTACAGCGTTATGTCGCAATATTGAGGTCTTGGATGCGCGGAAACCTGGACTGGGCTTATGAATCCAGCCGCTACATCGTCGCAGCGGATGACGTAGCCCTGGAGGCATAATTTAAGGGCAGTCTCCGTAACGCTTCAGCCGCTAGGGAGCAGGTCTCTTACCGGTCTGAATGATTTGCGGTGAATGGGCAGGGGGCCGAGCTGTGCGAGTTCGGCCAGGTGTTGCTTGGTGCCGTAACCTTTGTGCAGGTCAAACGCAAAGCCGGGAAATTCTCTCGCATAGTCTTCCATGATCCGGTCGCGGTGGACTTTGGCGAGGATCGAGGCGGCGCTGATGGCAGGAATGATGCGGTCGCCCTGGACGATGGCTTGGGCCGGAATGGATAAAACCGGCAGCGTATTGCCGTCTATCAGCACGCGCTGCGGTTGGATGGACAGCTGGTTGACCGCCCTCTGCATGGCCAGAAGGGTCGCTTGCAGAATGTTGATCTGATCGATCTCACCGACATCGGCCTCGGCGACAGCCCAGGCAAGCGCTTTCTCCTGAATGATGGAATAAAGCGTCAGTCGTTTTTTTGCACTCAGTGCTTTCGAATCGGCCAGACCGTCTATCGGCCTTTCCGGGTCGAGAATAACCGCGGCGGCGACCACAGGACCCGCCAAGGGTCCGCGGCCCGCTTCATCAACGCCGGCAATCAAGCCGGAGTCCGTTGCCGAAAAATCCCACATGCTGTAAAAAGTGAAGGACAGTCGGTTAGCGTAAAATGCCGCGGCTGACATGGCGCAAAAAATCGGCCAATTCGGCCAAATTTGCGTTGCCGCCATCAAGGGTCAACATTTCCTCGATCGCTTCTTCGAGGCGAAGATTCATTTTATAAATGATTTTATACGCCTTTCTGATCAGCCGAATGTCTTCCGGCGAGAAGCCGTTGCGTTCCATCCCGACCGCGTTGATGCCGTGAGGCTTGGTCGGCTTGCCGCCGACCATCACGAACGGCGGCACGTCCTGAGTGATCGCGCTGCCCATCGCCGCGAAGCTGTGTTGGCCGATTTTGGTAAACTGGTGCACCAGCGTGAAACCGCCCAAAATCGCATGGCTGTTTAAAGAGACATGGCCGGCCAGAGAGGCGCCGTTCGCCATCACCACATGATCGCCGATCACGCAATCATGCGCGACATGGGTATAGGCCATGAATAAATTATCGTTGCCGATCCGGGTGAGGCCTTGATCCTGCAGAGTGCCCCTGTGCATCGTAGCGAACTCGCGGATCGTGTTGCGGTCGCCGATTTCGAGCCGGGTCACTTCCGCGGCATATTTCTTGTCTTGAGGGTCTTCCCCTATCGAGCAGAATTGAAAGATGCGATTGTCTTTACCAATGGAAGTCGGCCCTTTGATCACGACGTGTGAGCCGATGACAGTACCAGAATCGATTTTCACATCGGGTCCGATCACCGAATAGGGTCCGACAGTAACGTCGCCGGCCAATTCGGCGCGTTTATCGATAATGGAGGTAGGATCGATCAAAATTAATTTACCACGGCAGCACAGCGGATTTCGGCGCTGGCGACGAATTCGCCATCGACTTCGGCAGAGCAATCGAATGCCCAGATATTGCGTTTGCTTTTCAAGAACTTGGCTTCCAGCATCAATTGGTCGCCGGGAACGACGGGCCGCTTGAATTTGGCCTTATCGATGCTGACCAGATAATAAATCATGCCGGCAAGTTCATCGCGAGCGGTTTCAGATGCCAGAAGACCGGTCGTTTGCGCCATCGCTTCGAGGATCAATACGCCCGGCATGATCGGCTTTTGCGGAAAATGGCCCTGAAAAAAAGGTTCGTTGTAGGTGACGTTTTTAACCCCTAGCAACCTGACTCCGGGTTCACATTCGACGACCTTATCCACCAATAGAAAAGGATAGCGATGTGGTAAAAAGTCTTGTATTTGTAAAATATCTAACTTAATTGACATGGTGCAGGTCATTTAGATGATTAGGATGCATTCCGCGCATGCAAATGACGAATGGAGCGGACTTTTATTGCCGTTTAGAGGCGAGCCACTGCCATTCGCATTCGATTTAAACAAAGGAACAAAGAAGACCGGACAAGATTATTGTGCCGATGATAGTTTTTTCTGAACCTGCGCGGTAATGTCCAATTTGTCGTTCGCAAAGAGTACGCCTTCATACAATACCAGATCGAAGCTTTGTTCCTTGGCGATGGCCTGAACGGCTTCGACGATTCGGCGTTGCAATTTGCCGAGCTCCTGATTCTTGCGGGTGTTCATATCATAGCCGGTTTCTTCGCTGACGCGTTTATAATCGAGCGATTTGTCACGCAGTTTTTTATCCATGCTGGTGCGTTCGCTTTCGCTCATGACCGCGCCATCCCGGTTTAATTTCTCTTCCAAACCTTTGATTTCAGTCTCCAGGGCTTTGATTTGCTTGACGCGGGATGAAAATTCCGTCTGCAGACGTTTCAGTTCTGGAGCTTCCTTGAGCACGGTATTCATATCGACGACGCCAACTTTGAGTTCGGCGAAACAAGTGTTGGCGGCGAGCAGTAAGCCCAGGAATAATGCAATTTTGGTTTTCATTGTGTTGTAAATCTCCAGAGAATTTAAGGGGGGGATTGTGGGTAAATTTGTTAGATTATAGGGGATATGCCGATTAAAGCCAAAACAACTTGCTTTAGAAATTCTGCCCGAAGTTGAATTGGAAAATCTGTTTTTGATCGCCTTGATCTGAATTGGGATCATTATTAAAAGGTTTGGCGTTCAATGGATACGCGGCACTGACCGACAAGGCGCCAAAAGGCGACAGCCATTCGCCGGAAATCCCGGCGGAGTATTTTAATGCACTAAAGTTGAAGCCGTTTTCGACCGTACCGGCATCGAAGAATGTGCCTAACCTGACCGATTTGACATCCGATAGAAACGGCACCGGGAAAAACAGTTCGGCATTGCCGATCATTTTAGTCGAGCCGCCAAGGGGGTAAAGCTGTTGTTGGTTGGTACCTATCACCTGGTGACTTTTAGGTCCCAAGGTATTATTTTTATAGCCGCGCACCGAGCCCGTGCCGCCCGCGAAGTAGTTTTCAAAGAAAGGCAAATCGGCTGTGCCGCCATAGCCGTCGCCGTAAGCGACTTCGCCATGCAGCCGAAAAGTCAAATCTTGCGCCAGCGGAATATAGTACTGATGTTTGTAGCTGACTTTGTAATACTCCAGATCGCTGCCGGGAACGGTTGCAAGTGCGGAAAACCGTTGCTGCCCGCCTTTGGTCGGGAATATCGCCCGGTTCAGGGTGTCGTGCGACCAGCTGATTGCCGGCGAGAAGGTCAGAAAGCTGTCGCCTTCTTTCTTGACGAAGTCTTGGATTTCTTTCGCAACTTGGTCGGTGTTTTTCAGCGAGGTATGCTTAAGATCGAAATCGAAGCGCAATTGATCGAATTCGTTTAACGGGATGCCGAAGTTGATGCCGGCATTCGCGACGTCTGTCGAATAACTGGTAATATTGATGCGGCCCGCATTACGGCTGGTGTAGCCTAGGTTATAGCCTTGGCTGACTCCGTCTACGTTAAAATACGGGTTAAAAAAGCCGAATTGATAGCTGGTGATGTAATCGCTGTTATTGAAGGCGAGATTGACCCTTTTGCCCGAACCGAAAACGTTGTCCTGCGAAATGTTCGCATTCAGCACGATGCCCTGCACCTGCGAATAACCGACACCGGCCGACAAGTTGCCCGAGGCTTTTTCGGTCACTTTGTAGTTCACGTCGATCTGGTCTGCCGCGCCGACGGCCTGCGGGGTCTCGACATTGACATCTTCGAAATAACCCAGGCGTTCAAGACGGGTTTTCGAACGCTCGATCTTCGAGCCGGACGCCCAGCTCGATTCCATCTGCCGCATCTCCCGGCGTAGCACTTCATCGCGGGTCTTGGTGTTGCCGGCAAAATTGATATGGCGCACATACGCGCGTTTGCCCGGATCGACAAAAAAGGTCATCACGACCGTTTTGTTCTTTTCATTGATTTCCGGCACCATGTTCACGTTCGCGAAGGTGTAGCCTTCATCGCCCAGACGGTCCGAGATCGCCTTGGAGGTTTCGGTGGCCTGTTTTCTCGAAAAAATCTCGCCGGGACCGATGCCGACCAGTTTGATCAGTTGCTCGGGCGGAACGATCAGATTGCCGGCCAGCTTGACCTTATCCAGCGTATAGACATCGCCTTCTTTCACGTTGATCGTGACATAAATGTCTTTTTTATCGGGGGTAATCGCAACCTGAGTCGATTCGATCGAAAAATTGATGTAGCCGCGGTCCAGATAATACGAACGCAGGGTTTCGAGGTCGGCGGACAGCTTTTGCTTCGAATATTGGTCGTTCTTGGTGTAGAAGGACAACAGATTGGTGGTGCTGAGTTCCAGTTGTTTGAGCAAGGTGGGGTCGTCAAACGCCTTGTTGCCGACGACGTTGATTTGTTTGATCTTGGTGACCCGGCCTTCGGAAATCTTGATCTGGATGCCGACCCGGTTACGGGTCAGCGTGGTGACTTCGGTTTTGATCTTTAATGCGTATTTACCGTGGCTCAGATACTGGCGGTTCAGTTCCTGCTCGACCTTGTCGAGTATCTGCTTGTTAAACACCTTGCCTTCCGACATGCCGATCGAATTCAGCGCCTTGGTCAGATCGTCCTTACTCAGATCCTTGTTGCCCTCGATAAGGATTTTTGCAATCGAAGGCCGCTCAACGACATGCACGACCAGGGTTGAACCTTCCCGCTCCAGCGAAACGTCCTTAAAGAAGCCGGTTTTGAACAGTGACTTGATGGCGGGGCCGGCATTATCCAGCGAGAACTTTTCGCCGACGTTGACCGGCAGATAGTTATACACCGTGCCCTGCGAGATCCGCTGCAAGCCTTTTACCTTGATATCGGTCACGATGAATTCTTCATCGGCTGCAACTGTCTGGGACAACAGTAGACTCAGCAAAAACAGGCGGGCAAAAGGTTTCGGCATCATGAAATAAGTGGGAGAGAGAGCAGCAATCTCTGAATTTTTGGGGCAGTTGCTCGGATTATATCATAAGAATTTATTTGCACAGCTTATGCGCGGTTTATCGGAAAACTCAGCACATCAGCGATGGCGGATTTTCCGAACAGCACCATCAGCAAGCGATCAACGCCGATCGCGATACCCGAGCAGTCGGGCAAACCCGAAGCTAACGCCGCGATCAAGCGCTCGTCTTTTGCCGCGGCCGGTAAATTTTGCTGTTTTCTGACGGCCATTTCTCGATCGAAGCGCCGGTTTTGTTCCTCCGCATCGGCCAATTCGAAGAAGCCGTTGCCCAGTTCGATGCCGTCGATAAACAGCTCGACCCGGTCGGTGACCTGCGGATTCGCCTCATTCAAGCGCGCCAATGAAGATTGACAGGCCGGATAGCCATAAACCATGCACAAGCGGTTGTTGCCCAGATGCGGCTGAATTCGGTGGCTGAATAAAAAATCGAGCCAGATCGCATGATCATCGCCGCAAATCGCGATGGCCTCGGCTAAGCCGTTGGCTGCGGCATAAGCGCAATAATCGGCATGCGAAAATTCGGCCGCATTCAGGCCAGTATGGTCGGCGAACAGTGAACAATAGCTGAACCGTTCGGCCGCCAGCAAAGTCCTGTGGCCGGCAAATAAAGTTCCGATTAGCGCCTCGCATTCGTCCATCAAGTCGGGCAGACGAAAGCCGACCCGGTACCATTCGAGCATCGTGAATTCGGGATTATGAAAGCGCCCGGCTTCGCCGTTCCGAAATGCCTTGCAGATTTGATAGATCGACCCGGAGCCCGCGGCCAACAGGCGCTTCATCGCAAACTCGGGCGAGGTCTGCAAGTACAGGGTTTGCCGCTCTGGGGTAAAATCAAACTCGGTGCTGAAAAAAGCCAGTTGCGGATCGGTGCCGATGGCCCGGCTGAGCTGCGGCGTTTCGACTTCGAGCGCGCCCCGCTGCCAAAAAAATTCGCGAATCTGTCGCAATACTTGCGCTCTGAGCGGTAAAAAGTCCGGCGCGCAACTGGGCTGCCAGTCGCATGCCGCGGATTCGGCTGGGTCGGTCATCGGAAGCGGTTATGAGGTAGGCAGAGCGGACTTAAGTAAAGCGGCTCTCACAATAGAGGCTATTCAGGACTGTGGCGTGGGTGGATGTGCTTAAGGCATCCACCCGGCTGCCATTATTCTTTGACCCGTGAAACATACTCGCCGGTGCGGGTGTCGACCTTGATCACCTCGCCGGTCTGCACGAACAAAGGCACGCGCACGACCGCGCCGGTTTCCAGCTTCGCCGGCTTGCCGCCGCCGCCCGAGGTATCGCCGCGCACGCCGGGATCGGTTTCGACAATCGCGAGTTCAACGAAATTCGCCGCGGTGACCGACAGAGGCGAATCGTTCCACAAGGTCACGGTGCAGAAATCCTGGTCTTTCAGCCATTGTGCCGCGTCGCCGACTGCTTTTTCATCGGCCTGGTATTGTTCGAAGGTGTCGGGCTTCATGAAATTGCGGAACTGGCCGTCGTTGTAGAGATACTGCATTTCGACATCGACCACGTCCGCGCCTTCGAGGGTTTCGCCCGATTTGAACGTTCTTTCGATCACGCGGCCGGTTTTCAGATTGCGGATCTTGACCCGGTTGAACGCCTGTCCCTTGCCCGGTTTTACAAATTCATTTTCGATGATCGCGCAGGGATCATTATCCAGCATGACTTTGAGTCCGCCTCTAAATTCATTGGTGCTGTACGTGGCCATTATTTCCTCAAACCTAAAGCAATGTAAAATCTAATCATTATAATAGAGGCCTTTGCCAATAGAAACCTCAAAAACGCCCTTTCATGCCGGAACTTAACGAACAGACCGATCATTTTGCGAAAAACTGGCAACAGCAGCTTGCCGAAGCCTTCACCGACATCGACGAACTTTGCGCCTATCTGAAGCTGACTGTCGGGCAGTTGCCGGTATCGAAAGAGGCCGCCAAAACCTTTGCGCTGAAGGTTCCCCGAAGCTTCGCCGAGGCGATCGAAAAAGGCAATCCGGACGATCCCTTGCTCAGGCAAGTGCTGCCGATCCGGGATGAAATGCAGGCTTATCCGGGTTACAGCGCCAATCCGGTCGGCGATCTCGAAGCCGCGAACGTGGCCGGCGTGCTGCATAAATATCATGGCCGCGTGCTGCTGATCAATACCGGCAGCTGCGCGATCAATTGCCGCTACTGTTTCCGCCGGAGCTTTCCCTACGCCGACCTGCAACTCGGCAAGGAAAAGGAAATCGGCGCGCTACGCTACATCCGGGAGCATACGGACATTTCGGAGGTGATCCTGAGCGGCGGCGATCCTTTATTATTGAGCGATGAGCGCTTGCAGCGCCTGTTTCGGCAAATCGCCGGCATCGCCCACGTCAAGCGCATCCGGATCCACAGCCGCCTGCCGATCGTGCTGCCGGCCCGCATCACCCAAGGTTTACTGGACGTTTTGACGCAAAGCGCTAAACCGGTCGTGCTGGTCGTGCATTGCAACCATCCGAACGAAATCACCGAACGGGTCGCCGAGGCCTGCCGCGTGCTGAAGCAAGGCGGCATCGTCCTGCTGAATCAATCGGTGCTGTTGCGCGGCGTCAACGATAAGGCGGCCGATCTGATCGCGCTCAGCGAACGCTTATTCGAGCATGGCGTGATGCCCTATTACCTGCACTTACTGGACAAAGTCAGCGGGGCCGGGCATTTTGAAGTCGGCGAAGCCGAGGCTTTAGAACTCGTTAGGGACATGCAGGCCGACTTGCCCGGCTATCTGGTGCCGAAGCTGGTCAAGGAAATCGCCGGGGCGGATTCGAAGCAAAATGTTTTATAAAGTCCAGCGCTGTACACGAAAAAAATAATCCTCAGGCTCTCGCTGATGTTTTGAGAGCCATTGTCTTTTTTGATCCGAAAATTACGGATCAGCCGCGTCTCCTCCAGGTGAAAGCCTCGGTCTTTCAGGCATTGGAACAGATTCTCTAGTGACCTCACAAAATCAGAAAGCCAAGTCGGCTTAAGCGTAGTCAAAAACAGCGATTGAACTATACTGGCTTGTAGCCGGCTCCCTGAGCCTCGGATCAAAGCTTTTAGCATTTTTTTCAAATACTAGGTAACTGTCATCATGTCTATAATCAATGGAACTTCAAAAAACGATGTATTGAAAAGTTTGGCCGAAGATGACGATTTGACGGGCGGGGCGGCTGGTTTCGCAACGGGTATGTTTAATGGCGTTGATACGGCCCTCTTTAGCGGGAAGTATGCAGACGGTGCGACAGGCGTTGCCAATTATAGTCTAACGGCAGCCTATGACGCTTCATTCGGTTATTATCTGGGGGTTACGGATATCAATAGCTCCGACGGCGTCACGGATGGTTCCGATCGTGTCAGGGCGGACATTGAAATTGTGCGTTTCACCGATAGTACCAGCGCTGATCCGGAGCCGAAATTTTTGTCCCTGACTCAGGAAATGGTGGCTAATGGACTGACGGATGGCAATCAAACCAATACGACCGTTTTGTCGCTTGCTAACGGCGGCTTCCTGAATTTTTGGGCCAGTGAAGATGGCTTTTATTTCAGAAAGTTTAATACCGATACGACCAGCGACAATTTTGAAATAAAGTTGCTTGATACCACAAACGACAGTTTGAGCACCGATGTCACCGTTGCCAATTTTAGCGATGGCGGCTTTATCGTGGCGTGGAGTTCTCCGGATGCCGACGGCACCGGTGTTTATGCCCAGCGCTTCGATGCCGATGGCGCGGCTGTTTCCCCTAAATTCCGCGTTAACGACACCATTACCGCAGATCAAGGCAAGCCTGCCATTGCCGTATTGTCGGATGGCGGTTTTGTTATTGCCTGGGTATCGGAAAATCAAGGCGACTCTATTCACGACGGCCAAAGTTTTGGCGATGACCCAAACCAACCCGGTGTTTTTGCGCAATGGTACGATGGCAGTACCGTACCGAACCCCATAGGCTGGGAAGTCAAAGTCAGCGATAGCGGCGCGTCTGATCCATTTGTCAGTGCGATTGATAATAACAGGGTCATCATCGGTTATGAGGGAATATCGACCGGAACCGAAAAAATGACAATACAGGCAAAAATCTTTGATGACTATGGGAACGTCGAAAGTTATCTTTATGATTTTCAACCTCATCCAGACGTTGCGGATGGCAGCGATCCTAATGATGGTTACGATGCCTTTGATGACCAAGTGGTTTCCGCCTATACCGGTTATGGTGAAAGTCCATTCAACATTAACTATGCCATCGAGCCTAAAGGCAAGGTTTTCGATGATTCTGGCATTGCTATTGAAAATGAACTTCGACAAGAAGCTAAAAATCCCGTCGCGGCCACGTTGGAGCTCAATAATCGGACTGTGGTGGTTTGGCAAGCGCCTGTCGATCCATACGTCATAATCCCTCCAACGGGTCAAGCACGGGTTGACTACGACCGCAGTATTATCTTGCGCTTATACGATAACGTCACAGGCGAGGCGATTACTCATGAAATTAAAGCCAATACCTTTACCCGCTATGATCAAAAGGAGCCCGCGGTAGCGGCGCTTAAAGACGGGGGCTTCGTCGTCGTCTGGCAGTCCATGTTACAGGACGGCAGCTATCGAGGCATTTATGGACAGCGATTTGATAACGACGGCAATAAAGTCGGCGATGAATTCCAGGCTAACACCAAGGTGGCCGACTCGCAAAAAGAGCCGACGGTTACGGGGCTTGACGATGGCGGTTTTGTCGTGTCATGGGTGGCGGAATATCAGGATGGCAATCAACAAGGCAAGTACCAAAACGGTTTGTCGGGTACCGAAATTATCATGCAGCGCTTCGATAAGGACGGTAACAAGATGGGGCTGTCGATTGCCGGAGGCGTGGGCGATGACAACCTGAGCATTGGCGGTTCACAACCCATTCAGTTGGATGGCGCGGCCGGTAATGACCTGCTGACTTCTGGCGACGGAATCGATACCTTGCGAGGCGGTGATGGTAACGATGTCCTGGATGCGGGCAAGGGCAACGACTTTATGGTGGGCGGCGCAGGGGATGACCGCATCATTGCCGGGGAAGGCGACGACTTCGTTAATGGTGGTGCAGGCTCGGATACCCTCGTGCTGTTGGGCAGCAAATTAGACTATGAAGTCAAGAAAATTGGCAGTGGTTTTACTGTTCGTTCTTTGAACTCAAGTTATGCTGATGGCACCGACACTTTGCAAGGTGTCGAATATTTGGCGTTCAAAATAAAAACGGATGACACGGACGATGGAATCACCAGCCTAAATAGTTTCGGTTCTGGAGGTACTGGAGGTTCGGGCGGTTCGGGCGGTAATAACAATGTGCCTGGAATCGAGCTTTCCGACTTCGATGTTAAGCAAGTGAAGGTTTTGTCGGGCACCGACAATAGTGACACCCTGACCGGCGGCAACACCAAAGGGGCAGCCGATACCCTGCAGGCCGGAAATGGTAATGACTTGTACGTTGCCCTGGGTAATGCGTTGGTTATTTACGATACCGGCGGCAATGATACCTTGCAGGTTTCGACAAGCCATGTCGACTTGTCTCAGCCTTATAGCAATGCCAACAAAATCAAAGGCTTGAATAACATTGAAAATGTCGAATTGACAGGAAAAAAAGCCTTAAAGCTGACTGGCAACGATCAGGATAATATTCTGATCGGCAATGATGGCGCCAATAAAATTATCGGCGGTGCCGGTAGCGATATTATTGCAGGGGGACTGGGTAAGGATAAACTGACCGGCGGGGAAGGTAGCGACATATTTCTTTTCAAAGACTCTTTGTCAAAGAAAAACGTTGATGTGATTACCGATTTTGACAGTGGCACCGATAAAATCCGTTTGAGTTCCGTTATCTTTAAAGACCTTGATGCTGACAAGGATGGCATCATCAACTTTGAAAGTGGTTACGGCCTAAAAAGTGCGCATACCGACACGGCTTCTTTTATCGTTTACGATACTAAAACCGGCAAATTATATTATGACGAGGCGGGTAAAAGCGCTGTTCAGTTCGCTAAACTGGCTACTGATAATGGGGGGAGCACCCCGCCACCCTCTACTTCGGGCGGGGGGTTTGGAACCTCCTCGGGAAGCGGTCAGAGTTCCTCAGGTTCTGGATCATCGAGCTCTCCGGAAGTCACAACGGTCGGAGTCAAGTTTGCCCCGGATCTAGTCGTCACTGATTTTGATTTGTTTATTTAATCGTACAACACGGATTTGCTAGAGCAATCCGTCACGGCAGTGGAAGTAAGCAAGTTGGAGGGAAAGCTCCCGACGAGAACATCGGGAGCCAAAATAATCACACCTTGTGGTAAATATCCGCGCCCTCTTCGAGAAACTGCTTAGATTTCTCATCCATGCCTTTCAGCAACGCTTCCTCTTCGTTAAGGCCTTTCTCGGCCGCATAATCGCGCACGTCCTGACTGATCTTCATCGAGCAGAAATGCGGGCCGCACATCGAACAGAAATGCGCGATTTTCGCGGATTCCTTCGGCAGCGTTTCGTCATGGAATGTGCGCGCCTTTTCGGGGTCGAGGCCGATGTTGAACTGGTCTTCCCAGCGGAATTCGAAACGCGCCTTCGACATCGCGTTGTCGCGCGCCTGCGCGCCCGGATGACCCTTCGCCAGATCGGCCGCATGCGCGGCGATCTTGTAGGTCACGATGCCTTCGCGCACGTCCTGCTTGTTCGGCAATCCGAGGTGTTCCTTCTGAGTCACATAGCACAGCATCGCGCAGCCGTACCAGCCGATATTCGCCGCGCCGATCGCGGAGGTGATATGGTCGTAGCCCGGCGCGATGTCGGTGGTCAGCGGTCCCAAGGTATAGAAAGGCGCTTCGCCGCATTCCTCAAGCTGTTTCTCCATGTTCACCTTGATCATGTGCAGCGGCACATGGCCCGGACCTTCGATCATCGTCTGCACGTCGTGCTTCCAGGCGATCTGGGTCAACTCGCCGAGCGTTTCGAGCTCGCCGAATTGCGCCGCGTCGTTCGCATCGTAAATCGAGCCCGGACGCAGGCCGTCGCCCAATGAGAACGACACGTCATAGGCTTTCATGATTTCGCAGATTTCTTCGAAATGCGTGTACAGGAAGCTTTCGGTATGGTGTGCGAGACACCACTTCGCCATGATCGAGCCGCCGCGCGAGACGATGCCGGTCATCCGCTTCGCGGTCAGCGGCACGTACTGGAGTCTGACGCCCGCATGGATCGTGAAATAATCGACGCCCTGTTCGGCCTGTTCGATCAAGGTGTCGCGGAAAATCTCCCAGGTCAGTTCCTCGGCCTTGCCGTTGACCTTTTCGAGCGCCTGATAGATCGGCACCGTGCCGATCGGCACCGGCGAATTGCGCAGGATCCATTCGCGGGTTTCGTGGATGTTCTTGCCGGTCGACAAGTCCATGATCGTGTCGCCGCCCCAGCGGATGCCCCAGAGCATCTTTTCGACTTCTTCCTCGATAGACGAAGTGACCGCCGAGTTGCCGAGGTTGCCGTTGATCTTGACCAGGAAGTTGCGGCCGATGATCATCGGTTCGAGTTCCGGATGGTTGATGTTGGCCGGGATGATCGCGCGGCCGCGGGCGACTTCGCTGCGCACGAATTCGGGCGTGATCACGTCCGGAATCGAGGCGCCGAAAGATTCACCCGGATGCTGACCCTTCCATAAGTCGCGCATCTCGTCCATCTTCTGGTTTTCGCGGATCGCGATGAACTCCATTTCCGGCGTGATGATGCCTTTCTTCGCGTAGTGCATTTGCGAAACGTTCATGCCCGCCTTCGCGCGGAGCGGCTTGCGGATGTGTTCGAAACGCAGGTGAGCGGTGGCGGGATCATGCAGGCGTTGATGGCCGAAGACCGAAGTCGGGCCGGCCAATGCCTCAGTATCGCCCCTTTCCTGAATCCAATTCGCGCGGATGGAGGACAGGCCCTTTTTCAAATCGACCGCGACATTTGGATCGGTGTAAACGCCGGAAGTGTCATACACAAAGAGCGGAGGGTTCTTTTCGGCGCCGAAATGCGCGGGCGTATCGGACAAAGTGATTTTGCGCATCGGCACCTGGATGTCCGGGCGGCTGCCCTGCACATAGATTTTTTCCGATGCGGGATAAGGATCGATTTTGACTTGACTGACCGCGTCAGCGGTCAAATCTTTTAGAACAGCGCTCATTGCGTTTCTCCAACAACAAAAACAAACAAGGCGCGGGGAAGTTAGGGCTTTCCTACGCCGGTATTAACCGGAATCAGGTTCAAAGGGTCTTTCTCAGCCTGCCGATGTGCGGCAAACACCCCTAGCCTATACGGATTTCGTTAAAATAAAGTAAAACAGTAGGTTTTGCAAGTTCGGGATGAGCAAAACCCATCATTCATAATGTGTCCACATCATGATGACTTTTATGGCCTGTTCTTTGGTCAGGACTTCATAAACCAAGCGGTGCTGTTTGTTGATTCGTCTGGAAATCGCGCCTTTGAATTCTCCCTTTAAGAATTCAAATTCGGGAGGATAAGCATAGGGATCTTTAGAGATCAACTTCAAAAGTTCTTCGACTTTGTGTTTCAGATTGGATGCTTTTATCAATTGCGCGTCCTTCTTGGCGCGATTGGTAAAAAACAATTGATACATCACCAATCCAGCTGATCAGAACATTGATCAAGCGGCGTATTTAAACCGTCAACGATCGCTTGTTTGATTTCCGGGTTCTTCGAGAGGTAATCGCTGTCGCTTTCTTTGCCGACTTCTCTCTTCAGAAACAATACAAAGTCGAGCACCTCTTTTTGTGAACTTATAGGAAGGGCATTAACTTCCTGGTTGATTTTTTCTTGCAAGGTGTTCATTTATTTCCTCCAAATTAAACATCTGGAATAATGCGATCCCTGCATTGATTTTCCTAACAAGCCCTGCGGAGTTTTGGTTTGCTCCCTTAGTCCTCTTTTATCCGATACTCAGCAGAACGCGCATGCGCTGTCAGCCCTTCGCCGCGCGCCAGGATCGAGGCGGTCTTGCCGAGTTCGCTGGAGGCCGCGGGCGAGCAGTTGATCAGGCTGCTGCGTTTCTGAAAGTCGTAGACGCCGAGCGGCGAGGAAAAGCGCGCGGTGCCCGAGGTCGGCAGCACGTGGTTCGGGCCGGCGCAGTAATCGCCCAGGGCTTCGGCGGTGTGGCGGCCGAGGAAGATCGCGCCGGCGTGGCGGATGTGCTCGCATAATCCTTCGGGATCGGCGACCGACAGTTCCAAATGTTCCGGTGCGATCCGGTTCGCGGCTTCGGCGGCCTGCAGCAGGTTTCCGACCTGGATCAAGGCGCCGCGTCCGGTCAGCGATGCCTGGATGATCTCGGCGCGCTCCATCTCCGGCAGCAGTTTGTTGATGCTGTGTTCGACCGCATCCAGAAACGCCTTGTCGTCGCTGATCAGGATCGCCTGCGCGTTTTCGTCATGCTCGGCTTGCGAGAACAGGTCCATCGCGATCCAGTCGGGATCGGTCTTGCCGTCGCAGATGATCAGGATTTCGGAGGGCCCCGCGATCATGTCGATGCCGACCTGGCCGAAAACCAGTTTCTTCGCGGTCGCGACATAGATATTGCCGGGACCGACGATCTTCGCGACGGGCGGCACGGTCTCGGTGCCGTAAGCGAGCGCGGCTACCGCCTGCGCGCCGCCGATCGTGAACACGCGATCGACGCCGGCGATAGTGGCCGCGGCCAGCACCAGCTGATTCAATTCACCCTTCGGAGCCGGCACGACCATGATCAGTTCGGGGACGCCGGCGACCTTGGCCGGAATCGCGTTCATTAGCACCGATGAAGGATAGGTCGCCTTGCCGCCCGGCACATACAGGCCGACCCGGTCGAGCGCGGTGATTTTCTGGCCGAGCACGGTGCCGTCCGCCTCGGTATAGCTCCAGGACGCCATCTTTTGATGTTCAGCGTAGGCGCGTATCCGCTCAGCCGCGGTTTGCAAGGCCTTGGCCTGCGCTTCGGGTACAGCCTCGAAAGCGGCCTTGAGCTGAGCTTGGCTCAATTCGAGTTCGGCGGCGCCGGTCACGCTACGCTGATCGAAACGGTTGGTATAGTCGACCAAAGCCTGATCGCCCTGTATGCGCACCTCGGTAATGATCTCGAGCACCCGTTGATGGACCGACTGGTCTTCGCTTTCGTTCCAGGCCAGAAGCCGGTCCAGTTGGCTGTTAAAGTCGGCAGATGTCGCGTCGAGGCGAGTCAGGGTTATCTTGGGCATGGCGTTAACCTTTGTTGGCTAAGGTCTGTTCGAATTGATTCAAGAGGTCGACGATCGCGCGGTTTTTCATCTTCATCGCGGCCTTGTTCACGACCAGTCGCGAGCTGATGTGCATGATCAGCTCGCGCGGCTCGAGGTTGTTCGCTTTCAGCGTATTGCCGGTCTCGACCAGATCGACGATGCAGTCGGCCAGGCCGACCAAGGGCGCCAGTTCCATCGAACCGTACAGTTTGATGATCTCGGCCTGGATGCCTTTTTTCGCAAAATAGCGCTGAGCGATCTTGACATATTTGGTCGCGACGCGAATCCGGCCGGACAAGGGCGGCGCGTCCTTGTGCTCGGCGGTCATCAGCCGGCAGCGCGCGATGCCGAGATCGAGCGGCTCGTAAAGGCTTTCCGCGCCGTGTTCGAGCAGCACGTCCTTGCCGGCGATGCCGAGATCGGCGGCGCCGTATTCGACGAAGGTCGGCACGTCGGTCGCGCGGATGATCACCAGTTGCACGTCCTCGCGCGTGGTCCTAAGGATCAGCTTGCGGCAGGTTTTTGGATCGTCGATTGGGGTAATGCCGGCGGCTTCGAGAAAAGGCAGCGCCTCTTCGAAAATCCGGCCTTTGGATACGGCTATCGTCAGCATCGGACCACCTTAATTCGGGACGCGGCGGATCGTCGCGCCGAGTTGCTGCAATTTTTCCTCGATGTGATCGTAACCGCGGTCGATATGGTAAATCCGGTCGACGATCGTGTTGCCTTCGGCGGCTAGCGCTGCAATCACCAGGCTCGCCGAGGCGCGCAGATCGGTCGCCATCACCGGCGCGGCGGTAATCTTGTCGACGCCGGTGCAGATCGCGGTATTCGATTCGAGCTTGATGTCGGAGCCCATGCGTTGCAATTCCTGCACGTGCATGAAGCGGTTTTCGAACACCGTTTCGGTGATGATGCCGACGCCTTCCGCAATCGAATTCAACGCGATGAACTGCGCCTGCATGTCGGTCGGAAACGCCGGGTACGGCGCGGTGCGCACCGAAACGGCCTTTGGCCGTTTGCCGTGCATGTCGAGCCGGATCCAGTCTTCGCCGGAAGTGATGTCGGCGCCGGCCTCGATCAGTTTTTCAAGCACCGCATCGAGGATGTCGGGGCGGGTGTTTTTCAGTTTGACCGAACCGCGCGTGATCGCGGCCGCCACCAGGTAGGTGCCGGTTTCGATCCGGTCCGGCATGATGTTGTAGTGGATATTCTCGACGCCGAGTTTTTCGACGCCTTCGATCACCAGCACATCGGTGCCGATGCCGGAAATCTTCGCGCCCAACGCATTCAGGAAGTGCGCGAGATCGCTCACTTCCGGCTCTTTCGCGGCGTTTTCCATGATCGTGGTGCCTTCCGCCAGGCAGGCCGCCATCATCAGGTTTTCGGTGCCGGTCACGGTAACCTGTTCGAGCACCAGGCGGCAGCCTTTCAGGCGATCGACCTTGGCGTGAATATAGCCGCCTTCGACCTTGATTTCGGCGCCCATCTTGATCAGGCCGTTCAAGTGAATATCGACCGGACGGGTGCCGATCGCGCAGCCGCCGGGCAGCGAGACATGCGCTTCGCCGAAGCGTGCGAGCAAAGGCCCCAATACCAGAATCGACGCGCGCATCGTGCGCACCAGTTCGTAAGGCGCTTCATAGCTATGGATGAAGCGGCTGTCGACTTCGACGTTCATTTTTTCATCGACCAACAGGCGCACGCCCATCCGGCCCAACAATTCCATCGTGGTGGTGATGTCATGCAGGTGCGGGATGTTGCCGACGGTGACCGGCGTTTCCGCGAGCAGGGTGGCGGCAAGGATCGGCAATGCGGCATTTTTCGCGCCGGAAATGCGCAATTCGCCGGATAAGGGTTTGCCGCCGGTGATGATTAATTTATCCATAGCAGGTTTCTAAGTGATTTGATTCGGTGAGAAAGAATTGGGGCGATGTCATTCGAGGTGGGACGCGAAATGCGCGTCCTTGTCGAAACCGCTGAGCCGGGCCAGGCTCAGCAACTGTTTCGGCACATGGCTGAAACGGAGTTGAATCCGTTTGGCGCGGCAATATTTGATCCATTCTATCATCAGCGCCAGTCCGGCGCTGTCGGTATTGTCGACCCGGCCGAGGTCGATCGTGATGTCCTTGTGCGAGGTCAAAAAGGCCAGCGATTTGACCGTACGCTTGTCGATCGTCGCGAAAGTCAGGTCGCCATCGACAAGAAAATGCCCTGCGCCCTGATCAACGATGTTCAGCCTGCTCATTTCTTCTTCTCTTCCGCCTTTTCCTCGGCCGACTTGAACAGAAACTGGCCGATCGCCTTTTCGAGAATGATCGCGGATTGGGTGAGTTCGATCTTGCCGCCGTCTTCCAGGTATTCCTCGGAACCGCCCGGCTCCAGATTCACGTATTGCTCGCCGAGCAACCCCGCGGTGAAGACGCTGGCGGTGGTGTCGGAAGGCAAGGTCTTGTATTGCGAATAGATCGCCATTTCGACGACCGACTGATAGGTCTTAGGGTCGAAACTGATCGCCCTGACCTGGCCGATCTTGACGCCGGCCGCCGATACCGGCGATTTGACCTTCAGGCCGCCCGAATTTTCGAAGCTTGCGGTCACCGTATAGCTGTCTTCTTCGACAAAGGAGCTCAAATTGCTGACTTGCAAAGCCAGAAAAAACAATCCGGCGATGCCGGCGGCGACAAAAAGCCCAACCAGGGTATCCTGGGTGTTGCTGTGCTGCATGTTAATCTTCTCCAAACATGAGTGCGGTCAAGATAAAATCGAGGCCCAAAATACTGAAAGCCGAATTCACGACGGTGCGGGTGGTCGCGCGGCTGACGCCTTCGGAAGTCGGCACCGTGTCGTAGCCTTCGAACAGCGCGATCCAGGTGGTCACGAAGCCGAATACGATGCTTTTGATGAAGCCGTTCACGATGTCGTCTTCGAAATCGATATTGGCCTGCATTTGCGACCAGTAAGCGCCGTCATCGACGCCGAGCAACCCGGTGCCGACTATTTGTCCGCCGACGATGCCGACCGCGCTGAACAGGGCCGCGAGCAGCGGCATCGCGATGAAGCCGGCCAGAAAACGCGGCGTGATGATGCGCCGGATCGGGTCGACCGCCATCATCTCCATGCCGGAAAGCTGTTCGGTCGCCTTCATCAGGCCGATCTCGGCGGTCAGGGCGGAACCTGCGCGGCCCGCGAACAGCAAGGCGGTGACTACCGGTCCCAATTCCCTGACCAAGGAAGCTGCGACCATTAACCCTAAGGTTTCTTCGGCGCCGAAATCGGACAGGATGTAATAGCCTTGCAGGCCGAGCACCATGCCGACGAAGAGCCCCGAGATCACGATGATCAAAAACGACAGGACGCCGACCGAATAGACCTGGTTGACCAGCAAACGCGGGCGCGGCATGACATCGATAATGCCGGTCAGGGTTTCGAGCAGGAAATAGGAGCCTCGGCCGAGCTTGGTGAAACTGGTCGTGGTGGTCTTGCCAAGCGTGTTCAGAAATTTAGTCATCGTCCGAGAATCAGTAGCGTCTTCCTGTCGAGATCAGGTCGTCAAAATAATCTTTGGCGGGATAGTGGAAATGCACCGGGCCGTCCGCCGCGCCGGTCATGAACTGTTGCACCCAGTCGGACGGAGATTGCCGGATTTCTTCCGGCGTGCCTTGCCCTGCAATTTTACCGTCCGAGATCAGGTAGACGTAATCGGCGATCGCCATCGTTTCCTGGACATCGTGCGAGACGATGATGCTGGTCAGGCCGAGGGTGGTATTCAGCGATTTGATCAGATGCACCAGGGCGCCCATCGAGATCGGGTCCTGCCCGGTAAAGGGTTCGTCGTACATGATCATCATCGGATCGAGCGCGATGGCCCGTGCCAGTGCAATCCGCCGGGCCATGCCGCCGGACAGTTCGTTCGGCATCAAATCGCGCGCGCCGCGCAGGCCCACCGCGTGCAGCTTCATCAGCACCAGCGTGCGGATCATCGATTCGGGCAGATGCGTATGTTCGCGCAGCGGAAACGCGACATTATCGTAAACGTTCATGTCGGTCAGCAGCGCGCCACTTTGAAACAGCATGCCGATGCGTTTTCGGAGATTGTACAATTCGGCCCGGCGCAGCCGGTGTACGTGCTGGCCGTCGACATGAACCGCGCCGGTGGCCGGCGTCAACTGGCCGCCGATCAGTTTCAGCAGCGTCGTCTTGCCGGTGCCGCTGGGACCCATGATCGCGGTGATCTTGCCGCGCTCGATCGATAGATTGACGTCATCGAAAATTTTCTTTTCGCCGCGCGAAAACGACAGATTGCGCACACTGACCAGATTGTCTTGTTGTTTTACGCTGTTTTCCATGCGCGGTTTCGGTTTGGGGTCGACGATATGAACCCTCTATTCTCACTGAATAATCCCTATAAAGTCAATAGATTATGAGGCTTTTTAGCATAATGCGATGATGCGGTGCGGCATGGCCGGATGGCTCCGGATCGCCGTCGGTTGCACAATCAAGCACATGCCGGCCGCCGTTTGCCGATTTTAACGTTGAGCCTATAGACCATTGGCCGGCTAATCATGGCATAATGTGCGTTTTTAAATATTCATTCGACGCTTGTTAATGACTTTCATGCCGCGGCCACGCCGCCGTCCCCGCAGATGATGCTGCACGACCAGGAACTGCGCGCGTTGGCGCTGGCGGTGATTCAGGTGGAAGCCCAGGCCGTGGCGGCGCTGGCCGATCGCATCGATGCGCATTTTGCCGCCGCCTGCCGGCTGATGTTTGCCTGCCCCGGCCGCGTGGTCGTGACCGGCATGGGCAAATCCGGGCATATCGCCGGCAAAATCGCCGCCACCCTGGCCAGCACCGGCACGCCGGCGTTTTTCGTGCATCCGGGCGAGGCCAGCCACGGCGATCTCGGCATGATCACCAAGCAGGATGTGGTGCTGGCGCTGTCCAATTCCGGCGAAACCGAAGAAGTGTTGACGATCCTGCCGATCATCAAGCGCCTCGGCGTGCCGTTGATTGCGATGACCGGCAATCCGGCATCGACCCTGGGGACGCTCGCGACCGTGCATATCGATGTCGGCGTCGCCCAGGAAGCCTGCCCTTTAGGCCTTGCGCCGACCTCGAGCACGACCGCCGCGCTGGCGATGGGCGATGCGCTCGCGGTGTCGCTGCTGGAGGCGCGCGGCTTTACCCGCGACGATTTCGCGCTGTCGCATCCGGGCGGCAGCCTCGGCAAACGCCTCTTGCTTCGGGTCAGCGACATCATGCACACGGGCGGCGAGATGCCGTCGGTGCGCGAGACCGCGCTGATCAGCGAAGCGCTGCTCGAAATGACCGAAAAGAAACTTGGCATGACCGCGATCGTCGATGCGGACAACAAGGTGGCCGGCATTTTTACCGACGGCGATTTGCGGCGCATGCTCGGCAAGAATCTGGACATCCATAAAACCCGCATCGATACGGTGATGACCGCGCATTGCACGACCATCGGCATCGACATGATGGCGGCCGAGGCGATGCAGATCATGGAGCAAAAACGCATCAATGCGCTGATCGTGACCGACGCGGAACGCCGCGCGGCCGGTGCGTTGAACATGCACGACCTGATCCGGGCCGGTATCGTCTAGGGAACCACCATGCAAACAGTGATTGAAAAAGCCAAAAAGATCAAATTATTGGTGCTCGATGTCGACGGCGTGTTGACCGACGGCCGGTTGTTTTTCGATTTTTTCGGCAACGAATACAAGTCTTTTCATGCCCGCGACGGCCACGGCATCAAGTTGCTCAAACGCACCGGGGTCGATATCGCGATCATTTCCGGGCGCAAATCCAAATCGGTCGCGCTCAGGATGAAGATGCTCGGCATCGAACATGTTTACCAGGGCCACGAGAACAAACGCCAGGCGTTTCAGGAATTGCTCGGCAAGACCGGACTCACGCAGGAACAGGCCGCCTATGTCGGCGATGATTTGCTGGATCTGCCGCTGATGGTCCAGGTCGGGCTCGCGGTCGCGGTCAATGACGCGCATCCGGACGTGAAGGCGCGCGCCGACTGGTGCACGACGCTGCAAGGCGGGCGCGGCGCGGTCCGGGAAGTCTGCGACCTGATCATGCAGGCGCAAGGCCATTATCAAGCGATATTGGACAGTTATCTGCAATGAGGCTGCGCCATTTACGCATTCATATCTATCTCGGCGTGCTCGCCCTGTTGAGTTGGGGACTGGTCGAATTGACCATTACCGAGGAGGAAGGAGCCCTGGTCGTGCCGCCGCACAGCCCGGATTATTTCAGCACCGGCTACCGCAAATGGGAGATGGGCGTTGACGGTCTGTTGAAAAACAAACTGACCGCGGACCGGATGACGCATTACAGCGATGACGGCACCACGCATTTGGACAAACCGCTGATGTTTTTCCATAATGCCGCGACGCCGCCCTGGGTGATCAACGCGGAGGCGGGCGTTTTGTCGGCCGACGGCAAGGACTTGCAAATGAACGGCAAGGTCCACGTCGAACGGGCTGAGGGTAAGGGCGCGAAGCCATTGATCATCAATACAACCAATGCCAGAGTCAAGCCGGAAACGCATTATGCGGAGACCGATGAATGGGCCGAATTGATCAGTCCGCCGAACCGCACCACCGGCGTCGGCATGAAACTGGTATTTGAGCAGCCGGTGCATCTGCAATTGCTGTCGAAAGTGCAGGGAAAATATGAAACCAAATAAATTTTGCGGTTATTTAAGTCTTTGTCTCGTGCTGTCCGGATTTTACGGCGCCGCCGCGCACGCCTTGGCGACCGACGCCGAACAGCCGATCACGATCGATTCGAATACCGCAACCTATGATGACAAGGCCGCGGTCAGCATCTATACCGGCGATGTGATTTCGATCCAGGGCAGCATCAGGGTCAATTCGGACAAGCTGGTCGTACACTTTGTCGATGGCGACGCGGAAAAACTGGTGTTTACCGGCAATCCGGCAAGGTTCAAGCAAACGCCGAGCCCGGGCAAGGAAGACATCATCGGCGATGCGTTGACCGGCGAGTATTATCCGAAAAAAAACCTGTTGATTCTGAAAAATAACGCCACGGTCAAACAAGGTACCGGAACCTATGCGAGCGATTATATCGAGTACGATATCAACACCTCGCTGGTCAAGGCCGGCGACAAATCGACCGATTCCAAACGGGTGCGCGTCACCTTGCAACCGAAAGCGAAAAAGTAAAACGCGATGACTCGACTCGCCGCCAACCAACTGATCAAGAATTACAATCAGCGCCATGTCGTAAAGGGCGTCTCGCTCGAGGTGAATACCGGCGAGGTCGTCGGCCTCCTGGGTCCGAACGGCGCCGGCAAAACGACCAGTTTTTACATGATGGTCGGCCTGATCAAGGCCGATGGGGGCGAGATCACGCTCGATGAGCAGGACATCACCCATCATCCGATGTATTTGCGCGCGCGACTCGGCATCGGCTATCTGCCGCAGGAGCCGTCGATCTTCCGTAAGCTCAGCGTCGAGGACAATATCCGCGCGGTGCTGGAGCTGCGCGGCGATTTGACGCGCGGACAAATCGATCTGGCCATCGAGGAACTGCTGGAGGAACTGCATATTCCGCATCTGCGCAAGCAAATGGCGATGAGCCTCTCGGGCGGCGAGCGGCGGCGGCTCGAAATCGCCAGAGCCCTGGCCTGCAATCCGCGCTTCATTTTGCTCGACGAACCGTTTGCCGGCGTCGATCCGATTTCGGTCGAAGACATCAAAAACATCATCATCCAGCTGAAAGACCGCGGCATCGGCATCCTGATCACCGAACACAATGTTCGGGAAACGCTGGGTATTTGCGACAGGGCGTATATACTTAACGACGGCCGGGTCATCGCCGAGGGCGGGGCCGACGCGATCGTCGCCAATGAAGAAGTGCGCAAAGTGTATTTGGGCGATAAATTTAGTCTTTAGATCCAGCAGTCAATAAATTCACCGTCATGAAACAGTCGCTCCATTTCAAACTCGGTCAGCAAATGACGATGACGCCGCAATTGCAGCAGGCGATTCGTCTCTTGCAGATGTCGACGCTCGATTTGCAGCAGGAAATCGAACAGGCGCTCGAATCGAACATGATGCTGGAACTCGGCGATGACGAGCATGCCGCTTCGATGCTCGAGCCGATGCCGGAAAAAAAGATCGACGCCTCCGACACGGCGACCAGCGAAGGCTCGCAAACCGATATTCCGGACGAATTGCCGCTCGATTCTTCCTGGGAAGACATTTTCGATGCGACGCCCGAATGGAGCGGCAATGACAACGCCGAGGACTCCGATTTTGAAACCCAGCGCAGCAAATCCTCGACCCTGCTCGATCATCTCTTATGGCAGGTCGATCTGACCAAATTCAGCGAGCGCGACCATGCGATCGCGCTCGCGATCATCGATTCGATCGATCAGGAAGGCTACCTGACCGCCGGCATCGAAGACATTTTCGAAGGCCTGCAAGATCAGATCGACGATCTCGATTTCGGCGAAGTCAATGCGGTGCTGCACCGGATTCAGCATTTCGACCCGCCAGGCATTGCGGCGGCCGATCTGGCCGACAGCCTGCGCCTGCAACTGGAGCAGTTGCCCGAGGATACGCCCTACCGCGGCGACGCCTTGCGTATCGTGACCCAACACCTGGATTTGCTGGCCACGCAGGAGCGCAACAAGCTGATGCGTAAGTTGAATCTGGGCGAACAGCAGCTCAGCGCCGCGGTCGCCCTGATCCGGACGCTCGACCCGAAGCCCGGCGCCAAGATCCAGGAGACCGAAACCAACTATGTGATTCCGGATGTCTATGTCGCCAAAAAGAACGGCCGCTGGCAGGTCAACCTGAATCCGGACATCGCGCCGAAACTGCGCGTCAATCCGTATTATTCGACGCTGATCAAGCGCGCGGACGACAGCAAAGATAACGTCTGCATGAAGGACCATCTGCAGGAAGCGCGCTGGTTCATCAAGAGCCTGAACAGCCGTAACGATACGCTGCTTCGGGTCGCCCGCAGCATCGTCGAAAAGCAGACCGGTTTTCTCGAGCACGGCTCGATCGCGATGAGGCCGATGGTGCTGAAGGAAATCGCCGAGGAGCTCGAACTGCACGAGTCGACCATCTCGCGGGTCACCACGCAAAAATACATGCATACCCCGCGCGGCATCTTCGAATTCAAATACTTCTTTTCCAGCCACGTCTCGACCGAAGGCGGCGGCGAATGCTCGTCAACCGCGATCCGCGCATTCATCAAGGAACTGATCAGCAATGAAAATCCGGCAAAACCGCTCAGTGATAGTAAAATAGCCGAACTGCTGCAAGAAAAGGGCATCCAGGTCGCCCGCAGAACCATTGCGAAATATCGCGAAGCCATGCTGATCGCCTCGTCAAGCGAAAGAAAACGCATCATGTAGGCAGGCTCAGCGCAATCATTCAACCAAAGAGGAGTTTAATATGCACGTTATCGTAACCGGCCATCATCTCGACGTCACCGACGCGCTGAAAGCGCACGTCGATACCAAATTCGAAAAGCTGGCCCGCCATTTTGACAACGTCACCGACGTCCATGTCATCTTGGCCGTCGAAAAGCTGATCCACAAAGCCGAGGCGACCCTGCAAATCAGCGGCGCCAAGTTGTTCGCGGAAGACCATCAGGACGATATGTATATCGCGATCGACAACATCGTCGACAAGCTGGACCGCCAAATCATCAAGCACAAAGAAAAGCATTTGGGACATTGATAAAGCAGGTGCAAGGTTCGAGACGCAAGGGAGGAGGCAATATCGCCTCCGGCCGGCCTTGAACCTTGTGCCCTGACCCCCTCTCCCCATGAAACTATTGATCGTCAGCGGACTTTCAGGCTCCGGCAAAAGCATCGCCCTCGATACGCTGGAGGATTGCGGTTATTATTGCATCGACAACCTGCCGGTCTCCTTACTGGATGATTTCATCGCCCATGTGATGCAGTCGGACCCGCTGACCTACGCGAAGACCGCGATCGGGATCGATTCCCGCAATTCCTCGGACAGCCTGCTGAATTTTTCCGAGAGCATGAACCGCATTCGCAAGAAAAAAATCGATTGCGAAGTGATCTTCATGCAGGCCGATGAGGCGGTGTTGCTGAAGCGTTACAGTGAAACGCGCCGCAAGCATCCCTTGACCGATTTCAATACGCCGCTGAAGGAAGCGCTGCGGATCGAAAAGGAAATGCTGACGCCGATCGCGCGCTATGCGAGTTTCGTGATCGACACCAGCCGGACCCATTACCATGAACTGCGCGATCTGATCCGCAATCAGATCGGCGAGAGGGACAGCCGGCAAATCTCGCTGCAATTTCAATCGTTCGGTTTCAAGCACGGCATCCCGTTGGACGCCGATTTCGTCTTCGACGCGCGCAGCCTCCCCAATCCTTACTGGCTGCCGGAACTCCGCGGACTGACCGGCAAGGACGAGGCGGTGATCGAATTTTTGAAAAGCCAGCCCCTGGTCAATGAGTTTTATCTGGATATCGTCGGTTTTCTCGAACGCTGGGTCACCCGTTTCGAGGCCGAAGGCCGCAGTTATCTGACCATCGCGGTCGGCTGCACCGGCGGGCAGCACCGTTCGGTTTATCTGATCGACGCGCTGGCCAAGCGCTTTCGCAGCCCCTTCCTGAACGTGATCGTCCGGCACCGGGAATTGCACTAAGTCGCTTTACCCGCCAAATAGCCGGCAAAGCGTTGCCGGATGTGATCGATATGCGACCCTTCCCAATACACCTTGCCGCAAGTAGGGCAACGGTAAAAGCGTTCGTAATAGCGCTTTGTCTTCGGCTCCAATAAATCCAGCACGACCTGCTTCTCGACCGGTTCGATCAGGCCGTTGCAGACCGTGCAGCGGCAAAACGGCCTGAGCTGATCCGCCAAATCGAAACGCCGAACCACCTCGGCCAGTTGCTGTAAAGGCTCGATCGCGCGCACCCAATAGCCGTGCATGATCGCTTTGGCGAATAACAGCCGCCGGTCGCGGGTCAGCACGATGCGTTGCTGCTCGGCCGAAATCGCGGCGATTTCCGCATCTTTCAATGCATTGGTAAACAGCGTATCGAAGCCGAACAGGCGTAATAAGCGAGCCAGCTTGCCGAGATTCACATCGACGACGAACGCGGTCCTGCGCAGCGGCGCCGCGCGCAGTTTGATAATCGGGGAAATATCGAAGCTTTCGAACACCGGATACACCGCGACCCGGTCGCTGTTTTTGAGTTTGTAACCGAAACCGACCGACTCGCCGTTCACGACGATCAGGTCGACCTCGGTATGCGGCACTCCGAACACCTCGATCGGGTCCTTGATGCCCGGATTGCCGTTGAAGCGGTAAATCAGCGTTTGCTTGCGCTGCTGCGGCCGCAAAAAATCGTTCAGCTCTTCGTAGAAGCGGAATTCGGCGGAATTTTCAAAACGGCAGGTGGGTGGTTCTTGGGGAAGACGTTTCATCGCAGGCAGTCGGGAGCGTCAAAGAAAACGCCGCCATCCGTTCAGGCATGATCCAGCGGAATTCGGTAACCGCGCCCGCGCAAGGTCTCGATCGGCTTGCGGGTGCCGTCGGGATCGAGTTTCTTGCGCAAGCGGCCGATGAACACTTCGATCACGTTGCTGTCGCGGTCGAAATCCTCGTCGTAGATATGCTGGGTCAGCACCGATTTGGAGATCAGCTCGCCCTTCCGGAACATCAGGTATTCCAGCACCTTGTATTCGTAGGCGGTCAGTTCGAGCTTGACGCCGTCTACGGTGACCTCCTGCGCGACCGTATCGAGTTCGATATTGTCGTGGATCAACACCGGATGCGCCTGGCCTACCGATCGCCTGAGCAGGGCATTGATCCTTGCCAGCAATTCTTCGTAATGAAACGGCTTGACCAGATAATCGTCCGCGCCGGCTTCGAGGCCTTCGACCTTTTCCTGCCAGCGGCTGCGCGCGGTCAGGATCAGGATCGGCACGGCCACCTTGCTTTTGCGCAGGCGCTGGATCAGCTCTATCCCCGAGAAATCGGGCAGGCCGATATCGATGATCGCGGCGTCGATCGGATATTCCTTGCCCATGAAAAAACCGTCCCGGCCGGTGTGCGCCTTATCGACCGCGAAGCCTTTATCGGCCAGGAAATGCTGAATTTGCTCGCACAATTGTTGTTCGTCTTCAACTACCAGAATACGCATGATGGTTCTTTTGCTCCTCGACGATTAACCCAGCGGCGCGCCGGTTTCGGCGTCGATCCGAAAATAACGAATGCGCCCGTCGGGCGTCAGCACCTTGATCACATGGACTTCGCGGCCGTCGATCATGACCGTTTGCGCGCCCAGCACGCGGTGATTGCCGCTGCCGAGCACCTGCCGCGTGGCCTGGTCGAGGCTGATTCTGACCATGAAGTCATCGGCCGCCACATGACCGACCAGTACTGCGCCTAACACGAACAACAAGGTGAACTGTTTCATAATAATCCGGAACCGACGTTCGCCCGCCTACTCTTTCGTGCTTTCGGAGCGGTAGGCATTGAACTGAAAAAACGATTAATTTATGAAGCCAATATTAAACCCACTGGCTGAATAAGCCCTGAACCGGCTATTTCAGCTCCCAGTTCTCTAACACGCTGCCGAGCGCATGGCCGAACGAAGCCCCCAGCTTGCCGGCTATCTTTTCAAGCAGGCTGTCTTGCTCGGTAAAGTCGACCAGCTTTTTGGCGCCGATGATGTCTTTAGCGACCGAATCGTCATTGCCGTAGGCGTCCGCGACGCCGAGATTGATGCCTTCCTCGCCGGTCCAGATCAGGCCGGAAAATAAATCCGGCGCCTCTTTCAGGCGCTTGCCGCGGCCGTCCTTGACGGCTTTGATAAACTGCTGATGCACCTGGTCGAGCAATTTTTGCATGAACTGGGTTTCATCTTCCTTGCGCGGTGAAAACGGATCGAGCATCGCCTTATGCGCGCCCGCGGTCAGCACCCGCCGCTCGACGCCGAATTTTTGCATCGTGTCGACAAAGCCGAAGCCGTCCATGATCACGCCGATCGAGCCGATCAGGCTGGCCGGGCTGACGAAAATCTTGTCGCTGGCCGAGGCGATGTAATAGCAGCCCGAGGCGCAAATATCGCCGACTACCGCATAGACCGGCGTTTTCGGATATTCTTGCTTCAGTTTGCGGATTTCTTCATAGACCATATGCGACTGCACCGGACTGCCGCCCGGCGAGTTCGAATGCAGAATCACGCCTTTGGTATGCTCGTCCTTGAACGCCTTGCGTAGGCTCTTGATGATCGCATCGGCGTTTGCGCCTTTGTCTTCCGCGATCATGCCGACCACATCGATCACCGCGGTATGGTCGCTGTCGTCGCTGCCGATGTCCTTTTTCAACTGCGGCAGCAGTGCGATGCCGAGCAGCGCGGTCAGATATAAAAAGGTCGCGGATTTGAAAATGATGCCCCAGCGCCGCGCCTTGGCCTGTTCCGCGATCGCGGCCAGCGCGACTTTTTCGATCACGGCCCGCTCCCAACCCGGCTCGCCGGTTGGACTCGCATTCGCTTTGTCTTGTTGATTTTCTGTCATGGTTACCTCAAATGATATTCAGCAGCTCGGTCGGTTGCTGTAAGCATAGCAACGGCCGGTATTGTTGCAGTATTTGTTCCGAATGTGCGCCGCAGGAAACGCCGATCGCGGATATTTGGGCGTTTTGCGCCATTTGCAAGTCATGAATCGAATCGCCGATCATCAGTGTTCGTTCGGGCGCCACATCGACATGATTCATGATTTCCAACAACATCAGCGGATCGGGTTTGGAAGCGGTCTCATCCGCCGCGCGGGTGATGTAAAAAAGGTCTTCGGTGCCGGTCGCCTGCAAGGCTTTTTGCAAGCCGGCGCGTGTCTTCCCGGTTGCGACCGCCAGCCGGTAGCCCGCGCCGTTCAATTCCTCCAGCATGTCCCGGACGCCCGCGAACAAGTCGCCGGGGCCCAAGGGCCTGGACGCATACTCTTGACCGTAGGCGCGCACCAATTGTTCCCGAAGCTCGGGGCTTGCGCCCGGAAACAAGGTGTCCATCGCGCGAATGAGGCTGAGGCCGATCACATCCTTCGCGGCCGCGGGCGTCGGAACCTCACAGCCGAGCTGTTCGGCGGAGGTTTGCATACAATGCACGATCCAGCCGATCGAGTCCATCAGCGTGCCGTCCCAATCGAAAATCAATAAATCAAACCGCTTCTTCATGGTCCAACAAGTCCTGCAATGGCGGCGGCAAAGGCGCCTCGAATGTGATCGGCTTCCCGGTAACGGGGTGTTCAAACGTCAGTTCCCGCGCATGCAGAAACATCCGTTTGTAACCTTTGCCGTAAAATGTTTTGTTGACATCGCTAAGGCCGTAGCGGTCGTCGCCGACGATCGGGTGCCCGAGCCAGGCCGCATGCACCCGGATTTGATGGGTGCGGCCGGTTTTCGGCGAGGCCTCGACCAAGGTCGAGTTTTTGAATAATTTGATGCGCCTGAACAGCGTTTCGGCCTCTTTGCCGGCCTGGCTGACCACCACGATGCGCTCGCCGCCCTTGCTGACATTTTTGAGCAGAGGCGCATTCACGATCAACTTTTTGCGCGCCCATTGCCCGGCCAACAGCGCCAGATAGGTCTTGTGCACATGATCGTCGCGGAACAATTCGTGCAGCCTGCGCAAGGCGCTGCGTTTTTTCGCGATAATCAGGCAGCCGGAGGTGCCGCGGTCGAGCCGATGCACCAGTTCCAGAAACGTCGCCTCGGGCCTGAGACGGCGCAAGCCTTCGATGATGCCCGAATCGATGCCGCTGCCGCCATGCACCGGGAACCCCGCCGGCTTGTTGATCACCATAAAGCCTTCGTCTTCGTATAGAATCCCGTTTTGCAGCGCGTCCCGCAAGGTTTGCGGCACGAAGGTCTGCTCGGTTTTTTCGGCGACCCGGACCGGCGGAATTCTGACGATGTCGCCGGTCATTAGCCGGTAACTCACGTCGACGCGGCCCTTGTTGACCCGCACCTCGCCTTTACGGACGATACGGTAAATGCGGCTTTTCGGCACGCCTTTCAGGCGGGTCAGCAAAAAATTGTCGATGCGCTGGTCGTTGTTATCTTCGGTGATTTCGACCAGTTGAACGGTGGGAGATGCGGTTGCGGAGTCTGTTTTCATGCAGTAAATGATACCAGTATCACACTCGGATTGATTGTTTAAATTGATGTGAAGCAATAAGGTTGTTATATTAAGCTGGCTATAGTATAAGAATTACTCTTTTCCCGGCGGATTTTCGATGAGGAAACCGCCCCGAACCGCCGTCAAGAAGATCAGCCAAGCGCGCATATCCTTGATGGCGAAGCATTTGCGGGCGCTAGCTCGCCCGTAACAATAACGATTATAAAGAACGATTGATAACACCTGTTGAAGACAGAATTTACCACCCAGACGATCGAAAAAACATGTCAACCGCCTAGCATGAGGCGCTTTTAATCCGGCAGCTCTTTCCAGCATCGGAAAGACCGGGCGAGAGGCAAAGCCTCGATCCCGCGAATAAGCCAGCGATGTCAAGCCAAACATGCCGAAAGCCGCAAACGCCGAAGAGTCGATGCGTTTCGCCGAGCCGGACCAGCTAAAAGACAGCGTTCAGTCTACAGAGTAAAATCTGACCAAGGAGCAGGATATAAACAAGGATACAAAATGAAAAGAATGCTTATCAATGCCACGCAGGCGGAAGAATTGCGGGTCGCTTTGGTAGATGGTCAAAAACTCTATGATTTTGACATAGAGGTTCCTTCAAAAGAACAGAAAAAATCGAATATTTACAAAGGCATCATCACCCGCGTCGAACCGAGCCTGGAAGCGGCTTTCATCAATTACGGCGCCGAAAAACACGGCTTCCTGCCGTTCAAGGAAATTTCACCGGCCTATCGCCATGCCCCGGAAGAAGGCGAGAGCGAAGGCGGCGGCCGCAAGTCGATCAAGAACCAACTGAGGGAAGGCCAGGAAATCCTGGTGCAGATCGAAAAGGAAGAACGCGGCAACAAAGGCGCCGCGCTAACCACCTACATCAGTCTGGCCGGCACCTATCTGGTGCTGATGCCGAACAATCCGAAGGCCGGCGGCATCTCCCGCCGCATCGAAGGCGACACCCGCAGCGAACTGCGCGAGGTGATGGCCGCGCTCGAAATTCCGGACAGCATGGGCCTGATCGTGCGCACGGCCGGTTGCGGCAAGAATGCCGAGGAACTGCAATGGGACTTGAACTACCTGATGCAGTTGTGGGAAGCGATCGAACGGTCTTCGACCGAGCAGAGCGCGCCTTTCCTGGTGTTCCAGGAAAGCAACGTGATCATCCGCGCGCTGCGCGACCATTTGCGCGGCAACATCGACGAAATCCTGATCGATAACGAAGAGTCGTTCCATCTGGTCAAAAACTTCCTGAAGCAGGTAATGCCGCATTTCCTGCCCAAGGCCAAGCTCTACCAGGATTCGGTGCCGCTGTTCAGCCGCTATCAGATCGAATCGCAGATCGAACTCGCTTACGGCCGCGAAGTGCCCTTGCCTTCCGGCGGCGCGCTGGTGATCGACCATACCGAGGCGTTGACCTCGATCGACATCAACTCGGCGCGCGCGACCAAGGGCAGCGACATCGAAGAAACCGCGCTGAACACCAACCTCGAAGCCTGCGACGAAATTGCGCGCCAATTGCGCCTGCGCGACTCCGGCGGCCTGTTCGTGATCGACTTCATCGACATGATGTCGAGCAAAAACCAGCGCTCCGTCGAAAACCGCCTGCGCGATGCGCTAAAGATCGATCGCGCCCGCATCCAGACCGGCCGCATCTCGCGCTTCGGCCTGCTCGAAATGTCCCGGCAACGGATGCGTCCGTCGCTCGACGATTCGACCCAATTGACGTGCCCGCGCTGCAAGGGTCAGGGCTCGATCCGCAATGTCGAATCGGTCGCCCTGTCGGTGCTGCGCATCATCGAAGAAGAAGCGATGAAGAAGGGCACCGAAAAGGTCATCGCGCATCTGCCGATCGATTGCGCGACCTTTTTGCTGAATGAAAAACGCAACAACATCGAGCAGATCGAAAACCGCCTGAAAGTCGATATCGTCGTGCTGCCGAGCAAACACCTGGAAACCCCGGCCTACGACATCGAGCGCATCAAGGAGAAAGACGCGGGCGAAGAAAAATCCAGCTACCAGCAGATCAAGGCCGAGGAAATCTCGATTCCGGAATTTGCGCAGCAGGAGAGACAGCGCACAGAAAAAGCCGCGATCAAGGAGTTCATGCCCGATTCGCCTGCGCCGGTACAGAACCGGAGCGAAGCGGCCAGCTTGATCAAACGCTTCTGGCAGAAGCTGGTCGGCCCGTCGAAAGAGCCGGCCGAGGAGCCCGTGAAGGAGAAGCCGGAGCAAACGGCCGAGAGGAGCAAACCGGCAAGGCATGACAGGAACAAAAAGAAACCCGGCAAGGAGCATGCAGGTAAACAGGAAGCGCGTCCGCCGCGTCCGCCGCGCGAACCACAGGAACCGCGCGAACAACGGGAACCTCGGGAGCAGCGGGAACCCCGCGAGCAAAGGGAACCCCGCGAGCAACGGGTTCCCCGCGAGCAGCAGGGACCCCGCGAGCAACGGGAACCGCGCGAACAACGGGAACCGCGCGAACAACGGGAACCGCGCGAGCAACGAGAACCGCGCGAGCAACGGGAGCCCCGCGAGCAACGCAAGCCGGCCGAGCGCCCGCAAGAGCGGTCGGCGCAGGTCCTGGAGCCCGGCGAGCAGCCGGCGGAAACCTCGGTTGCCGTGCTTGAAACCGAGACTCAAGTGACTGAGGCGTCCGCCGCCAACGGCGAGCAAAAACGGTCATCCAACGGCAAGCGCCGCGGACCGCGCCGCCGTTCGAGACATTCCGGCAACAGACGCCAGGACGCGAGTGTCGCCGGCGGCGAAGCCGGCGCCGAGTCTGTAGGCCAGTCGGAAGCGCCGGCTTATGCGAGGGACTCCGCAGAAGCTCAGGGCGGCGGATCGCATCAGGAGCCTGCGGCACAACCGGAGCGCCCAACGCGTCCCGAAGCCGAATCGAAGCCGGCTCCGGCGGAAAGCGTTCACCACGAATCGGGCGGCGATTCCTGATTCTGAATCAAATGGCGGGTTTTTAACCCGCCATTTTTTTTGTCAGGGGCTCGATGAAATCGCCGACTTTATTGTCGATAGGGATCTACGACAAAATGGCCGGCAGCGCCGAGTCGTTTCAGTCCATCTTGTACGCCGAACTCAGGAGAGCCATCGTCGGGGTGATGCGCGAAGCGGCGGATAATGAAGCCCAGTCTCCTGCGTTACGATGTCGTAAGGCGTGTTCGCTTCCTCTGTTCTCTTCGAGCGTTAATGTTCCGAATGGATATACTCTTAGCCAAATGGTCTAATAGAAAATAACTCAACAACACTCAGGATAAATGTTATGTCGCCGTTACTGAATGACAAAAAAAGGGTTTGGTACTTTATTTTTCCCTTGCTGTTGGCATTGCTGTCAGGCTGTGCGAGCGAATCGCATCGGGCATTGACGCCGGAAACCGTGCCGTCTTCGATGACCGCTTATCAGGGCGTCAAGCATGTTCTGACTGTCGGCAAGTTCCAAAACCGTTCCGCCTATATGCGCGGCATATTCTCCGACGGCTTCGATCAATTGGGCAGCCAGGCCAAGACGATTCTGAAAACGCATCTACAGCAATCAGGACGCTTTGATGTGGTCGATCGGGAAAACATGGAAGAGATCGGTCAGGAAGCCAAGATCAGAGGTGCGGAGCAGCAACTGGAAGGCGCCGAGGTGGTGTTGACCGGTGATGTGACCGAATTCGGCCGGCGCACGACCGGCGATACGCAACTGTTCGGCATTCTCGGCTACGGCAAAACCCAAGTCGCCTATACCAAGGTCGTCTTGAATGTGGTCGATGTCAAAACCTCGAAGATCATTTATTCGGTGCAGGGCGCCGGGGAATATGAGCTGAGCAACCGCGAAGTGATCGGTTTCGGTTCGCAGGCCGGCTACGATGCGACGCTGAACGGCAAGGTGCTGAATCTTGCGATCATGGAGGCGGTCAACCGTTTGATCGAAGGCATGGAGCACGGCCAATGGCGACCATCGTTAAGCCGTTAGGATTGGCGTTCTGCTTTCTGGCGTTATCGGGCTGCGCTCCCGCGCCGTCACTCTATTATTGGGGCGAGTACGAAGATCTGATCTATCAGATGTATGCAGAGCCCGGCTCGGCCGATCCTGCGACTCAGATCGCCAAACTCCGCGAAGACATCGGCAAGGCGGGCGAGGCGGGCAAGCCCGTGCCGCCCGGACTGCATGCGCATCTTGGCTATTTGTATTTTTTGCAGAGCGATACGCACGCGGCCGTGCTCGAATTCGAAACCGAGAAAAAGCTGTTTCCGGAGTCGGCGACCTTTGTTGACGGCATGCTAGGCAGGTTAAAAAAATGAAATCCGTCCATCCGATTTTGCAATGCTGGCTTGCCCTGCTGTTGATCACGATCACCGGTTGCGCAGCCACGCCGCCGTTCGATTATTCGTTGTTTCGCAGCCACCGTCCGCGCTCGATTCTGGTGCTGCCGCCCTTGAACCAGACGACCGACGTGAACGCGCCGTACAGCTATTTATCGACGATTACCCGGCCTTTGGCCGAGTGCGGCTATTATGTGTACCCGGTGGCCGTGGTCGATGCGTATATGAAAGAAAACGGCCTGCCGTCGGCGGAAGAGATGCATGGCGTCGCGCTCAAAAAAATCCGCGACATCATCGGCGCGGACGCGGTGCTTTATGTCACGATCGAGGAATGGGGACAAAAATATGTCGTGGTCCAGTCGGTTACGACGATCAGGGCCACGGCGCAATTGATCGACACCGTCTCGGGCCAAGTCATCTGGCACGGAACGCAAGCGGTCAGCCAGGGTTCGGGCGGAGGCGGCGATCCGATCGCGATGTTGATCGCCGCGGCAGTCACCCAAATGATCGGCAATGTCAGCGATTTTACCCATGACTTATCGCGGACGGCGAACCACGGCATGATCTACAATGTCGACAACGGCTTTTTGGCGGGGCCTTATTTGCCTCCGCAAGAGAATGAGCATTGTGGCAAGTATTGAATGCTTTGTATTTGCCACAAATTAGCGCAAAAATGCGCTTCCTTATACCACCGCATCCTAATAACTATCTCGCTCCTTATTGACTGAAGTTCTGGAAAAGACAAATGAGAAATACATTTTTTGTTATCTTGATAGGTATTTTAACGGCGTGTTCAACGCATCAAATAAAAACCGCCTCATCGAATCACATTAAAGAATTTGGCCAAGACATTAAAGTTGTCATAACCGGTGGTTCTTCCGATATTTCAAATCAATTATCCAGACACATCCAGGCTAATCTGTTAACGGCAGGGTTTAATATCGTTAATGATGATGAGGCAACCCATCTCACTGTAGCAATCTCTGAGTTTAGTCCCGGCAATGCAGCGCTCAGATTGACTATAGGGTTCGGCGCGGGCCGTGGTTCGTTGGTGTACAACGCAAAATATTCGAAGGCCGGAAAAGTTCTGATAGATTACGATGGTGCTGAACGATTCACTGGAATGGAAATTGCGCCAGGGACAAAATACCGGCCATTCGGGAATTTCGGCGGCGCGGATACCTCCACGCAAATTCTTTTAGAAGAAGCGGCTAAACATATTGTCGATCTGGCGATTAAATAGGCAACATAACTGGGGCCAGATCGCATAGATTGGGCTGAGGCACGAAGCCCATCAATCGCGAACGATGGGCTTCCTTCGTAAGCCCATCCTATAGCTTTACAAACTCGAGGTGTTCAATTGAGGATTGAATTATATACTGAAGAAATTCCAAGCATATTTGACAGATTCCAGGACCTGGTTGGAGAAAGCCATTGGCGCAAACGAGTTGTTAAGATCAATAATGAAATCCGTGGCAATCGCTTCCTGCACGATTATCTCGTTAATGAAAATGAGATCGCATTCGGTCTGGACTTATGCAGCGATTTAAAGTGGCGACATGGTCAAATTCCTATTCATACGGTTGACTGTCGTCCAATTTATCCTTCTATAGCTTTTGCAGCACAAGTGCTGTCTATCATCGACAAGTCATCGCCAAAACAAACTCAGCAATTGGGTCGTCGCATTCATGGTGCGTTGAAAAATCCAGACGATATGCGAGCCTTGCAATTAGAACTTGTAGCTGCGACTCATTTTATCAAACGAGGACATTTCGTAGCTTGGCCAGAAATGAATGGAACTGCCACAATGGACCTCGTGATTGATGATCTCGGTCCATCCGGACTTGAGGTTGAATGTAAATCGATCTCCGAGGACAAAGGTCGAAAAATCTCTATGAGGGAGGTTATTGACTTTTGGCACCTACTTGCTCCGGAACTAAATTCTGTGGGAAATCATCTTCGGATCGGTCTAGCCGTAGTTCTTACAGTTGAAAAACGATTACCGACAGCATTCAATGACAGGAAGCAAATGGTGCGTGCTGTCTTGGAGAATCTGCTCACAGGGAACTCAGTCACTATGCTTCCTGGCGGAGGAAACTTAAGAGTATTTGAGTTTGATCTACGTCTACTGGGTGAAATTGGCTCTAAAGGGATACCGGTCATTACACGCACCGCTGTTGACCAAATCACAGAAACAAACAATCGTGAGGCCATGGTGGTTGGGCGAAAATCTGGTGGTGCCGTTGTGTTTGTCGTTCAAAGTTCGGATGATGACACTCTGCTTCCTTATGTCTTTGACACACTCGCGAAGTCCGCAAACAGGCAGCTATCAAAGGGCCGAGCAGGCCTATTTTTTGTCGGCCTTAACGGTATTAGGTCCGACTCGTTAGTTGCTGTGGCTGAGCAGGATTTAGACCCAAATCAACCACCGACCACTCTTCGCCGATATGTGAGCGACTTCCTTTCTGGTCAAAGCCGCGATCATGTCGTGGGCGTCAGTTTCATCAGCCAAACCGGATGGCAATCTGACAAAGCCGGTCATGTTGGGAGCGGCGGTTCAGCGTATGTTTTTCCTAAGAAGGAAAGTCTGTTTTGGCATGATGACTTTGCTGGACTCTTCAATAATTAAGTAGGGCCGTAAGGGTAAAACTTACTATTGAACTCGTTGCGCTTTATAAAGTCCCCTTGAGTAAGCATCGCATAACTTAAATTAAGCCAGTGCTCTCTTTGACCGGTAGTATTTGATAACCCTGATGTTGGGGCTGTGGAAAGCTTGACGACTCTAAAGTTATGCGATGCATATTCTGTATCCTCTAAGGCTGCAAGATTTCATGAGGACAAAAGTGCATGGTAGATATCGAGCAATCCTCTTATCCGATTTACGTGGCAGGAAGCTTTAAAGTCACCGCCGCTCCCCTGGATATCATCAGCTCCTATACGCAGCAATGCGTTTTTAAAACCTTTACAGCTAGCGCAGACGATTATGAAACGGCCGCTACCGCCGCCTGCGCCGTGCGCCAGACCATGCAGGACTTGCCGGTTTACGAACGCTTTCGGATTCTGACCGAAATTGCACAAGGCATTCTTGCAAACCGAGGCGAACTGGCCGTCATCATGGCCCGGGAAGCGGGCAAGCCGCTCAAGACCGCACACGGCGAAATCGAACGCGCGGCGCAGACCTTTCTGACCGCCGCCGAAGAAGCCAAACGCTTGCCGGGCGAAGTCCTCAGCATCGATTGGCACCGTTCCGGCGCGCGAAAAGACGCTATCGTCAAATATTTTCCGGTCGGCGTAGTCGCCGCGATTACACCGTTTAATTTTCCGTTGAATCTGGTCGCGCATAAAATCGCCCCGGCGATCGCCGCCGGCTGTCCGATCGTCGTAAAGCCCGCTTCGAAAACGCCGATTACGGCGCTGGCGCTGGCCAAAATTATCGACCGCACCGGCCTGCCGAAAGGCGCTTTGTCTGTGTTGCCGATGGATCGCAACATCGGCAATCGATTGGTGACCGATCCGCGTTTTAGTCTGCTCAGTTTCACCGGCTCGGCGGAAAACGGCTGGAAAATGAAACAACAGGCGGGCAAAAAGAAAGTGCTGCTGGAACTGGGTGGTAATGCGGCGTTGATCGTCGATAAAGATGCCGATGTTGCGCTAGCCGCCGCGAAAGCGGTCAGTGGCGGTTTTAGTTACGCAGGCCAATCGTGCATCCATACTCAGCGGATCTATGTCGAAGAGTCGGTCTTCGAACCGTTCGTTAGCCATTTTCTGGCGGCCATGGAAAAATGGGTCATCGGCGACCCGGAACAACCGGACACCGATTTTTCCGCGATGATAGCCGAGCATCATGCCCTGCGCATCGAATCCTGGGTGCGGGAAGCCGTTGCCGGCGGGGCGGCGCTATTGGCGGGCGGAACGCGTCGAGGGAGTTTGTATGCGCCGACGGTTTTGACCGGCACCGATCCGGCGATGAAAGTCTGCGCACTGGAAGCCTTTGCGCCGGCCGTGGTGATCGAACGGTTTACCGATTTCAAAGCCGCCGTAGCGGCCGTCAATGCCTCGGACTTCGGCTTGCAAGCCGGCGTATTTACGTTCGACAGCCGGAAAATCCATTATGCTTTTCAGAACCTGCGTGTCGGCGGGGTCATCGTGAACGAAGTGCCGAGTTTCCGCGCCGATCATATGCCTTACGGAGGCATCAAAGACTCGGGGATGGGTCGGGAAGGTCCGAAATATGCCATGATGGAAATGCTCGAACCCAAAATACTGGTCAGTGATCATAGCCTGGATTGGTGAGCCGGATTACACTCCGATATCCTCGTTCCAAAGCGTCGGATTCTCCGAAATGAACTGTTTCATCATCTCGATGCAGCGGGCGTCCTGGAGTACGTCGACTTTGACACCCCGGCTTCTCAGCAACTCCTCTTCGCCCATGAAGGTGATGTTTTCGCCGACGATCACATGAGGAATACGGTAAAGCAGGATAGCTCCTGTACACATCGCGCAGGGTGAAAGGGTCGTGTACAGGACGCTCTCCGTGTACACCGACGCCGGCAAGCGGCCGCCATTCTCGAGCGCATCCATTTCTCCGTGCAGGATCGCGCTGCCTTTCTGGACGCGGCGGTTATGGCCTCGGCCGATGATCCTGCCTTGATGAACGAGCACGGAGCCGATCGGGATGCCGCCTTCCGCGAGCCCGGTTTCGGCCTCGGCTATGGCGGCCGCCAGGAATGGGTCACCGTTGATGCTTGGATTCGAATGCATTGGGGTCACCTTGAGGAATCAGTCAGGATCAAAGCCAGTCTTCCAGATTATAGCGCTGATGCAAAGCGGGTATTTCGACCCGAGTATTCTGCAGTTTGTTGGCGAATACCGGCATGGCGTCTTTATCGCCATGCACCAGGAAAGTCGTCTTCGGATTGCCCGTTTTTTGATGCCAGGCCAGTAATTCCGCCTGATCGGCGTGAGCGGAGAACCCGCCTATCGTATAAATGCTGGCGTTGACCGGAATTTCTTCGCCGAAGATTTTAACTTCTTCGGCGCCGTCCACAATCTGGCGCGCCAAAGTCCCGTAGGCCGCAAAACCGACAAAGATGATCGCATTGTTCCTCCCCCAAAGATTGTGTTTAAGATGGTGCTTGACCCGGCCACCGGTGCACATGCCGGAACCGGCGATAATCACGGCGCCGCCGACGAATTGATTAATCGCCATCGAATCCGCCGTTTCCCTGGAAAAATGCAAACCGGGGAACATAAACGGATCCCGGCCCGAGGTTAAGGTTGCACTGGTTTCCTTATCGAAACATTCGGGGTGGCGTTGAAAAATCTGCGTAGCGGAAATCGCCATCGGCGAATCGAGAAAAACCGGAAGATAGGACGGCAGCAGGCCCTGTTCAATGCCTTCGCGCAAGTAATAAAGCATCTCCTGCGCGCGTTCCAGCGCAAAACTGGGAATGATCACATTCCCGCCTTTGGCCAGGGTGCCGCGAATCGCCGAATAGAATTCTTCCAGCGTCGGTTCCAAGGGTTTATGCAGGCGGTCGCCGTAGGTGGTTTCCATCACCACAATATCGGCTTGCGGAGGCGTCTCCGGATCTTTGATGATGGCCCGGCCGCTGTAACCCAGATCGCCGGAAAACAGAATCCTGTGCTGCCGCCCCTGCTGTTCGATATCCAGCACGATGGAGGCGGAACCGAGTATATGTCCGGCATCGATGAAGGTCGCCTGAATCCCTTCATTGAGAATTACAGGTTGATTGTAATTTACAGACCGGCCGAAAAAACCAAAGCAGTTCAGTGCATCTACGACATTATAAAGCGGTTCAATCGGCTCTTTTTTGCCGTGCCGGGCGGCTTTTTTCGTTTTATAGTTGGCTTCATCTTCCATCAGCTTCGCGGAATCCAGCAACACCACGCGCGCTAATTCACAGGATGCCGCCGTGGTAATGATTTCACCGGTAAAACCCTGCTTGACCAGCAGCGGGATGCGTCCGCAGTGATCCAGATGAGCGTGAGTCAATAACAGGTAATCGATGCTGGCCGGATCGAAGCCGAAAGGCTCGGCATTTTCCTCATCCAACTCCCGGCTGCCCTGATACAGCCCGCAATCGATCAATAGCTTCTTGCCGGCGGCTTCCAGCAGATGGCAGGAACCGGTGACGTTTTGATCGGCGCCGTGAAATTCTAGTTTCATCAGTCAACCTCCTGGCGGAATGCCTCGGATTTAATCGCTCCATGCTAAGTTATCCCTCTAATGGACAGAAGTTAGATGGGGAATTAAACAACTAATTCATCGAGAACCTCGCGGACGCGATTCGGATAATCCGAAATCAGACCGCTTACGCCCGCCGCAAGCAGTTGCCGCATGTCGTCCTTGTCGTTGCAGGTCCAGACATTCACGCCTTTGCCCAACTTGCGCACGCTTGCGATCGCGTCGGCATCCAGGCTGCGCGTCAGCGACTGGAGCCCCAAAGGATCGGTGCCCGGATGCAAGGCGTCGGCGCCGATGCGCTGAAGATAGTCGCCCGGCAACGCCAGGCGTTCGTTGGTCAACACCGCGGTCGCAATGTCTGGCGAACGCTCGCGTACCCGCCGCAATTGTTCGTGATCGAATGACGAGATCAAGACATCGGCCTGCATCGCCATGGCCTCGACCAGATCGATTACCGCGTCGGTCAAGCCGGGATACATGCGCGGCAGCATTTTCAGTTCGATGTTGACCCGGAGATCTAGGCTTCGGGCAAGTTCGAGCGTCTGTCCGAGCGTCGGAACTTTGATCGCGCCGGACGCATAATGCGCGAGATCATCGGGGCTGAGGTAATGCGCGAATTCTTCCGGCGTCAGGCTTTGCAGGAAGTATTGCCGGTCCGCGGCCGGCAAATTGAGCTCTCTTGCAAACCATCCGCCGGCATCGAGCTGGTCGATCTCTTCGTAATAGAAATCGGAGATGAAATAACTCGGTTGCTCCGGGAATTTGTCTTTAACGTCGGTACAGCGAACCAAATTATCGTCGTGATGCACGATGATCTCGCGATCCTTGGAGAGATGTACATCCAGTTCGATCATCTGACAGCCGAAGGTTTGCGCCTTGGCGAACGCCGCGAGCGTATTTTCGGGCGCAAAGGCGCGCGCGCCGCGATGGGCGATATTCAGGATGCTTTCTGTGGCGGCATTGTCCGTCATGATCGATGACCTAAAGTTCAGACCCAGCCCTGCTGCGCCGCGATCCACAGCAGCGCGCCCGCGAATACCCCGGCCAGCACGTCGTCGAGCATGATGCCGAGGCCGCCTTGCACTTTCTGATCGATCCACTTGATCGGCCAGGGCTTGATGATGTCGAAGATTCGAAACAGCACGAAGCCGAGCAGCGCCGCCTGCCAGGAAAAAGGCACCAGCCACATCGTGATCAGGTAGCCGGCGACTTCGTCCCAGACGATGCCGCCGAAATCGTGTTCGCCGAGTTTGTCCGCGGCGATGCCGCAAATCCAGATGCCGGCAATGGTCGCAATGACAGTCAGCAGGCTGTAGATCGGCAGGCCGGCCTGAATAATCAGCCAGTACAGCGGAATCGCCGCGACCGTGCCGCAGGTGCCGGGCGCTTTTTTGGCGAGGCCGGAGCCGAAACCGAAGGCCAGAAACAGTGCCGGATCGGTCATGATCTGTCTGGCGGTCAGTTGGTTCTGACCGAGTCCTGATTTATGAAAAATGTTCATAGCCTTGTGCCTTTAATGAATGTGTCGTTCCCGCTTTATAGAGCCGTAGTCCCGGCTCCGTCTCGATTACGCCGATTTTATGACAGTCGAACGGCAAGGATGAAGCTTTTTCGGGACTGACCGTAAAACACAGTTCGTAATCGTCGCCGGCCGAGAGCGGCAGCCGCCAGTCGCCGGTCGCATCGCAATAGGCCTGCACCTCCGTCGACACCGGCAATGCATCCCAGTCTATCGTGGCGCCGACCCCGCTTTGTTCGAGGATATGACCGAGGTCGCCGGCCAGTCCGTCCGAGATGTCGATGCAGGCATTGGCGATGCCGCGCAAGGCCAGGCCTTCGCTACACCGGGGTTCCGGCTGATCAAAACGCCGCAAGGCCTTCTCCGGCCGATCGCAGAGGTAGCCTTGACGGATTTTCAAGCCGAGGCCGGCATCGCCCAAGTTGCCGGTGACATAGATCAGGTCGCCGGGCCGGGCGGTGGATCGTTTCAAGGCCTGGCCTTTCGGCACCAGGCCCATCGCCTGTACGGTCAGCGTCAAGGGGCCCGAGGTGGTGTCGCCGCCGATCAGATCGACCGAGTGACGGGTCGCGAGCGCCAGAAAACCGTCCGCGAAAGCGCTCAGCCAAGCTTCGTCGACTCTGGGCAGGGTCAGGGCCAGCGTCACCGACAAGGGTTTCGCGCCCATCGCGGCCAGATCGCTGAGGTTCACCGCCAGCAATTTATGGCCCAGCTGCTTCGGATCGGTGCCGGCAAAGAAATGCACGTTTTCGACCATCGTGTCGGCGGTGATCGCGAGTTCGCAGCCTTCGGGAATCGAGAGCAAGGCGCAATCGTCGCCGATACTGAGCCGGGTGCTCGGGTTGCTGATTTTTTGCTCGGTAAAAAAGCGTCGGATCAGCGAGAATTCGGAGAGGGGCATAAATCAAGAACTAAGGTGTAAGCGGAAAGTCCGCCGGACGGGGCATGTTGCCCCGTCCTCTGGTTTTTAGAATGCTTCGGATAGGGTGGTTGCGGCAAACGTGAAGACGGGGTTGCAAACCCCGTCTTGCGGCAGTAATCCTTACTTCTTTTTGATTTCCGCGGCGCGCTTCTTCTGTGCGACTTTGTCGAGAATGCCGTTCACATATTTATGGCTGCCGTCGGCGCCGAAACATTTGGCCAGATTGATGCCTTCGTTCAGGATCACCCGGTACGGCATGTCGGGGCGGTGTTCCAGTTCGTAAACGCCGATCCGCAATATCGCCCGTTCGACCGGATCGATCTTGTCGATCGGGCGGTCGACGAATTCGGCCAACAGCTGGTCTATCGTATCCAGGTTTTTCGGAATGCCGAACAGTAACTCGTTGAAATAGCTTTTCTGCGCATCTTTCAGACGACCGTCTTCGAGAAACTGGCGTTCGATTTCGCCGAGATTGTGTCCGCTCATTTGCCATTGGTACAAAGCCTGGACAGCGGCTTGGCGGGCATTGGTGCGGGCCTGACTCATCAGTTGTCCAGCCGGTTGAACAGGCTGACCATTTCGATCGCGGACAGGGCCGCTTCGGCGCCCTTGTTGCCGGCCTTGGTGCCGGCGCGCTCGATCGCCTGTTCGATCGTGTCGACGGTCAAGACGCCGAAACTGACCGGTACGTTGTATTGCAACGAAACGCCGGCGAGGCCCTTCACGCATTCGCCCGCGACATATTCGAAATGCGGGGTGCCGCCGCGAATCACCGCGCCGATCGCGATGATCGCGTGATATTTTTGCGAAGCGGCGACGCGCTGCGCGACCAAAGGCAATTCGAAGGCGCCGGGCGCCTTGACCAGATGGATGTCCGCTTTATTCGCGCCATGGCGAACCAGGGTATCGATCGCGCCGGCTTCGAGTTGCTCGACGATAAAGCTGTTGAAACGGGAGGCGATGATGCAAAATTTGCCGCCCTCCGCCGAAAAATTGCCTTCAAACGTGGTAATGCTCATAGAAAATCCGCACTGTTAAAGTGAAATACGCCGGCAGACAGAGGCCATGCGTGCGTAAGCTCGTCGCGAGAATACGTCTGTTTAAAAAAGCCCTGCTCGCTCAGGGTTTAAGAAAGTGAGGCTAAGAGGCCTCGTTCGCAGGTCCGCTGCCGACGTGTTCGGAAACCTCCAAATCAAAGCCCGACAGGCCGACATATTTTTTCTGCGCGCCCAGGACTTTCAATTTGTGTACGCCCAGATCGGCCAGGATGCGCGCGCCGGTGCCGGTCATGCGCCAGTCGGGCGCCTCGAATTCGTCGTCGTTGACGTGGATGCCGTTGTCCTGCAATTGATAGCGATGGATCAGTTCGACCAGCGCTTTGCTGTCTTCGCTGCGCCGGATCACGACCAGCACGCCGCGCCCTGCTTCGGCGATTTTCTGCATCGCCGCGCGTATCGAGCAGCTGCTGGCGTTGCGTTTGGACGCGAACAGGTCGTCGAGCAGATTGCGCGCATGCACCCTGACCAGTACCGGTTCGTCGCCGGATACATTGCCCATCACCAGCGCCAGATGCAGGTTGTTGTCGTTGCGGTCCTGGTAGGCATAAAGCCTGAAATCGCCGAACTCGGTCGGCAGCTGGCATTCGCTGATCCGTTCGAGCGTGTTTTCGTGCTGAATACGGTAGTGGATCAGATCGGAGATCGTGCCGATCTTCAGGTTGTGCTCGGCGGCGAATTTTTCGAGATCGGGACGGCGGGCCATCGTGCCGTCGTCGTTCAGGATTTCGACGATCACCGCGGCAGGTTCTACGCCGGCCAGGCGCGCCAGATCGCAGCCGGCTTCGGTATGGCCGGCCCGGTTCAAGACGCCGCCCGATTTGGCCATCAATGGAAAGATGTGGCCGGGCTGAATCAGGTCGTCCGGTTTCGCCTCCGGCGCGACCGCGCATTGGACCGTGCGCGCCCTGTCGGCGGCCGAGATGCCGGTCGTGACGCCGGTCGCGGCTTCGATCGACACGGTGAAGTTGGTCGAATGCGCGGTTTTGTTTTCATTGGTCATCAACGGCAAGCGCAACTTCTGGCAACGCTCGCTGGTCAGCGTCAGGCAGATCAGGCCGCGGCCGTAGCGCGCCATGAAGTTGATGTCCTCGGGGCGGGTAAACGCGGCTGCCATGACCAGGTCGCCTTCGTTCTCGCGGTCCTCGTCATCCATGATGATGACCATCTTGCCCTGGCGTAAGTCTTCGATGATTTCTTCGATCGTATTCATAGGATAGGTGGGCGTTTCAGCCTAAAAAACCGCTGCGTTGTAGGAGGTCGAGGGTGACTTTTTGTTCCGGCTCGGCTTTTTGGCCGAGCATCAGCCGTTCCAGGTAGCGGGCCAGAAGGTCGACCTCGAGATTCACGACGGTTCCGGGGCCTGCAAAACCGAGCGTGGTTTCCTTCAGCGTATGCGGCACGATGTTGACGCCGAAAACATTGCCGTCGACTTCATTGACGGTTAGGCTGATCCCGTCGAGACAGACCGAGCCTTTTTCGGCGATGTATTTGGCCAGAGGGTCCGGCGCCTTGAATTTGAAGCGCACCGAGCGCGCATCCGGTTTTTTGTCGATGACCGTCGCGAGGCCGTCGACATGGCCGCTGACGATATGACCGCCGAGCCGCGTCGATGGCGTCAACGCCAATTCCAGATTGACCGGCGAGCCGACCGTGGCGGTTTTCAGGCTGGTGCGGGACAGGGTTTCGTTCGAGACGTCGGCCGAAAACGAATGCGGCCCCAACGCAATCGCGGTCAGGCAGACGCCGTTTACCGCGATGCTGTCGCCGAGCGCGGCGTCTTGCAGCGAAAGCTTGCCGGTGTCGATGGTCAGGCGGCAATCGCCGGCCTGTTGCTCGATCGCGGTGATTTTGCCGACTGCCAAGATGATGCCTGTGAACATGGAATAAGCGAGTGTTTATTTAAAAAACGGTGTAGGTCAATTTCAGATCCGGCCCGACCTGTCTGACATCGGTCAGTTTCAGGGTTTTCTTATCGGCCATCGTTTGAATATCCGGCAGGGTGAACAAACCGCGCCCCCGGTCGCCCAATACGCAGGGTGCCATATAGACAATCCATTCATCGACCCGGTTCTCGGCCAGCAAGGCGCCGTTCAGGGTCGGGCCCGCTTCGACGAACAAGTCGTTGATTTGCAGGCCGGCCAAAAACGGCATCAGCGCCTGCAAATCGATCCGGCCGTTTTTGGCGCCCAGATGATGAATTTCAAAGCCGGCGTTCTCCAATGCGGCAATTTTGTGCCGATCTTCGCTGCATGTCAAAATCAGACTGCGCCCCGGCAGTTTCGCCAGTTGCGCGCTTGCCGGCATCCGAAGCTGCGAATCCAGCACGATCCTGAGCGGCTGCAGAACGTCTTCGTCGATGCGCGCGGTCAGCGCCGGATCGTCGGCCAGCACGGTGTCGATGCCGGTCAGAATCGCGGAGCTTTGCGCGCGTAGCCGATGCACATCCTGCCGGGCCGCGTGTGATGTGATCCATTGGCTCTCGCCGGAAGCGAGCGCGGTGCGTCCGTCCAGGCTCATCGCGAGCTTGCTGCGCACAAAGGGTTGGCCCAGGGTCATCCGTTGGATGAAGCCGCGATTCAGGCGGCGCGCATCGTCTTCCAGGACACCGCAAACGGTCTCGATGCCGCCGGCTTCCCGGAGCCTCGCCAGGCCGTTGCCGGCCACCAAGGGATTCGGGTCCTGCATCGCCGCCACGACCTTGCTGACGCCGGCCTTGACCAAAGCATCGGCACAGGGCGGCGTTCTGCCGTAGTGGCTGCACGGCTCCAGCGTGACATAAGCGGTCGCGCCCTGAGCGTTTTCGGCATGCTTGAGCGCCGCGATTTCGGCATGATCGTCGCCGGCCTTGACGTGCCAGCCTTCGCCGATGATGTGATCGTCGCGAACCAGTACGCAGCCGACGCGCGGATTCGGATGCGTGGTATAGAGGCCGTTGCGGGCCAGTTGCAGCGCCCTGGCCATGTAGCGATAATCCCGGTCGCTTGCGGAAGCCATCTATTTTTTTTGCAGATGCTTGATCATGTCGGTGAATTCGCTGACATCCTGAAAGCTGCGATAAACCGAGGCAAAGCGGACATAGGCGACGTGATCGAGATGGCTGAGTTCGTGCATGACTTTTTCGCCGAGTTGCTGGGCGGAGATCTCGCGGTCGCCGGAGCTCATCAGCTCCTTTTTGAGCCGGTTCAGCGCCATTTCGATGTCGTCGCCGCTGACCGGGCGTTTTTCGAGCGCCTTCAGCATGCCGGAGCGCAGCTTCTTTTCGTCGAAGTGCTCGCGGCTGCCGTCGCGCTTGACCACGCGCGGCAGGGTCAGCTCGGCCACTTCGAAGGTCGTGAAGCGTTCCTTGCATACCGTGCATTCGCGGCGGCGGCGAACCTGGTCGCCTTCATTCGTTAATCTGGAATCCAGAACGCGCGTATCCTGCGCCGCGCAAAACGGACATCGCATAGCTGATCTACTTAAGTGCTGCCGGTTGCCCGGCGGGTCGTTTCAAAATCGCCCATTGTATAACACAATGGGGTTGTTTGCATTGCACTTTCAGCGATTTGCGTGGCGATAGGCCCTATTGTGACAGCGGTTTTGATATCGCCGCGAAGGCTTGAGCGAGCGCGCCGGATTTTACGGTTGATTTTTCCACAGGATGCAAAACCGTGCGCTGAGGTTGTTCCTGTCTCCTGTCAGGCGCTGATTTGTCTGTGCGCTTGCTCACATGCGGCCGGGAATTTTTTTATATCTTGTTGATATTAAATTATAAAATTCTGATTCTAAACCGGCTGAACAATTCCGGCGCAATCTGACAGGGCTCCATGGCGGACGCCAAGTGCGGGCGGTTATTTTCAGCTTACCCACAGAGTTATCCACAAAAACTGTGGATAAGTGCGATAGCTTTTTTGCAATCAACGGTTTCGGTCGATTTTTGCAAGACCGGCAAAGGCTTGTCTGCGATAAGCGCCGGTGCGGGCGTAAAACCTTGCGCATTTGCAGGGCTTCAGGAAGAATTATTCGGTTTTTGTGGAAAAGTCAATAAAAAATTCATATAATGCTCGGTTAAACCGACTCCTTTGCAATCCTCATAAGGACTTACGCAGGCGATTTTTCGCACCGTTTGGACTGTCTTGAGCTAATCAACCCTAAGTGACTATGGATCAAAACGACTTTACGCTTGGAATTCCCGGCTTTACTTATCCTGATTTATACGACGCCCTGCGCCTGAACGATTTGCTGGAAGTGTTCGATGCTTCGGTAAAACGCCATGATGCGGAGTTGTTCGCTCAATTTGCCGCGTATCGGCAATGTCAGGGCGAAGGCATGGCGGTCGAAGCGATTTCGGATTTGCTGGTCAAGATGGGGCCCTATGTCGGCCAATTCGTCGCCAAACTGTTTGGCATCGAAGGCGCGCATCAAGAGCAAGCGAGAAAGATCAAGGAAGAATTCGAGACCGTTTTTACTTACAAGAATGAAGTCGTTGCGAAGCTGAACCTGGTTTTCAAGAATCAGGCGATTGCGGATTGGGATGTCGACGGCATTAAAAACCGTTTTGAGCTGTTGATCCAGGCGGCCTTCCCCGAGGCGGCCGGCGACAACGACGCCGAGCGCCGGGTCGCGCGCGCCGGCGCGGTGATCGGCAGCCTGTCGAGCCACTTCAAAGCGGTTGCGAAAGGCAAGGAAGGCACTTATCCGGCTGCGGACGCGGCGGCCGAGCAGCTGCGCGCGAAACTTGCCGCGCATTCCGAAGCCGCGCAGGCATTTGCGGACATCATTGCGGCTACCGATGCGGCCGGCTTTATCGACGGCCTGATGGATTTGGCGCAGCGTTGGGCTTATATCGCGCAGCATGATCCCGAGATCGCCGAGCATTGGCTCAGCTTCCAGTTTCCGGATAAACGCGATTTCGAGAATCTGGTCGAGCATGACGTGGTCGACAAGGGCGAATTTTCGGTCTGGATGGGCGAGCTGGCGCATCGCCGCCGCCGCGACGGCTTCAAGCTGACCGACCCGCGCTTCAATGAGCGCCAGACCCTGTCCGAGGTCGATCACTGCATCTATTGTCACGAGCGCGACACCGATTCTTGCTCGAAAGGCATGCGCAACAAGAAGACCAATACCTTCAAGGTCGATCCATTGGGCGTCACCACGACCGGCTGCCCGCTCGAAGAGAAGATTTCCGAGATGCACCTGGTCAAGCGCGGCGGCGACAACATCGGCGCGCTCGCGATCATCATCGTCGACAATCCGATGTGCCCAGGCACCGGTCACCGGATTTGCAACGACTGCATGAAGGGCTGTATCTATCAAAAGACCGATCCGGTCAACATTCCGCAGATCGAAACGAACGTGCTGACCGATGTGCTGTTCATGCCTTACGGCTTCGAGATCTACAGCCTGTTGACGCGCTGGAATCCGTTGAACGTGAAGCGTTCGGTCATGCAGCCTTACAACGGCAAGAACGTGCTGGTTGTCGGCCTCGGCCCTGCCGGTTATACGATGAGCCATTATTTGCTGAACGAAGGTTTCGGCGTGGTCGGCATCGACGGTTTGAAATTGGAGCCGCTGCCGGCCGCATTGACCGGCGGCGGCGACGCGCTGCCTCAGCCGATTGCCGACTTCCGGGAGCTATATGAAGATCTCGACAAGCGTATCCTGGCCGGTTTCGGCGGCGTCGCCGAATACGGCATCACGGTGCGCTGGGACAAGAATTTCCTGAAGGTGATCTATCTGACCCTGCTGCGCCGGAACGCGTTCCGCGCTTACGGCGGCGTCCGTTTCGGCGGCACGATCACGATCGAGGATGCCTGGAAGATGGGCTTCGACCATATCTGTATCGCCTCCGGCGCCGGCAAGCCGACGATCATCGACCTGAAGAACAATCTGATGCGCGGCATCCGCAAGGCGTCCGACTTCCTGATGGCGCTGCAGTTGACCGGCGCGGCGAAGTCGTCGTCGCTGGCGAATCTGCAGGTGCGCCTGCCGGCCGGCGTGATCGGCGGCGGTCTGACCGCGATCGATACCGCGACCGAATTGATGGCGTATTATCCGGTGCAGGTCGAAAAACTGCTCGGCCGCTACGAGACGCTGGCGGCTACCTACGGCGAAGAAACGGTCCGTAAACGCTACGATAAGGAAGAAACGATCATTCTGGACGAGTTCCTGGGCCACGGCCGCGCGATTCGCGCCGAACGCGAGCGCGCCAAAGCCGCAGGCGAGAAGCCGAACTTCCAGCCGCTGGTCGAAGGCTGGGGCGGCGTGACGCTGTTCTACCGCAAAGGCATGAAGGATGCGCCGGCTTACCGGCAAAACCACGAGGAAATCTCCGAAGCGCTCGAAGAAGGCATTGCGCTCGCCGAAGGCATGAGCCCGGTCGGCGCGATTCCTGACGAATACGGCCATTTACGCGCGGTCGAGTTCGAAAAACTCGAATGCGAAGACGGCCGCTGGGTCAAGAAGCAGAGGGTGACCGTGCCGTTGCGCAACCTGTATGTCGCGGCCGGCACCTCGCCGAACACGATCTATCAGAGCGAGTATCCGGACACCTTCGTGATGGACAAATGGTTCTTCCAGCGCTATCAGCCGGAATGGCTTGACGGCAATCTGGAATTGGTGCCGATGCACGATGAAGCTGCGCCGAAACTCGGCTTGCCGGCGCCGTTGACCTCGTATCAACAGGACGGCAAATTCATCAGCTTCTACGGCGACAACCATCCGGTTTACGCGGGTAACGTGGTCAAGGCGATGGCGAGCGCGAAAAACGGCTATCCGTATATCGCCAAATTGTTCGAAAAGGAACTGGCGGGGCTGGATCCTGCCTTGCAGACTCAGCGAAACGCCGAATTAAAGCAATTTTTCGGTTCGCTGGACGAAGCCTTTAGCGCGACGATCGTCGCGATCAACCGCCTGACGCCGACGATCATCGAAGTGATCGTGAAAGCGCCGATGGCGGCGGATAAATTCGAACCGGGCCAATTCTACCGGCTGCAAAACTTCGAAGCCTATGCGCCGGTCAAGCATGGCACCGTGCTGGCTGCGGAGGGCTTGGCGCTGACCGGCGCCGAGGTCGACAAGGAGAACGGCACGATTTCGCTGATCGCGCTCGAGATGGGGTCGTCCTCGCGCCTGTGCGCGACCTGGAAGGTCGGCGATCCGTTGATCCTGATGGGCGTGACCGGCACTCCGACAGAGATCCCGACCGGACAGACCGTGCTGTTGATCGGCGGCGGCCTCGGCAATGCGGTCTTGTTTTCGATCGGCAAGGCGCTGCGCAATGCCGGCAACAAGGTGATCTATTTTGCCGGTTACAAATACCGGCAGGATATTTTCAAGGTCGAAGACATCGAAGCCGCATCGGATGTGATCATCTGGTCGGTCGACAACACGCCGGGCGCCGAAGCGTTCCCGCCGACGCGGCCGCAGGACAAGACTTTCGTCGGCAACATCCTCGAATGCATGGTCGCTTATGCGCAAGGCAATTTAGGCGAGCAGCCGATCTCGCTGTCGGATGTCGACCATCTGATCGTGATCGGCTCGGACCGGATGATGGCCGCGGTCAAAGATGCGCGTTTCAATGTGTTGAAGCCTTATCTGAGCAAGGTGCAGCATGCGATCGGTTCGATCAACTCGCCGATGCAGTGCATGATGAAAGGCATCTGCGCGCAATGCTTGTGCAAGCATGTCGACGCGGAATCCGGCAAGGAATATTTCGTGTATTCCTGCTACAATCAGGATCAGGATCTGGACAAGGTCGATTTCCCGCATCTGAATGCGCGCCTGCGCCAGAATACGGTGCAGGAAAAGCTGTCCAATCTGTGGCTGGATTATTTGCTCGAGAAGCCGTAATCCGGTTTTGCAAGGTTAGGCGACAGGATGGGCGAGGCGATCGCCTCGCCCATCCTGTTTTTGCTCTTTGTGCGAGAGCAAAGGATAAGGAGAACTTTTCAAGGTTTTCCTGGTCATTTTAGGGTGATCGGCATTTTATCGGTGAGGCGAAGCATCATGTTAACCGAGTTCCTATTCTAACGGTCGCATCAATTATTGCGATGGGCTGTAATCAATAACCTTCCTGATACGCAAAGACTTTTAGCGTCTTTGAACCGGTCATTTAAACCAAGAATAGCTTTCGGCGCGGTTGAAATTCGGCGAAGCCGTCGCCATTATCGTTAAAACCGTTTGGCTTGGCTGTTTGAGAGGACTCGCGTCCTGATGCCGAATCTGTTAATTAAATTTATTTCCGATCTTTCCGGTAAAGCCCCGGCAAGCATCAATGTTTTTGAAGAGTGTAACCATGGCAAGAACTTCCGCAAAGCTGGCGAACAAACCCGACGAACCGATGAGTCAAATCGATCATGATGAGGATGGTTTCGACGATGTCGAATTTTCGTCTCTCGATGCGAGCGAAAGCGATACAATCAAACGCGATGCGCGGCGAAAGATCGAAATTTATTGGGAAAAAAAGCGTTTGAGAGAGCAGTTTGATGATCTCGACGAGGCCGAATTAGGCTTTTAAGCCTAACCGTCCCCTGGGGCGGCGGAAGCCGCCCCGTAACGCGCTTGCCGCTAACGGTAGCTCAATCGGTCAATAACGGATCCAGCTGGTGTTGTTGATCCAGCGCATACAAATCATCAAAACCGCCGATATGACGGTCGTCGATAAAGATTTGCGGCACCGTGCGCCTGTTGCTTTTGCCCATCATTTCCTCACGCAAACCGGGTTGCGCATCGACATTGATTTCGGTGTAGCTGACGCCTTTTCGGTCGAGCAGGCGTTTCGCCATGACGCAGTAAGGGCAGATTTTGGTCGTATAAATGATGATGTTCGGCATGGGTCGGCAGAGTGATCGGGCATGAGCCCGGCTGATTAGGCGCGCGCCTATTTCGGTCCTTCGACGTCGGCAGGATCGCCTTCATAAGGCGTCGCATAGCTGCACTCCTTTTGCGGACAGACCTTTTCGACACCGCGCCGCTTGGTTTCCTTCACGGTCAGGACCGGCCAATGACATTCCGGGCAGCTTTCCTTCAGCGGCGCATTCCAGAGCGCATAGTCGCATTTCGGATATTCGGAGCAAGAATAAAAAATCTTGTTGTTGCGCGACTTGCGTTTCAGAATGCTGCCTTTTTTGCACTTCGGGCATTCGACGCCGGTATCGAGCGGCTTTTCCAACGGTTCGATATGGCGGCATTTCGGATAGGCGCTGCAGCCGATGAACTTACCGTAGCGGCCTGACTTCAAGACCAGCGGCGATTCGCATTTCGGGCAAACCCGGCCCTCGACCACCTCCGGCTCTACCGCTTCGTTTTGGTCTTCGTTCAGGTTGCGGGTATAGGAACAGCCCGGATAATTGGTGCAGCCGATGAAGCGGCCGTTGCGGCCCAGACGAATCGACAGGGGGCTGCCGCAGTCCGGGCAGTTTTCATCGAGCGCCTCCTGGGTCACGTCCTTGCGCTGTACGTTTTCGTCTTTTTCCTGGATCAGCGTGTTGAACGGCTTCCAGAATTCGCTCATCAACGGAATCCAGTCTTTCTCTCCGCGCGACACCGCATCGAGGTCGTCTTCGAGCTTCGCGGTAAAGTCGTAATCGACATACTTCGTGAAATGCTCGGTCAAAAACTTGTTCACGATGCGGCCGACATCGGTCGGATGAAAGCGCTTGTTTTCGAGCGTCACATAATCGCGATTCTGCAAGGTCGAGATGATCGAGGCATAGGTCGAAGGCCGGCCGATGCCGTGTTCTTCGAGCGTCTTGACCAGACTCGCTTCGCCAAAACGCGGCGGCGGCTCGGTGAAATGCTGCGCGTTGACGATGTCGTTCAGCGGCACCGGGCGGCCCTCTTCGAGCGGCGGCAGGAAGCTTTCCTTGTCGTCGCTGTCGCTGGTGTCGTCCTTGCCTTCCAGATAAACCGCCATGAAGCCGGGCGAGGCGATCGTCGAGCCGGTCGCCCTGAACGCGTGTTGGCCTTCTTCGCCGCAGCCCAGATCGACCGCGATCATGTTAATCGTCGCCTGAATCATCTGGCAGGCGATCGTGCGCTTCCAGATCAGGTCGTAAAGCTTGAATTGCTCGTCGCTGAGATGACTTTTGAGCTGGGCGGGCAGATAGCGTGGATAAGTCGGCCGAATCGCTTCATGGGCTTCCTGCGCGTTTTTTGACTTGGTCTTGAATACGCGCGGTTCTTTCGGCACGTTGCCGGGGCCATAATTTTCGGCGATCATCTCGCGCATCTCGGCAACCGCCTCGATGGACAGATTGACCGAATCGGTACGCATATAGGTGATCAGGCCGGCCGTTTCGCCGCCGATGTCGATGCCTTCGTACAATTGCTGGGCGACCATCATCGTGCGCTTGGTCGTAAAGCCGAGCTTGCGCGCCGCTTCCTGCTGCAGGGTCGAGGTCGTGAACGGCGGCGCGGGATTGCGTTTCTGCTGCTTCTTTTCGAGCTTGGTGACGATCAGGCGGCCGTCCGCCGCCGCCAATAACGATTGTCTGGCTTGTTCCGCCGCTTCTTGGTCGGTGATGCTGAATTGATTCAGTTTTGCGCCGGCCAAATGGGTCAGCTTGGCCTTGAAGGTTTGCTCGTCGGCGGTCAACTGCGCATCGATCGTCCAGTATTCTCGGCTCTTGAAGGCTTCGATTTCGAGCTCGCGCTCGACGATCATCCGCAGCGCGGGGCTCTGCACGCGGCCGGCGGACAGGCCGCGGCGGATCTTTTTCCAGAGCAACGGCGACAGTTTGAAGCCGACCAGATAATCGAGCGCCCGACGCGCCTGTTGCGCATTGATCAGATTCGTCGCCAGTTCGGCCGGATGCGCGATCGCCTCGGTCACCGCTTTCTTGGTGATTTCATGAAAGACGACACGGTGCACCGTTTTGTTTTTCAGCGCTTTTTTTTCGTTTAACAGCTCATAGAGATGCCAGGAAATCGCCTCACCCTCGCGGTCGGGGTCGGTCGCGAGATACAGCGCGTCGGCGTCTTTGAGCGCCTTGCCGATCGCCTGCACGTGGCGCAAATTGCGCTCGATCACCTCATATTTCATCGCGAAATGATTATCGGGATCGACCGCGCCTTCCTTCGGAATCAAATCGCGGACATGGCCATAGGAAGCCAACACCGTAAAATCCTTACCCAGATATTTTTCGATGGTTTTGGCTTTGGCGGGAGATTCTACGATGACGAGATTTTTGCTCATTTATCCTTAAAAGGTTTCACGGTGCAGGGGACAATGTACAGGAATTAAGTTCAAATGCCGTGCTTTTCAGCAATCTGAACCTCGTGTCTTCTGCGGCAATGATCAATGCAAATAGGTTGGGATCAGATCGTAAACGTAATCTTCCATGCGGGAGAACGCGATTTCCTGATCGGGCTGGCTCAGCAACACCATCAGCACAATCCATTTGAGTTTTTCGACCGAAATTTCTTCGTTTTCGAGCGCCATCGCCCGGTCGATCACGATCTCGCGATTCGCCGAACTCAGGATGCCTTTTTGTTCCAGAAACAGGATCAGGCCGAGGCATTCGGTGCTCAGCTTGGCTTGTTCCTCGGCGCAGAATATGCGGAACGCAGGCGCGACGGTCGGCGCAATCGCCCGCTGCAAACTCAACGACTCCAGCCAGTCGAACGCCTTGCTGACTTCGAGCTGCTCGAAGCCGGCTTCCAGCAATTCGGTTCTGATCACATCGCTATCTGGCAGGATTTCGATTTCACCCTCCATATAGTTTTCGAACAGGTACATCAGAACATCAAAAATATTTTCTTTCATAGCGCTCGCCAGAGATTATTTAATTCGGGTATAACAGCCGCCCGCCACCGCCGAAATGTAACCGTTAAGTTCCAGAATCAGCAGCATCGAGGCTATCATTTCGACCGATTTGCCGGTTTTTTCGACCAGATCGTCGATAGATGTGGGGTCATACATGACAAGATTCAATAATGTTTGTTGCTCCAGGTCAAGCATTGATTGTTCCGGTGTTGGTGCGCAATTTCTATCTTGTTGATAGTATTGATGTAATTCCTCGATAATATCTTGCACGGTTTCGACAAGTTTGGCGCCTTCGCGGATCAGTGCATTGCAGCCGCGCGCCAAGGGGTTATGGATCGATCCCGGAATCGCAAACACTTCGCGGTTTTGCTCCAGCGCCTGACGCGCGGTGATCAGCGAGCCGCTGTCCTTGGCGGCCTCAACGACCAGCAGGCCCTGGCACAGGCCGCTGATGATCCGGTTGCGGCGCGGAAAGTGATGCGCCAAGGCTGGCGTGCCCGGCGGCAGTTCGGTCACGATCGCGCCCTGCTTGATGATTTGGCTGGCCAAATTTTTGTTCTTGGCCGGATAAATGCGGTCAGGCCCGGTGCCGACCACCGCAATGGTCAGTCCCTGCCCGTGCAGGGCGCCTTCATGGCCGGCCGCATCGATACCGAGGGCGAGGCCGCTGGAAATCACGAAGCCGTGCGCGCTCAGCGCCTTGGCGAATTCAAATGCGGTTTCACTGCCGAGCGCGGAAGGATTCCGGCTGCCGACGATCGCGATTTGCGGCCTGGACAGTAAATCCACAGCGCCGCGCACGAACAGCAGCGGCGGCGGATCGGCAATTTGCTTGAGTTGCTCGGGATAGAGAGGATCGTCAAGCGTGAGGATGTGTTGATCGGGCTGCCTGGACCAGGACAGATCGCTCTCGATCAATTGCCAGTCGGGGTTTCTGATCGCTTCGATCGCGGCGGGTTTCAGGCCCAGGGAGGCCAGAGTGGAGGAGGATTCGGAAAACAATTGCGCCGGGGCGTGCGTTTCCAGCAGACTCAAAAAGGTTCTGCTGCCGACTCCCGGCGCGCGCAATAGCGCAAGCCAATATGAAAGATCGCAGGAGGTGTTTGGCGTAGGACTACTCAGGGGTTTGAACTTTGTCTAGGACATGAATATCTTTTCGCGCCTGCATGACCAGCGCGTAACTGACCCGCTCGAACGGCCGAAATATCATCAGCTTGCCGGCATATTCGTCGGGCATTTGCACTTCGTCATTCTTGACCGGACTGTAAGGGTCGCGAGCGATTTTGCCGCGCTGGTAGATGTCCAGCTCATGGCCGGTTTTCAGTCCGTCGGAGGTGCCTTTGTCGATCACAACGACATTATACCTGCCGATTTGCGTAACGCCATCATGTACGCCGATAATATTGCCCTTGATGCTTTCCTCGGGCGGCATCGGAAAATAATTCAACACCACTTCCTGCTCGTTGGTCGGCAAAATCCGGTCGCCGATGCGGATCTCGCCGTTCGTCTTCGTGATCGTCAGCGTCGCCGGATCGCCGGCTTCCTGCAAGGTCAGATCGGCGATATATTTCGCTTCGTAACCCAACACTTCCTGGGTTTCCGGGTTCACCAGGGTATCGCCTTCGCGGTAAACCGAATAAGTCAGGCTCTCGGGCTGATCGATCGAGCGCACATAAACCTTGTCGCCGGTGCCGGCAATCAAATGCTCCCCGGCCAGATCCACTATATAAGGTGCGGTACTCAATTCGTTTTGGCCGAGTATGCGCGGCAGAGACAGGTATTTCTGAATCGCATCGGCCGGAATCAATTGAATCGCTTTTGCCGAGACGGACTCGCGTATGCAGGGCCGCAATTTACCCTCGGCTGATAGCGCAAAATTGGTGCGTCCGTTTTTGATGTCTTCATCGCTGAGCACGCAGGGTCCTGAGGAGGGGGAAACGGCCGCGGCTTCGGTCGGGGAAAAACTCAGCCGCGGCTGGCCGTTCACCATCGAGAAATAGATCGTGTCGCCGGGATAAATCAGATGCGGATTTTTGATCTGATTGTTGTAGCTCCACAAACGCGGCCATTGCCCCGGATTCTTCAGAAACTTGCCGGAAATGTCCCACAGCGTGTCGCCCTGGACGATCGTATAGCGTTCTGGATGGGACGGATTTAAGCTGATTTCTTCGGCCAGAAGCGTGGAGGAACACAACAATGGAACTATGAATCCGAGAATCGTTCGAAAAGCCATAAATAAAACCTGCCGGATGTTTTTAAACTGTCTGATTTTAAAGTTTAGATGAATTCATATAGAATTCCAGTATTGACTACTTATCAAGTGTGGAGAGTTCGTTGAGTATTTTAACCATTCTGGAATTTCCGGATGAGAGGTTACGCAAAAAAGCCGAAAAAGTGCAGGCGGTCGATGGTTCGATTCGAAAACTGGTCGATGATATGCTCGAAACGATGTATGAATCGCGCGGCGTGGGTCTGGCCGCGACCCAGGTGAATGTGCACAAGCGGGTCATCGTGATGGATGTCAGCGAGGAAAAAGATGCGCCGATTTGCCTGATCAATCCCGAGATCATCGAGAAGGACGGCGTCGAGGAATCCGAGGAAGGCTGCCTGTCGGTGCCCGGATTTTTCGAAAAGGTGAAACGGGCCGAGCATATCCGGGTCAAGGCGTTGAACCGCGACGGCCAGCCTTTTGAACTGGAGGCGAGAGATTTGCTGGCGGTCTGCGTGCAGCATGAAATGGACCACCTGGACGGCAAATTGTTCGTCGATTATCTGTCGCCGTTGAAGCGCCAGCGCATCAAGACAAAACTCGAAAAAATACATAGAATGGAAACCAGTAAAGCATGAGGATCCTATTTGCCGGCACGCCCGAATTTGCGGTGCCAACCCTGGAGATGCTGCTGGCTTCCGGGCACGAGATTTGCGCCGTGTATACGCAACCCGACCGGCCCGCGGGACGTGGCCGCAAACTGCAGCCGAGCCCGGTCAAGGAAACCGCATTGGCCGCGGGCATTCCGGTGCTGCAGCCCGAGTCGCTGAAATCGGCCGACGCGATCGCTCAGCTTGCGGCTTTTGAGCCGGATTTGATGGTGGTCGTCGCCTTCGGCATGATCCTGCCGCAGGCGGTGCTGGATGTACCGAAATACGGCTGCCTGAATGTTCATGCCTCGCTGTTGCCGCGCTGGCGCGGCGCCGCGCCGATTCAGCGCGCGCTGATGGCCGGCGATGCGGAAACCGGCGTCACCATCATGCGTATCGTGTTGAAGCTGGACGCCGGCGACATGCTGCATAAGGAAGTCATCGGGATCGGAAGCGAGGACACCGCTGGCGATCTGCATGACAAATTGGCCGCCTTGGGCCCGGTGGGGCTCGAAAAAGTCTTGCGCCAGGTCGAGTCCGGCACGGTCAAGGCCGAGCCGCAGGACGAAGCCCTGGTGACTTATGCGGCCAAACTCGAAAAAAGCGAAGCGGCGCTCGACTGGACGCGAGCGGCGGACGCGCTGGACAAGCAGGTACGCGGACTGAACCCCTGGCCGGTCGCGCAGACCTTATATCGCGGCGAGGCGCTTCGTATCTGGCGCGCAGAGCCGATTTCCGGAAACGCGGCAGCCGAGCCCGGCCGGGTCAGCTGCGCGCACAAACAGATGGACGTGGCGACAGGCAATGGCTGGCTGCGGCTGCTCGAAGTGCAATTGCCCGGCGGCAAGCGGATGCCGGCGCAGGCATTTTTGAATGCACACGACATTGATGGTTTGACTCTGGGTTGATGCAGCGTGAATTTACGATTGATTGCAGCCAAAGTGCTGACCCGGGTCGTGGTGGACGGCCAGTCGCTGACAGCGGCGCTAGAACAGGCCTTGCAGGCCATCGAGTCGGCACAGGACCGCGCCTGGGTGCAGGCTCTGTGTTACGGCGTCTGCCGGCATTATCACCGGCTCGATTTCATCCTGACGCAGCTTGTGGATAAGCCGCTGAAGGATATTCACATCCGCCTCTTAACTCTGGTGGGACTTTATCAGCTCGGCTTCATGCGCATCAAAACGCATGCGGCGGTCTCCGAAACGGTCGGCGCGGCAGGACGCAAGCCTTGGGCGAAAGGACTGATCAATGCGCTGCTGCGGCGCTACCTCCGGGAAAAAGACTCATTAGAGCAAGCGGCTGACCAGCACCCGTGCGCGCGTTTAAGCCATCCCGAATGGATGATCGACAAAATCCGCCGCGACTGGCCGGAACAGGCCGAAGCCTGCCTGCAGGCCAACAACCTGCAGCCGCCGCTGACCTTGCGCGTCAATCTGGCGCGGATTTCCAGAGCCGACTATCGCGATTTGCTGGCCGAACAGGGCATTGCGGCCGAGCCGCATGCGTTTTGCGCCTCTGCGCTGATTCTGGGCAACCCGGTGCCGGTCGAGATGCTGCCGGGTTTTGCCGAGGGCCTGGTTTCGGTTCAGGATGCCGCCGCCCAGTTGGCGGCCGGCCTGCTCGACGTGCAGCCGGGACAGCGGGTGCTCGACCTCTGCGCTGCGCCGGGCGGTAAAACCGCGCACATCCTGGAAATGCAGGCGCAATTGAAGGAGCTGGTCGCGGTCGATGTCGACGGCGAGCGCATGCGCCGCGTAGAGGACAATCTGCAACGCCTGCGGCTGCCGGCCAGAACGATCGTCGGCGACGCCGCCGAGCCGCAAAGCTGGTGGGACGGCCAATACTTCGACCGTATTCTGGTCGATGCGCCGTGTTCGGCGCTCGGCGTGATTCGCCGCCATCCCGATATCAAATTGCTGCGCCGCGCCGAGGACATCGACGCGTTGAAGGCGCAGCAACACGCGATCCTGCATTCTGCCTGGAGCCTGTTGGCGCCGGGCGGACAGTTAGTTTACGCGACCTGTTCGGTATTGAAGGAAGAAAACGAGCTGCAGGTGCTGAATTTCCTGGCCGAACATGCCGATGCCAGCGAACTGCCGATCGCCGCGGCATGGGGCGTCGCCGGCGCCGCAGGGCGGCAAATCCTAAGCGGCGATGCGGCCATGGACGGTTTTTATTATGCGCGCCTCCGCAAGGCGTAGGGCGGCGCTGCTGTTCTTGATCTGGGGCTGGCTGCTGTCGGCACCGGTGTTTGCGGGTGACTATGCCGCGATCGTCAAGGACGCCGAGCTGGCCTTGCAGGACGAGGAGTATGTGCTGTCCGCCGAGATTCAATACCGGCTCAGCCCGAAAGCGACCGATGCATTAAAAAACGGCATCCCCTTGTTCTGGGCGGTCAATATCGAGATCAAGCGCCAGCGTGATTTTTGGTGGGATCAAACGATCGCGGAAAAGCATCTGCGCTTCAAGATCCAGTATCAGGCCTTGCTGAATGTCTACCGGGTACGCAATGAAGACAGCGGCGAAGGCGGCAATTTTTCATCGCTGGGCGCCGCGATGGGTGCCCTCTCTTCGATTCGTTATGTGCCGGTGCTGGGCAAATCCGCGCTGGCCGACGATCAGCGCTATGCGGTAGGCGTGCGCGTCGTGTTTGAGCGCGAGTTGCTGCCTTTGCCCTTACGTCCCCTGGCCTATCTGAATCCGCAGTGGTACTTATCCAGCGGCTGGTATATATGGAATCTGAAAAACTAAAACCGCCGGTCAGCGTTTCGATCCTGATCCTGTTCGCGCTGATCCTGTTTTCGCTGCAATTGATGAGCACCGCAACGCAGGAATCATCGGAGCTCAGCGCGATGTACTCCTGGCTGCTGCTGATCAATGCGCTCGGCTCGATCGTGTTGCTCGGACTGGTCGTCGCGAATATCTATGCGCTGACGCGCCAGCTCAAAAAACGGGAGGCCGGCTCCCGGCTGACCACGCGCATGTTGTCGTTGTTCATGCTGCAGGCCCTGGCGCCCGCTGCGATCGTGTTTTATTTTTCGATGCAGTTTCTGCACCAGGGCATCGACAGCTGGTTCAATGTCGAAATCGACCGGGCGATGGAGGATGCGCTCGAACTGAGCCAGGCGTCCCTGGATCAACGGATGCATTGGCACTTGATGCAGACCCGGCAACTGGCCGAAAAACTCCAGCTCAGTTCGGAAGGTTTCAGCGCGTATGAGATCGACAATTTCCGCGCGCAACTGGGGGCTTCCGAGATGACGCTGTTTTCGAGCCAGGGCCGCATCATTGCGTCCAGCAGCGTGAATCCGGTGGATATTCTGCCGAGCATTCCCGATGACCAAATCTGGCTGCAATTGCGGCAGAGCGGCGATTACATCGCGCTGGCTCCGGTCAGCGAGAACGAATTGATGATCCGTTCGATGGTCACGGTCAAGGGCCTGGAGACCTGGTATATCCAGACGCTGTTTCCGGTGCCGTTGCGCATTGCCGACCTGGCCGATTCGGTCGAATTCGCGTTCGTGCGCTACCAGGAAATGAATTTCCTCCGGGACTCGTTGAAACTGACTTTTTCGCTGGCCTTGTCGCTGGTGCTGCTGATGAGCTTGCTCGCGGCGATCTGGGTCGCTTTCATCAGCATTCGCAAGATCGTCGCGCCGGTCAAGGAACTGGTCAAAGGCACGCAGGCGGTCGCTTCGGGCCATTACGACCAGCAGTTGCCGGTTGCCGCGCAGGACGATCTGGGATTTCTGGTCGAATCGTTCAATACGATGACCCAGCGCATCGCGAGGGCGCGCGACGAGATTCGCCACGCCGGCGTCGAGGTCGAAAACCAGCGCGCCTATCTCGAGACGATTTTGGCCAACCTGACCGCCGGCGTGATCAGCTTCGATTCGAACTATAAGATCCGCACCGCGAACCAGGCCGCTTTCCGGATTTTCCATGTGCACGTGAGCCAGTTCATCGGTCAGTCGTTGTTATCGCTGGCCCAGGATCATGGCGAATTGGCCGAACCATTGAAATCGATTCAACGCCTGCTCGAACAGGCCGATGACATCTGGCAGCAGCGGGTTGCGTTTTTGGGGCCGAACGGCCGTCAAGAGCTGCTCTGTCGGGGCACGCCGATGTACTCGCACGAAGGCACGCGGGTCGGCGCGGTGGTCGTGTTCGACGACGTGACCGATCTGATTCAGGCGCAAAAAAATGCGGCCTGGGGCGAGGTTGCCCGGCGCCTGGCCCATGAAATCAAAAATCCGTTGACGCCGATCCAATTGTCGGCCGAACGCTTGCAGCTTAAACTGTCCGCCAAGCTGGAAGACGGCGATGCCGATATGTTGCAGCGCTCGACCCGGACGATCGTGCAGCAGGTCGAGGCGATGAAGGAAATGGTCGATGATTTTTCCGAATACGCGAAGACATCCAAGAAGCAGCGGGTCAACATCGATCTGTATGCGCTGGTCCAGGAGGTGCTGGCGCTTTATGCGCTGAAGTCGGGCGCCGTGATACAGGCCGAGCAGGACAAAAAACGGCTTTCGATCAACGGCGATCCGGTCAGCATTCGGCAAGTGCTGCATAATCTGCTGAAGAATGCCCTGGAAGCCACGGAGGGCCGCGGCCATATCGAAGTCGCGATGCACCGGATGCAAAAGAACAACAGCGATTTCATCGAAATCGGTTTTTTTGACGACGGCCCCGGCATTAAGGAAGAACAAATCGAGCAAATTTTCGAGCCCTATGTTACAACTAAAGCCAAAGGCACCGGACTCGGGCTCGCGATCGTCAAAAAAATCATCGAAGAGCATGGCGGCGCGATCTGGGTCGATACCCGGCGCAAACAAGGCGCGGGTTTCATCATCCACCTGCCGGCAATTTAACTTTCAAGCACACCGATATGAACGCAAACAAACCTCGAATTCTCGTCGTTGACGATGAACCGGAAATCAGAAGCCTGGTCGGCGAAATTCTCGCGGATGAAGGCTATGAAGTCGCGATGGCGGACAACGCCGGGGCGGCCAGGGAATTGAAAAAGGTGCAAAACCCGAGCCTGATATTGCTCGATATCTGGATGCCGGACACCGACGGCATTACGCTGTTGAAGGAGTGGGTCGCGGAGGATTCGCTGCTGTGCCCGGTCGTGATGATGTCGGGGCACGGCTCGGTCGAGACGGCGGTCGAGGCGACGCGTTTGGGCGCCTACGATTTTCTCGAGAAGCCGTTGTCGCTGGCCAAATTGTTGCTGATCGTCGGGCGCGCGCTCGAAACGAGCAATCTGCAAAAAGAAAATGCGGGGCTCAGGCAGCAATTGTTCGCCGACATCGAGCCGGTTGGCAAAAGCGCCTCGATCGCCCGGATCAAGGATCAAATCAAGCGTCTTGCGCAGCATGACACGCGGGTGCTGCTGGCCGGGGAAGCCGGTGTCGGCAAGGAGTTGTTCGCGCGTTATCTGCATCACAATAGCCCGCGCCGGAACGGACCGTTTGTCGATGTGGCGGTCGGCAGCATCGCGCCGGAAAACTCGGCCGTCGAATTTTTCGGCAAGGAGAGCCCCGGCAAGGTCAACCCGGGTCTGCTGGAGCGCGCGCACCGCGGCACTCTGTTTCTCGGCGAAATCGGCGGCATGGACAAGGAAACGCAATTGCGCCTGCTCAGCGCACTGGAGTCGAGCTCGTTCCTGCGCGTCGGCGGCAGCGAGGCGGTGCGTGTCGATGTGAAGGTGATCGCCTCGACGCGGGTTCCTTTGGACGAGGAAGTCAAGGCCGGTCGCTTCCGCCAGGATTTGTACTATCTGTTGAACGAAGTTTTTTTGATGATTCAGCCGCTGCGCGAGCACAGCGAGGACGTGCCGAGCCTGTTGAACTATTATGTCGATTATTTCGTCAAGCATGAAAACCTGCCGTTCCGCAAGTTTTCGATGGCGGCGCAGAATTTCCTGCGCAACTACAGTTGGCGCGGCAATGTGCGCGAGTTGAAGAATCTGGTGCAGCGCTTGATGATTCTCGGCGTCGGCGAAGACATCGAGCTGGAAGAAGTCAAATCGGCCTTGGGCACCGTCAGCAACGACGTCGCCGTGCCTTCGTCGGTGCCGGATTTTTTCAATCTGCCGCTGAAGGATGCGCGCGATCAATTCGAAAAAGCCTATCTGGAATATCATTTCGAAAGAAGCGGCGGCAGCGTCGCCAAATTGTCTTCGATCGTCGGGATGGAACGCACGCATTTATACCGCAAGCTGCATTCGTTGAATATCAAGCTATAATCTGGATGGCTGTCTGAAGGATGGATCGAGCGTAAGGAGCATGCTCTTAACAGCCGCCGTTAGACGCAGTCGTCCATGATGAGCCTGTCGAACTCGGGTGGCTTAACCCGTGCCTCCCGCCTACATAACGGCATTGCCTCTTAAGCTTGAAGGGGCAATGCGGCTGTTCCTGATGATTGAGATGTCCTATTGCAATCGGGTTCCGGCAATTGACATTGGAAGCCCCGATAGGGGACAAAGGCTATGCATAAATACCTCACATTCTGCACTTACCTGTGGCTGGTTTCCGCTTCCGTGTTTGCCGGCGGGCCTCAGCCCGCGATCGTCAATGGTACGACGACCCAGGATGAGCCTACGACCGGCGCGCTGCTGTTATCGATCAGGCCTGGCGCGTCGCCGCCGACTTATGCGGGCCTCTGTTCGGGCACGATGATAGGCTGCAGCAGTTTTTTGACCGCCGCGCATTGCGTATGCAAGAATTCGGAAGCATTATCCAATAATTCTTTGCAGACCTGTGATACGAGGTCTGCGGCCGATTTGCAGGTCTATCTGCAAAACGGCGGCATTCACCAGGTTTCCGCGATCAGTGTGCATCCCTCCTTCAAATTCGGCGTGGCTTCCGATGTGGCGGTGCTGACGTTGGCGGCGCCGGTGCAGGGTATTCCTCCGATGGCGATCAACAGTACGGTTACGCCGCCTATCGGTACGCCCGGCATCATTGCCGGTTTCGGGGTGACATCCGCGACGGCCGAGGATTTTGGGGTAAAACGCACGGGCAATATCGCTACCGCCAATTGTGCGGATGCAAACGCCGAGCCCCCCATACCGCAACCCGCGAATATTTGCTGGCAGTATCTGGGGAACTCGGAGGGAACGGATTCGAATATTTGTTTCGGCGATTCGGGCGGGCCGTTGTTCATTGACCAGGGCTTCAAGCGGGTCGTCGCCGGCGTATCTTCGGGGGTTTTCGATAATTGCCAGGCGAACAGCTTTTCATTTGACACCAATGTCTATCAAAATCGCAGTTATATAACATCCAACATTGCCCGCTCCCTGGACGAGACGGGCAGGTGCCGCATCGACATCAGAAAGCGGATTAAAACCTATGCCAATAGCGTCTATAACGCGAAAAAACAATGCCTCGCCGCCGCCTTGGCCGGCAAGACGCTGCTCGGAAATTGCCTGAACGAGAAGGCGGCGAAGAAAATCGACAAGGCAGTAAAGGCGCTTGCCGCGGAAAAACTCGCGAAGCGCTGCCCGCTTGAAGTGATTGAGAATAGCGCGCTCGGCGGCAAATGCGCTGGCGCGGCTAATCCCGATGAGCTCAGGCAGTGTATTGTCGATGCGGGAAATGAAGCGGTATCCCGGATGCTCGATGCGCAATACGCCGACGCGGAAGCCGACTCTCCTCTCGCCGACAAGGTATTGGCAAAATGCCAAAAGACGATCAGCAGTGCCGCGAAAAGTTACCTTTTCAAAAGCCTGAATGCGCTGAATCAATGTGAGGCTAAGACCGATAAAGCCCTAACGAACGTTTCCGCTTGCCCTTTGCCGGCAACGCTAGACAGCCTGGATAAGTATGCGGCCAGTCTGCACAAGAAAATCCTTAAGGCGTGTCCTGAGGGGGCCGTCGAAGGCTTGATCGCGGGCGGCGATCGGTTCGGCGCCAGCTGTGATGATCCGGCGCTGGATGCGGCCGGGGTGGCTGCCTGCGAAAAAACCGAGCACGACCAAGTCGCCAAGGCTTTGGCTGATCTGGCGCCCGGAAGGATCAGCGCCTTCAATGCGGAAAGCTGCGGATTCGTATCGCAAGTCGGCGATGCCGATACGGCAATCGTCCAACAAACCCGCGCTAACGGAGAGGCGGTGCCGGATGTGAGCGACGTTCTGCTGCACAAGATTGACGTACCGGAAGGCGTCCGTTTCCTGCGGGTCACCTTGAATGGCCAGGAAACGCTTCTTTCCAGGCTGTTCGGCACGATAGACAACAGTCTCGATTTGTACCTCAGATATCAAGAGACGCCGAGCGTAGATCCCACGGCGGCGAATAATGCCGCCTCAATCAATACGGGGGCCTTCGAGGCGCTGCAAGTAAAAAATCCGGCGCCCGGCGAATGGCGCGTGTTGGTCCATGATGCGGGAGAGGAGAAGAATAAGCCTTACCAGTTGACCGTCACGATGATCAAGCCAAAAACGAATTAACTAAAGGCGGGGAGCCTTTCTTGCGGGGAAAAATCGGCGAGAGTTCGCCTCCGGAGTGTCCGGAGGCGAACGGATCGAGCCTTAAGGTGTGAGGCCTTGACCTACCACAATCACCTTCAGCGTATTGGTGCCGCCTTCGACGCCATTTAAGTCGCCTTTGGTGATGATGAACTTGTCGCCATCTTTGGCTTTATTCCATTTGCGCAGTTTCTTGACGATGCTTCGATTTACTTCGGCATGGTCCTGATTCAGTTCCAGCGGGAAATAGATCGGGAATACGCCGCGGTACAAGGTTACCTTGCCCAGGGTTTTTTCCAGACGGCTCATCGCGAAGATCGGAATGCCGGAACTGATCCGCGACATCCACAGCGGCGTTGCGCCCGATTCGGTCAGTGCAACGATGCCTTTGATCTGGGTATGGTTCGCCATGTACATCGCAGACATCGCGATCGCTTCGTCGTCACGCTCGAACTGGATCTTGATCCGGTGATCGGACTCGCGCATGCTTGGCTGCTTTTCCGCTTCGACGCAGATTCGGTGCATCGCTTCGACCGCCTTGACCGGGTATTTGCCCGAAGCGGTTTCCGCTGACAGCATGATCGCATCGGTGCCGTCGAACACCGCATTCGCGACGTCCAAGACTTCCGCGCGGGTCGGAATCGGATTGTCGATCATCGATTCCATCATCTGCGTTGCGGTGATCACGACCCGGTTCAATTCGCGGGAGCGCTTGATCAGTTTCTTCTGTACCGCCGGCAGATTCGCATCGCCGATCTCGACGCCGAGATCGCCGCGCGCGACCATGATCACGTCGGACGCCAGGATGATTTCATCCATCACGTCCAGCGCTTCGGCGCGTTCGACCTTCGCGACGATGCCCGCGTAGCAGCCTTCGGCTTCGAGCAGGCGGCGCGCTTCGTGCAGGTCTTCCCCGCAGCGCGGGAACGACACCGCGACGAAATCGCATTGGATCTTCGCGATCGTCTTGATGTCTTCCTTGTCCTTGTCGGTCAAGGCCGCCGCCGACAGGCCGCCGCCTTGCAGGTTGATGCCCTTGTTGTTGGACAAATAACCGCCGACCGCGACCTTGCAGTTCACGCGCGTGTTATTCTCGACATTGACCACGTCCAGCACGATGCGGCCGTCATCCAGCAGCAGGCGGCTGCCGGGTTTGACTTCCTTCGCCAACGGTTCGTAGCTGATGCCGACCTGAGTTTCGTCGCCGTCAAGCTTGCCGAGGTTGATATCCAGCGCGAAGTCCTGGCCTTCGTTCAAAGACACCTTGGTGTCCTTGAAGCGCTCGATACGAATCTTGGGGCCTTGCAGATCGCCCAGAATGCCGACGCGACGGCCGGTTTTCTTGCTCAGCTCTCTGACCCGCTCCGCGCGCAGGATATGATCTTCGGCGGAACCGTGCGAAAAATTCATCCGCACCACGTCGATGCCGGCTTCAAATAACCCCTCCAGCACACCGGGTTTATCGGTGGCAGGTCCGAGGGTCGCTAATATTTTGGTTCTTCTTAACATTCGATGAATAATGACTTATTGAGCGTTGACTAAGGCAACGGTGGTATCCAGCATCCGGTTCGAGAAACCCCATTCGTTGTCATACCAGGACAACACCTTCACGAAGTCGCCGTCTACCACATAAGTCGAAGGGGCTTCGAAGATCGAAGAAGCCGGATTGTGGTTGAAGTCGGTCGAAACCAGCGGCAGGTCGTTGATCACCAGAATGCCTTTCAACGGGCCTTCGGAGGCGGCGGTCAAAACCGCGGTGATTTCTTCCTTGCTGGTCGCTCTCTTCGCTTTGAACACCAGGTCGACGACCGAGACGTTGATGGTCGGAACGCGCATCGCGAAACCGTCCAGCTTGCCTTTCAGTTCCGGCAATACCAAGCCGACCGCGGCAGCCGCGCCGGTTTTGGTCGGGATCATCGATTGGGTCGCGGAACGCGCGCGGCGCAGGTCGCTGTGGTAAACGTCGGTCAGAACCTGGTCGTTGGTGTAAGAGTGAATCGTGGTCATCAAGCCGTGCTCGATACCGATCGCGTCATGCAGAGGCTTGACCAAAGGCGCCAAGCAGTTGGTGGTGCAGGATGCATTCGAAATGACGGTGTCGGACGCTTTCAGGGTCTTGTGGTTGACGCCGAAAACGATCGTCGCATCGACATCGTTGCCGCCTGGAGCCGAGATGATGACTTTTTTCGCGCCCGCAGTGATGTGCGCGGAAGCTTTCGCCTTGCTGGTGAACAAGCCGGTGCATTCGTGCACGACGTCGATGCCCAGTTCGCCCCAAGGCAGCTTGGATGGATCGCGTTCGGAGAAGACTCGGATTCTGTCGCCGTTGATCACGATGTAGTCGCCGTCAACGCTGACTTCGAAAGGAAATTTGCCGTGAACCGAGTCGTATTTGGTCAAATGGGCATTGGTGTTGCTGTCGCCCAGGTCGTTGATCGCGACGACTTGAATTTCATTGGTGCGGCCTGATTCATAGAGCGCGCGGATCACATTGCGGCCGATCCGGCCATAACCATTGATTGCAACTTTAATTGCCATTGAGTCTCTCCAGAGTGATGAGTATGAAAAACCAACTGTATTGAGGGGTTGTCGAACTACCCCAAAATCCTGTTACTATACCAAAAATCAAGGGGATTCGTCTATTGACGACGGCACGAAATTTATAACGGAGTACTTAAAAACACAAGGCGCCTTGTTTGCGGTGCGTAAAGGCCAAGTTTGAACCCATTGCGCTATGAAATTTTTCGTGCCTTTCGTGTTTTTCGTGGACAATGCACAACATCAGGTTTTCATTCAGACTTACCCTGATATCCCTGGCGTTTACCGGAAGATGGCATTGATAAAGCGGGCAATGCGTTCGATTTCTTCGATGCATACCGAATGGTCCATCATGAAGTCGCACCATTCGACCGGATAGCCCCAGGCCAGCAGTTGATCGCTGGTTTTCTTGCCCAGTTCGACCGCAACGACCGAATCGAGGATGCCGTGCGCGATCAAGACCGGCACATCCTGATTGGCGGCGGAGCGAGCGGTATCCATTTGTCCGAGGGTCGGCAGAAAGGTCGACAGCGCCACGATGCCGGCCAATTTTCGTGAATGGCAGAGGCCGGCATGCAGAGCGATCGAGCCGCCCTGCGAAAAACCGGCCAACAGGATATGTTCCGGGGGGATGCCCTTGGCGATTTCAGCCTCGATCAGCTGTTCGATGGCTTGGCTGGAATCATAAATGCCGGCAACATCCGCCTTTAAATCGCGGGAGAGTTCGAGAATATCGAACCAGGCGCGCATGGTCATGCCGCCGTTGATCGTGACCGGGCGATAAGGCGCTTCGGGAAAAATGAAATGAATGTGCGCCTCGGCCTGTAGCCTAAGCTCGGGCACGATCGATTCGAAGTCATGGCCGTCGGCGCCGAGACCGTGCAGCCAGATGATAGAGTAGCGGTGCTCTGCCTTGGGTTGGATTTCGACGGTACTGAGGGGTGAGTGCATAAGTATCCTTTTCTCTGGCTTACCAGAAGTTGCCGGGGTATTTGGGTAAATCAGGATTCATCGCATCCCAGGGCTGTGCGTCGGCGACCCACATGTCCAGTTCGGGGCGGTAAATGGCGGGGTCGTCGAGCGTCATCGCCACGACCGGGCGGAGCTGGGTAAAGACGCTGTTGCGCCCGAACAAGGGGCCTCCGCATTGTGTGCAGAAAGCCCGGTAAACCGTATTGCCGCTCGCCGCCAGGGTCGGGAATTCGCGATAACTGCCGGTGACCTGCAACGCCGAGTCCGGCACAAACATCAGCGCCATAGAGGCCGAGCCGCTCGACATCTGGCAAGTCCGGCAATGGCAATTGGCCATCCGCACCGGGCGGGCGTTGATTTGATACCTGACCGCGCCGCACAAGCAGCCGCCGGTGATCGGAAGTTTCATATTTCCCCCCTAACTGGTCAACATTTCGGCCAATCTTAGTACAATTAGCGCTTTGCTGACAAACACTAATCCCGCATATCCGAACCCATGCCAGCCGATATCGTTTCCATTGTCATTTTGATCACCTCGTATCTGTACTGGCGCCACGCGCAACAGGTCAAGGAAATCGCTTTCGCGGCGACGCGGCGGCAGTGCCGGCTTTACGGTGTACAAATGCTGGACGACTACATCGCCCTGAGCCGCTGCGCCCTGGCGCGCGATAAAGCCGGGAAAATGCGCCTGCAGCGGCGCTTTACCTTCGAATTCTCGGCAACCGGGGAAGATCGTTATCAAGGTACCTGCGTGATGATCGGCACGGACGTGGCCGCCATCGAAATGCCGGCCTACCGGCTGCCGGATGATTCGATCCGGGGTTAGCGTCGGGCATCATTTTGCTGTCGCGAGAGTTTCCCAGCCGCCGCCCAGGGCCTTGTAGACCGCGATCAACGAGGTTGCCACCGCGGTTTCACTTTGCGCCAACTGGCGCTGATCCTGAAGCAAGCGTAATTCGGTATCCAGCACGGTCAGAAAATCGGTTATTCCCTCAGTGAAGCGCAAATGGGCTAAGTGATGCGCCTTTTCGCTGGCCTCGGCGGCCGAGGCCAGCAGCACTCGCCGGCTGCGTTCCTGGTTATAGGCGACCAGGGCGTTTTCGGTTTCCTCCAGCGCATTCAGCACGGTCTGTTCGTATTCCGCCAAATTGGCCTCGGCTTGGGCGTCGGCGGCCTTGATGCGGGCATAGACCCGTCCCAGATCGAGCCCCGCCCAGCTGATGCGAGGACCGGCCGAATAGGCATCGGCTCCGGCCGCGCCGAGGCCCGAAAGCGTGCTCGCTTCGAGAGACAGGGTGCCGACGAAAGTCACGCGCGGGAACAGGTCGGCGGTGGCGACGCCGATGCGGGCGGTCGCGGCGGCCAGCGTCCGTTCGGCGATGCGAATGTCGGGGCGGCGGCGCAGCAGTTCGGCCGGGTTGCCGATAGCGATGGCTTTCGGAAGTTTCGGGATCGGCGCGGGCTCTGACAGTTTCGCGGTGAGCGCGCCGGGCGTTTGGCCGGTCAGCACGCCAAGCCGGTGTATCGCACGTTTGATTCCGGTCTCAATCAGCGGAATGCTCGCCAGGGTCGAATCCAGTTGCGCCGAAGCCCTGGACGTATCCAGTTCGGTGCCGCGGCCGATTTCGAGTTTGGCGCGGGTAATGTCCAGCGTTCGCGTCTGGTTGTCGGCGTTTCTTCGGGCCACTTCGAGCTGGTTCTGCAGGCCGCGCAATTCGAAATAATTGCGGGCGACCTCGGCGATCACGCTGACGCTAAGATCCTGCAGGCTGGCTTCCTGCGCCTCGACCTCGTCGCTGCTGGCTTCGATGTCGCGGCGCACGCGGCCGAAGAAATCGACTTCCCAGAATGCATCGAAACCGGTGCTATAAAGCTTCAGGCCGCGCGGCACGAAGGCCCGGTTGTTCAAAGCCCCGACGCTACGCTTCTGGTCGGTGTAATTGGCGTGCGAACTGATGATCGGCGCCAGGTTCAGGCCGGCTTCCAGATACAGCGCCCTGGCTTCGCGCAGGTTCGCCAGCGCGCTCTTCAGGTCGTAATTATGGCGCAGGGTCAGGTCGACCAGAGCGTTCAGCTCGCTGTCGTTGAACAGCTTCCACCAGTCTTTTTGCGTCGCCTGTCCGGAATATTCGCGATGATCTGCGTTCGCGAAGGCGGGTGGGGTTGTTGCCGCCGGCGTCTGGTAGTCGGGGCCGACGGCGCAGCCGCCCAGTGCGGTCGCGCCTGCGATAGCGAGTGCGAAAAGGCGGCTATGCAAATGCATCGGGGCGCGCGCGGGTGCGATAGGCTGAATCATGAGTCTGAACCGGAAGAAGGTTGATCGGTAAGCGCATGGCGGGTTTTAAGCCTCGACGATGACCAGCGCTGCGCCAGCGCCTGCACGGTCACATAGAAGACCGGCGTCAACAAAAGGCCGAACAAGGTCACCCCGGCCATGCCGCTGAACACCGCGGTGCCCAGAATTCGACGCGATTCGGCCCCGGCGCCTTCGGCGACCACCAGCGGAAACACGCCCATGATGAAGGCGAACGAGGTCATCAGGATCGGTCGCAGCCGGATGCCGGAAGCCTCGACCGCGGCTTCGAAGCGGTCGAGGCCTTCTTCCTGGCGCCGTTTGGCGAACTCGACGATCAAGATCGCGTTTTTGCTGGCCAGACCCACCAAGACGATGAAACCGACCTGGGTAAAGATATTGTTGTCCATGCCGCGTAGCCAGATGCCGGCCATCGAGGACAGGATACACATCGGCACGATCAGGATCACCGCGAACGGCAGCGACCAGCTTTCATACTGGGCCGCGAGCGCCAGGAACACGAAAATCACACTGAGCGGAAATACCAGCATCGCGACGTTTCCGGCCAGCACCTGTTGCAGGCTCAGCTCGGTCCATTCGAAGCCGAAGCCGGGCGGCAGTTCGGCGTTCAAGAGCTTGTCCATCATCTCGATCGCCTGGCCCGAGCTGACACCGGGCAGTGTGCTGCCGTTGATTTCGGCCGCCGGGTACATGTTGTAGCGCGTGATCTTGTCCGGCCCAGTAATCGCCTTTACATCGACCAGCGAGCCGAGCGGCACCATGCCGCCCTTCGCGTTCCGGGTCTTCAGTTCGCTGATGTCCGACGGCTGCATCCGGAATTCCGAATCGGCCTGGGCGACGACCTGATAGGTGCGGCCGAAGGCGTTGAAGTCGTTCACATAGAGCGAACCCAGGTAGATCTGCAGGGTGTCGAACACCTCTTTCAAGGGCACGTCCATCGATTTGACGCGCGTGCGGTCGACATCCAGGAATAATTGCGGCACGCCGGAGCGGAAGGTCGTGAACAAGCCGACCAGGCCCGGTTGCTGACTGCCCTTGGCGATCATCTCGGAGGTGACTTGTTGTAGCGCGTCAATGCCGGCATTGGTGCGGTCCTGGATTTGCAGCTTGAAGCCGCCGACCGCGCTCATGCCCCGGATCGGCGGCGGCGCAAACACCGCGATATACGCATCCTGGACCGTGGCGAGGCGCTGCTGCAGCTTTTTGACGACCGCATCGGCGTGCAGTTCGGGCCGGCCTGCGCGACTATCGAAATCATCGAGCCGCGCGAACATGGTCGCGACATTGGACTGGCTGGAACCGCTCAGGATCGAGAAGCCGGCGTAGGCATTCAAGTGCTTGACCCCTTCGGTATCCAGCACGATGCGCGTCGCCTGCTGCACCACGGCCTGGGTGCGGGCCAGCGAGGCGGCGTCGGGTAGCTGCGCATACAGGATCAGATAGCCTTGGTCCTGCTGTGGAATGAAGCCGGTCGGCACCTTTTCGAAGGCCAGAAAGTTCAACCCGTTGAGCCCCAGGTAGAGCACCAGCACGACGGCGGTCATCCGGATCAACCGGCCGACCAGGCGCGCGTAGCCTGCGCTGAAGCGGTCGAAAAACCGGTTGAAGCCGTTGAAGAACCAGCCGAACAAGCGGTCGATCAGGCGCGTCAGCCTGTCCTTGTCGCCGTGCGCCCTGTCCAGCAACAAGGTGCACAAGGCCGGGCTCAGCGTCAGCGAATTGAATGCCGAGATCACCGTCGACACCGCGATCGTCAGCGCGAACTGTTTGTAGAAAGCGCCCGAGACGCCGGTGATGAAGGCGGTCGGCACGAATACCGCGACCAGCACCAGCGCGGTCGCGATGATCGGGCCGACCACTTCCGACATTGCCTTGCGCGCCGCTTCCCTGGCTTTCAGGCCGAGCGCGATATGGCGCTCGACGTTTTCGACGACCACGATCGCGTCGTCCACCACAATCCCAATCGCCAGCACCAGGCCGAACAACGACAAGGTGTTCAAGGACAGGCCCAGCGCGGCCATCACCCCGAAGGTGCCGATCAGGGACACCGGCACCGCCAGCAGCGGAATGATCGCCGGGCGCCAGTTCTGCAGGAACACCACGATCACGATCACGACCAGCAAGAGGGCTTCGAACAGCGTTTTGACGACTGCGTCGATCGATTGCTGCACGAACACGACCGTGTCATAGACCATGTTGTATTCCAGACCCTCGGGGAAGCGGGTCTTCAGCTTTTCCATCGCCTCGACGACCGCCTTCTTGGTGTCCAGCGCGTTCGAGCCCGGCAGTTGGAAGATCGCGAGGCCGACGGTCGGCTCGCCGTCCAGGAACAGGCCCGAGTTGTAATCCTTGGCGCCCAGCTCGATGCGGGCCACGTCCTTCAGCCGGGTCACCTGGCCGTCCGCGCCTTTTTTAATCACGATATCGGCGAACTGTTCGGCCTCCATCAGCCTTCCTAGCGTGCTAACCGTGTATTGAAAATCGGTGTTTTCCTTCGACGGTTGCTGGCCGATCACCCCGGCCGCCACCTGAATGTTCTGTTCGCGGATCGCGTTGACCACGTCGCTCGCGGTCAGGTTGCGCGCGGCGACCTGCTCGGGATTCAGCCATAGGCGCATGCTGTAGTCGCGGGCGCCGAACACCAGAATTTCGCCGACGCCAGGCAGACGTGCCAAAATATCCTTGATCTGCAACAGCGCGTAATTACTCAGATAAACGCTGTCATAGCGCTTGTCCGGGGAGATCAGGTTGACGACCAGGCTCAGGTCCGGGCTGCGTTTCTTGACGCTGACGCCCTGCCTCCGTACTTCCTCGGGCAGCCTGGGTTCTGCGAGCGCGACCCGGTTTTGCACCAGCACCTGGGCTTTGTCGAGGTTCGTGCCCGGCTTGAAGGTCACCGTCAGCGCCATGTTGCCGCTATTGGTGGACTGGGAAGACAGGTAGAGCATGTCTTCGACGCCGTTGACTTCCTGCTCGATCGGCGTCGCCACCGTTTCGGCGACAACCTGGGCGTTGGCGCCCGGGTACGTCGCGCTGATCACCACGGTGGGCGGCGCGATCTCCGGGTATTGGGCGATGGGCAGAGCGATCAGCGCCAGCCCGCCGACCAGGAGGATCAGAATGGACAGCACCGAAGCGAAGATCGGCCGGTCGATAAAAAAATGCGTAAAGCGGTCCATGGTCTAGTGTCCTTTTGACGGCTCGGCGAGCGAAATTCGCTCGGGGTTGACCTTGATGCCGGGCCTGAGCTTTTGCAGGCCTTCGACCACGACCCAGTCCTCGGCTTTCAGACCTTTGCTGATCACGCGCGACTGGCCGATATGCGCGCCGAGTTCGACCTTGCGGTATTCCACTTCATTGTTCGGGTTCATTACCCAGACGAAACGCTGGGCCTGGTCGGTGCCGATCGCCCGGTCGGGCAGCAGCAAGGCGGGATAAGGCTCGCCGGCGCGCACCCTCAGGCGGGCGAAAAAGCCGGGGCTCAGCAATTCGTCGGCATTCGCGAAAACGCCGCGCAGCGTGACCGTGCCGGTCGCGGTATCCTCGCGGGGCGCGATGTAATCGAGAATGCCCCGATGCGGAAAAGCGGTTTCATCGGTCAGCGCCAGTTCCACCGGCGTGCCCGCGATGCCGGCCTCGCGCCCGCCGTTTTGCCGCATTTGCCGGCGGTACTTCAAGACCGCGCGTTCGTCCGCATCGACATAGACGTAGACCGGGTCGATGGACACGATCGTCGTCAACAGCGTGTCGTCGTTCTTGACCAGGTTGCCTTCGGTGATCGATTCCCGGCCGATGCGGCCGTTGATCGGCGCGCGCACCTGGGTAAATTCAAGATTCAGCCGGGCGGTTTCGACATTGGCGGATGCGGATTCGACCGCCGCCGCAGCCTCGCGCAGTCCCTTCTGGCGGGCATCGAATTCTTCTTTCGAAATCGCCTTGACCTTGAACAGGTTTTCGGCTCGCGCCATATCGTTGGCCGCCAGTTCCTTACGGGACCGGAAACGCTCCAGTTCCGCCGCCGCATAGGCCAGTTGGGCCTTGAAGGGCCGGGGGTCGATCACGAACAGCAGGTCGCCTTTTTTGACTTTCTCGCCGTCCTTGAAGTTGACCTTGTCCAGATAGCCGCTGACCCTGGCGCGGATCTCGACCGACTCGACCGCCTCGATGCGGCCGGTGTATTCATCCCATTCGGTCACATCCTGGCTTAACGGCTGCGCGATTTTGATGTTCGGCGGAGGTCCTTCGGGCGGCTTGCCGGTTGGCGCCTCGGCTTGTTGGCAGCCTACGGTGCCGGTCAGGGCGATCGCCGCGAGCCCTGCCAGCAGCGCGCGCCGCATCGACAGAAAAACATGGCCCCCGACTGTCTCGGAGAATAATGCGGTAGATGGACTTTTGCGATGCATAACGGCCGGCCTGCTGGTGTTCTGGGTCATCCTTTTATTGTCCGTGAAGTGAGAATTTAAAATGGTAATATACATTACCATTTATTGTAGGTTATGATCATTCCTGGCCTAAGTCAAATTTTTTTGAGTACACGACACTATGATTAAATGCGGACGTCCCGCCAAGGGCAGCGAGCTTTTAAGCCGCGATCGGGTGCTGGATACGGCGCTGACGCTTTTTCTGGAACACGGCTACGGCAATCTCAGCATGGAAGCCATCGCCAAGGAGGCGCGGGTTTCGTTGCGGACGATCTACAGCCAGTTCGGCGGCAAAGCCGGTTTATTCGGCGCGCTGGTCCGGCGCTGCAGCGACCAGTTTTTCGAATCCCTGATCTTCGAAATTTCCCCCGAAGCCGCGCTCGTCGCCTTCGCCAGGGAGTTTCTGTTCCGGATCACCCGGCCGGACGTGGTGCGCATGCGCGCGATCCTGATCGGCGAATCGCCGCGTTTCCCGGACCTCGCGACGCAATTTTACGAACAAGGGCCGCAGCGCACGCTCGAACATCTGGCGCAATTTTTCGCCCGGCATCAGCAGGCGGGACATTTCGCCCCGATCGATCCACACATTCTGGCCGACCAGTTCCTCAGCGGACTGCGCAACGAGCGTTTCCAGAAACTGCAACTCGGCCTGGAAACCACGCCGACCGAGGCCGAAATCGAAAGCTGGGCGCGGCAGGCGACGAAGCTGTTTCTTTACGGCTGTTGTAAAGCTCGGGAGGGATAATCTGCGTCAATGACAGTAACTCGGAGTTGTGTCTATCGTATCACCTCATTTCGACATGCCCGTTACCGCTCGGCGGCTAACATCGAAAACAGCCCGTTCGCGACCCTGGCAAAGGAGAGATAATCGAGTTTGTCGGGCGTATCTTCGGACGTGTGGTAATAAGGATAACGATAAGGCGCCGTATCGGTAATCATGAAGGCTTCAAAGCCGTGCCGCCAGAACGCCAGATGATCGCTCCAGGAGATGCCCGGAACCACGGCCGGCGCGGCGATCGATTGCGCCGGGAAGTCGCAAGCCTTGGCAAAGTTTTCGAGGCAGTGCCGCATCACGCGGCGAGAGCCGAGATTCGAAGCGAAGGCGATGAAATTGCCGGTGTCCGGATAAAAATAGCTCAGGAACGGCGGATAATGCTGGCTGCCGGGCTGGCTCGAATAATAGCCTATCGTTTCGAGCGAAACCATATAACGGATAGGGTCCCCGCGCCGTTTGGCCGCCTCGGCGTAAATCATGCTGCCCATCTTGCCCCAGTAGAAGAACGGCGGCTCTTCATTCACGAAGGCGACGAAACGCAGGCTGACCGCCGGCGGCGCCTCCTTGAACCGGCGCGAGAGTTCCAATAACGCGGCGACGCCGCTGCCGTTGTCGTTCGCTCCGGGACTGCCGCAGACCGAATCATAATGCGCGCCGATCAGAATCGCTTGATCGCTTTGCTGGGTTCCGGGACAGGTCACTTCCAGATTGTTGCACTCCATCCCTTCGACCCGGTAGCCTTGCTTACCGACGCGATAACCCTGCCGCCGCCATTGTTCGCTGATATAGGCGGCCGCAGCCGCGAGCGCCTCGGGATGAAACACATTATGCTCGCCGATCACGCCGGCCAGTGCCTCGACGTGAGTCTGCAATTGCTGCGCGCTAATTTCACTCATGTTGCTATGAACTAGGATTGAAGCATCAGCCGTCGATGCCTTGGCTTCGGAAGCTAACCGGAATCAAGCCCACATTTCAGGTGGTAAATCCGATCTTACGATGCGTTCCGTCGCAATAGGGTTTATTTTGCGACGAGCCGCAACGGCAGAGCCAGGTTTTCTGCGTCCTGTTCAGGGTTCTGCCGGTTCCCGAACACACTTCGAGATTGCCTTCGATTTGCAAGGGGCCGTTGGGGTTCGGGGTAATGGTCAGCCTTCCGGCGCGATCGAGCAGTGCATCCGAGTCAACGGTAGGCGGCTCTCCTGTGGCAACGAAATTCATCGCGATATGGCTGCTGTCGCAAAACGGTTTGTTATGAGAGGCGCCGCATCGGCACAAGGTGGCGCGATAACAAGGGCCGTGTCCCAGAATCTCCATATCGGCGTGAAACGCCAGCGGGCCGTTTTCCCTCAAGTGCACGGTATTGACCAGGGGGGCCGCCTCCTGTTCGCCGCCGTCCAGGCGTTCGTAGGTCAGGGCCCCGGACGGGCACGTGTGCAACAGCGCCGCGATCTCTTCCGGGGACGCTGCATCCGGTTGTATCCATGCGCCCGGTGCTTTCGCGATAAAAACCTTCGGGTTGCCCAGCACGCAATGGCGCGAATGGATGCATTTGGCTGCATCGAAACGGATGACAACCTTTTTTCCGCGGTATTCTTGAATGTCATTAGTCATTATGTTGCCCTCGCCAGATCGAGCATTCATGCAAATGGAGGCAGGAAATATCCATATACTCGGACTTTTTGCGAAGTCAATGACCGTCCCTCGGCGTGCTGTTCATAGATAAGGACAATCCGCGGCCTGCCGGGTTCATCCCCCGGCGCGCTTTTGAACTTAAAGTGCCGGTAAGAATACTAAAAGTGGTTATGGACAGTATAAAAACAAAGCAGGAAGCCAGGAGAAGTCATAGAAAGGATGATTCAACAGCAAGAAATGACTCGCAGTTGATTATTTTGCCGCGGCCTTCCGAAGCGGATGGCAAGGGTTGCTTGATGCGTTAAGCATGCCCATCCCTCGATCGATTGATTAGCCGTGCGGCATTTGTCTTGAGTTTTGGCGAACAGACTTTAGAGGAGACCACCATGAAACCTACCGAAATCAATATCCATCAAAACACCGAAATTTTGGCTTCCGATGAAGCCGGCACGGCGCTCGATCAGCCGGATGATATGGCCAGGATTGCCGAACTGGCCTATTACAAGGCAGAAAGTAGGGGGTTCGAGCCGGGCCATGAACTGGAAGATTGGCTTGAGGCGGAACAGGAATTGATGCCTAGCAGTGGATGAAATCTCGATTGGAGTCTGGATGCAGGAACCTAGACTGTATCCTGGGCAAGGGTACAATTTCAGAGCTCACTCCAATTGATCTAATAAATGACATAGTGCGCCTCGATGCGGCTTTGCGAAATCGCGGGAAGTTTAGGCCTTAAACCCCCCGCTTTCGCTCCGCCTCATCGAGGCGGCTTGCCGTATCAATGCTTCGCGGCGATGAGGTCTTACGGCGCGGTAGGCCGATGGCTTGCGATCCGAACGCCGCCTTTGCTGAACAGCCGCTCGGACTTGTTCTCGCCAAAGTATCTTTCGAGCCAGGCTTGATTGAGCGCAAGGCGCAGCTGCGTCACGGGTTTAGCGCTTTCGTATTGCCTCTCGCCAAGGCTCGAATTAAAGGCGGTTATCCGATCTGGTTCTCTCGGGCGGCCGCGCCATCGTCAATCATTTCGATAAATAGCCTGCATGGACCGAAATAGCCTGCATGGACCGCGGCTAAATTCATTCCGGAGTTAGCTGCTGTCCTCAACGGCATTGCATCTTTTTTTTCTGGCTCCCATATGCCATGTGGGAGCCCAGGGCGGACGCGCCAGTGTCCTGTCTCGCGACGCTGGCGCGTCTTGACGACATCGCGGGAATGAGGACATCATTTTGTGCTTACCTTCAACTTGACGACGATCGGCTGTCATCATACTTCCCGCTTCGGAACAACGTCAGCTCCCATCGCTGCACTAATAGATCGTGCCGCAGGATGTAAATATCGTTATCGCCTGCTCGCACTTTAAAATACCGGTATTCGGGCGCTAACCAGCGGTCGATCACTTCTTCGATTTCAATCGCTTTATCTGCCATAAAAAAACGCCGAGGCGTTTGCTCGCCCTGGTAGCCGGCATCACATTCCACGCGAATTGTTAACGGGGCCGTGCTCATACAATTTTTAACCTGTGTTGAGGCTCTATCTGCCTATGGTAATGCTATCTATTGTTTTGCGATAGTCGAGAAACCGATAGTTCCCTCGATTTTGGACTGGAAATGTCGGGCATAAAAGCATGACCGATCTACAGGGTTATGATTTGCTCGTGCATCGAATCAATTCGGTATGTTTAGGTCAAACGAATAGATTTAAAAAACCGAGGGGTTTCGTCCGTATTAATTTCTGTTATGTCCTCAAACATTATTCGCTGGAGTTAACTCTTGGGAGGCGCAAGTTGCTTTTCGAGGGGGGTAAATTAACTCGTCGCAGGAGGGTAAAATAATGAATACTATCAAAGCATGGTTGGTTTCCGGTTTTCTGGTTTTATCGCTATCCGCTGGAAATATCAGCGAAGCCGGAGTCGACGAAGGCGTTATGGCCCAAAGGATCAACGCGACCATTGCTCATCTTGAAGGGGCCCGAAAAGCACTGGTTGCGAATGAGCAGGATACGGCTCAAGAACATATGAAGTCGGCTTCGCAGTCTTCAAAAGGTATTTTTGGCGGCTCATTTGAAGTCAAGGCGCAACGCGGTTCAAAGGCCATCGCCAATGCCCGCCGTCTGGCCCGCGATGGCGATACTTCCGGCGCTGTAGCTATTTTGAAGGAGGCCGAGGAAATTTATAAATCTTTAATTCGGCCGGCAAGTTCCGGTGGGCGGGGTGGCCTCAATTAATGTATCAGGTAAACTTTGCAGCCCTGTCGGGCATAAAAAAGCATGCCCGACAGGGCTAAGAGCTTCTTTCTGTAAGTTTTGGTGGCCGCAAGCCGTTCAGAAAGGGATAATTAACAACATGAAATTAATGTTCAATCTCCTTTGGTAATAACGAAATGGTGAATAATTTGATGGAATTACTGGAGGTTGAGGTTCAGGTCGTCCCGGCTCTTGATTACGCCGATACGCTTCGGCATGAAGTATCCCCGACACTTGACCCTAAACAACGGAAAAAGCTGGGGCAGTTTATGACTCCCGCTCCTGTTGCTACGTTTATGGCAGGCATGTTCGATCAACTTCCCAAAAACATACGCCTTCTTGACGCCGGAGCCGGTGTTGGGTCATTGACAGCGGCTTTTGTACGCGAGGTTTGCAAACGTAAAAACCGCCCGCGCTCCATCGACGTGACAAACTTCGAGATAGACTCGATACTTGGGCAACATCTTGCCGAGACGTTAGCAGTATGTGCCGACGAATGCCTGGCTGCGGGGATCGCCTTCACCTATCAGATTGTTACGGAAGACTACATATTACACACCTTACAATCTGCCGGGCCGCTCCTGTCCAAGCTTTTCGATCCCCAGCAATATGATTGTGCCATTCTCAATCCTCCATACGCAAAGATAAACAGTAACTCAAAGACGAGGAAAGCACTCAGCAGTTTGGGCGTCGAGACGACGAACTTGTACGCTGCTTTCGTGGCTGTGGCGCTCGATCAACTCAAGCAAGGAGGGCAGCTTATAGCAATCACTCCGCGCAGTTTTTGCAACGGGTCGTACTTCGAGCCTTTCCGTCGCTTCATACTTGAGCACTCCGCCCTTCATAAGATTCATGTCTATGAATCGCGCAAACAAGCGTTTAAGGAGGACGATGTCCTACAAGAAAACATCATTTATCAACTCGTTAAGTCACAGCCGCAGCCGGCGACGGTGCGTATCTCATCAAGTAACAGTCCACAAGGCCTCGATGCCCTCACTCGGGATGTTTCATTTGCAGAAGTTGTTTTGCCTAATGATCCACACAAGTTTATTCGCTTGGCTGTTTCGGACGAAGATAGTGACCTTGCCCAGCGGGTTCAGGCTTTGCCCTGTACCCTTCATGACCTGGGTGTGACGGTATCGACCGGGCGTGTAGTGGACTTTCGCGCGCAAGACTATCTGCGCAAAAACCCGGAGCTGGGCACTGTTCCATTGATCTATCCGAACCACTTCAATGGCGGCTTTGTATCGTGGCCTAAGCTCGGCGCGAAGAAGCCAAATGCTCTTGTTTCGATTGATGAGACGGCGGCACTCATGGTTCCGCGCGGCACCTATGTTCTGACCAAGCGTTTTACCTCGAAGGAGGAGAAACGCCGCCTTGTAGCAGTTATCTATGACCCGGAGAGAATAGACGCGGAATTGGTGGGTTTCGAAAACCACCTTAACTACTTCCACATACGCGGCGCGGGCCTTCCGGGCGACCTGGCGCGCGGACTCGCGCTATTCCTGAACTCGACGGCGGTTGACCTGTATTTCCGCCAGTTCAGCGGTCACACACAGGTCAATGCAACCGACCTCCGCAACCTTCACTACCCAACAACGCAGCAGCTTGTGTCGACAGGTCGCCACTTTGGCGACGTCCTGCCGACACAAGAACGAATTGATCAAGTTGTTGGGGAGTTGCTTTAGTTGCTACTCGAAAGACTCGACTCGGAAATGCTTAGATGGGTCTTCTTGAATCCAAATGTAACTTCCTACCGCGACGTTTCTGTGGGCACCTTGCCGCGCTGCGGTTTCCTTCCACGTCCGGTAGGTTGTGGTGAAGTCTAAACCCGCCTTTCCACATCGTTTTGCCAGGGTGGCAAGCTGATTGACCTTGTGAATATCCACTTCGCCGTCGCTGGTTACTGTTTCGATGACCCAAATCCGGTCCGATTCCTTATTCCATAGGAGAACGTCAGGCATTGCGTCCCCAAGTCGTAGTTCAATGCCTGCCCGTGCCAGCTTCCCCCGGTCCTCGTAAGTAATCCGATCCCCATCTCCGTCATCAACATAGATCACCTCATAGCCGGGCAGGAATCGGGCCGCATAATGTTCAATGCTTGCGTGGATCAAGCCGCTATGGCCGGTATCGACCAACTGACGTGAAGCCTTCGCCATTTCGGCCTGAAACTCTCTGCGCTTTCTCGCTGCATCATAACTTGCCCAATCCGCGAGCATGTTGGGCCACTGATCGTCAGAGGCTTGAAGAATAGCTTTGAAGTCTTCGGCAAGACGGTAGGATGAATTGGGCGACTTCGCTACAACGTGGCCGTGTATAAATACGCCATTGTGCAGAAGAATTGGTTCAATTCCACCCAGCTCACGAAGGGGCTTGATCCAATAGTCCCGGCCCTCACGGTCTAGCTTTCCGTTACCACGCTGAAGGATTCCGATATGGCAGGCGAGGTGAGCAGTGGTTGCGCCATGACAAAATTTTGTTCCTGCCGGTGCTTTCGAAAACCAACTGGCTGTCTGGTCATCGAGTAAAGCGAAGACGCCGTCAACAAGATCGACATTGCTACCGAGATCGAGGCGCGCCAGCACTTGTCTGATTTTGTCCTTCGAAACCCCTTGAAGCTCGATCGGAACTGCCGCGCCTTCTCTTTCCATTTTCTGCTTACGCAGTCTAGTAACGACATCGTGTAGCGCCATCTATTATTTATCCTGAACAGCGGAAACAAAAAACTGTTTATGATATGTGTCGGCGCAAATTGAGTCTATTTAAAAGTAAAAAGGTTGCTTCACTGAGCTGCCTTTTTATTGTATCGGCTATGTATTTTTTAGTTTCATCTGGATAGAGAAGGCAACATCGCCAGCCATCCGACGGCGCGGTGATCCGGCGCAATGGAGGCCTGTTCGAAGCCTGTCTGGTCTTTTTCTTCCAATAAGTCCCAGTAAGGTTTCAGTTTTTTGGCGGTGTGGATGGACGCATTGTCCAGGATCACCACCAAAGGCTTGCTGACCTTATCCAGCATGGCCATCAAGAAGGCAAAGAACCACACCCCATTGATGCTCTGCCATCGTTTTGCCATCACCAGTTTTCCCGATGACCGCATGGCCCCAATCACATTCAGTCGTCGCCCCCGTTTCGCCGTGACGGCATGGGTTTCGCCCTTTTTCGTCCAGGCGGATCGGTTGGGCGGTTGCGGCGCAAACCCGGCTTCGTCGACATAAGCCAGCTCGATCGCGCCGACCTTCGCCTGGACGATGAGCTCGGCTATGTCGCGCTGGGCTTGTGCGAAGCGCTCGGGGTCGCGCTTTTTTTTAAACTGTAGCGCGTCCGTTTCCAGACATACCCCATGCGTTTCAACTCGTTACGCAAGGTATTGGCGCTGAGGCGAATGCCACATTCGGTTTCCAGGCGATCGACCAAGACCCGGCAGGTTAACGGTTCGGCCTCGACCCACGCCTTTAACCGGGCCCGGTGTTCATCACTCAACTTGCTCGGCGCTCCGCTTCGCGCTTGATCGGGGAGGCTGGCAAAACCGGCTTTGAACCATTTGCGCCGCCGTTCCCGGATCGTCTCCGGCAACACCCCTTGCTTTTCCGCCACTTCGAAAGTGGTATGACCTTCGGCGAGCAGTAAAATCGCTTGGGCACGTTCTCGTTCGCGCCAGTCGCTGCCTTTTTTGACGATGATTTCGAGCAACTCCCGATCGGTGTCGGTCAGTTCAACACGGACAACTCGCATTTCCTTCCTGGGCTGGCTTCATAAATCTTTACATTCTAAACACCAGACGATTTTTTGTTAAGAGCTTACCAAGAGCAAGGCAGCGCATAATCGATCAGCAAAACAAGTTTCCGGAAGACGCATCGTCAATCGCGGCAAAGAATAATTAAGATTAACGCACTCAAAAAGTATAGATTGCTACCCATTCAGTACGTGAATTACAATCGCTAAACATAAAAAAACCCCATAAGCAGAAAACTTATGGGGCAATCATTTTATTATTTCTTTTTATTATGTATTTGCGCCGGCAGGCACAAATTCAATAGTTTAAAATTGATATTACTGATTGGCGGCTTTAATGTGTGCAGAGGCCGCTTCAGCCGCTTTTACAGCGAGTTTTACATGCTCCTTGCCTTTCATTTTGCCATGGTCGATGGCCGTTTCCAGTGACTTTACCGCAGCTTCCAGATGCGTTTTAGATTCGCCGGTTGCGAGTTCGACGGCAACTTTAGCATGGGTCAAGGCTTCTTTTGCGTGCGTGACCAAAATTGGATTGTGTTCGGCTTTTCCGTACTGAATCGCCATATTGGTATGCTCTAAAGCCGCATCCGCATGCTCTTCGGCAAATACTGGAGCGCTTAAAAGACCCAATAAAGCGGCGCCGATCAATGTAATTTTTTTCATAGTGTCCCCTTGTTATTTATTAGTTACGGAGAACCCTGACCGTTTAAATAAACATTCGGACAAGATCGAGAAAATGCATAATATCACGTCAGGGAAGTGCATATTATTTAATTCCATTCGGAATAATAATAATTGACAAGTTTGATGGCATAGTGGTCATTAAGTTCAAGATTTGATAATGCCATGAAGGCTATTTAGGGATATATCAATCAATTTCATTGGGCATAAAAAAACCGGGTTTCCCCGGTTTGTTGAGTTCATTGCTCGGCAAATCGGTCATTGTATGCTCCTTTACCTGTCAAAACCAGGAACTTAATTCCAAAAGCCCTCGGCGGGCCGCCTTCGGGTCTAGGGAGAGGTGGAACTGCACGGAAAGTCAGCCGGTTGGCATCAGAAAAACGTCAGGCCGTGACGGATGGCGTATTTGATTAAATCGGCAAGATTGTTGCAATTGAGCTTTTGCAAAATAATGCGCCGGTCGGTTTCGACGGTTAGCTCGGAAAGTTGCAACCGGTCTGCAATTTCGCTTGAGGTGAGGCCTTCGACCAAGAGTTTCATGACGTCGAATTCACGCCGGTCCAAGTTTGACACGTAGTCGGCCGCTTTGGCATGAACGGAATCGCCAGCCAATTCTGCGGCGATCTTTGGCGATAGATAGCGTTTATTAGCGGCTACCTGATGAATGGCCTGCAATAAATGTTCACCCGCGGAGGCTTTGGCAACGTAGGCGGAAGCGCCCGCCGCTAATATTTCCAGCGTGTATTGGGGATTGCAAAACATCGATAATGCGATCACCTTGATGGACGGATAATCGGCATGCAGGCGCCGCGTTGCCGCAATGCCGTCCATGTCCGGCATGCTGATATCGATGATCACCATGTCGGGCTGCAATTCGGCAACCCGTTGCAGTAACTCGCGGCCGTCGGCGGCTTCTCCTACAACGGCGATATCCGCTTCTTTTTCCAACAAGGCGCGCAAGGCTTCCCGCACCAACTGATGATCATCGGCCAGTATCAATCGTAAGCTCATCGGTTAAGCTCCTTCCCGTAGTTCACACTGGGGTAGGGCTATAGGCAAAACCAACGTCACGTTGGCGCCTTCGCCGGGACCGGTGGCGATTGCTAAGCTGCCGCCCAGTTGATCGAGCTGGTCTTTGATGCTGAATAAACCAAAGCCATTAGCGTAGAGTCCGTTAGCCAATACCTGATTGTCGAAGCCTTTGCCTTTGTCGCGCACGGAAATCCTGATTTCGTTGCCGATTCGCCGGATTTCCACCTCCGCCATTGTGACGTCGGCGTGTTTGATGGCGTTGATCAGTAATTCGCGCACCGCTCGATACAGAATGAGATTCCAACCTTGCGGTAACGGTTTTTCCAGTCCATCGTCAATAATGTGCACATCAAAACCGTACTGTTCCTTGAATTCCGCCGCCAATGCTTGGAGTGCGGCATACAAGCCGAAGTTATCGAGCATGGGGGGGCTCAGTTGAAACACCATTGCGTTCATTGACTTGAGCGTGCACTCCAATAGATGGCTAATTTCCTGGATTTTTTGCGTCTGGCTGTCGGTTATTTCGGTCATTGAGAACTGCGATAGCTTGATTTTGGCCACCGCAACCAACTGGCATAAATTATCGTGAAGTTCTTGGGCCAGATGATGCCGTTCGCGCGTTTCGACCACTCTCAGCTCGTTTGCCAATTCGCGCATTTTTTTGTCCATCTGTTTGCGCTGGCTAATATCGGTCATTATCGAGCGGCAAATGCCCCGCTCCGCCGATGCCACGCTGACCAACAAGATGTCGCGTGCCGAATTGTTAGCCTGTTCTATTTTAAATTCGTCGGTGACTTTGCCTTCTTCTCGGAACGTCTCGCGCAAATGCCAGCGCAATCGTTCTCTATTCGCGGAATTCAGATAGTCGATCAAGGGCCGGCCGACGATAACCGAGCGCACTCTGCTCAACATCGCGGCGCCGGTCAGGTTGATTTCGAGAATTCGGCCGGATTGATTTAAAGTCATATAGCCGACCGGGGCGAAATCGTAGAGTTCGGTGTAACGTTCCAGCGCGGTTTCAAGTTGATCACGCCCGAGTCTAAGCTCTTCATTTTGCATTTCCAGTTCTATTTTGTGGACTTGCAATTCGTGCAGCAAGCGTTCGGTAACGTCCGTTGCGTCCGGCATCCGCGGCTTCTGTTCCGCCAGGAGTTGCTCGGCACGCCGCCGCAATTCGGCGGCTTCTGTTTCAGATGGGGTGGATGTTGTGTTCATTTGGTTTTCTCCGCAGCTCCGCTTCCATCTTCTTGGTTTCGGTGAAGTCGATAAAGGTGATGACCACTCCATCGATCACGTTGTCTTGGGTACGATACGGCATGATACGCACTTTATACCAGCGGCCATCGCGCGTGTTGATTTGTTTTTGGGTAAACACCAACGTTCTTAGCACTTCCTGGGCATCGTGATGCAGTTGCGGATAGTCCAGATCGGTGGCGATATCGGACAAAGGCCGCCCGATATCGCCTGCGATCAGCTTGAACAGATGGGTGGCGTGGTTGGTAAAGCGCCGGATATGGAGTGCGTTATCCAGAAACACCGTCGCGATTTCCATGCTGTTCAGCAGATTGTTCATGTCGTTGTTGACTCTCGACAATTCGTCCACCTTGGATTGCAATTCGGTATTGACGGTTTGCAATTCCTCGTTCATCGACTGCATCTCTTCCTTGGATGTCATCAGTTCTTCGTTAGTCGACTGCAATTCTTCATTGGTGGATTGCAGTTCTTCGTTGGACGATTTAAGTTCTTCCTGCGAGGTTTGCATTTCTTCACGCAGGGTCTGAAGTTCTTCGCGCGCTTGATGTAGTTCCGCCAGCAACGGCTCATTTTCAGTTTGCTGTTTGCGGGTCGATGATTTGCCCGCTTTTTGCACCTCGGTGAATACCACGGCCAGCATACCGCGCAATGCCTCCGGCTTGTCGATTGCTTGAATGGTCAGATTGACGGCTTGCTTGCCGCCGTTGGAGCCAATCGTAACGCCGGACACGTGCACGGTTTCCGGTTGCCTCAGCACTTTCTTCAGCCCCATGGCCAGTCCGTGGCGCAAGCCCTCGCGGGCCATCGCATGGATGTTCCAGTTGGCTTTGCCAGCCGCGGGCTCCAGGTATTTTCCGGTACGGCCGCTGATGTAGAGGATATCGCCATCGGCATTGATCAGCACCGCCGCCGGCGCGAAATTCTCTAGCAAAAATTGCTCCACCAACGTTTGCAGATTAGCCGGCGGGCCGATGACCTTGGATTCTTTCCTGGCGGCCGCCGTTATGGCAACGTCTTTCTTGGGGAAATCGACTTCCACGACCGGCAACGACTTGTCGGTGCGCAGGTAGATCCGCGACTGGTTATCGATAGGCGTGAACAGATCGGTAAAACCGCCGACGGATTCGGCATTACCGAGCAACAGGCAACCCCGGCGAACCAGCGCATAGTGGAACAAGGGCAGCAGTTTTTTCTGCAGCTCAGGACCGAGATAGATGAGCAGATTACGGCAGCAGAGAATATCCAGCTTGGTGAACGGCGGATCGGTGATGATATTCTGCGGCGCAAAAATCACCGTCTCGCGGATTTCCTTGTTGACCTGGTAACCGTTTTCTTCGCAGACAAAAAAGCGGGTCAGTCGTTCCGGTGAAACATCGACCGCGATGTTGCCGGGGTAACTCCCTTTTCGGGCTTGATCGATCGCATTCTCATCGAGGTCGGTGGCAAAAATTTGCAGCGTGAAACGGCCTTGGAGTTTGAGTTGCTGCAGCGTTTCCTTGAACACGATCGCCAGGGTATAGGCTTCCTCCCCGGTGGAACAGGCCGGCACCCAGGCGCGGAGATCCTTACCGCCCGGATAAGCCGCCAATAGCGCCGGAATGGCAGCGGTTTTCATGTGTTCCCAAACCGAAGGATCGCGGAAGAAACTGGTGACGCCGATCAATAATTCCTTGAACAGCAGGTCCAGTTCCTGTGGGTTTTCGCGTAAATAGCGCGCATAGACGCGCATGTCGTCGATTTGATGCAGCCCCATGCGCCGTTCGACGCGGCGCAGTATGGTGTTTTTCTTATAGAGCGCAAAATCATTACCGGTACGGACGCGAAGCAGAGTGACAACTTCTTCCAGCGCACTTCGCGGTTTGGGTTCGAGAATCGGCTCGGCCTCGCTATGATCAACACAAGGCAGGTGCCGGAGATAAGAGACTATCTTGTCCGGCAGTTCTTCCGCCGGCGCGATGATGTCGGCCAAGCCTTTATCGATGGCGCTGCGCGGCATGCCGTCAAATTGGGCGGATGCGGGGGTCTGTACCAGCACCAGACCGGCCTTTTCCTTGATCGCGCGCAGTCCCAGTGTGCCGTCCGAACCCATGCCCGAAAGAATGACGCCGATGGCGCGTTCGTGCTGATCCTCGGCCAAGGCGCGAAAAAAGTAATCGATCGGCAGACGCAGGCCGCGCGGCGCTACCGGGTCGAGCAGGTGCAACGCGCCGTGCAGGATCGACAAATCTTTGTTCGGCGGAATCACATACACGCAATCGGCCTCCACTGGCATGTGCTCGACGGCCTGCGCCACTTTCATCTTGGTGATACGCTGCAAGAGTTCGGGCATCAAGCCCTTGTAGTTGGGATCGAGGTGCTGGATCACAACGAACGCCATGCCGCTGTGGTCGGGCACGTGCGACAGAAACTGCTCCAGCGCTTCCAGTCCGCCCGCCGAGGCGCCGATACCGACGATGGGATGCGGACTTTCGGCAGGAACATTTTTTTCGTGCGCCGAATCGTTCATGTCGCCTGGGCTCCCGGGTGTCGATTTTTAGGATAATCAGGGTGCGGTTGGAGTTGGCGGGATTTACTCATGCTTTAGCTCATAAAAACAGTGCCGAAAATTCAAATTCCAAACAAATAGCGGCATGACGGTACAAGCTCCGGCTAAATTCGATATGCCGTCAGGCTTGACGGCATCATATCACTGTATCTGATTGCGCTTCGGTGGGCAATAAAAAACCCGCTAAGCCGGACGGCTTGCGAGAGAGTCGCCAAACTCAAGAAAGGCGACGCCGTGAGCGTGGCCGGAGCCTTGAAGCCGTCCGAGTGGACAGACAAGGCCACGGGCGAAATGAAGCGCGGCTTGAACATCACCGTATCGGCGGCGCTGTCGGCCTATGACGTGAAAAAACGGCGCGGCAACACTGGGAGCGCCGAGAGTCGCCGTGAGCCTGACTACAGCGAGCATCCGCCTTACAATGATCCGGTTTTGTTTTGATGGGATAGCAAGGTTTTAGCAAGGGTTGAATGGTTAGGTTTTGGCTAGGGTTACATGCTGGGGAATTTATCGTATCTGAAACGGATAATAATAGATTTTGCCTAGCCCTGACGCAATGCCGGCGCAGTCGTGAGTCGTGGGGACCGCGATCAAGCCGCGCGGCATCGATGGCCGGATCAGCCGAAAAAATTGGGGGCAGCCCTGAGCAGATGGGGGTACTTTTGGGGGTATATTTCAAAACTCAAATCACGAAACCATTGTCATAAGCTGATTACAGACAATCGTTCGATTGTCTCTCTCATTGGGGTAGTCCTCGCCCTCGACGGGCTTAATATTTGTGGCGTCTGGGTACTGCTCCCGGACTTCGGCCAGTGTCAGGCGTGGCATTGAGCACGAATAAAACTGTGTGCCGTCCTGCCGGGTCACAAGAAACTTGAAGTATCGGCCCTCGGCATTGTGCGCGGCTTCGCTGCTGGCGCTCGATAGGTGTTTGCCGCACTGGTGGACGATATCAGACCACCAACACGCGCCGAACGGCATAACCTCGGCCCTGCATGTACCAGCGCCGCCGCCGTGGGCGTGGTAGCTCTCAAAGTGAATACAGGTCTTGCAGGTGATGGAGTGATTTGTTTTCGGCTCGGCTGCTGGTGCTGCGACATTGGTATCATTGGCGGCCAAGGCTTGAATAATCTCTGTCTTGTGCTCCTTCAAAAACTCCAATTGTTGCGGGGTCAGGGAATTAAACGGGGTGATCCCGATATTGCCGTTATCCTTGAGCCAGACATCGAACCCCGCGCTTTTGATTCTTGCCAACGCGTTCATATTTCGCTCTCATCAGCAAATGCCGCCGAATTTAGGCGCTGTGCATTTCCCCCTGGAGTAGATAAGTTTGAAACGACATTGCCAATGTTGCCAATGTTGCCAGCTTTCAGAATCGTGACGAGCAAACCTCTTTCGCCGTCGATCCGCCGCAAGTGCTGGCGACTGCCGCTTAAGCGCATCGCCCAAACCGCGCGGCGATTTCGGCCAGCCGTCCGTATCATGGCGGTGAGCGGCTAAGGTATCGAGCAGCTTTTTCATTGTGCCGCGAAAAACTACGGGAGACAGCCCCTTATGTGCGTCAACAATTTCCAGGACGGCCACGGCAACCGGGCTTGATTCCATCGCCCGCGCTACCGATTCCTGCCTATTTGCCTTGAATAGTGCGTCAAATGTGCCGGGTTGGTGCCCTTGCGCCTGCATCATCGCCTCGCCCATGCGTGTGAAGTCGGCCATTCTCGGCGGCTTGGTGAGTGTGACTCTCGGCAATTGGGCCAAGGTTTTAACCAACAAGTCCAGCAAAGCGCCGAAAATGCGCGGCCTCGCGTTCTCCCATGCGGCGTTGATTTCGGATTCTTCGCGGTAGTCGATCTGTTTCAACTCGACGTTGATAACTCGGTCGGTCAGGTCTTGCGCCGTGACGACCACGGGAATCGAGTTGATAATCACGGGCCGCTTGACCTCGATAATCGTTTCCTCCGCATTGGTGTGCAGCGTCCGTGATGCAAAGCCGCCGCCAGTCGCAAGCGTACACAGTGCGTCTTGCTGCTGCGGTGTCAGTCGTGAAATATTTTCGAAAGAAACCACCCAATTGACGCCTGCGCTTATGTAAATATCTTCCGTGGTTTTGGGCGCGGCGCGTAGATTTACTTTGTTGGGGTCGATTAAATCCCTGATTCGATTATGTGTTGATGACTTGGCGGAACCTTGTAAACCGTTAAACGCCAGAACAGGGAATGGCGTATTAGGCCGGAACGCCTCCAGCATCCACGCCAGCACTAAAGGCCGGTCATTCTTCTGGATGTTGGCAAATTGCCATAATTCATCGATATTGCCGCCTGGATGCGGAATCGGTAAAGCCTGCATCGATGCCGGTTTCCAGAATTTGACAGGGGATTTTTGCATAACGCGCCAGCCGGTCGGCTGAACATCAACAACCCGCCATTGGTCATCGCCAAGGAAAATTACAAGCCCGTCCTGATACTGCGCGGCCCTCAAGTAAACCGGCTGTTTTTGGCCGTCATGCTTGGCTATGCCGGACAGCGCGAATCCCGCCTGCTTTATCGCCGGTTCACTGGCTGACATGCCAGGGCTTCCAGGTCCCGCGGTGCTTGTGTAGTAGGCGTATGAAAGCCACTCGATAAAGCCTTTCGTGCCGATCTGCAAAACTTGCTCGACGCCGCCCTCATCGATTGCGATAAACTTCGCGTCCGATTGCTCATCATAGAAAAGCTCGCCGCAGCCCATCGCCAGCTCGATTAATTCGGCTGCGACTGAATCCGGCCCGCTGCCTTCCCTTGGCGGACGAGTGGCCGCGTCTATGTCATCCAACAGAACGCCTTTTGGCTTAGCATCTTTTATCTTGCACCGAACAGCAAACCACTCAGCCGCCGAATTCTCACGAATAAAACGAACTGCGTCATTAAATTCCTGTGCAGCTAATGCGCCGGGGTCGCCAGCGCAACCAGCCAACACATTATCAATAACCCTCAGAGCGTTTTGCATTGCCTCGGCTTTTGCGTCGATAGCACCGTCAAGGTCGAAGGTGGCAACATTGGTAACATTGGCAACATTGTTTTGATGATTTTTGTCTGGGGGAGAAAAGCTTAGCGGCTCAATCTCTGTTGATTTCCCCGTTTCGATGTCTTTGGGGTGGGTATTCATACTGCTACCTCCGTGTTGGCCGCATCATGCCAAGCGTTTATTGTGTCGTTGAAGTCAGTTCTCACGATTGGCGGTAACAGATAACGCCCGCCCACGGCCAGCGCCGCCGCCCGCGCCGCTTTCTGTCCGGCGCCGGATTCGTCGTTATCGCCGCAGATAATCAACTCATGGTTCGGATATAGCGCCCTGATCCGCTTGGCGACTGGCTCCAGGTTCCCGGCATTGAACGCCACAATACAAGGCTGTTTAAACCATTCGTGCAGGCTCACCCCGGTGGCAAAACCTTCGGCTATCAGAATCCGCCCCGGTTCGGCCTGAGTAACGCCAGACATGCCGATCCTCACGGAACAGCCTTTGATTTCGCCGCCCGGTAAAAACCGTTTGCTGCCGTGGCCTCGATGAATTGGAGTGAAGTTAAACCGGATTCGCCAAGGATAGGAATGACCAGAGACGCCCGGCCTTGGTAAACGCTCAGCCGCGCCCCGTTTGCCTGGATGCGCTTTTTCATCAAATAAGGGTGTTGGCTTGGGTCTGTAATGTGCTGCGTCTTGGCCCAGATAAAGCGGGCTTTCTCGGCGGCTGTTCGTTGTGTTTGCTGGCGCTCGATCTCGCGCCGCTGCCGTTCTGCCGCAATAGCGGCCCGATCTGCATCGGATAACCGCGCCCGCTGGCCCTCGATGTGTGAACGGTGCAAAACGCCGTCCGCGATAATAGCCCCGGTTAAAGGGATGCCCGCCGCCCGCGCCGCGTCCTGAAATTGGCACTCTATGCCCGTTGCTGTAAAATGCTGGTGTTCTAAATTTTTGCAAGCCGCTTGGGGGACGCCTTCCCCGGCGGCTTTTTTGTGTGCGGTCATCGGCTCAAGCCTCCGCGCCGATCAATTCCAGCAGTGCGCGGATGTCCTCGACGCGCCAGGCTACAGACCTCGCGCCCAGCTTTACGGGTTTGGGGTATTTGCCGGTTTTGACGCCGGTTAAGAAGGTCGTTCGTCCGATGGGCAGAACGCCGGGAATGCCGCGCTTACGGTCGCCTATGATTTGAGGAAGTCGAACGTAGCCAGTTGCTGGAAGGTTATTTTTTGAATCGAACATCTTTATTGCCTTGCGCTTCGCGCTTTGTTTGAGATGTCGAGTATTATTTAATACGATTCCGTCATCATCCGCACACCTTGGCATTTTAGAGAATCATATTGAGCAATAGTTATTTTTAATATCAAAATGTTACACTAATTTCATCAAAAGTGTAGAAGGATGAGAGAGCTGGAAACACGCAAAAAAAAGCCGCAACGAGTGCGGCAATTTCAGGTTTTTTCAGGTGTCGGCGATTAGCCGGACTTTCTAAACGGAATGACTTCAGCCCCGTTCTTCAAGCCGTCCAGGTAGTCGGACCAGGCTTGCATCATCATCCTACGCTCAGGCAAGTGTTGCGCTCGGTTGTAGGCGGCTTTGATCCGGTTGCGTTCGGCGTGGGATAATTGCCGCTCAATCATGTCTGAATGAAAGCCATGCTCATGCAATAGGGTACTGGCGGTGGTTCGGAATCCGTGCGCCGTGTGCTGACCTTGGTAGCCCATGCGCCGCAACGCCGCCCCGATCGCCTCGCGGTTGATGTGCGGCTCGCCGCCGGTCTTGCCTTGGTTGCTGGCGAACACGTATCGACCCGATCCGGTCAGCGGGTAAATGTCCTGCAACAAGGTGACCGCTTGCCGACTCAAGGGGACAATGTGCGCATCCTTCATTTTCATCTTGTCGGCGGCAATACGCCATTCGGCCGCGTCAAGGTCGAACTCTGACCATTCCGCCGCCGCCAGGTTTGCGGGTCGGGCAAAGATCAGCGGTTGAAGCTGTAGCGCCGTTCTGACCACGAAATTTCCCTTATAGGCGTCAATATCCCGCAGTAATTGGCCTAGCGGTTTGGGCTCGGTGATTGCTGCAAAATGACCGCGTATAGGCGAGGGCAAGGCCCCGCGTAAATCTGCGGTGACATCGCGCTCGGCTCGGCCGGTGGCGATCCCGTACCGGATGGCTTGGCCGATAAACTGTTTTGTTCTGGCGGCCGTTTCCAGGGCTCCCCGGTCCACGATTCGCCGCAAGGTTGCCAGGACTTCAACCGCCGACAAATCCTTAAGCGGCCTGTTTCCCATCCACGGATAAACATCCCGCTCGAAACATTGCTCGACGTGTTCTCGATGGCTGACGCTCCAGCGGTTTTTATTGGCCTCGATGAATTCCTTCGCGACCGCCGAAAACGTGTTCTCCGCGCTGCCGGTCTTTTCGATCTTGCGGGTAATGCCGGGATCGATCCCCTTGGCGATTTGCTCCCGCGCCTGATCGCGTTTGCTTCGCGCGTCCTTCAGACTGGTTTCGGGATATACCCCCAGGGCTAAGAGCTTTTCTTTCCCGGCAAAGCGGTACTTGAGGCGGAAATATTTCGAGCCGTTCGGGTTGATTAACAGGAACATTCCCTTTTCATCCGCCAACTTATAAGGTTTTTCCTTCGGCTTGGCGTTCTTGCAGGCGGTATCGGATAGGGCCATTGGGGGTATCTCCTCTGGGGGTATGTGATGTACCCCCATTTATACCCCCGCTGTAGGGGGTATGTCAATGTACCCCATTGTACTTCGTGAGACATAAAAAAACCCGCTAAGCCAGGAAACTTGCGGGTTTTTGAATCTTTTTGAGTCTCGTTGGATGCTCAAGTGGCGGAGAGAGAGGGATTCGAACCCTCGATACGTTGCCGTATACACACTTTCCAGGCGTGCGCCTTCGACCGCTCGGCCATCTCTCCACATTTTGAGCCCATGAGCATGGGAACCGCTAATGATACCGGATTTTTCTTTTTTTGGCAATAACCTTGATCAGCTGCTCTCGCCGGCCATTTCTTCGAGTTCGTCCCAGCGCCGGTAAGCCTCTTCCAGCGACGCGACGGTCTGGTTCAGCTCGTCCAGCGTTTTGGCGATCGTCGGCTGATCGTTTTTGTAAAATTCGGGCAAATTCATCAGCGCGTTCAGCTCGGCCTGCCGGCTTTCGAGCTGCTCGATCCGCTCGGGCAACTGGCTCAACTCCTGCTGTTCCTTGTAGCTGAGCTTTTTCTTTTTGGCCGGCTGGGCCGGCTCGGTTTTGGGTTTCTCCGGGGCTTTCTTGGCCGGCTGCGCCTTGGCTTCGGGCGCGGGGCGTTGGTCCAGCCAGTCGCTGTAGCCGCCGACATATTCCTCGACGCGGCCTGAGCCGTCCAGCACGAAGACGCTGGTCACGACGTTGTCGAGAAAGGCGCGGTCGTGGCTGACCAGGAGCAGGGTGCCGTCATAGTTGACCAGTTTTTCTTCGAGCAATTCGAGCGTTTCGAGGTCGAGGTCGTTGGTCGGTTCGTCCATCACCAGCAAATTGGCCGGTTTGGTGAACAGGCGCGCGAGCAGCAGGCGGTTTTTTTCGCCGCCGGACAGGCTCTTGACCGGCGAGCGCGCCCGGGCCGGCGAGAACAGGAAGTCGGCCAGATAAGACATCACGTGCTTCTTGCCGCTGGGCAGATCGACGAAATCGTTGCCGTGTGCGATCGTGTCGGCGACGGTCTCCTCGGGGTCGAGCTGGTCGCGCAGCTGATCGAAATAGGCGATTTCGAGGCGGGTGCCCTGCTCGATCGTGCCGCTGGTGGGTTCGAGCTGTTGCAGCAGCAATTTGAGCAGGGTCGATTTGCCGGCGCCGTTCGCGCCGATCAGGCCGATCTTGTCGCCGCGCTGGATCAGCGTCGAGAAATGGCTGACGATTTGCCGGTCCGCATAGGCGAAGCTGATGTCTTTGACTTCGATCACTTTCTTGCCGGAGGTGTCGCCGCGCTCCAGAGCCATGTTGGCTGTGCCCTGGCGGCTTCGGCGCTGGTCGCGCTCGCGGCGCAGTTGTTCGAGCGCGCGCACGCGGCCTTCGTTGCGGGTGCGCCGAGCCTTGACGCCCTGGCGTATCCAGACTTCTTCGTCGGCCAGTTTCTTGTCGAATTCGGCATTCTGATTCGCCTCGTCTTCGAGCGCGGCGGCCTTGCGGCGCAGGTAATCGTCATAGCTGCCCTGCCAGGACACCAGATTGCCGCGGTCCAGGTCGGTGATGCGGGTCGCGAGTTTCTGCAGGAAGGCACGGTCGTGCGTCACGAACAGCACCGCGCCTTGGAAATTCAGCAATTGCTCTTCGAGCCAGGCGATGCTTTCGAAATCCAGGTGGTTGGTCGGCTCGTCAAGCAGCAACACTTCCGGCTCGATCACCAGCGCGCGGGCCAGCGCGACGCGGCGCTTCCAGCCGCCGGACAGGTCGCTGATCTTGAGGTCGCCGGGCAAGTCCAGCTTGCTCAGCGTGGTATCGACGCGGTTGCCGAAATGCCAGCCGTTGTGCGCTTCGAGCTGATGTTGCAGGTCGCCGAGTTCGCGCAGCGCCTGGTCGTCGTGGGCGGTCTGCGACAAGTGGTGATAGCGGGTCAGCCAGTCGCCGAGTTCGCCGAGGCCGCCCGCGACCGCGTCATAGATCGTCGCATCGTTTGGCAAGTCGGGCGCCTGTTCGAGCCAGGCCAGCCGGAGTCCGGGTTGGCGCCAGATGTCGCCGTGGTCGGCCTGGATGTTGCCGGCGATGACTTTCATCAGGGTCGATTTGCCCTCGCCGTTGCGGCCCAAGAGGCCGACCCGTTCGCCCGCATCGAGCTGGAAATTGGCGTTTTTTAATAGAGCATGGACGCCAAAGGCGATCGAGATGTTGGTTAAGCGTAATAACGGCATTAGATTTTTCGGTTTTGTAGATGACGGCGCAGCAGGTCGAGCCCGAGCAGTGCGGCCTGGTTTTGTTTGCGGCCTGGCGGGCCGCCCAGGTTATGGCGGTTTTGCTGCAAGGAATCCCGGGTCAGCAGCGTATTATAGAGGATGATCGTCCGGTCTTTGTCTTGAAATTGCGCAGGGCTGCCTTCGTAAAGCTGGATCAGCACGAAATCGGCCGGGTTTTGCGCCTGCAAAGCCTTGGCGAGCCGCACGCCGGTTGCGGCCAAATCGTTTGCGTCGACGGCTACGGCTAGGCGCTGGCCCAGCGCGCTCAACGACTGCTCGAACAGGGCGCTCTTGAGCCAAGCCGCGCCCGGACATTTGGCGGCCAGCAAGCCCTGGCTCGCGGTTTCGACGACCGCTAGTGTTTTACCGGCGGCGCGCATCAGCTTGTCGACGACCGCGGCGAGATTGCCGGTGTTTTCGCTCAAGCCGTCGATGCCGAAGACGAAGTCGCCGAGCCGCGCGGCGATCTGTTCGGTCAGCGTTGTCCTGTCGGTTTCGGGATAATTGGCCGGAAACAGCAGCTTGGTCTGCACTTCGTCGACGCCGGCGCGAAAGCCGAGCTGTACCGAATCGGGCATCGAAACGCCGTCGAGACGCTGCTGGATGTCCGACTCGCCGATGCCGAGCGTTTTGATCGTGACCAGTCTGGACGGATTTAACACGAAGCGCTCGGTCAAGAGCGGCTTGACTCGCTCGATAAACATCCCGCGCATTTCGGACGGCACGCCGGGCATGAACGCAAACCAGCAGCGTCCGGCCCGCACCGCGAAGCCAGGCGCTGTGCCCCAGTCGTTGTCGAGGCGGATGGCGCCTCGCGGCAGCAGCGCCTGCTTGCGGTTGGTCGCGGGCATCGGCCTTTTCCGGTTGCTGAAATAGCGTTCGATTTGCCGGTAGGCGGCCTCGTCGAATTCGAGTGGCAGATTAAAGGCGGCGGCGACCGCTTCGGCGGTCAGGTCGTCGCTGGTCGGTCCGAGTCCGCCGGTGCAGAGGCAGCCGTCGGCGCGCTGCGCAATTTCCTTCAGTAAGGCGATCAAATCGCCGAGTTTGTCGCCGACCGCGGTATGGCGGCTGACCGTAAAACCGAGCGCTACGGACTGCTCGGACAGCCAGGTGGAGTTCGTATCGACGGTCTGGCCGGTGACGATTTCCTCGCCTTGCGAAAAGATTTCCAGGATCGGCATGGTGTTAGTTCCGTAGCAATGAAAAATCAGCCGGCCGCGATCTGATACCAGAACGGCAGCGTGACCAGGCTCAGCAGCGTGGTCACGGTCACCGCCATCGCATAGAGTGAGCTGTCGAGTTGATAGCGGTCGCAAAACACGATGCCGAGCACCATGCACGGCATCGCCATTTCGAGCACCAAGGCGTCCTGATGCGCCTGATCGAGCGTCAGGTACTGGCTAAACCAGAGCGCGAACCAGGGCATCAGCGCCATCTTGATCAGGATCACCGGCGTCACATAGGGCAGATTGCGCAGCGTGACCGCCTTCCAACTCAGCGCCATGCCGAGCGAGATCAGCATCAAGGGCACGACGCCGGCGGCCAATTTTTGCAGCACCGAGGCCAGCCATTCGGGCGCGGGGACTCGGCAAAGATTCAAGACCACCGCCAGCATGGCCGCAAGGAACGGCGGCGCGACCAAAAACGACCAAAAGCGCTCTCGGTTCTGCTCGCCGTTTTGGCCGTAATGCCGGGCTGCGGCAATGCCGACCGTCAGCACCGCGGGCGCGGTCGCGAACAAATCGATCTGAATCGCGACCGACCTGGCCCAATGGCCGAAGGTCTGTTCGAGTACCGGAAGACCGAGGTAAGTCACGTTCGGAAAGCTGGTCGCGAGCAGCACCGCGCCCATCTGTTGCGGCTTGAAGCGCAAAAGGCGCCCGACGAGCCAGATGCAGGCCATCGCGAAGGACAGGCAGACCGCGCCGAACAGCGTATATTGCAGCGAATGGATGCCGACATCGGCCTTCCAGAGCACATCCAGCACTAACGCCGGCAGCAGCAGGTAATAGACCACGGTGGTCAGCACGGTTCGCGTCTGTTCCGCGGACAGCTCGCCCGGACGCCAATAACGCCACGCCACGCCGCAGGCAATCATCGCGAACATTTGCCACAAAGTTGAAATCATGAGGTCCCTGATGGATTAACGCGGCGCCATTTTAGCATTGGGCATTGCGGAGAGGCATTTCGGCCGCGAAATGCGGCATCGGGATCGAGAGGGAAGCGGCCTGAGGCGGCCTGCGCAAGAGCGGCGTGATGGATTGCAGGCCTTGCCGGCCTGCAATCCGCACAGAGAAATCAGATAGGAGTGACTTCTTCTGCTTGTGGACCTTTTTGGCCTTGGGTAATGTTGAATTTTACCTTTTGGCCTTCGTCCAGAGACTTGTAGCCTGAGCCGACGATATTGCGGAAGTGTACGAATACGTCCGGGCCTGATTCTTGTTGAATGAAGCCAAAGCCTTTTTCTGAGTTAAACCATTTTACGGTACCAGTTGCCATTGTGTATGTCCTAAAAAATAAAAATGAAAAATTGCTGTAAAGAAAAGAGCGGGTAGAGCTGGGGGAATAACGCGAATCACTTATGATAAACAGGACAAGCAATAGACAAGGAACTGCGTAGAGATAAGCAACGGTAAATCACTCAGACTCGGCACATCATAATGGAGGGTCGCGCTCGATGTCAACTGCTCAACTTTCAACCTAGCTTAAATCCCAGCGAAAGCCCTGCGACCACACTAACGCTCCGAGTCGTGATTGTCGACAGGCGGTCGACCAGGAAATTGCCCGAACTCTTGGCGGCCTGCGTCGCCGCATCCGCGACATGCTCCAGTTGCGCGCCATTGATCGTGATGATGCCGTAATGTTCTCCCGCCAACATCAGCACGACCAAACCGCCGCCGATGAACAGTGCGGTTTTCAGCATTTTCTTCGCAAAATAACCGACCGCCATGCCGATCACGAAGGGGGCGCCGACGTTGCCGAGCAGAAACGGTGCGCTGAAAATGTCGTTAAGGGAAGAAGAGGGAATATCGATCGCTTGTTGAGTCATGAAAAATCAGGTTGGATTGAAAGGCCCGGCAGGAAAAATGCTTCAAAAAACGCCGCTTTCGAAGGCCTTCCGTGCCGCAGGCAAAAGGCATAGTATATAGGAATGCTTCAACACTTTTAACCGGCATTAACAAATGGCGAAGAATACGGCAACATGACAAGGCTTTCGAGCGCTGGCTCGCGCCGGGAGACTATGCCAGCCGCCCGCCCGGCGAGCTGCACGGGCCTTTTCACACCGATGTCGAGTGCATCGTGCTCGAAATCTCCTACCCGAGCCAGGCCATCGCTTGAGCGAGACCTGCCGGGTGTTTAAAACCCGGCAGGTCTTCGGCCTACATCAGCGGTAAAATTTGCGCGAAAATCTTGCCGTTGGTCGCCAGGATTTGCTTCGGAAACAATCCCGGATTGCCCTTGAAGTCTGTCAGCGTGCCGCCGGCTTCCTGCACGATCAACGCGCCGGCGGCGACATCGTACAGGTTCAGCTCCTGTTCCCAGAACGCATCGACCTGGCCTTCCGCAACGAAGCACAGATCGAGCGCGGCGGAGCAGAAGCGGCGCTGGCCGGTCGTGCGCTGGGCGATACGGCAGAAGCGTTCGAGGTTATTGTCGGTCAAGTAGTTGCGGAGACAAGCGAAGCCGGTCGCGATCATCGCATCGCCGAGTTCGGTTTCGTCCGAGACCGCAATGCGCTCGCCATTCTTGAATGCGCCCTGGCCTTTTTCGGCGATATAGAGATCGTTGAACACCGGCGCGTACACCGCGCCGATCACGATGTCGCCGTCGATTTCGAGCGCGATGCTGACCGACCAGCCATATTGCCCCTTCTTAAACGAATGCGTGCCGTCGATCGGATCGACGATCCAGCGGCTCGCTTGATCGGCGCTTTGCCCGCTTTCCTCGCCCCAGAAGCCGTATTCGGGGTATTCGCGGGTCAACGTTTCCTTCAAAAACGCCTCGATCGCGACATCGGCTTCGGTCACGAAATCGCGCGCGGCCTTCTTGTTCACCGCCATGTTCTTGCGGTCGTTAAAATACTTCATGCCGATGGCGCCCGCATCGCGGATCACTTTTTCAAGCGCGGCTTGGGTTACTCTCATTCAGGCGGCCTCGATGACGACAGGATTAGACATAACACGGCAAACTCCCATGCAAATCGTTATTATATCAGTCCGGCACGGGCGCTTTGCCGAAAAAGCCCGTGTCTGATTATTTTATCGGTTGATTTCGCTGAGTTGAGTTGATGCGTGATAACGGCGACCCTAAACCTCTCCCGCCGCAAGTCTGCAAGGGCCGCGGCGCCTTGAGCAATAGCAGCGGGCGCTTCGAAGCCGAAACGCGCGAAGCGTTCGACGACGGCTGGGGCAGTCTCGATGAATTGCCGGCGCGTGTTCCGACTACCTTGAGCCTCGCGCGGCCAAGACCGTGCGCAGCTACATCTAAATGCAGGAGACTCCTTCTGGTTGCGCGATGTCAGCTAAATGTTTCACCCGCTGCTTTATAGACCAACTCAACGGGGCATATCTTTGTTGACGATATCGCCCCGACCACCGAGGAAATCCATCGGCACGAACCGGTAGTTCGGCAGCAAGCGTACATCCAGCAGCGCCGAAGGCGGCGTCGTTAGCATTTTTCGACTCAACTGGTCCGCCTGGTGTTCCAATTCATCAATTTCGGCGGCGTCGACTGGCTTGCCTTCGGCGCGCGATGCGCGAATATGCGCTTCGAGTTCAGCTTGTTTCGCTGGAAATACTCCGGGTTTCAGGGAAACCTGATAGGCTTCGCCACTGGAAATTTTTTGGATAACGAAGCCGTCGCCGACAGAGTTATCGATGCGCAAGGTCTGAAAGTTAATGCGTGCTCCGGTCATAAAGGCTATGGCATCCACCCAGCAGGGACCATTCTTGGATACCGCCCGCAGATTGGTGCGGTCGACGACGCCGTCCGGGAACAGTCGTTGCAGCACCGCCTTGATCTGGACGAAGGCAATAACCAGCCCATCGCAAAGATGGCCATGGATCCTAGCCAGATCTTTAAGGCCGATTTCTTTGCTATTTAGCGAATAGCGTCCCAAAGCGCTATCGGTATCCAAAACCCGTATCGGCTGATTATATTTGGCTGCCGCCGCCCATTCCGGGTAAAACCAGTCTGGGCTGTTATCGGTGCTTCCGTTACCGGCTTGCACGGGCGCAATGTTGATCATCAGCCCGATATAACCTGCGCCTTTGATTTTATTGATTTCAACAAAACCTAGACCCTTCACTGCTTCCCAACCCTGTTCGGCGGCCTTGATTTCAGGATTTTCTCAGCATTCTGAACGCAAGTAGAGTTATTGTTTAAGCTATCGGTATCGTGGGCCAAACAATCTTGTATCTTGCCCTGGGTGATTTCGAGATGAACTGCAGGGCCCATTGGCCAAGAACATAAGCCCCATAACCGGCACATCGGCTTCTGCGGCCCGCCCGATCAAGGCGGCCTCGTCCTCAATCCAGGCATGGCCATCATTTACACTATGTGTACGCCCCAGAAAAATGAGTCCGGAAACATCCTGTATGCTCGGAGGTACCCATTCCCCTCGACTGATATAAACCATCTCATAGGGAATTTTCCGTTGATCCAGGTATGTCCCCAGATAGCCCATGCCTCCGCAGACATCATGTTGAAAAACTCGAAGGGGTTTCATATTTTTCCGATCATCATTTTGATGTCAGCCGTGCCTGTTCCCAAAGTACCTGACAGTGCCAGGAAAACCATGACAGATTTTTTTACGATGAGATGATTTATCGGATGGCCGGCACCAACAAAACGGGTACCGGCGCCTTGCGGGCGATATTGTGGCTGACACTGCCGAGAAAGACTTCGGAAATGAAGCCGCGCCCCTGGCTGCCCATCACGATCAGCGAATAGGGATGGTTATTTACTGCCCTTAGAATTTCCCTGGTGGTCGAACCGTAGGGAATCTCTATACTGACTTCACGCCCCCCGATATGGATTAATCTCTCCTTTAGCCTTTCCAGGCGAGCCTGGTCTATCTCATTGAATTCTGCCAAACGCTCCTTTAAGACATTTATCGATTCGCTCTTTTTCCTGAACGTGCAATAGCGTTACTTTCGAACAGCCGCTTTCGACCAGTTCTTCGACATAGGTAAAAGCCCTTTCGGCATTGTCTGAAAAGTCTGTGGGATAAATAATGTGGGAGAGAATATCCTGACATAGCGTTTCACACTGTCCAGCATCGGTTTTTGCTTTCATCACCAGCACCGGTTTTTCAGCATGCTGAATCACTTCATAGGCGACGCCGCCGACAAAAGCGTCGTCGATTAAAGACTCGGCAGTCATATGCACGGCAATTAAAGAGACATCTTTTTCTCGTGCCAGACGATTGATTTCAGTGTGGGGTAAGCCTAAAAGCACCTCAATCTCGACTGAAAATCCCATGTCTTCAAGGATTTTCTTCTGTTCCTCAAGAAGGGGGTCAGCGAGCTTCAGCAACTGGCTGTACAAGCTTCCAGCGTCCCGAACATTTATCGCATGTACCAGTATGACTTTCTGGGCCTCTGCTTGCCGGAGGCCTTTCAGGCAACAAAGGGTTTTGAATGAAACTTCGCTGAGGCTAGAACCGACGATAATTTTAGAAAACATAGGAACACCTATATTAGAACTTGTTAGTCTTAAGGCCGGAAATCTAATTGAGTCCCCTCAGCGCCTTGCTGATGGGTTACCCTCCGAAACAAATGCCCAGCACCGGCACAGACGCATTAGCATCTCTCATCTCCTCAATCCTTCAGAAGCCAGTGCCCGATTTCTTCCTTGGACGGCATGCGCCCGGCGACCTTGACTTCTTCATCAATGACGAGTGCCGGGGTGCCGAGAACGGGATATTCCATGATTTTTGCAATATCGTAGACGTGCTCAAATTGCGCATCAATACCGTGTTCAATGGCAACCTCGCGAGTCAGTTGCTCAAGTCGCTGGCACTTGGAACAGCCGGTGCCGAGTATTTTAATGTTCATGTCAAATCATCCTGGATGAATCAGCCCGTAATGGGGGACTGATGTTTAGTAAACGATAATGACCGAGGTAATGAGTATGCTTTGTAGCGATAGTTCCGGGTCAGCCATTAGATAGGCAATCAGCGGGCCTGGGTGCATGCCAAGTGAAAGAAATATTTTGGCAATCGGTACTTCGACCAGGGTTGGGAAGTACATAAAAACACCAAAGACCACACCCGCGAGATTACCAAGTACTGTATTGGAACCCGCGATCGCCTGAATCCATTCGGGACGGATGAATAACCGGATGATACCAACGAGGAATACACCGACGATCAGAAGAGGGAAAATTAGGCAGACAAAGTGCCAAGTTTCCCATAGCCATTGCTGCAAAGAGCAGCGTCGTCACTATCAGGCCTAGGCTGAGTATCGTCAGCCAATTGAGACCTTCGTCCACCTTGCCGAGTCCACGTATCGCGGTGACTCCGATCAGCATCAACAAAAAGATTAATATCACGCCTTGCAGACTAAGTCCTTCATTACCCTTGATCGCATCGACCGGAAGCAGACGGTCGAGTAACTGCTGAGCTGGCAGAGCCTGAGGCAAGGCAACGGTGAAAGTCATAAGCTGGGCAGTTAGGAGGTCGATCTTGAGTGTTCCCGCAACCAGCAGTGCAATCAGTGTGAGTAGGAATATAACGTTGCGACCGCTAATGCCCTCGCCGCTGACGAAGGGGGCTGCATTGGCGAGGCGCTTAGCGTCATCACCACGGAACAAACAGCGCCATGATCATGCCAATACCTATGCCAAAGGACAGCGACAATACAACACGGGCAATCGCAAAATCGGCTCCGAGCGCAACCCCTGTATAGGAAAGCGCCAGGATATTGGCCGCCGGCGCGAAGAAAAGAAAGGTAATCGCCGGTCCCAGTCCAGCACCTTTGCTGTAGATGCCGGCGAAGAGCGGTTGAACGGTACAGGAACAGACGGCGAGTAGACTGCCGGCGTCCGCCGCCGCAGGATAAGCAATCCACCTCGGCGCATCCGGTCCGAGAAAACGGACTATTGATTGCTGCGGCACCAATGCTGATAGCCCGCCTGCCACGAAGAACGCCGGCACCAAACAAAGCAAAACGTGAGCCGCGAGATAGGAGGCAAGACTGGCGAGGCCACTTTGAAGAGCGGCAATGAATAGTTCCATGTGGATTCCTTATCAGTTAATTCTAGCTCAGTTTAATTGACCCTTAAATGAAACACGAAAGAGCGCAACCGGTAATAGGCTCATGATAAGAATCCAATGCTTACTTTTGATCGAGTGTTGATTCGCAACAGACGAGCGCCAATTCTTGCTCCGCCTCAAGCCAATCCTCCAGTTCATGGCCGGGTTCGAATCCCCTTTTTTCTGTCTTGTAATAGGCAAGTTCTGCAATCTTGGCATCACGATCCGGGGGATATATCGTATTGCCGGATTCTTTAGAATCTGAATTTACTTCATCTTTAACTTCAATAGTTGCAGCCATTTTTACACCCCACAATTGCTAAAAATATTTGGTTGGCTTTAAGCCTTTTGAATAACGCCCGGCAAAAAATCAACTCCAAAGATTGGAGCACAAAAAAGCAAGAAAAATAATTAGTACAAACACTTAAGCCAGCACCCACAAATAAATATCCTGCCCGGTTTCAGTGCGGTTATCCGGTAAAAATCCGACGCTAAAAGTCTGGGCGCGCAGAAATATTAAACAGACTGGCTAGACAGCCAGGGCATTTTTCGATCTACTAACGCAAAGTTAGTCACTATCGTTCTCATATTTCAACAATTATTGTATAATTGTCGTATGGATAAGCAACTTGCAACAATATTATTTGAATCGCTGGCTTCCGGCGTGCGTCTGGATGTGTTCCGCCTATTGGCTAAACACGCCCCCACCGGACTGGTCGCCGGAGAGATTTCCTCGTTATTGGCCCTGCCACCGACTAATCTGTCGTTTCATCTCAAAGCGATGACACATGCCGGTTTAGTTGGCGTCACCCAAGAAGGCCGTTACCAGCGTTATCGCGCCAATCTGACCGTCATGCAGGATCTGATTGTTTATCTGACCGCCGAATGCTGTGCCGGCCATCCTGAGCAGTGCTTTGAAAGCCAGTCAATATCGGTCTTAAGTGATACTGACACGAATCCTTCACCCTCTGATCAAATAGATTCTTACTTATGAATGTGCTTTTTCTTTGTACCGGCAATTCCTGCCGTTCCATTCTCGGCGAGGCCACCTTCAACCACTTGGCGCCGGAAGGCTGGCGAGCCATGAGCGCAGGCAGCAAACCCACGGGGCAAGTCCACCCTCGTTCACTCGCCTTGCTGGCACGAGAAGGTATTGCCACCGAAGGTTATTACAGCAAATCCTGGAATGATCTGCCGGTCACGCCCGATATCGTTCTGAGCGTCTGCGGCAACGCCGCCAACGAAACCTGCCCGGTTTATCTCGGACCGGTGCTGCGCAGCCATTGGGGCGTCGAAGACCCAGCCCATGCCACCGGCAGCGACGAGGAAATCGACGCGGCCTTTATGACCGCCTATCGTATTCTGCGTCATCGCATCGAAACCTTTCTGGCGCTACCGCTCAACGAATTACAAAACGACCACGAACGCCTGAAAGCGGAATTGGACCGCATCGGCAACCTGTTACCTTAAACTTTAAAGAGAAACCTCATGACCAACATTCAAGTATTTGACCCTGCCTTGTGCTGCAGCACCGGCGTTTGCGGCGTGGATGTCGATCAACAATTAGTCGACTTTTCCGCCGATGTCGATTGGGCCAAACAGAACGGTGCCCAGATCGAGCGTTTCAATCTGGCCCAGCAACCTTTGGCCTTCGCCGAAAACACCACCGCAAAAGCCTTTCTGGAGCGTTCCGGCGCCGAAGCGTTGCCCCTGATTCTGGTAGACGGCGAAGTCGCGTTGGCCGGCCGTTACCCCAACCGTAGCGAGCTGGCACGTTGGGCCGGTATTGTCCAGGCGGAAGCAAAGGCGGAATCCAGTTGCTGCAGCGGCAGTAAATGCTGCTAATCACCTTTTAGGACTCTCAGCCATGGCTGACATGAAATTTCTCGACCAAGCGCCGCGCTTTTTGTTTTTTACCGGCAAGGGCGGCGTTGGCAAGACTTCGATTGCCTGCGCCACGGCGATACAGTTGGCGGATGCCGGCCGCCGCGTGCTGCTGGTCAGTACCGATCCGGCGTCCAATGTCGGACAAGTGTTTGGCATCACGATCGGCAACCAAATTACGGTGATTCCGGATGTGCCGGGCTTGGCGGCGCTGGAAATTGATCCCCAGGCCGCCGCCCAAGCCTATCGCGACCGTATCGTCGGGCCGGTACGCGGCGTGCTGCCGGAAACGGTGGTAAAAGGCATCGAGGAACAACTGTCCGGTGCCTGCACCACAGAAATCGCGGCGTTTGACGAATTCACCGCGCTGCTGATCGACTCGCCACTGACCGCCGACTACGACCATATCGTGTTCGACACGGCTCCTACCGGTCATACCATTCGCCTGTTGCAACTGCCCGGCGCCTGGAGCGGCTTTCTTGAAGAAGGCAAAGGCGACGCTTCTTGTTTGGGTCCGTTAGCCGGACTGGAAAAACAGCGCACTCAGTACAAAGCTGCAGTCGAGGCTTTGGCCGACGCGGAGCGGACACGCTTGATTTTGGTGGCCCGCGCTCAGCAGGCGACCTTGCGGGAAGTCGCTCACACCCATGAAGAACTGGCAGCCATTGGGCTGTTGCAGCAGTACCTGATCATCAACGGCATCCTGCCGCGCATCGAAGCGGAAAACGATCCGTTGGCCGCCGCCATTCACGAACGCGAACAATCCGCCCTCCATGCCATCCCGGAGGTGTTGCGAGACCTCCCCTGCGATCACGTCATGCTCAAGCCTTTCAACCTGGTCGGGATCGCGGCGTTACGGCAATTGCTGGCCGATACACCTCCAGAGGCTCATGTGAATCTCGATTCACCGATTGAACTCGATGAACCTGTCTTGTCGGATTTGGTAGATGACATTGCACTGGATGGGCACGGCTTGGTTATGCTGATGGGCAAAGGCGGTGTCGGCAAAACCACGCTGGCAGCTGCCATCGCCGTAGAACTGGCCCAACGCGGACTGCCGGTACTTCTCACTACCTCAGACCCGGCGGCGCATTTGAGCGAAACCTTGAACGGCACCGTGGACAATCTGACGGTCAGCCGGATCGATCCGCGCGTCGAAACCGAACGTTACCGGCAACATATTTTGGAGACCAAAGGCGCAAAGCTGGATGCTCAGGGCCGAGCCCTGTTGGAAGAAGACCTACGCTCCCCTTGCACCGAGGAAATTGCCGTATTCCAGGCTTTCTCACAGATCATCCGCGAGGCGGGCAAAAAATTTGTGGTGATGGACACGGCGCCGACCGGTCATACCTTGCTGTTACTCGATGCGACAGGAGCCTATCATCGTGAAATTAGCCGGCAGATGGGCGGCACGGGCTTGCACTACACCACGCCGTTGATGCGGCTGCAAGATCAGAAACTGACCAAGGTTCTGATCATTACCCTGGCGGAAACAACACCGGTCCTGGAAGCGGCCAGCCTCAAGGAAGACCTCAAACGAGCCGGCATAGAGCCATGGGCCTGGATCATTAACAATAGTATCGCGGCGACGTCGGCCACATCGTCTTTGCTGCGGCATAGAGCCGCGAATGAACTTCGTGAAATTAACGTCGTGGCCAGTGATCATGCGCAACGCTATGCGGTGGTTCCGCTGTTGAGAGAAGAGCCGGTAGGCGTGGAACGCCTTCGCATGCTCATCAATCCACAAGCTTAGGATACTGTTTTGCGCAGGGTGGTGTATGGGGCGCCGCGTTTGGAACGGGTATGCTCACTGCGCTGCTTTCCTCTGTCATGAACAACATGCCGACGGTTCTGGTGGGAGCGCTTTCCATTGATGCAACTCATGCAGTGGGCATGGTAAAGGAGGCGATGATTTACGCCAACGTAATCGGCTGCAACCTGGGGCCGAAGATTATCCCCATCGGTTCGCTAGCAACTTTGCTTTGGCTGCATGTACTTGCGCGCAAAGGCGTGATGATCACTTGGGGTTATTACTTCAAGGAGGGTGTTGTTCTCACTGTCCCTGTACTGGGTATTACACTAGCGGCACTCGCTCTACGTCCGAGTCTCATAGGATGAGACGGACATGTACCGATGAACAGATTTGATCTCCCTCCGAAGTTCGTCGAAGGGTGGTTACGGATTGTTCACGGAACGGTACAAATAACCTGTGCCACCACCGCACCGATATTGCTCTTTAATGTCGGCATAACGCCGATGACTTGGGGGCTAGCGCCTTCACCGCCCTTTTGATCAGCCGCTTGCTCTACGGGGGGAGAAAAGGGGATCACTGACGGGCTGGTTGGAGTAAAACCGTCGTTTTGGCCTTGCCATTGCGAGCCTAATAACCGTTGTTCCCACAATCATAGAAAATGACTACAGACAGTAAAAAAATCATGAGTGATCTAGAAGCCGCCAAAGCTAAAGCCGCGATGGCCTACAATGCCGCCGCCGATCACTTCGATCATCCGGTTAGTTCCTTCTGGCATCGCTTCGGTCAGCGGACCGTCGAACGAATCAATTTGCGACCGGGTGAACGCGTGCTGGATGTTTGTTCCGGTAGTGGTGGATCAGCATTGCCAGCGGCGGAAAGGGTCGGTGTGGACGGACATGTCATTGCTGCCGACCTTGCCGAGCGCCTGATTGACTTGGCCAGAGCCAAAGCGGAAGCGAGAAGCTTGCAAAACATCGAGTTCCGCGTCGGCGACATGTTGGCTCTGGGCTATCCCGATGACAGCTTCGATGCCGTTGTCTGCGTTTTCGGTATTTTCTTTGTGCCGGACATGACCGAAGCAGTCAGGGAGTTATGGCGCATGGTGAAGCCCGGCGGGCGGCTGGCGATTACCACGTGGGGGCCGAACTTGTTCGAGCCGGCCAACGGCGCTTTCTGGGACGCCATCCATAATGAGTGTCCCGATTTGAACCGGGGTTTCAATCCTTGGGATCGAATATCAGAACCGGACGGTCTCAGCGCAATGCTTGCGGAGGCCAATGTGAAAACCGTCGACATCCTCGCCGAAACCGGAACGCATCCATTGAATATGCCCGATGACTGGTGGAAGATAGCCATGGGCAGCGGCTATCGGGGAACGCTTGAGCAACTGAATACGGATACCTTGGAACGTGTGCGCCGGACAAATCTGTCACGTCTTGTTGAAGAAAAGGTGAATGCAATCGAGACGAACGTCATTTACGCGGTAGCAACGAAATAAAAATAAGCAAGCACTTATGCCAAATACCGTCTGCTTGGATTAACGATAAATATAAAAAGGCGATGCCAATGAACCCAAGAGTGCTTGAGCAGTACCTGCATGAACATATACCGCTCTCACAGGCCATGCAAATCAGGGTCATCGAAGCGGAGGAGGAAAGGGTGATTCTGAGCGCCCCCTTGGCGCCCAACATCAATCACACCGAATCCGTATTCGGCGGCAGCGCCTCAGCCGTAGCGATTCTTGCAGCATGGTCAATCATACATGTCCGCCTGAAGAGCGATGGCATCGCTAGCAGCATCGTGATCCAGAGCAATAGCATGAGCTATGAGCGGCCAATCTACGGCACGTTTACCGCGTGCTCGTTTATTACTCAGCCAGAAGCTTGGGAGGTTTTCCTGCGCACCCTCTTGCGCAGAGGCCGTGCTAGAATTTCGGTGTCCTCCGTCCTTGAGTACGAGAACCAGTCAGTGGGCAAGTTTGCAGGGAATTTCGTGGCAATCGGCACAAACCCAACCATGCTCTAACTCAGAGAGCAATCAAAAAATAATTGAGACTCCTCTCACCAGCTTGTTGTGTAACTTTTTTGATTCCGATGCTGAACGACGAGGAACTCGAAAAAATATTGACAGAGAGCCGTAAGGCTGGCGCGGTCTATGCGGGTTATGTGCTGTTGCGCCTGCCGCTGGAACTGCACGATCTGTTTGCAGAGTGGCTGCGCACGCATGAACCGTTGAAGGCCGAGCGCGTGCTGCAGCGGATATTCGAGGCGCGCGGAGGCAAGGCCTACGATTCGGCCTTCGGCGCGCGCATGACCGGCACCGGAGCCTACGCCGATCTGCTCGGCCAGCGCTTTAAGCTGGCCTATAAACGGCTGGTATTTCCCGGCGCGTCCGATTTCAATCTGAGCCTGTTCCGGCCGCCGGTGGGCGGCCAGATGGACCTGTTCTGGTGAGCCGGCCTATTTTTTTTGCGCGAAAAAGGCCTGAACCGCCGCATCCCGGCCTTCCGCGACCTGCTTCACGCAAGGCCGGCTTTCGAGGCGCTTGAAATAATCCGCCACGCCCGGCACATGGGCTGCGACCAGATCCTCGCCATAAATTTTTTGCGTCGCAATCGCAATGATGCCCAGATGCAGCCAGGCGACGATGTCGGCCGCGCCGAAATTGGCGCCGATCGCATAAGGTGTAAAACTCGACAGACGCCCCAGGCCTTGCAGGCCCGCCTCGACTTTTTTCCTGACTTCGTCCTTGGTTTCGGCCGACACCGACGCGCCGAAAAATACTTCCGGATAAAGCCTGCGGGCGATCAGTTCGATATTCAATTCCAGATGCTGGATGAACTCCCTGCATTTGGCGCGTTCGAAGGCATCGGCCGGATACAAAGGATGCTCGGGAAAGGCATCTTCGAGATATTCGAGAATCGCCTGCGATTCGGACAGATAACCCTGTTGGGTCTTGATGAATGGAATCTTGCCCAGCGGCGAGCGCTTTAACACCGCCGCATCCTGGGACGGCGCCAACAGTTCTTCGTTGAAAGGAATGCCTTTTTCGAGCAGGGCCAGTTTGGTCTTGTTGTAATAGTTGCTGAGTGCAAAGCCGTATAAGGTAATCATGTTTCGATCTCCAGGTTGATGACTGCATTGAAGTAGACTGACCGGTCAGTCGTTTGCAATAATACAGACCGGTCGGTATAGTTGCAAATTATTTTGTAACGTTTGAGCTATGACCAGCACTCTCAAAGAACGCATCCTGCAGGCTGCGTCCGAACTTTTTTACCGCCAGGGCATCCGTGCGACCGGCATCGATGCGATCGTGAAGGCGGCGGGCACCACCAAAATGAGCCTGTACCACTATTTCCCTTCCAAACACGATCTGGTGCTGGCGCATTTGCAAAAAAGCGCCGAGGTAATGCGCGAGCGGATCATGACCGGCATCGCGGAACGCGCATCCCTGCCGAAAGACCGCTTGCTGGCCGTTTTCGATGTTTTTGGGGAGTTGTTGATGCTGGACGGCTTTCGCGGCTGTCCGTTCATCAATGCAGCAACTGAAGCGTCCGCCGATGAAGAGGCCTTCAAACAGGCCTCCGCCGATTTTTATGACCAATTCCGCCAGTGCCTCGTCGAATTGGCGGCGGCGGCAGAGGCAAGGCAGCCCGACTTGCTGGCCCGGCAATTGAGCCTGCTGATTTCCGGCGCGATCATCGCCGAACAGATGCAGCGCGATTCTGGGGCGATGACGGCGGCGCGCCAGGCGGCCGAAATCCTGGTCGGCCAGGCCTGTGCATCTTCGGCGCCTTGAGGGTTGCCGGAAGCTTTGTCCAGCAGGTTAACTTGCTTTAAATGTAACGCACTATGAGCGTTAGAGTCAATCGCGCTTATTGAGGTCTTCGTCTCCCTGGAGTCAGCATCATGTATCGATCCATTGGTTTGCCACTGTCCTTCTTCCTGTTACTGTTCGCGCTTGGCAGCGCGGCATCGGCTAGCGATGCCGCCTTCGATCCGGGTAAACTGCCGCGCGAAGGCCGCGTGTTTGACGATTTTACGCCGGAAGGCTGGATGGTGGCGGACCGGGCCGATGGCGACTTGAATGGCGACGGGGTCGCCGATAGGGCGGAGGTTTTGGTGCAAAAACCTGCTGCGCCGGATGCGCTTGCGGAGAGTCAGCGCGTCCTGCTGGTACTGGTTAGCGGCGAGAAAGGAAAGTTTTTGCCGGGCGGCAGTCAGGCGAATCTTCTCGTCTGTGTCACCTGCGGCGGCGTCAAGGAAAGCGCCGGCGTCGAAATCAAGAAAGGCATCCTGATCGTGAGCCAGTTGACCGGTTCCAGAGAGTTTGAAGACCAAACCTGGCGCTTTCGTTACGATGCAAAATCCCGCCGCTTCGTGCTGATCGGGGAGGATGTCAGGTATGGCGACGGCGCCGTGGGAACCGGCTATAAAGAAAGTTTCAATTTTTTGACCGGGATCAAAATCAGCGAAAGTTACCGGTTTGACCCAAAACGCGGCCGGGAAATCACGACCGCTCCAAAGCGGGACAAGATTCCGAAACAAGCGCGCTTTTTGGAGGAGGTCGTTAGCGAATAGCCGGACATGCCGGCCGCAATCGAGGAGCTTACGGCAAATACACGCTCCAGCTCATCCCGCCCAGGGTCTTGCTCGGCACGCCTTCCAGCTTGCCGCCCAACAGCTCGATCAAGTCGTTCACGACCGCCATGCCGATGCCATGTCCGTGAATGTTCTCGTCGGCCCTGACGCCGCGTTTCAATATTTCGCTGAGCTTTTGCTGCGGAATGCCGGGGCCGTCGTCTTCGATCAACAGGAATACGCCGTAATTGCGGCGGTTTTTACGCTGGTTCAGCACGACATTGACCCGGACCGTTTTCCGGCACCATTTGCTGGCATTGTCGAGCAGATTGCCGATGATTTCGTAGAGGTCGCCTTCCTCGTAATACACCGGGCTCGACTCCGGCATATTCAGGTCGAAAACGATGCCCTTGTCCAGATGCACCTTGGCCAGCGAGGCGGCCGTTTTGCGGATGATCTCGGTCACGTCGGAGGTGCCGACGGTCTTGGTCTCGCCTTTCGCGGCCGCGCGCTGCAGCTGGTACTCGATGATCTTGTCCATGTGGGTCAGCTGTTCGATCACGGCGTCCTGATTGCCTTGAAAGGACTGCGCGCAGCCGTGCAGGATCGCCAGCGGCGTCTTCAGGCTGTGCGCGAGATCGGCCAGCGTATTGCGGTAGCGCTCCAGGTGCGCGCGCTCGCTGTTGATGAAGGCGTTCAGATTGCTCGCGAGCCCCTGCAGTTCGGTCGCATAATAATGATCCAGGCGCAGGCGCTTGCCTTTTTCGATCGCCTCCAGGTCCCTGACGATTCGGCGCAGCGGCTTCAAGCTCCAGCGCAGCAGCGAAAACTGGATTAAGAGCAGCACCACGCCGATCACCAGCAGCCACGCCCTCAAGGTCACAGTAAAGCGCTTCACCTGCTGCGCGACAAAATCGCCGTCTTCGACGACGGTAAACATGTATTCGCGCTCGATGCCGGCCACATTCTGCCAAATGACTCGGTAATGAAACGCATAGCGGTTGCGTTTTTCCAGGGTGAACGCCGATTCGCCCGGCGCTATCTCGGGGAGGGGCGGCGGGTCGAGGCCGATCGCGGAAGGCGAACTCCAGACCAGTTTTTTATTGCTTTGCTGGATGAAGCCATAGAGGCCCGAACCCGGATTGGTGAAGCGCGGATCGTTCAGGTTCGGCGAAACCGATAATTCGCCGTTATCCTTCAGTTCCGCGGAAGATAATAAGGAGTACACCTGGATCCGCAAGCGTTCCTTCAAGGCTTCCTCGGCACTTTCGCGAAAGCCTTGCTCAAGCACCACGGCGACCAGCGCGAAAAAGGCCACCAGCACCAGGCCTTCGGAGGTCAGCAGTCTAAAGCTTAGGGATTTGGTGCGCGTCGCGTTCTTCATTGGTTGTTGTTGTCGTCGGTCTTGTTGAGCGCAATTAAAGTCACGGATTTTTCTGGCGTGCGCTGCGGAACCAGCCAGGAGTCGGCCTGTCACATCTGAGCTATGAAATCGCCTATTCTAATCAAAACCGCCTTGTCACGCTTACTCCTAATCAGGCAGGCAGGTAAAAGAGTCGTCTTCGAGGGTCTCGCCGGTCGCCCGCTTATGTTATAATATAACATTGCATTCCATTAAAACGCCTCATGCAGATCAATCAAATTGCTATTTATCCGTCTGTTATCGCCTGTTTGTTGGGAGCGGGTCTGCCGATCGCCACGCTGCACGCGGAAGAACCCGAAGGGATACTGGATGAAGTCGTCGTCACCGCGCCTTCAGAACAGACGCAGGCGGGCCCTGTCCAGCCGGTTAAGGTATTGAGCGATGAGGAATTGCGGATGAAAACCGGACACAGCATCGGCGAGACGCTGAAGGACGAATTGGGCATCAGCAGCCAGTCTTTCGGGCCCGGCGTCGGCACCCCGGTGATCCGGGGGCAGGCAGGCCCCAGGGTGCGGGTATTGAGCAACGGCATCGGCAGCAACGATGCGTCGGCATTCAGCCCGGACCACGCGGTCAGCGTCGAGCCGCTGCTGGCCGAAAGCATCGAAGTGCTGCGCGGCCCCGCCACCCTGATGTACGGCAGCGGCGTGATCGGCGGCGTGGTCAACGTGATCGACAACCGGATTCCGGGGCGAATGCCGGACAAGCCGATCGGCGGCGCGCTCGAACAGCGCTTCGATTCGACCAGCGACGAAACCAGTACCGCGATGAAGATCGACGGCGGCCGGGACCATGTCGCCTACCATCTGGACGGTTTCTACCGGCACCGCGACGATCTCTCTATCGGCGGCAGCGCGATCGATACGGCCAAGGCCTCGATCACCGATCCCTCTTTAGAGATCGTCGACAATCCGGACGGGCATTTGAACAACACCGGCGCGGAGGCGATCAGCGGTTCGGCCGGCTTGTCCTGGATCGGCGAGCCGGGTTTCGCGGGCGCTTCGATCAATCATCTCGAAAACAATTACGGCATCGCGCCGGACGGCACCGGCGAGGAAAACGTGCGCATCGCGCTCAGGCAGGATAAATACGACTTTAAAGGCGAACTGCGCGATCCGTTCCGCTTCGCGAAAAGCCTGCGCGCCCGCCTGGGCTACACCGACTATCAACACACCGAAATCGCGAACGGCGAACCCGGGGCGTTTTTCACCAATCAATCCTACGAAAGCCGGCTCGAAATGGACCATCAGGACCTCGGCCCGTTGCGCGGCACGGTCGGCTTTCAGGCCCAGGCCAGCGATTTCAACGCGATTGAAAAACTGACCGGCGCGCCGATCGTGCCGCATTCCTTGATCAACAGCTACAGCGTGTTCGCGGTCGAAGCGTTCGACGTGGGTCCTGTGACCTACCGGTTCGGCACCCGCATCGACCAAACCGGCATTCGGCCGGACGCCATGCAGGGGTTCGACTACACCCCGGTCAGCGCTTCGGCTTCCGCAGATTGGAAAATCGACGGCAAGAACAGTTTGAACCTCGCGCTGACCCGGTCGTCGCGGGCGCCGCAAGTGCAGGAGCTCTTGGTTGACGGCTTCCACGACGCGACCCGCAGCTTCGAGCGCGGCAATCTGAACTTACAGGAAGAAACCTCCTACAATCTCGATCTGGGCTACCGCTTCAAATCGGACTGGCTGCGCGCCGAGTTAGATCTGTTCCACAACTGGGCCGGCGACTATATCTATCAACAACGCAGCGGCGAATTCGTCGATGAAGACGGCAATCCTTGTGTCACCGACTGCGTGCCCGTATTGGTCAGCAGCCAGCAGGACGCGATCTTCAAAGGCTATGAAGCGAAGCTGATTTTTCCGGTGATGGAGAACCGTCATGGCCTGTTGGATCTGACGTTGTTCAGCGACTACACGCGCGGCGAATTCGCAAACGGCAGCGATGTGCCGCGCATGCCGCCGCTGCGCTACGGCTTGCAGCTCGATTATATGCAGGACAAATTGTCGAGCTATCTGCGCTTCACCCGTGCCGACGACCAGCCGCATGCCGGCGACTTCGAAACCTCCACCGCCGGTTATTTTTTGCTGAACGTCGGCGTCAACTACCAACTGAAAGCCTACAAGGACGCCAAGCTGATGCTGTTTGCGAAGGGCAACAACCTGCTCGATCAAAACATCCGCAATTCGACGTCCTACCTCAGGAACTTTGCTCCGGAAGCCGGAAGAGGCGCGGAGATCGGCTTCAGACTGAGTTATTGAAGACATCGGCCGAGGAATCTGGGACAATGTCGGGGCAATCTAATTCGTAGTAATACCGACCCCAATGACAAATAATAATGACCTGATTGCCCGCGTCTTCCGCCAGGAAGTGCTGGCGATGTCCGCCTACCATGTTGCCGATGCCGAGGGCTTGATCAAGCTGGATGCGATGGAAAATCCGTACGAATGGCCCGAAGACATCAAGACGAGCTGGCTCGAAAGCCTGCGCGCCTGCCCGCTGAACCGTTATCCCGATCCCGGCGCACGGAGTCTGTCCGCGACGATCAACCGACTAAACGGCCTTGATGAAAACGCCGCGCTGCTGCTCGGCAACGGCTCCGATGAAATCATCCAGCTGCTGCTGATGGCGCTGCCGCAAGGCTCGTCGGTGTTGTCGCCGGAGCCGGGCTTCGTGATGTACAAGCAGCTCAGCCATTGCCTGGGCTTGAATTACATCGGCGTGCCTTTGCAGGCGGAGGACTTTGCGCTCGATTTGCCGGCGATGCTGAGTGCGATCGAGCGGCACCAGCCGAAGCTGATCTTTCTGGCTTACCCGAACAATCCGACCGGCAATCTGTTCGATCAGGACGCGATCGATGCGATCATCGAACAGGCTCCAGGACTGGTCGTGATCGACGAAGCCTATGAGCCGTTCGCGGAAGCGAGCTATCTCGGCAGGCTCGGCCGCCATCAAAATCTGTTGGTGATGCGCACGGTATCCAAGCTGGGCCTGGCCGGTTTGCGGCTCGGCTATCTGTGCGGCAGCCCCGAGCTGATCGGGCAACTGGACAAAATCCGCCTGCCCTACAACATCAATGTGCTGACCCAGGCCAGCGCCGAATTCGCCTTGAACCATAAAGCCCTGTTCGACCAGCAGACCCGATTGATCCGTGCCGAGCGCGCGCGCGTCTTCGCCGAGCTGAATGCGATGGCAGGCATCGCAGCCTACCCGAGCGCGGCCAACTTCATCCTGTTCAGAACGCCGTCAGGCCGAGCCAACGCGCTATTTGCCTCCCTCAAACAGCAGGGCGTCCTGATCAAGAATCTGAGTCCGCAAGGCGGCGTTTTGGCCGATTGTTTGCGCGTCACGATCGGCAAGCCCGATGAAAACGCCGCGTTTCTTTCGGCATTGACTCAAAGCCTTAACGCCAACTCTTGAAGGTTCAGGCGGTCAGTGGCAAACCGGCATCGCTGACCGCCCCGATTTTCGATTTGACTGATCGCCGCCTTTTTTGTCATCTCTCGGTAAACAAATCTATTAAGCACTTCAAATCGAATAGGTTCTAGTGGTATATTGCGCCAGATAACGCGTTAATTACGACACAGACCTGAACAGGAGAGTTAGATAATGAATAACCAAGGCGTCGATAAGTCAAAACGCCAGTTTTTAACCTCGGCATTGACCGTAGTGGGGGCGGTCGGTGTGGGTTATTTAGCTGTACCCTTTCTTGCGCAGATGCAGCCGAGCGTGAAGGCGATGGCTGCCGGGGCGCCGGTCGAGGTTGACATCAGTAAAATAGAGCCGGGCCAATTGATCCGCGTCGCTTGGCGCGGCAAGCCGGTATGGATTTTGATGCGAACGCCGGAGGTGCTGGCGACGCTCAAAACGCTCGATAACGAGCTGCGCGACCCTTTGTCCGAGGAGTCGATTCAACCCGAGTACAGCAAAAATCTCTATCGCTCCATCAAGCCCGAGCTCTTCGTGGCGATCGGCATCTGCACCCACTTAGGTTGTTCGCCCACCTTCCGTCCTGAATTGGCGCCAGCCGATCTCGGCGACAAATGGAAGGGCGGTTTCTTCTGTCCGTGTCATGGTTCCTGGTTTGATTTGGCCGGCCGCGTCTATCGCGGCGTTCCCGCTCCGACCAATCTCGAAATTCCGCCTTATCGTTACGTGACTGAAAACCAACTGATCATCGGCGAAACCAGCCAAGGGGCAAGCGCATGAAACCTTCACGTCTGACTCAGTGCGGCGACTGGATACTCGATCGGTTTCCGCTTTCCAAGTTATGGAACGAACACATGGCGCATTACTATGCGCCGAAAAATTTCAACTTCTGGTATTTTTTCGGGTCGCTGGCGCTTCTGGTGCTGGTCAATCAGATCATTACCGGCATTTTGCTGACGATGAACTACAAGCCGGACGCCAAGCTCGCGTTCGATTCGGTCGAATACATCATGCGCGAGGTCAACTGGGGTTGGCTGATCCGCTACATGCACTCGACCGGCGCCTCGGCGTTTTTCATCGTGGTCTATCTGCACATGTTCCGCGGCCTGATGTACGGCTCGTTCAAGCATCCGCGCGAGCTGATCTGGATCTTCGGCATGTGTATCTTCGTGGCGTTGATGGCCGAAGCGTTCATGGGTTACCTGTTGCCTTGGGGGCAGATGTCCTACTGGGGCGCGCAGGTGATCATTTCGTTGTTCAGCGCGATTCCGGTGATCGGCGACGATTTGTCGCTGTGGATTCGCGGCGATTACGTGATCTCCGACGCGACGCTGAATCGCTTCTTCGCCTTCCATGTGATCGCGGTGCCGCTGGTGTTGGTGATGCTGGTGTTCCTGCACATCGTCGCGCTGCATGAAGTCGGCTCGAACAATCCCGATGGCGTCGAGATCAAGAAACAGAAAGACGCCAACGGCATTCCGCTCGACGGCATTCCGTTCCATCCTTACTACACGGTCAAGGACATCGTCGGCGTCGCAGTGTTTCTGATCTTTTTCTCGGTCGTGATCTTCTACATGCCGGAAATGCACGGTTTCTTCCTGGAGCACGCGAATTTCATTCCGGCCGACCCGATGACGACTCCGGAGCATATCGCGCCGGTCTGGTATTTCACGCCGTTCTATTCTGTCCTGCGCGCGATTCCGGATAAATTCGCCGGCGTTATCGGCATGGGCGGCGCGATCGTCGTGCTGTTTTTCCTGCCTTGGCTCGACCGCGGCCTGGTCAAATCAGTGCGCTACCGCGGCGGCATCTATAAGAAAGCCTTGTTCCTGTTCGTGGTCAGCTTTCTGGTCCTCGGCTATTTGGGCACGCAACCGCCGACCCCGGTCTCGACCATCATGGCCAGGGTCTGCACCGCGATCTATTTCGGCTTCTTCCTGTTGATGCCGATCTATACGCGCTGGGAAAAACTGAAGCCGGTGCCGACACGGGTCACCGAGCAGCCTACCCTGGAAGATCGCCTGCGTGACGCGAAGAAAGTCTACAATGAGGTCACCATTGTGTTGCCGGGCACGCCTGAGCAGGCGGCATCGCTGCTGAGCAAATGCACCTTTTTCAGAAGAAGACCGAATCCTGAAGGCATCCGCAAGGCCGCCAAACGTTTTGCCAAAACCCTCAAAACGAGCCTCGATTGATATGAAAAGAATAATAACAACATTACTGCTGTTTTGTGCACTGTCGGTTAACGGGTATGCATCGGAGGGTGTCGAATTGCAATCGGCCGACATCGATTTGTCCAATAAGGAGTCTTTGCAGCGAGGCGCTAAAAATTTTGTAACCTACTGCCTCGGCTGTCATTCGATCAAATACATGCGTTACAAGCGTCTGGCGCAGGATTTCGGCATGGACGAGAAGAAGCTGTTGACCCAGATCGCGCCGCAAAATGCAGGCATTTACGATCAAATGTTCACCGCGATGAACGGCCATGACGCGGAAAAATGGTTCGGCATCCAGCCGCCCGATCTGTCGGTGATCTCCCGATCTCGCGGCAAGGATTGGCTGTACAGCTATTTGAAGGGTTTCTATGTCGATCATAGCAAGCCACTGGGCGTCAACAACACGGTCTATCCCGATGTCGGCATGCCGAACGTGCTGTGGCAGTTGCAAGGACAGCAGGAAGCGGTCGTGAAGATGGTCGAGGGCAAGCAGATCGTCGAAGGTCTGACACTGGCCAAGCCCGGCACCCTGTCCGAAAAAGAGTTTGACGCTCAGGTGACCGATCTTGTAAATTTCTTGGTGTATGTCGGGGAACCGATGCAGCTCGAAAGAGTCAGTCTCGGGAAATATGTATTGCTTTTCCTGTTCATGTTCTTAGGTATAGCTTATCTGCTCAAGAAAGAGTATTGGAAGGACGTGCATTAAACGATCGGCTCTGCGTAGAGCCGATTACATAACTTGGGCGATTCGGTTTGCGGATCGCCCAAATCTGTTTGTCTGAATGTTATAATGCCTCGTTTCAGCGTTTTGCACGTTCTAAAGAGGTTGTTAATTAGTGACCAATTTATTTAACAATAAATCTGTGATGACCCTATTCTCTTCTCCCACATGCGCAATGAGCCATTCCGTTCGCTTTGTATTGCACGAGAAAGCGATCCTCGCAGACATCGAGTATTATGATCCGAACAATCCGCCCGAGGATTTGCTCGAACTGAATCCGACCGGCATATCGCCGACCCTGGTCGAGCGCGATCTGGTGCTTTACGATTCCCGGATCATCATGGAATATCTGGACGAGCGTTTCCCGCATCCGCCTTTGCACCAGATGGACCCGGTGTCGCGAGCGAATGCCAGGATGCTGATCAAGCGTATCGATCAGGACTGGTATCAATTGCTCGATGAGATTTTGTTCTCCGGCGAGAAAAAGTCCGCCCGCGCGAAGAAAATGCTCAAGGAAAGCCTGCTGTCGTCCGCGCCGATTTTTGCGGCCCGGCCGTTTTTCATGAGCGACGAGTTTTCGCTGATCGACTGCGCGCTGGCGCCGTTATTGTGGCGTTTGCCGATGCTGGGTATCGATGTCTCGACCCCGAACGAAGCGATCACCCAATATGCCGAACGCATCTTCAGGCGGCCCGCCTTTAGGCGCAGCCTGAGCGATGCCGAAAAAGACATGGCGCAGTTGCCGAAATGACCCCGCTGAAGCCCTATTTGATCCGCTCGATTTACGAGTGGATCGCCGACAACGATCTGACGCCGTACCTTCTGGTCAATGCCGAACATCCCGCCGCGCTCGTGCCGCGCGAATTTGTCGAGGACGGCAGGATCGTTTTGAACCTGCGTCCGGCGGCGGTTGAGGCGCTGTCGCTCGGCAACGAGGAGATCGAATTCAACGCGCGCTTCGGCGGCGTCGCCCGGCATATTTTTGTGCCGATCCGCGCGGTTCTCGCGATTTACGCGAAAGAAAACGGCCAAGGCATGGTCTTCGATCCGGCAGATGAGGTCGAGGATGATACGCCGCCTGAAGCGCCGGATACCAAGCCGCCAGCAGGCAGGCCGCAGTTGAAGGTCGTTAAATAAGGCGATTTTTTAGCAAGAGCATGGCGTCAATCGTTCGTTGGCTGAGCGGAGCCGAAGCCAACGGCAAAAAATCTCAAATCGGATGTACTTATTTTCGTAAATTGGCTAAGGTGAAGATAAGCGATTGAAATTTCTGGCTTGGAATTTCTAAAAAAATCTGTTACAATTTCGCTTCTATTTCTCCAGTTGATATAGTCTGTATGGGGGGTTAGCTCAGTTGGTAGAGCAGTGGACTCTTAATCCATAGGTCCAGGGTTCGAGTCCCTGACCCCCCACCATTCATTCCCGGCATGGCGCTCAAGTTGCCTGCCGTCGCTTTATCCGCATTGTCTTAGTTGAGGCGGATTTCCTAAGATTTCAAAGGCATGCTTCAACTAGCGTCAGGGCTCGTTCTTGCGATCAATGCCGCTCATTTTTAAATGCATTAGAGTCATTCTTGTCATGAATCTATCTACCCCCCGGCAAATTTTTCGCATCGCGTTGGCTTTGTTGCTGACCCTCTCGCTGACCGGCTGTATTTACTGGTGGCGCGCCTATCAGACCTATGTGCAAATGAGTGAATTCGACCTCTATTTCAAAGTCGCGGTCGCCGACGATTTCACCTTGCAGTTCAAGAAGCCGATCATGTACAGCGAGGATTTTGTCTCGCTGGCCAAACTGCGCGCCAGCGAGGAAAAGGCGACGCCGAGCGGCAAACGCTGGCGCTACTGGTTCCGTAAGGTCGATAACAAAGGCAAGCTGATCACGCCGACAATCGAGTTCTATTCCGATTTAAATTTCAACAAGCAAGACCGGATCACGGCCTGGTCGTTCTCCTCCCTTTTTCTCGAAATCGCCCCGCCGAAATTTCTCGAAGTCTCCCTGCGTTCGATAGGCGGTGCGGATATCAATGAGGAAAAAATGCAGTTGAAGGCCGACACCTCGCGCATTGGCAAGATCACGGCGGAACTGCCGCGCAAGGACAAGGTCGTCGAGAAGCTGGGCGAACCCTTGCGCATCGACAAGGACAAGGATCAGGAGGTCTACGTGTACCATTTCAAGCTGGCCACGCACGGTATCGAGGAAGGTTACGAAGACCGTGAGCTGACGGAGATCAACCTCAGCTTCGATAATAAAACACAGGAATTGACCCGGATGTCGGGCCGCTTTGCCGGGCTCAAAATCTCGATCAACTACGGGAATCTGGTCAAGAAGACGCCCAATCAATCCCTGGTGGCAAATTAGCGGGCGGTTGTAGGTATTTGTACTGATTGTGCCGGGGTGCGACATAATAAACAATGGTAAAAAGTATCGGCAAAGATTTACAATACAATAAGGCTTATCGGTTCGTGCTTCGGCCGGAATGTTCCTGCAGAGGCGCATTAAGGTGAAAAGCAAGGTTGCCGAGGCTTTATTCAGCAATAATCAGGAGAGGTAAATCATCATGCAAATTCCGTTACAGATCATTTTTCGAGGCATTGAACCGTCAGAGGCGGTTGAAGCGAGGATTCGAGAAAAAGTTGCCAAGCTCGAAAGATTTCATTCACACATGATGAGTTGCAGGGTCGCGGTGGAGGCTGGACATCAGCATCATCATCAAGGTAATCTGTATCATATTCGCATCGACATCACTACACCGGGTAAAGAAATCGTGATCAGCCGTGAACATCACGATAATCAGGCCCACGAAGACGTGTATGTGGCCATCCGCGATGCGTTCAATGCCGCGGCAAGACAGCTCGAGGATTATGTCCGCGTGCAGCGCGGCGAGGTTAAAACCCATTCAGCGCCGGTGGTAGAGTGAATGGCAAATCGCATTCATCCGCGCCGACAAGCAAAAGAAGGCTTGAGTTGATTGCGTGAGCTCAAGGGGGAGGAGTCAAAGCCCTCCTTCTTGCTGGGCCGAGGAGTCTGTTTGCGTTTTTTTGAGCATAAAAAAACCCGCTAAGTCGTTAAACCTAGCGGGTTTTTGGGTTCTTTGCGCGGCTCTGAACCAAAATTTGGTACCGAGGGTCGGAATCGAACCGACACGATGTCACCATCACCGGATTTTGAATCCGGCGCGTCTACCAGTTCCGCCACCCCGGCAAAGAAGTTGCTATTATACGGAAATAAATTACAAAGTGGCAAGTATTTTTTTTAAAATAGGCCATCACCCCAATAGATGACCTGGCGTTCATGAAGACAAGCGATTTCTTTTACCACCTCCCCGAAAACCTGATTGCTCAACACCCCCTGCCCGAACGGCGGGCCAGCCGGCTATTGTGCATGCAGGCGCCCGACTGGCGGATTCAGGACCGGATGTTTACCGATTTTATCGATCTGATCGAGGCGAGAGACTTGCTGGTCTTCAACGACACCCGCGTGATTCCCGCCCGCCTGTTCGGCAAGAAAGCGACGGGCGGCAAGGTCGAAATTCTGATCGAACGGATTCAGGATACGCGGCATGCGATCGCGCATGTTCGCGCCAGTAAATCGCCAAAACCCGGAACGCTGATTGAACTGGATCAGGCGCAGGCATGCCGCGTTTTGGGCCGGGCGGGCGATTTATTCGAACTCGAATTTGATTCGGCGCTGCCCGAACTGCTCGAACACATCGGCCATGTGCCGTTGCCGCCTTATATTGTCCGCTCCGACGAGAGCGAAGATTTAAGCCGTTATCAGACCGTTTTCGCGAAGGAGCCGGGCGCGGTGGCCGCGCCGACGGCGGGCCTGCATTTCGATCTGGAGACGATGGCGAAAATCGAAGCGAAAGGCGCGGAAACCGCTTTCGTGACGCTGCATGTCGGCAGCGGCACCTTCCAGCCGGTGCGCGTCGATAATCTGGCCGAACATGTGATGCACTACGAGTTTTTCTCGGTGGCTTCCGAAACGGTGGCGGCGGTGCATCGCGCCAGGGAGCGCGGCGGTCGGGTCATCGCGATCGGTACGACCGCCGTCAGGGCGCTCGAATCGGCCAGCCGTAGCGGCCAACTGAAAGCGGGGTGCGGCGACACCAATCTGTTTATTACGCCCGGTTACCGATTCAACACCGTCGATGCGTTGTTGACCAATTTCCATCTGCCCGAGTCGACTCTGCTGATGCTGGTTTCGGCCTTTGCGGGTTATGAGCCGGTCATGCAGGCGTATCGGCATGCGATTGAACAGTCTTACCGATTTTTCAGTTATGGCGATGCGATGTTTTTGGCGCGGCGTTAACCCGCGGCGGGGAGAAGAAACGCTTTGCGGCTAAGGCTTGATGCGGAATTTACACACGCATCCGCCCTTGGCCATACACTCGACATGATCGATGTCCTGGTTCAACAGGGATGTCATCAGGGCCCTGTCGAATTCGCAGACTTCCTCAAATTTTTGCGTAAGATCGTGGTAGATGCAGTTGAATGCTTCGATCGATGGCTGCTCGCCGTCCGCCGTATTCAGTCTGGCCTTAAAACCGAGCTCATTCATGATGCGGATCAGTTCGGCGTACCGCTCTTCTTTTTGCTTGCCAGCAAGCTGCGGCAGCAAGCCTTGCGCCAGCGAAGTCGCCAATTGATGTAAATAGCGCTGTAAAGCCTCGGCGCCCATCTCCTGCTTCAAATTGGCCAGAATCAGCTCGGAAAACCAGGCGTATTGTTTCGGAAAGCTGTTGATGCCGGCTTCGGTTAGCACAAAAACACGCACCGGACGCCCTGCGGTCTTATTCAGCATGCCCATTTTGACATAGCCGTCCCGTTCGAGCTTGTCGATGTGCTGCTGCACCGCGTTGCGCGAAATCTCCAGTTTTCCGGCAATTTCGTCGATACATAGCCCCGTCTTGAAATTCAATAAAAGATCAAGAATTTGTTGCTGCCTTGAGCTTATACCTTCAGCCATATAAAGCCTATTTATTAAAGGTTTATTAATGCCGCATCATAACAAATCCTAGTCCCTGCGACTACGAAAACTCCTCTTGGATAGAAGCCTGATGACGTTTAGCGGATCTAGGGTGCAATATTTTGTTTGCTTTTGCAATAAAAATATTGCAAAAGTGTAATGTCGAGTTAAAATTACTTTGCGGCAACATTCGAGCTCTCGAATAAAGACCGCACGAGAGAGATTTATTTTCCAATATGATGAGGCATCAACAATGAGCAATTCACTCTACGAAAGAATCGGCGGCGAGGCCGCGGTCAATGCCGCGGTGGATCTTTTTTACCGCAAGGTACTGAGCGATTACCGGATCAACCGCTTTTTCGATTCGACCGACATGGACGCCCAGATCGCCAAGCAAAAAGCGTTCTTTACCTATGCTTTCGGCGGCCCGAACAACTACACCGGCAAAGACATGCGCAGCGCGCACGCACACCTGGTCAAGATGGGCATGAACGGTTCGCATTTTGATGCGGTGATGGAACATCTGGGTGCCACGCTGCACGAGTTGAATGTGCCTGAAGACTTGATTGCCGAAGCCGCCGCGATTGCGCTTGGCGCGCGGTCGGATGTTCTGGGCTTATAAATGCGATGGCAAGCCGTGATTCCATGATCGGATCACGGCTTGATTTTGCAAGGAGGTGACTATGTTTGACCTAAAAATTAAAAACAACCGTGTGACCTGCCGTCCGGGGGAAACGGTGCTCGACGCACTCTTGCGCGAAAACATCAACATCCCTTATGGCTGCAAGGCCGGCGCCTGCCAGAGCTGTGTGGTGCAAAGCCTCGACGCCAAACCGCCGGCAAAAGCGCAGGGGGGGCTGAAAGACACCCTGAAAAGCAGCGGACATTTTTTGGCCTGCCAGTGTCATCCCGAACAGCCGATGACGCTGAAATTGTCCAAGGAAGCGGCAAGTTTTGTCGATGGCAGGGTCGCGGTCAATGAACCCTTGAATCGAAACACTCAACTGCTGATCATCGACATTAACGACGCGGACCGCTACCGAGCCGGTCAGTTCGTCAATCTGCAACGCAGCGACGGCCTGACGCGCAGCTATTCGATCGCGAACATTCCGCATGCTTCCGGTACGCTCGAATTCCATATCCGCCGTTTGCCGGGAGGACGGTTCAGCACCTGGGTGCATGAAGAACTGAAGGTTGGCGATTCGATCCCGGTTTCGGAACCGCAAGGGCACTGTTTTTATCTTCCCGACCGCAAGGAACAAGGCCTTTTGCTGATCGGCACCGGCACCGGCCTGGCGCCGCTCGCGGGCATTTTGGCCGATGCTTTATCGCATGGCCATTCGGGGCCGATCCGCCTTTTTCACGGCAGCCGCGAGCATGAAGATCTGTATCGGGTCAATGAAATGCGCGAACTGGCCGAGCACCACCCGAATTTTTCGTACACGCCCTGCATTTCGAGCGGTGATGCGCCGGAAGGCTTCACGCAGGGGCGGGTCCATGACGCCGCCCTGTCCGCGCAGGCCGATTTGGTCAGTTGGCGGGTCTTTCTGTGCGGCCACCCTGACATGGTCAAGAGTGCGCAAAAACAGGCCTACCTGAAGGGCGCCAGGCTGGCCGACATTTACTGCGATGCGTTCGTGGTCTCGGCCGAGCAAGCGCCGAGCGCCTGAATCGTGGTTATCGAGGGGGCGCTGCAAGCCTGGTAAGGAGGCCAGGATTGCCGCGCCTAGGTTTTCAGTGCGATCGCTTTTAAAACAAACTCTCCCACATCGCATCGACTTTTTTGACGACCGCATCGGACATCGCGATCGTCCGTCCCCATTCCCTATTGGTTTCGCCGGGCCATTTGTTGGTCGCGTCGAAGCCGACTTTCGAGCCGAGACCCGACACCGGCGAAGCGAAGTCCAAGTAGTCGATCGGGGTGTTTTCGAGGATGGTCAGGTCGCGTGCCGGGTCCATCCGGGTCGTAATCGCCCAGATCACGTCCTGCCAGTTGCGCACGTCGACATCGTCATCGACCACGATCACGAACTTCGTGTACATGAACTGGCGCAAAAACGACCAGGTGCCGAACATGACCCTTTTCGCGTGGCCGGCATACTGTTTCTTCAGGCTGATTACGGCCATCCGGTACGAGCAGCCTTCCGGCGGCAGGTAGAAATCGACGATTTCCGGAAACTGTTTTTGCAGGATCGGCACGAACACCTCGTTCAGCGCGACGCCGAGGATCGCCGGTTCGTCGGGCGGGCGGCCGGTGTAGGTGCTGTGATAGATCGGATTATGGCGCTGGGTGATCTTCTCGATCGTGAATACCGGGAACTCGTCGACTTCGTTGTAATAGCCGGTGTGATCGCCGAACGGGCCTTCCGGCGCGGTTTCGCCCGGATAGATGAAGCCTTCGAGCACGATCTCGGCGCTGGCAGGGACTTGCAGCCAAGCGTTGCTCAGACAGTTCGCGACCTCGGTCTTGCTGCCGCGCAGGAGCCCCGCAAACGCGTATTCGGACAACGAATCGGGCACCGGCGTGACCGCGCCGAGGATCGTCGCAGGATCGGCGCCCAAGGCGACCGCGACCGGGTACGGTTCGCCGGGATGCGTCTTTTGCCACTCTCTGAAGTCGAGCGCGCCGCCGCGGTGGGCCAGCCAGCGCATGATCACCTTGTTCTTGCCGATCACCTGCTGGCGGTAGATGCCGAGATTCTGCCGTTCCTTGAACGGTCCCTTCGTGATCACCAAGGGCCAGGTAATCAAGGGGCCGGCGTCTTCCGGCCAGCAGGTCTGGATCGGATAGTTACTTAAATCGATGTCGCTGCCTTCGATCACTTCCTGCTGGCAGGGAGGCTCCTTGATCAGTTTCGGCGACATGTTCAAGACCTGCTTGAACACCGGAAACTTTTCGAGCGCATCCATCATGCCTTTCGGCGGTTCGGGTTCCTTCAGATAGGCCAGCAGTTCGCCGATGCCGCGCAATTCGCCGACCGAATCGGCGCCCATGCCCATCGCGACCCGGTGCGCGGTGCCGAACAGGTTGCCCAGCACCGGAATGTTCGAGCCGGCCGGGTTTTCGAACAACAGCGCCGGACCGCCTTTTTTCAAGGTGCGGTCGCAGATTTCGGTCATTTCGAGATAGGGGTCGACAGGGACTTTGACGCGTTTGAGTTCGCCTTCTTTTTCGAGTTGCGCGATGAAGTCGCGAAGGTCTTTGTATTTCATGCCGCGATGCCGTTATGTCTGAGCAGCGCGTCGATCGTCGGCTTGCGTCCGCGGAATTTGACGAACAGGTCCATCGCGTCCTCGCTGCCGCCTTTTTCGAGAATCTGGGTCAAAAACGCATGGCCGGTTTCCGGGTCGAAGATGCCTTTTTCCTCGAACAACGAAAACGCATCGCTGGACAGCACTTCGGCCCATTTGTAGCTGTAGTAGCCGGCCGCATAGCCGCCTGCGAAGATGTGCGAGAAGCCGTGCGCGAAGCGGTTGAAGGCCGGTGGCTGGATGACGGCGACCTGCTCCCTGACCTGGTTCAAGGTTTCGTAGATGCGTCCGCCCTTGTTCGGATCGTAGTCGCGATGGATGCGGAAATCAAACAGGCTGAATTCGAGCTGGCGCACCATCAGCATGCCGGCTTGGAAATTTTTTGCCGCCAGCATCTTGTCCAATAAGTCGTCGGGCAACGGCTCGCCGCTTTGATAATGGCCGGACATCAAGGCCAGTGCGTCTTTCTCCCAGCACCAGTTTTCCATGAACTGGCTCGGCAGTTCGACCGCGTCCCATTCGACGCCGTTGATGCCGGACACGCCGAGATGATCGATCCGGGTCAGCATGTGCTGCAGGCCGTGGCCGAACTCGTGAAACAGCGTCGTGACTTCGTCGTGCGTCAACAGCGCCGGTTCATCGCCCGTCGGCGGGGTGAAATTGCAGGTCAGATAGGCGACCGGGATTTGTACGGCGCCGTCGATATTCTTGCGGCCTACGCAGTCGTCCATCCAGGCGCCGCCGCGTTTTTTCGGGCGCGCGTACAGGTCGATGTAGAATTTGCCGCGCAGGTCGCCGTTATTGTCGATGATTTCGAAAAAGCGCACGTCGGGATGCCAGGTGTCGACAGCATCCGTCTCGGCAATCTGCAGGCCGTACAAATTTTCGACGACCGCGAACAGGCCGGGCAGGACCTTGGTGATCGGGAAGTACGCCTTGACCTCTTCCTGCGACAATTGATAAAAATGCTGGCGCATTTTTTCGGAAAAATAACCGATGTCCCAGGTTTGCAGGTCGCCGATGCCGTAATGGGCCTCTGCGAATTCGCGCAGCTCGGCCAGATCGCGGCGCGCCTGCCGCCAGGATTTGTCGGCCAGGTCTTCGAGAAAACCGACCACGTCATCGGGTTTGTCGGCCATCTTGGTCGCCAGCGACAGTTCGGCAAAATTGGCGAAACCTAAAAGGCGCGCCTTTTCATGGCGCAGCGCGAGAATCTTTTCCATGATTTCGCTGTTGTCCCAGCGGCCGGCCTGCGGACCTTGATCGGATGCGCGGGTCGCATAGGCTTCGTAATGTTCGCGGCGCAGTTCGCGGTTGTCCGCATAGGTCATCACCGCGTGATAGGACGGAAATTGCAGCGTGATCATCCAGCCTTCCTGGCCGTTTTGTTCGGCGGTCTGCCGGGCCTGCGCCAGGGCCGAAGCGGGCAGGCCGGTCAGGTCGAGTTCATTGGTGAGCAGTTTCGACCAGCCGTTGGTCGCATCGAGCACGTTTTCTTCGTAGGTGCTCGCAAGCTTCGACAATTCCTGGCTGATTTCCTTGTAGCGCTGCTTTTTCTCGGCGTCGAGATCAATGCCGGACAAATGGAAATCGCGCAGGGTGTTTTGGATGATCTTTTGTTGGGCGATGTCGAGGCTGGCGTATTCGGCACTGCCTTCGATCGCCTTGTAGGCTTTGAACAAGGCCTCGTTCTGCCCCATCTCGGTCGCATAGGCGCTCAGTTTCGGCAGGCAGGCATTATAGGCCTCGCGGAGCGCGTCGCTGTTGACCACCGAATTCATGTGGCTGACCGGAGACCAGGCTTTACTGAGCCGGTCTTCGGCGTTTTCGATCGGTTCGATCAGGTTTTCCCAGGTGTAAGCGTTCGTCGCTTGCAGGCTGTTTTCGACGGTCGTTCGCGCCTCGGCCAATAACTGGTCGATCGCGGGTTCGACATGCTCGGGTTGAATTTGGGAGAATAGCGGCAGTTCGGTATTGGCCAATAATGGGTTGCTCATCGGGTGTCCAGTCATCAAATCGGTTTTGCGCCCTTATCAGGCGGCGTGTGGTCGGCAGTCGTTTCTGCGGTGAATCAATTGTTTGCGGCGGGCTGTGCCTGCGAGGTTAATCAAAAATCGCCGATTGCAGGTTTTTCGCCGCGTCCAGCCCCTTGATTGTGGATTTGTTGCCGATGCCGGTCAGGCGGGCTCCCGCCAGATTGGCGCCGGTCAAGTCGGCGTCTTCGAGGTGGCTGCCGGACAGGTCGGCGCCGCTTAAATCGGCGTTGGTTAAATCCGCGCCGGATAAATCGACGTTGGACAGCACCGCGTTAAGCAACCGGCTGCCCTGGAGGTTAGCATGCCGCATCAAGCCGCGGCTCAGATCGGCATGGCTGAGGTCGGCGCCTGAAAGGTTGACATGATTCAGGCTGACCCGCATCAGTCCCATCGGCTGATTTTTCATGTCCGCGCCCCATTTCGCATGCGCCAGATTGGCATGGCTCAGATCGGATTTGTCCAGATTCGCGATGATGCGGCTGCCGGTCAGATTGGCATGGCTCAGATCGGCGCCCATGATCGAGACGCCGAAAATGCTGGTGTTGGACAGGTCGGCCCCGGACAGGTTGATCTTGGTCATCACGGACAAGTCCAGATTCAGGCCTGACAGGTTGCTGCGGCTGAAATTCGCCCGGCGCAGATCGGCTCCCCACAGGTCCGCCTGCCGAAAATCCAGACCGGAAAGGTCCAGGTCGGTCAAATTCTTGCGGCGCAAATCGGCCGGATGCTCTTTGCTGGCCGCAGCGAGGCGTTTTTCGACTTCGGCGCGGTCAAGGTCGGCGGCGAAAACCGCTCCGCAAAAGCTTATCGCCAGCAGGCCGGACACCATGGATCGGATATTCATACAGAGGGAACTCCGGAAAGTTATGTTGGATTAAATCCTGAGTGCGAACGCCGGCGCTTCATTTCAACGGGCGGCCCTTCGCATCCCGGTCGAATTTGCTCGAAAACAGCAGCAAGGCTTCAACAAAGCCCCATTGCGGCACGAATACCAGGAATCCTACGCGTAACAGGAAGGCGGTCAGCAAGATCTGGAAAAAGCCGATCTTGTAATAGCCCAGGTAAATTCGCCCGAGCCCTGCCCAGCCCAATAACAAGGACAGTATGCCGGCCAGGTATTTGTATTTGACGGCCTTCGGCTCTTCGATATAGGCGCCGACCAGAGCCACGCGCACGGCCTTGCCATTTTCCAGTTCGAAACGGATATCGTCGTCTTCATCGGGCGATACGTCATCGGTCCAGTTCTCTAATGCAAACGGATAAGTCTGCCCTTCGCTGGCGATCAGACCGGTCCCGGCTTCGGGATCGAAACTTGCAATTTTTCCTATCATTTTCCCCTACCTTAAAGTGAAAGACTGCCGCCGCCGGTTTGCTGCCGTTTGGCGGAGACCTATTATTTTATGGATTCTGTAAGCGCACCGCCAGTACATCGCAACGGGCATGGTGCAAGACGCCGTTGGCGGTCGAGCCCAACAGCAGTGCCAGGCCATGACGCCCGTGCGAGCCGACCACGATCAGATCGACCGCGTTTTCTTCGGCGATACGCACGATTTCCTGTTGCGCACTGCCGGTTTCGAGCCAGGTCTGTGCTTCCGGAACGCCCAGTTTCGCGGCCAGTTCGGTCAGCTTTTTCCTGCCGAGCGCGATAAATTCCTGCGACAAATCCATTTCGAACGGCACCAGCACGTCATTCGCCGGATCGCCTATCGGCAAGGTATCGACCACATGAATCAGGCTGAGCTTGGCGCCATAACGCGCCGCCAGATCCTGGGCGCGCTCGATCACGATCGCCTGCTGGTCGAAAAAGTCCACTGCCAATAATATATGTTTGTATGATTTCACAATTCCTCCTAACCGATGCCGTTTTCATGTCCGAAGAATATGGCCAGCAGTACAAAACCGACCAAAAAAGCCAGCGCCCAGCCCAGGCTGAGTAAAATATTCGGTGCGAGCGCATGATAGACGATGTGCGCGGTGACCGCGCAAAACCACGCGGTGATGCCGATCAGCATGATCACCGCGAGACCTCCGGGCTGCCCGGCCAGCAACATCAAGACGGCCGGTAACGCCAGAAAGCCGATCAAGGCGTAGCCGCCGAAAAATGCGCTCGCGACCTGATAAAAGCGGTTCAGATGCCGGCTCGCATACAGCATCGCGGCGCTGAACAGCCCGATATAAACGATTTCCGCTCCGGCCTCAAGGAACGCGCGGAGCAGATTGTCGCCGCTGTAACGCATTAAAATCCGGATAGCCGCGAAGGCGGCCACGGTTATTTTGAGCAGCGTAAAGGAATAAGGCAAATCCTCCGGGCCTTTTTTAAAGCGGCAAATCGCGAAAAGCTGCATGATCAGTTCGTACATGGGATGGCCTGCCTATTCTTATTGTGTTTGCATGCGCGGCCCGGGTGCGGCGATCAGTCCTGCTGGGCTTCCGCGAGTTTTTCCTCCGCTTCCAGCCAGAGCGCCTCGGCGTCTTCGAGCGCCTTGTCCACCCGCACCTTTCTGGCCATCACGTCTTTCAGCCGGTTTTTTTCCGATTCCTCATAAATGGCAGGATCGGCCAGTTGCTGTTCCAGTTGCCGCTGCTCCTGATGGAATTTTTCGACTGCCTGTTCGGCTTTTTTCAGCGCATCCATCAACGGTTTGTTGCGTTGCCTGCGTTCGGCATCGAGCTTGCGTTGATCCTTGCGGTTGATGCCGGACGCGGCGTCGGCCGCCGTGTCTTTCGCTTCGCCTTTTTTCTGCTCGCTGAGCCAGTTCCTGTAATCGTCCAGATCGCCGTCGAACGCCTCGACCTTGCCGTCCGCGACCAACAGCAGCCGGTCGGTGACCGAGCGCAGCATATGCCGGTCGTGCGATACGGTGACCAGGGCGCCCTGATAATCCTGCAGCGCCATGATCAGGGCCTCGCGCATTTCGAGGTCCAGATGGTTGGTCGGCTCGTCGAGCAAGAGCAGATTCGGGTTCTGGTAAACCAGCAGAGAGAGCACCAGCCGCGCCTTCTCGCCGCCCGAAAACGGCCGCACCGGCTCTATCACCTTGTCGCCCTGAAAATCGAAGCCGCCGAGAAAATTCCTCAGGTCTTTTTCGGTCGCCTGCGGGTCCAGTTTCTGGAAATGCCAGAGCGGCGATTCGTCCATGCGCAATTGTTCGAGCTGATGCTGGGCGAAATAGCCTATCTTCAGATGCATCGACTCCTGCCTGTCGCCGCACAAAGGCTGCATCGCGCCGGCCAATACCTTGATCAGGCTCGACTTGCCCGCGCCGTTCGGCCCCAAAAGCCCGACCCGGTCGCCCGGCGACAGCGACAGGCCGGCCTTGTTGACCACGATCTTGTCGCCGTAGCCGATGTCTGCCTTATCCAGCGTCAACAACGGACTCGACATCCGGCCGGGCTCCGGGAAACTGAAATGGAAGGGCGAGTCGACATGCGCCTGCGCGATCAATTCCATCCGCTCCAGCGCCTTGATCCGGCTTTGCGCCTGCCGGGCCTTGGTCGCCTGCGCCTTGAAGCGGTTGATGAAGCTTTGAATGTGCGCGATTTCGCGCTGCTGCTTCTGAAAGGCGGACTGTTGCTGTGACAGCTTCTCGGCGCGCATTCTTTCGAACGCGGAATAGTTGCCGGTATAGATGTTTACCTTGCCCTGTTCGATATGCACGATGTGATCGGTGATCGCGTCGAGAAAATCGCGGTCGTGCGAAATCAACAGCAGGGTGCCAGGGTACCTGCACAGCCAGTCTTGCAGCCAGATCACCGCATCCAGATCCAAATGGTTGGTCGGTTCGTCGAGCAGCAGCACGTCGGAACGGCACATCAAGGCCTGCGCCAAATTCAGCCGCATCCGCCAGCCGCCCGAAAAGGCGCTGACCGGGGTCTGTTCCTGCGCAGGCTTGAAACCCAAGCCATTCAGAAGCCGCGACGCACGCGCCTGGGCCTCATAACCGCCGATCACGTCGAGCGCGGCATGCAGTTCGGCCTGTTTCAACCCGTCATGGTTTGCTTCGGCCGTTTGCAGTTCGCCTTGCAGGCGGCGCAATTCGCGGTCGCCGTCCAGCACATATTCGATCGCGCTGCATTCGGTGGCTGGCGTTTCCTGCGCGACATGCGCGATTTCAAGGCCCGGCGGCATCGAAAAATCGCCCGCGTCGAGATGCAGTTCATCCCGGATCAGCGCGAAAAAGCTCGACTTGCCGGCCCCGTTCGCGCCGGTAATACCGGCCTTTTCGCCCTGGTGAATCGTAAAAGACGCCTCGTCGAACAGCAGTCTTGCGCCCCGGCGCAGGGCGATATTTTTAAAATTGAGCATTAAAAATCAGTCATAAAGCAGTAATCCATAGGAACGCAAGAATAACATGAAACAACGGCTCTGAGTGTTCGAAAATGCTCGCCCTGCGGGCGCTGACGGTTTTACCGCATTGCCGGGCCGGATGCCGCGGTCAATTGGGGCGAACAGCCGCCGGCTGATGCAAGGCTTTTGCAATCGACGGGTGGCGCATGAGGAGACCGAAGGATAATTGTGGCCGGGACGGAGTCTATGTATCGACGCAACGGTTTTTAGCACGGGAAGGCGCCGATTCGGCACCGCGTCCCGCTGCCTGCCTTTACTCTAACGGATCTTGGATGACAGCTTTATCTTCAATACGCGGCATTCTCTTCGATCTGGACGGCGTCCTCTATGTCGGCTCAACGGTGCTTGAAGGCGCCATCAAGGCAGTCGATGAGATCAAGCGACGCGGCTACCTTTGCCGATTCATCACCAATACCAGCACCTTATCCCGCGCTTCGCTGCATGAAAAACTGACCGGTCTCGGTTTTGCCATTGTCGAAGACGAAATCGTCAGCGCCACCCGTGCTGCCCTGATCTACCTGCAACGATTCGATGACCCGGTCTGCCATTTGCTGCTGGCCGATGACGTCAAACAGGATTTCCGGCATTTCCGGCAGTCGGACAGCAAGGCCGATTTCGTGATCATCGGCGATATCGGCGAGGCCTGGTCCTACGCGCTGCTCAATCGGGTTTTCAACCTGCTGATCGACGGCGCCGAGATGATCGCGATCCACAAAAACCGCTTCTGGCAGACCGAACACGGCCTGCAAATGGACGTCGGCGCCTTCGTCAGCGCCCTGGAATACGCCAGCCAGAAACAGGCCGCGATTATCGGCAAGCCGTCGCCGGATTTTTTTAAGGCCGCCCTGACCGAACTGGGTTTGCCGCCGGAGCAGGTCGCGATTGTCGGCGACGACATAGACTCCGATATCGGTGGCGGTCAAGGCGCGGGCTTGACCGGCATTCTGGTCAAAACCGGCAAATACCGGCAAACCTATGCGGACAACAGCCCGGTCGTGCCTGACCTGCTCATTGCATCGATTGCCGATCTGCCCGATCTTTTGCCTGTCAAATGAAGCTTTGGGATACCAAGCCTAACGTGGTTTTGGGGGCCCGGATTTCATTGCGTTTTATCCGGTCTGCATGCTATACAGTGAAACGCGAACAATGAGGTTTTCGGGAATCGAATCATGGTAAAAAGAATCATCGCGAAAATCACCGATATCATTTTAGGGATATTGGTGACCGTTTATATCGTTCTGGAAGAACTGGTTTGGGAAAATATCGCCGAGCCAATCTACACCTTTATCCATGGCCTTGCCATTCTGCAAAAAGCCGAAGCGTTTATTGATCGGCTCGATCGCCATGTGCTGCTGGTGGCTTTTTTAGCCTTGTTTATTCAGGTGGAGTTGCTGGGCATTTTCGCGCTGAAGCTGATAGGCACGGGCAAGGTGATCGCCGGGACGGCGTTGTATGCGGGTAAAATTCCGGTTGCCGCCTTCACTTTTTGGCTCTTCCGGGTAGCAAAAGAGAAACTGATGACATTCGGCTGGTTTAAACAGGCTTACGATTTAGTCATATCGATCATCGAAAAGATCAAATCGAGCGCTATTCATCAAAGCATCGCGGCAAGGCTTAAAGCGGTGAAAGAATGGCTTAAAATTCGCATGCTCCCCACCAGGCTATATATCAACAAGCTGATCGAAACACTGAGAAGCTAAAGGTTTTCTATAACATCAATTAGGTGGCTCTAGCTTAACAGCAGGCAATAGTGGATTAAACCTGCTTGCGCGAAACCTCGTGGATAAACTGGCCCAGCAGCGCATTGAATCTTATAGGCTCTTCCCACTGTGGGGCATGCCCAGCCCCTTTAATGACTTGAACTTTTCTGCGCCAGAGTTTTGGAATGTTCAGTTGTTGGATATAAGCAAGGTTTATCAATTGTTCCTTCTCGCCGTGAATAATGGCAAGCGGAACTTTTAAATTCTGCACGATTGCGATCTCATCGCTGTAGTGCTGTGCTCCGACGCTCGCGAGCAGTTCGGATCGCGATTCGCCATCGGTCCGTTTTGCATCCTTATAGAAGAAATCGGGAATGTCGGTGGTCCCCGGCGCAAAAATCGATGAGACGTAAAGCTCAAGCATCTCATTGTTCCACGCATTAATAAAACCAAAACCCGTGGCCGGATGCGTTGCCAAAAATGCATCGCTGACCGCCGGTGGAACACCGAGGGGCGGTGTGCCGAATATCATAAAACCGGAAGCTAATGGAAGCTCGGCCGCGGCTTCAAGCAACGCATGCCCCCCAAGGCTCCAGCCGGCAAAAACCGCATCTTCGAGCCCAAGCTCGGTTACCAGGCCAACCAGCGCATCGGCATAGGCCGGAAGGTTGTATACCGCCGATGGATTAGCCGCATCACTCGAACGTCCGTGCCCCGGAAGATCAACCGCCACGACATGAAATTGTCTGCCAAAGATTCCGCAAACCTGCTTGCTGAACGACCAGGACGAAAAGGAGTTGCCATGCACCAGTACCACGGAAAGCCCCCGTCCTTTCGATTCATAGTAGGCGATTTCTTGATCGCCAATTTTGACAGTTTTTGCTTTTAAACAATCCGTAATACCGCCGGCAGCATTAACCGATTGTACCGTTAACAAGAGAACGGATATTACTAGCGTGAATTTACTGATATTTGCAGAGACACGGTTCATGACGTTGTTCCTGTATTTAGATTATCTTTATGTTATCCGCTTAGTGTTAATTTAAAATTTAAATAGGCTCTGACGCGAAGGTTTTGCTGATTCTGAAGCAGCCAAATTAGTCGTAAAGGAAAAGAATTTGGACGTTTGCGGCTTATTACACTTTAGCCGTGAAATTATGCACACTAACCTTTCCATCGAGCGGACGCTCAACATCAGGTTTTACTGGCTGTTGGCAGCAGCTCATATGAAACAAACCAAAGGCAACCGTATGTCAGATGTGCAGAAAATGAGATCAGCCCAGGAAACAGCGAAACGCTTATTGGTTTTGGCTTCCGTTTGTGCCGTGGCAGACGATAGTTCACTCAGAAAAGAGGTAATTGATTATTCGTGGCGTGCTGAAGCTTTCTATGTATTGGGTTGGGCTTTGGGACTAGAGCCGGATCTACAGCCTCCTACAGATCAAGCCTCGTCAGGTAACATATTGGAACAAATTCCTGCTCCCGGTGAATCAGTTGCGACCTTCGTAAATGAGGTCATGTTGCGGCCCGCTTCTGAAATACAAAATGCCGCTGAAGATTTATATAACGCCCATTCAAGATGCCGGGCTGCCGAATTGCAAAACCGCACTGAACGGCATGGATACGATATTGAGGTCGCGCAGGAAAGGCATCGAGCAATTAATTGGCTAATTTGTTATCAAGGGGCCGACTGGGATGATGTGGCAACAGATACTTAATATCTGAGCGGAACGGGGGATGCCTATCCCGTCCCAAGCGTTTTAGAGACTATTGAGTCATTTGAAGCGTTACGGACGGGTTTACAAAACCCGTCCGGCAGAGTAGAACAGGCTTCGAAATGGTGGATTGCCTGCGGCGAATCCAGTCTACCTTTGGGTATCCAGAAGAATGATATTTTTGGCAACCAAGTCCTGCACGATCTTGAGACCGCCTTCGTAAACGATCTCGGGCTGCGGATGCCGCAACAATCCCGCAACCGATTTTAGGTTGGCGGCGGCCGTCTGCCCTGGCTGCTCCTGGATTAAAGCGAGCAGTTGGTAGGTGATCGGGGTGATTTCGAAGAAACGGACTTCATCTTCCTGGTTGCGGTGTACGATCAGGAAGGTCGGCTGCTCGGGCGGCTCTAGCGGCTGATAGTCCGGCGAAATTTTGTGCACCGGAAAGCGGTAGGCCAAAAGCCAGGCCAGCGGCGATAAATGCAGGGATTGAGTAGACCCGTCGCCGGAAAACGGCGGATTGACCGGATTTTCCTGCTTCGCGATCGACAATGCCATTTCGGCCCATTCATAATGCGCCAATTCGAGCATGAACGGAAGATCGCCTGGATTGTCCCGCTCGGATTGCAGATAATCGAGAAATTCCTCGGCAATTTCGGAGAAATAAGGCGTCTTGCAGGTATGGCGAGCGAAAAAATCCTCGGCCAGTTCACGCCATTGGGTGTCGGTCAGGAGTTTGCGCAGCACCGGGAAATTGACGGCCAGGAATTGGTCGATGTTGTTGAAGAACAATTCCCGGTACATCGCCATCCGTTCCGGCTTCACGTCGGCCGGGGCCGGATGCTTGTCCGGATCGCGCAGATAGGCCGAAAATTCCTGCTGTTTGGCTTTGAAATCGACGCTCATTTTCAATCAGGCCGAACGCTTCGCGTGTTCGCTGCGCCAGGCGTCCTGTATCGTCTTGATCGTTTCGACTTCCCTGAGCAGTTCGGCCAGCGGCGGCAGATTGAAATCGCGTTCGAGCAGGGTCGGGAACACGCCGGAAAGCTCGTAGGCCTTGCCGAGCAATTTCCAGACCGGATCGATCACTTCCGATCCGTGCGTGTCGACCAGAAAGTCTTCCGCTTCGACATAGTGTCCGGCGATGTGCGCATAGGCTATGCGCTCGGCCGGTATCGCCTTTAAAAAGGCTTCGGCGTCGTAGCCGTGATTGACGCTGTTCACGTAGATATTGTTGATGTCGAGCAGGATGTCGCAATCGGCTTCCTGGACGACCGCATTGAAAAAATCGATCTCGGCCATTTCCTGGCCGGGCGCCGCATAGTAGGACACGTTTTCGATCGCGATGCGCTGTTCGAGCAGTTCCTGCACGCGCCGGATGCGCAGGGCGACATGCCTGACTGCGTCTTCGGTAAACGGGATCGGCATCAGGTCGTAAAGGTGGCCGTCGTGGCTGCAATAACTCAAATGTTCGCTGTACAGCTTGATTTGGTGTTCGGCCATGAACTGTTTGATGTCCAGCACCAGCTTTTCGTCGAGAGGGTCGCTGCTGCCGAGCGACAAGGACAGGCCGTGGCAGACGAAATCGAAGCGTTCGGTCAGCGCGCGGAATTGCTTGCCGAATCGGCCGCCGAGCGTGATCCAGTTTTCGGGGGCGATTTCATAGAAATCGACGGTTTGCGCAGGCGGGTTTTTGACGATTTCACCGAGCAAAGACCGTCTCAGGCCGAGCCCAGCGCCTTGAACGTGAAAGTGCGACATGAAATTCAGGGGATTAAAAAGAGGCGTTGTAGCGGAAAATTTGCCTGCCGAAAGGAAGCGGCGAAGACGCCGCTTCCTCGGCTTCAAACCGAATTACTTCTTCGTCGCGCCGCAAGAGCCTTCTTTGCCTTTCATCATCGCGCCGCAAGAGCTTTCCATGCCTTTTTTCATCTTGCCGTCGTCCATCATGCCGCCGCATTTGCCTTCACCGCATTTGCCTTCGGCGGCCTTGGCCGGTGCGGCTTTAGCGGGTGCAGCAGTGGATTTTTGGCCGGCGCATGCGCCTTCGGCGGTTTTGTTCTGTGGCGGGTTCATACCGGATTTGTCCATGCCGCCCATGTTCGCGCCGCAAGCCATTTCGCCGGCCGCAACCTGCATGTAACCGCTGTTCAACTCGGTCATGCCGAACGGATTGGCTTCTGCATGGGCGGTTGCTGACAGGGTCGAGATAACCGCGGCGCCCATTGCGGCGGCCAAAGGTGATTTATTCAATCTTTTCATTGTAACTCCTCAGTTATTAATAATTAATGTTCGGTCATTGAACCGACCGAGTGGTTGTAAATCTACGCTAGACATCTGAATAACAGATGAATATAGTCATAAATGCGATATCGATTCGCCGACTATACAGATTTTCTTGTCGTTTCGCCACTTGCGATTTTAGTCTCGTATCAGCCGGGAAAGATTCATTTAAGCGTTTCGACGCAGAGCCTGTGAGAGGTCAGCTTTTCGATGAAAATAGCGTGCCGCCGATTTTTCTTTTTTGTTTTATGGCTGTGCCATCTGGGCTTCGGTTTGGCCTGTGCTGACACCTATACGCTGACGGTCGCCGAGAAATCGGTCAACCTGATCGGGACAAAGCAAACCGCGATCGTCGCCAATGACAGCCTGCCCGCACCCACCCTGCATTGGCGCGAAGGCGAAGAGGTGACGCTGCATGTGATCAATCGTTTGCAGGAGCAAACCTCGATTCACTGGCACGGCATCGTGCTGCCTTATCAAATGGACGGCGTGCCCGGCGTCAGTTTTTCGGGCATCGAGCCGGGGCAAACCTTCACCTACCGGTTCCGGCTCAAACAGAACGGCACTTACTGGTACCACGGCCACTCCGGCATGCAGGAGCAGCAGGGCCTGTTCGGCGCATTGGTGATCGATCCTGTGCATCCCCAACAAAAGGTCGAGCGCGACTATGTGCTGCTGCTTTCGGACTGGCCCGAAGCCGATCCCTACCGGACGCACGCGCGACTGAAAAAACAGAGCGATTACTATAATTTCCAGAAAAGAACCGTCGTCGATTTTTTTAACGATATCAGCAAACGCGGTTTTGCGGAAACCTTAAGCGACCGGCTCGATTGGGGACAAATGCGCATGGAGCCGACCGATTTTGCCGATGTGACCGGCGCGACCTACCATTTTTTGGTCAACGGCCAAACGCCGGAAATGAACTGGACCGGGCTGTTCGGTCCCGGCGACCGGGTGCGCCTGCGCATCATCAATGCTTCCGCGATGACGCATTTCGATGTCAGAATTCCGGGCCTGACGATGCGCGTGATCGAGGCCGACGGCCAGCCGGTGATACCGGTCGATGTCGAAGAGTTCAGGATCGCGGTGGCCGAAACCTATGACGTGCTGGTCGAGCCGAAAGCGGACCGGGCCTACCGGCTCTTCGCCGAAGCGATGGACCGCAGCGGCTTTGCCGCGGCCACCTTGACGCCGAAGATCGGCCTGCTCGCACAGATGCCCACATTGCGTCCCTTGACCTTGTTGACGATGGCGGACATGGGGCCGATGCACGGCGGCGGGCATGCAGGGCATGCTGATCATCAAGCGATGCCAATGAGCGGCATGGCGGAACAGCCGCCTGATGCCGAGCATGCGGAACATGCGGAACATGCGGAACATGCGGAACATGCGGAACATGCGGAACATGCGGAACATGCGGAACATGCGGAACATGCGGAACATGCGGAACATGCGGAACATGCGGAACATGCGGAACATGCGGAACATGCGGAACATGCGGAACATGCGGAACATGCGGCGCCTCCGAATCACTCGATGCACGAAGGACATGACGCCTCGATGCCCGCTACGCAGACGGAAGCGGAGGCTCCGATGCGGCACACCGAAGCCCCGGCGATGGGTTCGTACAAGGTACTGAGCTATCAGCATCTGATGGCGGCGGCGCCGAATCGCGAATGGCGGCAAGCCGACCGCGAAATCACGCTGCGCCTGACCGGCAATATGTATCGCTATATCTGGTCGTTTGACGACATCAAGTATTCGGAGTCGGAGCCGATCCGGGTCAAATTCGGCGAACATATCCGTTTCACCTACGTGAACGAAACGATGATGAATCATCCGATTCATCTGCACGGCCTCTGGCAATACCTCGATAACGGCAACGGCGCCTATAATCCGAAAAAACATGTGATCAATGTGCCGCCGGGCAAGACGGTCAGCGTGATCGTCGTGGCCGACGCGGAAGGCGAATGGGCGTTTCATTGCCATTTGCTGTATCACATGGATGCCGGCATGTTTCGGAAACTGATCGTCGAAAAAAGGGAGCACGCTGGCCGATGAAGACGCATGCATACAAACCGCGCAAGTTCCGTCTCCTGCTGGGATGTCTGTTAGCAGGGAGCGTTTGCCCGCCTCCGGCTGCGGCGCAGGATGATTCGATGCTTTTCAGCAAGTTCATGGCCGAGCGTTTTGAGTACGAAGGCAACGACAGTCTGCATTTATTCAAGTGGGATATCAAGCACTGGATCGGCAACGATGAGCACAAGCTTTATCTGAAAACCGAGGGCGATTATTCGGCCGACCAGGGCATCTTCGGGCGCGCCGATCTGCAAATGCTTTACAGCCGCAACATCAGCACCTTCTGGGATTTTCAGATCGGCGCGCGCCGGGCCTTCGAGCCGGAACGGACCTTCGACGCGGTGATCGGCTTCCAGGGGCTCGCGCCTTATTCGATCGAGGTTGACAGTGCCGCCTTCATCACCGAAAACGGCAACCTGCTCGGCCGCTTGAATCTTGGGTATGAATTATTGCTGACCCAGCGGCTTATCCTGCAACCGCGCATCGAAGTGAATGTCGCGGCAAAAGACATCGAGAATCGCGGCGTCAAGGCCGGCGTGACCGAATTCGAGGCGGGCATGCGCTTGCGTTATGAAATCGAGCGGGAGTTCGCCCCTTACGTCGGCTTCGATTATGTCGAGGAAGAATCCCTGCGCGAGCACCATCACAGCGTGCGCTTCGTGGTCGGGATGCGGTTTTGGTATTGAGGCGGCGTGAGCCTGATTGAGGGCAAAGTGCGCTTGGAGGGGCGCCGTCTGCGGTGCGAACGGCATTCCCGCGCCGGAGCGCGGGAACGAGACGGCGAAATGATGTTATTTTTTCGCCGTGCTTTCTCTCTTGATCAACTGGTTCGTCACTTCGATCATCTTTTCATGCGAACCGGCCGATTTGCCGTCGACCTTGTATTTGCCGTTCACGATCAGCACCGGTACGCCGGTTACGCCGTAGCGCGCGGGGGTGACGGCGGCCTGGCGGACTTTGGTGTCGACCAGGAATGAGTTATAGGCTTCATGGAAGTCCGCTTCCTTGACGCCATGGGCGGTAAAGAAGGCGCCCAATTGCTCCTCGTTCTCCAGTTTTTGATGCTTGTTCTGCAAGGCGTCGAAGAAGTCGGCATGGACCTTGTCGAGCACACCCAAGGCTTGGGCGACATAGAACGCTTTCGCGTGTTTCGCCCAGAGATCGCTGAACGCGGCCGGCTGGCGGATGAAATCGACATTGGCCGGCAGCTTTTTGACCCAGCTGGCGAGGACCGGCTCAAAATCGTAGCAATGCGGGCAGCCGTACCAGAAAAACTCGATCACCTCGACCTTGTCGGGGTTCTGTGTCGGTTGCGGAGTCGCCAGGGTTTCAAAGCCTGTCAGTTCTTCTGCTGCCGCCGGGCTTTCGGCTGGAGCGGCGGCTTGCTCGGCTGGCGCCGGCGCGGCGGCTTCGGCCGCAGGCTGCGGCTGGCTTGCAGCCGGCGTTGCCGGGACTGCGGTTTCGGCGGCCGGTGGTGTTGCAGGAGTCGCAGGCGCTGCGCTGGTCTGTTCCGGTGCGGCCGCTTCACTGACGGGCTGTTTCTGCATTTTCAGATAGAAGAATGTGGAAGCTCCCGCCAGTACGGCAAGGACTAAAATGATGAGTCCGATTTGAATAAAATTTTTACGCATGAACTTCGATTTCCCATGTGGTTGTAAATAACCGTTGACGACGGCAATCAGTCCGCTATCGCTTGGGATCTGATTGCGTTTGCGGAACTTTCCGCTTCATTCAGACATTGATACCGGCAGGCGGGACGGCCTGCACTTGATTCGGCAAGGGCGGAAGCGGGCGCTCCCGGAGCGGCGTTCCCCGGCCGGAAGCCCACTGTCATTAAGTTAAGCCGTTCGTGCTGGGCCTGTCGAAGCATGAACGGCTTAACTTATGCGGTTCGGATTTCTCCGTTCACCCTTCGACGAGCTCAGGGCGAACGGAGAAATCCATTAACTTAATGGCAGTGAGGCCGGAAGCCGGGGAACGCGCCTAACATCATATTTGATCGGAAAGACTGGCTATTTCATCATCGAGATAGCGTAAGAGACCGCACGAATCTCCTCGTCGGTCATCTTTTTGGCGATCATGTGCATCATGTTTTCCGGGGTATTGCCGCGCGCGCCGGTTTTGAAATCGGTCAATGCCTTGATTAAATAGTCGGGGTGCTGTGAATGCAGGGCCGGGAACGCGGCCGGCAGGTTGCCTTCGCCAAACGGACCGTGGCAGGCGATGCAGGCGGATACTTCGCGTTGCAGATCGCCGTTACGGTATAAATCGCTGCCCTCTGCAATCAGTTCGGGCACCGATTTGGGCTTTCCGGCAGTGGCGGCCGCGGACTCTTCTTCGTCCTCATCGGGCGGCGGCAGCACCGGCATCGAGTTCGCCGAAATCTTCTGCGCCGCATAGTGAGCGCCGATGTCGGCCATGTCTTCATCGGACAACGGCAGCGCCATCGCCGACATCATCGGATCATTACGGGCGCCGCTCTTGAATGCCTGTAATTGCTTGACCAGATAGGATGCATGCTGCTGGGCCAGCTTCGGAAAGTTCGGGGCCACGCTGTTGCCGTTGTCGCCATGGCAACTGTTGCAGGCGGCGGCTTTGTCTTTTCCTGCGCGCGCATTGCCCTCGGCGTGTAAAATAGTGGAGGCGCCGTAGATCGCAATACCTATTGCAACTGCCAGGAATTTTATTTTCATCAGACTCCCCTTCGGAATATTTCGTTATTTTTATGACATTCAGAATTGGCTGTTTCCATCCTAACCCGGGATTCTACCCCATTTGCCTTAGCGAAGCGAGACAGCGATGAACCCAGTTTATCATCAAGCAAAATTTATTAACAGTGCCCCCAACCTGAAACATGCGCCTCCGGATCATGGGCTCGAAATCGCCTTTGCCGGACGCTCGAACGCGGGCAAATCGAGCGCGCTGAATACGTTGACTCGGCAAAATGCGCTGGCGCGGATCAGCAAGACGCCGGGGCGGACGCAAATGCTCAATTTTTTCGCGATCAGTGAACAACACCGCTTCGTCGATCTGCCCGGCTACGGTTTCGCGAGCGCGCCGCTCGCGATCAAACAGCAGTGGCAGAAAGCGATCGAAGAGTATATGAACCTGCGGAAATCGCTGTGCGGCATCGTGCTGGTGATGGATGCGCGGCATCCGTTGACCGAATTCGACTGGCTAATGCTGCAATGGTGCGAACATGCCGAATTGCCGGTGCACATTCTGTTGACCAAGTCCGATAAATTGAGCTTTGGGGCGGCCAAAAACACGTTGTTGCAGGTGCAGGAAGAACTCAGCGGCGCGCCTATCCCTTTGTCCGTGCAGTTGTTTTCTTCGCTGAAGAAAAGCGGTGTGGACGAGGCGCATCACGCGCTGGATGACTTGTTTGCGCAGGCCAGCGGGGATTAAAAGCAGACTTCGAGCCCCTCGCGCGCGATGAACAATTTGTCCGCAAACCGGGGGTGTTGCTCCAGAAGGTCTCGATAGATCAGATCGAGATCGGCATCGGTCCGGGTCGGTTCATGGTGGGTTAGAAACAAGCGCTTCGCGTTCGCCTCGCTCGCCAGCTTGATGCCGGAACGATAGGTTCCGTGCCCCCAGCCCAGCCGGGTCGCATATTCTTCATCGGTATAGGACGAATCCACGATCAGCGCATCCACATCCTGCATCGCCTCTATGATTTCCTGATGTTTTTCGAGCAGAAAACCCCGGTATGAAGCGTAGTTATCATCCTCGGGCTGATAGATATTAATCGGGCTTTCGAAGTCGCCGGTAAAAAACAGCGAGGCGCCGTCGCAATCGACCCGGTAACCGAAATTCAACACCGGATGATTCAGGATGATCGGGGTAATGCGGGCGCTGCCGACGCTGACCGTTTCGCCGGGCCTGACCGTCAAATAGTCGATGCGGGCCTTCAACTGCGCTTCATGGATCGGAAAATAACTGTATTGAAGCTGTGCGGACAAGGCCCGGTTGATGTTTTCATCGGTGACCGGATCCTGACCTCCGTATAGGTTGATGCGATTGTTTTTGAAAAAAATCGGCAGAAAAAAAGGCAGGCCCTGAATATGATCCCAGTGCGTATGGGTGATGAAAATGTGCGCGGTGATCGGCATGTCCCTGAGTAAGGTTTGCGCAAGCGCATGAATGCCGGTGCCGGCGTCCAGAATGATCAGCTCATTCCGGTTGGTGCGGATTTCGATGCAGGTCGTATTGCCGCCGTATTTGACGGTCTGCGGACCTGGCGTCGGGATTGAGCCCCTGACTCCCCAAAATTTAAATTTCATGCCTGTTTTTGTTATTGTTTTTAGAGTTTAACAAAGAGTTCGGCTTCTTTGAGCATGAACCTGAGATCGCCGAGATCCTCGATCAGTGCTTCCAGCGGCATGCCGAAGCGGTCCGCGATCGCTTCCGGAAACGCCTCGACGACCGGATTGCCGGCGTCGCCGAAATGCAAGTGCTTGCTGATCTGATTCGCCGCGAACAGGCATTCGCCGAAGGCATTGACCGGCCGGCCGTGATGATGCCGAATCGCTTCGATCAGTAACTCGGAAAGGCCCCATTTCTCGGCCAGCAGCGTGCCGGCCTCGGCATGATTGATGCCGATGAATTCGAGTTCGGTCAGATGCAGCGAAACATTATCCTCCCGGCTCTTGGCCAATGCCAGCCTGAAACGCTCGGGCATGAATTCCGCGAACACGACCTTGCCGAAATCATGCAGCAAACCGGCCACGAAACTATCGCTGCATTCCTGCTGACTGAGTCCTGCCCGTTCCGCGAGTTTGCGGCTGATCGCGGCGGTCGTCAACGCATGCAGCAAAAACGCCGTGGCGCTGAAATTGGCCTGGTTCGAGTTTTTCAGCATGCCCATCGCGGCGACGCTCATCGCGAGGTTTTTGACCGTATTCAAGCCGATATGCACGACCGCGCGCTGTACCGAGTTGATCTTCTGCGAGAGTCCGTAAAACGCGGAATTGATCACCTTTAAAATTTTGACCGTCAACACCGGGTCGCATTCGATCACCTGCACGATTTCCTTCGCGGAAACATCGATATTGGAAGTCAATTGCACGACGCGCTGCACGCTTTTCGGGAAAGCCGGCATCTTTTCGACCAAAGCAACGAGTTCGGCGTGTTCTGAGGAAAGCATGAGCATGACGAGGGTAAGGTAAAGTTGCTATGAGCATAGCAAAGAAACCCAATAAAAGGCCGGATAGAAAAAGAAAACCCCAAAATACCGGAGCGATATTTTGGGGTTTAAAGAAAATCAGCCCAATGCTGGGGGAGAGCCAGGCTGATTCGACGCCGTAGCAGGCGTGCAAAGATAAGATACGACATGATATAAAAAGTTCAACAAGGGTTAATGAATTATTTAGCGCTGCTCGGGTCACTCTATCGTCGGTCAGGAAAGTCGGCCGCACCATCTGGTAAATCAATTCACTGATCCTCGGGAGGTTCCCATGAACGAAGACACCTTGAATATGGAAATCAGAAAATACCTGAAGAAAGTCGGCGTGACCTCGCAGCGCGAAATCGAACATGCGGTGCTGAAAGCGGTTGAAAACGGGCAGCTGGCCGGGAAGAGTTCGATTCGGGTCAAGATGACGCTGGAAGCGCCCGAACTCGGCGTCAGCCACTGTATCGAGGAGACGATCGCCCTCGAATAAATGCGCAATTTAGCGCTGATTTCCGACCAGCAATTTTTTCAGCACCGTGCTGAGGATGCCGCCATCGCGGTAATAATCGACTTCGATCGGCGTATCGATCCGGCAGATTGTTTGAAAGGTTAAGCTTTGGCCGTCGGCTCGCTTCGCCGTAACCGTGATAGGCTGTTTCGGGCGCAGATCTTCCTGTAGATCGACCGTCAGCGTCTCGGTCCCGGTGAGTCCCAGGCTGTCCGCGGATTGCCCTTCCTCAAACTGCAAGGGCAGGATGCCCATGCCGACCAGATTGCTGCGGTGGATGCGTTCGTAGCTTTCGGCGATCACCACCCTGACGCCTTGCAGATAAGGCCCTTTCGCGGCCCAGTCGCGCGATGAACCGGCGCCGTAATCCTTGCCGGCCAGAATGCACAGCGGAATGGCTTCCGCTTTATAGCGCATCGCCGCATCATAAATTGTCATCGGCTCGCCGCTCGGGTGAAAAATCGTTAGGTTGCCTTCCGAACCCGGTAGCAGCCGGTTACGCAGACGCACGTTTGCGAACGTACCGCGGCACATCACTTCATCGTTGCCGCGTCGCGAACCGTAGCTGTTCCAGTCTTTCCGCGCGATGCCCTTACCGGCGAGATACAATCCGGCCGGCGAATCGGGGGCGATCTGTCCGGCCGGCGAAATATGGTCGGTCGTGACCGAATCGCCGAACAGCGCCAAGACTCTAAGATCGGTGATCGGAGCGAGTTTTTGCCGTTCTATCTTGAAATTATCGAAGAATGGCGGCCTGCGGATATAGGTTGAATCGGGATTCCAGAGGTAAAGCTCGGATGCGGTCAGCGCAATCTTCCGCCATTCGTCGGTGCCGGTAAAAACTTCGGCATAGCGCGCCTTGAACATCTCGGGGGTCACGAAAGCCGCGACCGTGGCGTTGATCTCCTCGTTGGTCGGCCAAACATCCTTCAGATAGACCGGCGTGCCGCCCTGATCGAAACCCAACGGCTCCGTGGTGATGTCGATCGCGGTCGAACCGGCCAGGGCATAAGCGACGACCAGCGGCGGCGAAGCCAGAAAATTGCTCTTGGTCAAAGGATGCACGCGGCCTTCGAAATTACGGTTGCCGGACAGGACCGCCGAGACCACCAGATCGTTATCGACGATCGCCTTCGCAATCTCATCGTCCAACGGCCCGGAATTGCCGATGCAGGTCGTGCAGCCGTAGCCGACCAGATAAAAACCCAATTGCTCCAGATAAGGCAAGAGGCCCGATTTTTTCAAATATTCGGTCACGACCGTCGAGCCGGGCGCGAGAGAGGTTTTGACAGTGCGCCTGACCCGAAGCCCCTTCTCGACCGCTTTCTTCGCGAGCAGGCCGGCGCCGAGCATCACCGATGGGTTGCTGGTATTCGTACAGGAGGTGATCGCGGCGATAACGACCGCGCCGTGGCCGATTTGCTCCTGCGTATCGCCGATCGAGACGGTCGCGGTTCGCTTAAGTTCGCTCTCGGCAAGCCCGAAACCCTTGAAGCCGATCGGTTCGGTCAACATGCGGCGAAAGCCGGAGCCGACCTCACTCAGCGCAATGCGGTCGTGGGGCCGCTTGGGTCCTGCCAGTGCCGGCTCGATTTCGCCGAGGTCGACCGTCAATACCTGACTGTAGAGCGGATCGGGCATGTCGTCGCGGCGGAACAGGCCCTGCGCCTTCGCGTAGCGTTCGGTCAGTTCGATCTGCTCGGCGCTGCGACCGGTCAGGCGCATGTAATCCAAGGTCAGCGCGTCGATCGGAAAATAACTGACCGTCGAGCCTTGTTCGGGCGCCATATTGCCGATCGTGGCCCGGTCCGGAATGCTCATCGACGACAGGCCGGGGCCGAAAAATTCGACGAATTTGCCGACCATGCCGACGCTTCGGCACAACTCCGTGATCCTGAGCACCAGATCGGTCGCGGTGACGCCAGGACTCAGCCTGCCGGTCAGCTTGATGCCGGCTACATCGGGAACCAGCATGTAAATCGGCTGATCCAGCAGCACCGCTTCGGCTTCGATGCCGCCGACGCCCCAGGCCAAAACCCCGAGGCCGTTAACCATTGGTGTATGCGAATCGGTGCCGACGCAACTGTCCGGATAACACAGGTTATTGTCCTGATTCCGGAAGATCACCTGCGACAGATATTCGAGATTGACCTGATGCACGATGCCGGTCGTCGGCGGCACCACGCGGAGGTTCCGGAAAGCGGCCTGGCCCCATTTCAGAAACTCGTAGCGTTCGGTATTGCGTTCGAAATCGAGCGCTTCGTTCAACGCGAGCGAAATGCTCTGGCCGTAATAATCGACCTGCACCGAATGATCGATCACCAGATCGCAGGGCAGCAAGGGGTTGATTTTTTTCGGGTCGCCGCCGAGCCGCCGCATCGCATCGCGCATCGCGGCCAGATCGACCAGCGCGGGGACGCCGGTAAAATCCTGCAATATCACGCGCGCCGGCTTGAAAGGGATCTCGCGCCTGTCGCTATCCGGCCGCCAATTCACCAGGTTCAACACATGCTCCTCGGTGATCGCAAAGCCGTCGCAGTTGCGCAGCAGCGATTCGAGCAAAATTCGGATCGAGAACGGCAGCCGCAACAGATCGGTGCCGGTATTTTCTTGCAGGCGGCGCAGCGAATAATAGGCCAGCGAACCGAAAGCGCCTGGATCCAGGTCTTGCCTTACTTTGAACGGGTCATTCCGGGGCATCGCGGGAACCTCCTCAGATTATCGGGTTAAAAGTGCAGGACTTAGCGCTCTGTCAATAGGCTTTCAAAACGGGGCAGCCAGTCAGTATAAGGCGCCACATAGTTATAGCCGCAGACGGTCAGAAGCGGTCTCTTTGCCAGGACTTCGAGAATAAAGGAAGCCTGCTTGCGGGTTTCGCGCTCGGGGCCATAGGGATTGAAAATCATGCCGGCGGGAGTCAAAAAGACGTAATCACAGATGAACAACGCATCGCGGTAGATATAAAACGTGAAGCCCTGCGTATGGCCGCCGCAGTGATGGGCCTCTATACCGAAAGCGCTAAAGCTTTCCGTAAAGCGGTGATCGACAGTGAATAGTTTTGCCAAGGGCTGGCTCGCATCGCTTTCATGCAGCCAGACTTCCGATTGCCAGAGCTTTCGGTATTGATTCGAGGCGCCCATGAAATGATGATGCGTGAACAAGATCGCCCGAACCGACGCCAGGTCGCGATTGAATGCGGAAGGCGCATCGATCCATACACCGCCTTGCGCTGTTTCGATCCGGTAGGCGGCGTGCTCGTAACCGAGTTTCGGCACCGAAAGCAGCTGGGTCACAGTGTCGTTGACCGGAAACTCAGTCACCCGAAATTGGTGTTCGGCCGCCTCCCAAGGTAAAAAGCAATCGTGTCGGGCGCCGCAGAAAGGGCAAACATCGGGCATTTCGCCGATCATGTTGTAGCCGCATTCCAGACACACCCATTGTGGGGACATTTCTAAAAGTGTATTGGCTTCCGATATTGTCATGTTCAGTCTCTCCCGCTTCGCTTAAAAGGAAGCGCAGGCTATGTAACTTATTCTGAGACCTCAAGAAAGCCAATAAGTTGGCAAAAAATTGTCGTGGCATGACGAATCAGGCCTTGCTTTTGCCCAGCACATAAACGCCGCTCAACACCAGCGCCGTGCCGCCGAACTGCATTGCGGAAACGGGCTCATCCAGCAAGAAATACGCGAAGATCAACGTCGCGATCGGGCCGGTCGTGCTGATGATGGACGCGAAATCCGCGCCGATCCGGCGGATGCCCGCATTCATCGAAAACGCCGGCAGCACGGTCGAAAAGACCGAGATCAACAGGGTCAGTCCATACACGTCGGCGGGAAAGCCGGTCAGCGCGCTGCCGCGCTGCACCCCGAAATGAATCAAGGTCGCGATGCCGGCCGCGGTCATCGTATAGGCGGTAAAGCGGATCGTGCCGATCTTGTGCACCATCACGCCGCTGCCCATCGTAAAGCCCGCGAACACGAGCGCGCTGCCGAGGACCAGCGCCGAACCCAGCCAGAGATTCGGCGAGGAGGCGGCGGAGAGATGGTCGAGAAAGACCAGGATCAGGCCGCCGTAACTGAGCAATAGCGCGATCAATACGGGCGCGGTAATAGGGCGACGGAACAGGACCGCCGAAAACAGCACGACGAAGGTCGGATACAGGAACAGGATCACCCGCTCCAGGCCTGCCGCGATGTATTGCAGGCTCGCGAAATCCAGGAAACTGGCGAGGTAATAGCCGTCAAGACCCAGCAACGTCACGAACAGCCATTCCTGTTTCGACAAGGCCGGCGGGTGCGCTTTGAGGTTATGGAAAAGCGCCGCGGCGATGAAAATCGGCAAGGCGAACAGCATCCTGAGCGCGAGCAGCGTGATCGCATCGATGCCGGGGCTGGCCGCATAGGCCATCTTGATCAGGATCGATTTGATCGAGAACCCCAAAGCGCCAAGCAGTACCAGGGCGAGGCCGATCGCATAATTCCGCCTGTCCATCACTCAGGATTCGGCGGAATCCGGCAACACGGTCAACGGGTCGCCGAGGCGAACCATGCCGTTTTGCCGCGCAAGGATTCGATCAATTGTTTAATGGCCCCTTCCTGACCCATGATGCTTTTACACAAACGGAATTGCCCGAGGGCGCGTTCGAGATTCTGCCCCTGTCCTTCGACCTTGAAGTAGCGGTCGCCTTCGAGATGGTCGGTATAGAAGCGCAGGCCCAGTTCGAACGGAATCAGCCGAATCGCGGCATATAGAGAGTCATAATCGGGACCGGTAAAGAAATGGCCGGCTTGATCCAGATAACTGGCCAGTATCGCCTCGCCGATGTCCGGATCGAAGGTGTCGTTTTCGGGGCGGTGACAGCAGGAGCGCAGGCAGTCGCCGATGTCGTAATGCAGAAGGCCCGGCTTGACCGTATCGAGGTCGATCAGGCCGACCGCTTTTTGCCGGTTGTGGTCGAATAAAAAGTTGTTCAGTTTCGGGTCGCCGTGGATGATTCTGAGCGGCAAGAGGCCTTGCCGCTTCGCCGCTTCGAGGTCGCCCGCGAAGGTTTGATGCTGCTCGATAAAGGCCGCGCAATCCTTGTCGATCAGCTTGGGATTGACGGCAACCAGAGCTTCACGATAGCGCGCCAGATACATCGGGGTAATATGAAAACCGGGCAGCGTATCCTTCAGCCTTACAGGATCGAGATCGCTAAGCAGGCGGTGAAAATGCCCGAGCGCAAAGCCGGTCTGGCGGGCTTCGTGCAGATTGCCGAGCACTTCGAGGCTGACCGTATCGGCAATATAACGGGTTGCGCGCCAGATGCGGCCTTGATCATCGCGCACCGAGTTGAAGCCGGCTTCGGACTGGATCAGCCGAGGGATTTGCAGTTCGACCGCTTCGGGTGCCTTGCTGTCGATATGGCGGCCGATCTCGGCCAGGTTCGCGAGAATCGCTTTCGGCTCCGGAAATACATGCGCATTGATGCATTGCAAGACGAACGGCTCGGCGGCGGTCGTGACCAGATAAGTCGCGTTGATCAGGCCGTTGCCCAGCGGCAACACAGCCGTACTCGACCCGGAGAATTGCCGGGCTATCGCTATAAGTTCAGTCATCGCGCGTGCGGTCGTCGTCTCAACAGCCCTGTTGGCTCGCGCATTTGATGCACAAGTTCGAATAAGGCAGCGCTTTTAGCCGCGCCTTTGCGATCGGTTCGCCGCAGCTCTGGCAGACGCCGTAATGGCCGGAATCGATCCGTGCGATCGCGTCCTTGATCTGCGCGATTTCGGTTCTGGCGCGATTGCCCAGAAAATCCAGCACTTCATCGTTTTCGGCCTGCACGGCCTGTTCCGCGAAGTCCTTTTCGGGGGGCTCTTCGGTATGCTTCACATCGTCGGTGATCTTGCTCAAGCGGTCGTTCAGCTCTTCCAGCATGCCGATCAAATTGCCGCGTATTTCTTCATAATCGTTCACGGTTTTTTCCTCCATGTCAGTCTATTGTTGGCTTGCGCGCTGTCCCTGGCCCATAGGGATGCTGCGTGACATCCTGCTATACTTCAAGAGTCCTGCCGGGCTCGTCGCAAGCCGGCGCTTTTCATCTAGCATCGTATCACCACTCATGCAAAATGCAATCAACGCGTTACTGGATTCGGCCAATCAAATCCTGCTCGGCAAACAGCGGCAGGTCCGGCTGGCGGTTTGTTGCCTGCTGGCGCGCGGACATCTGTTGATCGAGGATATTCCGGGCGTCGGCAAGACCACGCTGGCGCACACGCTCGCGAAACTGTTCGGCCTCGATTACCAGCGCATCCAGTTTACCAGCGATATATTGCCGGCCGATATGATCGGCGCCTCGGTGTTCGATGCGAAGAACCAGCAATTTACCTTTCATCCGGGGCCGATTTTCAATCAGATGGTGCTGGCCGACGAAATCAACCGCTCGACGCCGAAGGCGCAGAGCGCATTGCTCGAAGCGATGGAGGAGCATCAGGTCACCGTGGACGGCAAGACCTATCCGTTGCCGGAGCCTTTTTTTGTGATCGCGACGCAAAACCCGTCGCATCAGATCGGCACGTTTCCGCTGCCCGAGTCGCAACTGGACCGCTTTCTGATGCGGATCGAGCTTGGTTATCCTGATTCCGCCTCCGAGCGCCAGCTGTTGGCAGGCCAAAGCCGGCACCGTTTGATCGACACCCTGACCGTCAAGCTGCCGCCGGAACAACTCCAACGCATTCAAAAAGAAGTGCTACAGGTGCATGCCTCGAATGCGCTGCTCGACTATTGCCAGGCGATCATCCGCTTTACCCGCGAATCGGCCGCCTATCCCACCGGGCTTTCTCCGCGCGCAGGACTTGCGCTGTTGACCGCGGCCAAGGCCTGGGCCTACATGGACGGCCGCGACGCGGTGATTCCGGAAGACATGCAGGCGGTGCTGGCGTCGGTCGCAGGGCACCGGATTCGCTCGGGCAGCGTCGAGGCCGACGCGGTGGTCGCGCCGATACTCAGCCGGGTCGCCGTTTGATGAACGCATTGGCCTTGAAGGAGCGCTTTCGGCTCAGCCGCTTCGTGCTCGGCGAAACTGCCGTGCCGGGGCCGGTCACGCTGAACCATCGCCGCATCTTCATCCTGCCGACTCTGCGCGGCCTCGGCTTCGCGTTGCTGACCGCGCTGCTGTTTTTCATCGGCTTCGTTTATAACAACAACCTGGTCTATCTGCTGTCGTTTTTATTGGCCAGCATCTTTTTCATCACGACCGTGCATAGCTTCAGATCGCTGTCCGGGCTGGTGATCCGCGAAGGCATCGCAAAACCGGTATTTGCGGGCGAAACAGCGGCTTTTCCGCTCCATATCGATAATCCGTCGGCAATGCTCCGCCCGCAAATCAAGGTCGCAGGCCAAGACGAAACCGTTCTATCCCTTCTGCCTGACAGCCAAAATCCAGCCTTCGTATATCGAAATACCACCCGGCGGGGCTGGTGCGAGGCCGGCACGATCACCCTTTACAGCACCTTTCCGCTCGGCCTGTTTCGGGTCTGGTCGCCGCTGCGTTTCGACCTGAGAGTCCTGGTTTACCCGAAACCTGCCGCGGCCGACCTGCCTTTTCCGCAAGCGCCCCTCGGCATGAGTTCGGAGGGCGCCAGTCAAAAGGGCGGCGATGATTTTTACGGACTGAAAAACTATGAAGCCGGCGACTCGATCAAGCATATCCACTGGAAAGCCTATGCGAAAGGGCAAGGCGTATTCAGCAAGCAATACGGCGGCGACAGCAGCGGCGAACTCTGGCTGGATCTGGACGGCACGCCCGGATATGACGCGGAAGAACGCCTCTGCCAATTATGCCGCTGGGTGCTCGATGCGGAAAAGGCCGGTTTGAACTACGGACTTTGCCTGCCCGGCGTCCGGCTGGCGCCTGCAAACGGCGCGCTGCATCGGCAATCCTGTCTCGAGGCCTTGGCGCTGTACACGGCATGAAGACGGCGGTAATCGACAAAAACCTGCTGTTGTTATTGTTCGGCGCGGTCGGCCTGGCCGTGCTGCCGCACATCCAGCATATCTCGAATCGTTCTTTCGGCTTTTTTACCGCCCTTTGGGTTTGGCGTGTGCTCGGCATCTGGCGTCCGGCCTGGCTGCCCGGCCGGCTATCCGTGTTTTTGTTGCTGCTTGTCGGCATCGCGCTGCTGTTCGCAGAGCGGCAAGGCATCCTAGGCCGCGATGCCGGCTCCAGCCTGCTGGTCATCGCGCTGGGCCTGAAACTGATGGAAATGAAGCGGGAACGCGATTTTTATCTGCTCATCTACATGACCTTCATCGTGGTCGCCACCCAGTTTCTTTATGAGCAAAACATTCTGCTAGGCGTCTATATCGGGGGCGTTTGCTGTTTGCTGTTGGCACTTTTGATCGCGATGAACGGCCTCCATAAGAAACTCGGGCAGGCGCTGAAACTGGCCTGCCTGATCGCCTTGCAGGCGGCGCCGCTTGCGGCCGCGATGTTCATTCTGTTTCCGCGCCTTGAGCCACCGAAATGGATGGCGCTCGGCAGCGAAACCCAAAATAGGACCGGCCTCAGCGAAGTAATGGAGCCCGGCTCGATCACCAATCTGGGACTGTCCGATGAACGGGTGTTCCGCGCCCAGTTCGACGGCCCGATACCGCCGCCGCAACAACGTTACTGGCGCGGCCCGGTGATGTCGATGACCAACGGCAAACTCTGGATGCAGGCGCAGGATTTTGCGCAGTATGGCAGGCACAGTCCGAAGGTTTCGGGAAAGCCCTACGGTTATACTTTGTTGATGGAGCCGCAGACCAAAAACTGGGTATTCGCACTCGACATGCCGGTGGGTTTTTCTGCGCCGCTGACCCGAAACGCCAATTTTCAATTGATCACTTCGGCACCCCCCGGGCGGCGTGCGGCCTATAAGTTGGTCTCCTATCCGGCCTACAATACGGGGCCGCTTGCGGACGGCGAATACCGGGATGCGATGCAATTGCCCGGCAAGCCTTCGGAGCGCATCAAAGAATTCGTCCGTCAATTGCGCGGTTACGATGCACCGCCGGCGGTTTTTGTCCAGAATCTATTAGCTCATTTCCGTGCCGAAAATTTCCGTTACACGCTGGAGCCCCCGAAACTCGACGATAACCCGATCGAGTCGTTTCTGTTCGATACGCGCGCCGGTTTTTGTAGCCATTATGCCTCCGCTTTCGTCTATCTCTTGCGCGCCGCGCATATTCCTGCCCGCGTCGTGACCGGTTTTCAGGGCGGCGAAGTGAACGATCTCGGCCATTTCATTGAGGTCAGGCAAGCCGACGCGCACGCCTGGGCCGAAGTCTGGTATGAAAATGAAGGCTGGGTCCGCTACGATCCGACCGCGGCGGTTGCGCCGGAAAGAATCGAATATCCGCTCGATGTCGGCCGCTTGAGTCCGGGCGAAGAAATCTACTTCGATATCGACAAGCAAGAGTTCAGAAAAGTGTTTAGCCTGTTCAAGCGGGCCCGATTGATCTGGGGCACTGTCGATTACCGCTGGCAACGCTGGGTCATCGATTACGACAGCCTGCACCAGTCCAATTTGCTGTCCGGATTCGGCATCAAGGACAGCCGAGCGATGGTGTATTGGCTGACCGCGATCGTGAGCGCGATGACGTTATTGCTGAGCGCGTCGATGCTCTATCAAAAACGCCGGAAAACCGATCCGGCGCTGCTGATTTATGCGCGCTTCTGCGCCAAACTCGCGCGTAAGGGCTTGGTCAAGGGGGCGGGCGAGGGCGCGAAAGACTTCGCCGAGCGCGCCAAAACCCAACTGCCGCAACATGCGGTCGAAATCGATCGGATTACCGAGGTGTTCATCAGCCTGCGCTATGGCAGACAGGCGGCGCCCTGCGACATCAGGCAATTAAAACGCTGGGTCGCGTCGTTCAAGCCGTGAAGCAAGCTCGGCATAGGGCTTACGGCTTGTTTTCTTCTTCCTTGACCGTTTCTTTCAGCGCATTGATTTTGTCTTTATTTTTTTCCTTCAGCTGATACAGCTTGAGCTTTTGCGCCGGCGTCAGCGTCTCCTTGACCTCTTCCTTGCTCTCTTCGCGGATTTCCTTGATTTTTTGTTTATGCTTTTTAAACAGCGACTTGATTTTGGATTCCTGCTCCTTGCTCAGGTCAAGCTCCTCGCTCAGTTGTTTTAACTTGATGCCGTGATGCTTGCCCGCCTCGGGCGCAGCCGGCGAAGTGGCGGCGGGTGGCGTTTCGGCTGCAGGCGCTGCGGTTTCGGCAAGCACGGCGCAGGGTAATAACAAACCCAAGGTGATGCTGATCAATCGTTTGTTCATCGAAATGTCCGGGGGAGTGATGGTGAATGAGCCCTGTGAAAAGACAGTCAGGGTTGACGGCATCATTTTACTCCGATTCCAGTCCGTTCAAAAATGGCAGAGAAGCCGGATTGATATTATGAACCTAGGCATGATGTGTAGGTCATCTTAGTCGAGTGATCAAGTCCCCAAAATGCAATCGTCCTCATTCCAGGACGATTGCATTTTGGGGGGCCGTTGATGAGTTTAAGCATGGAGAACGCATGTCCAAGAAAAAAGCGAATGAAAAACACATCACGCATTGGCACAGCCTTGAAGTCGACGATGCGGTCATGCGTCTGCATTCGGATCGTCATCACGGCCTGTCTTCCCAAGAGGCGCTGGAGAGGGTGAAACGTTTTGGCTACAACCGCCTCCCCCCGCCGCGGAAACGCTCTGCCTGGCTGCGTTTTCTGCTTCAATTTCACAACGTTCTGATTTATGTGATGCTGGTTGCCGCCGGCACCACGGCCATGTTAGGCGACTGGGTTGACACCGGCGTGCTCTTGGCCGCCGTCCTCGTCAATGCAATCATCGGTTTTATCCAGGAAGGCAAGGCGGAACAGGCGATGGATGCCATCCGCGGCATGCTCTCCCTGCACACGACGGTCATTCGTGACGCCAGGCGCACAGAGATCGAAGCCGAGAGTCTGGTGCCCGGCGATATCGTGGCGCTGGCTTCCGGTGACAAAGTGCCCGCCGACCTGAGGCTTATTGCAGGCAAGGGCTTGCGGGTGAATGAAGCGATTCTGACCGGCGAATCCGAAGCGGTCGAAAAGACAGCCGATCCGGTCCAAAACGACGCCGAGCTTGGCGAGCGTTACTGCATGCTGTACTCGGGAACCCTGGTTACCTCCGGTCAGGCGACGGCCATTGTCGTCGAGACGGGCGTTCGCACCGAGTTGGGACGGATCAGCTCAATGCTAGCCCAGGTTCAGACGATGACAACGCCGCTGCTGCGCCAGATCGCCCGCTTCGGACACTGGCTGGCGCTGGCCATTGTATTGATGTCCGTGGCGACATTCGTGATCGGCGTGCTGTGGCATGGGCATCCGCCGGCCGAAATGTTCATGATGGCCGTGGCTCTGGCGGCTTCGGCGATACCCGAAGGCCTGCCGGCGATCATGACCATCACGCTTGCCCTCGGCATGCGCCGCATGGCAAAGCGCAAGGCCATCATCCGGCATCTGCCGGCGGTGGAAACGCTGGGCTCGGTGACGGTCATTTGTTCCGACAAGACCGGCACTTTGACGCGGAACGAAATGACCGTGCAAAGCGTGGCCACCGCCGGGCATGTATTCGATATCGGCGGCGCGGGTTATGCGCCCGACGGCGGTATTTTTCTGGAGGGCACCGCGGTGACCGCCGATGACTATCCCGAACTGGCCGAAATCGCGCGCGCCGCCGTGCTCTGCAATGACGCACAGCTGCACCGGCTCGCCGATGAGTCCTGGCAACTGACCGGCGATCCGACCGAGGGCGCCCTGCTTGCGTTCGCGGGCAAAGTCGGCGCCGATTCCGCATGGGAGCGCGAAACCCTGCCGCGTACCGACGCCATTCCGTTCGAATCCGAACACCGGCTGATGGCGACCCTCCATCACGACCATAGCGGCAGCGGCTACATTTATGTCAAAGGCGCTCCCGAACGCATCCTGGAAATGTGCGAACGGCAGGGCGGTCTCCATGACGCCGAGACCGTACTGGATGCCGATTATTGGCATCGCTGCGCCAAGCGCTTCGCCGCCGGCGGCCTGCGCGTGCTGGCGATTGCCGCCAAACGGGTTGAGCAGTCCTGGCGTGAGGTCAACTTCTCGGATTTGGAAGACGGTTTTGCCCTGCTCGCCCTGGTCGGCATCATCGATCCGCCGCGCGAGGAAGCGATCGCTGCGGTAGAAACCTGCGCCGGCGCCGGCATTCGCGTCAAGATGATCACCGGCGACCATGCCGATACGGCGCAGGCGATCGGAGCACGGCTTGGGATAGGCCTGGGCAAACCGGCCTTGACCGGGGCCCAGATCGAAGCCCTGGATGACGAGCAACTGCGGAGCGTTGCGCTGGATGTCGACGTATTCGCCAGGGCAAGCCCGGAACATAAACTGCGCCTGGTACAGGCATTGCAGGCAGCCGGTCAGGTTGTCGCGATGACCGGCGACGGCGTCAATGACGCGCCGGCGCTAAAGCGGGCGGATGTCGGCGTGGCGATGGGGCTGAAAGGGACTGAGGCGGCCAAGGAAGCGTCCGATATGGTGCTGGCCGACGACAATTTCGCCACTATCGGCAACGCCGTGTACGTCGGCAGAGGGATTTACGACAATATCCAGAAATTCATCCTGTTCATGCTGCCGACGAATGGCGGTGAAGCGCTCGTCGTTATTGCGGCGATTCTGTTTGAGTTGACCCTGCCGTTGACGCCGGCGCAGGTGCTCTGGATCAATATGGTCACCTCCAGCACATTGGGGCTCGCGCTCGCCTTTGAGCGCCCGGAGCGGGAGGTCATGCGCAGGAATCCTCGCGACCCGCGCGAGCCATTGCTGTCCTGGTTTTTCGGCTGGCGGGTGTTGATGGTATCAACGCTTTTCATGGTGGGGGCGCTGGGCCTGTTCCTCTGGGAGATGGACCTCGGGTCCAGCCTGGAAACCGCGCGCACGATGGCGGTCAGCACGGTGGTAGGGGCGGAAATGTTCTATCTGATCAACAGCCGTTACATTTACAAGTCGGCCTTGTCACTCGAAGGCCTGTTCGGCAATCGTTATGTATTGATCGCCATTGCCGCCTGCGCGGCCTTACAGATCGCATACACCCATGCCGACCCGATGCATGCTTTGTTCGGTTCGACCGATTTGTCTCCGGATGAGTGGTTGAAGGTTGTGTTCGCCGGAATGTTCGTATTTACCGTCGCGGAGTTGGAGAAAGCGGTGATACGCAAGTTTTTTGGCCGCGGGCGCAGCCGTTTAGGCTAAATACGCCGGAGGCGATTTCCTTGGCACGTTTCTTTCCTGTACAATCGATTCGACTCCATATATTGCCATCGAGCTCATGTTAAATAGCCGTTTTATCAAATACCTGCTGGGCAGTTGCCGGGATTTGGCGCCGATTTTTGCAGTCGTGCTGATCTTTCAGCTGTTGATCATCAAGCAACCGTTGCCCAATCTGGCTGATTTGATTTCGGGTTCGCTGTTTTTAATTATCGGCCTGACCCTGTTTGTGCAGGGACTGGAGCTCAGCCTGTTCCCGCTCGGCGAGGACATCGCGTATGACTTTGCCCGCAAGGGCAGTTTGCTCTGGCTGTTGCTGTTCGCCTTTTGTCTGGGATTTAGCGCGGCAATCGCCGAACCGGCGCTGATTGCTGCCGCCCAAAAAGCCGCGGATATCGCCAGTCAGGGCAACAGCATCGATGCGACCGAGACGGCGAAAGCCGAATATGCGCTCGGCCTGCGCGTGACCGTCGCACTGTCGGTCGGTGTTGCTTTAATCTTCGGCGTATTGCGGATCATTCGCGGCTGGCCGGTGTATGCTCCGGTTTTTATCGGCTATTTATGCGTTGCCCTGCTGACGCCGTTCGCGCCGAAGGAGATCGTCGGCATCGCCTATGATGCGGGCGGCATTGCGACATCCAGCATTACCGTGCCGTTGGTCACCGCGCTCGGCGTTGGACTGGCGACCGCGATCAAGGGCCGCAATCCGCTGACCGATGGCTTTGGCCTGGTGGTGTTTGCGTCATTGACCCCGATTATTTTCGTGATGGCTTACGGAATGGCAGTATGATCGACGCATTGATGCAGTTTGCGGTTAGCCTGCTGGAAGCCTGCCGGGATATGTTGCCCAGCGCCGCGATTCTCGGTGAGGGGCTACGGCATAGCGGCATGCTAGCCGGGTTGATGCAGTTTGCGTTGACCCTGCTGGAAACCTGCCGGAATGTGTTGCCGATCGCCGTGACCATCATCGGCTTTCAATTGCTGATCATTCGCCGGCCGATCGCGCATCCGAGAAAAATTCTGATCGGTTTCATTTTGGTCTTGCTCGGGATTGTGTTTTTCCTGAAGGGGCTGGATATGGCGCTGTTTCCGCTGGGCAAGTTGATGGCCAAGCAATTGACCATGCCCGAATTTCTCGGTATCGAACCGGTTGTCGGTCAAGTCGATTGGCGTGATTATGCCTGGATTTATGTTTTCTCCGCCAGCATCGGTTTTGCGACAGCGCTGGCTGAGCCTGCCCTGCTTGCGGTCGCGTTGAAGGCCGAGAAAATTTCAGGCGGCACGATCCGGGCCTGGGGCCTACGCTTTTCGGTCGCCTTTGGCGTCGGTTTCGGTATCGCGCTCGGCGCTTTTCGCATCGTGACCGGTTCGGAATTCTATCTCTACATCATCGGCGGCTATCTCGTCGTGATGATGCAAACCCGCTTTGCCCCTAAACTGATCCTCGGCCTGGCCTACGATTCCGGCGCGGTCACCACGTCGATGGTGACCGTGCCGATGATTACCGCGTTGGGTTTGGGCCTGGCCGAAGCGGTGCCCGGACGCAATCCCTTGCTCGACGGATTCGGCTTGATCGCCTTCGCGAGTCTATTTCCGATCATCGCCGTGCTGGGTTATGCACAAATCGCGCAATGGATCAATAAAGACAAACCTTCATCCAAGTCCTGAGGTACATCATGCATTTCAAACTCATCCTAGTTTTCGTCGATGACGACAAAACCGACCTGGTGCTCGAAACGGCCAGGCAATGCGGCGCGAAGGGCGCGACCGTGATCAACAACGCTCGCGGCGAAGGCATGAAACAATCGAAAACCTTTTTTGGCCTGACGCTCGAAGCCCAACGCGATGTGGTCTTGATGCTGGTCGAGGAACACATCAGCCGTTACATTCTGGAGAAAATCGCAATCGTCGCCGATTTCGACAACAAACCCGGTACCGGTATCGCGATCCAGATCGATGTCGAGGACGCGATCGGCGTGATGCATCAGGTTGAGGTATTGAAACAAGAACTGGAGGACGCCATATGAACAACCGCATTATTATCCGCGTTAGAGACGTGATGAAAACCGATTTCGGTACGATCGACGGCATCGCGACCGTCGCAGAAGCGCTGAAGAAGATGAAGGAAATGCAGACCGCGGTGCTGATCGTGAACAAGCGCCATGACGATGACGAATACGGTCTGATCAACTGCGGCGATATCGCCCGCCATGTGCTGGCTAAGGACAGGGCGCCGGACCGGGTCAATGTCTATGAAATCATGACTAAACCGGTCATTTCGGTGCATCCGGAGATGGATATCCGTTATTGTTCGCGGCTGTTCGCGCACTACGATCTGGTCCGGGCGCCGGTGATCGAGGACCGCAAGGTGATCGGGATCGTCAGTCCGAATTCGCTGGTGTTGGACGGGCTCTACAAAATCTTTGAATGAGTGGCAAAATGCCAGGTTTCTGAGTAAAAATTCTGACTATAGGGGGCGACTCTTCGTTGCCCCCAAGATTAATCGCACTATTGTGTTGTCGTATTCGGCACAAAGAGGCGAAAAAATAAAATGACATTCTAGTCTAGATAAAAATTACCGGAATTATAGAGTTGAAATGGAAATTAATTATTTCCATTTTGTTAACAATGCGGGCGTTACAAATTTAAAGCCAGAGGAATAAGCGGGCCTTAAGCTTTTAATTTATTGATTTAAATGATTGTTTTCGCGTTTTATCGAAGGAGCGAAACGCGGCAAAGCCCAAAAGGCAAATTCAATAATGCCCCTCAGGCTATGTCACAGAATCTTAACATTTAACTTAAGTGTTTTTTAAGTTCAAATGCCATAGAATCCTCTCCGCAGTTGAGAAGAAGGTTTCTGATTGCAACGGCTGGATTCACTCCCGGCTGAAAAAACAATCCACGTTATTCAATCATCTTTTGAAAGGAAATTACCATGTCAGGTAAAAAGCGTTTAATTGCCGCTGTATTATTTACTACTATTATCTCAGGAATCAGCACCCAGGCTTCTGCAGGCCTTATTACAAATACCACCAATACGCTGATAAATCTCACTGATTCCGTGTGGGGCGTTGTCGATTCAACGGTTGACGCGATTCTGGATCTGACTTACAACAAGCTGACTGCAACCGCTACCACGCTTGACAACACTATCGCGAAACTGCCAAGCCCGCTGGCTTGCGCCACTGCGTATACAGCCCTGGTAAATGCAGCTAACCTCCAATTGTCGGCCGATTTGCAACTTTGCGCATCTGCCCACGTTTCAACAACAGACTTACCGGGTCTGGCCAATTGCACAAACAACGCGGTTGCTATCTCTACCACTGCGATCGACGCTGCGCTTGCGGCCACTCAAACTTGCTTGAGCTCACATCTCCAATAATTTTTAATTGTTTGAGACGAAAATGGCCGCTTTATGCGGCCATTTTTGCATCCGCGACTTGCCAAAGCGCATTGCGCTGATTGTGCGCGAATTTCCATCAATATTTCAACGGCAGAATCGGCTCTATTCCTTCAAATTCCGCAGTCGGATGATGTTTTTCAATCTTGCCGGTAATCTCGCCGATACGATCCAGCGGAATGTCGAGCAACACCAGCAATTCGCCTTTTTCAATTGCGGCTTCGAATTGATGGAGTCTTGAATTGCCCGAATTCATGCCGGCCAGACCGCCCATCAGCGAGCCGATGGTGGCGCCGGCGATGATGATGCCCAGGATCGGGCCTCCGGCGATGACGAATCCCGCATAAGACAGTCCGGCCAAGCCTGCCAGCAAGCCTGCGGAGCCGCCCAGCACGATACCTCGCTCCAGGGCCGGGATAAAATCGGTTTTTTGCAGCACGGAGGCTTCCGGCAAGTCTTCCAGCGGCGTGTCCCGCTTGGCCAGGATGTGAATATGGCGGTCTTCGATGCCTTCCCGGCGGAGTTCGTCGACAATTTTGTGCGTCGTTTGGATGTCCGGCGCTAAAAAATAGATGCGTCTCATCGCGTTACCCTCGCTATGCGATCGGTTAAGAATCCGCCCTCGGCAATGTATTCGGCTGCGGGCGCTGCCCAGATGATTCCCTTCACGATTGGACTGATCCCTTCGCATCCGGTTCATTGTCAGCGCATTGAATTCGAGAGGGGAAGGTTTGACGTTGGCCGGCACAGCGGGAGCTGACGGTCCGAGCAGAAAGGCGCGCCCGGTTGAAGCGGAATTTTAGAAGTTTGCGTAGCGAATCATCCGGTTGGCGTGATCGGTTTAGCCGGCGCCAACCGGATGAAATGGCATTGAGCGAGCGATTAGAAATAATCCCAAGGGTATTCGGGGCTTAAAATGGGCCTATAGCCTGCAGGCACCGGGAAGGGCGCGCTGACAAACTCGTAAACGCCGACCAGTTCTCGGGTTACCGTCATGCCGAGCCCCTTTGCCAAACCGACCGGAAAGCCGATCGCGCCGCTTCTTCGGGTTTCCTGCACGATATTGCCAGGAATTTCGAGAAAACCGCAGGTCATACCGGCCAAACCGCGGCCAAACTTGCCTGCCGACGAATTATCCGCCGCCGCGGTGCTTGATGCGCCTAACAATAGAACGGCAATGGCGACCGTCAAATAAATGCGTAATGTGTTCATTTACTATCCTCCCATTGGATGCTGTCGAATGTTACCGGCTGACCGGTGTGTTTTTGATGCAATTGCGCTGACGATTAATGTTTCCTTTACGACCCCCCACCGTTATGCCCTGTGAGCGCACGGAAGAGGAGACCGCCAGCTCCTCACGCTAAGACCCTAGGAAAACCACTGAATTCACCGCGCGAGGCATTTTACTGTCATTCGGCTTCCAGCGCATCGACGCGTTGAAAACCGCGCGGCAGATGCAGGCCGCGTTTCGCGCGCGCGCCCGAATAGTGCTCAATGTCCGCGCCTTTCAAGGTCAACGGCCGTTTACCGGCGGTGATTTTCAATTGGCCGCCTTCGGGCAGCGCCGCCACCGCAATGACCGCATCATTGCCGGCCGCCAAATCGTCCGTCGGAATCTGGATCAGTTTGTTACCCTTGCCTTTGGTCAGTTCGGGCAGTTCCTGCGCCGGAAAAATCAATAGCCGTCCCTGCTGGGTCACCACCGCGAGCCGATCGCTGTCGCCTCGGAGTTCGGCGGGCTTGATCACTTTGGCGCCTTCGGACAGCGTCAGCAAGACTTTTCCGGCCTTGTTCTTGCTGTACAGCTCTTTCAGTTGCACCCGAAAGCCGTAGCCGTAATGGCTCGCTACCACAACCCAGTCGTCCGGACTGCCGGCCAACAGATGCGCGAACAGCGCGCCGGGCGGCGGATTCAGGCGACCGGTCAGGGGTTCGCCCTGGGTTCTGGCCGACGGCAGGTCATGCGTCGTGATGCTGTAGGCGCGTCCAGTCGAATCGAGCAAATAAACCGGCTGGGTCGAGCGGCATTTGACCGCTTCGAGAAAACCGTCGCCGGCGCGGTAATTCAAGCTATCGACATCGAAGTCATGGCCTTTCGCGGCCCTGATCCAGCCTTTTTGCGACAGGATCACGGTCAACGGCTCGTTGTTGATCAGCTGCGTCGTTTCCATCGCCTGCGCAGCTTCGCGCGCGACGATCGGCGAGCGGCGGTCGTCGCCGTATTTTTCGGCGTCGCGTTCGAGTTCCTTGCGGATCAGGCGGTTCAACAGGCGCGGCGAGCCGAGCGTTTTTTCGAGCGCGGCGCGTTCCTGTTCCAGTTCGTCCTGTTCGCCGCGGATCTTCATTTCCTCAAGCTTGGCAAGATAACGCAGCTTCAATTCCAGGATCGCCTCGGCCTGGCTATCGCTGATCCCGAATCGCGCCATCAGCACCGGCTTCGGATGCTCTTCCTGGCGGATAATCGCGATTACCTCGTCGATGTTCAGATAGGCGATCAGGAGGCCTTCCAGGATATGCAGACGCGCGAGCACCTTGTCGAGGCGGTGCTGCAAACGCTTCCTGACCGTCTCGGTGCGGAAGGCCAGCCATTCGACCAGAATTTCGCGCAGATCCCTGACTCTCGGCCGGTTGTCCAGGCCGATCATGTTCATATTGACCCGGTAACTTCTTTCGAGATCGGTGGTCGCGAACAGATGCGACATCACCGCATCGGTATCGGTGCGCTTCGATTTCGGAATCACCAGCAGGCGGGTCGGGTTCTCGTGATCGGATTCGTCGCGCAAATCCTCGATCATCGGCAGTTTTTTCGCGAGCATTTGCGCGGCGATCTGCTCCATCAGTTTGGAGCCCGAAACCTGATAGGGCAGCGCGGTAATCACGATCGTGCCGTCCTCGACCTCATATTTCGCTCGCATCTTGATCGAGCCGCCGCCGTTGATATACATCTTGCGGATGTCGTCTCGGGATGAGACGATTTCGGCCGCGGTCGGATAATCGGGGCCCTGGATGTGCTGCAAGAGCTGGTCAAGCGTGCTGCCCGGCGCGTCGAGCAAGTGGATGCAGGCGGCCGCGACTTCCCTGAGATTGTGCGGCGGAATGTCGGTCGCCATGCCGACCGCGATGCCCATCGTACCGTTCAGCAGCACATTCGGCAGACGCGCCGGCAACAGTTCAGGCTCTTTCATGGTGCCGTCGAAATTGTCGGTCCATTCGACCGTGCCCTGGCCGAGTTCGCTGAGCAAGGTCTGCGCGTATTGAGTCAGGCGCGATTCGGTGTAACGCATCGCGGCGAACGACTTCGGATCGTCCGGAGACCCCCAGTTGCCCTGGCCGTCGATCAGCGGATAGCGGTAGGAAAAGTCCTGCGCCATCAACACCATCGCTTCGTAGCAGGCCGAATCGCCGTGCGGGTGGTATTTGCCGAGCACGTCGCCGACCGTGCGCGCGGACTTTTTATACTTGGCCAGCGCGGTCAGGCCGAGCTCCGACATCGCATAGACGATGCGCCGCTGTACCGGTTTCAGGCCGTCCGCGATATGCGGCAGCGCCCGGTCCAGGATCACATACATCGAATAATCGAGGTAGGCTTTCTCGGCGAACTCTTTTAACGGCAGTTGTTCGAAATTGTCCTGCAATCCCACTTAGAGCAGCCCCTCCGGCAGATCGACACGGATCGCGCGGTTTTTTTCGAGCAGTTCCTCTCGGCATTTTTTGCGCTGTTCCGCGTCCTTGAACAGCTGTTTTTCGATCTCGGTTTCGAGTATCAATTGCGGAACTTCTATGCTGTGTCCGTGGCCGTCGATCGCGACCATCGTAAAGTAGCAGGAGGTCGTATGGCGTTTTTCGTGCGTGGTCAGGTTTTCGGCGACCACCTTGATGCCGACTTCCATCGACGAGCGGCCGACATGATTCACATGCGCATAGAACGTGACCAGGTCGCCGACATTGATGTTTTCCTTGAAAAACACCTGATCGAGCGCGGCGGTCACGACATAGTTCTTGCAATATTTGGCCGCGCAGGCGTAGGCCACCTGATCGAGCATTTTCAACAGCGAACCGCCGTGCACGTTGCCGGCGAAGTTGGCCATGTCCGGCGTCATCAGCACGGTCATCGCGAGGGATTTTTCTTGTTTGGTCATTTGAACATTAAGATAGTTGGCTTCTTCCGAAGCAATGAATGAGGTGAATGTCGCCTTGATCGCTTGGCAGGGTGCGCTGTGGGTACCCTAAATAATTTTTATCATAACAGCATTGGTTAAGGTCTGCCTATCGCATGATAGGCCAATCCGCTGCGGCGCACAAACGCCGGTTCGTACATGTTGCGGCCATCGAAAATGACCTTGTCGCCGAGCGCGCGGCTCAGTTCGTCGAAGTCGGGACTCCTAAACTCCTTCCATTCGGTCACGATTACCAAGGCGTCGGCATTCTCCAATGCGTCTCGAGGCGAGGAGCAGAGTTTCAAATGCGGGTTGTCGCCGTAAATCCGCCGCGCTTCGGCGAGCGCCTCGGGATCATAGGCCTGCACGCTGGCGCCGGCCCGGCTTAGGCTCTCGATCAGGACCCGGCTCGGCGCCTCGCGCATGTCGTCGGTGTCGGGCTTGAAGGCGAGCCCCCAGAGCGCGATCACCTTGCCTTCGAGCTTGCCCTGATAATGCCGGCTGATTTTTTCGAACAAGCGGCTTTTTTGCCGGTTGTTCACGTTTTCGACCGCGTTCAATAATTCGGCATGATAGCCCTGTTCCTTCGCGGTGCGCTCCAAGGCCTTCACATCCTTCGGAAAACAGGAACCGCCATAGCCGCAGCCCGGATAGATGAAGCTGTAGCCGATCCGGCTGTCCGAGCCGATGCCTTGGCGGACCTGCTCAATGTCCGCGCCGAGATATTCGGCCAGATTCGCGAGTTCGTTCATGAAACTGATTTTGGTCGCCAGCATCGCATTCGCCGCATACTTGGTCAATTCGGCCGAACGCACATCCATCGTGATGATCCGCTCACGGCTGCGGTTGAACGGCGCGTATAATTCCTTCATCAATTCCGCGGTGCGCGGATTGTCCACGCCGATGATGATGCGGTCCGGGCGCATGAAGTCGTTCAACGCCGCGCCCTCCTTCAGAAACTCTGGATTCGAGACCACGTCGAATTCGATCTTTTCGCCGCGTTTTGCCAGCGCCTCCTCGATCTTCGCCTTGACCTTGTCGGCGGTGCCGACCGGCACGGTCGATTTATCGATCACGACCCGGTAGCCGGTCATGTGCTCGGCGATGCTTTCGGCGACCGTCAACACATAACGCAGGTCGGCCGAGCCGTCTTCGTCGGGCGGCGTGCCGACCGCGATGAATTGAAACACGCCGTGCGCGACCGCCTCCTTCACGTCGGTGGTAAACTTAAGGCGCCCCGCCGCCTGATTTTCCTTGACCATCGCATCCAGGCCCGGCTCGAAGATAGGAATCTCGCCCTGCTGCAACTTGGCCACCTTGCCCGCGTCAATATCCATACAAATCACCTCGTTACCGACATCCGCCATACAGGCGCCCGTGACCAGACCGACATAACCGCTACCGAACACTGTAATTTTCATCTTATTCGCTTTATTATTGCTAAATGAATTGACTCAACCGGCGCTAGCGCCTGTCTAAGTTTCCGATTATCGAGCCAAGAGCCTGCGCGGCCTTTCTTGTATTTTTCCGTACGATGCCGAAAAAAACCGACCCCAACAAATCGCTGTTAGACGGGTTTTCCGAACCTGACCGCGAGCAGATCAACCAGGCGCTTGCCATCATCGCCCAAATTCCCGACGATCCTGATTATGGCCGTCCGAAGGGGTTTGAAGTGGCCGCTATTTTAACGGATTTTCATGTCGATCTGAAAACGACTCTGGCGGCTATTTTAAGCGATCCCCGCTTGAATGCGCTCAAGCCGCACCCGGATCTTGCCGGCCGCTTTGGCGCCACGGTCGATGCCTTGGTCAACGACGTCAATTGGCTGAACAAATTGAGCGTTTACACGCCCGAGATGACGCATCAGCCGAACCAGACCGAAACCTTGCGCCGGATGTTGCTGTCGATGACCCATGACGTGCGCGCGGTGCTGATCAAACTGGCTTACCGGGTCAAGCGCCTGCGCGGTCTCGCGGGCGAAGCGGAAGAAGTGCGCCATTTCATCGCGCGCGAAACGCTGGACATTTATGCGCCGATCGCGAACCGGATGGGGATTCATCAGTTCAAATGGGAGCTCGAAGACCTGGCGTTCCGTTATCTGGAGCCGCAGGTTTACAAGAGCATCGCCAAGTCGCTCGCCGATAAACGGGTCGAGCGCGAGCGCTGCGTCAGCCATTTTATCGCCCAGCTGCACGCCGCGCTGAGCGAGGAAGGCATCACTGCCGACGTATACGGCCGGCCGAAGCACATCTACAGCATCTGGAAAAAGATGCAAAAAAAGCGGCTCGGCATCGATGAACTGTACGACCTCCTGGCGGTGCGCGTGATCGTGAACAACCTGACCCAATGCTACACGGTCCTGGGTCTCGTGCACAGTCTCTGGCAGACGATTCCGAAAGAATTCGACGATTATATCGCCAACCCGAAGGAAAACGGCTACCAGTCCCTGCATACGGTGATCCTTGACAGCGGCGGCAACCGGATCGAGGTGCAGATCCGCACCCGCGCAATGCACGAATTCGCCGAAATGGGCGTCGCCGCGCACTGGTCGTATAAGGAAGGCGGCAGACACAATGCCGCGGTCGAAAAAAACATCGCCTCCTTGCGCAAGCTGCTCGAGGAAAAAGACAATGACGAGACGCTGGCCGAAGATTTCAAGACCGAATTGTTTTCCGACCGCGTCTATGTGCTGACTCCTGCCGGCAAGCTGATCGATCTGGTCAAGGGCTCGACGCCGCTCGATTTCGCCTATGCGATTCACACCGAAATCGGCCACCGCTGCCGCGGCGCCAAGGTGAACGGACGCATCACCCCGTTGACCTATGTCCTGAAGTCGGGCGAACAGGTCGAAATCCTGACCGCGAAGGAAGGCGGGCCGAATCATAACTGGATCGATCCGAACCTCGGCTACCTGAAATCGCCGCACGCGATCGCGCGCGTCAGAAGCTGGTTCAAGAATCAGCAGATGGCGCAAAACATCGCGACCGGCAAGGCGATTCTGGACAAGGAAATGCAGCGGCTCGGCGTCAAACTGGCCAATCTGAACGAGTTGACCAAGCATTTCAAGCAACCGGACAAGGACAAACTGTACGAGGCGATCGGCCGCGGCGACATCACCAGCCGCCAGGTCGCCGCGTTTTTCAAGATCCCCGAGCTGGAAGAAGCGCCGTTCATCAGGATTCAGCAAAAAAAACAGACCGCGAAATCGGCGGTCACGGTCGACGGCATCGATCAGGTGCTGACCTCGTTCGCGCACTGCTGCTCGCCGGTGCAGGGCGACGAGATCATCGGCTACATATCGCACAAGAAAGGCATCATCGTGCACCGCCGCAACTGCGAGAATATCCTGCAGTTGAGCCCCGACAAGCAGGCGCAACTGATTCAGGTCGAATGGGGCGGGGACAAATCGTATTATTCGGTGCCGATCATCATTCTCGCGCAAAGCGCGAAGGACTTATTGAACCAGGTGACTCAGGTGCTGGCGCATTCGAAAATTCATATCTCGAATGCGGCATTGAACACGCACCCCGATTTTTCGGCCGACCTGAACCTGACCATTCAAATCGAAAATATCGATCAACTCAGCCAGATATTGAACCGGCTCAGCTGCTTGCCTAACATTGTCGAGGTAAAAAGAAAGCAGACAGGCTAAAGCAAGTAGCGTATCCTGAGCTTACTGTTTTGGGATAGTTGGCGCATACAGCGCACTCTGCTCGACTTCGTATCCTCGATGGTGAATCTATGCAGCGCTATAAAATTCTTCATCGCACCTATTATAATTATTCCACCGAGGTGCGGCTCGATCCGCATTTTTTGCGCCTTCGTCCGCGAGAAGGCCATGAGTTGCGGATCGAGTCATCAAGCCTCACAATCTCGCCTCCGGCCACCCTGCGTTGGCAACGCGACGTGGAGGATAATTGCGTTGCTGTCGCCAATTTCGCAATGCCCGCTCGCCAGCTTTCGATCGAGAGCGAGGTGATCATTCAGCAGTACAATCAAGCTCCCCTGGATTTCATGGTGGCAAGCTATGCGGCCGACTATCCCTTCACCTATACGCCCGAAGACCGGATTGTGCTGTCGCCCTATATGATTTCCGCCGATGACACGGAAGACGACAAACTGACAGAATGGATCGGCAGATTCCGGCAGCCGAGCGAACGCGATCAGCCCCTTTCCTTGCTGCAAAATCTTTGCTCCATCATTCATCAAACGCTGTCGTACCAACTGCGCGAGGAACCGGGCGTGCAGTCTCCGGCGGAAACGTTGTCCCTGGGCACTGGCTCATGTCGGGATTTTGCCTATTTATTCATGGAAGCGGCGAGGTGCCTGGGGCTGGCGTCACGTTTTGTCAGCGGCTATCTGCATACGCCGCCATCTCAGTTCAATTATGGTTCGACGCATGCCTGGGCGGAAGTCTACCTGCCGGGCGTAGGCTGGAAGGGATTCGACCCTACCCTCGGAGAAATCGTGGGGACCCATCACATTGCCGTGGCGGTGGCAAGGTCGCCCGAATCCGTTCCGCCGGTAGCCGGATCGTTCGTCGGGCCGCCGGGATCGAGCCTGAATGTCGGGGTGTGGGTGAGCGAGCTAGCGAGGGTGATGTAAAAACAGGCGGACTCAAGGCGAAAGTAAAAGCCGCGCCTTGCGCCTTGAGTCTTTTTCCTTTAGCCTTGCTCCTTTATCCTTTTGCGCGCTTTATTATGACCACCAAACGCCTGATTCTCGTCGACGGCTCGTCCTTCCTGTTCCGCGCCTATCATGCGCTGCCGCCGTTGACCAGTCCGCAAGGCTTGGCAATCAATGCGGTGTACGGTGTATCGAACATGCTCAGGAAGATGCTTAGCGATTATCCGCAGGACCATTTCGCGGTGATCTTCGATGCGCCCGGCAAGACTTTCCGGCACGACCTTTACGATCAATACAAGGCGCACCGGCCGCCGATGCCGGACGATCTGCGCTGCCAGATCGAACCCTTGCACCGGCTGGTGCGGGCGATGGGCTTGCCGCTGATCGTCGAGTCGGGCATCGAGGCGGACGACGTGCTGGGCTGTTTGGCGAAGAAAGCCGATCAGCTCGGCTTCGAGGTGATCATCTCGACAGGCGACAAGGACATGGCGCAACTGGTCAACGCGCATATCATGCTCGAAAACACAATGAACAACAGCCGGATGGACGTCCAGGGCGTGATCGACAAATTCGGCGTCAGGCCGGACCAGATCATCGATTACCTGGCGCTGATCGGCGATGCGGTCGACAACATTCCGGGCGTGCCGAAGGTCGGTCCGAAAACGGCCGCGAAATGGCTCGAACAATACGAGTCGCTGGACAATCTGATCGCGAACGCGGACAAGATCACCGGCAAAATCGGCGAAAATCTGCGCGCGAGCCTCGAACAACTGCCGCTGTCCAAACAGTTGACCACGATCAAGTGGGACATCGATCTGCCTTACGCTATCGACGACCTCGAACGCAAACCGGCAGATCCTACCGAATTGAAGGCGCTGCTGTCCGAATTCGGCTTTACGACCTGGCTGAAAACTCTCGGCAGCGAAACGGCGGCGCCTATCTCCGAACCGGAAACCCCGCCCGGCAAAACCGACTATGAAACGGTGCTGAGCGAAGAGCATTTCGAGCGCTGGTTCGCCAAGCTCGACAATGCCGAGCTGTTCGCGTTCGATACCGAAACGACCAGTCTCGATTACAGCAAGGCGCGCATCGTCGGCGTGTCGTTCGCGGTCGAACCGGGACATGCGGCCTATGTGCCGCTTGCGCACGATTATCCCGGCGCGCCGGAGCAGCTCGACAAAACCCGGGTTCTGGAGCGCCTCAGGCCGCTGCTCGAAAATCCTGCAAAAGCCAAGCTCGGGCAGAACCTCAAATACGACCTGCATGTGCTCGCGAACGAAGGCATCGATCTGAAGGGCGTCGCGCACGACACGATGCTGGAGTCTTACGTCTATAACAGCACCGCGACCAAGCACAACATGGATGACCTGGCGAAGAAATATCTCGGCGTCGACACGATCCACTTCGAAGACATCGCCGGCAAGGGCGCGAAGCAACTTTCCTTTGATGAAATTGCGATCGAAGAGGCCGGGCCGTATGCGGCCGAGGATGCGGACATCACGCTGCGTTTGCATCACAAACTGCGGCCGCTGCTCGCGGAGCACGATGCGCTGTACCGGCTCTATGCGGACATCGAAGTGCCGCTACTCAGCGTGCTGGCCCGCATCGAACGCAACGGTGTCGCGGTCGACACAGACATGCTCGCGCAGCAGAGCATGGAGCTGGCTAGCCAAATCATCAGCCTCGAACACCATGCGCACGATCTGGCCGGGCACAGTTTCAATCTGGGTTCGCCGAAACAGATTCAGGAGATCTTGTACGATCGTCTGCAACTGCCGGTGCTGAAGAAAACGCCGAAAGGCCAGCCTTCGACCGACGAATCGGTATTGCAGGAGCTGGCCGTCGATTATCCCTTGCCCAGGCTGATTCTCGAACACCGCAGCCTCAGTAAGCTGAAGTCGACGTATACCGACAAACTGCCCGAACAGGTCGACCCGAACACCGGCCGCATCCATACCTCGTATCATCAGGCGGTCGCCGCGACCGGGCGCTTGTCGTCGTCCGACCCGAACCTGCAAAACATTCCGATACGCACCGAGGAAGGCCGCAAGATCCGCAAGGCATTCATCGCGTCGCAGGGTTACAAGATCGTCGCGGCCGACTATTCGCAGATCGAACTGCGCATCATGGCGCATCTGTCCGGCGATGCGGGCTTATTGAAGGCGTTCAGCGAAGGCTTGGACGTGCATACCGCGACCGCGGCGGAAGTGTTCGGGGTCGCGCCGGAGCAGGTCACGCACGATTTGCGCCGTTCGGCGAAGGCGATCAATTTCGGGCTGATCTACGGCATGTCGTCGTTCGGCCTGGCGCAGCAGCTCGGCCTCACGCGCGGCCAGGCGCAGTCGTATATCGACCTGTATTTCGCGCGCTATCCGGGCGTCAAGGACTACATGGATTCGATCAGGGCCTTGGCCCGCGAGCAGGGCTATGTCGAAACGCTGTTCGGGCGGCGGCTGTATCTGCCCGACATCAATTCGCGCAATGCGGCGCAGCGCCAATATGCCGAACGCACCGCGATCAATGCGCCGATGCAGGGCACCGCGGCGGACATCATCAAGCGCGCGATGATCGCGACCGACCGCTGGCTGATCGAGGCGCGCGAGGATGCCAAGATGATCATGCAGGTGCATGACGAGCTGGTGTTCGAAGTCGCCAAAGACCGCCTCGATCATTGTATGGACAGGATCAGGACGCTGATGAACTCGGCCGCCGATCTTAAAGTCCCTCTGCTCGTCGACGTCGGCGTCGGCGACAATTGGGATGAAGCGCATTAACAGGCGGCGTTAGGCCGCTCCGAACGAGATCGCTTGCCCCCGATATTTAGGGGTAAAGTCTTCTTGCATTCTTGCTGAGCGGCCCAAAAGTTTAAACACTTACACCCTAAAAAATTGCACCAATCTTATCCGATCGAGGTCAATAACCCGTCCGGCTTAATCTACACAAGAAAGATGGCATGAATACGAGTCCCGAGAATCGCCGATCACCCTCTCCGGGCGAGCAAAACGCCGAAATCTCGCCCAAGACTACGCCCAGCGCCCAAGCCTGCGGCGAGCGCTGGGCCCAGGAAAGCCAAAAACGCCACGAATGGATTGCGGTCGCCGCGTATTTCAAGGCCGAGAAACGCGGCTTTGCGCCGAACCATGACTGGGACGACTGGTTCGAGGCCGAACTCGACTACGTCAAACGGCAGGTCGAGGACTATCTGATCATTCTGGAAGAAGACGGCGAGACCACCCTGATCGGTCTGCAAAGACTGGCTTATTCGATCGGCGTCGAACACCCAGAAAATATTCATTCGAAAACCGACCTGATCCAGGCGATTCAATGCGCCTGCCAGCTTTTGCCGTGTTTCAGGATCGGCGTCGAGGACCTCTGTAGCCAGTTCAATGATTGCCAGTGGCGCTCCGAGTGCAAAAAAATGATCGCGGTATGGAAACGATACGGCTAAGGAATTAAGATCTCTCTCGTTTCCCACCGCTTAATCCACAAACCAATCCTTCGCTGCATTCTGCAGTAAAATAGGCGAATTTTTACCCCAACCTCGGATTAAAGTCCCTCATTCGCGGCCAAATGCTTTATCATTAGCGCCTCAAAAAATAATAATTAGCGAGCCGCTTTAAACCACTATGAGCCTGCCTTCAGAAAACTCGAACGACCGCCGTTTATCTCTGATCTTTTTGTTTGCCGCGACCCTGTTCAGCAGCGCATCCTTGATGTTCGTGCTGCAACCGATGTTTGGAAAAATCCTGCTGCCCTTGCTGGGCGGATCGCCGTCGGTTTGGAATACCTGCATGGTGTTTTACCAAACGCTGCTTTTTCTCGGCTATTTGTATGCGCACCTGCTTTCTACTCGGCAAAACACCCATAAACAGGTGCTGATCCACGGCGGATTGATGCTGGTCAGCTTGCTGGCGCTGCCGGTCGCGATGCCCGAAAACGCGGCGCCGCCGACCGAAAGCAATCCGACTTTCTGGCTGCTGTGGACCTTGTTCATCGCGATCGGCCTGCCTTTTTTCGTGGTCTCGACCACCGCGCCGTTGATCCAGAAATGGTTCGCTAACGTCGGCCACCATACCAGCCATGATCCTTATTACCTGTATGCGGCCAGCAATGCCGGCAGCCTGATCGCGCTGCTCAGCTATCCGTTTCTGTTGGAGCCGAATATCGGGCTGGATCAGCAAAAAGCGGACTGGAGCATCGGTTATGTGCTGTTGTGCCTCTTGATTGCCGGTTGCGCCTTCATGTTATGGAAATCGCATCAGCAAAATCCGATCGTTGAGGAAGAAAATGGGGCAGAGGATGGCCTGAGCCCTCTGACCCAGTTGCACTGGCTGGTTCTGGCCTTGGTGCCGTCGAGCCTGTTGCTCGGTTTGACCAATTACATCAGCACCGACATTGCTTCGGTGCCGCTGCTGTGGATCATTCCGTTGACGCTGTACCTCCTGACCTTCATCATCGTGTTTTCGAAATGGCATGACTTGATTCATCCCTGGATGGTCAAGCTGCAACCGATGGTATTGCTGCCATTCATCGCCTATTCGTTCATCAATCCGGCGATCATTCCGTACTGGGTCAATCTGGCTCTGCACCTGGCCGCATTCTTCGTCGCGGTGATGGTCTGCCACGGCGAGCTGGCCAAGGCCCGGCCGCATACCCGGTATTTGACGACCTACTATCTGATCATGTCCTTCGCCGGCATGCTCGGCGGCATGTTCAACACCTTCGTCGCGCCTTTCGTGTTCAACGGCGTGTATGAATACCCGATCATGATCGTTGCGGCACTGCTCTTGCGTCCCGGCCTGAAACTGTCCCTCGGCAGCGACAAGATCGACTGGCTGAAACAGGCGCTGTTCCCTATCTTACTGCTGGTGTTCGGCATCGCGGTGTATCTGGGCATCCATGATTTGCCGGAATATCTCGACACGATCGGCGTCGGTCTCTTGGTGTTGGCCGGTTTGCTCTATGCGTTCAGAGACCGGCCGTTGACGATGGCTTTATCGACCGGCATTCTGATTTTCTTCACGATGGGGCTGCATGGTTTGTTGTCGAACACGCTATACCAGGACCGCACCTTCTTCGGCGTGCTGTCGGTTCGTGAGAGCGTATTGACCGATGAAGAAGGTCGACCGGAAAAATTCCACGAGTTTTACCACGGCACGACCAAGCACGGCGCGCAGCGCCTGACTGCCGAGCATGCGCTGACGCCGCTGACCTATTTCAGCCGGCCGGGGCCGATCGGGCAGGTGTTCAGCGTTTTCGATAATGTCGATCAAAACTGGGAGATCGGCGTCGTCGGTCTCGGCGCCGGCACCTTGAACTGCTACGCGAAGCCGACGCAAAACTGGACTTTCTACGAACTGGATCCTCTGGTCGTCGAGGTCGCGAGCAATCCGAAATACTTTACCTATATCAGCGGTTGCAATCCTAAGGTGAGCATGCGGGTCGGCGATGCGCGCCTGTCGCTCGAAAAAGAGCCGGATCAGAAATTCGATTTATACGTGATCGATGCCTTCAGCTCCGATTCGATTCCGACGCACTTGTTGACGCAGGAAGCGATTCAGTTGTATTTCCAGAAGCTGAAGCCGAATGGCATCCTCGCGCTGCACATCACCAACCGGCATCTGGCGTTGAAAAAAGTGCTGGCCGATCACGCCAAGCAACTGCATTATGACGCGCTAATCCAGGAATTCGTCCCGCAGCAGGAAATTCCGCTGGTTGCGGCCACGGACTGGGTGGTGATGGCGAAAAAACCGGAGACGCTCGATCCGTTGCGCGCCAGCACTCTCGGCAAATGGCAAAAGCTGCCGATCACCTTCGGCCTGAAGCCGTGGACCGACGATTTCACGAATATCGTCACGATCTGGAAATAGACGCCTCCGCGGTATAAGGCGTAAGCACACAAAAAAGCCCGCCCTTCTACAGAAGGGCGGGCTTTTTTTATCGCGCATTTTAGGTGCCGTGGTGTCTTTCGTTTTTGCCGCAAACGCTGGCGGCTTTTTTATAATGCTGATTAATTAGGATAAGCGTTTCGATTGCGATTGCCGCGACCTGTGCGTTGAAGTTGATTTGCGTTCGTCATCGAGCCTGGTTTTCTTGAATTTCCGCTTTGTAAAGCATCTATGTCTTGCCTCACGAAAGTCAGGGCCGTTTCCAATTTTTTAATATCGGAATGGCTTGCGTCGACCTGATTTCTTAGCAGTTCCAATTGCGCAATCATTTGGCCGCATTCCTGCGCAACGCAATCGTCTGCAGACCAGGCTAAGGGTGTTGTCAGCAAGCCCGCAGTGAAAACGCTGCATGTCAATATCTTGTGTTTGATGTTCATGGTCATTCTCCTTTGTAGCGGATCTAAAATAGTTCTCTCGACAGAGAATCAATTGCGAAAGGTTCGGTCCATGAAGGAGTGACAGTCATTGCCTTGCTATCGCCAGGAACTGGCGATCATAAAATCCTATCCGAATAGGGATGCCATGAAAACTTCCGAACTCTGCGCAAGACCATGGCTCATAGAGTATACGGTATAAGCATATAAAGCCGAAAAGGTTTAATTAAATATTAAGTATTAAGTATTTAAACAGATGCCAATATATTTCATCTGTGCGCTTGTCAAAAAGACGAGGATGCCGGTATTCGGCTGCGTGGATATAATCACGGATTGCCTGCCGAATTACCCGACAAACTCGATATATCAATGGGTTATTGCATAGCGTAGAGAGGAGGATGCATTCTGCAGTTAGGAAACAGAATCCATAAAAATACCATATTAATAGTAAGGCTGAATGCTTGATCCAAATTGTGCAGCCAAGGGACAGGCGGTCGAGATTGCGGGTTTAAATGATAGGAAAAAGACCTTGGCAGTTTGAGGTCTGATATATGCTCGGAACTAGAGAGAAGTTTGAGTGGGTATCTAATAAATCAAAATCTTATTGAGCTCGGGATGGTTCAGGAACGCATCGATCGGCAGCAAGGCGACATTAAAACCCTTGTGGCGATGATGATAATAGGGAAAGGGCGTCGGCAAATCGGACGCGTTCTTATAACGCATCAGCACATAGCCATCCGGATGCTCTGCTCGCCATTTCTCGAGGTTGCGTAAACCGACGAGCGTTTTGATGGGCTTCGTTAAGCGTCCGCTGAATTGGTATTCGCCGTGATAAACGGCGACCAGATAAGCGACCTCTCGGTTTTGGGCGAAAACCTCGGCAATCTTTACGCCGGTTTCCTGCGTATCGAAACGCTCGCCTCTGAGCGAAAAAAAGGCCGAAGAGACGACCAGCAAGGCGATCACTGTCGCGATGCCGACCGTAAAGACTGACTCCTGGGCGTTTTGGGCCTCATGGCGCCACAATAATGCAGCAACGAGCAACAAGAAGATGCCCCATAGCGGGGACAATGTCGCCAATTCGGCGTTGCGAAACGTCATTGCGTTGACCCAGGGCGCGATTGCGATCGCGACGCCGATCAAAGCCAATAAGGCGATGTAGGCATGATGGGCGCGCCGCCAATCGATTTGACGGGCGTTAACCGCTGCCGCCGCTCTGGCCAGGACCAACACAAACAAGGGATACATCGGCAGCAGATAATGCACGCGTTTGCCGCTGATCAGCGAAAAGGCGATAAATAAGGGCACGCCCCAGGCCGCGCAAAAACGCAGGCCGGCGTCATGTAGATTCAGCGTCTTCAGGCCCAGCCAAAACGGTTTGAGCAGCAGCCACGGCAACAGCAGGGCCGGCAGATACTGCGCATACCACCACCACGGCAGCTTGTGCGCGAACGACTCGACGATGCGACCTTGCGTCTGTCCCCAGAAAATTGCGTTCCGGTAAACTTCGCCGCCCGCAATCCCGGCCGGAATCGCCCAGCATAGCGCAATGGCGGCGCCCAGCAGGATGCTGAAAACAAGCCCCGCATACCAGTGCCGCCAATATGATCCCGGCTTGGCATCCTTGAGCCACCAGGGCGCCAATAAGGCCGCCGGCAACACGTGCAGCAAAATCACCGGGCCTTTCGCCATCACGCCGCCGCCGATGGCCGCGCCCAGCAACAGCCAGCGCGGCAGCGTCAGCCCGGCATGTGCCAGCTGCAACAGGCTATAAATGGCCAGCGTGACGAAAAATGCCAACATCATGTCGAACATGGTCAGCGTGCTGAAAACGATCCAGAAACCGGAGCCCAGCAGCATGATCGGCGCCATGTCCGCGATCGCCTGACGTTCCGGCCATAACAGCCGGGCCATCGCGGCGGACAAATACACGGTGCCGAGCGCGAAGAGCGGGGAAACGAGCCGCAGCGACCAGTCATTGACGCCGAACAGCAGCCAGGTCAGCTGCATCAGCCAGAACAAAAGCGGCGGTTTGTGACTGTAAAGTTCGCCGTTGAGATGGGGTACCAGGAAGTCGCCGCGTTGCCACATCTCCCAGGCCACCGCTGCGTAGCGGGTTTCATCCACCGGCAGCAAGGGCCGGGCATAGAGCGCGAAACTGATCAAAACCAGCCAGATTACAAACACCCAGCTTCTGACGGGCAGTAATTGATACATATCGATCCGAGGCGATGAATCTTTGGCGGAAACTCAGGTGTTGAGCTGTTTGCGTTCGTAGATCACAAAATATAGATTACGGAAATAGATCAATAATCCGGAGGCTTGGCCGAGAATGAAAACCGGATCTTGCCGGTAGACCGCATAGGCCAGCAGCGTCACGCCGCCGCCGATGCTGAAATACCAGAATGCGATCGGAAACACACTTTTTTTCTCTTTTTCGCTCTTGATCCATTGCACCAGAAAACGCGCGGAAAACAGAGCTTGACCCAGAAAACCGACAGCCAGCCAGAGGGTTTCTTTATCCACGTTCAATTTCGTCTACCTCCGGTAATTTTGCACGTTGTTGCAGCCAGATCACGCCCAGCAAATCGGTGATGCCGGCCCACAAGCGGTCGAGCGTGCCGTAATTCGAAACGCCTACGCCGCGCGCCCGGTGATTGACCGGTTCCGAAATGACAGTGCCGCCGGCCCGAATCACCAGGGCAGGCAAAAACCGGTGCATGTGGTCGAAATAGGGCAATTCCAAAAATTTATCCCGTGCGAAGACTTTCAAGCCGCAGCCGGTGTCCGGTGTCTTGTCGCCGAGCAAAGTGGACCTGACCGTATTCGCGAATTTTGACGAGAACAGGCGCCACTTCGAGTCGTAACGCTTGTTTCTCCATCCCGCAATCATCCACAGATTCGCTGTGCTTTGTCTTTTATCGAGCAAGGCTCGGTATAAATGCGGGATGTCGGCGGGATCGTTTTGCCCGTCTCCATCCAGCGTCGCAATCCAGGGATGAACCGCCGCCTTGACTCCGGTGCGCACCGCAGTGCTTTGGCCGCAGCTCTGGTTATGTCTGATCACGCGTAAGGCGTTGAAGCGCAGCATCGCGTCTTTCAGTTCGGCTTCGGTTTGATCGCGGCTGCCGTCATCGACATAGATGATTTCATAGGCCTCCGCCTGCGTCATGGCTTGTTCGATTTCTTCGAGCAACGGCAAGATATTGCCGGCTTCGTTATGGACGGGAACAACAATGGATATTTTCATTGAGCGATGGTTCGATGATGCGCAAATGGTACAGTTTAACCGCTTTATATGACAATAATGTTAATTTTCATTTATTCAAGGCAATAAAAAAGGCTGCATCCGAATGAAATGCAGCCTCTTTGGGTGAGCGGCCTGGCCACTCGCAACCATACCGAACGCTTAACGTTTTGAGTATTGAGGGCGTTTTCTTGCTTTGTGCAAGCCGACTTTTTTACGTTCGACGACGCGCGAATCGCGGGTCACATAGCCAGCCTTACGCAAGGCTTGACGCAGAGTTTCGTCGTATTCCATCAACGCGCGGGTCAAGCCGTGGCGGATCGCGCCGGCTTGGCCGGATGGGCCGCCGCCTTTGACGATGACGTTCACATCGAATTGGCCTTCCATCTCAACGCATTCCAGCGGTTGACGGGAAACCATCTGGTCGGTCTTGCGGCCGAAATAGTCTTCGATCGATTTTTGGTTAATGGTGATTTTGCCGGTGCCTTTGGTGGCGTAAACGCGTGCAATTGCACTTTTACGACGACCTGTACCGTAATATTGAGCTGCTGCCATGGATTACTCGCTTAAAATTCTAATACTTTGGGCTGTTGCGCCTGATGGTCGTGTTCCGGACCGGCGTAAACTTTCAATTTTTTGAACATCGCGCGGCCCAATGGGTTGTTAGGCAGCATGCCTTTGACGGCGGTGGTCAAGATGCGGTCAGGAAAGGTTTTTCTCAACTTACCCAGGCTGACGGTCTTCAGATTGCCGATATAGCCGGTGTGGTGGTGATATAATTTGTCCTTTTCCTTATTGCCGGTGACGCCGATTTTTTCGACATTCACGACAATAATGTAGTCGCCGGTATCCACATGCGGGGTATATTCCGGTTTGTGTTTTCCGCGCAGACGGCGTGCAATCTCAGAAGCAAGACGGCCAAGCGTCTTCCCTTCCGCATCAACCACGTACCAATCGCGCTTAACTTCTGCAGGTTTTGCACTAAATGTTTTCATCGTTAGTTCGGTCTTGCTTTTAAAGGATCAATAAATAAGACCGAGAATTCTACTAAATAGTCAATCATTTTTCAAGTTTATTTACGTTTTAATATCCGTAATAGGCCGAAAAACCTGGAAAAAATTCCAAGCGCTAGGCTTCCGATTCAGAGTCATCGCCCGGTTTCCGCCACATCGCGTTGATGATCGCCGACGCACAGGTCGTTGTAAATAAGAAAATCGAATAGGCAGGCATAGCCCCTTATGTACTATAAGGCAACGGCTATGAAAAAAATACCTTCCCCGGTTGGATTGCGCCATTCGAGAGAAGGTGAGGATGAGGATAGCGAATAAGCCAAAACACGGCTTTCGATATGGAATAAGCAAGGCTTATGCCATGATACGAAAGTTGTGATTGCTAAAGGCTCCCCAAGCCCTGGCCGCCAGCTTCCGATTATTTTTGTATCATAAAGTGTTTCAATTGAAACGGACATTGTTTCATTGTCAGGGTATGAAACAGCAACGGCCAAAAAAGCGGATTACAGACGGGCGGAATCGCGAATAAAATTGTCCGTGATGATGCCGTTATGGCACGATGAACCGATGAAACATTCAGGAAGAGGTCCCAAGAACATGAGAATGCGCATAGAGAGCTGGCGGCATACGCTGTATCAGATCATCTATCAGGCCAACACGCCGACCGGAAGAGGCTTTGATATTGCGCTGATGATCCTGATCCTGGCCAGCGTGTTGACGATCATGCTGGACAGCGTCGCCGAAATCAATCAGAAATATGGAGACGAATTTTACGCGGCGGAATGGTTTTTCACGATTCTGTTCACGCTCGAATACGGTCTGCGCATCTTGTGTATACACAAGCCGATCAAATATCTCGTCAGTTTCTACGGCATCATCGACCTGATGTCGATCGCCCCTTCCTACCTGAGCCTCTTCCTTCCCGGAGCCCATTATCTGTTGGTCATCCGCATCCTGAGGGTGTTGCGCATTTTCCGGGTGCTGAAACTGGTCCGCTTCATCAATCAGGCCAATATTCTGGTCAATGCGCTGAAGGCCAGCCGGCTCAAGATCGCCATCTTCATGTTAACGATCTCGACGCTGCTGATCGTGTTCGGCTCGACGATGTATCTGATCGAAGGCCCGGAAAACGGCTTCACGAACATACCGGTCAGCATCTACTGGTCGGTCGTGACCCTGACCACGGTCGGCTTCGGCGACATCACGCCCAAGACCGATCTGGGTCGCGCGGTCTCGGCTATCGTGATGATCGTCGGCTATGCGATCATCGCGGTGCCGACCGGCATTTTCACCGCCGAGTTGTCGAAGGAAATGAAAAAACAGCGCAAGGCTGATCAGCGCACTTGCCCGCGCTGCCGGCATCCGGGCCATGAGAAGGACGCCAACTATTGCCGCATCTGCGGCACCGAATTGCCGCCTTCGCTTTAAACTTAATCCAGATCAAGGCGGGCTTGTCTCGATTCAATTCGGTAAAAAGCCGTTCAGCAGGCATTAAGCGAGCCTACGATAGCATAAACGCAAATGATTCTGGAGAATGCTGATGAAACGAAACATTCCAAGCGCTATGACTCCTGTCGCGGCCCTATTGACGCTTCTGGCCCAGACCGGCTGCTATTCCTATCCCACTCCCTACGGCGGCGGCTACGGCGAGACCGCGCCCTATTCGGGCAATTACCCGCGCTCGGGCTATGGTGGGTATGATCAAAACGGCTATGGCAACCGAGGTGACTACGACCGAAACTATCGCGGACACGACCATGACGGGGATGATGACGATGATGAGTACAGGGAAAGATCCTATGATCGCAATCGCCCTTGGCAGGGCAATCCGTCTGGCGGTTATTATGGACGTTAACAAGACTTGAAATGCGCCTTTAAGCAACCCTCGTCGCCTTGGCTTCCGGCCAGCAACGGCCGTGGGTGCGAAAGCTCTACGGCTTGCGCATCTCAATCACCCCGGTCGCCAGCGCAATTTCGCGTAAAAAACACAAAAGACCGCTGATCAGCGCCAGCATTGCCGCGACGAACAGCAGGGCGACAGCGCCGGACAGGTCGACGCGCAATTCGGCGCCGATGAACAGCGCCGCGATCGACAAGCAAATACACAAGGCCGACACCGTGCACAGGGTGATCGCCGAATGGTTCCAGCGCGCCCTCTGCGACAACGTGCGCATCTCATCCCGATGTGTTGCGGCCGCAGCTTCCTGCATTTCATTCAATAAGCGGAACCTGTCCACGACACGGCCCAGGCGATTGGTCAGCACGCTCAAAATCGCGCCGATTCCGGTCAGCAGGAAGACCGGCGCGACGGCTTGTTGAATGGCATGGGCAACGCTGGGAATAGTGGCTAAGACGTCCATTTCGGTCTTCACTGTCTAACGATTTGTCCAGATGGCTTGAGTGCGTTCAATAGATTAGGCAAGATAACCACAAAAGATACAGCGGTCAAGTTCCCTTCATAGGCCAGTGGTGCTTGTTTAGCGATCAGTGTAACGGCCATCCAATGGAACTTACCGGCTTGTTGCCCTTGGTGTAGTGACACTTTTCGTTGATCTTTTTTCGGCAGCGTTAATGATTCGATCACGGTGGCTTCCGTAAAGCGTTTCGCAGCAATAAGACCTCCCGTGTCGTCACCGGGGCTGCATTGTTGCCCCAGCTATCGCGTATAAAGCTCAGCACCTCGGCTATCTGCCGGTCGGTCAATTTCTTTGCGAAACTCGGCATTTTCTGAGGCTTCGGCTCCAGACGCGTTTCGGCAGTCGCGCTTCCTTCGAGCAGTAAACGGATCAGCGATGTTGCATTTTCCGAAAGAACGAGCGAATTTCCGGCGAGCTTCGGATATTTTTTTTCGGCTTGGCCATTCCCGGTTATCAGATGACATTTCGCGCAGAATGCCTCATAAATTCCCGCCCCCGGGCGCTCAATCGCGCCGGTTACCATGGCCGACAATTCGACGGCAACGTCCGGCCTATCGAGCCGATAGGATGACTTTTCACCGCGCGCCGAAAGCGACTTCAAATAGCGGGCGATTGCCTGCAGGTCGTCTTCAAGCAAATATTGCGTACTGTTTTCGATCACCTCGGTCATACTGCCGAGCGAGGCCATCTTGCCGCCGTGGCCGGTTTTCAGAAAGGCAACGATGTCTGCTTCCGGCCAGCGTCCCAAACCGGAAGCGGGATCACTTCTCAGATTCGCCGCATACCAGTTGTCCACTTCCGCCCCGCTTAAATACAGTGGCGACGTTTCCGCATAGGCTTTTTCTTGGAAGGCAAGTCCGCGCGGCGTATGGCAGGCGCCGCAATGACCGAGCGACTGCACCAGATAGGCGCCCCGGTTCCATACGCCATCCTGATCGCTCCGCGGTTGAAAGCGTTGATGCTTGACGAAAGCGGCATCCCAAAACAACAGACTCAAGCGTATATTAAAAGGGAACGGCAGCTTCGTTTCCGGGGGCTTCTGACTGACTGGCGTTACCTCATTCATGAAATAGTCGTAGAGCGCATGAATGTCCTCATCGGTGATCGCCGTGAATGAAGAATAAGGCATTGCCGGATACAGGCGCCGTCCGTCCTTGGCAACGCCATTCCGCACGGCGCGGCTGAAATCGTCCAAGCTGTAGTTACCGATGCCATAAACCAGATCCGGCGTAATGTTCGTCGAATAAATGACGCCGAAAGGTGAGTTGATTGGTAGCCCGCCGGCAAACGGCGCTTGCTTCGGTTCGGCCGTATGGCAGGCAATACAGTCGCCCGCCCTGGCCAGATAAGCTCCGCGGCTGATGCCTGAGGAATCGTTGGGTTGAGCCATCACAAGGACGGAGAAAAAGGCTGCACAGATGACGGCAACGTTTCTGGCTGCCGTACCATTCAAATCGCTTTTGTGGACACAAGCCAATCGCATGACCGTTAAAACCATGAACTGCACAGAGGCGTCAATAATGCCGCGCAGATGTTGAAGATCACCGCCACGATGAAGATTAAACTCGACATGACGCCGAGTTTTGCTAGAAATCGTCTCCTCCCGGCTGTCATCTCGACGGGGTTTCCGCCCCTTGATGCCTGGCTCGCCTCTTGTCTCCATGACGTCCAGGCCACGAAGCCCGACAGCAGCGCAAAGGCCAGGCATATCAGGCTGAGCGAAGCCAATAATAAGGCTAATCCATCCCAGAGCGGCGCGGCCAAAGGCGTCTGATAGGGATAGCAGGCATGGGCGACAAGCGGTTCGCTCAACAAAAGCTGGACCATCCATGCGGTCGGCGCGCCGAATAAGGCAACCAGAGTGCGAAGGGGTCCTTCCTTTCCCTGATTGAGTCGAGGGGGTTCGGTTGACGGTTTAGATCCGGTTGCAGGATTCATATCAGGTCGAGTCCAGATAGGGAAACAGATACAGGGTGGAAAATACGAACAACCACACCACATCGACAAAATGCCAATACAAGCCGCCTATCGTGACAGCGGCATAGCGTCGGTGATCGAAATAACCGAGCGCAATCCAGATCAGCAAGATCATTAGAATAAAGAGGCCCACAAGCACGTGCAGCATGTGAAATCCGGTAATCGTGAAATACAACGAGCCATACAGATTCGTTGTCATATCAAAAGATTTCTTTTGCCATTCGTTGAGCTGAATCAGCACGAAACCCATGCCGAGCATCAATGCAATCGCCATCGACGCCAGACTCCAACGGGGCCGGCCGGAGGCTAGGCAGCGCTCGCACACCCAAACGAATAAACTGCTGGTGAGTAATATGCCGGTGTTGAGGCCTGGCATCCACAAAAGAGGCGGCCCTTCAGGCGGCCAGTATTGTTCGGTTTGCGACGCCAGATAGAAATAGGTGAACAAGAGGTAGCCGAACAGCGAACCTTCGGTGACGATCAGCGTCCACATGCCCCACCAGCCGCCGGATCGCTTGCCCGCGCTGCCCACCGGCAAGAGTTTGTCCAGTTGCACTCTTTCAGCCATGAAATCCTTCCTCGGCGCGCTTGCCGCTCGTTACGCGCTGCAGCAGGCTTTTTCTAGGCCACAGCCAGACCACCAGCGACAGGCCGGACGCCAGGAGCATCAGTATCGTGAACTGCCGCCAATCCAGCAGCAAACCGGTAAATACCAAGGCGCTAAACAGGCCCAGAAAAAACGGCGCATAGGAATCGTCAGGCATTTTGAGAATGATGTCCGGTTTGGCGTCGAGCGGTGTCGTGCCGATCGTTTCCCGGCCTTCCATCAGTAAATAGCCTTCCTTCAGACGGGTTCGGCTTTCACCTTCAGCCAGTCTGTCCTCCCATAGCGGATGCCGACTCGCGACCAACGGAATGACCGCAAAATTATAGGCCGGCGGCGGCGAAGAGGTCGCCCATTCCAGGGTCGGAGCGTCCCAGGGATTTGCCGATGCGACAGCGCCGCGCCGCAGACTCACTGCAACGTTTACCAGAAAGATCAAAATGCCGGCCGCAAAAATGAACGACCCGATCGAGGTCACGAGGTTGACCGTGTTCCAGCCCATATTCGGTGCATAGGTATAGATCCGCCGCGGCATGCCGAGGAGTCCTGCCAGATGCATCGGGAAAAAGCCCAGATTAAAACCGATGAACATGACCCAGAAGCTCCACTTGCCCAGGGTTTCATTCATCATGCGGCCAAAGAATTTGGGAAACCAGTAATAGATGCCGCCCACGACCGGAAAGACATTGATGCCGATCAACACGTAGTGCAAATGCGCGACGACGAAATAAGTTTCGTTCAGTTGAAAATCGAGCGGCACCGCCGCGGTCATCACGCCGGAAAGACCGCCGATCACGAAGAGCAGCACAAAACCGGCAAAAAACAGGAACGGCGTGTTGAAAACCGGACGCCCGAGCCAGATCGTTGCGATCCAGGCAAAGACGGCGACCGCGCTCGGAATCGAAATCACCATACTGGTCGCGCCAAAAAACGACATCGCCAGCGTCGGCAAACCGGCAGCGAACAAATGATGAATCCAGACGCCGAAACCGAGCAGCATGGTCGCCATCGTCGACAGCGCCACCGCGGAGTAGCCGACCAGCGGGCGCCGGCAAAAGGTCGGCAGCGCGTCCGAAACGATGCCCATGGCCGGAAGCACGACCGCATACACCCACGGATGGCCGAACATCCAGAACAGATGCTGCCAGAGCATCGGTTTGCCGCCGTTGATCACGTCGAAAAAATGCGTGCCTGCATGGCGGTCCAGCCACAACAGAAAAAAGGCAAGACTGACCGAGGGCACCGCAAAGATATTGGCGACCGACGCGGTCAGCGTTCCCCACACGAGTATCGGCACCCTATCGATCGACATGCCGGGCGCGCGCATCCGGAACAACGTAACGACAAAATTGATCGAGCCGACGGTCGTCGAAATGCCCAACAGGACCATGCCGAGCGCATACACGTCGATATTGGGTCCGGGGTTGTACTCCAATCCCGCGAACGGTACGTAGTTGAACCAGCCTGCATTCGGCCCCTGTCCCAAGGGAAAGCTTGAATAAAGAAAAATGCCGGAAAACAGGAATATCCAATAAGAGAGTGCATTCAGGCGCGGAAAAGCCATATCGCGCGAGCCCAGCATCAAGGGCCATAGGTAATTGGAAAACCCCGACAAGACCGGCAGCGAGTACAGAAAAATCATCGTCACGCCATGCATCGTGAACAGTTGATTGTATTGATCCGGGGTCAGCAGGGTCTGATCCGGACGCGCGAGCTGCAGCCGCATGATCAGCGCCTCAATGCCGCCCATCAACAAAAAAATAAACGCCGTGCCGAGATAGCGCAGCCCGATTTCTTTGTGATCGACCGTCGACAACCAGCCGCGCCAGCCGGGCGCCGACTCCCAAAGTTCGGCGAGGTGCCTTTCGGCGGGCGAGCCGGCCGGCGCGCAACCGATGTCGGGCATGCGTTCGAGTCTCTGATCGGACGGCTTTGGCGCAACATCGGACATGGTCGGCGCTCCTAGTTTAGGGTCGATAAAAATGCAGATAGCGCGGCAATCTCGCCAGGCGATAGCGCAAAGCTGGGCATGCGCGCTCCCGGTTTGAGATCCTGAGCATGGGTAATCCATTTGATCCGGTTTTCGGGACTATTGGCCAATAGTCCCGCTGCGATCAGGCGGCGCGTTGTCAGGTGTGTCAAATCGGGCGCATGCGCACCCGCGGCCCCGATGCCCCGGATCGAATGGCAACCGGAGCAATGCGCCATAAAAAATTCTTTGCCTGTATTTACCTCAAGCGCTGAAGACGGTTCGGCGTCTCTTCTCTGTTCGTCCTGCCATTTTCGAAAGTCGGCCGGATTTTGCGCGACGACCTCGAATCCCATATGCGCATGTTGCAGGCCGCAATACTGCGTGCATTGTCCGCGATAGATTCCTTCGACATCGGCTTCGAGCCACTGCCGATTGACCAAGCCGGGAATCATCTGCGTTTTTCCGGCTAACAGCGGCGCCCAAAAGGCATGAATGACATCCGCGCTTTTTAATTTGATCAGAACGGGCTCGCCGACAGGGATGTGAATCTCGTTGGCAGTCGCAAAGTAGCGGGCTGCGTCGTTTTCTTCATACTCAACTTTCCACCACCAGTCGTAGCCGGTGACCGTCAGCGTCAGTGCCGGCGTGCGCGTTGGATTGGCGATCGTGTTTAAGGTGATCAGTACATAGATAACGAGCGCGAACAAGATGCACGAAGAGACGCCCGTCCCAATATAAATCCATGCCATGCCCTGATTCTCCGGGCCGATTGCCTGGGGATCTTCAACAGTCCGTTTGCGGAGCAAGGCGACGGTCAGCAGCAACGTGATGATCAGGAAGACCGCTGCCACGACAGTCGTCAAAACCCATCCCAAAACCATCGTAGGCGACGAAGCGGGGCCTGCGCTGTGCAAAAAATAATTCAGCGGCGCGGCAGTGTCCTTTGCCAGAGCGATTGGGCTCGAAACGATCGCCAGAACACCTGCGAAAAAAACGTACCTGATCACGGCGCAATATACGCATCCGGCCCCGAAACGGTTCATTGGCGTCGATCCGAAGGTTGAGAAATTAGGCTGTTTTGCATAAAACTCTCTTTTATGTCAATGGATGCCTATAACTGACTCCCCTCCAGCGCAACAATCGATCAGCCTGATTGCAGTCGTGCTCAGCGCCGCTGGCCGTAGTCGTCACCTTTTGCGGGCAACTCGCAATGGGATCGCTTTTTCCCAAGGATATCTTGCTACCCAAAACCCAATACGCTGGGGTAAACTTTCAGCCAATTAGAAAACACACTCATGGGATAGTTCAGGCCGAGACCGGATTAATTAGCTGCAACAGATTGGAAAATCCTGCAAGCAAGCTTACATTGCTATCCATCCGACCGCATACATCATCACGTGTAGGCGATTATCAGTTCTGCGATCCGCTTTTTGTTTCGGAGTAAAACCACATCTGATAAACGCTGACCAGGATTTGCATGCCCATCGAGAGGCCCATCAACGCGCCACTGGCTACGACCACGTAGGCAAAAGCGGGAAAGGCTTTGGTGACGAACCACGACATTACGTCCAACAGCATCGCGGCAAAAGGAATGACGACCGCGATTCTTTTTATGATCACGTTCATGTCGCAAAGCAGGAATATCTTGCCGATGAAATACAGGATGAAGGCGATGCCGAACAGATGGATATGCGAAACCCGGATCAGAAAAGGCAGCGTCGCGCCGCCGGCATGGGCGACTTGCGCGACGACCGCGTAATGGGTCAAATCAGGCAATGACGGATTGACAGCCGGCGTGTGGCATTTGATGCAGTCGCGGTTTAGGATCGGCGCGATGCGTTCGTTATATTCCGCTTCCTCGGCGCCATTTTGTATCCATTGCAGTATCACATCCTTATCGTTTTTATATTTCAAGTTCGGTTCCATGATGCCCTTGATCGCCGAGCCCAAGCGGGTCTGGTCGTGCGAACCGTGATAATTAATCATCACGTCGTCAATCGATAAGCCGGCCTTGCCGTCGCGTCCCTGATGCGTGTAATACATATTCGCGAGCGCGACCAGGTAACCGATTCCAATGGTCAGCAAAAAAGCGGTATTCAGAATTCTTTCGCTGACCGAAATATCTCTGAAACGTCGATAAGCCCCGGTGCGCCGGTCACTTTCGGTTCGATTAATATAAGATTCTGCCATGATGAGCCTCGATGTGACGAATGTGCGGATAAATAAGTTTTTATGCGAGCTGCGCCATTGGCTGTTTCATGGTCGATGGTCGAGAAAAGCCCGGCGTAGGGATTTTTTCAGATGACTATCTGAAAAAATTATGGGTAATAAAAAAGGCGGCTCGTTCCGACGTCAAAAACCTGTTGACGTCGGATATGGGCGAAAAGTAGGTTTAGAAAATCAGCCAGCCGTTCAAGAATAACGTGTTATTGCTGCTCGCGTTTCTGCCCGAGCCGTCATAGTTGTACTGGGCGCCGTCAAATTTGGTGTAACCCGTGTATTGCAAGGCGAAACGCAAGTTCAGCCAAGGCGAGAGAGTCGAGTCGGATTTACCGAAAGGGACATAATCCAGTTCGGCGATGAAACCTTCGCTATTCGGTTTCATCGCTGTGTTGCTCGCATAAAGCAGCGTATCGTGTGAGCCGGTGGTTCTGAAGTAGCCCAGATTGACGCTGTAGGTTTGATCGTAGGTATAGGAGGCATTCGAATGCAGGGAAAACAACCGATTGTTCATATTCGCGGCGTTTCCTCCGGCCAAAAAGCCAGAACCAAGCTTTTGATCCTCCCGGATGTAAGAGGCTTTATATTCGAAGATATGCTTGCTGGAACCCAAAAATTGATAGTTCGCATCGACACCCAAGTCCGAATATTCGTTTAGACCCAAAGAATGATCGCGGCCCGGAACGATATTGGCACGCAAACCGAAGGTTCCCAGGGAGAAATAATGGCCGCCGAGCTGATGTTGCAGGGCGATTCGCCAGTAGGGGGCGCCGCCGTCGATTTTATCCGCGGCCGCCGATTCCGCGATGCCGACATTGCGCTGAAACTGGGTCGAAAACGAAGCATAGGCGCCGGCTTCCAGATAGAGCAGATTGTTCCACATCATATAAGCCGTCGCGCCGCCCGAATTTTGCGCCAGACCGCCTTCGATCAGTGTCGATGCGCCGGGTGTGTTGGTCAGCTCGGATGACGCGTAAGGGTAGCCCCACACCGGGGTGGTGTTCCATAAGTCCTGGGTGGTCGGACTGTTGTTGAAGGATAAGCCGTAAACAAAGTCCTGATCGCCGAGTTTCACTTTATCGGACAAACGGATATCGGTGTTGTCAAGCTCCAGAATATTTTCAATGCCGTTATAGGTTAACTGGACAAAGGCGCCCAACTTGGAATACACCTTGCCCGCATAAAACAGGCTGGCTTCATCGAAAGAGGCGTTATTGTTGGTATGATGGCCGGGGGGGGCTTCCGGCAGCTTATTGTCGAGATGCGTGAAAGAGCCGACCACCATCGCGCTGATCGGCGGCAGTTTCGAGTTGGCATCGGAGCCGGTACTCATCGTATAGCCGTTCAGCTTGAAATCGCGCCCCATCGGGGTCAGATTCGGGCCGAATGATTGGGTATGACAACCCGAGCACGATATTCCGGTTTGACGCGCGAAACTGGGTACCGCCTGTGCTTCATGTATCGAGAATGTCAATGCCGTTGATAGCATCAATAATCCCGTCAAAAAATAAGATTTCGCCCTGACGAAATCAGGTCTTCTACCAGGCAATACGGATAGCCCAACCATAAAATCTCCCATTCAATTCATCCTGTCTACAAGAACGATAAAGTTTCGCGAAAGCAGCAAATTGAAAATCATGACAATGGTCATCGGCGCAAAAATGCTCGGCGGGTTGCCAAAATCTTAATCCCAAAGATCGCAAAGTGATGCGGCACAATTTGTCGTGCCTTTGCTGCATGCTCCATAGCCGGCTGATTACCTCGATCGCCACAGCCAAGTCGGTCTATTCGGCAACCCGGCAATAAGTTTTATGCTGGATCGAGAGAGGGACCGACCGGAGGGCGCAAAGCCGCTTCGGTGAACAAACCACAATTCATGCCAACTTTTTCCTGCGCTCTGAAATTAGCATAAACCCTTGTTAATAGACCTTTACCTTATAAATAAAAAGGGATTTCTAAATGGAGAGGGGGCGAGATTCCGGTTCATATGCGCCGGGATGGGGGAAATAAACCCATTGCGGCAGCGAGCGTAAGAATAAATTCGTAGCGTGGTTTTGAGTTCAAACTATATAAAAGCGGCTATAAAAAGGGCAGCCGGAAGAGACGTAAATACGACATTGGCGGAAAAGTAAAGAGGCCAATAAATTTGGGGTATAACCACCAACTTGATAGGGTTTTTCAACCATTAACCCTACATGCTCTTACCAAAAATTAAATGGATGATTTTCATAAAATATGATTATTTTCAAATAAATAGAAAATTAAAGATCTTATGGCACGATTAATGTATGTCCTGATTGTCGGGAAAATGTTTTCGACATCCACGACAAAATCGATGGCCCAATTTGGGTTCGATTCGCCTTATCTTGCATTATTCAGGAGTCATTTATGTTAAAGATCATTGGCACAATATTCATGGCGACCGCCATCTCCTTTTCCTCATTTGCCGCAACGGATCAGGCGGCTGCAAAACACGAGGAAGCCGCCAAAGCCCATGAGGAAGTTGCACAGCACCACAAAGCGGCTGCCACACAACACAAGGCCGGCAAACATGAAGAAGCGAAGAAGCATGCTGAGAATGCCAGCAAAGCTTCAGAAGCCGCACACATGAAAACCCAGGAAGCCGCCGAGCATTCCGCCAAATAAACTAAGAAACGCCCCTTCCTCCTGGCAGCGCATTGTCGTTGCCGGGGGGCTTTTTTAGAAATGCCAGACTTGCTGGAGATCATGCTTAGCGATTACAAATAGCTCAACCAGGCAACATGCCGGTAGCGTTGTTTAATCCGCACAAAGACAAGGCAGAAAGGATACAGCAGCACGAGTACCGCCAGCCAGATACCATAGACCACCGGCAAATCGTAGCCGTATTCGGGCGCAGGCACTGCCGGAAAAGGATGCGCGGCGGTACCGGCAAACAGCCAGGCGACCGGCAGTCCTCTGAGATGGGTCACGGCCAGCGCCGCGCCGTGGATCAGGTAAATATGCAGCAGATAGAAAAATAACGGTGCCTTGCCGACAGTCAACAAAGGTTGCCGGATGAGGCGCAGCAGGCAGCCCTCGAACAGCGCCAGTCCGATAAACATCAGGCCCAGCATCATCAGCAAATACAGCAACGAGGGCGGGTATTTTTGAAAATTCACTATCGAAAACAGCGTGAACAGCCCGTTTTTTTGCGGTGCCCAAGGGTGAGGGTCGCCGTACAGATTGCCAAGGCGCAGCAGCAAAAACAGCGCGATGCCAAACAGTCCCAGCCAGAACAGGATCGTTTGCCGGTTCGGCTCGAGAAACACGGGGCCCAGGCAATATCCCGCGGCCATCACGCCGATCCAGGGAATCAGCGGGTAGAATAAATTCAAGACATGGCCGGGCCAATACTCGATCGTGCCCGGCTGATGCAGGAAAATCCACAGCCAGCCCGAAAGCTGTCGGTTATCGGCAGGGATGCCGTCGAATGCATTATGGCCGGCGATCAGCAGCACGGCAAAACCCGCAATCGCCCACCGCGGCAGCAAGACCAGAACGGCCAGCGCGAGCATCGACCAGCCCAGCGCCCAGATCACCTGGCCGATCGCATAACTGTAATCCCAATTGAATGTCCAGCCGAAACGCACCAGCGTCAATTCCAAGACGACCAGCCACAGCCCGCGGCTGGCGAGATAAACAGAGAGCTGTCCTGGCATCAGGTTTTTGCGGTGGGTGGACAAAAACGCGCCGGCGCCGGCCAATAACATGAACGTCGGCGCGCAGAGGTGAGTGATCCAGCGCGTCAGAAAATAGGCGGCGCTGGTCTGGCTTAGATCGACCGGATCAAACGGCGCATTCGAGAAATAATCGCGGGTATGATCCAATGCCATCAACACCATCACAAATCCGCGCATCATGTCGATCGATTCCAGGCGGCGCATCGTGGGACTCATTCGGTGGACCTTCAAGCAATGTTGCGAATAACTGGCTGAAGACTCGTAATCATACGAATATTCAGCGCCGAATTAATCTGATATGTTACCAAAGTTTAATTAATTTGGAGCTCTAAACTATGCATAAAATAATGATTTTTAGTATTATTTTATTGGCTCTGGTCGCCTTGTCCGCATGGGGAATCCTGTCGGCTGCCACGCCCGAGGAATTGGAGGGAAGGATCGTCGAACTGGAATCCCAGTTGGTTCAGATGAAAGAAAAAGTCAGCGCGTTGGAATCGAAATATCATTTCGAAGCGCCTATTCTCGTCGACGCAAACGACCAGGTCGTCGGCACCGTCGTGCGCGAACAAGTCGATAGAATCAACCTGCTCAGCACGCAAGGCTATGCTTTTTCGGTCGATCATGCAGGCAAAATCACGCCTAAAGTGATCCGCTATGCGAATCCGATCTGCGACGGTGAACAATATATCGCCAAGCAAGATGATGCTGTGATGCCGAACGGCCAGGAAAACAGCGCGATGCCCGGCGAAGTGTTCACCTCGGGTGGCAACAGCCTGACCGCAAGCGATGACCTGTATTACGTGCCTTTCACCAGCAAGGAAACGAAAATTTTAGAAAGTTATTATAAGGCCCCATCATCCTGTAGTTTTGGCGGTGAAGTGACTGTCTATCCGGTCTCTCTCAATGCTCCCGCTGTCACCGATGTGGAGCGTATCGATTATGCCCTGCCGCTGCATATTACGGTGCCGCAGCAATAAGCGAGGATTTAGTCGCGCTGATCAACGCATTGACGCCGTCCCGATAATGCAGGCTGACGTTTTGAAAGCCGATCTCGGTCATGGCGTCCAGCGCAGGCCGAAGGCGCATGATGTGCTCCTCGGATTCATCGCTGAACAGATGCACGATCCACTGTTCCAGAAGGTCGGGGCGGTTGATTTCGGTAAATACCCGGAAATAGCCCTTGACCTCTTCCTGGGTATTTTTGAGATGCTCCGCCGCATCGTCGACCGCATAACGGTCGCCGTTCACGAACAGGCCGCCCGGTTTGAGCACGCGCAGCGCTTCCTCCAGCACCCGCCGGCGGTAGCCGTGCAGAAAATTATGCACTGTATAGGCGCTGGCGACGATGTCAACCGAGGCGTCCGGAATTTCCCGCAAATGCGATAGCGCATCGTTTTCGATCAGTCGCAGCCGCTTCGCCGCCAGCGCCGCGGCCAAATTTTGCCGCGCCTGCGACAGCATCGCGGGGGCATTATCGACGCTTTCGATCAGCGCATCCTCGCGGCTCGCCAACAGGCCGGCGGTAGTGATGCCGGTGCCGCAGCCGATTTCGAGCAGATGCAATTGTTCCAGGGGGTAGGGAGGCGCCCAGTCGCCGACACATTGGCCGACGCGCCGGCTCAACTCCGCCGCGGCCGGACAAATCCGCGTCAGCATCTCGTATTCCTCCGCAATCGGGCCTTCAAATAGATGCTCTGCGCGATGTTCTGAAATCATGGTTTTAACGGGGCTCGGCTTGCAAGGATTATAAAATGACAGAAATCTACTTCGTGCCGGGCGGTTTGTCAAATAAGGGTGGCCGCGTGTCGTAGTTGCCGCGGTATCGGCGCGGGCTTTGTGCCGAAGAAAACGGCTAAATCATTGATGTATTGCATAAATGTATGGTATACAAGGAGGATTGACCACGCTTAAGGGGTTGCCGATGAGATGATGAATACACATTACGATCGCTTAATTAAGTACAATAATCGAAAAGCGGATCGGCAGGTTGCACCCAGGGGCAGAGAGTTCTTGCGCAATCCTTTCGCTATAAATCGATGTGTAGGGTATTGAAGAATAAAAAATAAATACCCCAATCCGCTACACATGAACACTCGTTAAACTGAGGAAATAGTTATGCAAGAATACTTACCCATCATAAAAACCATGCTATTAGAGTGGGCGCAACTGACGCTTGCCAATCCGGCGTATGCGGCCGCCTTGGTCGCCGCGACCGTTTTGCTGGCGATGATTGTTGGCAGCATCAAGAGCATTCCCATCAAAAGAAAGGCGGCCGCCAGCGAAAAGGCGCGCGTTGAACTGTCGAATGAGCTGGCACAGTCGCAACAACTTGCAGCCGGTCTGCAAGAGCGGCTTGCACAGCGCAATCAGCAGATTGCGGGCACGATGCAAGCATTGACCACGGGTTTTGAGTTGGGCGAACAGGCATTGCCTGCCGGCGAAGACTCGGAAGCCGACGCATTGTGGCAGCAGCATGACCGGGTGCTTGCTCAACTGGCCGGCCGTTTACGTTCAGAGCAGCAGGCCAAGGCCGAATTGCAGCAATCCTATCAGGCGGAAATCGGCAAGCGCGTTGAAAAGGAAACGGTGGCCGACGCCTTGCAAAATACGCTGGCCGAGAAAACCCGGCAGATAGCCGGCCTGGAGCAGCAGAGCGCCGAAATTCTCGAAAAACATGCCGCCCAATCGGCGCGGCTCGCGGAACTGGAACAGCAAAGCCTGGAATGGCAGAAGACCAGACAACAAGTGGAATTGCTTGAGGCCAAGCTGATCGCGAAAGAAGCCGAGTTTAGCCAGTTGCAAATCCGGGCAGAAGCCCAAAAGGCGGCCGAATTGACCCCGTCGCCTGTCCAGCCAGAGCCGCTTGCGGAAGCCGCATCCATCCCTCTGCCTTTCCCTGCCGAGACCGTTGCGGCAGCCGAGTTAATCCAGCCCGAAATCCGGGCAGAAGCCCCTAAGGCAGTCGAGTTAGTCCAGCCCCCCATGCAGGCGAAAACCGAGCAGGTGATTGAGCCAACAGCGCCAGCCGTTGCGGTTGCGGAGACGATCCAGGCGCAGGGTAGCTCACAAACGATAGTACTGCCCGATTGGGAATACGAGCCGGCAGTCGCTGCCGCGCCTGAGGTAAAAGCGCAGCCGGCGAGCGGGTCGGGCGGCGTAGCCGGCAAATTCAAAAACCTGTTCGGCAGGTCCAAAGCGGAGCCCGTTGCGGCCGCGGCGCCGGCAAGCGAGGCCGCTCCCGTTCCTGTCGAAGCGAACATTCAGCCCGAGACGGCGGCTCAGGCGCAGTCATCGGCCGGATTCTCCGAAAGCCAGATCGGCAAAATCAAGAGCCTGTTTGGCAAGCCCAAGCAGGATGCGCCTGCCAAAGAAGAAGTGAAGACGGTCGAAGCGCCGGCGGCCGTCTCTGTGTCTGAACCCGCGGATGCCGGCGAGGCTTCGGCAGAAACAGCCAAAAAGCCGTTTGGAAAAATCAAAAATTTGTTCAGTTCGGCCAAATGATATTCAGTTTCATGACAGGCCTTGTCCGTAGCAAACCCGCTTAATCGATGTCCTCACCGCTCACCGTTACCGATCACAGCCGGGATAGCGCCGGATTGACCTATATTTATCCGGTATTGTCCCGGCGCGCGGGCGGTTTATCGATCGGCATCAATTTCAACACGAACAACGCCTGCAACTGGCAGTGTATCTATTGCCAGGTGCCGGATTTGACTGTCGGCGCCGCGCCGGAACTGGATTTCGGCTTGCTCGAAGCCGAATTGCGTGGTTTTCTGAGGCAGGTGCAGTCGGGCGATTTCTACCGGCGTTTTGCGGTGCCCGAGGACCAGCGGGTGATCAAGGATATTGCCATTTCGGGCAACGGCGAGCCGACCAGCGTGCCGCGCTTTGCCGAAGCGGTCGAACTGATCGGCAACATCGCGGCCGCCGCAGGCGTGTTGCCTGGCAGCCGCTTTGTGTTGATCACGAACGGCAGCCTGGTGCATCAGCTCAAGGTTCAGGAAGGCCTGAAAATGCTGAATCGGTTTGGCGGCGAGGTCTGGTTCAAGCTGGACAGCGCGACCGCAGAGGGCCGGCGGCTGATCAACAAGGCCGGGCAAAGTATCGATGCGAGCCTGAATAACCTGATCCTGGCGGCAGGCTGTTGCCGGACCAAGGTGCAAGTCTGTCTGCTCGACATCGACAGTCGGGGATTCATCGAGCCGGAAAGGCGGGCGTTGCTGGACGCGCTGACGATCGCCAAGCAAAAAGGCGGCGTGCGCGAAGTCATGCTTTATACCTTAGCTCGTCCCTCCTTGCAGCCCGAAGCGGGGCGGCTCGGCAAAATGCCGGAGCCTGTGATGCGGGCGTTTGCGGACGATCTTCGCCAGTTGGGTTTCGAGGTCTCGGTCAGTCTGTAAGGCTTGTCCCGACCGCCGTGCCGGCTTGCCGCGGATGGCTTGCCGGGTGCAGGAATAATTTTTCCACGTCCTCCGGCGTCAGCGCTTTGGCAAAATAGTAACCCTGTCCATACTGGCATCCCCAGGCCAGAAGGCGCTCGGCTTGTTCGGCGGTTTCGATGCCTTCGGCCACGACCTCTTTTCCCAACTCGCCCGCCAATGACAGAATCGCCCGCACGATTGCGCTCTTTTCGCTGGCCGTATCGGTAATCGGCTGCACAAAGCTGCGGTCGATTTTGACCACATCGATCGGCGGGTGGTGCAGCATGTTCAATGAGGAGTAGCCGGTGCCGAAATCATCGAGGTGCAATTGCACGCCTAGCGCGTCGAGTTCGGCGAGGATGCGCGCCGCCGTCGCGTGATCGGCGATCACTTCCTCCGAAACTTCCAGGCACAGGCAGCGCGCTTCGAGCCCGCTTGACGCCAGCGCACGCGTGACCAGATCCTGTAGCGAGGGATACAGAAACTGTGATTGCGATAGATTCACCGCGACCGTCAGCGCGGCGTTCGCGGTCTGTTTTTGCCAAGCCTTAAGCTGCCGGCAGGATTCTTTCAAGACCCATTCGCTGATCCTGGCCAGCAGGCCGGTTTCCTCGGCCAGCGCCAGAAAATCGGCGGGCGCGAGCAGGCCGCGTTCGGGATGCTGCCAGCGCAGCAAGGTCTCAAAGCCGTGCAGACCACCGCTGGCGAGTGACACGATCGGTTGGTAATACAGTTGAAATTCCTTGCGTTCGACCGCGCGGCGCAGGTCGGTTTCCAATTGCAATAACTGCAAGGCGCGCTGATGCAGCGCCGTATCGAACACGCTGAAACGTCCGCGTCCCTCCGACTTGGCCTGATTCAGCGCCGCATCGGCATCGCGCAATATCTCTTCCGGCCGTTCGTAGCGCGGCGCGTTCAAGGCGATGCCGATGCTGGCCGAAGTAAACACGTCCACGTCATCGACGGTAATCGCTTTAGCCATTTTTTTCAAGATACGATGCGCCACATGGATCGCGTCCAATATATCATTGATGCAACTGAGCAGAATCACAAATTCATCGCCGCCCAAGCGGGCCAGGGTGTCCTCGCCGCGCAAGTGCTCGCCGAGGCGCTGGGCCGCGGTGATCAGCACCTGGTCGCCGAACAGATGGCCGAGGCTGTCGTTGATGATCTTGAAGCGGTCCAGGTCGATGTAGAGCACCGCAAAGCGGTATTCGGGATGCCTTTTGGCCAGCTCGAAGGCGATCGCCAGCCGGTCCGCAAACAGAGCCCGGTTCGGCAGCCCGGTCAAAGGATCATGGGCGGCGAGGTGGCGCAGTTTTTCTTCCACGGATTTGCGCGCGGTGATATCGCGGAAAATGATCACGACGCCGGTCACGTTGTCGTCATCATCGCGGATCGGCGCGGCGCTATCGTCGACAGGAATATCCCTACCTTCCCGGGTGATCAACACGGTATCGGGCTCCAGTTCGATGATCAAATTGTCATCCAGTACCCGTTCGACCAGGCTGTCCACGCCGTTACGCGTCTTCATGTCGACGAGGCGCAGCACTTCCGTAAACGGCCGGCCCCGCGCCTCGGCTTGCGGCCAGCCGGTCAGGACTTCCGCTACCCGGTTCATAAAGGTGATCCCGCCGTCCATATCGGTCGCGATGACGCCGTCGCCGATACTCATCAGCGTGGTGGACAGCCAGCGCTCCATTTGTTTGAGTCGGAATTCGGAGCGGTGCCGGTATAGGGCGATGTCGACCGCGATCTGCAATTCGCGTTCCTCGAACGGTTTCAGCACATAGCCGTAGGGTTCGGTGATTTTCGCTCGGCTCAGCGTGGCTTCGTCGGAGTGGGCGGTCAGAAAAACGACCGGCAGGCGGTCGCGCCGGCGGATTTCTTCGGCCGCGGCGATGCCGTCCATGTCGCCGTTCAAGTGGATGTCCATCAAGACCAGATCCGGCCGCAGCACCGACACCTGCTCCAGCGCCACTTCCGCCGAGGTTACAAACAGCGGCACATCGTAGCCCAGCTTGATCAACGTCCTTTGAATGTCCTGGGCAATGATGACTTCATCCTCGACCACCATGATACGCACGTTAGACATGATTATTCTTCTTTTTGGGGATAAAAATTGAAAAAACGGCGCTCGGCCGGCGCTGAACCGTCAAGCGGCCATTGAGTTGCAGTACGAAAGATTGCACCAGGTGCAGGCCCATCGATAACGGCCGTTCGATGTCCACATTGTCCGGAATGCCCTGGCCGTTGTCGCCGACTTCCAGGGTCAGGCCGCCGCCCTCCGCGGCGGACATCGTCACCCACAAGGCGGCGGGCGAGGCATTGCCGGGGGCCGGAAAAGCGTGTTTGATGCTGTTCGCGACCAGTTCGCTGATGATCAGGCCTAAAGGCACGGCCTGGTCAATTTCGAGCGTGATCGCCGGGATGTCGATCCTGACCGAAATCAGGGAAGGCGCCTGGGCATGGGAGCGGCGGATATAACTGACCAGACTGGCGATATATTCCGCGACATTGATGCTGGACAGTCCGCTGGACTGATAGAGTTGTTCGTGCACCAGCGCCATCGAGCGCACCCGACGCTGGCTGTCCAAAAACAAATCGCGGGCGGTGGGATCGCTGAGCGTGTCGGCCTGAAGCCGCAGCAGGCTCGCAATCACCTGCAGATTATTTTTGACGCGGTGATGGATTTCCTTCAGCAAGACATCTTTTTCATGCAGGGACGCGGCGATGCGGGTCTCGTTCAGTTTACGCCGGGTGATGTCGCGGGCTATCGCATAGATCGTGCCGCCAGGGGCCGGCTGCGAGGTCCAGCCGAACCATTTGTAGGTGCCGTCTTTACAGCGGTAGCGGTTCTCATAGCGGACGGTCGGCGACCCCTGCGCGAGCTTTTGCATTTCCGCCAGGGTGGAGTCTATATCTTCCGGATGCACGAACTCCAGGATCGGCCGGCTGGTCAATTCCGAGCGCGTATAGCCCAGCGTGGTTTCGAAGGAAGGATTCAGGCGGTGGAAATAGCCATCGGTGCCGACGATGCAAATCATGTCCACCGACATATTGAAAAAGCGCTCGATTTCGGCTTCGGCGCGCTGGCGTTCGGTCAGCTCGCTTTTCAGCAGCGCATTGGCGATTTCGAGTTCCTGGGTGCGGAGCGCGACCCTGAGTTCCAGTTGCGCGTTCAGCGTCAGGATTTTCTCTTCGGTCTGCTTGCGCTCGGTGATATCGCGGGTGACTTTGGCAAAACCGCGCAAGCGCCCGGTCGAATCGCGCAGCGCGGTCAAAATCACGCTGGCCCAGTAACGGGAACCGTCCTTTCTAACCCGCAAGCCTTCTTCCTCAAACCGGCCATAGTCGGTCGCGGCCGCGAGTTCGCTGTCGGGCTTCCGGGCTTCGACGTCTTCTTCGGTATAAAAACGCGACAGATGCTGGCCGATGATTTCGTTGGCCTCGTAGCCGGAGATGCGTTTCGCGCCGACATTCCAGCTGACCACCCGGCCTTCGGTGTCGAGCATGAAAATCGCGTAGTCCTGCACCCCTTCGACCAACAGGCGGAGCCGCTCCTCGCTTTCACGGGAAGCGGCCTCGGCGCGCTTGCGCGCGGTGATGTCGACGATGGCCGCGAGTACGAACGGGCCTTCGTCGGTTTTGAGCGGGTTCAGGCCGATCTCGACGGGAAACTCCGAGCCGTCCTTGTGCAGGCCATAAAGGTCGCGCCCGCCGCTCATCAGGCGGGACTCCGGATGATCAAAGAAGCTTCTGCGCTGCAAGGGGTGTAATGCCCGGAAGCGTTCGGGTAGCAAAATCTCGACCGTCAGGCCGAGCAATTCGTTGCGTTCATAGCCGAATAACATCTCGGTCTGGGTATTGACCAATGCAATTTCGCCCTCGGCGTTGACCATGATGATCGCGGTGGGCGCCGATTCAATCGCCGCGCGAAACCGCGCTTCGAGCCGTTTGCGGTCGTGAATGCTGCGGCTGACGGTGGCCCAGCCGGTGATCGCGCCGTTTGCATCGCGCAGGTTGAAAACGTTATAGAGCATCCAGATCGCTGCGCCGGTCTTAAAATGCCGGAAACGAATTTCGACTTCGGCGTGGCCTTCCTGCATCACCCGCGGAAAAAACTGATCGGTGATGAACGCCTGATCCTCGGGAAAGAAATAATCCTGGACTCGCACTCTCTGGGCATCGGCAAGGCTTTCGTGGCCGACCAGGCGCATCCCGGCCGGGTTCACATAGAAGGGCTTGAAATTCTGGTCGCACATGCCGATGAATTCAACGCTGCCGTCGGCGAGCGCGACGAAGCGGCTGCGGTCTTCCTCGGTTCGCTTGCGCTCGGTGATATCGACGAGGGTGATCAGCAGCATGTCGCCTTCACAGGTTGTCAGCGGCCTTAGATCCATCTCGACGGGAAACTCCGAGCCGTCTTGACGCACGCAGGACAGTTCGTATTCCGACCGGGTCGTCTGTGTCCGCAGGACGGCGGCGAAGGCGTCTTGAAGCCAGGCGCGGCTGCCGCATTGCCGAAGCTTGAGTCGCGTCTCGACAGCAAGGCCGAGCAACTGACCGGACGTAAAATCAAACAAGGTATCGGCCCGCCGGTTTGCCAGCCTGATGCGGCCGTCCAGATCGGTCATCAGCACGCCGTTCGGGGAGGCGTCGACGAGCAGACGGAAACGCTCCTCGCTTGCGCGCAACGCGGCAAAGGTGGCCTCGCGCCCGGCGTTGACCCGGTTCAGCAGGCTGGCGGTCCAGTAGATCAGGCCGCTGAAGACCACGATATGAAACGTGGTAAACAGGGACCAGCCAAAATCGGCGCCATAGAAGCCGGCGTGCAGGCCCGCCAGTTGCAGCCAGCCGACCGCGAACGGAAATAACACGGCCGCCGGCAGCAGTCGCCGGGCCATCATGCTGCCGGCCAGCGGAGAGGTCAGGCGGGATAGGAAGGGTTCCGGCCGCGCCGCCAACATCCCCAAAGCCAGAATGAACAGCAGCGCCGCGCTATGCAGCGCAATGGAGGCATACGGTTCGATCTGATAAAGCGCGGAGACGCCGTAAGCATAGCCCACGAGGGCGAGCAGACAAACCAACAAGACCTGCAAGGTCAGGAGGGGCACAAGACAGGCTATTTTGGCATCCAGCGACATCAGCGCGATGCCTGTCAGCAGCAGACAGAAGGCAGTGCTCGGGGCCGGGCGTCCCGGATAAAGTCCGCCGTCGGTCAATGCCGAGTCATGGAAAAGCCACAGGTCGAGGCCAAAATTGATAGCGGTCTCATATTCGAGCAGGACGAGGCCGCCGATCAGTGCGACCCCTGCCGAGCAGACCAAGCCGATTCTTCGCCGAAGCGCGCCGCCATCCTGCCGATGCAGCAGCCGCAGCGCGGCGCCGGCCAACAACAGGCTCGTTGCCGTTAACGGCTTCATCGCCGCCCAGCCGGGCGAAATTTCCTTTAACGCCGACACATCCCAAATCCAGCCGCCAAGCACCAGCAGGCTGGACAGCACCACCAGGCCGGCGGCGCAGGCTGCAAATCCAGCGGGCACTGTAACAGTATAAATGGCAGGGCGGCTGGAAGGATACGGCATGATTCGAATGGCGGTTGGCTGAAAGCGGCCGTTTTAAAAGCAATGGATCGGTTTTGGTTTGGGGTCGACACAGTATAATGGATAACTAAGAATTTTCTAATAAACCGCAAATGCGCCGGCAAAAGCCGGAAATAGGGGGCGGCAGACGATAGGCGAGGCTGGCAAAATGTTTCTGCTGAGAGCCTTATTGATGCAAATGTCCTTCCGGAATCCGTGCTTTCGTCCGTATTTTACGGGATGGTTTGAGCGAATTCGTTGCCGCGCTCCTGCCGAAGCCACATTCGCCGCGAATATAATTCGCTATGGCCGGCATTATCGGTTACAATTGTGTGTTCATTTTACGTGCGAATGTGGCGGAACTGGTAGACGCGCTGGATTTAGGTTCCAGTAGGGTAGCCTGTGAGAGTTCGAGTCTCTCCATTCGCACCATTAATTCAATAAGAAGCAGCCGTTCCAGGCTGACTTTTCCGTTCTTAAGCCGCAAGGCGCTCTAAAATTCGTATTCCAAAACAAGTTGAGGTAAAGAAATGCAGGTTTCTGTCGAAAAGACATCAGAATTAAGCAGAAAAATGGTTGTAAGTGTGCCTGAAGACGTCGTTCAGCAGAAAGTCGCGGAGCGCTTAAAGTCATTATCTAAGAATGTTAAAATTGATGGTTTTCGGCCCGGCAAGGCGCCACAGCAAGTGATCAACAAACTGTACGGCGAGCGGGTACGCGGCGAAGTGACCGGCGATCTGATCCAAAGCACTTATTTTGAAGCCCTGACCAAAGAGCAGCTCAGACCGGCCGGCTATCCGAACATTCATTCAGCCGACGATAGCGAAGGTTTCAAATACACCGCCGAATTCGAGGTGTACCCCGAGATTTCGCTGGACGGCGTCAACGGCATGGAAGTCAAGCGTCCGGTTGCCGAAGTGAGCGAAAGCGATGTCGATGCGATGATCGACAAACTGCGCACACGGCAAAAAACCTGGCAAACGGTCGAGCGCGCATCCCAGGCGCAGGACCGCATCACGATCAGCTTTTCCGGCAGCGTCGACGGCGAAAACTTTACCGACGGTAAGGTCGAGGATTACCCGGTCGAGATCGGCGCAGGCCAAATGATTCCAGGCTTTGAAGACAGCCTGATCGGCCTGGCCGCAGGCGCGCAAAAAACGTTTACCACGAGCTTCCCGGAAAACTACGGCAAGGACACGCTGGCAGGCAAGGCGGCCGAATTCGAAGTCGAAGTGGTCAAGGTCGAAGAGTCGGTGTTGCCGGAAGTCGATGCGGACTTCATCAAGAAGCATGGCATCGAGGACGGCGACGTGGCGGCTTTCCGCGACGATATTCGCAACACGATGGAACGCCAGCTGGCGCAAGCCCTGGCTGCCCGCCTGAAAAATTCGGTGATGGATGCGCTGTACGGCGCGGTTACGGTCACGGTTCCGAATGCGCTGGTTGACAGCGAAATCGAAAATCTGGTCGCGCCTTACAAGGAAAACGCGAAGAAAAGAAAGGTCAAATTCGAAGAGCTGGATCTGCCGAAAGATCTGTTCGAAGCACAAGCCAAGCGCCGCGTCGCGGTCGGCCTGATTCTGGCCGAAGTGATCGACAAAGGCGAAATCAAGCTGGACAATGACCGCGTCCGCAGCACGATCGAAGAGATGTCGCAAAACTATGAGCGTCCTCAGGATGTGATCAACTGGTATTACGCGGACGAGAAAAGACTGGATGAAGTCAAGAACATGGTGCTGGAAGATCAGGCCGTGGACTGGCTCGTCGCCAAGGCCAAGATTCAGGACGAAGCCCTGAGCTTTTACGATTTGATGGACAATCAAGCACGGTAACACAGCATGTTCAAGCAACAGATGATTAATCCGGCGATGACGATAGAAGCGGCGGGCGGCCTGGTGCCTATCGTCGTCGAGCAGACCGCGCGCGGCGAGCGTTCTTTCGACATTTATTCCCGCCTCTTGAAGGAGCGCGTGATTTTTCTGGTCGGCCAGGTCGAAGACTACATGGCCAATCTGGTTGTCGCGCAGCTGTTGTTTCTGGAATCGGAAAACCCGGACAAGGACATTCATCTGTATATCAACTCGCCCGGCGGTTCGGTGACCGCCGGCATGTCGATCTATGACACGATGCAGTTTATCAAGCCCGACGTCAGCACGATGTGCATCGGCCAGGCCGCCAGCATGGGCGCCTTGCTGTTGACCGGCGGCGCGCAAGGCAAGCGCTATTGCCTGCCGCATTCGAGGATGATGATCCATCAGCCGCTGGGCGGCTTTCAGGGGCAGGCGTCGGATATCGCGATCCATGCGCAGGAGATTCTGTCCGTGCGCGACAAGCTGAATAAAATCATGGCCCTGCACACCGGCCAGCCGATCGAAAAGATTCAGGTCGATACCGATCGGGATAATTTCATGAACGCCGAGGAAGCGGTCAATTATGGTTTGATCGACAAGGTCTTGACGAGCCGGATATAAAACCATAGAAATTTGTTTTTTTTCCGAAAGTTTCGGGATATTCTTTGCTTAATGCAAATAGTCCTTACACTTTTGGATAATTTCGGGTACCGATATGAGTAATGACAAAAAGGGCAAAGACGAGGACAAACTGCTGTATTGTTCTTTTTGCGGAAAGAGTCAGCACGAAGTCCGCAAGCTGATTGCGGGTCCTTCCGTGTATGTCTGCGACGAATGCGTCGAGCTTTGCAACGACATCATCAAGGATGAATTGCAGGAAGAGACTTCTGCTTTTAAGAATGGCCAGCTGCCGAAGCCGAAAGAGATCAAGAAAGAACTCGACGCTTATGTGATCGGCCAGGATCGTGCGAAAAAGATCCTCGCGGTCGCGGTGTACAATCACTACAAGCGGCTTCGGAATAAAAACAAAAAAGACGGCGTCGAACTCGGCAAAAGCAATATATTGCTGATCGGTCCGACCGGTTCGGGCAAGACTTTGCTCGCCGAAACCCTGGCCCGCCTGCTCGATGTGCCGTTCACGATCGCCGATGCGACCACATTGACCGAAGCCGGTTATGTCGGCGAGGACGTCGAAAACATCATCCTGAAAATCTTGCAGAAATGCGATTACGACGTCGAAAAGGCCGAAACCGGCATCGTCTATATCGATGAAATCGACAAGATTTCGCGCAAATCGGACAATCCGTCGATCACCCGCGACGTGTCGGGCGAAGGCGTGCAGCAGGCGCTGTTGAAGCTGATCGAAGGCACGGTTGCCTCGGTGCCGCCGCAAGGCGGCCGCAAGCATCCGCAGCAGGAATTTTTGCAGGTCAACACCGCGAACATCCTGTTCATCGTCGGCGGCGCGTTCGCAGGCCTCGATCGGGTGATCAAGGCGCGCTCCGAAAAGGGCGGCATCGGCTTCTCGGCTGAAGTCAAATCGAAGGACGACAAGAAAAATGTTGGCGAGCTGTTTTCCCAGGTCGAAGCCGAGGATTTGATCAAATACGGCCTGATTCCCGAATTCGTCGGCCGCTTGCCGGTCGTCGCGACGCTCGAGGAGCTCGACGAAGACGCCTTGGTGCAAATCTTGACCGAGCCGAAGAATGCCTTGGTCAAACAATATCAGCACCTGTTCGAGATGGAAGGCGCCGAACTCGAATTCCGCAACGATTCGCTGCGTGCGATTGCGCGCAAATCGATGGAGCGTAAGACCGGCGCGCGCGGACTTAGGACGATCGTCGAAAATGTGCTGCTGAATACGATGTACGATCTGCCTTCGGAAGAAGACATCTGCAAGGTCGTGATCGACGAAAACGTGATTCGCGGCGAATCCGAACCGATCCTGGTTTACAACTCGGATCTCAAAAAGGCTTCCTCGGAAGTCTGAACAAAAAAAGGAGCCGTAAAGGCTCCTTTTTTTATGCCCGCCGTAGGGTGCGCACTGCGCACCTTCTCTAGCCTGGTAAAGGAAAGGTGCGCGATGCGCGCCCTACTGCTTCGCGCGCAGGTGCGGGAACAGCAGCACATCCCGAATCGACGGCGCATCCGCAAACAGCATCACTAATCTATCGATGCCGATGCCTTCGCCCGCAGTCGGTGGCATGCCATGTTCGAGCGCGACGATGTAATCCGCGTCGAAATGCATCGCCTCGTCATCGCCAGCTTCCTTATCCTCGACCTGCTTTTGAAAGCGCGCGGCCTGATCTTCGGCATCGTTCAGCTCGGTAAAGCCGTTCGCGATTTCGCGCCCGCCGACGAAGAATTCGAAGCGGTCGGTAATGAAAGGGTCCTGGTCGTTACGGCGCGCCAAGGGCGACACTTCGACCGGATAGGCGGTAATGAAGGTCGGATTCATCAGCCGGCTTTCGACCGTTTTTTCGAAGATCTCGATCTGCAATTTGCCGAGGCCGTAACCGTCCTTGACCGGCAGGTTCAGTTTCTTGCAGACCGCGATCGCGCCGTCGCGGTTGTCGATGTCGGATGCGGTCAGCTCGGGGTTGAAGCGCAGGATCGATTCGAACACGCTCATCCGTTCGAACGGCTTGCCGAAATCGTACTCTTCGCCTTGGTAAGTGATCACCGTCTGGCCAACGACCTCCTCGGCGAGGCCGCGCAGCATTTCTTCGGTCAGATCCATCAGGTCGCCGTATTCGGCATAGGCCTGATAGAATTCGAGCATCGTGAATTCCGGATTATGCCGGGTCGACAGCCCTTCGTTGCGGAAGTTGCGGTTGATTTCGAAGACCCGCTCGAAGCCGCCGACGACCAGGCGTTTCAGGTACAGCTCCGGCGCAATCCTGAGGAACAGCTGCATGTCCAGCGCATTGTGATGGGTCACGAACGGCCGCGCGGTCGCGCCGCCCGGAATCGCCTGCATCATCGGTGTTTCGACTTCGAGGAAGTCGCGCTTGATCAAAAATTCGCGGATATAGGCGACGACGCGCGAGCGCAGCAAGAAGGTCTTGCGCGACGACTCGCTCATGATCAGATCCAGATAACGCTGGCGGTATTTGATTTCCTGGTCGGCGATACCGTGAAATTTTTCCGGCAAAGGGCGCAGCGATTTGGTTAACAGGCGGATGTCATCGATCTTGACGCTGAGTTCGCCCGCATTGGTCTTGAACAGCACGCCTTCCGCGCCGACGATGTCGCCGATGTCCCATTTCTTGAACTGCTCGTTGTAGAAATCGCCCGGCAGTGCATCGCGGGTCACATACAACTGGATTTGACCGGACATGTCCTGAATATGGCAAAAACTTGCCTTGCCCATGATCCGCCGGGTCATGATCCGGCCCGCGACTTTCACGCGCAGCGGGCTTGCTTCGAGTTCTTCCTTCGATTTTTCGCCGTATTCGGCCAGCACTTCGCCGGCCACCACATTGCGCCGAAAATCGGTCGGAAACGCGATGCCGCTTTCGCGCAGCGCGCTCAATTTGGCGCGGCGCAGCCGAATCAGTTCCTGTTCATCTTGTTCAATTTCTGACATTTTCTACTATTTTCTCAAGCGTGGAATTTCAATTTACAAACCGCTCTTCAGGCTCGCTTCGATAAACATGTCGAGCCCGCCATCGAGCACCGCCTGCGGATTGCCGGTTTCGACGCCGGTGCGGAGATCCTTGATGCGCGATTGATCGAGCACATAGGAGCGGATCTGGCTGCCCCAGCCGATGTCCGACTTGCTGTCTTCGAGCGCCTGTTGGGTTTCGCTGCGCTTCATCATTTCGAGTTCGTACAGCTTGGCCTTCAGTTGCTTCATCGCGGTGTCTTTGTTCTTATGCTGCGAGCGGTCGCTCTGGCATTGCACGACGGTGCCGGTCGGGTTGTGCGTGATCCGCACCGCCGATTCGGTTCGGTTGATGTGCTGGCCGCCGGCGCCCGAAGCGCGGTAAACGTCGATGCGCAGGTCGGCCGGATTGATCTCGATCGCGATATTGTCGTCGACTTCCGGAGAGACGAAGACCGAAGCAAACGAGGTGTGGCGGCGGTTACCGGAGTCGAACGGAGACTTCCGCACCAGTCGGTGCACGCCGGTTTCGGTGCGCAGCCAGCCGAATGCATATTCGCCTTCGAACTTGATCGTCGCGCTCTTGATGCCGGCCACATCGCCCGGCGATTCTTCGATCAGCTCGACCTTGAAGCCTTTGCTTTCGCCCCAGCGCAGATACATCCGCTCGATTATCGACGCCCAGTCCTGCGCCTCGGTGCCGCCGGAACCGGACTGAATGTCCAAAAACGCATTGTTCGCGTCCATTTCGCCGGAGAACATGCGCCTGAATTCCAGTTTGGCGACCTGACTCTCCAGGTGCTCCAGGTCGCTCGCGACCGTGTCGACCGTATCGGCATCGCCTTCTTCGACCGCCAGCGCGAGCAATTCTTCGGCGTCGCTGAGGCCGGAGTCCATTTCGTTGATCGTATTGACGACCAACTCGAGCTGGCCGCGCTCCTTGCCGAGGCCCTGTGCCAGTTCCGGGTTATCCCAGATCTTCGGGTTTTCGAGTTCTCTCAGGACTTCGACGAGGCGTTCGCTCTTGATGTCGAAGTCAAAGATACCCCCTAAGCGACTCGGTGCGCTCTCTGAGGTCGGCGATTTTATATTTGATCGGATTGATTTCTTGCATGGGCTGAAACAGAAAGACCGTCGTTCCGCGACGGTTTGCGACAAACCTGCGCGGATAAATTGATGAAAACCATCGATTATAACTCATATTAGGATGGCTGACATGAACAACTTATGCATTCAGATGCACGCCATTATCGAGACAGTCGCAGCGAATTAGGGTTAAAATAGCCGCAAAATCACGGGTATGGGCATGTAGCCCGAACCCGGTCATCTCATACATAATTCAGAAGGACAGCTTGATGACTGAAATAACTGAAGTACCGAGTCCTTTTTGCGGCATCGGCACGGATGACCTGACGATTCAGGTGGACGGCCTGGCGCTGAAAGTGACGGCGAACGGTTGCGCGGTAAACACGCCCGCGTTCGAGCAGGCGATCACCGATACCTCTCCTCGAGTTGACGGCAAGGAGGTCAGTCTGGAGGTTGCCGCGAAAAAGGCGGCGGGGCTGCTGAAAGACACCCAACTGCCGGTGATCGGCGGCTGCGCGACCGACGTGAACGGCATGCGCGCGCTGTTGGCGCTGGCCGATCGTGTTGGCGCGGTGGTCGACAACATGAATTTCTCGGCCGCCCGCAACAACCTGTTGACGCTGCAGGATTCGGGCTGGATGAACACCACGCTGGCCGAAGTCAAAAACCGTTGCGATTTGCTGCTGGTCGTCGGCACCGACCTGGAAGCTTTCGCGCCGCGCTTCTTCGAGCGTTATCTCTGGAACAAGGAAGCGATGTTCGTCGACGATACGGCGAGTCGCCAGGTGATCTATCTCGGCAAGGCGCCGTCAGGCAACGCCTCGACTTCGCCGAACGGTCAGGCCGCGAAGGTATTGACCTGCGCCGATGCGGATTTGCCGGAAGTGATCGCGGTCCTGCGCACGCTGGTCAAGGGCCAGCCGATTCAGGCGCAAACGGTCGCCGGCATCGCGATCGCAGACCTGCAAACGCTCGCCGAACAATTGAAGGCCGCGCGTTACAGCGTCGTGACCTGGGCCGCCGGTGCCCTGGCGTTCCGTCAGGCCGAACTGACCGTGCAGACCCTGTCGGAGATGATCAAGGACATCAACGACATGAATACCCGCAGCTCCGGCCTGCCGCTCGGCGGCAAGGAAGGCGACCAGACCGCCAATCAGGTCTGCGGCTGGACCACGGGCTTTCCGGCGCGCACCCGTTTCTCCCGAGGTTATCCCGAATACGATCCGTTTCTGAACGATGCGAACGCGTTGATCGCGAACGACGAGGCCGACGCGCTGGTCTGGGTGCAGGCATTCAACGCGAAAGCCACGCCGCCCACAGACCATCTGCCGACGATCGTGATCGGCCGTTCCGGCATGACCTTCGCTAAAGAACCCGATGTGTTCATTCCGGTCGGCACACCCGGCATCGATCATGCAGGCCACGCCTACCGGATGGACAACGTGGTTGCGATCCGGCTGAAAAAATTGCGCGACTCAGGCCTGCCGAGCACGGCCGACGCGCTTCATGCGATTGAAAACGCCCTACGCGAGATGAATGTATGCTGATAAAACTCACAGGTGGAACCGTCTATGATCCTGCCGCCGGCGTCGACGGCAAAAAACAGGATATTTACATTCAGGACGGGCGCATCGTCAAGAAGCCCGTGAAGGACGTGCAAATCGATAAGGAATACGATCTGAAAGGCAAGGTCGTGATGTCCGGCGCGATCGACATGCATACGCATATCGGCGGCGGCAAGGGCAACATCGCCCGGACTTTACTGCCGGAAGATCACCGCCAGGACCCGGTCGCGCGCACCGAATGCACACGGTCCGGTTGCGGCCATGCGATGCCGAGCACCTTCGTGACCGGCTACCGCTATGCCGAGATGGGCTACACGGCCGGCTTCGAGCCGGCGGTGCTGCCGGTCAACGCGCGCCAGGCGCACATGGAAATGGCCGACATTCCGATCCTGGACAAGGGCGGTTATGCGATGCTTGGCAGCGACGACTACCTGCTGCGTATGCTGACCGCGAAAAAGGATCAGAAGGCGGTCAATGACTATGTCGCCTGGACCATGCAGGCGGCGAAGGCGATCGGCATCAAGGTGGTCAATCCGGGCGGCATCAATGCGTTCAAGTTCAACCAGCGCAAACTCGAACTGGACGAGCAGAACAGCCATTACGGCGTCACGCCGCGGCAAATCCTGCAAACCCTGGCGACTGCGGTCAAGGAACTCGGCGTTTCGCACCCGCTGCACGTGCACGGCTGCAACCTCGGCGTTCCGGGCAATATGGAAACCACGCTCGACACGATGGAAGGCATCGGCGGTTTGCCGATGCATTTGACGCATATCCAGTTTCATAGCTACGGCACCGAAGGCGATTTCAAGTTTTCGTCCGGCGCGGCAAAGATCGCCGAAGCGGTCAACAAGCACAAGAACATTACGATCGACGTCGGCCAGGTCCTGTTCGGGCAAACGGTTACCGCGTCCGGCGACAGCATGCGCCAGCACGCGAACCACAAGCACGCGAACCCGAACAAATGGGTCACGATGGACATCGAGTGCGATGCCGGCTGCGGGGTCGTGCCGTTCAGGTACCGCGACCAGAACTTCGTGAATGCCTTGCAATGGGCGATCGGGCTTGAAACCTTCCTGCTGGTCGACGATCCGTGGCGCATCTTCCTGACCACCGACCATCCGAACGGCGCGCCGTTCACCAGCTATCCGCATTTGATCCGCCTGTTGATGGACAAAACGTTCCGCAACGACATGTTGTCGCGGATTCATCCCGAAGCGCAAAAGATGACGACCCTGGCGTCGATCGACCGCGAATATTCCTTGCAGGAAATCGCGATCATGACCCGCGCTGGTGCGGCCAAGCTGATCGGATTGCAAGACCGCGGCGGCCTGAGCCCCGGCAACTGGGCCGACATCACGATCTATACCGACAACGCCGACCGCGAAAAAATGTTCGAGAAACCGGACTATGTGTTCAAGGACGGCGATCTGGTCGTGCGGGACGGCAAGGTGATCCACAGCAAATGGGGCACCACCCATGTCGTGAAGCCTGATTTCGATCCGTCGGTCGAGAAAGGCCTGAAGGATTATTTCGACCGCTATCTGACGATGAAACTCGGCAACTTTAAAATCAGCGATGATGAAATAACAGAAGACGGACGCGGCAGTATTACAGTGCATCCCACAACCTAAATGCCAAAGAGAAAAATGATGCTACCTTCTTTTTATATAGAAAATTTCAGGATTTTCGATACCTTATCAATTAATAGGTTGAGTAGGATTAATTTAATTGTAGGTCGCAATAATGCGGGTAAAAGCGCATTTTTAGAAGCCGTTTTATTATTTGTCTCAAATGCTTCTATTGAAGTTATTTACGAAATTATAAAATCTCGTCAAGAAAACTTTGAATCTGACTCTCGGATCAATCCAAACCAACTATCATTAAACCCGGTTAGACATTTTTTTAAAGGGCATAAAATACCCGCTTTAAATGAACCTGGATTCAAGCTTGCAGTTAGCAGAAATGATGCGGCTTTAAGCTTAAGAACTGCCGCATTTATATTTGAAGAGTTTGAAGACAAACGAATTAGAAGAAAGCTTGAGCATGAAGAGCTTGATAATTTCAATCCTGATTTATTTCAACCGGATTTTTTCGAAATATTTGTTGTTTCTGAGCAGGGCAATAATACGCAATTACTATTCTCTCAGAACCGCGACTTTCGGGATACAATAAGATTTCGGATAAATACTGCACGGGTGCTGAATAAATATAATGCTGTCCAGTTTGTTTCAACACAGGGCCTTAGTGACACTAAGGCAGCGCAATTGTGGGATTCGATTAATTTGACTGATTTAGAAAAGGACGTAATAAACGGCCTTAAATTGGTTGAGAAAAAGATAGTCGGACTCGCGTTTGTTGAAGGTGAGAGATCGAGAGATCGAGTACCTTTAGTTAAACTGGAGAATCAAGAAGAACGTGTGCCGCTTAAAAGTCTGGGTGATGGGGTAACCAGAGTTTTTCACATTATTCTGTCTTTAGTGAATGCCAAAGGTGGCGTGTTGTTAATTGATGAGTTTGAAAACGGCTTGCATTGGGCGGTGCAACAATCAGTATGGGAAATTACATTTCAATTGGCAGAAACTCTTGATGTACAAGTTTTTTGTACGACACATAGTAGAGACTGCATTAATGGTTTCGGTGCAGTCTGGAAAGAATACCCGCAAGCAGGTGCATTTTTTAGATTATTTGCTCGCAATGAAATCGTATTAGCTCAAGAATATGATATTGAAACTTTATCAGACTCTTTAGAAACCGAAGTTGAGGTCAGGTAACTAGTTTATGGATTTTAAACACTTAGGGCCTAAAACCCTGCTTACGGAAGGTGTTAATGATTGTCATGTTATTTTAGCGCTTTGCAAACATTACAATGTTCCCAAAACATTTGGCTTTTACGAGTGTGGCTCTGATCAATTGGCATTAAAAAGATTAACAGGCTTACTTGCGACTCCGGACAATATTGACACTATTGGTCTCGTCATTGATGCCGACAATCCAAATCTGGCAGCCAAATGGCAAGCTGTTAAAGATAGGCTACAAAAAAGCGGAATCACGTCTTTTCCAGAAGAGCCAGAAGCATCAGGAACGATAATTCCTGCTAATAATGAATGCCCTAGAGTTGGTATTTGGCTCATGCCAGATAACCAGCTAGATGGAATGCTTGAGGATTTTTGTAGCCAGATAGCGCCCCCATCAGGGGTTAATTTTGCCGAAAAATGCGTAAGTGATGCAAAAGCAAACGAACTCACAACATTTATTGACACGCATAAAACTAAAGCAATCATCCATACTTTTCTAGCTTGGCAAAATGAGCCAGGAATGCCATTAGGTCAAGCCATTACAGCAAGAACCCTGAACCCCGACAATTTACTCGCAAAAACTTTTGCAGACTGGCTGACCAAATTGTTTGGATAATAAATTGAATAGCGTGAATCTAAAAAACAACAATCCTGAGAAAAACCAGGTAAGGTGTGCGCGTCGCGCACCTTTTCTGGTGTTTGATGTTCGTTAAGGTGCGTTATACCTTGCTGTCATTATCAACGACAATTTACTGCGTCATGGTTGAAGAATGGGCGGAACTGCATCAATTCAAGAATTATTGGAAATGTGGAATACAAAGGATTTTCATAAAAATCGTTGATATAACAACATGATTGTCAGCATAAAAGCAGCCAAATATCTTAATGCGTATCGATTGAATCTGGTTTTTGACACCGGAGAATCCGGCGATGTCGATTTACAAGACCTTGTCTTCAAATACGCTGCCGCATCGCCATTAAGAGATATTAATAATTTCAAATCCTTTACATTAGACGAGTGGGCGACGGTGGTATGGGATTGCGGTTTTGATGTATCCCCTGAAACGCTTTATGAAAGAGCGATTGGAAAACGTGTCAATTGGGTTCAATAAATGAAAAAGAACAATGAGTACCAACCATGATTATTAACGGCGTAACGATAGACGCAACCTTCGCCGAAGCGTTTCCGATGAAGGCGACGCGGGCGATCATCACCGCGCAGAACGAAAAATGGGCGATGATTTCCGCGCAGGCGATGACCGGTTTCGCAACCTCGGTGATTGCCTGCGGCTGCGAGGCAGGCATCGAGCGGGTTCTCGATCCGTCCGAAACCCCTGACGGGCGGCCCGGCGTCTCGATCATGATTTTCGCGATGGGCGGCAAGGGCCTCGCGAAACAACTCGAAACCCGCGCCGGCCAGTGCGTACTGACCTCGCCGACTTCGGCCTTGTTCGCCGGTATCGACGGCGGCAAGCCGATTCCGCTCGGCAAAAATCTGCGCTATTTCGGCGACGGCTTTCAGGTCGCTAAAGTGATCGGCGGCAAGCGCTACTGGCGTATTCCGGTGATGGACGGCGAGTTTCTAACCGAAGCGACGACTTCGCAAGTCGATGCGGTCGGCGGCGGCAACTTCCTGGTTCTGGCCGAATCGCAGCCTGAGGCCCTGGCCGCTTGCGAAGCCGCGATCGAGGCGATGCGCAAGGTGCCGAACGTGATCATGCCGTTCCCCGGTGGCGTCGTGCGTTCCGGTTCGAAGGTCGGCTCCAAATACAAGGCGCTCGGCGCTTCGACCAACGATGCGTTCTGCCCGACCCTGAAAGGCATGACCCAGACCGAACTGTCGCCGGAAGTCGAATCGGTGATGGAAATCGTGATCGACGGATTGACCAAGGAGGACATCGACAAGGCGATGCGCGCCGGCATCCAGGCCGTTTGCGACCTCGGCGCCGCCAACGGCATCAAACGCATCAGCGCCGGCAACTACGGCGGCAAACTCGGACCGTTCCACTTTCACTTGCAGGAGATCATGGCATGAGCGCGCTCACCTTTACGCTGAAACACCGGCCCGACCAGAGCGTCGACCTGTCGCCCCTGGTCTGTCATAACCTGGAAGGCAAGGAAAATCGCGAGATCGCCGCGCTCGAACTGCAAGCCGGCAAGGCGAAACTGCGCGTCGATGCGCTGTTCACCATTTCCGGCAATGATCCCAACAACATCGTGATCAAGAACAGCTTCGGCAAGCTCGACTTCATCGGCAAGGACCTTCACGGCGGCAGCATTCGCGTCGAAGGCGACGCCGGCGCCTATCTCGGCCTGGGCATGAAGTCCGGCAGCATCCGGGTCACCGGCAATGCCGGCCTCTATGCCGCCTGCGAAATGAAAAAAGGCATGCTCGAAATCGACGGCAACGCCGGCGATTTCCTCGGCGGCGCGCTGCCCGGCAACAAGATGGGCATGAAAGGCGGCCTGATTCTGGTCAAAGGCAACGTCGGCGAACGCGCCGGCGACCACATGCGCCGCGGCACGATCCTGATCGAAGGCAACGCCGGGGACTATTGCGGCTCCCGGATGACTGCCGGCACCATCGCGGTGATGGGCCAAACCGGCCGCTATGCTGGTTATGCGATGCGCCGCGGCACGCTGCTGCTATGGAACCAGCCGCAGCTTCCGGCCAGCTTTAACGATTGCGGGGCGCATACGTTGGGATTTTTGCCGCTGTTGTTTGCATCTTTCAAAAGCCTGAATTCGCGTTTTGCGGATGCGGCGGTTGGTTTTAACCGTGTTCGGCGTTATGCGGGAGATATGGCGGAAATGGGGCGGGGTGAGGTCTTGGTTAAGCTGTAAGGTAAGGCACGAAGCCCGTCAATCGCGCGTGATGGGCTTCCCTTGGTCAAGTCCACCCTCGATCCTATGGTTCCTGGTCGCCAAGATTTTTCAGCAGGAAGCTGCTTATATCTTTTACAGCGCTCCATTGCTTATATAATTTGCAAATAAATTTCACCTATTGAAAAAATTAACCTATAGGTTAAAATGAAGCTAAAAATTTTGCATGAGTCTCAAAAATATAAAGTGGCGTCCGTAATGGATGGGGATGAATGCGAAACAGAAACTTTTTTGAATGATCTCGATTCAAAATATCACGCTAGCGCAGCAGGATTGATCAGGTTGATTGAACAAATCACCGAATCAGGTCTGGATGGGCTATCAACTAAGCAATTTCACTTGGTTGATGCAGAAAACAAGATCTATGAGCTCATCAAAGGCGATATTAGGCTGCTGTGTTTTAAAGGCCATGCTAACTTGCTCATTGTTACGACACATGCTTTTATAAAAAAGACACAAAAGACCCCAGAAAACGATAAAAATAAAGCCATCAGGCACAAAAAAAAGTATCAGCAGGCGCACGACCAGAAACAAATTATTTTGGTCCGAGATCCGGAGGAATAACATGGCAATCAAATCTTTTAAACAACTGCTTGCAGATGCCAAGCTGCAAGACGACTATTGGGTGGAAAAAGCAAAGCTGCATTTTTCTATCGAGCTTAACCGCTTTTTTAAACAAAGCGGCATGGCGCAAAAAGACCTAGCCGAAAAAATAAACACCAGTTCGGCCTATGTCACTAAAGTTTTCAGAGGGGATGCCAACTTTACTATTGAAACCATGGTCAAACTAGCACGCGCAGTAGATGGCGAACTGCAGATCCGCATTGAGCCAAAGCAGTCCGATGATATTTGGTTCAGCGTGCTTCGATCTCAAACAAAAGAGCAAGAATTTGATGATGCATGGATAAAATACAGTAAAGATAAAAATGAAAAAATATCCTCTGCGGCTTGAGCGCTATTTTTTTACCGAACAACAAGTCAATGCCAATCCTGGTTTTGATCAGGATGATACGGTACCTTCCATACTTGATTTCTTTTACAATGTTCAAACCGTTCGAATCGGGGGAAACGATCATGAATACGGAATTACCGCAAAAGTCTCCCTTAACCATGAGCAGAGCCAAAATCCACCGTATTTTTTTTCAATCTCTGCTTTTGGCATTATCGCCGCCAACGAGGACATCGACGCAGCAGCCGTCGAAAGCATGATAGAAACCACAGGGGCGCAGATGCTTTTAGGTGCTATTCGTGAACGCCTTTCAGATATGACGGCTCGCGGGCCGTGGGGGCCTATCTATCTGGATTTTGTACCTCTGCCGCTAACGACAACGAACAAATAATATTCAAAAAGCAAAAAAACGTAACAGCTGGTTTTTTATTTTACATCAGTACGACGGATCAATCGTATGGCCGTGCCCGGCAACAAAATGGGTATGAAAGGCGGCCTGTCCTGGTCAAAGGCAATGTCGGCGAACGCGCCGGCGACCACATGCGCCGCGGCACGATTTTGATCGAAGGCAATGCGGGCGATTTTGCGGTTCCAGAATGACCGCCGGCACGATTGCGGTGATGGGCCAAACCGGCCGCTATCTCGGCTACGCGATGCGCCGCGGCACGCTGCTGCTGTGGAACCAGCCGCAGCTTCCGGCCAGTTTCAACGATTGCGGCGCGCATACGTTGGGATTTTTGCCGATGTTGTTTGCTTCGTTCAAGAGCCTGAATTCGCGTTTTGCCGATGCGGCGGTCGGTTTTAACCGTGTGCGGCGCTATGCGGGGGATATGGCGGAAACGGGGCGGGGTGAGGTGTTGGTTAAATTATAGGATGGGCTGAGGTACGAAGCCCATCAATCGCGAACGATGGGCTTCCTTCGTCAGCCCATCCTATGGTCCTGCTATTTCGAATTTATGATTCCTGTTGAAAATAAATTTTGTAATACTTTCTTCCGTCTTCTTCTATACCTTGCTCAATCATCTCACGATTGCCATGTATGTAGATGTGAAAATTCTTGTCCAACTTCAAAACACTTTTGAAAACTCTTGATTGTTTTTTCACCGCTTGGGGAGAAATTTGAAAGTTGTCTGTTAGTTCAATATCGTTTTCCTCTCTGAAGCTGGAATCATAATTACGAAATGACTTTATCATTTCTAAATCTTGAAAAACTTCTTTCTCAAATTCCCTCTTGTCAAAATTCTCATGTGTTTTGAAATACTTAACTGAACGGTTGAGGAAATCAATTTTATCCGCTTTGCTTACTTCAAATTCTTCTGCAAGTTGCTTAGTTACAAAGTTTTTGGTGATGCCTAAAAATTGATCAGTTTGATGAAACTCGTTACTAATTGGCTTTACTTTCAGAAAATCATCTTTCCAATATTGTGCTTCTGCTAATTTATTTGCGTTATCTACAATCAAAATTTTGTATCCCTTATTTTGATCTGTATTGAAAATAATGCAGCCTTTGTCCATTCCTTTTATTTCAAAGCCATAATCATGATTGATGCTGAATTTTGATTTTTGGTTTTTCATTTTGATAAAAGGAACATCGGTTTCCGATTTGTAAATTCCTATTGCCTCAACTGCTTCATCATCTAAAACTACACTCGAGAAGTAGGCAATGTTCAATTCTCCTTCTTTTATTTTCGGGTGCATTGATTGTTCGTAAAGAAGTTTAGCGATACTCTGTGATGAATTGATAAATGAATTTTGTTTTGAAAAAATATCTTTAACTATCGTGTAAATATCGTTTAATTCTAGTTTTACTGGATGAGTAAACGAAAAGAATTCTTCGGCTTTTATTGGCAGCAAAAAATATTTCAGTAGAAAATCTTTTGTATCATCTGCAATAGTGGATACTTCACTTGAAAGTGTAAACTTTTCATCTCTCAATTTATTGCCTACATGATGAGTAATTAATTGTTTAAGTTCTACCTGTGTAAAATCTAAAGTGGTCATGCAGTAGGAGTGTATTGTTTGTTAAGATTATGGAGTTTGCACCATTCGTATTTTTCGGTCTTAAATTTTTCAAACTCCTTGATTAATTGGTTTCTGATTGATGCTAGCGGAACGGCTGCATATTCATCTTTCGAATTGATTTTCACAATGTCTACTACCAACTCTATGTTTCCTATTCTCTTCCTGAAGTAGTTGTAAAAGCCAAATTTAATTCTGCAATTTCCTTCTGCAGAAGGCAGGGAGAAATCGTAAATAATTTCCATTTCAGCCAACTCCATATACTTATGAAGTGATTTTTCTTTTAAGAAAGGAAGGTTGTGTAGCACCTCTCCATTGATGTTTAACTCGCGGACTTTTGCTAATTCAAGCCAGTCAATGCCAGAAGGCAAGTTTTCATTTGGATCCGGCCCAATATCTAAAAAGGTTGCTTTCTTAAAATCAAAAACATCGTTGCCTTCAGTCATACTCAAAAAGAATTGAATTCTTTCTTCGTTTGAAAAATCCTTAAAAAGAATTCTTTGAATTTCTTTTTGTGAATTCATGTAATTGTTGTCTTTGAAATGCTTTTCTAAATTTTTTGAAACTTTTTCGGCAATTTCTGTTGTTTCTGGCGAAGTATGGATTATTTGAAGTTGAACCTTGTTATCTTTTGTTTTTACTTTTTCAAAAGTGATTTGTCCTTTGAATTCATTCTTCCCTCTAAACCATGCTTTGCTGTAATTGGTAGTTTCGCACTTAAATTCTAAAGAGATTCTGTTGGGGTTGCTCTCAACCATTTTAAAGTTGGGACTTCCAATCACTTGATATCTTGGGAAATTAGTTTTGATTACTTCCTGAATGTTAAAGTTATCTGGTATGGCCGCAATCAAAGTCTTTGTTGATTCCCATTCCAAAGTTCTTGTAATGGTTTTTTCCCGGTCCTCTTTTGATTGCAGTCTCTCTTTTAGAAACTCAAACTCATTTGGACTTAGCAACGAAGTTGTTAGAATTGGAAATGTACTGTCTTCATCAGAGTTGTTAACAAACACTCCTTTCATTCTAAGTAGCTGCCTCCTCTCTCTGTCTTTGATTGAATCATGTTGTAAGATTGCTCTTAATGATTCACCAAAAGGGAGGAATCTGTTTATGTTGTCATTTATCTTTTCCATTAGCTTCTAAAATTAAGATTGAAATTTTCAACAGAAAGCGAATTTGTAAAGGAGCCTTCTTCAAAAATTAGCTTTGCACTATCTACAAGTTGTTCATGCTTCAATCGGTTGTAATCAGGGAAAGCAATAATTGTGTTTGATTGATAATTAGCAGTAATATTTTTTGCTAAGCCAATTAGTTTGATTAGTTCATCTTCCTCAAAGCTTTCTCTTGAACAAAGAATGAGAGTATTTTTTGTCTGTATCTGTTTGCACTCTAATAGGAAGAATGTTAGATGCTAAGTATTGAACTGGCATGATAGTACCATTTTTGGGTGCAGTATTATCACTATTTAAGCCTGTATTAAAATAAGTGAATTGAACAGTTTTATTGGAAAACTTGTGTTTTACAAATTCTATTGCTTTGAAAAAGAATTCAATTTTTTTATTGTCAACAAGAAAAATTCCGTCATGATTGAAGTCCTTCGGTGCTTCAAGTTTGTATAGTTTTTGTAATATATCTTGGGAATCATCATCCACATTGTTTAGCCAAAAGATTATTCCTCTGTCAAAAACGGTTTCAAAGTCTGATCGGTTGTTTATAGTCTTCGCTCTCAGTTCTGATTTCTTGAAAGATTCAATTGCCATTCCTAAATCTTTGTAATGCGCTTTGAATTTATCAACTGGTGCATTTGGATATTTGTCTTTGCTGTATTTAACAGAAATCAAAATGTTCTCCAAAGTTCTTGAAATGACGGGGCTTTGATAATGAATATATGCGTCTATTCCGTGAGAGTTTTTTCCATGCTTTTCTGGATCGGTGCTTGGAATGTCAAAGTTTCGGATTGGTTGATGCCAACCGATCAATTCAAGGAAGTTGATAACGATTTCCTCGCCCATTTCGCCAATACGTTTTGAAAATTCACCCATGATTTAGATACTTAATTTGCTTAAAATTCATTATTGTAACGTGCAGGTTCATGTTGATTATTGTAGCAAAATCTATTGTTTCGCTGTTAATCATAAATGAAATCCGTAATATTAATTTACTTCAACAAACGGAATCACGGCCGTACGGCGGATCAATTGTAGGGTGGATTCGCCGCTAGGCAATCCACCATCATCGGAGCCATCCAAGCCGAATTTCACCAGAGCCTTTCAGGTCGATATTTTTCTTTTCGGTTTTTCCCATATATTTGAAGTATGCGTATGACTGTAGGAGCTATTGTCGGTTAAGTCGCGTCTCGATAAACACGGATAAACAAATTCCTGTGTTCTATCCCGATAAAAGGGGTCAGACACATAAAAGGACACATACATAAAAGGGTCATAAAAGGGGTCGCATAAAAGGTAAAAGGGGTCTAAAAGGTAAAAGGGGGCAGACACGATTTGTTTGACCCTTTTTATGTGTCTGACCCTTTTTATGACCCTTTTTATTTGCCATTTCTTCCGAACGCGATTATGCTCAACATGTCGATTATGTTCATGTCAATCGGGTATGTGATTGGCCATATTCCTCTTTTCACCGCTATGTTCGCGACGGCATTCTTTCGGTGGATTGGTGCGGTGATGTAGGGGATTTACCCAATGTGCTTGATTAACAGCTAGTCATCTTTCCTATCTTGGTAAATTTGTTCAACATCCGCCAGTTTTTGCCCGAGATCGGGCGGAGCGACAAAAACGAATTGATTGCCGTATTTTCGTTTAGTCAAAATTTTATAGTTATCGGCCAGCTTTAATAAATCCGTCCGGGCGGTTTGGTAGCTGATTTTATGCGCCGCTTGATGTTCCTGGATGCTGTAAATGGCATTCGGATGGTCGAGGGCATGGCGCAGAATAGCCAACTGGCGATGATTTAATTGCCCTTGCAGAGCTGAGCCGTCTAACCGTTTTTCGATATTATTCAATTCCGCCGCTTTTACTTCCAAATAATTGTGTAGTGCGGTAATTGCCTTTTTTATCACCTCCAACTGATGGATGATGAAATAGGTCAAGTCGTTGTCGTCCGTCTCCGTATATAAATAGGCTCTGCCGTACTGAGCCGGTGCTTGTTTGATGATGCTGGAGATAGAAATGAACTCCATTAGCCAGTATTGCTGATTCGCCATCGACCAATAGAAAAGCGCGCGCGCCGTCCTGCCGTTGCCGTCGATGAAAGGATGATCGTAGCCGATCATAAAATGCAGGATAATTGCCCTAATCACTGGATGTATAAATTCTTGACCATCCAAATCGTTGGCAAACCGGCATAGTCGTTCGATTCTGGATGGAAGTTCTATAGCATCCGGAGGTGTATGCAGCAGAACCGATGCAGTCGCATCGACAACATGGATGTCGTCGTCTGCACCACGGAATTTACCGGCCTTGTTGGCGTCTTCGAGTGTGGCTTCGGTTAGCAATCGATGAAGTTCGAACAGGATGGCAGGCGTCAATTTTTCCTGTTTATATTCGCGAATAAATTTCATCGCCTGATAGTTATTGAAGATCATTTGCTCGCTGTGATCTTTCGGTTTTCGGCCCTGCCTCAGCATTTCTTTTGCGATATTGCGGGTCGTGGATGCGCCCTCCAGTTGGCTGGAGCTGATGGACTCTTCAATCAGCGAGCTGACCAAATAGGTGTCCCGAGTATGCGGATTGGCGACTGGCTTGTCCATGCTGATGCGTCCGGCGGCATTTTGATCGATCCAATGCAAATCCCTATAAATAGCATCTGTCATACAGAATTGGAATACAGCGCCGGATTTGCTCGTGATCGGTAATCTTTTGTAAAGCTTTCTACGAGCCATTTTTATTGCCAGCCAGTATTCTTCTGAAGACCAGTCTTCAGGGGGCTGCAAATGCCGTAATTTATCCCAATGCAAATAACGGCCATCTTCATTTGTCGGGCCAATGTTGGGATTGAACAACCTAATAAACCTCTCTCGATCACTCTCTTGGCTGAACTTTGAAAAAAGTGTTTCGAAAGAAGGTGGAGAGAGTGGCAATTTCATGGCGAACGCGTGGGTTACTCATATTTGAAGAATTAGTATAGCACCCCCCTCTAAAGTCTACTAATTTTTAAAAAATTAGTACAGTCGTGCGAAGGATCCGTCTTAGGGGGATTCGCCGCTAGGCAATCCACCATCATTGGAGCCATCCAAGCCGAATTTCACCCGAACCTTTCAGGTCGATATTTTTCTTTTCGGTTTTTCCCATGCATTTGAGGTGTGCGTATGACTGTAGGAACTATTGTCGGTTGAGTCGCGTCTCGGTATACACGGATCAATAAGTTTTTGCGCTCTATCTCTATCTTGAGACGGAATAGCCTGAGGCTTCTCTGGTGTAAGTATGTTAGGACTGGCTCCGACTTCTCAGGCCCTGGTGTCTAAAAAGCCACTCTATAAGTCATTTCTCGAATGGCTGCTCTTCTTTTTGATTGTCATCAGCGTCTGCATGATGGGTTCCGGCTACTATATCTACAGCCGTCTGCTGACCATCCTGCCTGATGTCAAAACGCTGGATCATTTCCAGTATCAAGCGCCTTTGAAAATTTATACCCGCGACAAGCGGCTGATAGCTCAATTCGGCGTACAAAACAGAACGCCGGTCACCCTGGATCAAATTCCGCAACCCCTGATTCATGCATTTATCGCGTCCGAAGATGATCGTTTCTACGCGCATGCCGGCGTGGATTTCAATGGCCTTGTCCGCGCCGGCCGGCAACTTGTGTTAACCGGCGAGAAACAACAAGGTGGAAGTACGATCACGATGCAAGTCGCCCGTCTTTTTCTGCTCAGCAATGAAAAAACCTTCCTGAGGAAAATAAAGGAAATCATTCTGGCCCGGAAGATTGAACGCGAATATTCAAAAAATCACATCCTTGAGCTTTATTTAAACCAGATCTACCTGGGCCATCGCGCTTATGGGGTCACCGCCGCCGCTCAGACTTATTACGGCAAGTCCCTGAACCAGCTGACTCTGGCGGAATACGCGATGCTTGCAGGCCTCCCCAAGGCGCCGTCCGCCAATAATCCCATCACGAACGAGACCCGCGCGATCCAAAGGCGTAATTATGTCCTGCACCGGATGCTGGAACTCGGCTACATTACAAAATCTGACTATGACGGCGCGATAAACCAGCGTTCAACGGCAAAACTGCACTATCAATCCGCTGACATATCGGCGCCTTATGTGGCCGAAATGGTCAGGCAGGCGATTTTCGAACGCTATGGCGAGCAGGCCTATACTTCAGGGCTGAATGTCTACACGACGATCAGCGGACTGCTGCAAACGACGGCCGATCAGGCGCTGCGCAATACGCTGCATGCTTATGACGAGCGCCATGGCTATCGGTCGGCTTCCGCTCTTGAGGACAAAGGCAATTTTAATGAATTGCCTGTGATAGGCGATACGCTTCCCGCCACGGTGCTGAAAGTGAAAAACGATCAGGCGGCGGCAAAACTCCAGAACGGCACCCTGATTGACATCCCCAGGGAAAACATCAAATGGGCGGTCGCCGGCAGAAAAGCCATCCCAAGCCTGATCAAAACCGGCCATGTCATCCGTGTACGCCTCTTGCCCAATAAAACCTGGGCATTGACGCAAGTGCCCGAAGCCGAAGGCGCCTTTGTCGCATTAGATCCTGCCGACGGAGCCATCCTGGCTTTAACCGGCGGTTTCGACTTTTTAAGCAGCAAATTTAACCGGGCGACGCAATCGAAACGGCAGCCGGGTTCCGGTTTTAAACCAATCATTTATACTGCCGCGCTGGAGGTCGGCTATACGCCCGCCAGCATTTTTTATGATGAACCGATCGTCATCATTGAAGACCCGTTCCGCGAAGTCGAGTGGCGGCCTGAAAATTACAATCGAATATACCGGGGACCGATCCCCCTCAGAACGGCACTGGTGCATTCCAGCAACAGCGTAGCGATCAGATTACTGGATGCAATCGGCATAGATAAGGCCGTATCAACGGCCTTACGCTTCGGATTCACGCCAAGGCAATTGCCTCTTACCCTGTCCCTGGCTCTGGGCAGCGGTTACGCCTCTCCGCTGCAAATGGCGCAGGCTTATGCCGCATTCGCCAATGGCGGATTCCTGATTAAACCCTATTTTATCGAACGTATCGAATCCGGCGAAGGCAACGTCCTCTATCAGGTCAGACCCAGCATCGCTTGTCCTATCTGCACTGACAGCCGGATAAGAACGAGCCTTTATGCACCCAGAGTGATGGCGCGGGACATTCATTTTTTGATGAATTCCTTATTAGAGGATGTGGTGCAACGCGGCACCGCGGCCGGCGCCAAACTGCTCAACAGACAGGATGTCGCAGGAAAAACCGGCACGACCAATGACCATCGGGATGCCTGGTTTAATGGCTATACGCCTTCGATTGCCGCGACGGCGTGGGTCGGATTCGATAATTTTAAATCCCTTGGCAATCGCGAGACCGGCAGCAAAACGGCGCTGCCGATGTGGGTGGAATTTATGAAAACGGCGTTGGTCAATACCCCGGAAGCGCCCGTAACCATCCCCAATGGAATCGTCGAGGCCTTTATCGATCCGGCAACGGGGCAGTTAACGTACGAAGACAACAAAGCAGGAATCTGGGAGTTTTTCCAGACAGACGCCGTGCCCAGGACAGAGGCGGTTGTTTATCAAGACACGGCTGAGAGGGTAAACGCTAACGACGATAATAAACCGTTGCCTGAGGATAACGGCGAACAGGAGCGTTAGCCATAAAAAACACCTGACTATCCATGGTCGGGCTGTTCTGCCATTTTCAAATCGCAAGGCTGCAAAACATAAAGCCAAATCAATAAGTAGTTTTACTAAGTGGTGCCGGAATCAACTTTTGTTATGATTGACAGTGATATAGATTTAATCCATCCAAAGGCACTTAAGAATGGAAAAGCAAAGATCTACTACCCACTCCAACAACCCAGCGGAGAAGGTTTCGCCCCGAAATCGTAACCGGCGCAGGACTATCGATGGCGATATCTCCCCCGAGCTGACCGATGCCGGCATTGAATCCTTCGTCGTCGGCGAATCTATCGAGGCGGCACAATCGTCTGAAGAAACAGCAATTCAGGATATTCTCTCCAATATCCAATCGGGCGACACCCAAACCCTGGCGGGGACACTGGAAACCATTTTATCCGGCGCTTCTCCGGATGATGCCGCCAGGCTACGGCATGCTTTGCTGAAACAAATACGGCCTGTTATTGCCAGGAGAAAGTCCCATCCGGATGATGAATTATCGGACGATTGGCGCGAAGGCGGCTATCCCTATAAAAATCTGATGACACGGAAAAGTTATGAACAAAATAAATATCTATTACAGGTCGAACTGCTGAAATTGCAAGCCTGGGTTAAAGACACCCGGCAACGCGTCGTGATCCTGTTTGAGGGGCGCGATGCGGCAGGAAAAGGGGGGGCGATCAAACGGTTCATGGAACATCTTAACCCGCGGGGAGCAAGAGTCGTGGCGCTGGAAAAACCGTCCGAGGTCGAACGCGGGCAGTGGTATTTTCAACGCTATATTCAGCATTTGCCCACCGAAGGCGAAATCGTTATGTTCGACCGGTCCTGGTATAACCGCGCCGGCGTTGAACGAGTCATGGGTTTTTGTAGCAACGACGAATACAACGAGTTCATGCGGCAGGTTCCTGAATTTGAACGCAATCTGGTGCGCAGCGGTATTCATCTGATCAAGTTCTGGTTTTCGGTCAGCCGCCAGGAGCAGCGCCGCCGCTTTCGGGAACGAGAATCCCATCCGTTGAAGCAATGGAAGTTGTCGCCGATCGACATGGCATCACTGGATAAATGGGAAGAATATACCAAAGCCAAGGAGGCGATGTTCTTTTATACCGACACAGCCGATTCGCCGTGGACGGTGATTAAATCCGATTGCAAAAAACGCGCGCGCTTAAATGCCATGCGCTATATCCTGCATAAATTGCCTTACACCAATAAAAGCCTTGAGCACATCGGTCCTCTGGACCCGTTGCTGGTTGGCCGTGCGCATATCGTTTATGAGCAGGGTGAAGAGGACACGGCAATTTTATAGAACCCGTCCCCCTATGGATTGTTTCTATCGCGTGAGTCTCAAGCCTGTAGCGCCCCCACAGCGTCGGCCAATTCGGCCAGCAAGGTCCGCTCGTGCTCGCTGACCCGCTCGCCGCCGAAGCCCAGAAATGCACCTTCCTTCGCCGCGTTGGCGACCTTGTCGCCGAGCGTGATCAGGAAGTTGCTGTACGCTTCAATATCTTCAGTCGATCCTTTTTGCCGTAAAAGATCGACGGCGGCCCGTGCGTTGTCGATGGCTTCCTTGCGTAAAGCCGTCTGGATGTGGGCAAAATCGCCGCTAGCTTTGGCTTGGCTTTTGATCGATTCGACCGATGCCATCATTTCTTCCTTTTCGCAAAGCTCCCGTAACAACTGATTGCTGCCTTGCAAGGCGTCACGAATAGCTCCGGACGGTGCCAATGCCTCGGCGATGCTCCCGAAAAACCCGCTGGCGCCGGCAATGGCCATCGCAAGGACTACAAAATTGGGAGCGTCCCGCAGGACTTCCCATTCAGCAGAAGAAAAGTCAGTTTTTTTCGTCATATCAGTGATCTCCGATTTAAATTAAGGATTCCGCTAACAACAACTTTCCAGTGATGGTTCCCATGCTCGGCGTGGGAACCCGCTCAAGGACGCTCTGCGTCCCGAACTGCGGAGCGGTTCAGGCTGCGATTCCACGCCGAGGCTGAATTTCGGAAAGTTAATTTTGACCGAATCCTCAGCTCAGAATATTACGCCAGGTTTTGGCTGGACAGATAGTCTTCATAATTGCCATTGAAATCGACAATGCCTGCCGGCGTTAATTCAATAATCCGCGTGGCCAGCGAGGAGACAAACTCGCGGTCATGGCTGACGAATATCAGGGTGCCCGGATAGTTTTCCAGCGCCGTATTCAGCGATTCGATCGATTCCATGTCAAGGTGGTTGGTCGGCTCGTCCAGCACCATGATGTTGTTTTTTTGCAGGATCAGTTTGCCGAACAGCATCCGTCCCTGCTCGCCGCCGGAAAGGACTTTGACCGGTTTGTTGATCTCGTCCTGTGAGAATAATAAGCGGCCCAGGGTGGCGCGTATCGCTTGATCGTCGTCGCTTTCCTTGCGCCATTGGCCCATCCATTCGATCAGCGAAATGTTTTCGGCGAAGTCTTCGGCATGATCCTGGGCATAATAGCCGACTTCCGAGTTTTCCGACCATTTGACAATGCCGTCGTCCGGTCTTAAATCGCCGACCAGCGTGCGCAGCAGGGTCGATTTGCCGATGCCGTTCGGGCCGATAACCGCCACCCGCTCGCCAACCGCAACCATCAGATTCAGGTCTTTGAAGAGCCGCTTTTCACCAAAGCCTTTGCTCAGCTCTTCGACTTCCAACGCTAAACGATGCAGTTTTTTCGTTTGATCGAAGCGGATGAACGGATTGACCCGGCTGGATGGCTTCACTTCGTCGAGCTTGATTTTTTCCATCTGTCGCGCGCGCGAGGTTGCTTGCTTGGCTTTGGATGCATTGGCCGAAAAGCGGCTGACGAAGGTTTGCAGTTCGGCGATCTGCGCTTTTTTCTTCGCATTGCTCGCCAATAATTGTTCGCGGACTTGGGTCGACGCGGTCATGTAATCGTCGTAGTTGCCCGGATAAACGCGCAGTTCGCCATAATCCATGTCCGCCATATGGGTGCAGACGCTGTTCAAAAAGTGCCGGTCATGGGAAATGATGATCATGGTGCTGTTGCGTTCGTTCAGCACGCCTTCCAGCCAGCGGATCGTATTGATGTCGAGGTTGTTGGTCGGTTCGTCCAGCAACATGATGTCGGGATCGGCAAACAGGGCCTGCGCCAGCAACACCCGCAGTTTCCAGCCCGGCGCGACGGCGCTCATCGGGCCGTAATGCTGTTCGCGCGGTATTTCCAGGCCCAGCAGCAATTCGCCGGCGCGGGCTTCGGCGGTATAGCCGTCCATTTCGGCAAACTCGCTTTCGAGTTCTGCGACCAGCAAGCCGTCCGCTTCGGACATTTCCGGCAGCGCGTAGATGCGGTCGCGTTCTTTCTTGATTTGCCAGAGTTCCTTGTGCCCCATGATCACGGTGTCGATCACGCTGAATTCTTCATAGGCGAATTGGTCCTGGCGCAAAATTCCCAGCCGTTCACCGGGGCCGATGCTGACGTTGCCGGCGGAAGGCTCAAGGTCTCCGCTCAAGATTTTCATAAAGGTCGATTTGCCGCAGCCGTTGGCGCCGATCAGGCCGTAGCGGTTGCCGTCGCCGAATTTGACGGAGACGTTTTCAAACAGGGGCTTCGCCCCGAACTGCATGGTGATGTTTGCGGTGGATATCAAAGTGGTGTTCCGAAAAGGTAAATAAGGGGTTAGGGGCAAAGGCGCGAAAGGTTTTGGATTTGCGCTCCGTCATTTTACATTAACGGCTTATCTATATGGCTATAAAAAGCTTGGTTTGGTTAATGAAAACGGCGCAGCCAGAAGAGACAGGGGGGGTAATATCGTCAAATGGGTGCTGAAGAACATCGAAAGGGGATTGGCATCATCGTTACCCTGCTATATGAGGGTAGGCGTTTTAAGCCGAGCTGCAGTTTTGGATGCCAGATCGTCCCCTGACCGGGTTCTCATGGTCAGATCAACGGAGTCAGAAATAGTTCAAAATTGATCTGGCGGTGACTGGATTTTATAGACGTGTCTGTCATGAAGCTCCATCAAGGTGAAGGCGCCGCGCAATTGGGGATAGGATGGGCGGGATCGAAAATGCTGTCGAAACAAGCCTGGGCTCCTGCCGGAACCTTGCTCGGATCAACTTGCAGCATGCTCAGGCCTGAGCGCGCTGTACCCCAGGTATTAGTAACGTTGTTTTCATAATAAATGGTGCCGTCTTGTGGCTGAATGAGCCTAACGTTTTTAACGCTGCCATCGGCTTTTAAGGTTTTTTTGAAGACTAATGTCCCCACATACGCCGCATCTTCAGAAAAAGGATATTCGGTTTTGTTTTCTGCCGGGAGATAAAGATAACTCCAGTCACTTGCTACGTTGCCGTCATTCAATTCATAAAGGAAGCCGGTGCTATCGTCTCTTTCCCAGGCTCCCAAAATTTTACATACGGTATGCAGTGTGTATTGAGACGAACCCTCAAAATGGAAGCCGGAATAACACTTGTCATTGCCGCTATCAAACTTAATTTGACTGGTTGATAATGAAACCGGCGTGTCCGCTAAATAGACAACGCCATGCGCTTTTTTCAGGGTGGTTTTAATTCGCGTCTTAAACCACACGTCGTCTAATTGTCCTTCGGTAAATGCATAGACAGACGAAGGCGCTTGGGTGATGACGCCAGTAAAAAGCATTAATGAAACTAAAATTTTTTTATTCATAATCAAAACCCTTCATTTCAAGTGGATTCATTTTGTATCGAAAACTCATGCATACCTGTTGCCTTCATCCATCTGTGCGTGGCTTTCACTGGAATGCCGCCGTCACGTTTTTCGGACTGTCCATCGTGAGGGCGCACGTTGGCGAGTTCCCTGAATCCGAGCACGCCCCTCCCCACCTGATGAAAGTGTGGCGTTTGAGAGACATCGCGGTGAGGGTCACAACCGTCCCTGCACTAAAGCTTGCCGCACAGACTCTTCCGCATCGGATGCCCCAAGGACTGCTGATGACTGTGCCTGCGCGGCTATTGGGCAGGGTAAGTTCGTAGCGAGGTACAAAGACGGCGGTCATCTCCTCCTGGACTGCGGATACGGAGTCGAGTGTAATATTCGTAGGGAGGCCGCTATATAAGCGTGAATTGGGTATTGTCGCGTCGCCGAACTTCGTCCTCTTGTCCCAATAAAACAAATTCGTGGGTTTGCCCGAGTTATACGGGTCTATATCCATGCTGAGGTCATTATCCGCCTCCACGAGGTCGACTTTTTTGTGCCCCTCATTGTCGTTATCCGATATGTTTTCATCGATATGCAATACGGCGATACCGCCGGTAGTCGAACCCACGCGGTATAAGCCGCGGTCATAACCATACTGGCTGCGGTTTTCGAACAGGTAGTATTGCTTTGGATCCGATGTCGTCTGGATTTGGACGGCATTCGTTGCGGTTGCGGTGCCGGATCCGGCTGCCGGCAAGGTAAAAAAGCCGACGATGTCATAGACGGGGTCAACCCAGCCTGCGTACAATTTTGACCAGCCGTCGGGGTGTACCGGCGTTTGGCCATGATATAGATCACCCGGTTTCCATGACCAAGTTCCGCGGGACATCAGGCTGAAATTACCCAGCCCCGCCGAGGTGTAATCCGTATCGTAAAGATCGATCCAATGCAGGATCAAATGACCCAGTTCGTGAGCCATGATGCCAAGAGTGGCCTGGTGGTCTGTTCTGACCGCGCAGCTGGTCTGAATGCCGTGAATTTCACCGAACTGGGCATAGCCGCCATTGCCTAAGTGGTAATCGCCGACGATCACGCCGTCGACTGTTGGCGCCGCTACCGTTCCCCAGCCTAGTGACCAGTGGTGCCCCCACACGGACGGGGTGCCGGCGCAGTTCGAACCGCCATACGAAGTTTCATAGCCGGCGGGAATCACCACCACGGCCAGTTCATCGGAGTCTAAATAGCCATCATTATTGAAGTCATAGCTAGCGTAATCGACATAAGGGTCGGCGGCTTTGATCGCATCGGCAGTCAATTGCCGGTTACGACTATCTACGCTGCCGCCGGGATTGGGATGGTTTTGATTGAGGGGAAGCCAGCCGACAATGCCGTCATTAAGGGTTCCAAAGCTTTCGGTAGCCGGTACGGTTTGGAAGCGGCCATAGGACGTTTCCCTAAAATATCTCTGTAATTGATTAGATTGAAAGTCCGCGAAATTAGAGGCCGTATAGGTTCCGGATTTGTCGGAGAAGCTAACTAGGATAAACAATGTCGGCGTTGCGTCTATGCTCGGGGTGCTGAGCGCATGTTCCAAAGCGGTATAAACTGCCGGTTTCGCGGAGGCCCGGCTCAGTCCGAAGGGAAGTTGAGGGCGGCGCGATGGGGCTTGATGCTTTTTCAGGCCCCAAGCCTTAGCCTTAGGATTGTCGCGGCCTACAACCGCTCTGCTCGGCTTCAATTTGCCTTGCGCGTTCTTTTTTGCGTAGCGCCAAATACCGGTTGCTGAGTCCCGTATTACGCTGTATCCATCCTGGGTTTCGTCCCAATTACCCCATTCATCCCCTTTGGGATAAATATTAAATGTGGCGATGTCCGAGAGTTCATCCTCCGGTTGTGAAACTTCGATCGGCAGCGCCAAAACCGGAGAGGCGGCCACGAATGCTGGATTTATAAGTAAGCCGATGGCGGAAAAGGATAACAAGGCTTTTATTATATATCGCATGATGTGACCTCAGGAGTCGATGAGCGAGGGCATGGCTAATAGCAACAAGCACTACGAAAACGCTGAGTGGCTTTGGTGGCGCATACTCCGCAGTTAGTCAGGCCTCAAGTCGTTGCCAGAAGCGATAGATACGCTAGATGCTTTTATGAGAAAAGAAGGGCATAACTAGCTATAATTTTTCGCGCATATTCTCAATGGCAACTAATTTAAGCTTAGCATAAGAAAAAAACAATTCAATAAAGTCAAGCAAATTTCATAAGTGGCTGGTTGGAAGATTTGGCTTTTTCTGAAATAGGAATTACGGCGTTGGGTCTATAGTTGTTGTGTCTTGATCGGTGTGATAGATCCTGCGGTCAGCATGGGTGTCATCCGGCTACCATTCGAATGCTAATTTTATGATAGTGCCACCAGAGGCGCAGGCAATGAAGCAACCCGCGCCTTAGGGAAATCGAATCCTATTGCCCTTGCTCAGCAAAGAGTTTCGAATTACTCATCGGGATAACCCAGCGGCACCAAATACAGCGGGCTCTCATCCTTTTTCAGGTTGACGATCTCGGCGACCCGCGGGTCGTCAAAAGAGCCGATGGGTAAGCTAGCCAAACCCTGTGCCGTGGCTTGCAAGAGCACATTCTGACAGGCGTGCCCGGCTTCGATAGGGACATAGCGGCTGGCTCGATCTCCGTATTTTTGGGCGGTGCGTTCGTAAACGGCTGTAAAAACGAAAACTGCCGGGGCTGTGTCTACCGCTGCCTGGTCCCGCGCCGCTGTTTGCAGTTCAGGGCGTTTGTCGCCCACGATGACGCGATTTAATTGATGGCGCAGAGGGTTGTAGTGATAAATGCCCGCCGGCAAAACGACATAAACCTCCAGTGGATACAAAGTGCCGGCAGACGGGGCGGCGCGCAATCCCTTGTCTTTTTCGGTGATGCCCTGCGCCGCCCACAGCAGTTGGCCTATCTGTTCGAGGCTCAACGGCTTCGCGGCAAAGGCTCTGATCGAGCGGCGCTTGGCAATGCTTTCCTCCAATGACATTTCGCCTTTGACCTTTGCTGGCGGCAATTGGATGCTTTCGCCAAAGTTCATGGCTTGAGAGATAAGCACCATCGGGATCATGGCTGTGACGTTCATTGTGCGTACCTCCACATTATGATGAAACCCAAATCATTGGGACAGTCCAATCAGTTTTCAGTGCAGATTTTAATGGGTAAAATCGATGAAGCCGGTACAGGAGATGTTGAATCGCATCCGTTGGGATGAGGCGTGGGCGGATGACGAATTCAAGATAGGGTATTACGATCGGGTTGAGCAACGGATCGTTGTTGTCGCCTTCAAGGAAATCTTTTTTCCCAAAGACGATCATTTTTCATTCGATTTGATCGATCAGGAAGGCGAATGGCATTCCGTGCCTTATCATCGCGTCAAAGCCATTTACCGGAACGGCCGTTTAATCTGGCATCGTAAGCACTGAAACCGCTTTGATATACAAGTCCGTGCCGAATTCGGATGCACGGATCGCGCAACGATAATGCGCTGATAATGTATGATTTTTTAAACAGTAATGATAAAATCAGAACTACAACTGAATTTAGCAGATTGACGGATGCCGACAGACTCCAAAAAAACGTCTCTTAGCCACCTCGCGCTGGAATTTAAAAGCAGTACTTTCTCGGTACCCGTTTTAGTCCTATTCAGCAACAGCCTCCAGAACATCGAACAACAACTACAAGAAAAGATTGCCCTGGCGCCGGAGTTCTTCAAAAATTCTCCGATCCTGCTGGATTTGCAGGAATTGAACAAACGTGCGATGGACATCGCCGTGGCGGATCTGGTCAAAGCGGTTAAAGCGCTGAATTTATTGCCGATCGGCATTCGCGGCGGCAGCGCCGAACAAAGCCGGCAGGCATTGGCATTGGGCATTCCGGTGCATGCCTTGCATGGCGGTCAGGCTCCGGAAAGCACAAAAACCAAAACGCTCGCCGCCGCGCCCGAAGAGTCTTTACAAAGCGAAGGGCCGTCCACGCTGTTGATTACCCAACCGGTGCGGTCGGGGCAGCGCATTTATGCGCACGGCGACCTGATCGTGTTGGCGACGGTCAGTTCCGGCACCGAGATCATGGCCGAGGGCAACATTCATGTCTATGGTTCTTTGCGCGGACGGGCGCTGGCCGGCGTGCAGGGCAATGAAAAAGCGCGGATTTTTTGTTCCGACTTGCAGGCGGAACTGATCTCGATCGCCGGGGTTTATAAAGTCAGCGAAGATTTGTCCAAAGAATTTCGGCAAAAACCGGTGCAGATTTATCTTCAGGATAATTCGCTCATCATCAAGGAAATTTAATTTAATCCGCTCTATTTGGAGGAAAAACCATTGGCCAGAATCATTGTCGTGACATCAGGTAAAGGCGGGGTCGGCAAAACCACCACCAGCGCCGCCATTTCGATGGGACTTGCGAAACGAGGCCATAAAACCGTCGTGATCGATTTTGATGTGGGCCTGCGTAACCTGGATTTGATCATGGGGTGCGAGCGCCGTGTCGTCTATGACCTGATCAACGTGATCAGCGGCGAAGCCGCGCTGAATCAGGCCCTGATCAAGGATAAGCACTGCAACAACCTGTATATTCTGCCGGCTTCGCAAACGCGCGACAAAGACTCGCTAACCCAGGAAGGCATCGGCAAGATCCTGGACGAATTGTCCAAGGATTTCAAATACATCGTCTGCGATTCGCCGGCCGGCATCGAAAAAGGCGCGCATCTGGCGATGTATTATGCCGACGATGCGTTTGTGGTGACCAATCCGGAAGTGTCTTCGGTGCGCGACTCCGATCGTATGTTAGGCATTCTGTCCAGCAAATCGCGTCGCGCCGAGCAAAATCAGGAGCCGATCAAGGAATATCTGTTGTTGACCCGCTATTCGCCGGAACGCGTGAAGCTTGGTGAAATGCTCAGCGTGGATGACGTGCAGGAAATCCTGTCGCTGCACCTGCTCGGCGTAATTCCCGAATCGAAATCGGTGTTGAATGCCTCGAACTCGGGCGTGCCGGTGATCCTGGATGAAAAGAGTGATGCGGGCCAAGCTTATGCGGACATCGTCGCGCGTTATTTGGGCGAAGACAAACCCCACCGATTCATTGACGAGAAGAAAGGACTCTTCGGGAAACTCTTCGGGAGATGATCATGAGTTTGCTGGATTATTTTAGAACTTCGCGGCCAAGTTCTGCATCCGTCGCCAAGGAAAGGCTGCAAATTCTGGTTGCGCACGAAAGAGTGTCGCGCAACCAGCCCTCCTATCTTCCGCAATTGCAAAAAGAATTACTGGAGGTGATTCGCAAGCACGTCAACGTCAACCAGGATGCCATCTCGTTCAGTTTCGAACAGGACGGCAATCAGGAAACGCTCGAGTTGAACATCGTGTTGCCCGATCAACCTCCCAAAAAGTCTTAACTTTTCTCAATCAACACAATAGGTGACTCTTATGGCTGATAGCATAGGCGAAGTGGCTGGCAAAATCTGGTCTTATCTGGATCAAAACGGACCGTCCAGCGTGAATAAAATTACCGTCGAAACCGGTGAAAACAAAAATGACATCCAGCGCGCGATTGGCTGGCTTCTGAAAGAAGACAAGCTGAATATCGAACTGGTAGGCCGAGCGGAAACCTTGTCATTGAAATAAGCGCAAGCCGCTAGTTTTTCGCGGCAGGCTTCGAGAACTTTCGAACTTGCCGGGTCAACTGATAATAACGCCGACGGACGCTGTCCGTTGGCGTTTTTTATGCTTGTTGCATTGCCGGTTCGAATCAACCGGTCATCCTGTTCAGCGCGGCTCGCACGCAGCGCAGTACTTCATAACTGTAAACGCCGTCGAATTGTTCAAAAACCGGCTTTAATGCCTGGCTTTGCGCTTCGGGCAGGCTCAAGATCGCATCCTGGATCAGTTTGATTTCCCGCTCCGGCAGCTCGACGACTTCCTGCAATGTGACCAGCCCTCGTCCGATGCCCTCGGCCAGATGCCCGTAAATCGTGGTCGTCTTCAATTCGCGCTGCGCGGCGATCCGTTCGACGCTATAGCCGAGCCGAAACAGCTCGATCGAAGCAGCGGTCGTATCGGAGGACATCGACTGGCTTTGCTGGCTATGCTCGGCGATCACCTCCAGAAACTGCTCTCCGTACAATTCCAGTTTGCGTGCGCCGATGCCCGAAATCGCGGCCATTTGTTTCAGATTCTGCGGCCGCGCGGCGATCATCTCCATCAATGTCGCGTCATGGAAAATCACATAAGGCGGCACGTCCTGGGCCTCGGCGATTTCCTTGCGCTTGGCGCGCAACGCTTCCCATAGCGGCGTGCCGGCCGCGCCGCCGGCTTTCGCTGACGTGCGTTTGGTTTTTTCGGGTTTGATGTCCTCGCGCAGCATCAGGGTTTGCTCGCCGCGCAGCACCGGTCGGCTCGCTTCGGTCAGCTTCAGGGTGCCCATGCTCTCGAAATCGACCGCGATCAGGCCGCGCGCGATCAATTGCCGGTACAAGGAGTGCCACTGTGGCTCCTGAAGATGCTTGCCGATGCCGAAGGTAGAAACTTTGTCATGCCCGTTTTTCTGCACCTTGTCGGTCGTTTTGCCGAGCAGCACGTCGATCAGGTGGCCGACGCCGAAACGCTGGCCGGTCCGGAAGATGCAGGATAGCGCCTGCTGCGCGGCGAGCGTGCCGTCCCAGGTCTTGACCGGTTCCAGACAGGTGTCGCAGTTGCCGCAGGGCTGCTCCAGTTGATCGCCGAAATAGGCGAGCAGCGCCTGCCGCCGGCAATGCACCTGTTCGCACAGCGCCAGCATCGCGTCGAGCTTGTGCAGTTCGAGCCGTTTGTGCGCGTCGTCGGCATTCGATTCGGCCAGCATGCGCCGGAGCATGATGACATCCTGCAAACCATAGGCCATCCACGCATTGGCGGGCTGGCCGTCGCGCCCGGCGCGGCCGGTTTCCTGGTAATAGGCCTCGACGCTTTTCGGCAGATCCAGATGCGCGACAAAGCGCACGTTCGGTTTGTCGATGCCCATGCCGAACGCGATCGTCGCGACGATGATCAGGCCTTCTTCCATCAGGAAACGGTGCTGATGGCGCTGGCGTTCCGCAGCGTTCATCCCGGCATGATAAGGCAGTGCCTTGAGTCCCTGCGTTTGCAGCCAGTCGGCGGTTTCCTCGACCTTTTTGCGCGACAGGCAATAGACGATGCCCGCATCACCGTCATGCTCGGCGCGGATGAAGTCGAGCAGTTGTTTGCGCGCGTTCTGTTTTTGCACGATCCGGTAGCGGATGTTCGGGCGGTCGAAACCGCGCTGGAACATCCGCGCTTCGCTAAGGCCGAGACGCCGGACGATTTCCTCGCGCGTCTTCGCATCGGCAGTCGCGGTCAGCGCGATGCGCGGAATCGCCGGAAAACGTTCTTGCAGCAGCGACAACTGCAAATAGTCGGCGCGAAAATCATGGCCCCATTGCGAAACGCAATGGGCTTCGTCGATCGCGAACAGCGCGATATCGATTCTGGCAAGCAAGGCCAGGGTGCGTTCGGTGGTCAGCCGTTCCGGCGCGATGTAGAGCAGATCCAGTTCGCCGTTCAGCAGTTCCTGTTCGATCCGGCGGACTTCGTCCAGACTCAACGTCGAATTCAGGAACGCGGCGCGGATGCCGAGCTGCGTCAGCGCGCTCACCTGATCCTGCATCAGCGCGATCAAGGGCGAGATCACGATGCCGACGCCGGCGCGCAGCAAGGCGGGGATTTGATAACACAGCGATTTGCCGCCGCCGGTCGGCATCAGCACCAAGGCATCGCCGCCGGCCAGCAGATGGCCGATCACCTCGGACTGCGGCTCCCGGAAGCGGTCGTAACCGAATACCGATTTCAAAAGGTCAAGCGGCTGAGTTTCCACTATCGTCCTCCGCATCTTCATTTAAGTTTCTTGAATGCTCGCAACCTATTTATAATAGTCCGATTATACAGGACAGAAGAGCGCAACCCCCTTTCCATGACTCATTCCGATAAGATGCTTTCGCCGCGACTGGAGCGGCTTTTGAACAACGGCCGACAACATCTGCTCCGCGGCGGACTGAAAGGCATCGAGAAAGAAAGTCTCCGCATCGGCAAGGACGGCATGATCGCGCAGACTGCGCATCCTAGATCCCTGGGTTCCGCGCTGACGCATCCCTACATCACGACCGACTATTCCGAAGCGTTGATCGAACTGATCACGCCGCCGTTTGCGGAGATCGAGGATACGATCGCTTATCTCTCCGACCTGCATCAGTTCGTTTACGATCATCTCGGCGATGAAATACTGCTCGGCGCGAGCATGCCCTGCGGCATCGACGGCGACGAAAGCATCCCGATCGCGACCTACGGCACCTCGAACATCGGCCGGATGAAACACATCTACCGGCACGGCCTGTGGCATCGCTACGGGCGCACGATGCAGGCTATCGCCGGCATCCATTTCAATTATTCGGTGCCGACCGCGTTATGGCCGGAGCTGTGTGAACTCGAAAACAACGAGGCGGGCGTCGAAGCCTTCACCGCGGAAGGTTATTTCGGGCTGATCCGCAACTTCCAGCGCATCGGCTGGATCATTCTGTACCTGTTCGGGGCCTCGCCGGCGATCTGCAAGAGTTTCTTCAAGAGCCGACCGTCCTTGATGGATCAGTTCGAAACCTTCGATCAGGGCACGCTTTATCATCCTTACGCGACCTCGCTCAGGATGAGCGACATCGGCTATAAGAGCAAAAACCAGGCGGCTCTGAACATCGATTACAATTCGCTGCCTGCCTATATCGCGAGTCTGCGCCACGCGATCACGACGCCTTATCCCGATTATGAAAAAATCGGCGTGAAGGTGAACGGCGAATACCGGCAGCTGAACAGCAACATCCTGCAGATCGAAAACGAGTTTTACAGCACGATGCGCCCGAAGCAAATCGCGATGTCCGGCGAAAAACCGACGCTGGCGCTGAAGCGGCGCGGCCTGCGCTACATCGAAATGCGCTCGCTCGATATCGACGTATTCAAACCGGCCGGTATCGACGTGAGCCGGGGCCGCTTCATCGAAGCCTTGCTGTTGAACTGCCTGTTGCACGACAGCCCGCCGAACACGCTCGACGATTATGCGATCTATAACGCGAACCAACTGGCGGTGGCGAATAACGGCAGAAAGCCGGGACTTGAACTGAACAAAGACGGCAAGACGATTTCCTTGCAGGATTGGGCGAACGAAATCCTCGACACGATGCAGCCGGTCTGTGAGGTTCTCGACGCAGGCCTGGCCGATAAACCGTACAGCGCGGCCCTGGCGGAACAGCGTCAAGTCGTGCAAAACCCGGACCTGACGCCGTCGGCCCGCATGCTGAGCGCGATGTCGAACAGCGAGCAGCCGTTTGCCTGTTTCGCGTTGCAGGCATCGAAAGACCATGCGCAGTATTTTAAAAACCACCGGCTCGCCGATGCCCGCAACCTTGAGTTTATGCAACTCGCCGAACAATCGCTGATCAAACAAACCGAGATCGAAAACCAGGATAGCCTGTCTTTCGATGATTTTTTGGCAAGCTATTTTGCCCAATGTGATGATATAAACCTGCCAACATGACCGCTTTTGATATAAAGGCTCTGCAAGCCGAATTACAGAACAAGAACCCGCGCGTGATCCTGAAAAAAGCGCTGGAGCAGTTTGACAACATCGCGATCTCGTTCAGCGGCGCGGAAGACGTGGTGCTGATCGACATGGCGGTCAAGATCCGTAAAGACATTCAGGTGTTTTCGCTCGACACCGGCCGTCTACATCCCGAGACCTACCGCTTCATCGAAAAAGTCCGTAAGCATTACGGCATCGCGATCGACGTGTTGACGCCGGACCGGGAGCAACTGGACCAGCTGGTCAAGGCCAAGGGCCTGTTCAGCTTCTACGAAGACGGCCACCACGAATGCTGCGGCATCCGCAAGGTCGAGCCGCTGAAGCGCAAACTCGCGCACCTCGACGCCTGGATCACCGGCCAGCGCAAGGACCAGAGCCTCGACACCCGGCAGGACATTCCGGAAGTGCAGATCGATACCGCCTTTTCGACGCCGGATCATCGCTTGATCAAGTTCAATCCGCTGCTAAACTGGACTTCCGCGCAGGTCTGGGATTATATCGAGGCCTACCAGGTGCCTTACAACGAACTGCACCAGCGCGGCTACATCAGCATCGGCTGCGAACCTTGCACCCGGCCGGTTCTGCCCAACCAGCATGAACGCAGCGGGCGTTGGTGGTGGGAAGATGCGGCCAAGAAGGAATGCGGGCTGCATGCGGGGAATGTGAAAGCGGAATGAAGCAGGTCAAGTCTGTCACTCAAGCGCCAGCCGCGCCAATAACGTGGTAATGAACTCCAGCTTCTGTTCGGTCGTATCAAACTTGTTGATGAATCTGAGCTTGTCCGCACCGTCGAATTTATAGACCTGGGCCTGGGTTTGAATCAATAGTATCAACTGCTCGGTATTGATTTTCGGCTCCTTGGTAAACACCAGACGCCCGCCGGCCGCATTGGCTTCGATCTTTTTCAGACCCAGCTTTTGCGCATCCTGTTTCAATTCGGTCACGCTGAACAGCGTTTTGACCGGCTCGGGCAAGAGGCCGAAGCGGTCGATCATTTCGACTTGCAGGTCGCGCAGTTCCTCGGGTGATTCGGCGCTGGCGATGCGTTTGTACAGCACCAGGCGCGCATGGATGTCCGGCAGGTAGTCCTCCGGAATCAGCGCCGCAGATTGCAGATCGACTTCCGGGCCCATCTCGGCCGGCAGGTCCAGTTCCGGCTGCTTGCCCGATTTGAGCGCATGGACCGCGCGGTCGAGCAGTTCGGTGTAGAGGGTATAGCCGATTTCCTGAATCTGGCCGCTTTGTTCGTCGCCGAGCAGTTCGCCCGCGCCGCGGATTTCGAGGTCGTGCGAGGACAGCATGAAGCCCGCGCCGAGGTCGCCGGAGGCTTCGATCGCTTCGAGCCGCTTTTGCGCATCCTTGGTTATCAAGGTTTTCGGCGGCACGATGAAATAAGCGTAAGCACGGTGATGCGAACGGCCGACGCGGCCGCGCAATTGGTGCAGTTGCGCAAGGCCGAGTTTGTCGGCGCGGTTGATCAGGATCGTATTCGCGCTTGGAATGTCGATGCCGCTCTCGATGATCGTGGTGCTGAGCAACAAATTGAAGCGCTGGTGATAAAAGTCGAGCATGATGCGTTCGAGGTCGCGCTCCGGCATCTGGCCGTGCGCGATCTCGATCCTGGCGTCCGGCACCAGTTTATGCAGTTCGCCGGCCATCTTGTCCATCGACTTGATGTCGTTGTGCAGGAAGAAAATCTGACCGCCGCGCTTGATTTCGCGCAGGCAAGCCTCCTGCACCAAGGCGTCGACCCATTCGCTGATGAAGGTCTTGATCGCATGGCGGTTCGGCGGCGGGCTCGCGATGATCGAAATGTCGCGCAGGCCCGACATCGCCATGTTCAACGTCCGGGGGATCGGCGTCGCGGTCAGCGTCAACAGGTCCAGTTCGTTGCGCAGCTTCTTGAAATGCTCTTTCTGATGCACGCCGAAACGGTGTTCCTCGTCGATGATGACCAGGCCCAGCGCCTTGTATTTGAGTTCCTTCGACAGCAGTTTATGGGTGCCGATGACGATATCGACATGGCCTTCCGCGAGCGCCTCGCCGATTTCCTTCTGCTGTTTCGGCGTCACGAAGCGCGACATCACTTCGACGCGCACCGGCCAGTCGGCGAAGCGGTCGCGGAAGTTTTGATAATGCTGCTGCGCGAGCAGGGTCGTCGGCACCAGCACCGCGACCTGCTTGCCGTCCTGCACCGCGATGTAGGCCGCGCGCATCGCGACCTCGGTCTTGCCGAAGCCGACGTCGCCGCAGATGACCCGGTCCATCGGTTGCGGGCTGAGCATGTCTTCCAGGATCGCCTCGATCGCGGTCTGCTGGTCCGGCGTTTCCTCGAACGGAAACGCGTCCGCGAAGGCCTGATAGTCTTTATCCACGACATGAAACTCGTGGCCTTTCTTGGCCGCGCGTTTCGCATAGATTTCGAGCAGTTCCGCCGCGACATCGCGAACCTTCTCGATCGCCTTCTTCTTCGCCTTGCTCCATTGATCGCCGCCGAGCTTGTGCAGCGGCGCGGTTTCCGGGCTGACGCCAGTGTAGCGGCCGATCAGGTGCAAGGACGCGACCGGCACATACAGCTTGTCGCCCTGCGCGTATTCGAGCGCCAGAAATTCGGCCGGAATGCCGCCGATCTCCAGGGTTTGCAGGCCGAGATAACGGCCGACGCCGTGTTCCTGATGCACGACCGGCGAGCCGATCGTCAACTCGTTCAGGTTGTTGACGATCTTTTCGAGTTCCTTGGCCGCCGTGCTTCGCCTTCTGCGCCGCTGCTGCGCTTTTTCGCCGGACAGCAGGCTCTCGGCGATCACCGCGAGCTTCTGCCGTTCCAGCCACAGGCCCTGATCCATCGGCGCGACCGTGATGCAGAGGGTGTCCTCCGCCCCGATAAACTCGCGCCAGCCTTCGACCGCTTTCAGTTTGATCTTGAAGGTTTTTAGCTTGTCGATCAGGCCTTCCCGGCGGCCGGCCGATTCGGCGACAAATAGGATCTTGCCGTCGAAGCCTTCGATAAACTGACGCAGGCGTTGGGCGGGTTCTTTCAGCTTCGCATCGATCGTCAATTCGGGCAGCGGCGCGCAGTCGAAAGCGACTTGGCTGCAGGCCTGGCTCGCAGGTTCCGCTGCGCCGTTTTGCAGTTCGATCTGCGCGAACGCGGAGGCTCTGTGCTTCAGCTCGGCCGTGCTCAGGAACAGCAATTCCGGCTTCAATAACGGCCGATCGACATTGAACCGCCGCTGCTCGTAGCGTTCACTGGCTTCCGCGGCAAAGGCGTCGGCCTGCACCTCCAGTGCCGCCGGCAATATGAAGACCGTGTCGGCGGGCAGGTAGTCGAACAGGCTGGCCGTGCGTTCGACGAACAAGGGCAGATAATATTCGATGCCGCCCGGCGCCAGGCCCTTGCTGACATCGTTATAGAGGGTGTTTCTGGTCGAGGCGTCCGGGAAAAGGTCGCGGAAGGCCTGCCGGAAATGCTTGATCGCCTCGTCGGTAAACGGAAATTCGCGCGCCGGGAACAGTTCGATCCGGTCGATCTTGTCCATCGAGCGCTGCGTCTCCGGATCGAAGGTGCGGATCGATTCGATCTCGTCGTCGAACAGTTCGATCCGGTAGGGCGCCTTGCTGCCCATCGGGAACAGATCGATGATCGAGCCGCGCACCGCGAATTCGGCATGCTGATAAACCTGCGAGACGCACTGATAGCCGACGCTTTCGAGCTTGAGCCGATTCAACTCCAGATTGAAAGTCTCGCCGACGCTCAACGCAAAACTGTGCGCGAGCACATGCTCCCTCGGCGCGAGCCGGTGCATCAGGGTGGCGACCGAGACGATCAACGCGCCGCGCTTGACCTGGGGCAAGAGGGCGAGCGTCTTCAGGCGCTCGGAGATGATTTCCGGCAGCGGCGAAAACACGTCATAAGGCAGGGTTTCCCAGTCCGGAAAATGCAAAATCGGAAGCCCGGTGCCGTGTAAGAAAAACGCCAGTTCGTGCTCGAGTCGCAACGCGGTGTGATTGTCGGCGGTTACGATCAGAAACAGGCGATTTTGCTTGTTGATCGCCGAAGCCAGCGCCAGCGCATCGGCGCAGCCGTGCAGGCCGTTCCAGAGCCATACGGCGTCTTTGGACTCGGGGACCTTCGGTGAAAAAATCAAGGCGTTATCTTCGGCCATGCTGGGTTATCAGGGATGTTTGCTGCGCGAATCGCGGATTAAAAAATGACGATAGTTTAACACTTTGACCGCGAGGATGCCGGGGCGGATCGCTCGAACGGGTGCCGGCATTGTAAGGATTGCGGCCGCTATTGTTAATAAATAAGAAACTATTAATTAACTCATTTCAATATTGTAAACGCCCGATAGCGACCTTATACTGTAGTTGTGAAAATTTTCATTTATTATCAACTACATCTTAGGAGTCAACACCATGTCTTATGCTAAACGCGACATCATCATCGGCCTCATGTTCATCACCGGGCTTGCCGGCTTCATCTCAGGCGAATTCATCTTTTCGAATATCTTTTTCGCCACCGCCGCGATTTACACGAACATGTTTCTGAGCCGCAGAACCCACGGTTAAGAGATGTTCCATGTTTAACCTTTCCCTACAACCCGCGTCGAAGCTTCAGCTTCGACGCGGCTCTTGCCCTGCTAAGTTCCAACTCATCCCGATCATTTCTTTTTAGCGTTTTTTCCGGGTCTTGTGAATCACAAACTTCGGATTTGCCGCAACCACCGTACACCCCCCAAACAAACGTTCCAGCGGCACATGATAGTGAAGATGCCGGTTGCCGATCACCCAGAGTTCGCCATTCCGACGCAATACGCGCCAGGCATCCTTGAATAGGCTGAGCGCAATCTGGTCGCCTTGTAGATATTGCTGATGAAAAGGCGGATTGCACAGGATCAAATCGGCCGATTCGGCTTCGAATGCCTTCAAACCGTCGCCCACCTGAAACGTTGCCTTGCGTTCAGTGCCGTATGCGGCTTCAAAATTTTCCTTGGCCGAGGCGACCGCCATGTACGATTCATCGACGAAATGCAGCGTCGCTTCGGGATTCTTCTGCGCCGCGATCAGTCCGACCACGCCGTTGCCGCAGCCGAGATCGACGATCTCGCATTGACCCAATCCGGACGGCAGGTATTCGAGAAAAAAGCGCGTGCCGATGTCCAGGCTGTCCCTGGAAAACACATTCGCGTGATTGACGATCCAGAAATCGGTGTTTTCGAGCCGGTAGCGCACCGGATAAGGATTCTTTGGCGGGTTTTCGAGTTCTATCGCCTTGGCGAAGATCAGCTTGGCTTTTTTGCGGGCCAAAGCGGTCGTGCTTGGGCCGAGCAGGCGCTCGACCGTCTGCCAGACCGAGGCCGGCAACATCTTGACCATGCCGGCCAGGATGATTTGCGCGTTCGGTCGTAAATGGCCGCGCAGGCTGATCAGCTGGTGTTCGAGCAGGCCGAGCGTCTTCGGGACCTTGATCAGCACCAGATCGTAAGCGCCCGGCAGTGTTTCCAGGCTATGCAGGAGGCGGACCGCGTCCTCTGCCTTGCCGTTTCCATCCAGATTGATTTGGGTCGCCTGATGCGACAAAAAAGAATCCGACACCGCATCGGGGCGGCAGTCGCTCAAGGCGAGCGCAAGCGCGCCGAAGCTGTCATTCATGATCAAAACCCGGCTGCCGGACTCCGGCAAACCCTGTTCGGCAAGATGAGCCAACAGATACTCGTCCGCCGCATCGAAAGGCTGCAACAGTTCGTTGCGGCGCAGCGGCAGACGGATCAGATCGAAAACGCCCTGGGGGGCAATGAATTGCATCAGGCGTCCGCTGCTCAGGCTCGCGACATGAATTTTCCGGTTTCGGTATTCACCTTGATCGAGTCGCCGGTTTCGATGTATTCGGGTACCTGCACTTCGAGGCCGGTATGCAGTTTCGCGGTTTTGGTCCGGCTCGATGCGCTCGCGCCCTTGATCGCGGGCGGCGTCTCGACGATCGTAAACACGACCGATGACGGCAGTTCGATGCCGATCAGCTCGTCATCGACCAACAGCGCCACGATGCCTTCGAGTCCGTCGGTCAGGTATTCGACCTTGCCTTCCAGATCGTCGGTGTTCAGGCTGTATTGGCTGTAGTCTTCCTGATTCATGAAGATGAAATTGTCGCCGTCCTGATATGAAAACTGCACTTTCGCGCGCACACAATCGGCGTCTTTGTAAAAATCGTCGCCTTTCAGCGTCTCGTCGAGCTTTTGCCCGGTCTTCAGGTTGTTGAAGCGGACCTTGTACAGGGTCGAAGCGCCGCGCGACGACGGATTTCTAACATCGACCTGTTTGACCACATGCGGGGCGCCGTTGATCTCGACGACCATGCCTTTTTTTAACTCACTCGCCTTAGCCACGATTATTCTCCGTTGTCATTTTTGACTTCTTGCTTTAAGTATCTGGGTTTTAATCGCTTGCGCCATTCCCTCAAGTTTTCCGGAGAGCAGAACCCTCCAGCTGTTTTGGTACGGCTTGAGACTCAGGATCTCTAACTCCGTCAGGCTGTAATCTTTGGTGCCGGCGCTATGTTTGGTGAGCAGATGAACCACATCGCCTTCTTTGACCGAGCCGAGAATCTTTAAGTCGCCGAAAGAAACATTCATGCTTTTGGATTGAGCATCTGAAATTTTCATGAAACCGCGCATGAAGTCGGCAGGCGGCATGGTCTTGACTGATGCACTGGTGGTGTTTTTGCCATATAACGCTTGAAGTACTCCGGATTTGGCCTGCTCGTCACTCACATCAAAGATTGGCAAGAGCATTTGCTTAAAGCGTAAAAGTTCGTCAGGGTGAATAAAGTCAACGGATGCCGTGGCGCCTTGTTGTTTGATTGCCGCGAAATATTTTTCACAAATTTGCTCGGGAGTTTCAGCCGCCGCGGCGCTCCATGAGGCGGACAACAGACCGGTTAGGGTCAAAATGATCGCGAAGTTAATTTTTTTCATATTGTCTAATTTAAATGTCATTGATAGTGGGAATTCGAATGGCTAACAAATCGCAGGACGCATGATGCAGCACGCCGTTCGCGGTCGAGCCCAGCAGCAAGGCCAGACCGTGCCGGCCGTGCGATCCGACCACGATCAAATCGGCCGCAATTTTTTCGGCAAGGCGCACGATTTCGTCTTGCGGCACGCCCCAAATCAGCCACAGATCGGCGGGATCGACGCCGAGTTCCGCGCCCAAGGCGATCAGCTTGCCGCGTTCGGCTTCCAGGAGATCGTACTCGGACGGGGTGTCGACCGGAATCAGGGTGCCGTAGCCGGTGTCCGGCATCGGAATGTCGTCGAGCACATGCAGGATGCTCAATTTCGCCTGAAAGACGCGGGCCAGGGACCTGGCGCGAGTGGCGATCGTTTCGGCGTGTTCCGAAAAATCCGCGGTCAAAAGGATATGGCGATAGGGCATCATGATGGCGTTATTCGATCAAAATTATGAACCCTATATTTTAGCAAATTAATCGAGGACAATTGAGGAAACGATTGTTTTCCGGCGTCCAAGCGTGCGCGTTAGAAATTTTACGAAGTTCCAAGTAAGATAGCGTCACAAGATCACTCCATTGGGGAACCCTCATGAACCGCTTCGTCTGGCTGTGCTTCATCGCATTTCTTGGTTTTTCATCGGCCCAGGCGCTGCCGCTGACGCCGGAACGCACGCCCGAGCCGCTGAAGCCCTGGATAGACTGGGCCTTGCACGACACCCCCGAACACGGCTGCCCCTTCGTGTACAACAGCTTCGACGAAAAGCACTGCGGCTGGCCGAGCGAGCTGACGTTGGATCTCGGCAAGCAACGCGGCACGTTTGCGCTGCGTGTTTCGGCGTTTCAGGACACTTGGCTGACGCTGCCCGGCGACGATAAATACTGGCCGCAAGCGGTGACACTGAACGACAGTCCGGCGCAGGTGATCAACAGGAACGGCTGGCCGTCACTCAAATTGAGCCAAGGCGCAGAGCCGAAGGCTTATCAGGTCAAGGGCGAATTTTTGTGGGACAGCATCCCGGAAACGCTGAGCGTCCCGGCCGACACCGGGCTGCTCGGCCTGAGCATCAACGGCAGCCCGGTGCCCGCGCCGGTGTTCAAGGACGGCCAGCTCTGGATCAAGTCCGCAGAACTCCGCGCGGGCAAAGCGGAAGGCGTCGAAAACAAGGTCACGCTGCAAGTGTTTCGCCGGATCGTCGACGAGGTGCCGCTACAGATGATCACCCGGCTGGTGCTGGACGTGTCCGGCGAACAGCGCGAACTGAAATTGGCCGTGCCGTCGCCCGAAGGCTTCATTCCGTTGCGGCTGAGCAGCTCGCTGCCGGCCCGACTGGAAGATGACGGCCGCTTGTTGATCCAGCTGCGCCCCGGCCGCTGGCAAATCGACATCACCGGCAGAAGCCGCGGGGCGGCCCTGGCGCTGCCGCTTGCTGCTGCGCCTGCCGCGGACAAACAGGAAGTCGTCTGGCCGGTCTCCGAAGTCTGGATCTTCGAGGCGCGCCCCGCGCTCAGGGTCGTCGAAGTCGAAGAGGTCAGCGCGGTCGATGCGAACCTGACCAATCTGCCGGATGACTGGAAAGGCTGGCCCGCCTATCAAGTCGAGTCAGGCCAGGCGATGCGCTTCAAGGTGATCCGGCGCGGCGACCCGGAACCCGAGCCGAGCCAGCTGAATCTGACGCGCAAATTGTGGCTCGATTTCGACGGGGGGGGCTACACGGTCAACGATCGAATCACCGGCAAAATGACGCGCGGCTGGCGGCTGAACGCCTTGCCCGAGATCAAGCTCGGCAAGGTCACGCTGGACGGTAGCAATCAACTGGTCACGCGCCTCGAAGGCTCCGGCAAGGAAGGGGTCGAAGTCCGGCGCGGCAGGATCGCTCTGGAGGCCGACAGCCGTTTTACCGGCGCGATCGGCGAATTGAGTGCGGTCGGCTGGGAGCCAAGTTTTCAACAGGTCAGCGCCGAGCTGAATCTGCCGCCGGGCTGGCGCCTGTTCGCGGCGACCGGAGTCGATAACGTGCCGGACAGCTGGATCGCGCGCTGGACCTTGCTCGATTTCTTTCTGGTGCTGATTTCGGCGTATGCGACCTACAAGTTGTGGACGCGGCTTTGGGGGCTGTTCGCCCTGGTGACCCTGGCGCTGATCTGGCACGAAGCCGGCGCGCCGCATTATATTTGGCTGCATATTCTGGCCGCCACCGCGTTGATCCGGGTGCTGCCGGAAGGCCGCTTTCTGAATTTGATGAGCTGGTACCGGCGCGCTTCTTGGCTGGGTTTGATCCTGATCTCGGTGCCGTTCATGATCGATCAGGTGCGCATCGGACTTTATCCACAACTGGAGCGGCCTTGGCAGAACATCACCGCGCCGTCTTATCCTGTCGCCGCGCAAATGCCGGCGGCTCCTGAATCGATCGCGATGAAGGAGGAAATGGCGTCCAAACGGATGCTGTCCCGGTCGAAAATGGCCGATATGGCGGGCAGTGTCGCCGAAAGCATGGGTTATCTCGAAGACAAGGCCGCCGATTTCGAGCGCCTCGATCCGAATGCGAAGATTCAGACCGGCCCAGGCCTCCCCGACTGGCAGTGGCATAAAGTGCTGTTGACCTGGAACGGCTCGGTCGATCCGGGGCAGTCATTGCGGCTTTGGTATTTGCCGCCCGCCTTGACTCTGCTGCTGAATTTCCTCCGCGTCGCACTGATCTCGGTGCTGGCGCTGTTGATGTTCGGTGTCGCCGAAAAATTGACTTTCCGCTTCAAGGCTTCGCCCTCGCTCATTTTGGCGTGCCTGCTGGCGCCGATGCTGTCGCTGCCGGCGCAAAAAGTCTATGCGGATTTCCCGAGCCAGGCCATGCTCGATCAACTGAAAGCCCGTCTGCTCGAAGCGCCGGACTGTCTGCCGGCCTGCGCCGAAATTGCGACGATGCAGGCGAGCTTTGGCGACAAGGACCTGCTGATCACGCTCGAAATTCATGCGCAGCAGGACGTCGCGGTGCCGCTGCCGGCCGATTCCGAGCAGTGGTTTCCGAATCAGCTGACCGTCGACGGCGCCCCGGCGCCGGGCTTGTTCCGCTCCGGCAATAGCCTCTGGCTGCATCTCGGTCGAGGCCGGCATCAAGTCGTAATGCGGGGCGTATTGCCGCAGGTCGCCAAATTCACCGTGCCGCTGCCGTTGAAGCCGCATCGGGTAGCCGCGGGCGGTACAGGCTGGGAAGTGATCGGCATCCAGGAAAACGGCATTCCGGGCGAACAGCTGCAATTCGAACGTGTGCAAAAGGCCGAGGACAAGGCGCAGGCGGCAGCCTTGACGCCTGGCGTGCTGCCCGCGTTCGTGCAGATCGAGCGCACGCTGCAATTGGGCCTGGACTGGCGCGTCTCGACCCGGATCGTTCGGGTGTCGGAGTCGAACTCGCCGGTGCTGCTGGCGGTGCCGCTGCTGCCCGGCGAGGCGGTTACCACGCCCGGCGTTCGCGTTCGGGACGGCAAGGCGGAGGTGAACATGGCGGCCGGGCAAACGGTCATGGAGTGGTCATCGACGCTCGAAAAAAAGGACAAGATCGAGCTGGCCGCCGCACAAACCGAGCAATGGGTCGAGATTTTCAAGGCCGACGTGAGTCCGGTCTGGCACATCGAAACCGCCGGCATTGCGATGATGTACCTGAATCACGAACAACGCTGGCTGCCCGAATGGCGGCCCTGGCCCGGCGAAAAAGTCCTGTTGACGATCTCGCGCCCCGAGGCGGTCGAAGGCCAGACGCTGACGATCGACAAAAGCCGGCTGGCGCTTACGCCCGGCCAGCGCACCCGCGATGCGGAACTCTCTCTGAGCATCCGCAGTTCGCAGGGCGGTCAGCATACGCTGATCCTGCCGGAGGGGGCGGAACTGCAAACGGTCGCGATCGACGGCCGGCAACAGCCGTTGCGCCTGGAAGGGCGCAAGCTGGCGCTGCCGATCAAGCCGGGGCTGCAAAATGTCGCGCTGCATTGGCTGGAATCGCAGCCGGTTTCCGGCAAGGTCACGACTCCCGCGGTCGATTTGGGCGCGGACAGCGTGAATGCCAGCCTGAACATCAGCCTCGGCGAAGACCGCTGGGTGTTATGGGTGCACGGCCCGAAAATGGGGCCGGCGGTGTTGTTTTGGGGGGTGTTGATCGTGATCGTGCTGCTGTCATGGGGGCTTGGCAAAATTCCGCTGACGCCGCTGAAACATTGGCAATGGTTTTTGTTGCTGATAGGGCTCAGTCAAATCCCTATCGAGACTGCACTGATCGTGATCGCTTGGCTGATGCTGCTCGGCTGGCGCGGCGGAAAAGCCGCCGACGACATCCGCTATTTCAACGGCCTGCAAGTCTTGCTTGGCGGCCTGACCCTGTTGTCGCTGGCGGTGTTGTTCTTCGCGGTCTCGCACGGCCTGCTGAATGCGCCGGACATGCTGATCACCGGCAACCAGTCCTCGCCGTATTCGCTGAACTGGTACCAGGACAGGAGCGCCGCGCTGTTGCCGCAAGCGACCGTCATTTCGGTGCCGCTGAAGGTTTACCGCCTGCTGATGCTGGCCTGGTCTTTGTGGCTGGCGGTGTCGTTGCTGAATTGGCTGAAGTGGGGCTGGGGCTGTTTTTCGAGCCATGGTTTATGGAAGAAGAGCCCGCCTAAAAAAGACAAGGAAGCCGATCAAACCGAAGCGGAGGTCCGCAAATAACCGAGAAAAACATTAAACCACTGACGTTACGCACGTTAATATCCACGAAAAACCCGAAAGGCACGAAAAATGGATAGGGAAATTTGCTACAAAGACGCGTGTTACAAAATACAAGGTGCCGTGTTTGAGGTGTATCAGGAAATGGGTTACAGTTTTCTTGAGTCGGTTTTTCAAGAGTAATGACGATTTTTCGCTTTCAGAGGTTTTCGGTGTCCCAGCGGCAGGCGGCGATGAAAATCTGCACGGACAGCCTGCTGTTCGGCGCGATGATGCCGGTCAAGCCGATGGCTAACGTGCTCGACATCGGCGCCGGAACCGGCTTGCTGTCGCTGATCGCGGCGCAGCTCGGAGCGGGCAGAATCACCGGCGTCGAATTGATGGAGGATGCTTGCCGGGAGGCGGCGGAAAATTTTGCCCGCAGCCCCTGGCCGGAACGGCTGCGGGCTGTTCGGCAGAGCATCCAGGATTTCGCGGAAAATGAAACTGGACGCTACGACCTGATTATCAGCAATCCGCCTTTTTTTGAAAGGCATTTTAATGCTGCGGAGCCGATGCGCAACGCCGCCCGGCATGATGGTCATCTGAAGCATGCCGAACTCGTCAAGATCGCCGATCAGTTGCTCACTCAGGAAGGATGGTTTTATGTCTTGCTGCCTGGACAGGCAGTGGCCGCGTTTAATCGTCTTGCCATGCAGTCAGGTTTTCATTTACGGCGTCAAACCGCTTTCCGGGGCTATGCGCATAGTGCGGAGAAGGTGGTCGCCTTGACATTCGGCCGTGTGCCGTTGGGTCAACCGGAATGCGAAACGCTGACGATTTATGACGAACCGGGTATCTATTCCGTCGCCAGCCGGGCTTATTTGGAGGACTTTTTGTTGCGCTTTGCGGTGCATGAAAGCGCCGAGCACACTGGCTGAAAAGGCCGAAGGTGCTGGGCAAACACGTCCGTGCGCTTGCCCAAAACCATCACGCTTTAGTTGACGACGCGGTGGCCGCGGTTGCGCATACAGGTTGCATAGGAGCGCTTGTAATCATGTTCGGCCTCGTAGCCTTGTTTGGCACCGCCGCCGAAACCGCCGGCCGCCGCACCGATTGCCGCGCCCGCACCTGGATTGCCGGTGAAGGCGCCAACCACAGCACCGCCCGCCGCGCCGATCAAAGCGCCCGTGCCTGCGCCGATCGCGGTTTCCTTGGCCGTGCCGCCGGAGGCTTGTTTGGCGAGTTGCTCGCATTCCGCCATGTCTTGATTGATTCGATAAGCATTCGGGTCGTTGTAAGAGTCGACGGTCGGCTTCCAGCCGCCATAACTGTAACAACCGGTGAGCAAGGCGCTGCCGATGATGGCCATGCTTAAAGCTGATTTTTTCATGTGTAAACCTTCTGTGTTGTAGCTAAGTAATGAAAAGTGTAGCTGATCTTTGATGAATAACGGATGAATGGGGTTGATCTTAAACCGCTAAAATTATAACTCTCTTAATACCCGTAGCGGCGGTTTGTTGGTTACCCGCCGCAGCCCCCAGAGTCCCGATAAGACGACGACAGTCGCGCTAAGCCACGGGGCGGTCAGCCATAATTCCAGGTGCGGATGAAACGGGATGTGCATGACCTGCCGGTAAAGGGCATAACTGAGCAATTCCGCGATCAGCACACCGGTCAACCCTGAGATGGCGCCGAGGCAAAAAAATTCAATGGCCTGAATTTTTCTGAGGAACGCGCGCGAGGCGCCGAAGGTTCGGAGCAGCGCGTTTTCATGGATGCGTTGATCCAGCGAACTGTACACCGCCGCGAACAAGACCGTCAATGCGGCCAGCAAGGCCAGATAAAACAGATAATTGACGGCCTGAGTCAATTGCCGGAACACGGTCTGCAATTGCCGCAGAATCCGGTCGACTTCGAGGATCGACATGCCCGGAAATTCTTTCGCCAGCGCGTTCAACGCGTTTTTATTCGTCTCATCCAGATAAAAACTGGTCATCAGCGTATGCGGGTAGGCTTCGAGCGTGCCGGGAGAGAAAATCATGTAAAAGTTCGGTTTCATCGATTCCCAGCGCAGCGCCCGCAGATTGGCGACCGTCGCCACGAACTGCTGGCCGCCGCTGCTGAAGGTCAGGCGGTCACCCAATTTGATTTTCAGGCTGTCCGCGAGCTTCTGTTCGACCGATACCAAACCCGGCGCGGCTTGATTCCACCAGGAGCCGGCCTCGATCGTGTTTTCTTCCGGCAGCTCCAGGCTCCAGGTCAGGTTCAACTCGCGGTGCGTGGCGCGCTCGCCCTGCGAATCCTTGGTGACGATCTGTTGCACCGGCGTTTGGTTGATATGTGTCAGTCTGCCCCTGACGAGTGGATAAAACGGGCTGCTCTGGATGCCCTTGTCCTGCAAGGACTGTTTAAAATGTGTCAGCTGATCCGGAAAAATATTCAGCGCAAAATGATTCGGCGCCTTTTCCGGCAGTTGTTCACGCCAGGTGTCGATCAATTCATTGCGAATGATCAAACTTAACAAAATCGCCGCCAGCGTGACGCCGAACGCGAGGATCTGGCCGATGCTCGCGCGCGGCTCGCGCAAAATGCCCTGCCAGCCGAAACGCCAGCTCAACGGCATGCGGGGCTGTGCTTTCCGAATCGCGGACAGCAAGCCAAGGATCAGCAAGGCGAGCAGCAGCAAAGCGCCGAGCGTGACGCCTGTGACGATCGCGGTCATTTGGGCGTCGCCGGTGTAGCGCCAGACCAGGGCGCAGATGAGCGTCAGCGCCAGTCCGTAAACCAGCCAGGCGCTGCTCGGCAAGGGTTCCAGTTCGTGACGCAGTACCCTGAGCGGCGGCACCTGTTTCAGGCGCAGGATCGGCGGCAGCGCAAAGCCGAACAAAATCGTCAGGCCGGTGCAGACGCCGAACACGAGCGCCATGAGACCCGGCTGCGGCAGTTGCGCGGGCAGCAGCGAGCGCAACAACAGGAATAAGCCCTCCTGCAGCAGCCAGCCGAGACCGCAGCCCAGGGCGCCGACCACCACGCCGAGTACCGCGAATTGCGCGCAATAGAGCCTGAGTATTTCGCGCTGCGTGCAGCCGAGGCAACGGAGCAGGGCGGACGCATCGAAATGGCGTTCGCTGTAGCGCCGCGCCGCCATCGCGATCGCGACGCCGGCGATGATCACCACGATGATGCTCGATAGACCTAAAAACTGTTCCGCGCGCGTCAACGCCGAACCGAGTTCGGGCCGGTCTTCGTGAATGTCCAGGAGGCGCTGCGACGGATTCAGTTGCGGCTTCACGAAACTCCGGAAGGAAGTCAAGGCTTGCTCATCGCCGCTGAATTGAAAGAAGCGATGCACATGGCTGCCGGGCTGGATCACCTGGGTCGCTTCGAGGTCGTTCGCGTTGATCATCACCCTGGGCGAAAAACTGTAAAAACCGCCCTGCTGATCCGGCTCATAGGTCAGAATCCGGGTGATCCTGAGTTTTTTCTCGCCGACTGCCAAGGGATCGCCGAAATTCAGTTTCAACGCGGACAGGATGCGCCGCTCGACCCAGGCTTCGCCGCTTTCAGGGCCGTGACTGACGACCGTTTCGGCGGGATGTTCGGCATCGGCGATTTTCAACTGGCCGCGTAGCGGGTAGGCGGCGCTGACCGCCTTTACGCTGGCCAGCAGCAGTTCGCTGTTTTCGATCAACATGCTCGAAAATTCGGTCTTCTGCGCCTCTTGCAGCCCGAGTTGCCGGGCCTTGGCCAGCCAGTCGGCAGGAATCGGATCGGCGCTTTCGATAACCAGGTCGGCTGCCAGAAATTCGGCGGTTTGCGTGGTCATCGCGCGCTGCAGGCGATCGGCAAACAGCGATGCGGTGGTCAGGCCGGTCACCGCGATCAGCAGAGCCAGCGTCAGCAGCGTCAATTCGCCGGAGCGGCTCTCGCGCCCGAGCAGGCGCAGGGCGAGTCTCAATCGGTGCATGTTTGTCTCCCGGCAGCGAGCTTGATCGTGCGTTCGCAGCGCTCGGCCAGCGCCGCATCGTGAGTCACCAACAGCAGTGTGGTGCGGTTTTCCCGGTTCAGTTCAAACAACAGATCGATCACGGTCGCGCCGGTCTGGCTGTCGAGGTTGCCGGTCGGCTCGTCCGCAAACAGGATCTTCGGACGGGTCGCAAACGCCCGCGCCAGCGCCACGCGCTGCTGCTCGCCGCCGGAAAGCTGCTTCGGCGTATGCGTCAAGCGCCCGGCCAGACCGACCCGGCCGAGCCATTCGCGCGCCTCGGTCTCGGCAGAGTCATCGCCTTTCAGTTCGAGCGGCAGCATCACGTTTTCGAGCGCGGTCAGGCCGGGCAGCAGTTGAAACGACTGGAACATGAAACCGATCAATTCGTTACGCAAGAGGGCGCGGCCGTCTTCGTCCAGTTGGGTCAGCGAACGGCCGGCCAGCCGGATCGAGCCCGAGCTGGGTGTGTCGAGCCCTGCCAGAAGGCCGATCAGGGTCGATTTGCCGGAGCCGGACTCGCCGGTGATCGCGACGCTTTCGCCTGCCTTGATGCGCAGATCGATCGCCGACAGGATGTGCAAAACGCCCTCCGAAGTCGTCACCGATTTACTCAGATTTTCTGTTACGATAATGTCCATTATGGATTCGTTGTGCGGGTTATTCATGTTCTTAAGATTATGCGGGTTGTTTTGTGCGGTATTGTTTTCAGTCAGTGTACGGGCCGAAACGGTCCTGGTGTTGGGCGACAGCATCAGCGCCGCTTACGGCATCGAGGTCGAGCAGGGCTGGGTGCAGGTGCTGGCGGCAAAGTTGCGAGAGGCCGGCAGTAAGGCACAGGTCCGGAATGAAAGCATCAGCGGCGAAACCAGCGCCGGCGGCCTCGCCCGCATCGATCACATCCTGAACGCGCAAAAGCCGGCCGTCATGATCATCGAACTCGGCGCGAATGACGGCTTGCGCGGCCTGTCTCCGGCCGAGCTGAAGCACAACTTGGCCGAAATGATCCGCCACAGTCAGGCCCACGGCGCCAAGGTGCTATTGCTCAGCATGACCATTCCGCCGAATTACGGTAAACGCTATATTGATATGATTTATAATGTGTACCATGAATTATCGCGGGAAATGGCGGTGCCGGCGATTCCGTTCATCCTTGACGACATCGCTCTGGTCAAGGAGCTGATGCAGCCGGACGGACTGCACCCGAATGCGAAAGCCCAGCCGCTGATTGCGGACAAGATTTGGCGGCACTTATTGCCTTTACTAACCCCATCATCAAAAAAAAGAGATTGAAGGATGCACATACTGACGTTGGAAAAAGCCAACCTGATTATACAGACTGCGATAGCGAAGGCCAGAGAATTGAAAATGGCGCCGTTGACCGTGGTGGTGCTTGACTCTGCCGGACACTTGAAAGCGTTGCAGCGCGAAGACGGCGCCAGCATGATTCGGCAGGAAATCGCGACCGCGAAAGCCTGGGGCGCGGTCAGCATGGGCGTTTCTTCGCGAAGCCTGGCCGGTGTCGCGGTGCAGCGGCCGGATTTCATGAATTCGCTGATCACGCTGTCGCACGGCAAGGTGATGCCGGTGCCGGGCGGCGTGCTGATCCGCGACAAGGATAATCAATTGGTCGGAGCGGTCGGCATCAGCGGCGATGTCTCCGATCAGGACGAACGCTGCGCAATCGCGGGAATCGAAGCGGCAGGGTTTGTGGCCGGAGTGTAGAGCCTTTCGGAATGAACTCTGAAGTAAAGCGGCGCTGACTGGCGGTGGAAGGGGGCGGCGCCGGCCTCCGATTTGCCGAAAGATCGGACAGTCCGGTGATCGATGCCGCTTGCATCGCAAGCGGGGAAGGGTAATGCATCTCCCGCCTGCGCCGTAATGTATTATCGTCCTTGAACCGATGGTTCAAGTGGAGGCTGGATCGGTAAATCAGGCTTCCCGAAAAGTACGGGCATGCTCACCATTGCCGGATGTTCGCCCCCGGGGTAAATATAGGTTCAGGAAACACCCAATACATTTCGAACGCTGCAGGAGATACAGGACTGTATTCTAGCGCGTTTATCGATTTTCTAAAACGTTTTCTATTTTTTGGACCATGCCGGCCAGTGTGTCGCCGAGGTCCGCGGGCAGGATAACGTTTTGATTTTTCAATGAAGACAGCTCGTGCACCAGATTCAATGCGGCCATCACTGCGATCCGGTCCGGGCCGTTGACCTTTCCCGAGTCGCGGATCAGCCGCATTTGTTTATCCAATAGCTGAGCCGAATCGATCAGATTCTGGCGCTCCTGCGCCTCACAGGCGATTTTATATTCCTTGCCCATGATGTTCAGTACGACCGCTTCCCGTTTGGCCGCGTTCATGAACCGTGCTCCATGGCTTTCAGACGGGAAATCATCGCTTCGACGCGGATTCTGGCCTGCGTGGTTTTTTCGATCAGTTTGGCTTTTTCTTTCACCAAGGCTTCCTGTTTGATCTTCAACGAATGATTCTCGTTTTTGAGCGCATTGTATTGTTCGATCAGCAAGTCCAGCTTTTCTTCGAGCTCTTTCAATTCGAGTGGTTGATTGGAGTTTGTATTCATCGTCGTCTGAACTTGGCGTTATGATTGTAAAGAGATGTTTTACCTGCTGTGCATCAACGCAAAATGCTTTCTGCTAAAATGACGCACATCAATCAGCTGCCGCTAGCGTCTGACATTATACACAGTTTGGGCGGGTATCGGTAACAGGCGCGCGCTTCGAAAACCGGGCATTTTCGACATGTCCGGAAGCTGGAAAAAATGTTAGGGGCTGCGCATTTGTCGTCATCAGCGGCTTTTCGGTGGTAGCATAAAGGTATTCATTCAGTTTAGGCGCATTATGACCTATCAGCATATCGACAGTTTCTTTAGGCACAACGACGGCGTCAGCTCGGCCGCGGAGGCGCACGGTCTGGCGACCGGCATGTTGTGCGTGAACGGCCAAACGCCAAGCAATGCCTGGATCAAGCAATTGATTGAAGGGGAGGCGCCGATCGGCGGTGACCAGGCGCGGATGCTTGCCCGCTTGTTTGAGGAAACCCAGGCGTCGCTCGAAAGCGACGACTATGACTTCGAACCGTTCCTGCCCGACGAGGATGACGTGCCGCTCTCCGAGCAGATCGCCGCGCTGAGCGACTGGTGCCAGGGCTTCTTGTTCGGCTTCGGCGCCTTGTATCAGGACGGCGCGCAATCCGAGCAGGCCAAGGAAATCCTCAGGGATATCGCCGAATTCACCAAGCTGGACCCGGACGCGGCGGGCGAGGAAGACGAAGTCGCGTTCATGGAAGTCAGCGAATATTTACGCACCGCGGTCTTATTGTTGCGCGCCGAATTCGCCTCGAAAGGGCGCGCCAGGATTCATTAAACGGCAAAACACAGCATGAAACAAAGCGAATTTAAAAAACGACGCAAACAATTGATGCAGCGCGTCGGCAAGGGCAATATCGCGCTGATCGGCAGCGCGGCGGAACGCGTGCGCAACCGCGATGTGCATTACCCGTACCGGCAGGACAGTGATTTTTATTATCTGACCGGCTTCAATGAGCCGGAGGCGCTGGCGGTGTTCATTCCCGGCCGCGAACAGGGCGAATACATCCTGTTCTGCCGCGAATACGACGAAACCAAGGCGCTTTGGGAAGGCGCCCATGCAGGGCTCGAAGGCGCGGTCAAGCATTACGAGGCCGACGATTCGTTTCCGATCGACGATCTGGATGAGATCCTGCCCGGCTTGCTCGAAAACAAGGGCAAAGTGTTTTATCCGATGGGCCGCGATCCGGAGCTCGATCACAGCCTCTTGGAATGGATCAATCATCTGCGCGGCCAGTCCAGACGCGGCGTGTCGGCGCCGGGCGAGTTGGTCACGCTCGAACACATCCTGCACGAGATGCGCCTGTTCAAGAGCCCTGCCGAGCTGAAACTGATGCGGCGCGCCGCCGAAGTGTCCGCGCATGCGCATGCGCGGGCGATGCAGGTCTGCAAGCCCGGCATGCACGAATACCAGATCGAGGCCGAATTGCTGTACCAGTTTTATCAGGGCGGTTTGCGCCATGTCGCCTATCCGAGCATCGTCGCCGGCGGCAAGAACGCCTGCGTGCTGCACTACACCGAGAACAAGGATGTGCTGCATAAAGGCGATTTGCTGCTGATCGACGCGGGCGCGGAGTGCGATCATTACGCGGCCGACATTACCCGCACCTTTCCGGTATCGGGGCGTTTTTCCGAGCCGCAGAAACAGCTTTATCAGCTGGTGCTCGATGCGCAGTCCTCTGCGCTCGAACAGGTCAAGCCGGGCCTGCCCTGGAATGCGGCGCACGATGCGGCGGTCGAAACGATCACCCAGGGCCTGGTTGAACTCGGCATCCTGAAAGGCAAGGTCAAAAAACTGATCAAGGATGAAAAATATAAACCGTTTTTCATGCACCGGATCGGCCACTGGCTCGGCATGGACGTACACGATGTCGGCGACTACAAGGTCGATCAGGAATGGCGCCTCTTGGAGCCGGGCATGGTGCTGACCGTCGAGCCGGGGCTCTACATTCCCGCCGATTACGACAAGGTCGAGGAAAAATGGCGCGGCATCGGCATCCGTATCGAAGACGACATTCTGGTCACCGCAAACGGTTATGAATGCCTGACTGCCGCGGTGCCGAAATCGATCGAGGAGATCGAAGCCTTGATGCAGGCCGTCTGATGCAGCAGGACTATGATTTGTTGATCGCCGGCGGCGGGCTGGCCGGTAATTGTCTGGCGCTGGCGTTGAAGGATTCGGGCCTCAGGCTCGCGATCATCGAGGCAAATACGCGTGCGCAGCAACAGGGGGCCGCGGCCGGCGACCGCGCGCTGGCGCTGGCCGCCGGCACGGTCACGATGCTCGACGCCTTGGGCGCCTGGCAAGGCATCAAGCAGGTCGCGACGCCGATCAAAACGATTCACGTGTCCGATCGCGGCCATTTTGGTAAAACCCGGCTGTCGGCCGAACAGGAAAACGTCGAAGCCCTGGGCTATGTGATCAGCGCGCGCGATCTCGAAGGCCATGTCGCCGCTTGCGTCGAAGCGGCGCAGATCGAACAGCTTTGTCCGGCGCGGGTCGCGGGCCTCTATTCCGGCAGCGATCAGATCTGCGTCAGCCTGAAGCTCGGCGAGGAGCCGGCGACCGCTTCCGCGAAACTGTTGGTCGGCGCGGACGGCGGCCTGTCCTCGGTGCGGAAGCTCCTCGACATCGGGCAGCAGGTCAGCGACTACGGTCAGACCGCGCTGGTCACCACGGTCAAATCATCCAGGCCCAATCATTTTACCGCCTATGAGCGTTTTACTGCTTCGGGGCCTTTGGCGTTATTGCCGGTCGGCGAACGGCATTCGGCGGTGGTCTGGACGCGAAGCCAGGAAGAAGCCGAATCGCTGCTGTCCGTAAATGAGGCCGATTTTATCGCCGAATTGCAAAGCTGCTTCGGCTACCGGCTCGGCGAATTGACGCTGGCCGCGCCGCGCCGCGCATTCCCGCTGACGCTGATCCGCGCCGAACGGATGGTCGAAGGGCGCGCGGTGATCATCGGCAATGCGGCGCATCAACTGCATCCGGTCGCTGGGCAAGGCTTCAATCTTGGCCTGCGTGACGTGACCGCCCTGGCCGAAACGCTGCTTGGTCAACACGCGCAAGGCGGCGACATCGGCGATCCTGTGCTATTGAAAGCCTATGCCGAGTCGCGGCGTCAGGATCATGAGCGCACGATCCGTTTTACCGATCAACTGATCCACATTTTCTCGAACGAATGGCTGCCGCTGGCGGCGGCCCGGAATGCCGGCTTATGCCTGCTCGACCACATTCCGGCGGCCAAATCATTGCTGTCCCGGCATGCGATGGGGCTGTCCGGCCGGCTGCCGCGTCTTGGCGCAAGGAGATAAAGCGGATGAACGAACGTTACGAAGTGATCGTGGTCGGCGGCGGCATGGTCGGCGCGGCGGTGGCCTGCGCACTGGCGCTCGGCGGCGTGCGGGTGGCGCTGCTCGACAAGGCCGAGCCGCCGCGACAGTGGCCTCCCGAGCCGCTCGACATCCGCGTGTCCGCGTTGACCCGCGCCTCCCGGCTGATGTTGGAGCAACTCGGTGTCTGGCCCGGCATGGCGCGGCGCGGCGTATCCGCTTATCGCGAAATGCGGGTCTTCGATGCGCGTGCGGGCGGCGAACTGCATTTCGACTGCGCGGATACCGAATATAACGAGCTTGGCCATATCGTCGAAAACCGGGTCACGGTCGCCGCGTTGTGGGACGTGCTCGACAGTCTCGATAGCGTGGATTGCATCACGCCGGCCAAAGTCGCCGGCATCGAGACGGATACTGAAGGCGTGCGTCTCCGCCTCGACGATGGGCGAATCTTTGCGGCCGATCTGGTGATCGCGGCCGACGGCCACGATTCGGCCTTGCGTAAGATGGCCGGCATCGGCGTGACCGGCTGGGACTATGGCCAGCATGGCCTGGTCGCGACGGTGACCACCGAGCTGAGCCATAGAGCCACGGCCTGGCAGCGCTTTCTGGACGAAGGCCCGCTGGCTTTGCTGCCGCTCGCGAACGGCCAATGTTCGATCGTCTGGACCTTGCGTTCGGAGACGGCCAAGGTCCATCTGGCCTTGCCGGATGTGGATTTTCTGCAAGCGCTGGAGCAGGCATCCAATGGCCTGCTCGGCAAAATGCTTGCGGTCGGCCCGCGCGCGGCCTTTCCGTTGCGCTTCCAATACGCGAACTGCTATACCGCCGATCACCTCGCGCTGGTCGGCGATGCGGCCCATGTGATGCATCCTCTGGCCGGGCAGGGCGCGAATGCAGGCCTTTTGGATGCGGCCGCGATCGCCGAGATCATACTGGAAACCCGGCGCGAGCAGCGGGCGTTAGCGGGACGCGGCTTGCTGCGCCGTTACGAACGCTGGCGCAAGGGCGACAATCTGATCATGATGGGCAGCATGGATGTGCTGAATAAAACCTTCGGCATCCAGAGTCGCGAAGTGGCCGGCCTGCGTTCGGCAGGTATGAGCTGGGTCAACCGGTCCGAGTTATTGAGGAACTACTTCAACCGTTACGCGATGGGACTGCGCGACGATTTGCCGTCTCTCGCGCAGGGCAAGCCCTGCTGGTAGCGGTGATTATTTTGACTCTGAAGGTTTACCAGGTTGACTCGCTTCTGGTATATTCGGCAAATGGGAAAACGGCGGGCCGGAACACCGTAGGCTCTTAACGATAATAATGATGACCGGTATATCAATTCAATAATTTAGAGGGGGTTTCGTCATGACTGAAGGGTTGTTTATTCTGACTGTGATTTTTGCGGCTTATGTCGTTTATCAGGTAATGAACGAGAAAAAAACCAACGCGAAGCCCTCTGTCGGCGAGGCGAAGCCTGCTGCGGACACCGCGCCCGCGCCGCAGCCGCAAGCCGCGGTCAAACCGGCCGCCGCGCCGGCACCGCAACCTGCGGTTAAGCAGGCCGCTGCTTCCGCGCCTAAGCCGCAACCGCAACCTCCGGTTAAACAGCAAGCCGCCCCCAAGCCTGCCGCTCCGGCACCGAAGCCCGCTGCCGCACCAGCCCCCGAAGCTGCCGCGAAGTCCGGCCTGAAAAACCCGGAAACCGGCGAGGTGACTGCCGCCTTCACGAACTACCGTTTCGCCAAGCGCTGGATCAAGGAAGCGCTGGTCGCCGAAGGCTTGCTGGATAAAGTCTACAAGAACAACGAACTGGACGCCGACGCCGAAGCCAAGATCAAGGATGCGGTCGCCAAGCTCGAAGCGCTGCCCAAATACCGGGCCTGATTCATCGCCGGCAGTGAAGAATGGGCTGATTAAAGCCCATTCCGAGAGGCTGCTGCGTCAGTTTTCTAAAAGTCCCTACGGATTGATCTAGTCTTCGAGAGTTAGATCGCTATCCTCGCTCCATTCGCGTCTCAAGTATCCAAATCGAGCTTTTTCAGCCGATACCGGAACGAGCGGAAAGACAGTCCCAGTTGTTTGGCGGCCGCCGTTTTATTCCATTTGTTTTCTTTGAGCGCTTGCAGAATCGCTTTTCTTTCGATCGCTTCCAAATAATCCTCAAGCGAGCCCTGGTACGGGTCGTAGCCGTGTTCCTGGGCAGGATTCTGCGCCGGAATGCCGACCGGCAGATTCAGGTCGTCCTCTTCGATGCAGTTGCCGTCATACAGCGCCAGCGCTCTTTCTAGGATGTTTTCGAGTTCGCGGATATTGCCCGGAAAGCGGTAGCGCTGCAGCGCGGCGATTGCCGCGGGCGAAATGGCCGGTTTGCTCGCCTGCGCCTGCGCGGACAGTTTGATTAGGATATGATCGACCAGCGCGGGCACGTCATCTATGCGTTCGCGCAGCGGCGGCACATTCAGGTCGATCACATTGATCCGGTAAAACAGGTCTTGCCGGAAACTGCCGTTCTGCACCATGTCGGCCAGATTCCGGTGGGTCGCGCTCAAGAGGCGCACATCGACCGGGATTTCCTGTTGTTCGCCGACCGGGCGGATCTTCTTCTCCTGAATCGCCCGGAGCAGTTTGACTTGCAGCGAGGCCGGCAGATCGGCGATTTCGTCGAGAAACAGCGTGCCGCCGTCCGCGGCCTGAAACAGTCCTTTTTTGTCGCCGACCGCGCCGGTAAAGCTGCCTTTCTTATGACCGAAGAATTCGCTTTCCATCAGTTCGTGCGGAATCGCGCCGCAGTTGATCGCGACGAAGGGCTTGTCTCCGCGGGTGCTCAGCTGGTGTATCAGGCGCGCGACCAGTTCCTTGCCCGCGCCCGATTCGCCGTAAATATAGACCGGTGCCTGGCTGCGCGCGAGCTTGGTGATTTTGGAGCGGATCTCGCGCATCGCCTGCGAGTCGCCGAGCAGGGTATGGCGCGTGCGCCTGTCTTTGACCGGCGCTTGTTCGGCGAATTTGAGCGCGTTGCCGACCAGTTGCCTGAGCGTCAGCAGATCGACCGGCTTGGAGACGAAATCGAAAGCGCCTTTTTTCATCGCGGTGATCGCGGTATCCATGTTGCCGTGCGCGGTAATCACCGCGATCGGGAACGGCGTCCTGGAGGTCTGTATCAGCTCGACCAGTTCGAGGCCGTCGCCGTCGGGCAATCTCAAATCGGTCAGACACAGGTCGAAGGTGCGTTCCTGCAATAATTTTTTGGCTTGGCTGAGCGTGCCCGCGCTGCGAGTTTCGATACCCATCCGGGTTAGCGTGATTTCGAGTAATTCGATGATGTCGGGCTCGTCATCGACGATCAAGGCAAAGGGATTTTTCATGGATTAGTTGAATGATTTGTCGGCGTCGCTTAGATAAAGCCGGAAGCTGCTGCGCTGGCTTTCGGTGAAATAATAGCCCAACTTGGCCTGATTTAATTCGGCCAGTTCCTTGCAGATGAAAAGGCCGAGTCCGGTGCCCTTGTTCGAGGTGGTGAAAAAAGGTTCGAAAAGATGGCTCAGATGCTCGCGCTCGATGCCCGGCCCGTTATCGATCACTTCGATGCAGGGCGACTTTTGCGCCATGAAGCCGCGCAGGATGATCGGTCCTTGTTCAGGGCTGCCGTAGGTCAGCGCGTTTCGGCATAGGTTGTCGAGGATCTGTTTCAAATGGCCGGGGTCGATGAACGCGGTGAGCGAGCCCTGGTCGAATTGCAGATTGAAGGCCTTCGGCTCGATCATCTGTTCGAGCATAAAAGTTTCCAGATAATGCGCGAGCCAGGGTTTCAGTTGTATTTTTTCCCGGCGCGAGGCCTGGCGCCGGGAAAGCTGCAGGATGTCCTCGATGATCTGATTGACGCGGGCGGAGTTGGACTGGATGATCTGAGTCAGGCGCCTGTCCTGCGACGAAAAGTCCGGATTTTCGGAGAGCAATTGCCCGGCATGGCTGATTGCGCCAAGCGGATTGCGGATTTCATGCGCGATGCTGGCGGTCAGCCGCCCCAGTGACGCCAGTTTGCTTTGTTGTACATGCTGGTTGTACAGCGCGATGTCTTCCAGGATCAGCATATAGAAGGAACGGCCTCCGGTCGGCAACAGCATGAAGCGGATACGGATCTCGGTTTGATTGGCCAGCGTCAGCAGCGACTGGTCCAGATCTTTATTGTGCAGCCAGTCACTGAAGTCCTCGGCCAGACGGACCGAAATATCGCACAGTTGCGCAGGTTTTTTCGGCAGATTCAGCATTTTCAATGCCGCGGTATTCGCCAACTGCACGTTTTGCTTTCTGTTGGTGATGATGATGCCGGTTTGCAGGTGCTGGATGATATAGTGGTTCAGTTCTTCCAGGTTCGCGATCGTTTGTTGATGCTGCTCCGCCAGTTTCAACAGGCTTTCGCTGCGTTTCGCGAGCACATAAGACAACAGCGCGATGGTCAAGAAGGCGGCACCGAGCATCCCGGCGTAGGTATAAGAGGTCGTTGCGAAACTGTCGGTGAGATCCGCATAAATTTCATCGGCCAATACCAACAAACTGGCGATGGCGGCAAAGAACATCGCACAGCGCCCGCCGATCGTCACGCCGCCCGAGGCAACCGAGACGGCCAGCAAGATGCCGATGCCGCTTTTGATGCCGCCCGAGGCATGCATGATCAGGGTCAGCAGGAGGATGTCGGAAAACAGCAGGAATTGCGCCTGGAAGCTGTAGGAGGCCAAGCGGAAGCGGAGCAGGAATCCCGAGGCCAGAGTCAGCAACAGATAGACTTCACTGCAGTAGTGGAACAATTGGTCGTTCAGTGAGCCGAGCAGCGAAGGTGTGACGCGGCCGTAATACATCGAGATGAAGAGACAGGCGAGGACAAGGCGGTAAACGAAATAGACCTTCAAGAGCAGCCAGGCCTGTGCTTCGGGAATGCCGTAGCCTTTCGAAAACGGACAGGGATGGATGATGCTTTGATTATTTTCCGGCATGTCGACTAATCTTGATGCTGTTTACCCGGTAATTTATTAGAATATTCGCCAGCCACTAAGCATAGCATTGCTGCGGGCAATCTTGCGAAAAATACCCAACCGTAACCCCGCTTCATCGGAGCATCAATGAATATTCACGAATATCAGGCTAAACAGCTGTTTCGCAGCTACGGCATCCCGGCACCCGACGGCAAGCCGGCGGCGTCTCCGCAAGAAGCCGAGCGCGCGGCCAGGGAGCTCGGCGGCGAGGGCTGGGTCGTCAAGGCTCAGGTGCATGCGGGCGGACGCGGCAAGGCGGGCGGCGTCAAACTGACAAAAACGATCGAGGAGGTCGCAGGCCTGAGCCGCGCGCTGCTCGGAAAGCGCCTGGTGACGCAGCAGACCGACAGCCTCGGCTTGCCGGTGCACAAATTGCTGATCGAAAAAACCTACCCGATCAAACGCGAGCTGTATCTGAGCCTGCTCGTTGACCGGGGCAGCGAACGGATGGTGTTTATCGCCTCCGCGGCGGGCGGCATGGACATCGAAACGGTCGCGCACGAAGCCCCCGAGAAGATCATCTCTATCCTGATCCATCCGGCCGCCGGCCTGCAAGCCAATCAATGCCGGCAAATCGCCTATGCGTTGGGCTTGAAGGGGCAGCAAATCAAGGCGCTGACCGTTATCATGCAGGGCATGTACAACCTGTTTCTGGACAAGGATGCCAGCCAGATCGAAATCAATCCGTTGATCGAAACCGAAGCAGGCGACCTGCTCGCACTGGATGCGAAGATCAACTTCGACGACAACGCGGTCGCCGCGCATCCGGACATCTTGGCGCTCCGGGACGCCGAGCAGGAGGACGCGAAGGAAAACAAGGCCAAGCAATACGGGCTGAACTATATCACCCTCGACGGCACGATCGGCTGCATGGTCAACGGCGCCGGACTCGCGATGGCGACGATGGATCTGGTCAAGCTGAAGGGCGGGACGCCGGCCAATTTTCTTGACGTCGGCGGCGGCACCAATGTCGAAAAGGTCTGCGAGGCGTTCAAGCTGATTCTTTCCGACCGCAACGTGAAGGCGGTGCTGGTCAATATCTTCGGCGGCATCGTGCAGTGCGACATCATCGCGAGCGGCATCCTGGCCGCGATCAAGCAGGTGCATGTCGCGGTGCCGGTCGTGGTGCGACTCGAAGGCACCAATGCCGAACAGGGTCGCGCATTGTTGAACAATACCGGACTCAATTTATATGCCGCCGACGATTTGACGCACGCGGCGGAACAGGTCGTAGCGCTGGCGGAGGCCGCAGCATGAGCATCTTGATCGACAAAAATACCAAAGTGATTTGCCAGGGTTTTACCGGTAAACAGGGCACTTTCCATTCGCAGCAGGCGCTCGAATACGGCACTCAGCTGGTCGGCGGCGTGACGCCGGAGCGCGGCGGCGATGAGCATCTGGGTCTGCCGGTGTTCAATACGGTACATGAGGCCGTCAACGCGACCGGCGCCGATGCGAGCGTGATCTATGTGCCGCCGTTCTACGCGGCCGACGCGATTCTCGAAGCGGTCGATGCCGGCATCAAGTTGATCGTCTGCATCACCGAGGGCATCCCGACCCTGCACATGCTGCGCGTGAAGGCCGCGATGGTCGGCACCGGCGCGCTGCTGGTCGGCCCGAACTGCCCCGGCGTGATCACGCCGGGGCAATGCAAGATCGGCATCATGCCCGGTAAGATTCATATGCCGGGCTCGATCGGCATCGTCTCGCGCTCCGGCACGCTGACCTATGAATCGGTGCACCAGACGACGCATCAGGGCCTCGGCCAAAGCACCTGCGTCGGCATCGGCGGCGATCCGATCCACGGCATGAACTTCGTCGACGTGTTGAGCCGTTTCCAGGAGGACGAGCAGACCCAAGGCATCGTGATGGTCGGTGAAATCGGCGGCGGCGAGGAAGAAGATGCGGCCGACTATATCAAGGCGCACGTGACCAAACCGGTGGTCGCCTACATCGCCGGCCAAACCGCGCCTCCCGGCAAACGCATGGGCCATGCCGGCGCGATCGTGACCGGCGGCAAGGGCACCGCGGAAGGCAAGATTGCGGCGTTGAAAGCGGCCGGAGTCGAGGTGGTCAGTTCGCCGACCGACATCGGCGCGGCGATCAAGGCCTGTTTGTCCAGTCAGTGATCGGACTGCTTTTTTTAACGATACCGCCTTTGCTGCATGCAGTCGTCATTGCGCCCTACCGGCGTGATGACGACTGTTGTCGTCCTACTTGAATAACCTCCGCATGACTCTCAAAATTGCCCTCGCCCAAACCAATTTCCTGGTCGGCGACATCGCCGCCAACGTGCAAAACATCATCCAGAACGCCTGGCAGGCGCAGCAACTCGGCGCGGATCTGGTCGTGTTTCCCGAGTTGACCGTGACCGGCTATCCGGCCGAGGATTTGCTGCTGCGGCAAGATTTCATCATCGCGGCGAATGATGCGCTTGATCAATTGGCAACGCTGTTGCCTAAGGCCGTTGCGGTGGTGATCGGCTTTCCGGAACGGGACGGCGACAGGCTTTATAACAGCGCGGTCGTGCTCCACCAGGGCAAGGTGTTGGCCGTTTACCGGAAGCGCGCGCTGCCGAATTACGGTGTCTTCGACGAGCAGCGTTATTTCACCGCAGGCGGCCGGCCCTGCGTGTTTGCCTTCAAAGGCGCGATGATCGGTCTGACCATTTGCGAGGATGTCTGGCATCCCGGCATCATCGACGCGAACAAACGCGAAGGGGCCAATTTGCTGTTGACCCTGAACGCCTCGCCATTCAACGCGGGCAAGAGCCAGCAGCGCGAGGCGGTGATCTGCACGCAGGTCAGGGCCGCCGAGATTCCGCTGGTGTATGTGAACCAGATCGGCGGTCAGGACGAGTTGATTTTCGACGGCGCGTCCTTCGTGGTCGATGCCCACGGCGAGGTCGTGTTCCGCGCCGAAGAGTTCAATGAGCAGCTCGGCGTGATCGAGTTCGAGGACCTGCAGCCGGTCAAGAGGACTTGCGCGCCGCTCTATACGCCGGTCGCGAGCGAATACCAGGCGCTGGTGCTCGGGATCCGGGATTATGTGCGCAAGAACGGTTTCAAGGGCGCGCTATTAGGGCTGTCCGGCGGCATTGATTCGGCGCTGGTGCTGGCGCTCGGGGTCGATGCGCTCGGCGCGGACAAGGTCGAGGCGGTCTTGATGCCGTCGCGCTATACGCAGGCGATGAGCATCGAGGATGCGATTTGGGAAGCCGATGCGCTCGGCGTCAAGCATCATACTATACCAATAGATTCTGCCGTAGCCGCATTTAATGGCCTGCTCGCGGACCTCTTTGCCGGCACGAAACAGGACACGACCGAAGAAAACATCCAGGCGCGCTGCCGCGGCGTGATTCTGATGGCGATTTCGAACAAGCAGGGCAAGCTGCTCTTGACGACCGGCAACAAGAGCGAGATGAGCGTCGGCTATGCGACCCTATACGGCGACATGGCCGGCGGTTTCGCGCCGATCAAGGACGTGCCGAAGCTCCTGGTTTACCGCCTGGCGCGCTACCGGAACGCCTTGTCATTCGTGATTCCGGAACGGGTCCTGACCCGGCCGCCTTCGGCCGAACTGGCGCCGGATCAGGTCGACCAGGATTCCTTGCCGCCCTATGAGGTGCTCGATCCGATTCTCGAACGCTATGTCGAATTGGATCAATCGGCCGAAGAAATCATCGCGGCAGGATACCGGCGCGAGGATGTCGCGCGGGCGATCGGCCTGGTCGACCGGAATGAATATAAGCGCCGCCAGTCGCCGCCCTGCATCAGGATCACCGAGCGGGCATTCGGCCGCGACCGGCGTTATCCGATTACCTCCGGCTATCGGGGACTGAAGGGGTAGGGGGAGGCGCAAGCCAAAATAGGCCGAATTCTAATGCGCTAAACCCTATCATGATGACATGCAAATAGACCCAGCCACCAAAGAGCACAATAGCCGGCAAGCCGTACTCGATATCTTGCTGAAGCACAAGCTGATCGCAGATTTGGTGCATAAGCAGGACATGCCTCACCATGAGCTGGTGGAAACGCTGGTCCGTAAAGAGAACATGGCGCAGTTGCGGCAGATACTCGATCATATGGCTACGGAGGAAATTGCCGATATTCTGGAAGCCTTGCCGCCGGAAGATCAGCGGCTGATCTGGGAGCAACTGGATGATGAACACAAGCAAGCCATTCTGCTGGATGCCCCGGCTTCTGTTCTGCCACTCCTCGGAAAACAGGATTACAAGACTGAAAAACCGAGGATCAAGGCTTTCGATTTACAAGACGGCCGCCTGCACGAGATTTCGATCAAGACACCCCAAGACTTGCTTCAGACTAAACCGATTTGGATCGATTTGGTGGCGCCGACGTTTGAGGACCGGCTCTGGATTGGCGATATTTTTGGGATAGAATTTCCCGATCCGGATAAATTGAGCGATCTGGAATCCAGCGCCCGCTTCTATGTCGAAGAAAACGGTGAAATTCACCTGCATTCGGATTTCCTGCTGGACAAGGATGACGTGTCGCACAACGTGGTCGTGGCTTTCATCCTGTACCGGGATATTTTGTTCTCGATTCGCAAGAAGGAACTGCCGGTCTTCCGGCTCCAGCGTATGCGCGCGCTGAGCCAGCCCAACTATGTTTCGGACTCCAGGGAGATGCTGCTCGATCTCTACGCCGTCAATGCCGAGTATTCGGCCGGCGCCCTGGAAGATGTCTATCTGGCGCTGGAAGTTGTCGGCAATCAGGTGCTGAGCAAACAAATGAGCGATGAGGAGGCCGCCAAAATCTTGAATGACATCGCCAATGAAGAGGATCTGAACGGGCGGATTCGCAGGAACGTGATGGATACGCGGCGTGCGGTTTCGTTCCTGATGCGCAGCAAGTTGCTCGCCAAAGACCAACTGGAGTACTCCCAGCAGATTCTGCGCGACATCGAATCGCTGGACGGCCACACGGCTTTTCTTTTCGACAAGATCAACTTCCTGATGGATGCGGCCGTCGGCTTCATCAACATCAACCAGAACAAGGTCATCAAGCGCTTGACCGTCGTCAGTGTGATTTTTATGCCGCTGAATATCTTGGCCAGCATCGGCGGCATGTCGGAATTCACGATGATGACGCAAGGGATTCCCTGGCCACTCTCTTACAGTATTTTTACCCTTGGCCTGGTCGTGGTCGGCTGGCTGACTTTCGTCATTTTGCGCTTACTTGAAAAGCGCAGGAACGGTAAATCAGGAAAGCGTTAGGGCTCCCTCTGTCAGAATAGTTGTCATCCTATTACAATTGGATTCTAAAAGAGGCTGAGAGGGAGCGAAACGGATGATTGGGATTATGATTGAGGGGTTTCGGCTAGCGCCTCTACCCATCCTTGTATCTTATTCCATGTCATGGTTAGCTACCCTGACAAGAGATAGAAGCAGCTTGTGCCCAGCCTTAAGGATCAACCTTGCCGCGTAGATAAAGCCTTCTGTCTCGCTTCTGATGCCAACCTGGACACTGAACGGTAGCCAAGGGCGTAGACCCTGTATGTACAAGGCAAGTGGGCTCAGTTGGTGGTTTTTATATGTATCCATTAATTAGGTTTTACTATGTTTTTCATTGGCATTGATGTCTCTAAAGCCAAACTCGATTGCTGTCTGTTGCTGGATGTTGCCAGCAACAAGCGTCGCGCCAAGGTGGTCGCCAATTCTAAAACCGGGATTGCCGATCTATTAGCCTGGTGTATTAAACAGCAGGCGCCTGTCCACGAACTCCATGCCATTATGGAGGGTACCGGTGTGTATCACGAACAGGCCGCATTGGCTTTATCCGATGCGGGCGCGGCGGTGTCCATTGTCAACCCTGCGCAAGTCAAGGATTTCGGCCGTAGTCTCGGTGTGCGCACGAAAACCGACGGCGTCGACAGCTTTGTATTAGCCCGTTACGGCGCCTTGCTCAAACCCAAACCCTGGACGCCACCCGCCCAGGAAGCTCGCACCCTTCAAGCCCTGTTGTCACGCCGTGAAGCAATTGCTCAGGATTTGCAACGCGAGCGCAATCGTCTGGAAAAAGCCGACGCCACCGACACTCCGCTGCTAATCCGCCAATCCATCGAAGATTCGATTGACTTTCTGGAAAAACAACTCGCCAAGCTCCAGCAGGACATTGACGATCACATCAACAAACATCCCAACCTCAAAGACGATCGGGATTTGCTCATTAGCATTCCGGCGGTTGGGCCGCAAGTAGGTAATCATTTACTGTCCGCCATGCACAATCATGAATTTCAATCGGCCGAGCAATTGGCAGCCTATCTTGGCTTGGTGCCCGTTGAGCGGCAGTCCGGTACCTCTCTACTGGGTCGCCCTCGCTTATCCAAAGCCGGACCTGCACGTATTCGTGCGGTTTTGTATATGGCCGCCATTGTCGCTACCCAACATAATCCGCACCTCAAAGCCCTTTACCATAGTTTGCAAGAACGGGGGAAAACCAAAATGTCTGCCCTCGGGGCTGTTATGCGGAAATTGGTCCATTTGTGCTTCGGTGTTCTTAAAACACGCCAACCTTATCAACCTGATTATGGATCTCCGGCTTGACTTTTAAGACGGTATCTACTCGCTGCACTAATCGCGAATGCAGCGGCAACCATAGGCGGGCTCCAATTCCCGGATACTGCAAATTATCGCCTGCTGGATACTGAAAACGACGGTATCTATGAGGCCCTTGCTGTCGATGTCGATGTTGAGGTTACCCAAGGGGCAGGGCAATCGCGCTATCTCGCTTTTGACAGGTAAAGGAGCATACAATTAACGATTTGCAGAGAGAACAAGGATGTTGCCCAATCCGATGCCGTATTTTCAAGACCTCAAAGACCCACGCCGGGAAACGAAAAACAAGCTGCACAAGCTGAGCGATATTTTAATGATTGTCTTATGTGCCGTGCTGAGCGGCATAGAAGACTGGGTAGGCATGGAAGAG